>Ga0308165_1000018_pt1 | contig 552377 bp, 467 predicted proteins | sample PhyWR2_FD_201032 | JGI IMG/M metagenome (GOLD analysis project Ga0308165, IMG submission 201032) | Phyllosphere microbial communities from UC Gill Tract Community Farm, Albany, California, United States - DLSLW.R2 | ecosystem: Host-associated > Plants > Phyllosphere > Unclassified | place...
GGAAAGAATAAAATGTCTGTCTTAAATGCAATTAGAAATAAAATCATACACAGAGTTTATGCTTTGATAAAAAATAATTCTGTGTATGAAAATAAGTTGCTTATGTCATAGAAATCGAACTGACGAATTTCATTTTTTCTAAAAATCATTCATTCTAAATTGTATATTTGTCAAAACTAAAAGCACAATTTTGGAATTACAGGAACTTTTTGAACGTTTAGCGATACTTTGCATATCGATTTTCACTCTTTACTATTTTTCAAACAGAAACCGTAACATCAGGCTGCATCCTTTGCTAGGATTGATTAGTGTCTGCACATTTTTCATGTGTCTGGTTTTTACCAAAGCGGAATATAGTCTCGGAGTGGGTTTTGGTCTTTTTGCCATCTTTTCAATTCTTCGTTTCAGAACGGAAACTTTTACCATTCAGACCATTGTTTTCCTTTTTGTTTCCATCACACTTTCATTGTTAGATGGGCTTTTACCCATTAAAAACCTTGAAATTCTTTTAGGAATCAATATTTCAATTGTTGTGATTTATTTAATCTTAAATTATTTTGAAAAAAAGTCACCTATCGTTTCTGAAAAAAATTATATTGAAGTTATTTCTTCATTAGATTTCCTTCAGCTTGAAGAAGCAGAACGTAAAAGAGTTTTAACCGAAAAAACCAAACTGAAAAATTTCAGCTATAATATTAAGAGTATTAATCTGAATGATAATATTGTGATTTTAAAGGTTTCGCATTAATGCATTTATAACGCAAAGTTTTAATAAAACTGGAGCATATTTAAGAAGCAAAGAATAGCGAACAAGTCGCTTAAGCATAAAGAATAAAGAATATACATCAGCTTTATAAAATTCATTTTGCTCCTTAAGTTATTATAAAGAAACATCATCTTTGCGTTTATTATAAAACATTTATTTTTTTAAGTCTAATCAATTTTAATAGTTTAGCTTTTTAAATGAAATGATTTTTTGCCACGCAAAGTTTAATAAAATAATTTCTTATTTTAAGGGGCAAAGAGTAGCAAACAAGTTGCTTAAGCTTGAAGAATATGCGTCATTTTATTATTAAAGATTATAATTAAACAGATTTAAAGATTAATAGCGTAAAGCGTAAAGGATATACATAACATTATAAAATCAGTTTTATTGATTCATCTTTGCTCCTTAAGTTATTATAAAGAAACATCATCTTTGCGTTTATTATAAAACATTTATTTTTTTTAAGTCTAATCAATTTTAATGGTTTAACTTTTTAAATGAAATGGTTTTTTTGCCACGCAAAGTTTAATAAAACAATTTCTTATTTTAAAGGGCAAAGAGTAGCAAACAAGCTGCTTAAGCTTGAAGAATATGCGTCATTTTATTATTAAAGATTATAATTAAACAGATTTAAAGATTAATAGTGAACAAGTCGCTTAAGCGTAAAGAATAAAGAATGTACATAAGCTTTATAAAATCAATTTTATTGATTCATCTTTGCTCCTTAAGTTATTATAAAGAAACATCATCTTTATGTATATTATAAAACATTTATTTTTTAAAGTTTAATAATTTTAATGGTTTGGCTTTTTAAATGAAATGATTTTTTTGCCACGCAAAGTTTAATAAAACAATTTCTTATTTTAAGGGGCAAAGAGTAGCAAACAAGTTGCTTAAGCTTGAGGAATATGCGTTATTTTATTATGAAAGACTATCCAGGTTGAGCAGATTTTTAATTTAATGATCTGCGAAATTAGCTCAGTCTGCGAGAGAAAATTTAATCCATGTAAGCTCTTGCCTGCTTAATATACAACTGCTTTTCATCACCCAAATATTTAAATTCGATATCTAAAGGATAACTTCTTTTGGCCATTTTTCGTTTCTGCCAAAGAAGATAAAGTTTTCTTTCTAAAACAGGAGAAATATCAAATAACTTTTTAATTTCTGTTTCTGTAAGAATAGGTTTTCCGCTATTTAGGCTTGATGTAGAACGATAATCAACGACAAAAGAACCAAATCCGTTGAAATTGTGACAGTAAAATTCATCACAGGTTACATCAGGTTCAGGTTTTACAACAGATTCTTCACCTAACTGAACATTCACAGTAATTCCTGCATATCGGTCACGGTATAAATTTCTTGTAACCAAAACTCCATTAGCTTTCTCATCCGGGAAAGAACGATGTACCAACACGCCCATTGCACAGCTTTCATGATTGATTCCAAACAAATCACGCTCCTGAAAAGCACGGAAATTCCAGAAACTTGACCAGACTTCCAAAATAGCTTTTTCTACAGTTTTTTCAGTATCTCCGATGATCGCGGTTTTAGAATCGTATAATCCAGCCCCGTTGAATCCTTCCATATCTTCAGCATTGGTTGAAGAACGGAATCTAAAGTTTTTAAAATCATTTTGAGCATTGAGCTTTTCTTCTATTTTCTTTAAAAGTTCAGGATTCACTTTAGAATTTTTCACCGTTTTTCTAAATGCTTTTAATTCCTTTTCTAAAAGTTTCACAGAATCTTTAGGAATCGCATACAATGCATTGATTTTATCCTGAAAGTGATTATCCTTAATATGCTGGTCAAAATAATAAAACGGAATTGCAATGGCATATTCCGGAGTTTTATAGGACTTTAATTCTTTTTGAATCTGCTTTAAAAGTCCAAGGTTTGTAGCCTTTGATCCAATAGAATTGACAATATTTAAAGGCGTTACGGTTTCCAGATCAACTAAATCGGTCACCGAAAGGTCTCTTTTCAGAATAATTTCTTTCACCGCTTTCTTACTTGGAATTGGTTTTTGTGAAGCTTTTAATGAATATGAATTTTCTTTGGTAATCAATTCTACTTTCTTACCTAAGAGATTATTAACTGATTGCTTTTCCCAAACTTTTGTATCAACATACACCGGAATATTTCTGTTTTTTGCCAGCAAAACCAAATGACTTAAAGGAGTCTGAAGTTCTGTAATAATAATTCCGCGAACGGTTGGAATAAACTCAGGAGTAGTATTGATGATAATGATTTCATCAGCTTTAGGATTGAAATCTTCCTTCTTCCGTAAATCATATTTTTTAAGAATCCCGATACTGGAAGTATTTTCAATCGACTGTTCTGTAATTCTTTTAAAAATAAAATCTGAGAAAACGGTTGGAATTTTTAATGCTTTTTTCGAATTTAAGCCGATTACATGCGGAGAATTCAGATAAAACTTCAACTTATCTTTGAAAAACACATTTTTATTGACTTCATTAAAAAAGAAATTGATCAAACCTGCATTCATCTCGTCTGACGCAGCCAGTTCCATCACCCAATCATCAGAATCTTCCAGATAATTGATATTGGCAAGAAGATAAGTTCTCTTGTTGGTTGGGTTGTAAGATTCTTTATTAAACTCACCAATTTCTTGGCTATACCCCAAAACCTGCACGCAGAAATCGTAATGATAGGTATATCTCGTACTGTTAAAGAAATACATTTTTTTCGCACCGTAATCGTAGACCACTTTTACAGATTTCATATTCGTAAACTTATCGGTAAGCGGTTTTCCTGCAAGATTTAGAAACTGCTGTTTCTTGGTAATAGAATGCACATAATTATCCTGCGAATACGATAAAAGTGACAAAGTGAGAAATAAGAATACTAAAATATTTTTCATGTGTTTGTGAAGATTACCTCACAAATGTAGACATTATCCTGAATTTGGCAAATAGTAATTAGCCCCGATAGAAACGGCATCCTTTTGTGAAGCAAAGCGGAACAAAAGATATAGTGGATAGCGGGAAAAAGCTCCGGAAAATATAAGTAATTGGTAATGATTAATAAGTAATGATTAATATTTACTTTTGATGACTGTATTTTAAAAGTAAAGTCCCGCTTTGAAATTAAAACGAGACTTTACAAGTGAAAACAAGGTATCTTTAAACGACAGGTCCTGCCGCATCTTTTATTTCTTCTAATAACTTTTTGCGTTCCTGCAATCTTCTTCTGGCAATGACCGATTTACCATTGATGAGTCTTATAAATCTTGGATATTTGAATTTTTCTTCCCCAAAATGATGGATTAAAACAAACAGCAATACTCCAAAACCTGCAACGATGATGTAACCGAAAATTTTCTTGTTGGCAGAAAGAATTGCGTTCAGTTGAATGCTTTTAAAGTTGGCCGAAAGATCTTGCGGAGTGAGTGTCATTCCATCTAAATAAACTGCTAAATTTCCTAAACTCTCAATCTGAAACTGATATTGAAACCATGAAAATAATGCTGAGAAAAATCCTACCGCAAGGAATGTACGCCAAACCAAAACCAATCCGATGGCCGCCAACATATCGTCGAGTTCCAGCTTGTCTAAAGTATAATACCAAACGGAAATAAATAGCGAGCCCATCCCAAAACCTTTCAGAAACATCGGCAAATACCAGTTTTCATAATTAAATTCGAGAACCATTGAAAAGTACATAATAATAGCATAACCAATCATCGCAGAAAACCCTGAAAAGATGAACATTTTGAGAGGTTTCTCTTTTTTAAACCAATAAACAGCGACAATTCCGGCAAGAATTAATCCGGGAATCATCATCAGATTCAGTTTAGCATTGGTCAATTGGTCATATCCTAAAACACCGACTGAAAAGATATTTTGAATTGAAGCAGTTCCTAAAAACATTCCCAAACAAAACAACATAAACAATCCGTTTTGAACATTGCTTCGCTTGAAGATTTTAAAAGACAAGTAAGGTCTTTTTAAAGTCATCTGACGGATTGCCAACAAAGCAAAGCTGACAAATGCCGCAATACTTGCATTGATAATCTTTGTGGAATTCAGCCAATCCTGCTGTTTTCCAAATGAAAAAACGTAAGCCGAAAACATAAAAGTAGAAACAAATAACAGAATACTCAGCCAATCGATATAATGCAACGGAACTTTTAAAGCAAAATATTTATTGTGCATAAAAATCCAGCAAATCAAAGCCATTACAAAACACTGAAGCGCTGCGATAACGAAAAACTGCTGCCAATTGTAAAGCATCGAAATTTCTACTGCATAATAACCGGAAATCTGAGTCAAACTCAAAACAAATGTATAAAATACACCATAGAAAACCCCTCTTCCACCCATCATTGCCATCAACGGAAGAAAAAGCTCGATCGTGATCATCATTTTAAAAAAACCAATAACCAAAGCACTTGCAATAATAATTACAGGCTCCATCGTAGTTCCGTTAATGTAACTTAGCAATCCTAAAAGTACCAGTAAAAGCACTACTTTATCACGTACTTTATATCGCATTTTAAATCTGAGAACGACCGGCATACAAGCACCCATTCCGATTGTTGTGGCATAATTTGCCCACATAAAATATTCGGTAAGCTGACCTGTTCCACTGACCATAAAACTCAAATTTCCCGCATAAACGCCTCCTAAAGGCATTACGACAATAAGCAGTAAAACTATAATTAACAGCTGAATAGGTTTCGGAACCCAATCACTGAAAAGACCTTTGTTATACATTTTTTTTATTTATTAAGAGCCAAGTGAAAAGGTAAAAGAGTCAAGTTATTGAACCACCTAAGATTTTTATACTTTTTACTTGGTTCTTTTTACTTTTTACTTTTTATTTGAAATAGAAACATTCATATTCATCCCTGCGCTCAGCTTGGCAACATCTTCTTTTTTGTTTGATGATGTAAATTCTATTCTTACAGGAATTCTCTGTTGCACTTTAATGAAGTTACCCGTAGAATTGTCTGTTGGAACACTAGAATATCTCGAACCCGTTGCTGCAGAAATTGCAGTTACCGTTCCTTCAAATTGTTTTCCACCCAAAGCATCTGCGGTCATCATCATTTTTTGTCCGATTTTAATATTCGGCATCTGGCTTTCCAAAAAGTTGGCAGTTACCCATTTGTGATTATTTAAAACAATGGTTCCCACCTGTTGTCCCGGCTGAATAAGCTGGCCTTCAGAAATTACTCTTCTTCCCATCACGCCATCGTAAGGCGCAGTAATTACGGTGTAAGAAAGGTTGATTTTTGCCATTTCCAACGCAGATTTTGTTCTTTTGATTTCTGCATCGTTAATTCCCAATTTACTTTTCACTTCAGTTGTAGAAAGATTGGCTGACTGCTTTTGATTCACCAATGTTTCGTATGCTGCTTTTTGGGCATCATATTCTGTTTTCATCTGGTCAAATTGCTGTCTTGTGACCGCTTCCGAAGCTAAAAGGTTTTTGTATCGGTTTAAATTCTGTTCGGCATTCCAAAGTCTGGCTTTTGCTCCGGCAATATTAGATTCCATAACACTTACATTGTTGGAAACTGTATTTACCGATGAACTTGTCGCCGATTTTTGTGCTAAAGCATTTTGATAAGCTGCTTCTGCCTGACCAAGCTGCGTGATAATTTCTCTCTCATCCAAGATTACCAAAGTGTCGCCTTTTTTCACCTGTTGATGTTCGATGAATTTAATTTCTTTGATATATGCCGAAACTCGTGTGTTGATTGGATTTATAAATTCCTCCACCTGAGCAGCTTCTGTATAGGTTTTATCGCCGATATGAAAATATTGACGAATCAGCCAAAACAGTCCAAAACCAATCACCAGAAAAACAATAATATTTGAGATGATGGCTCTTATTTTATTCTTTTTATTTTGTTTTTTCTTAGCTTCTGCACTTGAAACTGCAGGCTGTGTATCTTGAGTATTTTGTTCCTTGTTTTCCATTATTTTGATTTTCAGTTTTAAAGATTAAAGTGTACCTGTAGATTTCAACAGATTATAATATTGATACAGAACATTGATTTCTGCATTGGCAAAATCTAATTCCGACTGCAGTTTTTGGTTTTGTGCATCAAGCATTTCCGCCTGTACAGCCAATTGATTCAGATATTTGGCTTCTGTAATTTTGTAGTTTTCATCCGCCAAATTTTTAGCATCATTCAGGATTTCAGCCTGCTGTATCGCTTCCTGATATTTTGTATATGCTGCATTCACTGCCATATCAAGATTTTGCTGTACCAAAGTCATCGCATCATTTGCCTGATTTTTCTGCATCTCACCAAGCTTTACTCTTTCTTTGGTTTTATATAAATTATCGATATTATAGCTCAAAGAAACACCACCTTGCCAACCGCTTGAGTACATATCCAATACAGGATTTCTTGTCGTAATAGGCCGTTGCAAAGTATAACCTCCAAAACCTGAAAGTGTCGGCATTTTATCCGTTTTGATGATTTCTATATTTTTATCAGCTACGGCAATGTTGGTTTTTGCAGATTTTATTTGTGGATTGTTGTCGTGAGCCAAATTCAGATAATAATCCATCCCGATTCCGGTTTCTTTATTGCCTAAATTTTCTATGGGAATAATCTGTGTTTCAGAATCTAATCCTAAAGCAATATTCAGATTATAATTGAGGATTTTTCTATTGTTGACTAAAGTTAGCATTCCCTGGTCTAAATTTTTAATCGCCAATTCGCCACGAATCACTTCATTTCTGGTAATCATTCCTTGCTGATAAAATTTTTGAATATTTTTCAGACGTTCCTGACCCAGCTTTTTATTGTTTTGAATGACAACTTCCTGATTTAAAATTTTATAAATGTCTAAATAATTAGAAATCACCAAAAACTTTATATCCTGTTTTCTGTTTTCTAAATCTAATTCCGAAAGCTGTTCACGAAGTCCTGCCAATTCAATAGACTTATTGACCAACCCTCCTTTGAAAATTAATTGAGTCGCCTGTACAGCATACGAACTTCCGTAATGCGGCATCGGAATAGTGGTTGAGTTCGAGAAATCTTTGTCAATTGCGATTACATTTCCCAAATAAAATTGGCTCGTAGAAGCTATGATTGTAGGAAGTTTCTGAAGTTTTGTAATATCTGTCTGCTGTTTTGCAATATCGATATTCTGAGCAGAAACTTTAATTTGCTGATGATTTTGAATTGCCAATTCGGCAACTTCACTCGCTGTCATCTGTTTTATTTCTTGTGAAAAAAACAGCGCAGGAAAAAGACCTATCAAAACTGATAGTGCTGTTTTTATGTTTTTTACCATTTTACCTTGCTTTACAGATGCAAAGTTAGGCGATGCATACATTCAAACAAATGTTTGAATTTTGGAAAAAGATGTTCAAATGTAGGATTCAGTTATTGATATTGTTGTCGGTACTGAGTCGGGCTTATCTCTAAATGTTTCTTAAAAAAATGAGAAAAAGAATATTGATCACTAAAACCTAGTATCGTAGAAATCTCTGAAATAGGCATTTTAGAGGAATTTAAATAGACCTTTGCTTCATTGATTACAATAGAAGCAATAATCTGACTTGCCGACTTACCTGTTACCGACTTTACTACCGACGAAAGATGTCTGATTGTAATCGACTGTCGCTCGGCATAAAACTCTACTGTTCTATTATTAAGATGGTGAGACGATAAATCATTTAGGAAAACAAAAACGATCTCTTGCTGTCTCGACATTTGATTCATTGCACGGCTATCTTCATTAGAAATAATTCCTGCTATCTGATAACAGAACACCGAAAAAAGATGCTCTACAATCTCTTTTTTATAAGTCATTTCGGTTTCAGAATCTAAAATATATTTTAAAAAATTGACACTTTTCCAAATCAGATCCAAATCATCTTTAGAAAAAGGAACTCCCACATTCATTTGCTGTCGAAAATACCGATACGTAATCAACCTATTGAATTTCAACGACAAAGCAGAAATGAATTCACGCTTATAAGAAACCATTCTCGATTGGAAATCGTCACTCACAGAAATCATCTCATAAACCGTTTGCGGATCTGTCACCATGAATGTATTGGCAGTAAGCTCAAGATCGTTGAAATGTTGACGAAGCTTTATAGACCCACTTTTAATAAAGATAAAAGCCGGATTATCTGGCCTGAAAGGTTTATCCACAGATATTCTTTCGAAAATATTATGTTGCGTAAAAACATCAACTCCGAATTTTTCTAAAGCAGTCATTTTATCCATTTCAATTTAATCTTCCAAAGCATACACCGCAAAACTTGCCAGCCAATGATCTCCACCATAATTTCCTTGAAATAATAATGGAAGCCCGTTGTTTAAAAAGATATTTGCCGTTTTTTGAAATTGCTTTTTTAGTGGATGATTATCCGGAAGAGAGTTTGCGATGCCTTTCATACACCAAGCTTTAGTGAAAGATAAACCAACTAAATGTACGGTTTGATAATCGCTCAAATCACTTACTACAGGAATTTTCTCAATATTTTCGATACTTCTCTTTTCATAAAATTGGTCAAGCCATTTTACAAACTCTTTCTGAGGAAGAATTCTTCGCATTAAATCTGCAATTTCCAAACTTGGCGAGAAAAAGTCAGAACCATCTGGTTCAAGATATGCCGGAGTTTTGGTATTATTTAAATAGAAATATTTAGCTTTTTCAATCAGTTCATTTTCAAAAGTTTTATCACCGGTTGCTTTTGCCCAATCTAATGCAAAAACCATTGCAAAAGCTGTATTGGGATGAACACCCGTTCTGTTGGGATACGTTTGCTTCGGAAGATAAGTTTTCCAGGAGCTCAGAATTTTATCCGTTAAAGGCTTTAGATTCTGATGCCAGATTTTAGCTTTCGGATGGTTCCAGGTCATTAATTCTTCATCTAACTTTAATAACCATGCCCAACCGTAAGTTCTTTCAAAAGTCGTTGTTAACTGATATTTCGTAAAATAATCAGCTTCAGTCTGTAGATTTTCTTTTTTAAATGAATTGTCTAATATTTTTTCAATTTCTTTAGCAACTGATAAATTAGGTTTTGTCTTTAGCAAACGAACTAACATCCAATGACCATGAACGGAGCTATGCCAATCAAAACAACCATAAAAACTAGGATGAAGATCTTTCGGGGTCAAAATTACTTCATTAGCATTATTAATAATGTGTGCCGTTTTATTCGGATATTCCTGATTGATGCAATGAAGCGGTTTTTCGGATAGTTTTATTGCCATTTCATCCGTCAATTTCGGGCTTTCCTGAGCAAAAATTAAGAATGGTGAAAATGCAAATGCTAAAAGACTTTTTTTCATTCAATAAAAATATAAAAGTAATTCTAGATTTTAAGCATAGTTTTTGCTCAAATTCACAAAATCGATTTATGAAAAAATTATTTATCCCTTTATTTCTCTTAATTCTTATTAACTGCAATAAATCTGGCAATCCACAAGAAATAAAATCTGATTTAGTTGAGATTATCTCAGAAGATAAAGTAATGGATATAAATGCTTCACCTGCTCAAGAAATACCCGTAGATGCAATGGTTTCGGCTAAAGCTGTCAATACAGAACCAAAATCTTCTCCATTACAAAGTAATACTATTATTGTTAAAAAAGTTATCAAAAATGGCGATCTTGATATTCAGGTGGGTGATATTAAAAAAGCACATCAACAAGTCAATGAAATTGTAAAAAGTAACAACGCTTATATACAAACTGAGCGTTTTAATAATACTGATATTGATGAAAAACAGTTTTTCACCATCCGTGTTCCACATAAAAATTTTGATGCTTTAATCAATTCTTTTTCAAACGGAATGGGTTCAGTTTTATCTAAAAATATAGCTTCCAATGATGTAACGGAAGAATATACTGACGTTTCAATAAAATTAGCCAACAAAAAAATTTATCTTGAAAAATACCGCGATATGTTGCGTAATGCAAAAACGACGGAAGACATGCTGGAAATTCAGGATAACATTCGTGAACTTGAAGATGAAATCGACGTTGCCGAAGGCAGACTTCGATTTATTGACGATAGAGTAAATTATAGTACCTTGAATTTAATGCTTTATAAAGAGAAAGTAAGGAGCTCTGCAACTTCGAAAATTGGTTTTGGAAATCGTTTCGGAGATTCTTTCACAGAAGGCTGGAACAGTTTTGTAGCATTTTTCCTTGGAATTATTTCTCTTTGGCCATTCTTTTTATTAATCCCACTTGTTATTTTAATCTGGAAAAAATGGAGAAACAAAAAGAAAATAGAATAATTTGAACCTAATTCAACAGCATAAAAAATCCGAACATCAAATGATATTCGGATCTTTTTATTTAGATGAAACTGTATTAAGCATTAAAATGCGATTTTACAGTTTCTAAAACCTGTTCGTCAGACATTTGCTGAGACGTTTCTAAAGTAATTTTTAAATTTTTAAATTGAGCAGTATCGTGAAGATAATGTTTTAATTCTTCCTGAATTGTTCCCGGTCCGGTAATCAAAACTTCTTCAGAATTCGTAAGAAGATTTTCTACTTCTTTGAAGAATTTAATCTTATTGGTTTGCTCAGCATTGTTACCTGCATTTTCACTTGAATTACCGTGTTGTATAACGGCTTTCACCGGACTGCAAAGAAAAAATTTGAATGCATTCTGTGCATCATGATTTTTTACAACTACTGCTTTTTGAGAATCGATCCATAAACCAGCTAATTTTTTTTCAGACATAATATGATTTTTAAAAGTTATGTATCTGAATAGACAAGAATGATGCTAAGGATGTGTTAATGGCTGTTAAATTATTATTTTAGTAAATAAAAAGCACATTACACAATTTTTGCTGATTACGCAGATCTTTTAATAAATAGAAATCTGCTCAATTTGCTTAATCTGCGAGAGATTATAGAACATCAATTACTTTCCTAAAACAAAAACGGCAGGAATTTTATGCAATTCCGGTTTAGCTTTTTGCCATTCTTTAATGGTCTTTGTTTTGATGAATTCATGGTCAGGATCGTTGATATTCGCAGCGATACAAAGCTTTGTGTTGGGTGATAAAAATTTGGTTAAATCTTCAAAAAGCACATTATTTCTATAAGGTGTTTCCATGAAAATCTGCGAATAGCCCGTTTTCTGAAGCTCGCTTTCCAAAAATTGAATCTTTTTTTTCTTTTCACCTTTATCAATCGGTAAATATCCGTTAAAGGTAAATTCCTGGCCATTAAATCCACTTGAAATTAAAGCTAATATAATAGATGAAGGGCCAGAAATAGGAATGACTCTAATGTTTTTTTCGTGACACCATTTTACAATTAAATTCCCAGGATCTGCGATGCATGGAAGCCCTGCTTCAGAAAGAAGACCAAAATCCTGACCATTCAGCATTCTATCCTGAGCTTCTTTGATATCGGCATTTTCCGTGTATTTATCCAACAAAAAAAGTTTCAGATCTGACTGCTTTTTTTCAGGTGCAAAAAACTTCACGACCTTTCTTGCGGTTTTTTCATTTTCAACAAAAAAATAATCGGTCTGCATGATATAATCTTTAATCACAGGCGAAAAATGGCTGATTGAAGTATTTTCTGAAAGATAAGCGGGAAGTAGGAAAAGCATTTTTGGTAAGTTATAAGTTGTAAATTATGAGTTTTGAGTTTTGGAAATGAGAAGTTTTTGGGCAATTTTTCCGCAGGCTTCATCCAGCTGATGATAGACTTTTTCAAAACCGTCGAGCTCGCTCCAGTAAGGATCGGGAACTTCACCTGAAGCATGATTAAGATCTGCTGCTTCCATTAATAATGAAATTTTGCTTCGCTGTTCCTCATTTTGAGCTAAAGAAATTACATTTTCAAAATTGCTCAGATCCATGCAATAAATTTTATCGAAATGATTTAAATCTTCAGTAGTAATGGGGCGGGAACATTGCTTTGAAATATCAATGCCGTATTTGGCAGCAGTTTTCACCGATCTCTTATCGGGATTGCTTCCTTTGTGCATATCAATGGTTCCGGCAGAATCTACAAAAAAGCTATCAGGTAATTTTGATCGCATAATCCCTTCTGCCAAAGGACTTCTGCAAATATTTCCAAGACAGACCATTAAGATTTTCATGACATTATTATTTAAAAAATTTTATTTAAAACTAATTTTAATCAACAAAACTAAATAAAAAAAGGAGAATAAGCTTATTCTCCTTTCTATAATATCGTTGTACAGAATTAATGTTTTATTTTTTCTGTCAATTCTTTTACATATTTTTTTATTTCCTTATCAATTTTAGAAACGTCTTTGATCGTTTCACAGGCGTACATTACCGTTGAGTGATCTTTACCTCCCATTTCTTCACCTATTTTTGTGAAGGTAGCGTTGGTAAACTCTTTTGCAAAATACATTGCCAATTGTCTCGGAAGTGCAATTTCTCTTTTTCTTGTTTTAGATAAAAGCTGCTCTCTTTTAATTCCGAAATAATCACAAACCACATCCTGAATATAAGGAATATTGATGATCTTTTTCTGATTAGCCGCAATTTTATTAATAGTTTCCTTTAATAATTCAAGGCTTAAATCTGATTTATAAATAGTTGAATAAGCAATTACAGAATTAATAACACCAATCAATTCTCTTACATTGGTTTTTGCTTCTGCAGCCAGAAAATCGAGCATATCATCTGTAAGAACGATACCGTCTCTGCTCAATTTATCAACAATAATCTGTCTACGGGTATCGAGATCCGGAGATTTTATTTCTGCAGAAAGTCCCCATTTGAAACGGGAAACAATTCTGTCCTGAATATCCATAATATCAACAGGAGCTTTATCTGAAGTAAGGATGATCTGCTTTCCGTTTTGATGCAAATAATCAAAAATATGGAAGAAGCTATCCTGAGTTGCAGATTTCCCCGAAAGGAACTGAATATCATCGATAATCAATACATCTACCATTTGATAAAAATTGGCAAATTCTGTCTGTTTATGAGCTTTAGCAGCCGAAATAAACTGTTGGATAAATTTCTCAGATGATAAATAAAGTACTACTTTATCAGGAAATTGGCTTTTCACTTCCAGACCTACAGCCTGACCCAAGTGCGTTTTACCAACCCCATAACCTCCATACAAAAACAAAGGGTTAAAAGCAGTTGCTCCCGGTCTTTTAGCAATTGATCTTGCAACAGTAGAAGCAAATTTGTTGCTTTCACCTTCCACATAATTATCAAAAGAAAAATCTGCTTTAAGATTAGAATCGATGTTTACTTTTTTGATTCCCGGAACTACAAAAGGATTTACAATATTACCGGAAAACCCCTGAGGCATTGTTTCCTGAATTTTTGGTGTGGGAACAGACTTCCCTTTCATATTCATGGTAACCGGTTTTTCTAAGCCGCTTGGCTTGTTTTCCATTACCGAATACCAAAGTTTAACGCCTTTACCAATATTTTTCTTTAGGGCAGCAGAAAGCAATGACAGATAGTTATCTTCAATATATTCTTTGTAAAAATCACTCGGAACCATCAACGTAAGATTGTTGTCAACCAATGAAATTGGCTGTACTTTGTCGAATAGTAAATCGAAAGATTTTTCAAGTTTTTTAAGATCAGAATTATCTTCAGCTGCGTTAAGATTATCTCGCATAAACTGAAGGCACTTCTGCCATATCATCATTAAATTTTCATCCATTTTTATGCCCTGATTAATGCTTTGGTTAGTCGTTTTAGGAGGAAGACAAAGGTCTCATTTTTTATTTTCAAAAAAAAATATTTCGTGTATTGATTATTTAAAAATATATTTGTATGTATAATTAAGAGATAAAAATGATACACTCAACACACTCATTACGAGTACGTTACGCAGAAACAGATCCCATGAAATACGTCTACTACGGCAATTACGCTACATATTTTGAATTGGGGCGCGTTGAACTTTTTCGCAGCATCGGAATCTCTTACGATGAGATAGAGAAGCAGGGAATTTGGCTTCCGGTTTCCGATTATAAAATTAAGTATTTAAAACCAGCATTATACGATCAAAAATTAGAAATTCACACTTTTATGAGAAAAATTCCTGGAGTGAGAATTGAATTTGAATATGAAATTTACAATGAGGAAGGCGTTAAAATCACCGAAGCCTCTACTACTCTTTTCTTTTTAAGTGCCGAAACCAACAGAGTAATCAAATGTCCCGATTTTTTAATGACATTAATTGAGGAAAACTGGAAGGCTTAAATAAAATATTTAAATTTAAAATTTAACACGATAATTAAATTATAAATAAAACATTCACACTTCTGCTATTATTTATAAGATTTCAGATTGATTTTAAGAATTATCAATATGGTCAGGATTTTTATATTTTTAAAGTTTCTCGTTGTAATTAAGTATTTTTGATAACAAATCAAATCTATGACTTCCCTTTTACTTCTAATCTTCATATTAATCATTCTTGTCTCTTGGGTTTATTACAAACTTAATCGGAGAATTGAAATTTTGGAAAAGCAGATTTCCGATTTATCAAAAAAAGAATCTCAGGAAAATGAGGAAATAAAGGAAATAGAAAATGAGGAAGTTATCTTACCTACACAAGCAACCAGCTATAATTTTACATCTACTGCTACCTCTACAGATCGTATAGAAACAGAACAAGAGATTCAAAAAGACTGGCTGGTTCCTTTTTTTGATTTCATCAAAAACAATATCCTTACGATTATTGGCATCTTTACTTTGGTTTTAGGGATAGGCTATTTTGTGAAATACGCCATCGATAAAAACTGGATTGGTGAGAACTCAAGAATGGGAATTGGTTTTCTGGCAGGATTTATTCTTATCATCGCTGCGCATTTCATCAGAAAAAACTATACTATTTTCTCATCTATAATTATGGGTGGCGGACTTGCTGTGCTGTACTTTACGACCACGATTGCATTCAGAGAATATCATTTGTTTACGCAGAATACCGCATTTCTTATCACTTGTGCGATTACTTTGCTTTCCATATTTCTTTCGTACCGTTACAACAGTGAAACACTGATTGTTTTCTCATTGTTCGGTGGCTTTCTGGCTCCGTTAATGATCAGCACCGGGCAAAGCAATTACATTTTCCTTTTTACCTATCTGTCTTTTTTAAATATAGGAATGCTGATTACTGTTTATCTTAAAAACTGGAAAAGTGTCGGCTGGATCGCTTTTATTTTTACAGCAATCTATCTCTATTTCTGGACTATTCAGAAAACTGATCTTACCACTATTATATTTTACATCGTTACGTATATTATATTTTATGCATTTGCGCTTCAGAATTATTTTAAATACAACATGCTTTCAAAGCTTGATATTTTGATGCTGGTTTTGATTAATTTTACGAGTATAATTGGTCTGGTTTATATATTTAATGTTTTAAGATATGACCCGTTAAGTATTTTCCCGCTCGCTTTTGCATTGATCAATGTATTTTTTGCTTTCAGAGAATATCAGAATAAAAAGTTTGAAAGAAATTATTCTGTTTTTGCAGGAATCGGCATCAGTCTTTTGACTTTGGCGGTGACATTACAATTTAAAACCCACCTCATCACCAGTGTTTGGGCAATAGAAGCTTCACTTTTGTTGTACATCTGGAAAAAGACTAATCACAGCATTTTCAAAGTATTTTTCTACCTGCTTTTTCCGTTGGTTATTTTATCGCAAATGATGACCTGGACGGAATATATTGATAATGGAAAACATTTAACCGTCGTTTTCAATCCTGTTTTTCTGACAAGTCTGGTTGTTATTGCAAGTTGCTTTTTCAATTTAATTTTACTTAAAAAAGATTCTAAAGAAAAAAGTGATACCGAGTTTTTTGAAAATACTTTTAAAATTTTATGCTTTGGCGTTATATATCTTTCTATTCTGTTTGAATTGATTTACCAGCTTTCATCATTGCATCTTGTCATTATTCTTACGTACAGTTTTTTGTACAGCATTCTTTTTACGTGTTTATTATTAAGCATAAAGAATCAATTAAGCATTTCAGAAAATTTAGAAAACCTATTGATTTATGGAGCATTACTCTTGTTTATAGCACATATTTCAAGTTCACAAATCGTAAATGCAGTATTATCAAAAGAAATTGGTCTTAGTTTTTATTGGGTTCATTTAATATATTTGTTGCCGCTGCTGTATTTCATTATAAAGCTGATTCCAAAATCGGAGTTTTTAAAACAGAAAGCAAGCTACTGGATCGTATCATTTGTATGTATTCTTTCTGTAAGTTTTGAATTGTACAGAATTTATATTTTCTCAAATAATAGTACTTATAAAAATCTCTTTGAACACCAAGAACACTTCAGGGTTCTTTATCTTCCTATTATTTGGGCTGTTTTATCCTGTAGTTCTATTTTTGCAGGTCTTAAAAAGAATATTCCTGAGCTCAATAAAATAGGCTTTAGCTTACTTGGGATCACCATCCTCAAACTATATCTTTTTGATGTTTGGCAAATGGATAATGTTTCAAGAATTATAGCGTTTATTATTTTAGGTATAATTTTATTGATGAGCTCTTTTATGTTTCAAAAATTTAAAAACATGCTAAAAAACCTTGTTGAAAAAGATGAAAACTCGGCTGATGAAGAGATTTAAAATTACTATAAAGACTATATTTATCAACATTTTACAATTATTTTAAAAATTCACTTGATATTTTACAAAAAGTAAGTATATTTATCACGTTTTTAACACTTATATTATTAACTATGAAAAAATTTCTATATTCTCTGTTGATCTTCGCTTCTGCAACATTATTTGCGCAGAAAAATACGACAGTAAAATTTGCCGTTGCAGGAGATATGGTGGGTACAACAACATTGTTTGAAAACCAAAAAGAATATGTACAAAGTACGCAGGCACATAAAGCTGCCAATTTACCTCAAAAACTGAAAAAATTTAGTTTTATAGCAGATCAGGGGCTTTCTGAGGTTAAGTTAAAAAACAATCTAGGTCCTTTAGACAATGCAAGCTTAGCTCAATATAATGAGCAAAGCAACCTTCCTAAAGACACTCCTGTGATCATTGAAGGTTATGAATTCAAGGATACGAATATGAGAATTTATGCAGGAATTGTACAGCAGCTAGAAGTTAAAGACTACAATGGTGTAAAATCTGTATTTATTACAACTACAGCAAAATAAAAAATCAAATTATATTTAAAAACGGATGTTCTTTCGAGCATCCGTTTTTTTGTGACTAATATTTGTTATTCCACTTTTTCTTTAGTTCGTCGTATATTTTCTTTTCGGTAGCATTATTTCCTGGTTCGTAGAATTTAGCATCTTTTATTTCTTGCGGCAAAAAATCCTGATCCACAAAATTACCTTCAAAAGAATGGGCATATTTGTATTCTTTACCATAATCTAAATCTTTCATCAGCTTTGTCGGAGCATTTCGTAAATGCAAAGGAACAGGCAGGTTTCCGGTTTTCTTTACAAACGCTAAAGCTTCATTAATCGCAGCATATGCCGAGTTGCTTTTTGGAGAAACTGCAAGATAAATAGCCGTTTCACTCAATAAAATTCTTGCTTCAGGATTCCCGATGACATTGATTGCCTGAAAACAACTGTTGGCAATAACCAAAGCATTCGGATTGGCCAGACCAATATCTTCAGAGGCGAGAATAAGCATTCGTCGTGCAATAAATTTAATATCTTCTCCACCAGCAATCATTCTTGCAAGCCAATAAACCGCACCATTAGGATCGCTTCCACGCATCGATTTAATAAAAGCCGAAATAATATCGTAATGCTGCTCTCCATTTTTATCATATAACGCCATCGTTTCCTGAAGAACCGACATCACATCATCATTGGAAATCTCTTTATTGTCTGAATTTTTAAACTGATTAAGCACCAACTCTACAGAATTGATCAGCTTTCTGCCATCACCACCGGAATACTGAATGAAAGCCTCCTTTTCTTTAATCTTAAAATCAGTTCTTTCATCTTTATTAAATCGTTCTGAAGCAATATCAATAAGCTCTTCCAGCTTTTCGTGACTTAAAGCTTTCAATATATAAACCTGACTTCTCGAAAGTAATGCAGAAACCACCTCAAAACTTGGGTTTTCTGTAGTGGCACCAATAAGAACCACCCAGCCTTTTTCTACAGCATGAAGTAGAGAATCCTGCTGAGATTTATTAAAACGGTGTATCTCATCAATAAATAGAATCGGAGATTTTCCTGAAAAAAGATTTTGTTTTTTGGCATCTTCTATCACATCACGCACATCCTTTACCCCCGAAGAAACAGCCGAAAGCTTAAAGAATTTCCTTCCTGATTTTTCAGAAATAATTTCTGCCAAAGTCGTTTTTCCTGTTCCCGGTGGTCCCCAGAGAATAAGAGAATTTAAGGCATCATTTTCCAGCATCTTTCTGATCGTGCCTTTTTCACCGGTAAGATGCTCCTGCCCCAAAACTTCATCTAAGGTTTTCGGTCTTAATCTTTCTGCTAAAGGAGTATTGTGATTCAAGATTTATCTATTTGAATTTAAAATATTTGTGAAAGTAAACAGAAATGAAAAAACCGATTAAGTTATCCGAAGGATCATCTGTTTACCGTCTGAAACTTCAAACAAATTTAAACTAAATTTCAATTTTTTACCCTACTTTTGCAATGTTTTGAAACTTTCATTTAATAAAATCATTACTTCACCCTTGGTAATTCTCATTAAATTTTACCAATGGTTTATCTCGCCTTTACTTCCCAAGAATTGCCGATACGAGCCTACCTGTTCGCATTATATGGTAGAATCTCTGCAGGTACACGGCATTTTTAAAGGATTTTGGCTGGGTGTAAAAAGAATTTCAAAATGTCATCCCTGGGGCGGAAGCGGCTATGATCCGGTTCCTCCAAAAAATTAAACTATTCAATAATAAACAAATAAAAATGAGTACTATTCTCTTTCGAACTTATCTTGTTGCATTTGCATTGATTTCGCAATGCTTTTTCTCACAATACTATAAAGATGGTTTATCAGACGGAACTTTAAAAGTCAATTCCCAAGATATTCCTGTGAAGATTTTTGCAACTTCAGAACCTTACGAGCTAGATTCTTTTGCGCAGGTTAATAAAAACCCAAGCACTTTGGTTATCCTCAACAAATCTAATGTTGAAAAATCACGTTTTATCAGCAGTTCGATGATTTTGGCTAATTATAAAAATGCAAAATATCAATTTTTCGATAAAGAATTTAAGCTGATAGAAAACGTTCCTGTAACTGCAGATAATATCGAAACGCTAAAATATGTGGTAAGAACTGAAAAACCTATTGCTTCAGCTGATACCGTATCTTTAGAAACACCATTTAAAATCTGGGATCCTACTTCAGGAATTGAATTGGGACCGATAACGCTTCATTTCTACAGTTTGATGTTTATTTTCGCATTTGGTCTGGGATATGTCTTAATGACCAAAATGTTTAATACGGATAATGTAAACCTTAAATATCTTGAACCTCTTTTTACATGGACTTTAATCGGGACAATTTTGGGAGCAAGAATGGGACACGTTATTTTTTATCAGCCCGAACTATTCAAAGAAGATTTTTGGAGTGTATTTTTACCAATCAGTACAAAAAATGGGTTAAAATTCACAGGATTTTCAGGACTGGCAAGTCACGGAGCTACAATTGCATTAATTTTCACAACGCTTTATTATTCATTTAAAATCATCAAGAAAAATCCGTTTTGGGTATATGACAGACTTGGAATCGTGGTTGCAATTGGAGGTGCATTTGTAAGAATGGGTAACTTCTTCAATTCTGAAATCGTTGGTAAACCAGTTGATCCTACTTCTCCTTTTGCCTTACTTTTCCCACAACAAAGCAGTGAATACGGAATTACCGTTCCTCGTTATCCGACGCAATTATTTGAAGCGATCGGTTATGTTTTATTATTTGTTTTACTTTGGATTTTATACAAGAAAACCAATAAAAAATATCAGCAAGGTTGGTTATTTGGTTTATTCTTCATTATTCTTTGGGCGATCAGATTCTTTGTAGAATTCCTGAAAGAGCCGCAAGGCGATGAGTTTATTTCTTTTGCAGGATTAAATACGGGTCAGATTTTATCAATCCCATTCATGATTGCAGGATTTGTAATAATGATTTATTCTAAAAAATTCAAAATTACAGAAGCTGAAAATGCTAAACCTGAATAATTTTTTTTATCAAATAAAAAATATGAAAGTCACAACTGAGTTGTGGCTTTTTTGTTTAAGTCGAGAAAGACGTTTCCGAGTTCATTAATTACATCAGTGGGCTGCATTGCTTCTTTTGAATATTTTTCGGCAGCAAAATCAGCAGCTTTTCCGTGAAGCCAGACTCCTAAAACGGCAGCTTCTTCTTCAGAATATTTTTGGGCTAAAAGTGAAGTGATAATTCCGGTCAAGATATCTCCGCTTCCACCTTTTGCCAAGCCTGAATTTCCCGTGATATTGTAGAAAACATTTCCCGAGGGTGTTATAACTTGCGTATGATGATCTTTTAAAACAATATAAATCCCCAAGTCTTTTGCTTTTGTTTTGGCTAAATCTAATCTATCAAATGAGTTCTCCGTTATACCGAAAAGCCTCTCAAATTCTTTAGGATGCGGCGTAATAATTGATTTTTTGGGGATCAATTTCATGTAATTCTTGTCTTTAGAAATGATATTTAACGCATCAGCATCCAAAATTAAAGGAGATTGATGATTTTCAAGAAATTTCACCAATGCTTTTTCCGTTTCTTTTTCCGTTCCGAGACCGGGGCCAATTCCGTAGACCGTATTTTCCTGTTCTTCAATTTGATTAATATTTTTTTCGCCACCATTCATAAACATTGCTTCAGGAACATTTGTCTGTACTATTTCGTAACCACAATTGGGAGCGAAGACAAACGTCAGACCTGAACCCGCTTTTAAGGCAGATTTCGTAGCCAACATTACCGCACCTATTTTCCCGTAACTTCCGCCTACAATAATTGATTTACCATAAGTACCTTTATGGGCAAAATCTTGTCTGATTTTAAAAATATTCTTAATGACTTCATCATCAATTACAAAATCATTACTTGAAGTATTTTCAATAAATTCCTGAGATAAATTGATATCTAAAACAACCGCTTTTCCTGTAAAACTTCCCGTTTCCGGATGAAGGAAAGCCTTTTTCCAAAACTGGAAAGTCAACGTGTAATCTGCTTTGAATATCGTTGCATTTTCATTATTGATTTGATCGGCAAACATCCCTGACGGAATATCAATTGATATTTTGGGACTGACTTTTGAATTTAAAATTTCAATCACTTTTTTGAAAATCCCTTCCGGGTTTTTTGATAATCCGGTTCCGAAAAGAGCATCGATGATAATTGTTTTCTCATCAAAATTGTATCTTTCAATCTCATGAAAATCTTTCAGCGAAATTCCTGAAATATCTTTTAATTTTTTATAATTTACTAAAGCATCATCAGAAAACTTAAGATGATCCTTATTAATAAAAACGTCTATATCAAAACCTTTCAGATACAGCAGCCTTGCAATGGCAAAACCATCACCGCCATTATTTCCGTTTCCACAAAAGACAGCAAACTTTGTATGATTTTTACAGTTTAAATAAATCCATTCAGCACAATTCAGAGCAGCTCTTTCCATCAACTGAACAGATGAAACCGGCTCATTCTTAATCGTATATTGATCAGCCAATCTGATATTTTCAACAGTAAAAACTTTCATATGGATCTTTTTTTCTAAGTGTAATTATATATTATGATGATTAAAGCAAAAAAAATACCCAAAAAATATTTAAAAATTATTATATTTAAATGATACTTTTGTGTAAAACAACTAAAAATATAAATTATGGGATTTGTTAAAGAATTTAAAGATTTTGCATTCAAAGGGAATGTTGTAGATCTTGCTGTCGGTGTTATTATCGGAGCAGCTTTCAGTGCGATTGTAAAATCATTTGTAGACGATATTATTACACCATTGCTTCTAAACCCTGCTTTAGAAAAAGCGAATGTAAAAAATATAGCCGAACTTTCCTGGAACGGGGTGAAATATGGTAATTTTCTATCTTCTGTAATTAGTTTCCTAATTGTAGCTTTCGTTTTATTCATGCTTATTAAAGTAATCAGCAGGCTCAACAGAAAAGAAGAAGTACCCGCAGCTCCTGCCGGACCAACTGAAGACCAAAAATTATTAATGGAAATCAGAGATTTGTTAAAAACAAAAAATAATATATAAAATAAAAAATGCCGCAAAATCTCTGCGGCATTTTTGTTTATTATTAAAGATTCAAAATTAATGAATCTGCAAAATACTTGAGATCTGTTCTGCTAAAGACAGCCCGATTCTATCCTGAGCTTCCAAAGTTGAAGCACCTGTATGCGGAGTTACAGAAATTTTAGAATGTGTGATAATTTCTTTTGAAGGAGTTGGCTCATTAATGAAAACATCAAGACCTGCAAACCTTACTTTACCTGAATCTAAAGCTTCAATTAATGCAGTTTCATCGATCACACCACCTCTTGAGCAGTTGACGATGGCAACACCGTCTTTCATCATTTCAAACTCAGATTTACCAATCATGTAGCCCTCTTTCTGAGCCGGAACGTGAAGCGTAATAAAATCTGAATGTTTTAAAACCTGTTCCAAAGGTTCAGTTTCTATATCAACATTGATGAACTGATTGTTGTAGAAAGTTACTTTAATACTCGCTTTTCCTACCATATTATCAGCAGCGATCACTCTCATTCCCAAACCTAAAGCGATTTTGGCAACTTCCTGACCGATTCTTCCCATTCCTACAATTCCGATGGTTTTTCCTTTTAATTCAATCCCTGCAGCGTAAGCTTTTTTAAGCGATGCAAATTCGGTATCACCAACCAGAGGCATTTTTCTGTTTGAATCCTGCAAAAATCTTGCTCCTGAAAATAAATGCGCAAAAACCAATTCAGCAACCGATTCCGAAGAAGCAGAAGGCGTATTGATCACATGAATTCCTTTTTCTCTTGCATAATCTACATCAATATTATCCATCCCAACTCCACCTCTTCCGATGATTTCCAGTGATGGACAATTATCAATAATATCTTTTCTTACCTGCGTCGCACTTCTTACCAGAACAGTACGGATCTTGTGCTCGTTGATGTAATCTAAAAGAAGCTCCTGAGGAACTTTTGTTGTAATTACTTCAAAGCCTTTCTCGGTTAATGCATCAACTCCTGATTGATCTAAACCGTCGTTTGCTAAAACTTTCATACCTAATAATCTATTTAAAAATGTAAAAAGATTTAAAAATTAAAAGAATTTCTGGTTTTTCACCTTTCGTTTAATCTTTAAATCCTTTCTATGATTTAATCTTCTTTAAAAACTTCTATTGTAACTTGCTTTTCAACCAAATCGGTAAATTTGCCTTTGTATCTTGTAGCTCTTACGAGGTGATTATCAATCCAGTGATAATTTCCGCCTCTTGGTTTACCACACAAAACACTGTGATATTTGAAGCCGTGCTTGTCTAACCAATCTATAGTAATCTGTTTTAAATTTTCAGTTCTTGAAGTAAAAAAACAAATCTGGTGTCCTTCATCATACCATTTATTCACAGTTGCCAAAGCATCAGGAAAAGGCTCACACGTTACCATTCTTTCGGGTTCTTCGTTGGGAACATCTTCTGTAATTGTTCCGTCTATATCGATAAGATAATTTTTAATTCCATCTTTCAGAATCGGACTGATATGCTCAATATAATCTAGCTCCATCGTTCAAAATTTTAAAGCGCAAAGTTACACTTTATCATTCAAACAGTTATATTAATCTTAGTTTATGTTAAAATTTTAACACAAAATCAAGTTTAAAAATAATAAAAATTAACCTTTCATTGCATTTTTCATAAATAATGCGAATGTTTTTCACTTCCGCAAAAGCCAATATTTCATAAATAATTAAAAAAACTAAACATTTATTTTACAAAATCACGTTTTAAACTTAAATTTGTAGGAATGGAAGAATTGGTCGTATTAGTAAATCCCGAGGATGAAGTATTAGGTTTAATGGAAAAACAGCAGGCTCATATTAATGGTTTGCTCCATCGTGCTTTTTCCGTTTTTTTATTTAATGAAAACGGTGAAATGCTTTTGCAGAAGCGTGCTGCCAACAAATATCATTCTCCGCAACAATGGACCAATGCCGTTTGTTCTCATCCAAGAATTGAAGAAACGTATCTTGAAGGTGCAAAAAGAAGGCTGAAAGAAGAACTGGGAATTGATGCCGGGCTTTCAGAAAAATTTCATTTTATCTATAAAGCAGACGTTGGAGGCGGACTTTGGGAGCACGAGCTCGATCATGTTTTTAGTGGAACTTACAATTCAGATTTTAGTCTGAATACTGATGAAGTGGAAGAAGTGCGCTACATTTCACCGGAAGATTTAGATAAAGAAATTTCGGAACATCCTGAGCAATTTACAGAATGGTTTAAAATTATTCTGGAAGAATATAAACATCATTTTTAAACACAATTATGAAAAAATCTATTTTAATTACGGCACTTCTGATAAGTGTCTACTCATTTTCCCAAGATCTGGGCAAAGAACGTTACGAAAGCGAAAACTATTCGATTTCTATGCCCGATACCTGGAAGGCAACCGATGATGAAGGCATTGTAAATATCTTTCCCACCAATGAGATTGGCGCAATTACCATCTCAGAATATCACAATCTGGATCTGCCAAAAACAGATGTTAAAAAATTTATTCTTGCCTTATACAATTCTCCCGATGAAGAGAAAAAAGTAAAAAATACAGGCAGTAAAAAAGGATATTCTGAATATCAGTATGAATATTTTGATGAGAAAGAAAAGCTTTTCTGGGTTACAAAATTATATCAGAAAGACAAAGACATCTTTCTTGTGAGCATCAATTGTCAGCAAAAACACTGGAACGGAAATTATATGAAAGTTTTCAACGAAGCTTTTGAAAGTTTTAAAATTAAAAAATAGAAATAAATCTACCTATGAAAAAAACAGCATTGTACGACAAACACGTTTCTTTGGGAGCGAAAATAGTACCTTTTGCAGGATTTGAAATGCCTGTACAATATTCCGGAGTAACGGAAGAACACTTTGCAGTAAGAGAAAAAGCAGGATTATTTGACGTATCTCATATGGGACAGTTTTTCGTTGAAGGTGCTGGCGCAAAAGATCTTTTGCAGTTTGTGACGACCAACAATGTAGATGTTTTAGAAAACGGAAAAGCTCAATACTCTTGTCTTCCAAACGAAAACGGAGGAATTGTAGACGACCTTATCGTTTACAAAATGGAAGATGAAAAATATTTTGTAGTTGTAAATGCTTCAAATATAGATAAAGACTGGGATCATATCTTAAAATACAACAGTTTCGGGGCGAAATTAACCAATGCTTCAGACGAAATGTCTCTATTGGCAATTCAGGGACCGAAAGCAACTGAAATTCTTCAGAAATTAACAGAAACTAATCTTTCTGAAATTCCTTATTACAACTTTACCGTTGGTAGCGTTGCTGGCGTTAGCGATGTGATCATTTCAAATACAGGTTATACAGGAAGTGGTGGTTTTGAAATTTATTTTAACAACGAATCTGCAGAAAAATTGTGGGATGCTATTATTGAAGCCGGAGCAGAAGAAGGCATCATTCCTTGTGGATTGGCTGCAAGAGACACTTTAAGATTAGAAAAAGGATTCTGCCTTTACGGAATGGATATCGACGACACAACGTCTCCTATTGAAGCCGGATTGGGATGGATTACCAAGTTTGATAAAGATTTTGTTTCTAAAGATATTTTCGCAAAACAAAAAGAAGAAGGTGTTACCAGAAAACTTGTTGGTTTCGAATTGACAGACAAAGGCGTTCCGAGACATGATTATCCTGTAGTAGACGCAGAAGGAAATGTAATCGGGAAAGTAACTTCAGGAACTCAGTCACCGATGAAAAAAATCGGTTTGGGAATCGCTTATGTTGATAAACCATATTTCAAATTGGGAACTGAAATCTTTATTCAGGTAAGAAATAAAAATATTCCGGCGAAAGTGGTAAAAATGCCATTCGTATAATTAAAAATTATTTTAAAATAGAAAACCGCAGATTCAGTCTGCGGTTTTTTTTATGATAAGCTTCGTTGTAAAATATTTTTTTCAGGAGCTATTTCCCGCTTTCCATTGCAATCTTTTTTTGCAAAAAAGGATTTCCATTGCAATCGGGGCTAGGCTTTTTGTCTTTCTTTAGCGTTGTTTGTCACTAAAACAAAAAATTACTCGTAAAAACAGATTTTTTAAAGATTACTTCGCCGCTTCGCTTATCGCAATGACAAAACAATTAATCAGCTCTGAAGAATGCCTTCAAGGCATCTACGTTCTTTTTATCACTTCCGATAAAAATCTCTTTATCTGTAACAAAAACCGGACGCTTAAGGAATGTATAATGATCTAAAATAAGCTCTTTGTAATCACTTTCCTGTAAAGATTTAGGATCTAGCTCTCTTAATTTAATTTGAGTAGATTTTTTACTGAACAATTCTTCGTACGAATTAGTTATACTGTACATTTGTTCCAGCTCTTCTATGGTAATCGGTTGTTTTTTTATTTCTCTTAGCTCCCAATCTGAAAGATTAAAGTTTGCCAAAATCTTCCTGCATGTATCGCATGTATTGAGATAAAATACTTTTTTCATAATATAATTACATATTTTTTTAATGTTAAATGAAATGCCACCTTTATTTCAGAACCAATTATTGATGAAATATGGCCGTTTCACTGATAAAAATTTAATCTTCAAAAGTAAGGCTAAATATAAAATTTTGAAAATTATTAAATACCTTTATTAAAATTAAAAAAAAATGGATAACAAACCTGTTACTTTTCAATTTATTTCTGAACCTTCAGATGTTAATTATGGTGGAAATGTACACGGCGGAAGTGTAATGAAATGGATAGATCAGGCCGGATACGCCTGTGCAACAACCTGGAGCGGAAATTATTCTGTAACGGTATATGTGGGCGGAATTCGTTTTTATGAACCTATTAAGATCGGTGAAATAGTAAAAGTAGAAGCGCAGGTAATCTATACTGGCTCTTCGAGTATGCATATTTCGATCAACGTTTTTTCGAGAAACCTAAAACAACCTACTTTTGACAAGAAAACACATTGCATCATTGTATTTGTAGCCGTTGACGAAAACGGAAAGAAACTTCCTGTCCCCAAATGGGTTCCTGAAACCGAAGAAGAAAAACAACAGGAGAAATATGCCAAAAGGCTGATGGACTTGAGAGCCCAAATTGAAAATGAAATGAAACCTTTTTTATAAGAATCATTTAAAGTAAAAACCCCTTCCAAATATTTGGAAGGGGTTTAATATTTTAGTCTTTGCAATTATACACTTGCGGGCATCCCATGTATTGCGTGCAATATAAAGGACCCGTAACGGCTCCTGTACAACTGCATCCACAAAGAGATAAATCTGGAGTTCCTACTTTACCTATTCCTCCGACAATGTCTTTAAGGTCAGACTTTTTAAGTTTTTTCGCGTTTTTCAGAATGTTGTTTGTCATGTGATTTGATTTTAATTATTAATATAGTTTGAATATCGAATTTACTATTATTTATAAATATAACGCAAACAAACAATAAATATTATCCAAATTTCTACACATAATTAAAGACAAGCCGAACTAATTCATAATAATTTTTAAACCGACTGAGACTTAAATAAAAAAAACCTTCCATTAACTAGAAGGTTTTATGCATATTTTTATTTTTAAATCTAGCTTAAAACTAAAGAAGATCTATTTTTTATTTTTAATATACGTCTTTGCAAGTGTATACCTGAGGACAGCCGATATACTGTACGCAATAGTAAGGACCTGTAACCGCTCCCGAGCAATCGCATCCACAAAGAGACAGATCCGGGTTTCCGCTAACTCCTCCGATAATGTCTTTAAGATCGGACTTTTTTAATTTTTTCGCATTTTTTAAAATGTTTGTCATGTGATTTGTTTTTTAATTAATATAGTTTGAATATCAAATTTAAATATTATTTATCAACACACAACCAAAAAACCAAAAATATTATCAAAATTTTAAATATTATCAGATTCAGACTATAATAATGTATACAGTAATTTAATGTGGATTAAAATTAAAATTAAAAAAACCTTTCAAATACTTGAAAGGTTTTATACATATTCTTGTTTTAAACTTTAATTACCTTGCGATATTTACAGTTCTGGTTTCTCTGATTACCGTAACTTTTACCTGTCCGGGATACGTTAATTCATTCTGAATTTTCTCAGAAATATCATAAGAAAGCTGAGAAGACATTTCGTCATTGATTCTACTGCTTTCTACCATTACTCTCAATTCTCTACCTGCCTGAATTGCATACGCTGAAGAAACACCTTCAAAACTCAATGCTGCAGCTTCAAGATCTTTAAGTCTTTGGATATAAGATTCCAAAACCTGTCTTCTTGCTCCTGGTCTTGCCCCTGAAATCGCATCGGCAACCTGAATGATCGGAGATAATAAAGACGTCATTTCCACTTCGTCATGGTGAGCACCGATCGCATTGATCACTTCTGCATTTTCACCATATTTCTCTGCCCACTGCATTCCTAAAAGTGCGTGTGGAAGTTCAGATTCCTGCTCAGGAACTTTTCCGATATCGTGTAAAAGACCTGCTCTTTTGGCTAATTTTACGTTTAGTCCTAATTCAGCAGCCATTGTCGCAGCAATATTGGCAACTTCTCTTGAGTGCTGTAAAAGGTTTTGCCCGTAAGAAGAACGGTATTTCATTCTACCAACGATCTTTACCAATTCCGGATGTAAACCGTGAATTCCTAAATCAATGATCGTTCTTTTACCAACTTCTATAATTTCTTCTTCGATTTGCTTTCTTGTTTTTTCTACAACTTCTTCAATTCTTGCCGGGTGAATTCTACCGTCAGTAACCAATCTGTGAAGCGATAGTCTTGCAATCTCTCTTCTTACCGGATCAAAACATGAAAGAAGAATAGCTTCCGGAGTATCATCAACGATGATTTCTACCCCTGTAACCGCTTCCAAAGCACGGATATTTCTACCTTCTCTACCGATAATTCTACCTTTTACTTCATCAGATTCAATATTAAATACCGAAACCGAATTTTCAATCGCCTGCTCCGTTCCAATTCTCTGAATGGTCTGAATAACGATTTTTCTCGCTTCACTTTTAGCATTCAGCTGAGCTTCTTCCATAATGCTCTGAACGTGCGCCTGAGCTCTGGTTTTTGCTTCAGCTCTCATGGTTTCTACCAATTCTGCTTTCGCTTCTTCTGCAGTATAGTTTGAAATTTTCTCAAGCATTTCAACTTTTTTGGCAGTTGCCTGCTCTAGATCGCTTTGCTTTTTCTCTAAAATTTCGTTTTTCTTAGCATAATCAGCAATCTGTCTGTCAAGATCTTTTTCTAATTTCCCTGCTTTGCTAAGTTCGTCATTCAGCTTATTTTCTTTGTCTTTCGTTCTTTTTTCAGCGTCTTGCATTTTCTTTTCGCGAGCCTGAATATCTGCATCGTGCTGTGACTTTAGTTCCAAGAATTTTTCTTTAGCCTGAAGATTCTTTTCTTTTTTTATGGATTCAGCTTGTACATTAGCTTTTTCTATTAAATTATCTGCATTTTTTTGTGCATCGTCTATAATAAATTTTGCCTTGGTATTGAGAGAGCTTTTTGAGAAAAACATCCCTGCTACTGCACCGATTACTAAGCAAATTACGCCTATAATAATAGCGGTTGTTGTCATATATATTGAGTTTTAATTGTCTTGTTAATTTAAAATAAAAAACCCACAGTAATTCAGTGATTTAGAGTAAACTCCGGATCTCCACGATTTGATCTGATTCCTTCTCTCTGTAATCTGCGTAAAGCAGCACGCCATTGAAAAGACTTTCGACCGTTAATTGTTTAGTGTTGAGTTTACCTTAATGTGTTAGAATTACTGTAGGCAGTTTTTTCAGGAAAAAGTTTCTATTTTCCTATATCACCCAGCGACTGATTAATATTCACTAATCTTTCGTTGGTTGATTTTATATTTTTTTCATGATTCAGAGCAACTACTTCTGCATTGGTTCCCAATTTCAGGGCACACATTGCCAAAGCATCTTGTTTGTCTCTTACATCAAAATTTTGTTCAAAATCTTTAATCATATTTTCAATCTGCTTCCCCACTTTGCGCAAAGTTTCTTCTTCTGCAGCGGGTACATTTAGCGGATATACTCTTCCTGCAATGTTGATGGTTATTCTCCTTACCTCCATTATAATCCACTGTTTTGAAGCTGTGCAATACAAAAGTCTACTTCTTTTACCAATCTGTTGATATGGTTTTTCATGAGTCTGTTGTGTTCAGGATTTCCTGATATTGCTGAATACAATTTTATATTTTTCTGTTCTTCTGCCAATACCTGATTTTTTTTTCTTTCCTCATCATATTTCGTCTTCAGCTCAGCATGCTCTTTATTTAATTCTAAATATTTCTCAGATATATTTTGATGGCTTTTTTGGAGGCTCAAAATCTTTTTCTCTAATTCTGAAAAATTATTTTCTAATTCTTGAAGCATTTCAGGTTTATAAATTTTCTAACTATTAGCAAAAATAGGAAAATATTAGTACCGACAAAAATAATAGTCTCTATATTTTGACAAAAATAAAAAAGGAGATGCCAGGCACCTCCTCTTCATATTAATTTTTTATTATATTATTCAAATTTTAAAACAAACATAACTGCTCTTGTCTGTAATGTAGAAACTGCTGCAGACCAATATGGAGGCGTTGTAGCATTATCTGCAACCATTTCGTTATTCATAAAGAATGTACCTCTGATTGCCGGAGTTAATTTAAATTTATTAAAATAGAATTGAATTCCCATTTCTGCAGACCAAGCAAAATTGTGTGTTGTAGATCTGAAAACCTGCTGCATGTTATCATCCTGAGAATCTGAATTTGACTGTAAATTAACAATATAATTCACACCAGCCGAAACATACGGTCTCGAGTTGTACCATCTTTCACCGTGTAACTCCAACATCACAGGGATATCAACCAAAGTAGATTTAATATCTCTCACTCTGTCTTTTTCTGTTAAAGCAATCGGAGCAAAAGGAGGATTCGTCAAACTTCCATCCTGATACCTTGAATTAGTATCTGTATTAAAAATCAATTGTCTTTGAGCAAACTGCAAACCTGGCTCTAATCTTACGTCTAAATAATCATTAAGTCTGAACTTGGCAATAAGACCGGCTCCGAAGCTCGTGCTTTCTTTTGAAGATACTAGATTATAATTTTCATACATTCCATATCTTGGGTTGAGCACAATTCTATAATCCAGTAAATTACCATTCAGATAAAACCCCCAACTGACTTTTTTCTGGTCAAAGTCTTCCAACCTGTCCATCCTGTTACGGGTTCTAAATTGAGCATTTGCAACCGTTGCAATGCTTACTGAGGCTAAAACCAGAGCTTTTAATAGAAATTTATTCATAGGTTATTTTGTTGCTTTATAAATTGTGGCTATACCTAAACTTAATTTTTTGTATTCTACTTTTTTAAATCCTGTATCTAAAAGAATTTGTCTCATCTTCTCTCCAAATGGAAATGCATTTACAGAATCGGGAAGATAAGTGTACGCCCTATTATCTTTAGAAACCAGTCTGCCGATTGCCGGCAATATATTTTTGAAATAAAACATATAAAATGGTCCTAAAAAACCCTCTACCTTTGAAAACTCCAGAATATAAACACTTTTATTTTCTTTAACCACTCTTCTCAGCTCTGCCAAACCTTTAGTAAGATTCTCAAAATTTCTCACTCCAAAAGCAACGGAAACTGCATCAAATCTATTGTCCTCGTAAGGTAAATTTTCTGCATCGCCCTTTTGCATGGAAATTTTGCCGTCTAAATTAAGTTTTTTTATTTTAACAATGCCAACATTTAACATTTGTTGCGATAAATCTAATCCCACCACTTTTGCACCGGTTCCTTTTTCTACCGCAATAGCTAAATCTCCTGTTCCTGTGGCAACATCCAATGTTTCTTTTGGGCTGTCGTTATTCATCCATTTTACCAATTTGTTTCTCCAGAGTACATCTATTTTCATAGAAAGTACATGGTTTAATAAATCGTATTTGGGCGCAATGTTGTCGAACATATCCTCTACCTGACTCTTTTTGCTAGATTCAGAATTGTAGGGTGTTACTTGGTTGATATCTTTTGTCAAAACTTAAAACTTATAGTATTCTTTATAATAATTCAGATAATCCTCCTTGCGGAAAATCTTTGTACGGGATTCTACCTTCTGAATATTTTTGATCATCTGATCATAATCTTCATCTACATTATAATAAAAATCTTCTGTATATAATTTATTAAAACGTTTGGCACCCCCATAATATTGTTTCCCGTCGATCATTGTTTTATCCAATGCCAAAAGTAATGAATCTTTTTTAAGATTGTACCCATAATATTGCTCATTAATGTAATAATCTTTATGGGCAATATTTAAAAGACCACGAATTTTATTAACCTCAAAAGCAGAGTCATAAAGCATTTTCTTATTCTGATCAAAAACCTTGATAGAATTTTTCCCTTTCTGTAAATCTACCTGCACAAACTGGCCTGCCGAAATAATACCTTCAGAGCCGTTGTTGATTTTAAAATAATATGTATTGGGAGTAGGATTATCTACGAGATAATAATTTTTCTTTGCCAAAAAGAAGTTGTACACAGCGAAAGCACCGATAAATACCACAACAGCAATAATTAAACCTTTTAAAGATGGATTGTTTTTCATAGATTGGCTGAAACAATTTTTGCAAATTTAATAATATTTTTAATTCTTTCTTATTAATATTAATTATTAACTTTGCATCTTTAAAAAATTACATAAGCGAATGCCAAATACGATCATTATTGGTTCCGGATCTTATCTTCCGAATAGAGTAATTGGAAGGGATTTTTTCTTAGATTCAGAATTTTATACAGAAGACGGTATAAAGATTGACAAGCCTGCTGAAGAAACTATTGCAAAATTTGTAGAAATTACAGAGATAGAAAACAGGAGATTTATAGATGAAGATCTTTCAAATTCACAAATCGGTTTTGAGGCTGCAAAGCTTGCTATTGCAGATGCAAATGTAGATCAGGAAGAGCTTGATTATATTATTTACGCCAGTAATTTTGGCGAAGTTACCGTAAATGGTTACGCTGATTTTATGCCGACAATGGCAGCAAGAGTAAAAAATAAATTGGGTATCAAAAACAGAAAATGCGTTACGTATGATATGCTTTTCGGTTGCCCGGGCTGGGTAGAAGCCATGATTTTATCAGATAACTTAATTAAAGCTAAAGTTGCCAAAACAATCCTTGTAATCGGTGCTGAAACTTTGAGCAGAGTGACCGATCCTCACGACAGAAACAGAATGATTTTTGCTGACGGAGCGGGAGCTGTTGTAGTAAAAGCAACTGACGAAGAAAATGTTGGGATTATTGCTCACAATACGATTTGCGATAATGGTATTGAGCTTAATTATCTTGCAAACGGCCCTTCAATCAATAAAGAAGCAGATCAAAAACGTCTATATGTAAGAATGCTGGGAAGAAAAATTTATGAGTACGCTCTAAAAAATGTTCCTGCAGCTATTAAAGAAACCATTGACGACGCCGGATTATCTATTGAAGATATCGACAAAATACTTATACATCAGGCAAATGCAAAGATGGATTATGCGATGATTGAAAGACTTCATAAGCTTTACGACATCAAGGATTACGATCACGCGATATCTCCAATGACGATTCAGGAGTTCGGAAATTCTTCCGTGGCAACAATTCCTACCATGTTTGATTTAATAATTAAAGGAAAAATGAATGGTCATTCGTTTAAAGATAAAGGTAACATTGTGATGACATCGGTAGGTGCCGGAATGAACATTAATGCTATCGTTTATAAATTTCCCTAAGAATATTAATTAAAAATATAAAAAGCACAGGAAATTTATTTTTTGTGCTTTTTTTAACCTTATTATGCAGAAAAACTTCTTATTCATTGCCGCAATCTTCTTGTTTCTAGAAGTTTATATTTTTCAGGCAATAAGAACCTTAACAGATAATTTCTGGATAAGACTCGGCTATGTTATTTTATCTTTGGCTATTTACAGCGTTCTTGCATACGAAATAACTCATTTTCAAAGAAGTGACAGAAGTACGGTAAGAGCACAAATATCAATCTCTTTATTTTTAGTTTTTATTTTACCTAAAGTCTTTATTGTTCTGTTTTTATTGGTTGATGATATCTTCAGAACAGGAGGATATTTGGTAGGACTTACCACTAAACCTGCCGAAAACTTTTTCCCCGAAAGACGCAAGTTTTTAAGCTTAATCGGATTAGGATTGGGAGGTGTACTTTCTGCTCTTTTCATAGACGGAATTACTTTTGGAAAATACCGTCATACCGTAAGAAGAGTAAAAGTAAAATTTGCCAACCTTCCCAAAAGTTTTAAAGGATATAAAATCATTCAGATTTCTGATGTTCACAGCGGAAGTTTTTCTGACCCAGGCAAATTGCAGCACGCCATTGATTTAATTAATGAGCAAAATCCGGACTTAGTTTTATTTACCGGAGATATGGTGAATAATGTTGCCGATGAATTCAAACCTTTTATTCCTTTATTTTCTAAAATTAAAGCGAAAGACGGAAAATTTGCAGTCTTAGGAAATCATGATTACGGCGACTATGTAAAATGGAATTCTAAGGATGAACAAAAGAAAAATCTTGATACCTTAATTGATTATCAAAGACAAGCCGGATTTGATATGCTTCGTAATGAAAACAGAATCATTGAGAAAGACGGTGAAAAAATCTACATTTTAGGTGTTGAAAATTGGGGATTAAAGCCTTTTCCACAATATGGAGACATTGATAAAGCTTTAGAAAACGTACCGCAAGACGCTACAAAAATTTTAATGAGTCACGACCCTACTCATTTCGATTATGTGGTAAAAAAACATCCTAAAGACATTCATTTGACGCTTTCAGGTCACACGCACGGAATGCAGTTTGGTCTAGATTTAAAAAATATAAAATGGTCTCCTGTACAATACCGTTATCCGAAATGGGCAGATTTGTACGAAAGTGAAGGGAAAATGCTTTATGTGAATCGTGGTTTCGGCGTTTTAGGTTATCCCGGAAGAGTTGGGGTTTTGCCAGAAATTACTCTTTTTGAATTGGGATAAAAAGTTCATTTATTTAGTTTAAAGTTTTAACCAAGCTCTAAAAACTAATTCCTGCAACCTATCTAAAAAATATAATCCTTCATTCTTGAAGTCGCCAATTCTTTTTCATTGATCCATGAAAGAAAAGTTTCGAGCTTATCCTCCATCTTTTTTCCCAAATAAAAACTTCGGTAAAACGGAACTTTAAACTGATATTTCTTGATATCGGTAAACTGCCACGATTCAAGATAAACCAACACAAAATCATCATTTTTCAAGGTTTCAAAAACCATATTCTGATAATATTGCATCGGCAAGATCTGAAAAACAAAATCGTTATAAGGCAATTGACTGTATGGCGAAATACTTTCCGGAACAACACTCAGTCCGTTGTCTTCGATAATTTCAGAGGTTCTTTTTAAACGCTTAAAAGGAAACAGAATATCTGCGTGATCAATATTTGAGATATAATTAAAACCGATTGATTTTAATTCTTCCAAAGAAAACTGGTTGTCTTTTTGGCGAATTCCTTTGATCTGTTTTTCAAGAAATTCCTGAGTCGATTTTTTTACCTGATCGATTTTTTCAAGGTTCGAATCTTTATTATAAAAAGCAATTTCATGCCCTTGAGAAGAAATTGCTTTTAGTAAATTCTGAAGCTTTTCTGCAATAGAAATCTCTACAAAAAAACTCGCTTTTATATCGTGAAGATCTAAAATCCTTAGAATTGCTTTGGTATTACTTTCGGTAATTTTCAATCTTTCTTCATCAGAAATAGTGATGCTGTTTTTAGTAGCAGCCTCAAAATTTACGATGTTAAAAGTGAGCAATATCATTCAGTATAATTTTAGATGAATGTAATCATTAATAAAGGGATAAACTAATTTAATCAAAATTGTTTCCCCGGCCCTAAAGGGAGTAATTTTGAGTAAATTTTCAAGACATTTTTTCGCCCTTTAGGATTGGGGAAAAGAAAAATGCCTTGAAAATTTATTTTGAATAGTTTTTAAACAAACTTAATTATAACTGATTGAAGGTAACCAGATTAATTTTTATTCAGTTTTACTTTTAAATTCTTGATCATATCTTTTGACATCTCAGAAATTCCGAAATCGTAAGATAATCCCCAATCTTTTTTCGCTACAGAATCATCAATTGAAGCAGGCCAGGAATCTGCAATTGCCTGTCTGAAATCTGGTTTGTAATCAATCTCAAATTCAGGAATTTCCTTCTTAATTTCAGCTGCCAATTCTTTTGGAGTGAAAGACATTCCACCTAAATTATACGAAGAACGAACCGTAAGGCTTTCTTTTGGGGCATCCATTAACTGTAAAGTTGCATTGATCGCATCATCCATATACAACATCGGCATTCCTGTATTTTCAGAAATAAAACTTGTATATTTCCCTTCTTCAATTGCTTCGTAGAAAATCTCAACTGCATAATCGGTAGTTCCTCCACCTGCAGGAGTTTTCCAGGAAATTAAACCTGGATAACGGATACTTCTTACGTCTACTCCATATTTATCAAAATAATATTCGCACCATTTTTCACCTGCCATTTTAGAAATACCATACACTGTTGTAGGGTTTAAAACTACATCCTGACCAACGTTTTCTTTTGGAATTCCTTTCCCGAAAACAGCGATAGAACTTGGCCAGAAAATCTTTTTAAGTAAACCTTCTTTCGCCAGCTCACAAAACTGAAGAAGTGGCTCCAGATTTAGTTTCCATGCAAAAATAGGCTGCTTTTCTGATGTTCCAGACAAAAGAGAAGCCAGATGATATACTGTTGTAATTTCGTAATCTTTGATAACTTGTTTTACCAATTGCGTGTTGGTAACATCCATCCTTTCATAATGCCCGGCTGAAGTAATATCTTTCTGATATCTGTCTAGACCCGAAGCAACCACATTATCAGCACCATGTATTTCTACCAATCTATTCGTAAGCTCAGTTCCGATTTGCCCTAAAGCACCTGTAATCAATATTTTTTCCGTATAAGACTCCATTTTACTTTTTATTATTATGATAAAAGCAAAAATAGAAATTTTAGACCCTATTTTAAAACAAAATTGTAAATTCGATTACAATTTTTACAAATGAAAAAAATTATCATTTCATTCATTTTGCTTTCTTACTCGCTTTCAGCACAGTACACTGATATTAATATTGTAAAAGAAGTTAAGGTAAAAAATAAAGGAGTTGTAGTTTCTGCGCATCCTTTAGCAAGTGAAGCTGGGGCAAAAATTCTTAAAATGGGCGGAAATGCTTACGATGCAGTAGTTGCTACACAATACGCTTTAGCTGTTGTTTATCCTCAAGCCGGAAATATTGGCGGTGGCGGTTTTTTGGTGGGTGTAAAAAATAACGGAGAAAAATTTACGCTCGATTATCGTGAAACGGCTCCTAAAAACGCTTCCAAAAATATGTATCTCAATAAAAACGGAAAAGCCAATACTGATTTGTCTCAAAACGGAAGATTAGCGGTTGGAATTCCTGGAAGTGTGGCGGGATTTTTTGCAACTTTAAAGCATTGCAATCTGCCGATGGAAAAACTGATTCAGCCGGCAGTAGATTTGGCTGAAAAAGGTTTTGCAATTACCGAACAGGAAGCCAAATTATTAAATTCCCATAAAGAATATTTTCAAAAATATAATAAAACTTCCAATGCATTTGTAAAAAACGAGGTTTGGAAATCAGGGGATATTCTGATGCAGAAAGAATTGGCAGAAACATTAAAATTGATTCAAAAATCAGGATTAAAAGGGTTTTATGAAGGGAAAACTGCCGAACTTCTGGTTTCAGAAATGAAAAAAGAAAAAGGAATCATTACTTTAGAAGACCTGAAAAACTATAAAGTTGCTGAAAGAAAAGCACTTGAATTTGATTACAAAGGGAACAATGTTATTTCGATGCCTTTACCATCAAGCGGCGGAATTCTTTTGGCGCAGATGCTAAAGATGTCGGGTTATGAAAATCTAGAAAATTATCAGCAAAATTCTACGCAAGCGGTTCAGATTATGGTGGAAGCAGAAAGGAGAGCCTTTGCAGACAGAGCCGAATATATGGGAGATCCCGATTTTATTCAGGATAAAACAGCCTATTTAATTTCTGACGATTATTTGAAAAACAGATGGAAAAGTTTTAGTTTTAGTGAAGCTACACCAAGTTCAGAAGTTGGAAAAGTCATTAATCAAACTAAAGAATCTACGGAAACCACACATATTTCAGTGATTGATAAAGACGGAAATGCAGCTGCTGTTACCACAACTTTAAATGGTTTGTATGGAAGTAAAGTTGTTGTTTCTGGAGCTGGTTTTTTCCTAAATAATGAAATGGATGATTTCTCGATAAAACCAGGTGTTCCCAATATGTTTGGTGCAGTTGGCGGTGAAGCAAACGCAATTCAGCCTAATAAAAGAATGCTTTCCTCGATGACACCAACCATTGTTTTGAAAAAAGGAAAACCTTTTATGATTATAGGAACTCCGGGCGGAACAACCATCCCTACTTCTGTTTATCAGTCTATTGTGAATGTAATTGATTTTAAACTGAATACCAATATGACCGTTAATTCTCCAAAATTCCATCATCAATGGCTTCCTGAAACAGTATCTTTTGAAAAGAATTTTCCTGAAACAACGATTAAAGATTTAGAAAAATTAGGTTATAAAGCTGAAAGAGTGAATCAGTTGGGAAGAACGGAAATGATTTTAATAGATGATAATGGAAATATTCATGCTGTTGCAGATGGTCGTGGTGATGATTCTGTTGCAATAGAATAAATTTTATTTGAGGTTCGAGATTCAAGGTTAAGATTGTAGATTTGGGGAATTACGTGACAATTTAATTGAAGCTTTTAAATTGAATTAAACTTTTCACCAAATTAAATTAAAGTTTGTTTCAAATTTTCCTATTTTTCGTTCTTAAAAAAGTAAATCCATCTCTTTTGAAAGCAAAAAAATTCTACCAGCAACTCTATTTCCAGGTAATTATTGCCATTACTCTGGGAATTCTTTTAGGAAATTTCTACCCGGAATTGGGCGAAAAAATGAAACCTTTAGGCGACGGTTTCATCAAATTGGTAAAAATGATTATTGCTCCTGTAATTTTCATTACGCTTACTTTAGGAATCGCCCACATGACAGACCTGAAAAAAGTGGGACGAATTGCCATAAAAGCAATGCTCTATTTTTTCACGTTTTCAACATTAGCGCTAATTATCGGTTTAGTTGTAGGAAATATCATTCAGCCCGGAGCAGGTTTAAACATCGATCCTGCAAGTTTATCGGGAGACGTTTCTCAATATCAGCAAAAAGCACACGACACCACGCTCACCGGATTTATTATGAATATTATCCCGGAAACATTATTCAGTCCTTTGGTTGGTGACAACATTCTTCAGGTACTTTTGGTGGCTATTTTAATGGGAATTGCTTTGGTTTTAACAAAAGAAAAAAGTGGAAAAGTCACCGAATTTTTACAGGTTCTGGCTGCTCCTGTTTTCAAAATCGTTCATATGCTGATGAAATTAGCGCCAATCGGAGCTTTTGGAGCCATGGCTTTTACGATTGGAAAATATGGTTTAGGATCTGTTTTAAATTTAATTTTTCTTGTAGGAACTTTCTACATTACTTCTATTTTATTTGTCGTTTTGGTCTTGGGAGCAGTTGCATGGTACAATGGTTTTAATATTTTTAAACTGATGTATTATCTGAAAGAAGAACTTTTACTGGTTTTAGGAACAAGTTCATCAGAGTCTGCCCTTCCCGGAATAATGGAAAAGATGGAGAAAGCCGGCTGTTCCAAAGCGATTGTAGGTTTGGTGATTCCCACCGGATATTCTTTTAATCTTGATGGCACCAATATTTATATGACTCTCGCCTCGTTATTTATCGCACAGGCCTTAAACATTGACCTTTCCATCGAAAAACAATTAATGCTTCTTTTGGTCGCAATGCTAAGCTCAAAAGGTGCTGCTGGAGTTACAGGAGCCGGTTTTGTGACTTTAGCAGCAACTTTGGCCGTGGTTCCTGAAATTCCGATTGCGGGAATGACTTTAATTTTAGGAATTGATAAATTTATGAGTGAATGCCGTGCTTTAACCAACGTCATTGGAAATTCTGTAGCGACCGTAGTTGTAGCCAACTGGGAAAAACAATTGGATAAGGAACAGCTTCAATATTGCCTTGCCAATCCTAATGAAATAGAGAAAAAACTGGAAGTTTAAAGATAATTTCAAAATATGATTAAAACCATAAAAAATATAAGTTCTAAGTATTTACTTTGTAACAGATCATTATTATAATGATAACTTTTTCATCATTTGTGTTTTAGCCTTCTTTACGGAAGGCTTTTATTTTTAAAATGATTTATATTAAAATATTCAGGCTTGAAGGCTGAACTTTCACGTGAATCGGAGATTTTATTTTATTAAACTCCCCATCAAGATGCCAGTTTTTGGTATTTACTTTAAATTCGATTTCTGAAACCGGAAGATAAGTGATATAATCATCCTCTTTCAATTTTTTAGTAAACATTCTGAAAGCAAAAAGTGGCGAATAAGTCAATGGAAATTTTTTCACCAAAACCATATCAACAAGGCCATCACTCTTACTCGCCATCGGCGCAATGTATGCGTTGTTACCAAACTGACGCGTATTTGCAATATTAATCATCAAATACTTCCCATTATATTGCTTATAATTTTCGTCAAAAAATTTAAGCTTTATCGGTTTATAATTAAAAAAAGTCTTCAAAGAAACTTTAATATAATTCTTAAATCCACGGTTCGTTTTTTCAAATTCTTTCACAACTTTCCCATCAAAACCAGTTCCTGAAACATTGATCGAAAGCCTGTCGTTTACGGTGAAAGTATCTATTTTTCGAGATTTTTTAGCCTTTAGTTTATTTAATAATTCATCTAAATTTTTGCTGAATTGTGTTTCATTAGAAAAACCATTTCCAGAGCCTGCCGGAAAAATAGCCAGCACTTTTTCGGTGCCGATAAGCTTTTTGGCAACTGTAGAAATAGTTCCGTCGCCTCCTATAGCCACAAAAAAATCAACATCATCAAAATGACTTTCGATAAAATCATCAGTTCCCAAAATAGACTCAGAAATGTAGTACAAAGGGTTTTGTACTTTACTTTTTAGTTCATTCAGAAAGGGCTGATAATTTTTTTTTGCCGAAAAAGGATTAATAATAAAGGCAACTTTTTCCATGGTCACAAAAGTAAAAAATGCTTCCTGATTTGGAAGCATTAATATTAGTTAATTTTCATTCTCTTTTTAAATTCCGGATTAATGGTCCCGTCTAGCTCTTTCCAAGAGACAGGAATTACAATATCTCCGGCTGCAAAAGCTGCAATTTCGTACGGACTGTAATGGAAATATAGGTTTTCATTATCAAAATAAAAAGCTTGGTTTGCAGGAATTACATCTACCAAAAGCATATCTGAATTTTTCACCGGACCATCAGAATCAGTCGTTCCGCTCGGAAGTTTATCAAGATTTTTCATTAAAAGTTCTTCAAGTCTTGCTTTTGGCATTGTGGTGATATCTTTTAGATCTAATTTTTTATTGTTTTTCAAATCAAAAACTCTTGCACCGAAAGAATAATTACTGTGCGCTCCGCCCTGATAAGAAGTATGTAAATATTCAATCTGAAGAAAATCATCATTTTGAGAAATCAGCTTCATAAACGAGCCGGCTTCCCAGGTTTGTGGATTTTGTATATCTGAAATCCATTCTTTACTATCTTCTTTTACTGATGCGTAAAATTCGGTTTTATCTTTGTCTAAAAAGCTCTGTAATCCTTGTTTTGAGTAATCGGTAATCCCTTTTTTATCATAATAAATACTGTCTAAAAGAGCTTTATCTTTTAAAGTTGGAAAAATCAACACTTTTGATGCGTAATTCACAGAAAGCTTGTCATTAATCCTCATAGAATCATTTACTTTAAGAGAATCTACGGTAAATTTTTCAGGACTTTTATTTTCTGTTTTTACATTCACTGTTTCTGATTCTGTCTTTTTGCAGGCGGCTAAAAGAAAAGCGCCGGAGAGTAACATTATTGCAAATTTATTTTTCATAATAGTTTATTTTTCGACTAGAATGCAAAAACCATTCACAAAATGAATGGTTTTTAAAATTTGTATCAATAATCGATTATTTCTTAATCAAACTCATTACCTGACTTTCAGAATCTGAAATTACTTTCCAGATTTGTTTGAATGCAGGATAATATTCTTTAGGATAATCTGCACTTGCGATTTTTACCTCAGAAGTTACTGTGATTTTATTGTCTTTATTCTCTACAATATAAGAATACGAAATCTCTTTATCGTCTGTCGTTATCTTTTTGCTTTTTGGTAAATCGGCTACCGTATATCCTTCAGGAATTTCTATTTCTACTTTTTTAGTTCTTGTATAAGGCGAAACAAAATTGATCATGTATTTTCTCTCTTCCGTTTCATTAAAATCATTGGCAGACTGATGAAGAAATAACAAAGGATTAAAAATTTTCTTTTTTCCTACATTATCAATTAAGCTATTGGATGAAAACTTCATTTTAGACTCAAAATCACCATTATTAGTAACAGAAGAATTGATATCTGAAAAATCTATAGCATAACTGTCTTTATATTGCTTTTTATACTTATCCGGGTTTTCGTCATAGCTTTCCTTAGCATTGAGAGCGAAAAGTCCGGCATCTTTATCTTCATAAGTTCCACTTACAGTACCATCATCATTAATTTTAGCTTTCGTAAGATATTTGCCATAACTCATTTTAGCATTAAACATCGTAATTACTTCGGCTTTATCATCTTTCACCAAAAGTCCATTATTATTCCAAACTCTGGATGGTAAAAGATTAGCCTGTGACTGTTTTGAAGTGGCATCAAAAAGATAAAATCTATTGTTGATTTCGGTTCCTACCACTACATAGTTAAAATTACCCAAATTTGGAAAAGCTAAATTTAAATTTCCATTTCTCACGGTTGATATAAGTATAGGATATGCCGTAATACCTGCACTTCGAAACATAGCTGCCAACATCAAATTGAGATCTGCATCATTCCCTGTTTTATTTTTTATAAGATCTTTAATTCCTTTTTCTGCATAAATACCATTATTATAATTCCATGTAAAGTTCGTTTTCACATAATCTAAAATTTTATTGGCTTTTGATAAGTCATCTTTTTCATCAGCAATTCCTGCAGGTAATAGCTCTTTTACCAATCTGTCTTTTTTATACAATGCCCCAAAATCATCATGATCCCAAAGTTTCTTTCTAATGTCTTCCCAAGTGGAAGTGTACATCTTGAGATTATCACCGAAATAAGTTGAATGAAGCTCTGCTCGTATTTTTGTTCTGTAATTATCATTATTTTTCACATACTTTTCAGTTTTAAAGCCTTTCAGATTATCATAACCAAATCTATACGTTTTATGTTGTGAGCCGTAAATGATATCTTCTTTCACAATTTTATATTTCGGAGAAAGACTTCCCGTAAAATCTACACTGTAAGACATTTGTAACGGAGTATCAAAAACATATTCCGTATAGACCGAAGGAATATCCAGTTCGATATAGATCAACGGAATTTCGTACGTAAATGGTGACGAAACCTCGTAATGATATTCTATTACCGAACCATTCTTTATATTTGGAAAAGCATATTTACTAACTGTAATATATTTATTTTCTTTTGATTTAAATTTTGAGCTTTTATCAACTTTAGTTTCCACTACATTGTCGCCTTCAAGATTATAGACCAAAGCCTTCATATTCACCAAAACTTCACGGTCTCCGGAATTGTTATCATACAAAGATACCTCCAGATTGTGCCAATCTTCAGATTTATCTTTTTCGTAAATCTTCACACGATACGTGTATTCCTTTATAAGATTTCCTGTTCTGTTATCTATTCTGTAATGTATAGCGCGATAAAGCAATTCTGCGGGAGCTTTAGGATCAATCTCTGATTTTTCTTTTTTTAGATCTTCTTTATTAAACTTAGGAACCTTCAGAAACTGTTGATTCTGTGCAAAAACAGTTGTACTGATCAAAAAAAGAGACAATAAGGTTATTATGTTTTTCATTTATGATTTTTTTGAAATTAAAATTTTTGAGTTATCAGCATTCATTATTTTCTTTCTGAAACTTACATAGTCATTGTACTTTTCTTTAGAATGGAGTCCTTTTTTGATCTGAATAAACCTTTTGACAATCAATTTTTCATCTTTTTTCTCAAAAGAGATTCTGTATGTCCCAAAATCTGAACTCAAAGTACTGTTATCCGGCATTTCTTCAATGATATAGCCTGCAGGAAGCTGATAAATAATCTCATATTCATCCTCAAAAGAGAAACGGTTTTCAAAAGGAAGATTTCTGTTTTCATCCTGATGATATGAAGCATTCGAGTAAATAGGAACCGCCCTGAAAATATAGCTGGAGCCAACCATTTTGGAATAATTGATCGCTTTGAAATTTAAATCGAAATCGATTGTTGCCAGATCTCTGTTATTTTTGAAATCAGACATTTCAATTTTCTCAAAATCTAATGTAGAAAATGCATTTTTTATGGCATTATTTTTTTCAGCCTGCCCAAGCCCCGCATAGGCTAAATTAAAATCATACTGATTTCCTGTGTAAGTAAATTTACCATTCCCGGTAATCGTTTTATCCGGATTTAGCTGAATATGTAATACCTGTTTTTCTTTATTTTGCTGTGAAGAATAACTTGGCGTTTCCATAATCTCAATTCCTTCCGGTTTTACTGCTAAAACATTCCGGTCTGTGGTATTAAAACTTAAATGATTGTAGGCCATTTCCTGAGAAGTATTTTCAAGCCAGATATTTCCTTTTTCTGTTGGGATAACCAATATCACATGATTTCCTCCCATTTTTGGAAAATCAGTATCAAAACTTATCGGTGAAGAATTAGAATTAATGATTGCATAATAAGATTTTATGCCTGCCTCATCCAAAAGCGTTTTCATATAATTGGTAAGGCCTTTACAATCACCATAACCTTTCTTCTGCACCTCATCGGGCATCATGGGCTGCCAACCACCAATTCCCAAGGCTACAAAAACATATCTTGTTTTACCTTGCATATACTGATAAATCTTTTTCACTTTTTCTTCTGTAGATCCTGAAAGATTAAGTGCTGTAATTTCAGATTTTATCTGTGGGGTGGAAGCTGCAACCGGTGTCAATAAACTATTATAATACCATAAACCGAAATCTTTCCAGGTGGTAATATTCCCTTTTTTTCCGACCAGACTAAACTGATCCAAAGAAAAACTTACTTTTGGTAAAATCTTTTGTGGATTAGGAACCATATTTTCATTATCAATTGCAGGAATATTTTGATAACTATATAATTTTCCTCCGTCCTCTTCTGAAGTATTTACCGAAGCAAATCCGAAAGGCGAATCATAAGTTTTCGATCGTAAATTGATTCCTGATTTATTAATAATCTTAAAACTGCTTTTCTGTAAAGAAATATTAAAATCATTATAAGGTGTAAAATCCGGGATAAAAACCGTATTCTGATCTTTTTGATCGTAACTAAACTCAATAGTATAAGGATAACTTGTAGGCGTATAAGATAAATACATCATTCTATTATCCGAATAAAACGAGCCTTGCGAGTTGGCTGCAACATCAGTAAAATCACTTTTGGAGTAGCTTTTTATTTTAGCTCCTTTTTCATCATAGACAGTTACTTTGACGTTGGAAACTGTATTTCCCTTTTCGTAATATATTTTGGGTAAAGAAAAGCCAACCGCATCTTTGTTGATTACAGTTATTGCTGAAGAATTTCGGTAAACAATTTCATCCACTTTACTGATTTCCAAAATTGTGCTTTCGTTTCGGATGACCGCACTTGCATTCTTCGTTAAAACATCACTAATTTCTGACACCGGATAACTTTGTGCATAGTAAAAAGAAGCTAACGTAAGCGCTCCCACACACCATAATTTCATCATTCGTAAATATTTTCTCCAAAAATATAAAAAATCTTAATAAAACCTTAATAAATGTTAAAAAAAATTATCATAAATATGAGAATTATTACCTATTTAAGACAAAAAAAAGACTCCACAAAAAATGGAGTCTTTGAAATATTATTCAAAAAGATGATTTAAACATCAATCTTCGCATATTTTGCGTTTTTCTCGATAAATTCTCTTCTTGGCGGAACCTCATCTCCCATCAACATTGAGAAAACTGAATCTGCTTCTACAGCATTATCAATTGTTACCTGTTTTAGAATTCTGTGTTCAGGATTTAAGGTAGTTTCCCAAAGCTGCTCAGGGTTCATTTCCCCAAGACCTTTATAACGTTGAACTTCTACTCCTTTTCCGTCCGGAGACATTTCTAGAGTTAACTCTTCACGCTCTTTTTCGTTGTAGGCATACACTTTTTTATTACCCTTTTTTAATAAGTATAAAGGCGGTTGTGCGATATAAATATATCCGTTCTCGATCATTTCTTTCATAAAACGGAAAAAGAACGTAAGAATTAGTGTAGAAATGTGAGAACCATCAATATCGGCATCGGTCATGATCACTACTTTATGATATCTTAACTTCGCCATATTTAAGGCCTTACTATCTTCTTCAGTTCCTACAGATACACCTAAAGCGGTATAAATATTTTTAATCTCTTCGTTATCGTAAACTTTATGAAGCATTGATTTCTCAACGTTCAAAATCTTACCTCTTAACGGAAGAATAGCCTGGAAGTGTCTGTCTCTCCCCTGCTTTGCAGTTCCACCTGCCGAGTCTCCCTCGACTAAGAATAATTCTGATTCTGCAGGATCTTTTGATGAACAGTCAGATAATTTCCCTGGTAAACCAGAACCTCCCATTGGAGATTTTCTCTGAACCATTTCACGAGCTTTTTTCGCAGCCTGTCTTGCTTTTGCAGCCAAAACAACTTTCTGAACGATAATTTTTGCTTCGTTTGGATTCTCCTCCAAGAAGTTTGTAAGCATTTCACCAACAATCTTATCAACTGCACCGGAAACTTCAGAGTTACCTAATTTAGTTTTAGTTTGTCCTTCAAACTGAGGCTCCATTACTTTTACAGAAATTACAGCCGTTAAACCTTCACGGAAGTCATCACCTGTAATTTCTACTTTTTCTTTTGCAGGAATTCCTAAATCATCTGCGTATTTCTTCAATGTTCTCGTCAAAGCACGTCTAAAACCTGCCAAGTGAGTTCCTCCTTCATGAGTATTGATATTATTAACGTAAGAGTGAAGATTTTCGTTAAAAGATGTATTGTAACGCATCGCCACTTCTACAGGAATATCGTCTCTTTCACCTTCCATGAAAATTACATTTTCCATGATTGCTTCACGGTTTCCGTCGATAAACTCAACAAATTCTTTCAAACCACCTTCAGAATGGAAAACTTCAAACGCAAAAGTGCCGTCTTCATTTTCTTCTCTTTCGTCAACAAGTGTAATTGTAATACCTTTATTCAAGAAAGATAGTTCTCTTAATCTTGAAGCCAATGTATCATAATTATACACCAATTCCTGGAAAATAGTTCCGTCTGGCTGGAAGAAAACCTCAGTTCCTCTCTCATCCGTAGTTCCTATTTCAGCAACATCAGCCAAAGCTTTTCCTTCAGAATATTTTTGCTGATATAATTTACCGTCACGGCTAACTGTAGCCACCAACAAGGTAGAAAGTGCATTCACACAAGAAACACCAACCCCGTGAAGACCACCAGAAACTTTGTAAGAATCTTTATCAAATTTTCCACCCGCTCCGATTTTGGTCATTACAACCTCTAAAGCTGATTTTTGTTCTTTTTCGTGGAAATCTACAGGAATCCCTCTACCATTATCTTTTACAGAGATACTCTCTCCTTTATGTATTGTAACTAATATTGTATCGCAATGACCTGCAAGCGCTTCGTCAATAGAGTTGTCTACTACTTCATAAACCAAATGATGAAGACCTCTCACTCCTACATCACCAATGTACATAGATGGTCTTAGTCGAACGTGCTCCATGCCTTCTAATGCCTGGATACTACTAGCTGTATATTGTTTTTGACTCATATAAATTGAATAAATTTGCTTAATGCAAAGACCCACAAATATCGTGATTTTTTTCGACTTATGAAAGTAATTTGCATCTTAAAATATCAGAATTTATCCTAAAATTTGAGTAATTCATTCATTAAAAAAACAATAAAGTTACAACGCAGATTTGAATTGACCGGAATGTTTTAAATCATATTTAATCTCAGCAATTTATCCTTAACTTTAAACTGAAAAATTAAATTTTATGGATGACTTTATTGCTGCACGCGCCCAAATGGCGCTTTCTTTAGGTTTTCATATCATCTTCGCCTGCGTCGGAATGGTCATGCCTTTCTTGATGGCATTTGCCCATTGGAAATATCTCAAAACCGGAAACGAAATCTATAAAGGGCTTACCAAAGCGTGGAGTAAAGGAGTTGCAATTCTTTTTGCTACCGGTGCGGTTTCCGGAACAATGCTTTCGTTTGAACTTGGATTGCTCTGGCCGGGATTTATGAAACACGCCGGACCTATTTTCGGAATGCCGTTTTCTCTTGAAGGAACCGCTTTTTTTATTGAAGCGATTGCCATCGGATTTTTCCTTTACGGTTGGGATAAATTTAATAAATGGTTTCACTGGTTTTGCGGATTTTTGGTCGGTTTAAGCGGTTTAGCTTCAGGCATTTTAGTGGTTGCAGCAAATGCATGGATGAATTCACCTACAGGATTTGATTACATCAATGGACAATACCTTAACATAGACCCTATAAAAGCAATGTTTAATGACGCTTGGTTTCCACAGGCGTTACACATGACGGTTGCCGCTTTTTGTGCGACTGGATTTGCGGTTGCCGGAGTTCATGCTTTTTTAATTATGCGAAAGAAAAATGTAGAATTTCACACTAAGGCATTTAGAATTGCTGCCGCTTTTGCAATGATTGGAGCTTTCGGTGCTCCTTTGAGTGGCGATGTTGCCGCAAAATCTGTGGCAGAAAGACAGCCTATAAAATTAGCGGCAATGGAAGCTCATTTTGAAACTGAAAAAGGAGCAGCTTTTGTATTGGGTGGAATTCCTGATGAAGAAAAAGGGGAAATTAAATATGCTATAAAAATTCCAAAAGTTTTAAGCTTTTTGGTGAGTAATGATTTTAATGCCGAAGTAAAAGGACTGAATGATTTTCCAAGAGATGAATGGCCACCTGTTGCCGTTGTGCATTATGCTTTTCAGATTATGATTTTCTTTGGCGTTGTCATGATTTCCATTGGATCTCTTTATCTTTATGCTTTCTTTTTCAAAAAAGATTGGCTGACAAAAAACTGGCTGTTAAAAACATTCCTTTTTGCTACACCATTTGGTTATATTGCTTTGGAAGCAGGCTGGACAGTCACAGAAGTCGGCAGACAACCATGGATTATCTACGGAATTATGAAAACAGTGGACGCTGTTACGCCGATGCCCGGAATTCAGTATTCATTTTATTTCTTTACGGCTATTTTCATTTCATTATCATTAATTATTATTTTTCTTTTGAGAAGACAGATACAAATGGTTCCCAAACTTTACGACCCTACAGACCCTCAGTTTAATTCTAAAAACAAAAAATCATGATCTACGTTGTAATTGGTTTTCTATGGCTCTCCGTATGTCTTTATGTAATTTTGGGTGGCGCAGATTTCGGAGCCGGAATCGTAGAATTGATGACCAAAAAGAAAAACAGAAAGTACACCGAAAAAATAATGTACGAGTCGATTGCTCCTGTTTGGGAAGCGAATCACATGTGGCTCATCATTGCCATTGTTATTTTATTTGTAGGATTTCCTGAAATCTACACAACCCTTTCTACTTATCTCCATATTCCTTTGGTATTGATGCTTGTTGGAATTATTGCAAGAGGAACAGCCTTTACGTTTAGACATTACGATGCCGTTGAAGATCGTTGGCAGATCATTTATACGCAAATTTTCTATTATGCGAGTTTGTTAACGCCTTTTTTCTTAGGCTTAATAGCGGCTGCAACCGTTTCACAATCGATCAATCCTGATGCAAATAACTTTTTAGATTTATATGTTTTCAGCTGGCTTAATTGGTTCGGTGTTGCAGTGGGATTATTCACCGTTTCACTTTGTGCGTATTTGGCATCCATTTTTTCGTTAAGGGAAACCAGCGATCGTTTAGAATTAGAATTAATGATCAGAAAATCGCACCAGACGATGCTTTTTGTAGTCGTTACCGGTTTATTGGTTTTTTTAGCAGCCTATCTTTCTGATATTCCGCTAACAAAGTGGATTTTCTCAAAATATCTGGGTGTGATGGCGATTACTTTTGCAACCGTTGCTTTAGGATTAATTTTAAGAGCGATGCATAAGAAAAAACTGCTTCCGGTAAGGGCTTTGGCTGGGTTTCAGATCATTATGATTTTAGTGGCAGCAACTTATCAGCACAATCCGGATATTATTTTATTAGGAAACGGACAGCATCTTTCTTTACTGAAGCATGTTGCAGCTCCAAAGACTATTACAGCATTAGGTTGGGCCTTAGTTTTGGGATCACTTTTTATTCTTCCTTTTTTGTTTTATCTGATGTTTTCATTTTCAAAGGCATCAAAGAAATAATTAATTTTAAATTTTGATTATTTTAAACTCCGGAAAATCTCTACAGTTTTTCCGGCCAGTTGACATCCAGCGTTCTAACAGGAAACGGAATGCTTATTTTGTGCTGATCAAAAGCCTTTTTTATGGAAATAATTGCATCATGACCCATTTTCAGATAATCTATCTGTTCTGTAGATTTACACCACAGACGGACTGTAAAGTTGATTGAACTATCGCCAAATTCCTGATAAAAAAGTGTAGTTTCTTCTCCCGAGGCGAGGCCTTCAATATTTTTTAAAGCACCTAAAGTCACCTGAGCCACTTTTTCAAGGTCTGCATCATAAGAAACACCCACTTTCAGATCGAGACGTCGTTTGCCAAGAAGTGAATAATTCTCCACGGGATTCTGAAAAACCTCCTTATTGGGAATAATGACCATTTTTCCCTGAAAAGTTTTAATAACGGTATCACGAAGATTCACCTCCATTACTTTTCCCATATAATTTTTTACCGAGACAATATCACCTATATGCAGAGGTTTACGGAACGAAATAAAAATACCGGAAATAAAATTGGATGCGATATCCTGAAATGCAAAAGCCAAAGCCAGCCCGAAAATTCCGGCTCCCGCAAGAATTGACGTTACTGCCTTATCGAGTTTTAAAATACTCAGTGCTGTAAAAAAAACAATACCGAGAACAGTGATATAAATAAAAGTGCTAAAAAGATTGGTTATGGTATGGTTGGAGGAAATTTTACTAAAAATTTTTAACGTCAGTTTCCTGATCCATTTTGCAACAAAGAACCCAATTACGAGGATAAGTGCTGCTAAAAGCAGATTTGGTAAAATTTTTACAATTTCGCGGAACCAAATTTCAAGTTTTTCATCAATTAGCTCAATAGCTTTGTTCAGATCAAACATAGATAAGATTGTGTTTTTATTGGCCATTCAGCCATTATAAATTTATAAAAAATATCTGAATTTGAATATTTTTTTTACAATCTTATATTTTCGAGGTATTATTTCTTTATTAAAACTACTTCTACCCTGCGATTTTTGGTTTTATCGGATTCTGTTTCTTCAGGATATGCGACAGGATTCAAATGACCAAGTCCTTTTGCCGTAATTCTGTTAGAATCGATTCCGTTTTTCAATAGAAACTCTTTGATTACATTGGCTCTGGTAAAAGAAAGATTGAATGTTTTTAAATCTAAATCTTCACCATCAAAATTTTCGTAATCGCAACAGATATGTCCTTGCAATTCAATTTCTAATGTAGGATTTTCTTTCAGTATTTTTAAAAGTTTTACAATCTCAGATTGACCTTTCGGAAGCCAAACATGACGACCGCCAACAAAATTGACATTCGGAAGCGCAAAAGTATCTTTCACTTTCATCTGAGAAATTTCCGTACTTAAAAAACTGGGCAAAGCATTTCTTGAAATTTTCTCTCCCTGAACAAAAGCTTTTTCAATAAAAATATCAACTCTGCGGTTCTTCCCACGCAACTCGTCGGTACTGTTGTCATTGATTTGTTTTTCTTCACCTAAACCAACAGCATTGATTAATTGAATGTTTCCTGAAACTTTATTCTGAAGATAATTGCGAACGGTATTTGCACGGTTTTCCGAAAGTTTACTATTATATTCATTCGTTCCGGAAGAATCACAGTTTCCAAATATTTTGAATTTTAGGCTGGTTTTCAATTGTGCTAAACTATCAAGTTTTTGTTTAGAATCAGAATTCAGATCGTAAGAATTGTTTGCAAAATAAACAGAAGTCATCATTTGCGCCTTAAATCCAATTGAGATTAAAAAAAATAGTACAAAATATTTCATCAGATTTTGAGTTTTATTTAGAACGGAGAAATATTCAATTATTGTTTCAGAAAACAAAAAATTCCTGAAAATAGTTTCAGGAATTTAAATATAATTTTTAAACCAGTTTCATCAAAACATTTTCGTCAATGTTCTCACGTCAAATTTAGGATAATCAAATTTTAAAATTTATTTTCTTATTATTGATTTGCAAGAACATGAATATTTAATTTATTTTTTTCTTCCAATAATTATTTTATGATAAGGTTCAATAAATCTTTGTCCCAAAATTTCTATATCAAAGTAATAATAGATTTCAGCAAGCAGTTCTGTGCTAAAAACATGATGATGCATACATCTGTTGTCAAAATTATTTTCACATCTTTCTTTAAACTTATATCTATCCTGAGGCGCTCCGTTATCCCTTTTAAGTTCATGAAATCTAAAGATTTCGTCCACATGAGTAAGATCATCTTCCCCTACATTATTTTTATAGTCAGTGTAAATATGATTAAATTCTGTGTAAGGTCTATTGATGTCAAATGTATATCTTTTATCTGGTAAAATCAAAAGTAAAACACCATCTTTTTTTAAAATTCTGACCCAATCTTCAACTGCTTTCAAAGGATTTGCGATATGTTCTAAGTTATGGCTTGAAAGTAAAAAATCATAGGATCCATTATTAATCTGATTTAGATCTGTTCCATCCAAAATAAATTGAGTCCCTTGCTTATTTTCCGCATAATTATATACATTATTTTTTATCACGCCTTCCCATACAGTATTTGAACTAAAATTGACCCCATCTATTACCCGAGCCAATTCATATATATTTAGGATATTATCCTGAAATATTTTGCTAGGACCTCCTATTTCTAAACCTTTTTTATCCTCAAACAAATAATGAAAATTTTTAAACCAGTTTTGATTTTTTCGGTAATTTAAATAAAAAAAAGTCTTTACTTTTACCTTTTCTATCATTAATTGTAATTGCATATTTTTTACTTTAAGTTAGATTTAATATTTAGTAAAACTAAACCAATTTCATCAAAACAATGTCGTCAATCTTCTCTACTTTCACCAAGTTTCCTTTTGTCAAAGTTTTAGAAGCTTTATCCCATTTTTTACCTGAAAGTTTAGACTGCTCTTTTACAGTCGCCAAAGCGATTTGCTCACCAGACTTTAAAATTTCTAGAACAATCTCTTCATCTTCTCCCAATTCGATTTGAGGAACCAATTTTTCAGGTTTCATTTGAGGGAAGAATAACACTTCCTGGATCGAAGGATTGTTGGTTAAAAACATAATCAATCTGTCCATTCCGATTCCTAAACCTGAAGTTGGCGGCATCCCATATTCCAGAGCTCTTAAGAAGTCTTCATCGATAAATCCTGTTGCTTCATCATCACCTTTTTCAGCCAATTTCAGCTGATCTTCGAAACGTGCTCTTTGATCGATTGGGTCATTCAGCTCAGAATATGCATTGGCAATTTCTTTACCGCAAACCATCAATTCAAAACGCTCAGTAAGACCTTCCTGACTTCTGTGTTTTTTGGTTAAAGGTGACATTTCTACCGGATAATCAGTGATAAAAGTTGGCTGAATGAAGTTTCCTTCACATTTTTCACCAAAAATCTCGTCGATTAATTTTCCTTTACCCATTGTTTCGTTTACTTCGATTCCGATAGATTTAGCAAAGTCAAACAACTCCTGCTCAGTCTTTCCTGTAATATCAAAACCTGTATATTTCACAATTGCTTCCGTCATAGAAACTCTTGGGTAAGGTGCTTTCCAGTTGATTGTATGTTCACCGAAAGTAGATTCTGAAGATCCGTTCACTTGAGTTGCACAGAACTCGAGTAACTTCTCTGTAAAATCCATCATCCAGTTGTAATCTTTGTAAGCTACATAGATTTCCATGGCTGTAAATTCCGGGTTATGCGTTCTGTCCATCCCTTCATTTCTGAAGTTTTTTGAAAATTCATAAACTCCGTCAAAACCACCAACGATCAATCTCTTAAGATATAATTCGTTCGCAATTCTTAAATATAATGGAATGTCTAAAGCATTATGATGCGTGATAAAAGGACGCGCTGCTGCTCCACCGGGAATAGATTGCAAAACTGGTGTTTCTACTTCAAAATATCCAGCGTCGTTAAAGAAATTTCTCATAGCGGTGAACAATTTTGTTCGTTTCATGAAAATTTCTTTTACATGAGGATTCACAATTAAATCTACATAACGCTGTCTGTACCTCAATTCAGCGTCATTGAAAGCATCGTGCACCACTCCATTCTCGTCAGTTTTTGCCTGAGGAAGAGGTCTTAAAGTCTTCGTTAAAAGTATAAAGTTTTTTACCAGAACCGTCATTTCACCAACCTGAGTTGTGAACAATTCTCCTTCGATACCAATGATATCACCGATATCTAAAAGGTGTTTGTAAACGTCATTATATAAAGTTTTATCTTCTCCCGTACAGATTTCGTCTCTGTTGAAATAGACCTGAATTTTTCCTGTAGAATCCTGCAACTCAGCAAAAGAAGCCTTCCCCTGAATTCTACGAGACATCAATCTTCCCGCAATCTTCACCTGTTTACTTTCAGAAAAATTCTGTTTTATAGATTCTGTAGTATCTGTAACGTTGTATTCTTCTGCAGGGAATGCGTTGATTCCCATTTCAACAAGCTTATTCAGCTTTTCTCTTCTAATGATTTCCTGTTCTGATAATTGCATTGTAATTCAATTTTTTCGAATTGCAAAAATAGTGAATTTTATAGGTTTATGGAAGTTAAATTTTATGACCTTAATTTATTTGGAATAATACAATTAAAATTAAACCATTAAGGTTTTATTAAGAAGTAAAGAAGTATTAAGACAATATCTAAAGATATTTTTAAGTGCTGTGCAAAATTAAATTGTTTTTAAATCTTAATTAAACGCATACACACTAAATCTTAATAGTTTAAAAATTCGAAAATTATTTAAAGCAATCTTTCCTATTTTCTTTTGGAACAAACGTCCAAGCCAGAATTCTGCTGATTTTTTGACCTTGCGCCATATCAATCGCTTTCACCTCAACAGCTTTTACATTTTTTAAAAGTGAAGTCAGTTTAAACAAATTTTCCTGTTTGGAAACTAAACATGTAAACCAAAGAATTTGGGATGAGAATAAGACACTTTCTTCAATCATTTTTGAGATAAAAGCCAATTCGCCACCTTCACACCATAACTCAGATTGTTGTCCTCCAAAATTGAGATTGGTTTTTGGAGTCTTTGATTTTTTAAGATTTTTTGTCTTCCTGATATTTCCTTTCATTGCAGATTCTTCAGAATCATGAAAAGGCGGATTGCACATGGAGAATGCGAATCTATTTTCTTGACAAAGAATGTTTTTGAATATAAAATTTGAATCCGGTTGAAATTTCAACTGAATATGGGATGAAAAATCAGGGTTCTCATCTAAAATCTTCTGAGCATTTTCCAAAGATTTTTGGTTAATATCGGTTCCCAACATTTCCCAACCGTAAAATTGATGAGCAATTAAAGGATATATCAAGTTGGCGCCTGTTCCGATATCCAAACCTTTTACGGATAATCCTTTTGGAATTTCTTTAGAGTTTTCAGTCAATAAATCTGCGAGATAATGAATGTAATCTGCACGCCCGGGAATTGGTGGACAAAGATTATGTTCCGGAATATCCCAGTTTTTAACGCTATAAAAATGCTGCAACAAAGCTTTATTCAATAGTTTTACAGCTTTAGGAATACTGAAATTAATAGTTTGATTTCCGTAAGAATTGATGAAAACATAATGTTTCAATTCCGGCACACAAGAAATCAGCTGTTCAAAATCATAAGAATTTCGGTGCAGATTTCTTGGGTGCAGAGTTGATTTTTCGGCAGTCATTTATTTCTTTTGACTTAAAATAAATTCAACCATTTTTTTGGCGTCTTCTTTTGAAACTTGCGGATGAGGCTGCATCGGAACACTTCCCCAAACTCCACTTCCGCCCTCAATAATTTTTGAAGCAAGAATTTCAATATCTTTATCAGAATATTTTTCGGCAATTTCTTTATAAGACGGGCCTATCGTTCTTTCCACAGCATTATGACACGCCATACAGTCAGAAGCTTCTATTAAATCTTTTCCTGAAACATTGGTCGCAACAGGCGTGGAAGTATCTGAAGAAGGCTGTATTTCTGAATTTTCTTTTTTAGAACAAGAAATTATAAGTAGACTTACAATTCCTGTTAAAAACAGTTGTTTCATTATTTTGTCGCTGTAGAATCTGTTGTTGCAGGTGCAGGTGTTGCAGCCGGAGCCGGTGTAGAATCGGTTTTCTTAGCTGTAGAATCTACAACAGTGGGTGCTGCAGGTTCTTCTAACATAATATTGCTGTCTTGTAAAGATTTGTCAGCTTTTTTTGAACAGCTTACCGCTACTAAACTTCCAAAGAATACGATTGCTAATACTTTTTTCATTGCTTTTCTAATTTGGTCACAAAAATATAAAAAATAAAGTTTTAAATGTGAGATTTAGGGCTATATTAAATCATATTTAAACTGATTCCAGAGAAATAAAAAATATATTTCAGCTTTTTTAAATTTTTTGTTTTTGATATTAAAAAAATTTCTACATTTGTCCCATGATTATTTCTAACAACAAAAATTGGTGGTGGCACTCAAACTCTTCGTCGGGTCTGATGCTATTGTCGTGTTGTTAAATTACAGCTTGAATTCTATAGAAAAACATACAGAGACTTTGACGATTGCGTTGAAGTCTTTTTTTTGTTCATTACCTTAAATAATATAATATGTTTAGCAATACAATTAATATAAAAACCACCTCAAAAAAAAAACTGGGAGATCTTCAAACTCCGATGAATATTTATCTTCAGATAAGAGATAAATTTCGCGACACGATCTTGCTTGAAAGTTCAGATTCAAAAAATATCGACAACAATTTTTCTTTCATTGCTGTAAACGCGATTGCCGGAATTGAAATCAAAAACCTTCATGAATATGAAGTAAAATTCCCCAATGAAAATCCGGAGAAAAAATCTCTGGAAAACATTAAAATCACCGATTTACTAAATCAATTTTCTAAAGTTTTTGTTTGTGAAAAAACAAACGACAACATAGAAGAAACGGCACAAAGTCTTTTTGGATACACAAGTTTTGAAGCCGTTCCACTTTTTGAAAATATCAGTTTTAAGCCTCAAAGCAAAGAAGTTGAAATCCCGATTCTTCGTTACAGACTGTATCAATATGTGATTGCCATTAATCATTTTAATGATGAAATGCATCTTATAGAAAATAAAATTGACGGCGTAAAATCTGAAATGCGATTATTACAGGATTTAATTAAAAATAAAAATGCACTTGTTTATCCATTTGAAAAAGACGGTTCAGAAACCTCAAATCTTACTGATGAAGAATATTTGGAGCTCGTAAACAAAGCACAGAAACATTGTAAAAGAGGTGATGTATTTCAATTGGTTTTGAGCAGAAGGTTTGAGCAGAAATTTAAAGGCGACGAGTTTAATGTTTATCGTGCTTTGAGAAATATCAATCCATCCCCTTATTTATTCTTTTTCGATTATGGAAATTACAAATTATTTGGTTCAAGCCCTGAAAGTCAATTAATTATTAAAAATAACAAAGCCATCATCCATCCTATTGCAGGAACTTTTAAAAGAAGTGGAGATTTTGAAACCGATTTACAGTCTGCAGAGGCTTTAAAAAAAGACCCGAAAGAAAATGCTGAACATACGATGTTGGTAGATTTAGCTCGAAATGATTTAGGAAAAAAAGGGAAAAATGTGACTGTAACCAAACTGAAAGAAATTCAGCTTTTCTCTCACGTTATTCACATGGTAAGTGAAGTTACTTCTGAATTGGAGGAAAACACCAATCCTTTTGATATTGTTTCTGATACTTTCCCACAGGGAACTTTAAGCGGAGCACCAAAATACAAAGCCCTTCAGCTTATTAATGAATACGAAAAAGATTCGCGCGGCTATTACGGCGGTTGCATCGGGATGATTGGTTTAAATGGCGACTGTAATCAGGCCATTATGATCCGAACATTTTTAAGCAAGAACAACACATTATTTTATCAGGCAGGAGCAGGTTTGGTAGCAAAATCAATTCCTCAAAATGAACTGGAAGAAGTTAATAATAAACTAAATGCTTTGAAAAAAGCGGTTGAAAAAGCGGAGAGATTAGTTTAAGACCTTTATGGCGACAAATTCCGTCTTCCGCTCCCACTCTTTTTGTCATTGCGAACAAAGTGAAACAATCTTTAGAATTTTTCAGCAATCGCAATAACAAAAAGGAGTTCCGCTCAAGCCGGGTCGCAATTTTGCCATAACTTGAAAATTGAGGTGAGAAAAAATATCAAAAACAGATAATAATGAGTCCTGAAAGGACGATTTAACATAGAATTGGATAAAATCCAATTAAAAAATATAGAAAAAATGACAAATATAAACCCATCAACCAAAGTCCTCGTATTTGATAACTACGACAGCTTTACCTACAACCTTGTTCAAATGATTGAGCAAATTCTGAATCAAAAAGTTGATGTTTACCGAAATGATGAGATTTCGTTAGAAGAAATTGAGAAGTATGACAAAATCATTCTTTCTCCAGGACCAGGAATTCCCGAAGAAGCCGGAATTTTATTAGATGTAATCAAAAAATACGCTCCAACAAAAAGTATTCTTGGCGTTTGTCTTGGTCAACAGGCAATTGCAGAAGCTTTTGGAGGAAGCTTAATCAATCTCACCGAAATTTATCATGGTGTTGCAACGGAAGCAATCCAAATAAGTAACCATAAAATTTTCAATGATTTACCTCCAACTTTAGAAGTTGGCCGATATCACAGCTGGGCTGTTAACCCTGACAATTTCCCTGACGAATTGGAAATTACCAGTACAGACAGCAAAGGAATGATTATGAGCCTGAAACATAAAACATTTGATGTTCATGGCGTTCAATACCATCCTGAAAGTATATTAACACCAGATGGAGAAACCATTATTAGAAATTTTTTAATTGGTTAATAGATTTTAGTTGTTAGCTGATAGAAAATTATTCTAAAAACACTTTTAAACTAACAACCAATCACTAACAACCAACAACTCATTCATATTATGAAAGAAATATTAGAATATCTTTTCAATCACCATACTTTGTCAAAATCGCAGGCAAAAGCTATTATGATTGAGATTGCTCAAAATAAATTTAACGCTACTGAAGTTACAGCTTTTATCAGTATTTTTCTGATGCGGAATATTACCTTAGATGAACTAAAAGGTTTCAGAGAAGCACTTCTTCAAATGGCTGTTCAGGTTAATTTGAATACTAACGATAGCATTGACATTGTCGGAACAGGTGGTGACGGAAAAAATACCATCAACATTTCTACTCTGGCAAGTTTTGTTGTTGCAGGAACCGGACAAAAAGTAACCAAACACGGAAACTATGGTGCATCAACGGTAACTGGTTCCTCCAATGTTTTAGAGGCTTTAGGTTATCAATTCAAAAAGACTTCAGATGAGCTTAATCAAGATTTAGAAAAAGCGAATATCTGTTTTCTTCACGCTCCTTATTTTCATCCGGCATTACAGTCTGTAGGAGCATTACGAAAATCTTTAGGCTTGCGAACTTTTTTTAATTTACTCGGTCCGTTAGTAAACCCGGCAAAACCACAGTTTTCTGTGATTGGAATTTATAATTTGGAGATTGCAAGACTCTATCAATATTTGCTTCAGAAAGAAAATCAGGATTTTGTTTTAGTTCACGGAATGGATGGATATGACGAAATCAGCCTTACTCAAGACAGTAAAATCATTACAAAAAGCGGTGAAAATATTTATTCGGCAGAGGATTTAGGCTTTAAACCGGTTGATTCTGAAAACATAAAAGCAGGAGAAACGATTGAAGAAACTGCACAAATTTTCAAAAATATATTAGAAGGAAATGGTACCGAATCGCAAAATGCTGTGGTTTTAGCAAATGCGGCAGTTGCCCTACATCACACCAATAAATTTGGAACTTACGAGGATTGCTTGACTGTAGCAAAAGAAAGTTTGTTTGAAGGAAAAGCGTTGAATAGCTTACAGTTATTAGTTGATGGTTGATAGTTTCTTTCCATACTACAAAAATCTATCAACTAACAACCATCAACCTAACAGAATGAATATTTTAGACAAAATCATAGAAAGAAAAAAACAGGAAATAAAAGATTCAAAATCTAAAACTTCTGTGGCGCAACTTAAAGATTCAGAATTTTTTGGAAGAAAAACTTTTTCCCTGAAAGAAACTTTAGCATCAAAATCGGGAATTATTGCTGAATTTAAAAGACAGTCACCTTCAAAAGGTATTATTAATAATCAAATTTCGACTTTAGAAGTTGCTTCCGATTATGAAAAATTTGGAGCAAGCGGAATTTCAATACTAACTGATAAAGATTTTTTCGGCGGAAGTTTTGATGATATTTTGAGTGTAAGAAATGATATCAATATTCCGATTCTACGAAAAGATTTTATGGTTGACGAATATCAGTTTTATGAAGCGAAATCAATCGGAGCCGATGTTATTTTATTGATTGCAGCGTGTCTTCCGCCAACTCAGGTTCAGGAATTCACAGAACTTTCTCATCAGTTAGGATTAGAAGTTTTATTGGAAATCCATACTGAAGAAGAACTTCAACACATCAATAAAAGCATTGATTTTGTAGGAATTAACAACCGAAATTTAAAAGATTTTAAAGTTGATTTACAACATTCTGTCAATCTAAAAAATCAGCTTCCTGAAAATATTTTATCCATTGCCGAAAGCGGAATTTACAACGAAGATGATTTTAAATATTTAAAAGAAAAGGGATTCAACGGTTTTTTAATGGGCGAATATTTTATGAAAAATGAAAACCCTGGAAACAAATTCTCCGAATTCGTTTCTAATGTAAAAATATAACAGTTTACCAATTTACCAATGATTGAAAGCCAAAAATCATCAACCAAAAACCCTCAACCAAAACTCAAAGTTTGCGGTTTGACCCAACTTGGTCAAATTCGTGAATTAGTGGCATTAAAAATAGATTTTCTAGGCTTCATCTTCTACGAAAAATCACCGAGATATGTTCTGAATCATTTGAGTTTAGAAGATATTTCCAAGATTGGACATTCTGGAAAAGTTGGGGTTTTTGTCAATGAAGATTTAGAAAAAATAATAGAAATTTCAGAAAAAGCAAATTTGAATTTCGTTCAGCTTCACGGCGATGAAAGTAATGATTTTATTTTGGAATTGAGAAAAAAATTAAAACCTGAAGTTGGAATCATAAAAGTTATTAGAATTGGAAACCAAGAATCAGAAGTAAGAAGTAAAATTGGAAAAGTATTCGACTCCGCTCAGACTGACAACCAACAACCAGCAACAATCAATTACCTCTTATTTGACACCGATTCAAAAGCATTTGGCGGAACTGGAAAATCGTTTGACTGGAATATCCTCAACAAAATAGAAATTCCTCTTCCTTATTTTTTAAGCGGCGGAATTTCTTTGGAAAACTTCTATCAACTAAAAACGATCAACCAACAACCATTTACTTTAGATATCAACTCAAAATTTGAAATAGAGCCTGGAATTAAAGATTTAGAAAAAATAAAAGAATTTATAAATAAATATAAAAGTCCCAAAGGGACGACTTAACAAAGGATAGGATGCAATCCTATCAAAAACAAACAATAAAAAACACAATGCCACAATCCTTAGTCAAAAACTACGTCCATATCATTTTCAGCACAAAGCACAGAAATGATTTTATTGATGAGAGTATAGAAAAAGAATTGTTCTCATATATTGCTGCATTATGCAAAGAATTTGAAAGCACAGCATTGCAAGTAGGAGGAACAGACAATCATATCCATATTTTGTCTCTGTTGTCGAGGAAAATTGCTTTGATGAAATTGGTTCAGGAAATAAAAGCAGTTTCATCAAAGTGGATAAAAACAAAAGGAAAAAAATATGAAGATTTCTTTTGGCAGGAAGGTTATGGAGCTTTTTCTGTGAGTCCTAATAACATTTTTCCAGTTTCTGAATATGTTAAAAATCAAAGAGAACATCATAAAGGATTTGATTTCAAACATGAGATGATTAATTATTACAAAAAATACAAAATAGATTATGATGAAAAATATATTTGGGATTAATGTTATTTAAACAATTGTTAAATTCATAGGAATAAATTCCTATGCTTTGTTAAATCGTCCCTTTGGGACTCTTTTAAACTTAAAATATTTCAGATGAAAAAACATCAATACAAATCAAAAATAAAATGGACGGGAAATACCGGTGAATCGACAAAAAATTATCGTTCGTATGAAAGAAGTTATAACATATCGGTGGATGGAAAAGCTGAAATCGAAGGTTCTTCAGACCCTGCATTTTTAGGAAATCCTGAACTTCATAATCCTGAAGATTTGCTGTTGGCTTCCGTTTCTTCGTGTCATCTTTTATGGTATTTACATTTTTGTTCGGTTAATAATATTCTGGTTTTAGAATATATAGATTTTGCAGAAGGAACAATGATAGAAAGCGAAAACGGAAGTGGAAAGTTCACAGAAATTATCTTAAAACCTAAAATTTTGGTTGCAGAAAAAGATATGATTGAAAAAGCAATCGAACTTCATCAGAAAGCAAACGAATATTGCTTCATAGCCAACTCATTAAATTTTGAAGTAAAACATCAACCTGAAATAAATTATACAAATGATTAAAACAAATTATAAAAACCCAGACGAACAAGGATATTATGGAGAATTTGGCGGAGCCTTTATCCCCGAAATGCTCTATCCGAATGTAGAAGAACTGCAAAAAAATTATCTTGAAATCATAGAGTCAGAAGATTTTCAGAATGAATATCAGGATTTGTTGAAAAACTATGTAGGTCGCGCTACTCCGTTATATTTGGCGAAAAATTTAAGTAAAAAATACAAGACTCAGATTTATTTAAAAAGAGAAGACCTCAACCATACCGGAGCACATAAAATCAACAATGCTTTGGGACAGGTTTTATTGGCAAAACGTCTCGGAAAACATAGAATAATCGCAGAAACAGGAGCCGGGCAACACGGAGTTGCTACTGCTACAGCTTGCGCACTTCTTGGTTTGGAATGCATCGTTTACATGGGCGAAATCGACATTGCAAGACAGGCTCCGAATGTGGCAAGGATGAAAATGCTTGGAGCAACCGTCATTCCTGCAACTTCTGGCTCAAAAACTTTGAAAGATGCTGTAAATGAAGCGTTAAGAGACTGGATTAATAATTCAACAACCACTCATTATGTTATCGGAAGTGTGGTTGGACCTCATCCTTTCCCGGATTTGGTAGCGAGATTTCAATCTGTAATTTCCAAGGAAATTAAGGAACAACTTAACGAGCAAATTGGTCGCTCAACTCCTGATTATGTCATCGCTTGTGTTGGTGGCGGAAGCAATGCTGCAGGAACTTTCTATCATTTTGTAGAGGAAGAAAGTGTGAAAATTATTGCTGCTGAAGCCGGAGGTTTTGGAATCGATTCAGGGAAATCTGCTGCGACCACTTTTCTGGGAACTTTAGGCGTTTTACACGGAAGCAAAAGCTTGGTGATGCAAACAAAAGACGGACAGGTTATTGAACCCCACTCTATATCTGCAGGTTTAGATTATCCCGGAATCGGGCCTTTTCATGCACATTTATTTAAGGAAAACCGAGCAGAATTTTTCAGTATTAATGATGACGAAGCTTTGCAATCTGCTTTTGAACTGACAAAATTGGAAGGAATTATCCCCGCTTTGGAAAGCGCTCATGCTTTAGCCGTTTTAGATAAAAAGAAATTCAACGAAAACGATATTGTCGTTATTTGTCTTTCTGGTCGTGGTGACAAGGATATGGAAACTTACTTAAAGAAATTAGACGTTAGTAGTTAGAAATTAGTATTTCACCGCTCTAACATCTAGCTTCTAACTTCTAATCTCTAACTTCTAAAAAAATGAAAAAACTAAACATCTACTTCACAGCAGGAATTCCACAACTGGAAGATACCGCTGAAATTATAAAACTTATTCAAGATTCAGGAGCCGATATGATGGAAATCGGGATGCCGTATTCTGACCCTGTTGCCGATGGCCCTGTCATTCAAAAAGCGCACGAACTGGCTTTAAATAATGGAATGACAATTTCAACTTTACTTTCTCAACTGAAATCTGTTAAAAACGAAATCAGAATTCCAATTATATTAATGGGATACATCAATCCGGTTTTAAGTTTCGGGTTTGAAAATTTTTGCAGAGAATGTTCTGAAAGTGGGGTTTCAGGTTTAATTATTCCTGATTTACCTCCGATTGAATTTGAGAAAAATTATCAGCAAATTTTAGAAAAATACAATTTGAATTTTACGTTTTTGGTAACTCCCGAAACGTCAGATGAAAGAATTTTATATTTGGATTCTTTAAGTTCAGGCTTTTTATATGCGGTAAGTTCTTCATCCACAACAGGAAATGAGAATGCCGTTTTAAATAATGAAGACTACCTTTCCCGACTTGCCTCTCTCCCACTGAAAAATCCTGTAATGATAGGTTTTGGAATTAAATCTAAAGAAGATTTTGAAAATGTTACCCAAAAAGCAGACGGCGGAATCATCGGTACTGCCTTCGTCAACATCTTGCTCAACGATAAAGATTGGAGAATAAAAGCCATAGATTTTATTAATTCAATAAAAAATTAAAAATCACTAAATTTGTTCGTTAACAAAAGGTATGAATACACATCAAAATAAAGTCGTAGAATTTGAAGATTTAGGCGTTAAAGAATATCAACCATCTTGGGATTATCAGGAGACGTTGATGAAAAACATTATTGATCTCAAAATCAGAAATCGCGACTTGCCTGTCGACGAGCAACATACAACCTCCAATCATTTTCTTTTGGTAGAGCATCCTCACGTTTATACACTCGGTAAAAGTGGTCACGAAGAAAATATGCTTGCCGGAATCGATAAACTGAAAGAGATAGATGCCACGTTCGTAAAAGTAAATCGTGGTGGAGATATTACCTATCACGGTTACGGTCAAATTGTGGGTTATCCAATTTTAGACCTTGAAAATTTCTTCACAGACATTCACAAATACATGAGAAATCTTGAAGAAGTGATCATCAGAACTATTGCCGAATACGGATTGAACGGTGAGCGTTCTCCCGGAGAAACAGGAGTCTGGCTGGATGTCGGAAAACCTTACGCCAGAAAAATCTGTGCGATGGGGGTAAAAGCTTCGCGTTGGGTTACGCTTCACGGTTTTGCCTTAAACATCAATACCGATATGCGTTATTTTGAATACATCATTCCATGTGGTATTAAAGATAAACAGGTAACTTCTTTGAAAAGAGAGTTGGAAAGAGAACTTACTCCCGAAGAAATGGAAGATATTAAAGCGAAAATCAGGAAGCATTTTGTAGATGTCTTTGAAGCGGAATTGGTGAGTAAATAATATTGATGATTGTGTAATATTATCATTGAAAATTATAGCACAAAAAATAAAATGGTTGCATTATAAAAGCTGAAGTGAGAACTTCAGCTTTTTTCATTTTTAAATGAATATAACTGCTTTAGCGAAATATCTTTTGACAATATATATTAAAACTGCACTCACACCATAAATTTAAACAATAGCAAATGATTGAATTTCTAAATTCTTTTTTAACAGAGAAATTTCTATTCTTTTTTGGACTACAATTACTTTTTCAACTCTAATATTCATAGCAAAAAATGAGTTCTTAAATGTTTTAAAAGCTTTCTTTCATTATAAAATACTTACCCCAGCTAGTGCGAGCATTCCGCTCGTATTAGCAACAAAAACAAAAGCATGATTCTTGCGACAGCAAAGAAAAAAGTAAATGTAAAACCTCGCTCCAACGAAGTTCTCTCATAAAAGATCACAAAACCCATTCTTTTCTATCTGAAAAAAATCTATATTTGTTACACTAACAAACTAAACACAAATGACTTATGGCATCAACCACAGAAACGGGTCATGCAAAGAACATTGCAAATTTTCAGACCTTGATCGAATTTTTAACGGGCTACGGCTCATCCTACAATCCCTCAAAGAGCAACTTGCGGTTACCTGCACTCGTAGCTTTGAAAGATTCTGCCGAACTTGCTTTAGCAGATGTTTTATCTCATAATACGATCTACAACGGGAAAGTAAGCGAAAGACAGGTCGCTTTCAGCGGCATCAAAATAATGTCGACAAGATTCGTCAATGCGATACAAGTTTCAGACGCATCTGAAGGCAGTATTAAAGAAGCAAAATTCCACAATCGAAAATTACAGGGCAAAAGAGCATCTCCTCCAAAGACTCCGGTCAATCCCGGGGAAACGGCTACCGCTACTATTTCTGCGAGCCAGCAATCTTATGACCAGCTCATTCAGCATTTATCCGGGCTAAAAACAGTATTGGAAAATGAGCCCAATTATCAACCCCATGAGCCGGAGTTGCTTGTAGATACCCTTGCCTCAACCATCACAGATCTACAAAATAAAAATCTGGAGGTAGCAAGAACTTATGCCAATCTCAGTAATGCAAGAATCGCAAGAAACAAACTTTTGTACGGTGATGAGATCGGGATTTGCGAGACTGCTTCAGACGTTAAAAAATACATCAAGGCTATATTCGGAGCTACAAGTCCGGAGTTTGCACAGATAAAAGGTTTAGAATTCGTTAAAATTAAAAATTAAAACCGTCAGTTCTATTTCTCTTTAAGGAAAATAAGATCCTAAAAATAAGATCCTCTTTTAATGCAAGAGGATTTTTCGTATCAGAAATAAAAATAAAGCTACTTCAGAAAGAGTTTAAATAACTTGAAAAAGAATTATCCCAACTAAAAAAAGAAATAAGACAACTAAAAAAAGAATTTTGCTCACTCTAGAAAGACATTTTATAATCTGGAAAACAATTATATCAATTCAAATTAGAAATGGAACAACTTAAAGCCTATTAAAATTTTAAGTTTAATTTTTAATGCTTGCCCGCAGGTCCTCATATTTTTATGACATTTTGTATTTCTTTGCTAAGTTTACGTCTTTGTATAACTTTAAAACAGTCAAATTTTTAATATTCTTTGTTTGCCTTTGTGTTAAATTATAGCTTAAAAACGGATAGACATAATTTTTATCCATAAAAACTATAAAAAATCCTTTCAAAAAAATTGAAAGGATTTCCTTTGATACAATATGAATTAAACTAAGTGTGTACTATTTTACTGAACAATAATTTTAAAATTGCTATTCAATTCATCTCCTGAAACATTCAGAATATAATTTCCTGAAACTTTTTTACCGGCAATATTTAAATTAAATACTCCGTTTCCATTAGCATTTAATTTCACTTTAACGATTACTTTTCCTGTCATATCTAAAATTGTGGCAGTTAAACTTGATTTTTTATATTCAGGAAGCTTAATGAAAATCTGGTCTTTCACAGGATTCGGATATACCGTTCCCACATTTTTGCTGATACTGAATTCTGCATTGCTCAACACCGCCTGATTGTACAAAGCAGATATTTCCGTTGGAGATAATGCATAATTATACATTTTAAGTTCATCAAATGCGCCTTTATAAGGAGCTGGAGAATTGGTCGTTGATAAAAACTCAAGTTCACCAATATTTCCGATGATCAGATCACTTGCTTCACCAATTCCTGTAACCGCGGTTTCGTCTCCTTCAACACTTAAAACACCATTCGTATAAATTCTCATTTTATGCGCTGTAATATCCCTCTGAATTACAACATGCACCCAGTTATTGGTAAAATAATTGGCAATGGGTGAGGTAATTTCCTTTTTCGTAACATCATCGTCAATAGCGTATCGCAGTTGACCGCCTTTTATTTCTACATTAAAACGTTTTCCGGTAGCTCCTGTTGCTGTATTTTTGGTAAACGAACCTTTACACAACACATAAAGACTTGTCGCCGAAGACGATGGAATCATACTTGTCGGAGCTTTCATCCAGTACGAAACCGTAAAAGAATTAGTATTAAATAAAATCTGATCCTGATGCGGAATACTCGCTATGTACGGAGTAGTGGGTGAAGTTGCCAAATCTAGGGCATAATTTTCTTTTCCGGTAACTCTCACATTAGCATTATCATAGGCTACATTTAATGTTCCGTGATTGGCATAAGACGTTAAATCTGCAATCTGCTCACCAGATAAAGGAGCTTCTGAGAATGGCCAGTTCCCGACAAGGCTCGGCGTCAATGCACGGAAACTCCAAACATCTCCTGTTACAGAACCTAAAGCATTAGACGAATCAATTCTCCAGTAATAATTAGTTGCCGTATTTAAATTACTCAACTGATACGATGGTGCAGCAGCATAAGGAACCGTAGCCACATTGCTTAAATTTTGAGGATTGGTTCCAAAATAAACGGTGTAGGTAGTAGTGTTGGAGCTGCCTGTCCATTTTAAAAGTAAATTTCCATTGGTCAACTGTACGTCATTAAATCCATTGGCAGGATTTGGATTAGCTGCTTTGGTAGGCGCTGACGGAACAGGCGGTGTAGTGACTGAAGCATTTGAAGTATACACAGAAGATTCTGTGGCACTCACCGCTTTCACTCTGTAATAATATTGAGTGTTGGGCGTTAAACCCGTTTCATTATAAGTCGTTGTATTCGCAGGCAATGTTGCAATGACTGTAAATGCAGTACCGTTCGGAGAACGTTCCAATACATAATTTGTTTCATTGGTTGCATTATCATTCCAGTTAACCGTTAATGAGCTTGAAGCCGGAGTTCCCGCTGTCACTGGATTTGTGAAATTTAAATTGGATGGCGGAATAATAAAATCCGGAGCTGCTGTATTATGCAGACCATTAATATATACCTCAATATTCAGATATGGAGCATGCGTTGTACTTACTGCCAAAGCATCAAAAACATTTGGATTCAGTCCGTTTGCCGTTTCCCACGCATCGGGCATTCCGTCATTATCGGTATCTAAAGGAGCCGGAGCGCCATAAACGTGCCCTGCTCCACCATTGGTAAACCCGAATTGAGTTGTTAAATCGCTTTGTACATAAACATAAGTTGCAGTTGTTCCTTTCGACATCAGATCTGAAATCATCAACTGATCCACCTGATCACGTCTCGGATAAGAAGCGCCTACTTTTGAAACAATATTATCAAAAGCTCCTTGTGCAGTCAAGGTCGGGTTTTTCATCGGATAATCATATGAAGTCGTCTGGATTGCGTTGATATCTCCGACAGGATATCCTGTTAAATTCTCAGGAACTAACGTTCCGTCCAGAACTCCGTTTTTATTATTGTCGAAATAATTTCCGGAACCATATAAATTAAAGTTTGCATTTCCTACGCTGAAAGGGGTAGAAACCGTACCGCTTGTATTGGGACCTCCGATAAAATAATTGTTGATGATATTGGCATACGAGGCACCTGCAGAATCTCCACCCATAATATAGGCTTCTCCAGATTGGGTGTGGCCATAGGTATTTCCATAATTTCCCCAATTGTACACCACATTGTTTACAAACTCGTTGATGCCTTTTATTTTATTATTACGGGTTTTATTACAGATATATAAATTTCCTATCAGACTGATTTTTCCACCTGCTGGAGGTTGCATTAATCCTCCTGCGGAATGATTGTGTCGGTGCATTCCCTGTCCGATAATCGAGTTCTGAATCGTAATGTTATCAGGACTTGTTCCGTTGTTATCCCAGTTGACAGAAAATACCTCATCTGTTCCCCATGTAAAAGTCATGTGATCTAAAATGATATTCGCTCCATTGGCAATTCCTGACGCATCCTGATTTTGAGAAGTTCCTCCATAACGGATACGCAGATATCTCGCAATCGTATTGTTGGCTCCGGTAAATGAAACTCTCGGACCGAGAAATAAAATCCCTTCTCCAGGAGCAGTCTGTCCTGCAATTGTAGTATTGGCTGCGACAGCAACTACAGATTGTAAATTAACAATACCTCCTACTTTAAAAATAACAAAACGCCCCGGTTGACTTACCGCATCACGAAAAGAACCAGCACCACTGTCATTTAAATTAGTTACCAAATAGATTTGAGGATTGGCTGCACCTCTTGCGCCTGTAGTAAATCGACCAAAACCGGTAGCTTCCGGAAATGCCAATGTCTGGGCATCAAAGCCAGCAGCGGATAAGGTCAATCCACATAACAGCAAAGATTTCAAAGCCTGCTTAATCAGTAAAGATTTATTTTTCATAAATATTAATTTTGTGTTAACCAAGCTAAACACAAACGTAAATATGAGCATCCTGCACAATCCTGCTGGTTACTATAAATCAATAAAGTAGCTCAAAATTCATTAAAATAATTTGATTAATATATATTGAAATTGAAGAGTGATCACTTTTTAATACAACAAAGACACAGTCGGAAAATTTGACTCAGAAAAAGAAATAATTCTTTACGGGAAGGAAAGTAATATGCACCCAAATAACTATGTGAAGAATAATAAATAATAGCTGAAAATTAGCGAACTATATAAATTATTCTTACCTTTTTAGACATAAAAACACAACACATATGACTAAAAAATTACTACTTAGCTATTTTTTAATGATAGCATTTTTCCTCGTTTCGTGTGGAAAAGAATACACTACAACAAGTGAAATTTCAATCAAAACAGTATCAATTATTACTTTTATTTTTGGAGGAATTATAATGTTAATTGTCTTTACCTCCAAAAAAAGGTAATTTAAAATTTGAATAAAAAAATCCCTTTCAAGAACTGAAAGGGATTAATTATATAAAAAAAATTTTAATTACATATAAGCTTCAATCGGCTCACAAGTACAAACTAAGTTTCTGTCTCCGTAAGCTTCATCAACTCTGGAAACTGAAGCAAAGAATTTGTGGTCTCTTACCCACTCTAACGGATAAGCGGCTTTCTCTCTGCTGTATGGTTTATCCCAAGAATCAGAAATAACCAATTGCTCAGTGTGAGGAGCATTTTTCAATACATTGTTTGCCTGATCTGCTTCACCGTTAGCAATCTCATCGATCTCATGTTTGATCGCAATAAGAGCTTCTGCAAAACGGTCAATTTCAGACTTGCTTTCAGATTCTGTAGGCTCGATCATCAATGTCCCTGCAACCGGGAAAGAAACCGTTGGTGCGTGGAAACCATAATCCATCAATCTTTTTGCAACATCAGCCACTTCAATTCCTAAAGATTTGAACTGACGGAAATCTACGATACACTCGTGCGCTACTCTACCTTCTGTATTTGAATATAAAATAGGGAAATGCTCAGCTAAGATTTCTTTTAAATAGTTTGCATTTAAAATTGCGTGCTCAGTAGCTTTTTTCAAACCTGAAGTTCCCAACATTTTGATGTAAGCATAAGAAATATTTAGGATTAAACCAGAACCGTAAGGTGCAGCAGAAATACCTTCAATAGCACTTGGAGAACCTACTTTAATGTTTGCATTGGTAGGTAAGAAAGGAACCAAGTGTTTAGCAACACAGATCGGACCCACTCCAGGACCTCCGCCTCCGTGAGGAATAGCGAAAGTTTTGTGAAGATTAAGGTGACAAACATCTGCTCCGATGTTTCCCGGACTTGTATATCCTACCTGAGCATTCATGTTGGCACCGTCCATATAAACCTGTCCGCCGTGATCGTGAACCAATTGAGTAATTTCTTTAATGTTAGCATCAAAGAATCCGTACGTTGACGGATATGTGATCATTACACAAGATAAGTTCTCAGAATTAGCCTCTGCTTTAGCTTTGAAATCTTCAAAATCAATTTCTCCACTTTCAAGGTTTTTTACAACAACAATTTTCATTCCTGCCATTGCTGCAGAAGCGGGGTTTGTTCCGTGTGCAGACTGAGGAATCAACACTACATTTCTATGACCTTCGCCTCTTGAGATATGATATTCTCTGATTACCATCAATCCTGCATATTCTCCCTGAGCCCCTGAATTTGGCTGAAGAGAAGTTCCTGCAAAACCTGTGATTTCAGAAAGATCTTTCTCTAATTCTTTGATCATTTCCTGATAACCTCCCGCCTGATTTACCGGTACAAATGGGTGAATACTTCCCCATTCTGCCCAAGAAAGCGGCAACATCTGAGTCGCAGCATTCAGCTTCATGGTACAAGAACCAAGAGAGATCATTGAATGTGTTAATGATAAATCTTTTCTTTCAAGACGTTTGATGTAACGCATCAATTCTGTCTCTGTATGGTATTTGTTGAATACTTCTTCCGTCAGAATCTCATCTTTTCTAAGATTTTCTTCAGGAATGCTGTATCCTTCTTTTATTTCTAATTTAAAAGTCTGCTTGTCTTTGAACTGAGCGAAAGAAGCCATCAAAACATTTAGTTTTTCAAGCGTCGTGCTTTCATTGATTGCAATGCTCACAACTCCTTCTGTAAAGTAGTTAAGATTCAATTTGTGATCAAGCATCATTCTGCATAATCTTGTTTTCTCATCTTCACTCATCACAATTTTTACAGTGTCAAAGATGGGCTCTTCAACCGTCTGATAACCTAAAGCTTTTAATCCTCCTTTCAAAGCATTTGCCTTAAAATGAATCTGATCAGCGATATAGTTTAATCCTTTTGGACCGTGATAAACTGCATACATACCTGCCATTACAGCCAAAAGAACCTGAGCTGTACAAATATTTGAAGTTGCTCTTTCTCTTTTTATATGTTGCTCTCTTGTCTGCAAAGCCATTCTCAATGCACGTTTTCCGTACATATCCTGAGAAACCCCGATGATTCTTCCCGGAATATCTCTTTTGTAATCTTCTCTGCAAGAGAAAAATGCAGCGTGAGGACCACCATATCCCAATGGAATACCAAATCTCTGTGAAGTACCAACAGCACAGTCAGCGCCCATTGAAGCCGGAGATTTCAATTTAACCAAAGCCATAGGATCACAAGCTACAACAACCTGTAAGTCTAATTTTTTGTACTCAACGATGTCTTCTGTATAATCTAAAACAATTCCGTTTTTACCAGGATATTGCAATAAAACTCCGTAATAAGATTCGTCGAACGGGTGAGTTTTGTGATCACCAACTATAATTTCGATTGCTAAACCTTCAGCTTTTGTTTTAAGAACAGAAACGGTTTGAGGTAAAACCAAATCAGAAATAAAGAACTTATTCGCCCCTGCTTTCTTTTGATCTTTTGTTCTGTTGTTGAAGAACATGTGCATTGCTTCTGCAGCTGCCGTAGATTCGTCCAATAAAGATGCGTTTGCCAAAGCAAAACCTGTCAAATCGCACACAACAGTTTGATAATTAAGCAACGCTTCTAATCTTCCCTGAGCGATCTCTGCCTGATAAGGCGTGTACGCTGTGTACCAGCTAGGGTTTTCAAAGATATTTCTCTGAATTGCCGATGGCAACAAGGTATTGTGATATCCGAAACCGATATAGCTTGTATAATCCGTGTTTTTCGATGCCAATTCTTTCGAATGATTCAACATTTGATACTCCGAAAGTGGCTCTGAAATGTTCAGATCATTTTCTAAACGAATCGATGATGGAATGGTTTGAGAAATTAATTCTTCGATACTTGAAACGCCAACTTTTTCCAACATCGCCTGTTTGTCGGCTTCGTTTAGGGAGATGTGACGGCTCACAAACTGTTCTGTATTCATTTTTTATATTAGATTTTGTTTGTAAAAAAAGATTCGTAAAATTACGATTTTTAAAATGATTTTGCAACCTAAGTAACAATCGGAAATTGGCTTTTTGCAATTGGCTTTAAAATACGGGTTTTGAAACTTCATAATGTGTGATTACAGGCGACAAAATGGAATTTATTCAAATCTTCTATGGACGTGATATGCCTTCAAACTTTCTTATATTTATTTTGTTAGTATGTTAATTTTAAAAAAATAAGTACTGATAACTTTCTTAAAAAGATTCACACAAAAAAATTTTGAATACATTTTTCTTTTCCTCACCCCTAAAGACCGGAAAAATGAATTGGAAATTTCCTAAAAATTATTTCCCCGACCCTAAAGGGAGTAATTTTTAGGAAATTTTCAGGCACTTATTTTTTTATACTACTAACTTTCTTATGATTCAAGTAAAAGCAGCACAAAAAACCTTTAAAACCATTTACTAATCAGCATTTCAAGAAAGTTTAAATTTTATTATCTATATTTATTCTAAATTAATATATTTGCAGTATGAATATCATCACTCCTTTTAAAGTACCGCCTTTATCGCCGGCATTTTCTTTCAAGAATGAAGAAATGTTCTGTGGTGACAAAAAATCTTGTTGCAAAAAATTCAAGAAAGGAAAAAGGTGCAAAAAATGCCCGGGAAATAAGAAATTGGCGTAGTTAGTTAGTTAGTTAGTTAGTTAGTTAGTTAGTTAGTTAGTTAGTTAGACTACTGATTAAAAAGTACAATGCTAAAGCTAAAAACAGAATCGCCAGGATTATTCTGAAAATTTTTGGCTGTCCTTTAGGATTTGTTACGGTTCGTGGCTGTGACTTAAAAAGTTCTTCTGCTCTGTCTCTGAATTTCTCACCATCAGATTCAAAAACTTCGGTTATTGTAATTCCCTGAACGACGGTTTTATGTAAAAGTGAATTCGTTGCATGAAGTAACAATTGAAACTTTCCGTTCTTAAATTCTGTGATTTTAAAAACTCTTTCTCCATAAGCTTTTTCCAAACCAAACGGTAAAACCTTCACCACATCAGCATTCTGGGTCTGCCAGGTTATGATAATCTCCTCCCCTTTTTTCGCATGAATTTTATTTGCTGTAAAAGTTTTAATAGATGGCGGAACGGTATATCTGAAACTTTTCTGATGACTTTCTAGATTCTGATCATACGTAATTCTTCGTCCTTTATCGCTCAGCGTTTCATAAGCCTCCTGAATTTCTTTGAAGCGGTCTGCAAAGAAATCATCATCTTGATTTTTGTCGGGATGGTATTTTAATGAAAGTTTTCTGTAGGATTTTTTGATGTCTTCATCCGAAGCATTATGAGGAATACCGAGAAAATAGTAGTAATCTTTCATGTAAGTGAATACAAAAATAAGGATTTTGTCACTGTGGACAAAAATAAAAAAGCCACGAATACACGAATTTTGTCACTGCAAGCCTGATGAAGTGTTTTTTCAACGCAAAGGTCGCTAAGGTTTTTTTTAAATTATTGAAAATATTTTTCGTTTGCAAAAGCGTTTCACTCAGTAAAGAAGAATCTTAATTTTTTAAATTTTATTCTCCTTTAAGTTGTATTGGATTTAATATAAAAAATAATTCGTGCATTCGTGGCAAAAAACTCATTTGCTGCAAAAAAATTCAGGCGCGGGAAGCAAAGCTTCCTGCGCCTGAATTAACAATTTCAATTTAGTTTTATAAAGCCTATGCTTTGCAAGTATTATCTTTTCCGCAACATTTAGCAAATTCTTTTTTGAACTTTCCTTTCAGTTCTTGATATTGCTCATCATCCATTTCTCTGATTTTATCTGCCAATCCGAATGGAGATTTTTCTTTGATTCCGTATTCATCAAAAATACCTCTTACAAATCTTTTTCTTTCGATTACCTTTTTGGCAACTATTGCAACTCCGGCAACGGCAAGTGCTCCTAACACTCCTTTTAATACTGAATTTTTCATTTTCTTAAATTTTAAATTTTACTACTTCTTATTTTTTATAGAGACGAATTCGTTTTAGTTTTTACTTTACTACTTCTTTAAAAATTCATCAAAATTAATTTCCCAACCCTAAAGGATGTAATTTTGATGAAGAAATTTCACTTCCTTTAGGATCGTGGAAAAGAAAATTTCTTGACTATTCGTTATTTCGGTTGAAGAATCCGCTTGAACATTTCTGTCTCCAGACTTCTTTGAATTTTTCTTTTTCCTCGTCAGACATTCCTTCCATTTTATGTCTCAGATGTTTTTCCTTCATATCTCGCATTCCTCTTCCGAATTTCCCATGAAAGCCTCCAAAAAGAATTTTACTTAAAATTAAAATTCCCATTGCCTGCCAATAATTAATGGTTTTTACACCGATAATTTCGGGAAGAATGCAGTTCCAAAGCCACATCACGATGAGCGCAACGGCAAGGAAAATCAATGGCGGACATAAAATTAAAAGAATCCAGCTTTTTTTATATTTATTGTTCATTTTATTTATTTCTAATTATTTAAATCTTCGTACAATTGTTTCAATCTGTTTCTCAAATGCTTTACCGCATAATTTTTTCGGCTGATAATGGTCTTTATATTTTCACCCTGTTCATCGGCGATTTGCTGTAAAGTCTTATCGTTCAGTTCATTTTCCATGTAGACGAGCTTCTGTTTTTCCGGAAGTTCTTCCAACGCTTCAAACAGTTTTTTCCAGATTTCATCCTGAAACATTTTTACTTCTGGTCCTGCACTGTCATCCAAAAGCAAAATATCTTTTATAGAGAATGTCCCGTCTTCATCTTCGTAGACAAAATCTTCTAGATTTTCGGTCTTCTTTTTACGGTATTTATCGGTAATTTTGTTGGCAGTAACGCGGTACAGCCATCCGCCAACATTTACAATTTCAGAAAGATTGGTCAAACTGCTGAACTGATACCAAACTTCCTGCAGAATATCTTCTGCATCTTCGGTATTTTTCACTTTCGGTCGAATAAAAGACATCAGTTTTCCACCGTAACTCGTTACGGTCTGCGAAATAATGTTTTCCTTTTCCTTCTGTGGCATTGGTAATTTTTCGACAATCTCCATATTGCTAGGACGACTGTGCTGTTTGTTTTACTTTAATAAATTTAAAATATTTTTTCGGATTTTCAATTTTTCGTTTGTTAATCGTGTTTTTACAAACACTAATAACCCAAATATTTCTTCACGAATTTCAAATCAGAAGATAAAAATATAAGGTTGGTTTTATTCATCGGTGATATTCTTGAAAAAAATTAGTGCTTATTTGTATTTAAATAAAAAAACGGAAAGCAAAATACTTCCCGTTCAATTAATTATAAAAATTGTCTTCTTTTATTTGTTAAAATTCTCAGCAAAGAAACCTAACATCGATTTATAAAATTCAATTCTGTTAGGTTCTTTTCCAAAACCATGTCCTTCATCATATTTTACCATGTAAGGAACTTCAAATCCTTTGCTTCTTAAAGCTTTTACGATTTGGTCAGATTCATTGATGTTTACTCTTGGGTCATTCGCCCCCTGAACCACAAATAATGGTTTTTTAATTTTATCAATCTGAAAAACCGGTGAAACTTCTTTTGCTATTTTGGCTTCTTCAGGATTATCCAAATCATACCAGATTTGCTTTACCATTTCTTTATACGGTTTCCAGTATTCAGGGAAAGAATCGAAGAACGTGAAAATATTGGAAACTCCTACATAATCAACTCCACAAGAGTACAAATCGGGAGTTTTAATTAATCCCATCAATGTAGCGTAACCACCATGACTTCCGCCATAGATGGCTACTTTGTCTTTATCAACCCAGCCTTGTGAGATTGCATATTTTACACCGTCTTCTACATCATCCATCGCTTTACGGCCGATTTGTTTGTATCCGGATGTTTGAAACTCTTTTCCGTAACCACCAGAAATTCTGAAATTAACCTGCAAAGTAGCGTATCCTCTGCTTGCAAACAATTGTGTTTCAGGATTGAAACCCCAATCATCTCTTATTCCTTGCGGTCCGCCGTGAGGATTTACAATCAAAGGGACTTTTTCCCCATTTGTTGCTGCTTTTGGCAATGTAATATACCCGTAAATGGTAAGTCCGTCTCTGCTTTTAAACTCTATGGGACGCATTTCTGCCATATCTTCCTCTTTTAGCTGAGGCATCAGATCAAAAAGGAGTTTTGTTGTTTTGGTTTTTGTATCGTATTCATAATACTTTCCATACAGTTTATCACTGTCGACAACAACCAATAGTTTTTCGTTTTTATCATCTGAAGAAGCAATTCCAAACTGTTTATCGCCAAATTCAGAAGTCAGCTTATCATGAATTTCTTTGTAGAACTTGCTTACAGGAATTGTTTCATTTTTTATTCCGTTATAGCTGATGTAATCTAGCTCATAATTTCTGCTTTTCCCAGCCTGTGCAATAGAAGAAACATCAAATGTCGGATTGGAATAGACCTCCTTAATAATCGCATTTTTCTTTAAATCATACAATACAATTCTAGATTTATCACTGCCAAGATTAGTTACCAGATAAACCTCATCTTTATTCTTAGAATTATCATTAAAACCAATCACGCTAAAAGTATCTTTCCAATCGGTCGCTTTAACAAGATTAAATTTCCCTGTCTGCAAATCTTTGTAATACAGTTTGGTCGTCAAACCATTTTCAAGAATTGTGTAGCCTCTCAGGTTGCCTTGTCTGTCGAAAAGATAATCATCAATAGGACTTTTTACATCTTTGTTTTCATACAACTGCGTAATTTCGCCGGTATTAAAATTGATTTTATACGGTTCAAAAATCTGCTTATTGTTCTTGTTCATGCTCACAATAACAAACTCGGTATCTTTAATCAGTCTTACAGAATTCAGCGTAATTCCTTCAAATGGTGTGAGATCTTTTAAGTTTTTTCCGTCAATATCAGCGGCGTATAAGTGGATATTTTCGTTTCCACCTTTATCCTGTGTGTAAAACAGACGTTTTTTATCAAGCCATCCGTAGCTTCTTATTAAATCATCTTTTTCAACCAATGCCTTCGTAATTGCACCAGATTTTAGATCTTTTACATAGACATGATTTTTACTGTCTTTATCCTTTTCTTTATAAGACAGGTACTGCCCGTCGGGAGAAAGTTTAAATTGTGAAGCTTTCGGTCTTGCAAAATAATCTTCTACCTTATACTTAAAATTTCCTTTGTCGTAAGAAATAAGCTTTTCTATCGTAGCTTTTGATGAAACCAATGTCGGGTCGCCCGGCAATTTTTTATCAGTAGTTTGTGCATTCATCATGAGACTTGTTATTACCACTTGCGTAATACCTAAAATTTTGGAGTTTAAATTCATATTTCATGGATTTGGTTAAACGATATATTTATAAGACGCTTCAAGTATATGAAACGTTACATCATTTATCGCTAATTTGTGAAATTAAGTATGAATTTCTCTTAAAAAAATTATTCAACAATAAAATAGGATCGCTGTTTTTTCTAAAAATATCGTGCTTTACCTTTATTATTGATAACGAAAAATTTAGGTTACATATTAAAATAGGGAAGTCAAAATTGACTTCCCTATTTTATTTTATTGATAAATTGCTATATTATCTTTTTCCAACTTATATCCTGTTTCAGTAGGTGTCAAGATATATTTTCCTTTTTTCCAGATATCTTTTTTACATTTCTTTTTAAGAATAATATTTTTACCGGGTAATAATACTTCAGCTTTTCTCTTATTATCACTAAAGATAATTGCCGCCATCGAAGATGAACTATTTTTCTGATCTATTTGGGTCATTTTAATTTCCTGCTCAAAAACTCTTACACAATTTTCTTTAATTTTAGAATAAGTGTATCCTGCAGAACCAATACACCCATTAGAATCTCTGTCGCTACCTATCTGAGCAAAACTAAAAGCGCAAAAGAAAATTGCACCTGATAATATTACTTTTTTCATAATTTGTATGTTTAAAATTGTAACTATAATGGAAAAATTATACCAAAACAAAAAAGCCACTCTGTCGAATGGCTTTGTATAAATTTTATTTTGTCCAGTTGATTTTTGAATGTTTCACCTCTTCAGAATTTGTACCAATCATGATGTCAAATTCTCCGGCTTCCCAATCGTATTTTAAATCTCCGTTGTAGAATTTCAGGCTTTCTGGAGTGATGTCAAAAGTAATCTTTTTAGATTCTCCTTTTTTCAACATTACTTTTTGGAATCCTTTCAATTCTTTTACCGGTCTTGTGATACTTCCTACCATATCTCTGATGTATAGCTGAACCACTTCAGCGCCATCATAGTTTCCTGAATTTGTAACCGTAACTGAAGCCTGAATCGTTTGATTTCCTTTCGGATTTGCATTCGAAACCGTTACATCAGAATAATTGAATTTAGAATAACTCAAACCATATCCAAACGGATACAACGGCGTATTGCACTCATCCATATAATTGGAACGGAATCTTTCGTATACACATTTATCTACTTTATCCTGAGCTAAAGGACGGCCTGTATTCTTAGCATTATAATAAATCGGAACCTGACCGAGACTTCTTGGGAACGTCATCGGAAGTTTTCCTGAAGGATTTACTTTACCGAAAAGTACATCAGCAATTGCGTTTCCCGCTTCTGAACCTGCAAACCAGGCATTCAAAATAGCATCAGAAGCATCTTTTACATTGGTTAATGCCAAAGGACGACCTGTGAAAAGTACCATTGCAATTGGTTTCCCTGTTTTTTTCAATTCATTTAACAAATCAACCTGAGATTGAGGAATTGTAATTTCAGTTCTTGACGAAGATTCTCCACTCATTTCTGCAGATTCTCCGATTGCCAAAACAATAACGTCAGCTTTGTTGGCAATGTCAACCGCTTCTTTTAATAACGCTTCTTTTGAACGATTATCTCTATCGGTTTTCTTACCGTGAGCCGCATAGATATCTTCTAATTTAGCATCGTAATCAATGTTGGCTCCCTTTGCAGAAAGGAACTTCACCTCTTTCCCGTAATTAGCCTGAAGACCCTGCATTAGGTTAACAGAGATTGCATGTTTGGTCGCTACACTCCAAGTTCCCGCCATGTTCAGAGAGTTGTTCACCAATGGACCGATTACTGCAACAGTTCCTGATTTTTTCAAAGGTAAAACCTGGTTTTCGTTTTTCATCAAAACCATCGACTGCGCTGCCGCACTTCTTGCGATATTACGGTTTTCTAAATTGTAAACCTCTTTAGCCGCTAACTTTGCGTCGCCGTGCTTGTAAGGGTTATCGAATAAACCCAAATCATATTTAGCTTCAAGAATTCTTCTTGCTGCCATATCGATTTCAGCCTGCGTTACTTTTCCTTCAGCTAAAGATTTTTTTAAAGTGGTTAAGAATCCTTCGCCCACCATATCCATATCAACACCGGCTTTTAAAGCTAAAGCAGAAACCTGCTGAAGATCGCCCATTCCGTGTTCTACCATTTCGTTGATCCCGGTATAATCGGTCACTACAAAACCTTTGAATTTCCACTGGTTTCTTAAAACCTCGGTCTGTAGCCATCTGCTTCCTGTTGCAGGAATTCCGTCTACTTCATTAAAAGAAGCCATTACAGAAGCTACACCTGCATCAACAGCTGCTTTATAAGGTGGAAAATATTCATTGAACATTCTTACATGGCTCATATCCACCGTATTGTAATCTCTACCCGCTTCACCTGCTCCATACAATGCAAAATGCTTTACACAAGCCAAAATATTGGTTCCGTTTGCCAAATCTTTTCCTTGGTAACCGTAGACCATATTTTTAGAAATTTCGCTTCCTAAATACGGGTCTTCACCAGAACCTTCAGAAACTCTTCCCCATCTTGGTTCACGGGAAATGTCTACCATTGGCGAGAATGTCCAGTTGATTCCGTCTGCTGCAGCTTCTTTTGCGGCAACTCTTGCTGACTGCTGCACCAAATTCATATCCCATGATGCTGCTAAGCCTAATGGAATAGGGAAAGTAGTTTCATACCCGTGAATAACATCCATCCCAAAGATCATTGGAATTTTAAGACGGCTTTTTTCAACGGCAACTTTCTGAACTGCTTTAATTTTATCTGCTCCTTTGATGTTGAATAATCCACCAACTAAGCCTTGTTCTACTTTTTTTCCGATGTCTGAACTTTGAGCCTGACCGGTTGTAAAATCTCCGGAAGTGGGTAAATTTAACTGGCCAATTTTCTCATCTAAAGTCATCTTAGCCAGTAAAGCATCAACAAAAGCCTTTTTCTTTGACTGATATTGAGCGGTCTGATAAGACTGAACCGGCTTTGTTACCATTTCCTGTGCTGAAAACACAGGAGCTAATGCTAAAGTCGCAATTACAATAAACTTTTTCATATATCTTACTTCTTAAATTATATTCCTTTTTGTTTCATCAATGATTCTATTTAAAGCAAAGAAAAACTAAATAGTTAATTTTTCAAAGATTTTTATCATTTAATTACATTATTTATCTTTTTTCTTAGATAACATCCATTCGTACAATGCGGGATTTGAGTAGGTAGAGTCCCAAGAATTGTGATTATCATTCGGAAAAATTATCAATTCGGCAGATGGATTAACTGGGTGAAGTGCTTGGTAAAAATTAAATGCATTTTCCGGTAATACAACATCATCCATTCCGCCATGAAATATTTTCATGTTTAAATCTTTGTATTGATGAATATTGGCATACATCACACGATCTGTCGGTGCACAGACAGAAACCACTGAAGCAAACATTTCGGGATGTTCCATTGCGAGTTTTAATGTTCCCCATCCTCCCATCGAAAGCCCGGTGAGGTAAATTCTGGAAGCATCAATTTTATATTTTTTCTGAATTTCTTTAATCAAATTATAAACACTTACCGTATCCCACCAAGTATTTTCAGGACATTGAGGCGCTAAAATTGCCACGGGTTCTTTGATCAGATTTTTGTATGTAAAAGGACTGTGCGCTTTTACCAATTCGAGATTATTTCCTCTTTCTCCGGAACCGTGAAGAAATACAATCAAAGGTACATTACCTTTTACCTTTTGAGGATAATCTAAAATATATGATATTTTTTCTGCTCTTTCAACTTTTTTATTTAGCTCTGCTTTAATTTCCTGAGCATGTAAGCTTAAAGAAAATGGCAAAAGCAGAAGTGGTAAGTATTTTAGTTTTAAATTCATATTTCTTTAGGTTTTGGCTAAAGCCGTTTGATTTTTGGTTTTGGTTAAAAGGGCTAAAGCCCATTTCTATTGATAAACATTCTATTCTTACTGCATTTTTAGCCCCGATAGGAGCGGCATCCTTTTGTTTTGCGACCGGAGCGGAGCGGAGTTCGTAACACAAAAGATAAAGCGGATAGCGGGAAATAGCTCCTAAAAACTATTTAATATTATATTTTTCTGATGTAAAGCTTAATTTTTCTAGTCCTTTCTGGATTTCAGGAGCATTCATGAATAATTTCCATAAAAATCCTGTTCTGTAATTCTCGATCATCGGGGCGATAGTTCCCTGATCAATCGCTAAATATCGGGGTGTCGTCCAATTATCATAATTGATCGATGTTGCATCGTAAGGACCTGCAGAACCGATGAATTCTGGTTTCTGAGTATAGATAAATCTCAAAAAATCCATTGATTCTTTGGGAGTATAAGGAAAACTGCTCAAAGCAGCCGTCGGAGTGATGACTCCGTGATCATTTTGCGGGAAGTGGGCATCGTAACCAACACTTCCGTCTTTGTTTCTTGAATAACCAGCCGTTAATCCCCAATAATTTGGTCCATAACCTTTCCATTGTTTTGGGTTTTCGACACAGTATTTGTAGTCAATTAAGACCTGATTTTTATTTAAATCGAAATAATTTTTAATTAATTTATCCGATAAATTGGTAGGATCTAAGCCGATATAGGAATATTGAGCCCAAAATAACGGTCCGCCATATTCTTCAGCTCCGTTGTGTTTTACATACATCGGAAGTCCGTATTTTTCTTTGTCTGAAAGATAGGTTCCGTTTCTTGTCCAGCCTTTGTAATACGTCTCGGCATCGATAGAATAGGTTGGTGATGAAGCTGCCAAAATGTAGGTAATAAGGCATTCGTTATACCCTTCCAAAGGAAAATTCATTTCCCACTGATATTCTGGTGACCAGTGCCAATACAGTACTTTCTCGCCGCCTTTGGTGTACCAATTCCATTGAATTCCTTTCCAAAGCTCATCACACTTTTTGGCAAGAGCTTTTTCTTCAGCGTTTCCGTTTTTGAAATATTCTCTCACCTGAATAATTCCTGTGGTAAGAAATGCAGTTTCTACTAAATCTCCGCCATTATCTTTTTTTCCGAAAGGAACGGTTTTCCCGGTTTCTCCGTTAATCCAGTGTGACCAAGCTCCTTTATGGCGATCTGCTTTTGCAAGGAAATCCATAATTGTCGTCAATCTTTTCACCGCTTCTTTTCTTGGAACAAAACCTCGCTCAACACCCACTAAAATAGTTGCTAAACCGAATCCTGAACCTCCGGTAGTGATGACATGTTTGTCGTTATCCGGATAAATATTGTCTTCATGGTAACGCTCTCTACCCAACATAGAATTGGGTTCTGCATAATCCCAAAAATACTTTAAAGCATCTTTCTGGACTTTATCCATCAATTGCTCATCAGTAATATTAGATTTTACAACTGATTTTTGAGTAGATTCCTGTTTTGCAATTTGAGAATTTTTGCAAGAAACGGCAAGTAATGACGCGGCTGCAATTGAGAGTATTATCCTTTTCATTATATCAATTTTTAAACTTACATACTAAAAGAAGAGGAGAACTTTCATTCTCCTCTAAAGTTTATTTAATTTTAGTAACCAGGGTTTTGCGTTAAAATACCTTTACTATCTGTAATTGCTCTCAAAGGTATTGGAAATAACTCATTTTTACCGGTCTGAAATCCTAATGGACCGAGGAAAGTACCAGCTTGACCTGTTCTTACTAAATCTGGAAATCTATCATTTTCCATTGCCAATTCAACCCTTCTCTCTTGCCAGATTGCAGTTCTAAGAGTAGACTGATTAGTTGCAGTTGTATTTGCGAGCTGAGCTCTGTTTCTTACTAAGTTGATATTTGTAATCGCAACCGCAGTATTTCCTAATTCATTTGCCGCTTCGGCATTGATTAAAAGAATGTCTGCAAATCTCAAGATTCTTATGTTTTGGATTGATCCATATCCGCACGCATTATTGTTAAGTGATGAAGGAACGTAAGTTTTATAATTCCAAGTATTACCTGCTTGTGGATCTCCTTTTTTGATAAGATCACCTTCCGGTGTAGTTTGACCTTCTCTAAGAATTGTAAATTGTTTTCTGATATCACCAGGTTCAAATGCATTCTCTAATGCTTGAGTTGGTGTAAAGAAACCCCATCCGTACTGATTTCTTACCCCTTGAACTTCTGCATACTGGCTCCCACCAAATTCTGGAGAACAACCACAATTAACTTCGAAAACTGACTCAGTTCCAAATTCACCTGCTGGTCTAAATAAGTGATTAAAACTAGGATCTAAAGAATATCCCATTCCTTTTACTTGATTGGAAACGTCATAAGCTTTTTGGTAGTCTTTCATATAAAGATAAACTTTTGAAAGTAATCCCAGAGCACCACCTTTTGTGACTCTTCCTTCCTGACCTGCAGGATATGTTTGCGGTAAAATTGCAGATGCTTCAGTTAAATCCTTTACAATAAATGCATATACTTCTGCAGCGGTATTTCTTGGTTGATTAATATAATCAGCTTGTATCCCATCAAAAATAGGAACACCGCCATATATTCTTACCAAATTAAAATAGAAATAAGCTCTCAACATTTTGGCTTCTGCAACCAATCTTGTTTTAAGAGCTGTATCCATATCAATGTTAGGAACATTGGTAATAACCTGGTTGGCTCTTTGAACGGCTTGCCATTGGCCAGTCCAGTATCCATTAACTCCGTCATCACTCGTTGTAAAAGAAAAATTATCATACGCATTGATAAAAGATGCATCACCAGGATTTGATCCTTTTTCAACATCATCTCCAGTTACTCCAAACACAAATTGTGCAGGAAAACCAGAGTTTTCCCAACTTCTTAGGAAGCTGTATACAGCATTCGTCGCTTTCATAGCATCAGCTTCTGTTTTATAGAAGTCCTCTGCTACTACTACTCCTTCCGGCTTGATATCAACAAAATCATCATTACAGCTAACAAATAATGAAAGTATTGAGATTGTTAAAAATATTTTTTTCATGACTTTTTAATTAAAATGTTAAGTTCATACCCATTGTATAAATAGCAGAAATTGGATAAATATTATTATCAATACCCATTTGTACTCTATCAGAATTCATAATTTCGGGAGAGAAACCGTTATACTTGAAAATTGTTAATGGGTTTTGTGCACTTAGATAAATTCTCAGTTTTTTAACTGATAAAGATTGAGCTAATGATGAAGGCAAATTATATCCTACCTGAATATTTCTTATTCTAAAATAGCTACCATCTTCTACATAAAAGCTATTTGGTAAAATAACAGATTGGTTGGAGGTAATCATAGAATTGGTATTGGAAGTACCTGCACCCGTCCATCTGTTATTATACATATCAAGATCCCAACTTTCATTACCATAACGTTGTTCACGGTTATAATTGTAAATTTTATTACCAAATACACCTTGGAAATCAATTCCAAAATCAACTGAATGAACCGTCAAGTTTATTCCAAATCCATAAGTTCCTTTAGGAATGGGACTACCTAAGAAAGTTTTATCTCTGGTATCAATAACTCCATTACCATCAAGATCCGAAAACTTGAACCATCCTGCTTTTGCTCCGTTCTGCCCGGATGCAGCTGCTTCAGCATCAGTTTGGAACACGCCTGCAACTTCGTATCCATAGTAAGAACCAACAGCTTGCCCGGCTTGTAATCTTACAATTGAATTACCAAATAAACTAGCTCCTGTTTCTAAGAATGAATCTTGATAAACGTTTGTGATCTCATTTTTAAGAGTTGTGAAGTTACCATAAACTCCAAGTTTAACTCCCTCACTAAGATTTGCATTATAATTTACAGATACCTCAAAACCTTTATTTCTAAAAGAGTAAGCATTAGTGGTAAAATCATACGGATTACTAGCTCCAGAAATCGTGGCTTGATTAATTGCATAAACTATATCTTTTGATTCTTTATTATAATAAGTTCCCTCAAGTTTTAATTTATTATTTAAAAATGCCATCTCAACACCAAAATCTGAACCTGTTGTTGTTTCCCAACCAATTGACGGATCAATCACTCTGTCAACCGTTCCTGCTGGATATCCAGTGTTACCATAATAAACACCTCCACCAATATTAGTTACAATCGGAGAAAAATCTCTTTTAACTCTTGGGTTACCTAATTTACCCCAGCTTGCTCTCAATTTCAACAAATCAAAAACATTCTGCTCACTCATAAAACCTTCTTTTGAAACCACCCAACCAACACTTATTGCAGGAAAAGTTTTATATCTGTCTGTTGATATTTGCGAACTTGCATCTCTACGTACAGAGGCATTTAAAAGATACTTACCGGCATAGTCATAATTGATTCTTCCAAAGAAAGATTCAATTCTTTGTTGATCTTGTGTAGCTGCCGGTCTACCATCAGTAACTGCAGCAGCGGTATCATGATAATTAAAAATATCAGTACCATTATTAATATTTAGAGAACCATTGGTACCGTTATAATTTACATTTTTAGCAGTCCATACATCTTCTGATCTAGAATCTCTAATTCTGGAAAAACCTGCTAGTAATTCCAAATTATGATTCCCAAAATCTTTTTTCCAATTAATAGTGTTATCCCAAACATAGTTTCTATATCTGTTATCTCTAGTTATTAGTGTTGATTGTTTTTGGCTACTAACAGGGACATAAAGTAATGTTGGTGTATATTCATACTGGCTCGGACTATAATTATCGGTAGTATAACTACTTCTAAAAGTAAAGTCTTTCAAAAATTTAATTTCTGCCCAAACATTATTAAGCAATCTTTCCTGTCTTACTTGAGAACGATAAAGATCAAGCTTTGCCCTTGGATTAGGAACATTTATTAATGTAATATACTGATAGTCTCCAGTCGCAGGATTCATTACATCATAAACAGGTGGTGCATTACGCGCATCCAATAAAGGATTTTGTGCTACATCAGTACGGGTTTTGGAGAATGAAAAATTATTTCCAATTGTGATATTATCTGTAATCTTATAGCTAAGATTTAACTTGGTATTAAACCTATTAAAACCACTTCCAGAGTTAATTCCTTGACCAGCTGCTAAATTCCCTTCATCCTGAAGATAACCTACACTACCATAATAATTAAGTTTACCTAGACTTCCTGAAGCTGAAAAATCATTAGAATTGATAATGCTTGTACGTAAAATCTCTTTGTACCAATTTGCATTACCAGGATATTGTGCTTTCGTTATAAAATCAGAAGGTTGAGGATTCAGCACATCATTACGCACTTTTTCATTATATAGCTCTATATACTGATCTCCACTTACCATTTTAGGAACATTCGTAACCGTTTTAATTCCCAAATAAGAATTAACATTGAAAACCGGTTTCCCTTTCCCTGTTTTAGTTTTAATAATTACAGCACCATTTGCAGCCTTGGCTCCAAAAATCGCCAAACTTGAAGGATCTTTCAAAACACTCATCGATTCGATATCCTGAGGATTAAGGAAAGAAATGTCTTCCGTTAACATTCCATCAACAATGAAAACAGTGTTACCAGACAAAGATCCAACCCCTCTAATATCCACCCTAGGAGATCCACCTGGTGTACCAGATGTCACAATATTTACCCCAGCTAGTTTTCCTTGCACAGAGTTTAGTGGATTGGCATTCGGCTTATCAGCAAGATCTTTTGCTGTAACCAAACCAATACTTCCTGTAATGTTTTCTTTTTTCTGTGTACCATATCCTATGAGCACAACCTCCTCTATTTTCTGCTCTTTCGCAGCAGTGTCTTTAGGAGCAACCTGCCCATTGACATTCATCCCAAAATAGAGAACGGCAATAAGACAAGAGTACTTTAAATTAGTTTGTTTCATATAGTTTAATTTTATCTTGTATAATCAATTTTGAAAAATAAGCCTTTGGTAAATTCTATTTTCTCAAAAGAAGACTTTGTTCAAAAATATAAAAAATATCAACTGATGTTAATTTTAGTTAAATAATTTATTAATTGATGATTAATTTATCAAATATGTTAAGTAAAACTAAATTTTAATAAATTTCGCAATTGAAAGTTTTAAAAAAAATGAATATTTCATATTGAAGCAAAGCTTATTTTTGACTAAAAAACACCCAAAAACAGCTTTTAAAGTCTAAATTCTATGTAATCGCTTTAATCCTCAATTTAAAATCGGTTTTATTACAAACAAATAATTTTTTGTTAAACACACAATTGTAATTACCTTTGGTGCGTTATTTGACAATGATAAAAAAATTGGAAATGAAAAAATATATTATAGCGGCTGCACTGATCTTCGGAACGGGTGCAGTGATTACCACAAGCTTGCATTCTTGCTCTACGCTTGCTACTACAGATCTTGGACTGGCAGTCATTAAAAGAGTTCTATTAGGCGGAATCAACAAAGGAGCCAATATCTACGGTAACAAAGAAGCTTTCTTACAAAATAATTTAGTAGATAAAGCTTTACCAAAAGAACTGAGAGACATCAACACTACTTTAGAAAAAATAGCACCTTCCATTGTTGCTAAAGAGAGACAATACATTGCTGAAGCTGCAGTTTATACTGTAAATATTTCAAAACCAATTTTAGAAACAGCAGTAAACAGTCTGAATGCGCAAGACGTTACCAGAATTATTCAAGGTGAAAAAGGAACAGCCACTTTAATTCTGAAAGAAAAAACGCAAACGCAACTTGTTGCCGCAATTGCACCAAGAGTTGAAGAGGAACTTAATAAATATGGCATTGTAAAAACAATTAATACGGCATTATCAGGAACCAATCTTTTGGGAAGTCTTTTGGGCGGCAATAAAACCAATGTGAATGCAGGCGGATTGAGCACGTTGGCTTCAGAGCAAATTGTAAACGGCCTTTTTAATATCATCGAAGATCACGAAAAGCAAAATTCTGCGTCTTTACTTGCGCCGTTTGGAAAATAGGCTGATTTTCGTTAAATTTATACATAATTAAGGAAGAAAATGGAAATATTACAAGGAAATGAAAACACAAATCCTGAAGAATTTTATAAATCATTAAAGGAAAAACTGGAAAATCAACATGATTTCCCGGAAGACTATTTGTTTAAATTTATTATTCCTACCGACCAGGCCAGGCTTACAGAGATTTACAAAGTTTTTGACGACATCAAGTTTACACTGGGAAACCGAGAAAGTAAAAACGGGAAATATACCGCATGTAATGTGAATGCTTTTGTTTTGGATGCAGATCAGGTGATCAAAATTTATCAGGAAGTGGCAAAAATTGAAGGGGTTATTTTACTTTAATTAAAAATAAGAGCAATAAAAAAAGGTTAGTTTTCACAACTAACCTTTTCTTTTTTATATAGATTTTAATCTATTTTTCAATAAAAAACTTTACGTTTTCAAGAGGCCTTCCTAACATAGCAACCGAGCCTTTGATAATAATTGGTCTCTGGATCAAAGATGGGTTTTCAGACAAAATCTGAAGCCATTCTTCTTCCGAATGATCTTTTCCAGCAAATTTCTCCAGATAGAGTTTCTCTTCTTTTCTTATAATATGAAAGACACTTTGATTCATTTTCTTCAGAACCGTTTTAAGTTCCAAAACGCTTAAAGGATCTTCCACGATATTGATGATTTCAAACTGAACACCATTTTCGTCCAAATACTCTAAAACAGCATTTGATTTTGAACAGTTACTGTTGTGTAGGACCTTAATCATCATAATAAAATTTAAGCTGGTTATTTAAAACAAACCGTTCAGTTCAGCATCTATTTTTTCTAAAACAAATCCGAAATCTTCCGGTCTTTCTACAAAATCAAGATCATCTACTTCTATGATCAATAATTTCCCTTCTGTATAATCTGAAATCCATTTTTCATACTTCTGATTCAGCTTAGAAAGGTATTCTATACTGATTGAAGCTTCATATTCCCGCCCTCTCTTATAGATTTTTTTTACCAGGTTGGGCACGTCAGATTTAAGGTAAATAAGCAAATCGGGTGCCGAAACAAAAGTTTTCATCAGATCAAAAAGCGATGCATAATTTTTGAAATCCCTGTCAGACAAAAGCTTCATATCATTCAGGTTTTCAGCAAAAATGTGCGCATCTTCATAGATTGTACGATCCTGAATTATGTTTTTCCCACTTTCTCTGATTTCCTTTACCTGACGGAATCTGCTTCCCAGAAAATAAATCTGCAATGCAAAACTCCACTTACTCATATCTGCGTAAAAATCTTCCAGATAAGGATTATGATCTACATCTTCAAACTGGGCGTCCCAACCGTAATGTTTGGCAAGCATCGTCGTTAAAGTAGTTTTTCCTGCACCAATGTTCCCTGTAACTGCAATATGCATATTTATCTCTTTATTTTGAAATGTTAAAATCTAAAATCCCAGCTCCTGAATTTCATCCATTATTTTAAGAATATCCGATTTTTCAGATCTTTCTTTTTCAAGTTTTTCAATGGATTTTTCAAGTTCTTTTTTCTGGTTTTCGGCTTCTTTAAGTTTTTTAATATCAGCGATATCTTCAAGGCTGTAAAGATAGAGTTTGTTGCCTTTTATTTCAAAATATGATAATGAATTTTTATCCACAATCTGTGCTTCAGGATCTTCAAAAATTTTGACTAAACCTTTTTCAGGAATGTATTTGAATATGGTGTTTTTAGCGATAATTAAAATTACTTCATTTTCTCTGCGGAAACGTTTGGCATTTTCCATCGGAGCTTCAAAAAGTTTTTCGAACTTTAAATTGTAAACACTGAATTTATTTTTAGATAAAATATATACCTTAGTTTCGAAAACCAAAAGATCAATAACCTCATCAAAACTGGCATCAAAAGGATAAGAATTGATGGTTGTTTCGTTCCTGAAATTGTACTGCAAAAGACGTTTTGCACTTTCATCAAGCAGCCAAATCTGTTGTAGATCTTCTGCGTAAGCGTGTTTTATAAAACTGAATTTCTGCTTAAAATCAAACCTCTGAATATCATTAAGATTTTGATCGACAAATTTTATTTCCTGCGCATTTTCTGAAAAAAGAGCCACAGTTAAAGGATTCTGTACTCCCTGAACTTTATAGGGAACCGTAAACATCATTTTCCCTAACTGTCTTCCCAAAGAATCGTATTTGGTAAAACTGAAATCCTTGTTTCTGTACAGATAAATACTTCCGTAATCGTCTGCAAACATATCTCTTGTTTCCTTAAGTTTTAAGGTATCAAAAGGAAGTACTTTCTGCGCAGAAACCGAACAGAAAACAAATACCAGAAAAAGAGATACTAATTTCAAAAAAAATCTTTTTTACCAAGATAGCGCTCCAAAAGGAACGCTACCAATTTACACACTTTATTTTATTCAATCTGAACTTGCTTTCAATTTTAACTATTTGATGGCAACTTCATAGATTTTAGACCATTTTTTTCCGGTAACTACCATGTTATCACCTTTGAAAGCGATTCCGTTTAATACATTTTCGCTGTCTGCCTTGGTAAAAGGATCGGCAATTTTTGTAAAATCAAATTTCCCGACAACTTCTCCGTTTGCAGGATTAATTTTTAAAATTATCGGTTTGTGCCAAACATTTGCATAGATAAATCCTTTATAATATTCCAACTCGTTTAATTGATCATATACTGAAGTATTTCCTGCCACAGAAATATATTTCACCATTTTCGAAGGATCTTTTGCATCTAAAAAGTAAAGATTTTTTGTACCGTCAGAAGCAATAAGATTTTTACCGTCATACGTTAACCCCCAACCTTTAATCATCATATCCGGATAAGCAAATTCTGAAACCAAGCTCAAAGTATTTTTATCGTAAATAAATCCTTTTTTGTTTTCCCAAGTCAGCTGATACACTTTATCGCCAGCAATTGTACTTCCTTCCGAAAAAACATCATCAGGTTGTTTTGTTTCTTTAATAGGAGTGTTTTCTCCAAGTTTATAAGTGATCAATCTTGATGAGCCATATTGTCCTTCACTTTCATACACTGTATTTCCGTCAATCTGGAAACCTTGTGTAAAGTTTTCCGGATCGTGCGGATATTCAGCAACAACTTCATAGTTTAAATTTTGTTCAGGGCTTTTGCTGTATACATTAATGGTTGCATCCTGATATAAAGTTTCGCCACCTTTAGTTTTAATATTAAAAGTCACGGCATTATCACCTAATGTAAAATATTTAGGGTCTATAATAAGGCTTGTAGACTCTTTTTCGCCAAAACTGATGGTAATGCTTTCTGCATTATCTAAAACATCTTTAGGAATATCAAGTTTATCTCCAAAATGGTAACCGGTAGTTTCCATTGATGCGTTATAATCAGCTAAAGAAGTCAATATTTTTTCGTCGTTATTACAAGACATTACCATAAGTAAAGCTGCAAAACCTACAATTATCTTATTTTTCATTTTTATTTCTAAAATTTCACCAAAAATAGCAAATTTTATTCCTCTCTGCTAATTTATAATGCAGCTTGCTCAATTGAAGAACAGATGTATTTAAATTTAATGGGCAAAACCTGTAATCTTAGCTTCATCAAAATCGAGTTGCATTTCTATCGTTCGCAAAACATGATCGTCAAAAGCTTTTTCACGTTTTATGCGATGAAGTTCGTTTCTCTGCGCCTGAATGACTTGCCTCAAAACATCTTTATTTTCATTCATTGCTGATGCATAATCTACCGCCGAGCCCATACATTGTGCTTTATCGGCAATTAATTTCATTTCATTTTCCAGTTTATAAATCTGATGCCTTACGAGACTGTTGCTTTCGGATAATTCCGAGAAATCTGAAGTCAGTTTTTCAAGTGCAGTTTCTTTTAATTTTTTCATTAAAATAGCTTCCTGCTTTTCTTCCGGAAGTTCACTTCCTGCATCTTCAATTTTTAGAAATTTTAAAATTGGCGAAAGCAATAATCCTTGCCCAACCAAAGTAATCAAAATAATCACAAAAGTCACAAACAGAATAATATTTCTGTGTGGAAATGCTTCTCCCGGACTTATATAAACAGGAATTGAAAGTGCAGCAGCCAAAGAAACTACGCCTCTCATTGCTGCAAAACTAATGATAAATGGTTCTTTCCAATCTGGTTTCGGGTTTTCCTGCCGTACTTTTTTAGACAAAAGTCTTGGAACATAAACAATCGCATAACTGTAAGCTAAACGTGTGAAAATAATGGCGCCCCCAATCACAATACTGTAAAAAATACCTTCTGAAATTGTGTAATCTTTCATTGCGGCAACTACAATTGGTAATTCAAGTCCGATCAAAATGAAAATAATGGTATTCATTAAGAAAATAATGACACTCCAGACATTTCCGGTCTGAATTCTCGAAGTATGGCTTAAATAACAATGCGAATTATAAGACATCAATAATCCTCCTGCAACAACCGCCAAAACTCCTGAAAAATGAAAATGTTCTGCCGCAACATACATTACATACGGAACAATCAGAGTAATTACGGTATCAATATTGGAATTGGAAGGAATTAATCTTAAAAATTTTCCAAAAACAAAACCTGCTCCGATTCCTACAGCGACACCACCAATCGCCATTGTAAAGAAATCGGTTACCGCTTCACGGAAAATAAATTGTCCTGAAATTACCGCAGCCAAAGCAAATTTAAATACAATTAAACTCGATGCATCATTAATCAAACTTTCGCCTTCTAAAATGGTGGTGATTTTTTTTGGAATTTTCATGTTTTTTAAAACAGAAGTTGCTGCAACAGCATCCGGAGGAGAATTTACACCACCCAAAAGAAATCCCATTGCAACAGTTAATCCCGGAATAATGGATGACGAAAGATAGGCAACGACAATCGATGTTAAGAAAACCAATCCGAATGCCATTGAGAATATCTGTTTTCGCCATTTATGAAAATCCTGCCACGAAGTAAACCAGGCCGCTTCAAATAAAATGGGCGGAAGAAATATGAGAAATACCAAATCGGGCTCAATTTCTATTTGCGGCATTCCCGGAATGAAGCTTACGAGTAAACCTGCAATCACAAGAAAAATCGGATAAGCTACTTTGAGTTTCTGCCCTACCATCACCAAAATCATCACCGATAAAAGTACAGCGATGGAAATAATTACATAATCGTGAATCATGGTCTGTGATTATTTAGTTGTTATAAAAAAGTATTTTAGTTTTTTTTGAGTTTTGAAAACTCTTTAAAGATTCTGTTTTTAAAGACCGAATCAACGTCTTTTTTACTTTAATTTTTTAGACATAAATTTTAACCGCAAAAGCTACAAAAGGAATAATTGAAGAAAGAAGATTTCAAAGGCTGCAAAAGGTAATATTTTTTTCATTTACAATTTTGAAAACTTTTGAACAACTTAAGGCTTATAAAATCTTTTGTTTCTTTTGCGGTTTAAAAAAATTAATTTTTAGTAAAAGGTATATTATTATAAAAACCGATTTGAATTTGTCCGCGGTTTTTATTTTCCTGAAGCTGATTCATATATCCTGCTTCAATTCTCATATTTTTATTAATGATAAATCCTAACGCTCCATAAACTCGATTTCTATCGAAAACAGGACTGTCTAAATTAAGAAAAATCTCATTATAAGCTGAAATATACAGTGTTTTTGGCAACATTTCTTTATTATTGATCGGAATATTCAATCCCAATAAATAACGGAACCTCATCCTGAAATCATCCTGTAAAAAACGCTCTTCCAAACGATAACGGTGTTGCAGATTAAATCTTCCAAACTGCTGTTTTGTAATAAACTGCTGGAAAATACGGTGCTCAATATTTTCTGATTTTTCACCATTTACATAAGGCTGGCTCAAAATAAAACCATAACCCAACAAAACATTATTGTTGTTTTCTGTCAAATCATAGCCAATTCCGGTACGGATTAACAATTGTTCCAAATCACCAATTCCATCAAAATTACGGTATTGAATTTCATTATGGAAATTCAGCTTTTTGCTGATTTTATTATTTCCAAAATACATATACCAAGCTCCCAAATCACTTTCCTGAGCAAATGACAGAACGCTTCCAAAACACAAAACAGAAACAGCTAACTTTTTAAAAAACTTCATAATTTTATTATTACTTTTCTTTTGCCTCGACATCGAAAATTCGGCAAAGTGAAACAAAAGAAACAAAAATTCAAGACCTAAAAATTCGTTGCTAAAACCAAAGGTTTCGATTTTCTTAGTCAAATTAATATTTTACATAATAGAATGAATTATTTCATTCATCTATCGCATTCAACAAAATTAATATTAAAAATCTATAATACCAAAAGAATCATTGATTGAATTTTTTAATAAATCTGAGTGTACTAATTTATTAGTGAATTAAAATCATTGTAATTGTAATTGTAATTACAATTGAAAATGGATACTGTTTTATTTTTTAACGCAAAGGCGCAAAGTTTTTATTTAAAATGTTTGAAAATATTTTTCGTTCGCAAAGGCGTGTCACTCAGCAAAGAAAAACCAATTTCTTAATAATTAAAGAAACCATAAAACAATAACCGACAGATGATTGCCGGTTATTGTTTTTTTATATTCACATTTAGAATCTAAATTTTACGGATGTTGCTGCATTTTCGCAGGATCATCATAATTTACCATCCAGTTGATGTCAAATTTATCGGTAAACATTCCGAAATACGCTCCCCAGAAAGTGTCTTCAAGAGGCATTGTAACATTTCCACCTTCAGATAGTCCGTTGAAAAGTTTATCGGCTTCCTCTTTAGAATCTGCATTAATAGATACTGAAAAATTATTTCCAACCTTTAAGCTTGAAGACCATTCTCCGCCAGTATCACTTCCCATCAACATTGTTTCTTTTGAAATCGGAAGTGAGACGTGCATAATTTTGTCTTTATCTTCAGAAGACATTTCTTTTCCTTCCTGCGGAGGCATTTCTCCAAAAGTTCCGATGTAAGGATATTCGCCGCCGAAAACCGATTTGTAAAAATCGAAAGCTTCTCTGCAGTTTCCGTTGAAGGTAAGATAAACATTTACTGTTGCCATAATATAGTTTTTATTTGATTTTGAGATTGGAATACGGGTTTCGAGATACAAGATTCGGAACGTGCGTTTGACGTGCGGAACTCGTAACACGAATCTCGAGGCTCGAGTTAACGATGCTGATCGATAAGAATCATGTTTCCGTCGGGATCTTTGAGGAAAATATGCTCCGGACCGGATGTGGTTTCGTCTGCGGTTTTATCTAATTCTACTCCGCTTTCTTTCAGTTTTTTCTGGATTTCTCTTACATCATCAAATTCTTCAAGATTCTGAGCATTCTCGTCCCATCCCGGATTGAATGTCAACATATTTCCATCGAACATTGCCTGAAAGAGACCGATTAACGTACTTCCGTTTTTCATGATGAGATAATTATTTTCCATACCTCCGCCCATCGCAGAGAAACCTAGTTTTTCGTAAAACTCTTTAGATTTAGAAAGGTCTTTTACACTTAAACTTAGCGAAAATACACCTAATTTCATATGTTCTTTTTATTGTTTTTTATTTGCAATATGCATCGCCTTTTTTCTGATTGTTTCTGAAGTAATCAAGGCGATTTCATATCTTTTATTCTTTATTTAGAGCCAATTTGTATCCTGCTAAAACCAGTGTCCAAACTAAAACTCCGAGAATCCAAAACCAAATAGGTGTTGGCAAAACCGTCATATTGTAAATGGTGAAAACAAGAAAAACAATTCCGCAAATTATTGCTGCGGTAGGTTTTCCGTCTTTTGAAATTTTAGTAGAAATAAATCCTGCTACCAAAGCGCCCACGGCATACCCAATAATCACCATAAACTTCCCTAAAAAGGGTAAAGTCTGAACATACGCCTTGAATCCTTCCATGTCATTTGGCTTGATACCATCAGGATAAGGGAACATCAAATGATTAATCGTTTCAATCGCCCAGATACAAATGGATGCAGCGATAACTCCGGCAAAAACAGCCAATATTCTTCTTACCATAATTATTGATTTTTTAAGCGAGTTTTAAAATCCAAAGTTTTGTCATAGCTTTTCCAGTCGCCAACTAATTCGATGTATTGGCTTTGAATTTTTTCGGATGTTTTGTTCCATTTAAAAGTATAAATAAATTTACCTGTAAAAACTCCTGAATGTTTCCCTTTGTTTTCTTCTACCAACTCATAATCGCCATAAACAACACCTTTTTTCTTGGCATCTTTGTATTTGGTGATTTTAAGTTTTCCTTCAAATTTTGAATAGTTATTCTCCACGACTGTATATCCTGAAACGAAATATTCCTGATCGTTTTTCTTATCCTGCTCAGAAATATTTATTTTAAGTTTAATAACTTCTTTATCACTACCGATCGTTCCTACATAAGGCTTTGAATTATTCAGCCAAACACTCGAAATATTTGGCATTTGTGAGAACGCAAACTGGAATAGAAAAACAAAAAATAGTAACGATAATTTCATGATTAATTATTTAAAAATAACTTGGGATAGATCTGTATGGGTAAAATTTCCAAACCAAAAATCAGATTCTTTTCCAGTTTCGAAATTTTCCCAAACTCCTTTAAAAGTCGTAATAGAATAATTTCCGCGCTGACTTTGGTCTTTCATTGTCTCAATTCTGAATTTTCCTTTAAAAATTCCGTCATTACGATCAGGCTGGGTTCCGCTTAAATAAAAATCACCGAAAACGATCATTTGTTCCGGATGACCTTTCATGTTATAGACAGAATTAAATGTCAGTTTTCCTTTGCAGGATAATGTTTTCCCGTTGGTTGTAAAGATTCCTTTCACCGCATAAGTTTCTGGGTTTTTCGGATCTTTGGTAACAGTTTCAAATCTGACATCTACTTTTTCACCGTCAATATCACCATCAAAACCCAGCTTTTCATTAAATATAATTTTGGTAAAATCCTGTTCTTTTAAAGGAAAATTGTTCGACTGTGCATAAAAATTGAAACACGAAAAAAATAAGAGTAAGAATATTTTCATCCTGTCAATTTTTATACACCAAACTGGCTCAGATGGTGATTAAGATGTTTAGCAAGCATATTATTCCATTCCTGAGAATTTAGTTTTCCAAAAGAAAAAGATTCTTTACCATCGAAAGCAGAAGCTCCCAACTGCTGGGTTTTTTGAATGTAGCCGATCAGTCTCTTTTTTTCCTCCTCAAAATTTCGTCTTTCTTTAATTAAAAACTGAGGTGCAGTAGGAGAATCATGCGGATATGCTTTTTCGCCTACCACTTTTGGTTTTACGAAAGTTTTTAAAATAAACTTGGCAATAGCTCCCGGTTTTTTGTGTTTTTCGGGCTCGTAAACCATTTCGTAAGACACGCAACAGTGTGCCAACATCTGATCTACCGTCATTCTCCCCCACAAACCGTGCGTTTCTTCTACAAGATTATTGATTCTATTGATATAATTCTGAGCATCTTTTGCGTCAAATACGTTTTCCATTTTTAGTCTAAATCTTTGAAAACAAATATATCAGTTTTTTTGTTTCGTTTAAAGATTTTTTTTGAATTTGGACGGTGAATTATCAATAAAATATTTGGATGAAAAACTTCTCTATTTTTAGTTTGCTTAAATGAAAAGCAAGACAAAGAATAATGTATTAGTATATTAAAATTAAGCTAAACAAAGCCGTTTCACTTACTTTGAAAGACAAGGGTGTGAATAAACAACATTTAAAAAAAAGCTCCATGTAAATTTACACGGAGCTTAACTATTTATTTCTGAGTTGCTTTTTTCATTGCTGCATCGGGACGCAAAATTCTGTATCGAACTTCTAAGTCTTTAGGTACATAAAAAACCAACGGTAACTTGCTGTTGTATCTTACAATTTCAGGTTGTAATGAAACAAACTTCTTTGTCTTTTTCTGATCCGGACAAGCCATTAAAGTTCCGCCCGTTTCTCCGCTAGATTCTATTTCATAATAACTGTAACCCCAGCCTTGCAAATCTTGAGTGTTTACTTTTCCCATTAGAAAATGCTTATTACAATCCAACATTTTTTCAGCTCCTACAAAGAATTCAACCTTCAAATCGTTTTCATTTTTTGCAACAGGCAATTGAATATAAACTTGCTTAAAACCTTCTTTAGCTTTTGGAAACATCTCTATTTGCAGTTTTTCAAATTTTTCTGTTTTCTTCTTCTGAGCAGACACATTACCTACTACAACCATCATCAATACTACAGATACTGCTTTTAAAAATTTCATAATTGTTTGATTTAAAATTACAAATTCCTTACGCTCAAAAACTATTCCACAATCACTACATTGCTGCCTTTTGTATGCGAATTCATCTGCGGCGCATAGTAGTTTTGAATAGTGGTAATTCCGTTAGAAAATTTCCCTGATGCATTGGCTACATAATCATATTCGAACACATATTTTCCTTTTGGCATATATTGAATATAGAAGTTCGTAGACGCATCTTTCGTTGATTGGTAATATCCCAGACTATTATTCCACTGATAACCGGAAAGCACATTCAATGGCTCAAAACCTGCAGCACGCATATCTTTGATGTGAATAAATTCCATCGCACGATCTGTATTCAAAATCATTCTTACCGTTACTTTATCGCCAACTTTCAGCGGAGTATCGGGAGAAATTTTCTGCAATTCTTCACCATTTACTGTTTTTACTTTTTTGTACAGTTCTTTTACAACAGAGATATAATTTTCAGAAGATTTTATTTTATCTAAATCTTCATAATATTGCCAGAATAAACCTCCCTGAACAATTCCTGCGCCTGGTTTTGTAACGGTAACTGTTGCTAAACTTTTATCTAAAACATCTGTTTTTACAGCAGATTTCACATAACCTGTTGCTTGAGTTTCCGGTTTCAATTCTTTTCCGCCCCAAATAATGGTTGCTTTATCGCTTTCTGCTGAAGTCCAAGATTTCCCTGAATTTAAAATCGTGAAAATCACTTCTGAAGTTCCTCTTGAGCTTCCCCAAGAATTGACTTCTTTTTGAGTGATCAACCAGATTTTCATGTCTTCGATGAATTTCTGATCGTTTGGTCTTAGTTTATTAAATGCTTCCAAAGCTCCTGCGTGATTCACAACTTTCGAACTGAACCAACCCCAATCATCAAGATTTTGTTTCCAATAAATACCTTGAGTTTTAGAATCTACTGAAGTTTCTTTTAAGTAATTTAATAATTTATCCGAAACATCTTTTAATCCATAATCGCTCATCAATAAAGCTGTACGATGCAATCCGAAGAATGTAAAATCAGTAATTTTGGTTGTTTTAGCTTTCTGTTTTACCAAAGATTTCAGCGTTGCCCCTTTTCCTTTTAAAGGATATTGTTTTTCCCAATAATTGCGGGTATCAAGATAATCCAAAGTCCAGTTATTGATTACATTTTCTTTTTTAACATCAGTATATTTATTGATTTCTTGATCAACATAGCCAATCAGTTTTGCTACCAATTCTTTCTGTTCGGAAGATTGATAATCTTTCACATTATCTTTTAGCCAAACGTTTATTTTCCCTAAATTTTTAAGAATATAAAGAGACGTTCCGTACGAACTCGGATACCCTTGATACCAAGAGAAACCACCATCCGGATTTTGCAGTTTTTTGAAATCATCCCAATCCTGATTGATCGCATTTCGCATATTATTCGTGTCAAACAACAATGCTAATTTTGCCATCTGCTCCTGTTCGTTTTTACTTTCTAAAACCCAAGGAGTTTCTTCAAGCAACAATTGTTTCAATTCCTGATTTTTCTCAAGATTTGAAGTTAATAACCCTTTGCTTTGATATTCTTCAAAAACGGTTTTCAGTTTCGGATTGGCTTTAAAAATTTCGGAAGCCAAAACATCCGCAAACCATTTATTAAAGACTACATCTGCAGAATTATTCTGGTCATTTTTCAGACTTGGAAGTGCAAACATAATTTCCCAAATCGGATTAGTTGTCAATTCTAAAGTATTTGAAACATTAGAAATGGTTGTCGAGTTTGTATTTTTAAGATTGTCTAAAACAAAAGTTTTCGTTTCACCTTCTTTAACAAAAATCGGAACTGCGTCGGTCACCAACATTCTGTTTGGTAAAACCGGAATTGCTTTTTGCTCACCATCAGAATATTTTCCGGCTTTTGCAACGACTTTTAAAATAATTGATGAAACATTATTCGGCACTTTTATTTTCCAGGTTAGTGCAGAATTCCCATTTTCGTTTAATGAAAAAGCTTGCTCCTTATTATAACCGGAAACTGCCGTCAAAGTACTCAACCCAAATTTCTCTGAAATATCTTCGTTGGTAAATGCATCCAAAATCAGCAGTTGCGCAGAACCATTCAGTTTTTTGCTTGTTAAGTTTGATAGTTTTGACTGAAGATTCAATTCATCGCCTTCTCTCAAAAATCGTGGATAATTTGGAGTAACGGAAAATTCTTTCTGCGTCACCACTTCTTTTTCCAATGTTGTTGCTCTTGCATCTTTTGTATGGGCCAAGAACATCAATTTCCATTTTGTAAGAGCTTCTGGAGAGGTGAATTCGAAGTTGACATTTCCTTCTGCATCGGTTTTTAAATCTGGATAGAAGAATGCGGTTTCGTTTAAGTTTTGACGAACTTGAACACTTCCTAAAGTCTCTTCATTTTTATCTGAAACATTATCTCCATCAATTCTCGGAGCTTTTGCAGGTTCAGGAACAACATTCTGAATAATTTCCACCATTTCATCAGCTGCAACTTCTGCCTTCACCATTAAAGCACTTCTTTTTGCAACCGCACCTGGTGGTGGCGGTGGCGGAGAATATGCTGCTGCTTTTACCCCTTCCTGAACTGAAAGACCTGCAGCTTCACCTTGTAAAGTGCTTAAAAAGCTATAACTATCAAACCAATTAAACTGAGGAATTTCTACATATTTTGCATTAAAATATTGCATTCTTCTTTGGAAATATTTTTCTTCAAGACCGGTACGAATTGCGTAAGAAGATATAAATGAATAAGGCCTGTACAGTTTTTGCCAGTTAAAAGTATTTACAGAAAACTGATCCAAAGACATATCGTACATATTGGCTAAAACCTCAGCATTGATTTTTTCTTTGTCGTTACCTGAAACTTTTACCGTCCATTTTTCTTTAGAATTGGGTTCTATTTTATCTCTAAATGTTACCGTTTCTATTTTCAATGGCTGCTCTGTATCTTTAATTTTTAAATCAACCGTTTCGGTCTGAATATCATTAAATGAAGCCAACTGAAACTGAATATTTAAACCCGTTACATTTTTATCATTTGGAATTTCAGTTTCATATTCGAGCACTCCATTTTTAAACTGATGAACTTCTGTAACTGTTTTTCCCAAACCATTTTGCAGGAAAACATTCACCAAAGCATTTGGAATTGATGAATACACATAAATTTTCGCTTTTTCACCTCGAGAAACCTCATCTTTTGGCTCTAAAACCATTAAGAAAGTTTTCTGACTTGGCTTTAAAGATTTCTTATCCCAAACACTGAAATTCTGCGAGGTTTTTATCGTGTCTTTTCCTTCAATGTTATATAATTCTAATTCATAATCTCCGGCTTCCAGTTTCCCTAAATCTAGAGATTCTTCATTTTTTTGTGTTCCATTCAAAATGACAGAAGACGTTTTCCAGTTTTCTAATTCATCATTTTTATCATACAAATCATGTGGAAATTTGCTTATAAACTCTTCTTTTGAAAATTTCGGCAAACTCTGAACTTCTGTTTTGAAGTTATCTCTAAAAATCCTGTTCGGACTTTCCAGTTTTGAAAGTTTTACCTGATAGGATTTTTTAAGATTTTGATCGTTGTAGTTTTTGGTTTCAACTTTTACTTTTATGTTATCACCTGCAAAAGTATTTTTAATCTCGTCCGCTTTAATGTAATGAGAAACCGAAGCCACTTTCAAATTGGTATTAGCAGTTTGCGTTTCGCCGTTGATATCAGTAGTAGAAGCGTTAATTTGATAATTATCTATCTGAATTCCTTCTATTTTTTCATCTTTTTTAAGATCTAATTTTATGGTAAATTCTCCTTTCTCATTGGTTTTTACTTCGCCAAGAATCGAGTTTTCATTATCATTATCATTCGGATACCAAGGGAAATATCTCCAACGGATGTTTTGTTTTTTGATTTCGTAATTAACGTTCGTATTACTCAAAGCCACGCCGGAAAACATCATTGCTTTACCTTTCAGCTCAATCGTTTGACCGTATTTATATTCATCTTTTACAGGATCAAAAGTCACTTCAAATTTTGGACGTTTGTATTCTTCGACCTTAATATATTTGTAGCCATTAGAATTTCCATCAGTTGAGATTGTAAAATTTCCGTTCAGCTTTCCTTTTGGCAAATTAAAACTTCCGTGATAAGAACCGAATTCATTAGTTGTGAAATCCTGTACCGAAATTTCCTGATTATTGGCATCTTTCAACGTTATTTTCTGCTTAAAATTTGCTACAACCGATTCTATTTCTTTATCTATTTTGGTATTAATTACTTTAAAATATATGGTTTGTCCTGGTCTGTAAATCGCTCTGTCCGTAAAAATCTGAGCTTTTGTGCGGGTTTGTTTGTTGGGATTATATATTTCCCGATTATTGTTGCCATACATTTGCATCAACTGAAAATCGTTGTTTTTCGGCTGTTGGATTAAAATAGCTCTGTAATAATCTTTATTATTGGTCGCTGGAAATTTAAAAACACCTTTATCATTGGTTTTACCAACAACTTTATTTAATGCTTTATTTTCTACAAATTCATAAAATGTAAGATTTTCATTAGTAATTGGCTGGCCGTTTTCTGAGCTGATTAATTTCAATTCATTAGAAAGGATATTGCTTTCGTTGATATTGTGATATATAATTTTATGATTTGAAACTATAAAATAAAAGTTATGATCACTATCCTGTTCAGGTTTCGAACCGGAAACTTCATATTCTGCAACATAAATTCCTGAAGGAAGCGCCTTCATTTCAATCGAAGTTTTATGAACCTGATAATCCTGGGGATCATTCAACTGAAAAACGTCTTTTCTTACCAACGTTTTTTTAACTTTTGAGTACGCATCGTTATAAGGATTTCTTGCATATTGCATCAATGGTAAAAGATTATCTTTCACTTCATAGATATTCACAGAAAATTCTTTCACGTTTTTAAACTCAGCAACCAAATGAATTGGAAGATTAGGCTGAGTCTGCTCTTCATATTTGAAACTTAATAAAGGATTAACAATCTGAGTTTCTTTATTCTTGATATTTTGAATGAAAGGCGATTTCGGATATTGATTTTTGAGAGAATTGACAAGCTGAAGCGCTTCTTTTTCTTTTTTTCCTGTAATTAATTCATTTATTATTTCTTCTCCAATAAGCACTTTGTAATCACCTTCAATATTAGATTTCATCAGATTCTGAAGCTGTACCAATTTATCTTTACAAGAATTGAAAATACAATTTTCAGACAGTTTCTGATGCATGAAGTAGAGCTTTTGGTTGCCTGTACTTTTAGCAACTAATTCATCAAAAATTGCATTGATTAAAACTCTATTCTCAGCAAGTTCATTCTTTGTAAAAAAATCGTTATTCGATAAAAAATTCACTTTTTTCAGAGAATACCAGTCCTGCAAAGTAGAGAAATAAGAAATATCTTCTGTATTCGAAAAAATATCTTTGTATTTTAACAAAGATATTTTGTTCATCGCCTGATTTTGTTGGTCAAGCTCCTTAAAGTTTTGAATTAAATAATTTTTAAAATCAAGCTTGCTCCATGTTTCAATTTGAGAAACATCTTGAGAATTCATATTGGTTCTGCCGTTGATTTTCCACGAATGCTGATTATAATAATCGAACATAAAACCAGACAACAAAACCTTATACACTAAAAGATCATCACCTTTCAGATACTTTTCTGTAGTTTGTAGTTTAGCAAAAAACTTTGATGCCGAATCATTTTTCTCGTCATCAATAGTCTGGTTTACAATGCTGAATTCTGCTTTTAGAGACCGAATCAACTGTAGCGCATTATTTTCTTTCATAGCTTGTTTTTGAATTTCTAAAACAACCGGAAGATTTGATTTGTAAGTTCCCTTTTCGTAGTTTTCTTGTATTTTTTTCCATTGCGTATCATAATACTTTTGACTAAAAGCATTAGAAAAACACGATAAAAATAGGATCAGGAACAAAACCTTGGAAAATCTTTGCATAAGTGTTATTTTTGATAAATGAATTGTTTAAAAGTACTGAAAAAATATGTCATAGACAGCCAACTTTACGTATCCTTAATGGGAACAGTTTTCGCAGTATTTTTCATGCTTGAGCAAAACACATTCCGTTTCCCTTCTACTCTTTTGATATTCATCACTTATTTCAGTGGCTATTTGTACACCAAATACCAAAACACAAAATATTTTTACAAAATTTTATTATTAAATATCGTCACCGGAATTATTTCTGCGGCTTTAATTATTTTTAATCATAATGAAATACGTTTGGTAAAATGGTTTGTCATTGTCGTTTTAGGATTATTATACAACAGCTTTTTTTTAGAAACGTATATTCGGAAAATTCCTTTGTTAAAAGTATTTTATGTTGGTTTAGTTTGGGCACTGGTCAATTCATGGCTGACTTTACCGGCGTTTAATCTGCCTATATTTTTTATCAGTTTCTTTTTTGTGACGGCACTTGTTTTACCATTCGATATTCGGGATATGAAAAGTGATACTATTCAGACATTCCCAAAATTAATTGGCGTTCAAAACACAAAATACCTTGCTTATCTTTTAGTTTTTCTAGCCTGCATTTTATCTATTTTTTATTTAAAGATTCAATTTGCTGCAAGCTTTTTTTTAACCTCAATTTTCACCTTTATTCTTATTTATTTTTCGAAGAATACAAATAAAGATTCATATTATTCTTTTTGGGTTGAGAGTTGTTCGGGACTTCCTTTTTTGTTTTTAATTATTTATCTTTACTTAAAATTTTGAGTGATGGAAAATATGAATGAATATAAATTGAGACTGATTCAGAAAATAATCAGAATTGATGATATTAAAGTTCTTTTAAAAATAGAAGAATACATCTCAGAATTTGAAAAAAACAATATAAAAAACATTGTGAGTGACGATACAGCAATTTATCAATCAAAAATTCACTTTACAAATAAGCAGCTAAAATTAATTAAAGAAGCCGAACAAGATATTGAAAGTGGTAATTTCTACACTGATGAAGAAGTAAGAAAAATGACTGAAGAATGGTTGAAATAATTTGGTCTTCTAAAGCTCTTTTTGATAAAAAAGAAATTTTTGAATTTTGGATTTCAAAAAACAGATCAAATATATACAGTAAAAAATTAAACCTTTTAATTGAACAAAAGCTGAAACAAATTTCAGAAAATCCAGATTCCGGAATTCAAACAAACATTGAAAATATAAGAGCTGTTTTAGTTGAAAATTACTACATTCATTACTCTATAAAACCTGAAACAATTAGAATTTTAAGAATTTGGGATGCCAGACAAAATCCCGAACATTTTACTTTATAAATGATCATCAATAAACTTACCCTTTACAATTTTAAAAATCATTCTGAAAAAAAGTTTGAATTTTCCCCGCAAATAAACTGTTTTGTAGGAAACAACGGGGTTGGGAAAACCAATATTCTCGATGCGCTGCATTATCTCTCTGTAGGGAAAAGCTTTTTAGGAAATACTGATACTAACAACATCAAAAAAGATGAAGATTTTTTCACCCTTGATGCTGAAATTCAGAATGAAGACAGTGAAGATACTTTAAAAATATCTCAGCCGAGAGAAGCTAAAAAAGTTATAAAAAAGAATGATAAAAGCTACGACAGAATGGCCGATCACATTGGTTATTTGCCAAGTGTGATGATTTCTCCTTACGACTCAAACCTCATCTCAGATTCCGGGGAAAGCCGCAGAAAGTTTTTAGACTCGATGATTTCTCAGACCGATTCCGGATATCTTTATGATTTGATTCAGTATCAAAAAACAATTCAACAGCGAAATGCTTTACTGAAATATTTTGCAAAAAACAGAGTCTGGGATAAAGATTCATTGGAAATATACGATGACCCGATCACAAAATCCGGAACTAAAATCTTTGAGAAAAGAAGAGAGTTTGTCGCAAAATTAAATCCAATCGTTCAGAATTTTTATCAGATTATTTCTGGTGGAAAAGAAAGTGTTTCTGTTATCTATGAATCTCATTTATTAGAAGGCTTCGATTCCGCTCAGCCTGACAGAAAATTTCATGAACTCTTGATTGAAAGTTTACAACGGGACAGAATGCTGACCTACACTTCAAAAGGAATTCATAAAGATGATTTGCTTTTTGAAATGGATTCCGTTCTCATAAAAAAAATAGGTTCTCAGGGACAGCAAAAATCGTTTTTAATTTCATTAAAATTAGCGCAAATGAGCTTGATAAAAGAACTAACAAATAAAACACCCATTCTTTTACTGGATGATATTTTTGATAAGCTTGATGATACGCGAGTTGCTCAGTTGATTAAATTGGTCAATCAGGAAAATTTCGGGCAGATTTTCATTACAGATACGCACAGAGAACGTACTGAAAGTGTTGTGAAGAAAATAAATGAAGAGAGTATAATTTTTGAGATATGAAGAAATATTTTTCACTAATAATATTTTTTTTATTTTTTTCATTTTCATTTGGGCAAAAGAAATTTTCCACTAACGAGCTATTGAACATTTATCCATTCAATAAAACAAGCAAAGTGAAAATCATATCTTACAATACGGATTTTGTGAGTGAATTTCCAACTCCCTTACCTCCAGTTGGAAAAGATGGTGATTCTACAATAATTAAAAATATAATTGCTAATCAAACATTTCCTATTAAATTAAAAAATATTTTAGGAAATGAAAATCTAAAAGGAATTAAGGACACGAAAACTCTCAATTTCGTAGAAATTTTTGAGTTGTCAAAATTACTTTACAATACTTGTGGAAAATTTTCAAACGATATGCGTGAGGTAAGCAAATGTTTTTTTCCTCGAAATGCCGTTTTATTTTATGATGAAAATGACAAGGTTTTTGAATTTCTAGAAATCTGCTTCGAATGTTATAGAATAGAATATACCTCAGAAAAATCATTAGAAATAAATGGATTATGCAATGACTTTTACTTCAAACTAGAAAACTTATTCAAAAACAACGGCTTAGAAACTCAACATAATCGAAAATACTGATGAAAAAAAATAAAAAACGTGAATTCCAATCTTCTGAACTGGTAAAATCTTTTGCGAGAATTCATGGTTTTGAAGATAAGCTGATTGCTTTTGAAATTAAAGATTTTTTGGAAGATTATCTTGACGAAAGCCTTTTTCAGGAAATTGTCAGTGTCAATATAGACGATAAAATTATTCAGATCAGAATCAATTCACCTTTGCTGAAAAATGATTTTAAAATGAGAAAAAGCATTTATCTAAAAAAGTTTCAGGATAAATTTGGGGAAGAAAAATTTATTGATCTTCAGATTTTGTAGGAATTGAATTCTGTACCAGACTATTTGCTTTCAAATCAAAAGTCGACTGCAAAGGGATGAAAAACTTCAAAGGATTTCTTACAAAATATCTAAAAATTGCACGATAAATCTCCCTCACTTCGCCAAAATTCATTTTTCTTGAACGGAATGCCAAAAACATTGACAAACTGAAACTTACCAGAAAATTGAAAAATCCAATGATGAAAACGGTAATAAAGGAAGTCCAGAAAACTGAAGAATCTACAGTAAAATCTTTTCCGTACAACCCAATTGCAAAGTTACCGGCAGCAAAAGTAATGTGACGAATATCGAGATCGAGACCGAAAAATAGGCCGACGGGAGCTGTTGCACCAAGGAAAACTCCAAACCAGAAATTAGAAATAATACCAGCCCAGTTTTTAGCGTAATATTTTGAGAGACTTTTCGCAAAACGAGCTCCAAACATCCTTCTTATAGGAAGATTTTTGGCAATTCGATCCGGAATCTGGTAAAACACAGAGTTATTCCCAATATTCCCTGAAATAATCCCTGAAATAAAAAGATAAAAACCCGCAATACAGGCGTGTAAAATTGCTTTAGATTTAAAAGGATCAAGATCTTTCAGCAACCTGTCCGATTTTTCTACCGCCAGATTCTGCGAGAAGAAAACATCCAAACCATAAATAATCAGCAATGCAATCGGGAAGGAAAGAAGTACATTTCCCACAAAAGCGATGAATTGGCTTCGGAATAATTTAGAAACCAAATCAGCAAATTCATTATAATTTTGTTTTGTAGTTTCTTGTTCAGACAAGACTTTTGTCATCGTTGCAGCTGTCATTGCAGGCTGTTTTGTTGCCAAAGTAAAGCCCATCAGATAAATCATCACAAATCCCATTGCATAATTTAATGAATATAAAAACGCGTGGAAAAAGTCACTGCCGGGCATAAAACCATACAGCATTTTCAGAACACATAAAGCACCAACAATAATTCCGCCGCCGCTTGCTTTATAAAACATTTTCATGTACTGCTTGCGACTTGAGGTGATGTAATGACTTCCGGTTTCTGCGGTGTGGTTTGTAATCAAATGCGAAATCAAGCGCGTACTGTCATTGATAAGATCTGAAATATTATTCTTGTGCGACTTATAGCTCAGAATATTAAAAACCAACTGTTTAGACTTTATAACAACATCTTCAGGCTGATCAATAATCAATAAATTAACAATTTCAGAGATTCTCTGTGTCTGCTGGCGAATCTTAAGCAGAGATTGATTAATCTTCCCCGAAATACCGTATTTTGAAGAATTTTTAAAAGCGATATTTACAAAATTCTGACATTGCTCAGCATAAATTTTGATCTGCTTATAACGGCTGTCTTTGGAATGCAGTTGAATCTCGGGATTGATTTTAAAATCTTCAGCCAAAGCTTCTAATTCGTTTTGTAATGCCAAAAAAGGATTATCAAAATTTCTGTATTCAGGAGCCATTCTTACGACATCAACTTCCAGAGCCATACCTGTCACGCGCCACGAAAGGATGTTCATTGAAAATATAAGTTCGCTTTTTACGTTTGTTTTTTCGATGAAATCTGAAATTCCTAAAATATTCAGGAATTCATTAACCTCGTCTTCAGGAATATTATGCAGATATTCAATATCTTTTTTTGGACTGAAACTGACATTATCAATAACATACCAAACTGTTTTTTCATGTTCTACCGGCGGTAAAATTTTATTTAATATCCTTTTTTTGAGTTCGGGAAAGAAAGCGTTTTCCGAGAGAATATTGGCCTCCGTTAAAGAAAGATTGAAAGGCCTTTCTTCAAAAATAGTGAAAAGATAATGTCTGAAGTGATTTGCAGAGCTCGGGTTTGACTTTAAAAAATCAAGAACATTCTTAAAATCTGTCTTTTTTATTGCTTCTAAAAACTCTGCTAAAGGCTCCAATGAAGAAGTCTCATTCTTAAAAGAAAAATACTTTTTAAGGACAGATTCAAAATTTTTTGTGCTCGAACTCAACAGTCTCATTGGTGCAAAGATACTATTTCAAACTCACATTCCTCATTTGTCTCATAATCCAGTTGTGCTTCTTTCTCAGATAAGCAGACGGATTTTTGGGATCGTATTTTTTAGGATTAGGCAAAACAGCGGCAATCCATGCTGCTTCTGAAGTATTAAGATCTTTAGAAGGTTTTCCAAAATAATACTGTGCAGCAGCTTCCACCCCGAAAACACCTTGCCCCATTTCAATAGAATTCAGGTATCTTTCAAGGATAATATCTTTAGACCAAACCTTTTCGATGATGAATGTATAAACCGCTTCAAGCCCTTTCCTCACCCAGCTTCTGCCTTGCCAAAGGAAAACATTTTTAGCAGTTTGCTGTGAAATAGTACTTCCGCCTCTCAGTTTTTTCCCTTTTTCATTATTTTTCATGGCTTTTTCGATCGCTGTATAATCAAAACCGTTGTGATTAAAAAATTTCTGATCTTCGGAGGCAATGACGGCCTTTTTTACGTTCGCTCCCATTTCATCGTAAGAAATGTAATCACGGTGCAGTTTTCCGTACTCAAAAAGACCACCAATCTGTGTAATCGTAATGGGTGGATTAAAAAACCTTCCCCAAACAATAAAAACCACATTCAAAATCAGAACAATAAAAATAAATTGTTTTATTTTTTTCCACATATGCTAAAAACTTAACGCAAAAGTATAAAAATACTGCGAGTTACCGTACTTCGTTCATATAAGTCAATTGATAACCGGGCAAAAGCTCAGGATGAAATATTTTGATATAATCTTTTAAAACAACGTCTGAACGCACTACTCCACTTTCAAAAAAATCATTAGCTTTCTGCTTCTCTCTTCCTGAAACACCATAGATTTTTCCTTTGTTGAAAACGTCTAGCTTTCCATAAAACGGATTGATATTCAGCATCTCTTTTTTCGATAAATGATTTCCTGAGTTTACCCAGAACTGAATATTTTTAGATTTTGCAAAAACCTCTTCAAAGCTCATCGTTACAGCTTTTTCTTCAGTATTATCTTTCAAAATATAATGAGCGTTTGCATCTGCAATATAATTGGCTGTAAATGTTTTTCCACCCGGCATATACCAAACATCGCCATACATTTCATTCGCCAAAATATTAGGCTTTGATGTTGATTGTAAAGCTATTTTTTTTAAATCATTATAATTTTTCTGAATTTGGTTAAATCTTTCTTCCGCTTCTTTTTCTTTTCCTAGAAGTTTCCCAAAAAGTTTGATGTATGAAGTTTTCACCATCGGACTTTGCTCCATATATTCATCCAAAAAAATAACCTGAATATTATTGTTTTTCAAAAGCTGGTACGTATTGTCAAAACTCGCGATATAATTGGTGAAAATTGCATCAGGTTTCATAGAAATTATTTTTTCTACATCATATTTCTGTTCGTTTCCGACATTCTGAATTTTTCCCAATTTTATTAAACCGTGAATTTTTTCTGAATAAATATATTCGGGACTTGCAATTCCGATCACTACATTTTCGGCTTCGAGCTCAGAAACAAAGCCCATCAAACTTGCATTCAAAAGTATAATTTTGCGAAAAGGAATCTTATTTTTTTCAAAACTATAAGTAAAATTACCCGATTTCACATTTAATTTCCCACCATCATCCTTAAACTGGAGTCTAGAAGACATCACTTCCCAATCCGGGGACGATATTTTTTGTTCTCTTTTACAGTTGGTTAGAAATAAAAATGCGATTATCAGTAAAAAATTTGCTTTCATCTTTCAAAGAAACTAAAAAAGTATTATATTTGCAAACCTTTAAACAAGGCCTCGTGGCGCAACTGAATAGCGCATCTGATTACGGCTCAGAAGGTTACAGGTTTGAATCCTGTCGAGGTCACACACAGCCAAATGGCTCCATTTTAATCTAAATGGAGCTTTTTTTTTGTTTTTTATGCCAGAGCATACCAGAATAATGTTTTTATAAAACTTTAATAAAATCTATTCAAATATTCATTTTTTGCGCAAAAGTAATTTTTTTTACATCATTCCTAAAATGCCTCTTTTAGGTAAATTATTTTATTGATGATTTCAACATCGCTACAAAAAAGTTCTTTCCATTGATGTTAACGCTGTCCTAGTACTAATAATTTGTTTCTTTTTTGTTGATTGTTTAATTTTGATATAACAATTTATACCGATAAAAATGCTGGACATGTAACCAGTTTAATAAATCACATTTTATATAATTTTTTCTATTAATTATAAAACTTCATTAAAAATTGAATTCACCGACTCATTTTGCCCATTCACCGAAAAAGTCATCATTTTTTTAATATTCATTCTGAACTTTACATCAGAAAAAGAACAATACCGCTTTTACTTAGATCTTAAAATTATGAAAACAAACATCGGACTTACAGAGCAAAACACAGAAGCTGTTGCAGAACAATTGGCGAAATTATTAGCTGACGAAACTGTACTTTACATAAAAACCAGAAATGCCCATTGGAACGTGACTGGTGATAATTTCCACGCCAACCATATTTTCTTTGAAGAACAGTACAAACAGTTGGACGAGTTGATTGACAGCGTTGCAGAACGTCTAAGAAAAATCGGACATTACGCACCTGCCACAATGAAAATCTATCTTGAATTGACGCATCTTACCGAATATAGCGAAAGAACTAATGACGGTTTGGCCTTTATGAAAGATTTACTAAAAGACCACGAAAGCATCATCGATTTTCTAAGAGGAAATGTTACACCTTTCGCTGAAAAATACAAAGATTACGGTTCCAGCGACTTCATCACAAGCCTGATAGAAACGCACGAAGAAATGGCCTGGATGATTCGTTCTTACTTCAGAAATTAAAGAAAATAAGAAAAGGAATAATTATATTTGTGTCAACCATAATAAACTATCCCTATGAAAGCCTTGATTGTTGATGATAACGATATCGCGAGAACCACGCTCGCACATTTGGCAAAACAAGTCCCGAATTTGACGATTGTCAACGAATATTCCAACGCAATTGAAGCTTACAATCATTTGCAGAACAATCAGGTAGATTTGATATTTCTCGATATCGAAATGCCGGAAATGACAGGAATCGAACTCACCAAAAACCTTGCAGGAAAAGATATCATCATCATTTTTACGTCTTCAAATAAGGATTACGCACTCGAAGCTTTTGAACTGAATATCGCAGATTACATCCTGAAACCCGTAATGCCTGCAAGATTTTTACAGGCGGTAAGCAAAGCGCAATCGATTTTAGAAAGCAGAAAAGAAGATGTTGAAGTGACCAAAGATGAGTTCCTTTTCGTAAGAGATTCCAATATCACAAGGCGTTTGAAGCTCGACGATATTTTTTATGCAGAGGCAATGGGCGACTATGTGAAGTTTTACACAAGGGAAAAAATGTTTGCCATCCACGGTAAGATGAAAACGGCGGAAGAACGTCTCCCGAAAGACCATTTCATCAGAGTTCATCGTTCTTACATCGTTTCTGTCGGCAAGATAGACACGCTTCAGGACGGCGGAATTATGATAAACGGAAAATTCATTCCCGTCGCAGATGCGTACAGAAGAGCGCTCAACACCAGAATGAATGTTTTTTAGAATTTAGCCAGATTTATTAATTATTTATTTGGGCAGCTTTATCCGCCTTCCGCTCCCAATCTTTTTTGCAGACGATTTAAGTCTAAATAGAACTTGAGAACAAGCAAAAAAGGATTTTCGCTCAAGTCTGGCTGCGACAATTCGACGTTCCAATTCGAATGTAAAATTCCCCTCCTCTGGAGGGGTGGCGAAAATTCGAAAGAATTTTTGACGGGTGGTTTTAACAATTCAAAATAAGTATAAACGCTTATGAAAAAAATATCCTCAGTAATGGGAAACAGACGGTTCAGCTATTTCATCATCCTCACATTTATTGCGGGTTCTCTCCTATTGATAGCGGTTCAAATCAATTCAGCTAAAAATACCAAAGAACTTATTAAAAATAACAACAGACTTCTGAACGAGTTGCGTTCAAGTAATCATTTGCGTGAAATCGACCGTGATATTTTGGGCGTTGAAAGCAGAATCAGAGCTTCCATAGCAACCAATGACACCACTCATCTTGAAGGAATCGACCAGAAAATTAATCAGATAGAAAACTTTCTAGATTCACTTTCCAAAGACAATTCAGATGGCGTAGAAGAAAAGCTGATTCACAGATTGAGCGTTCTTGCAATGGAAAAGAAAACAACGAAGGATAAATTACTGGTTCGTTACCACACCCTTGGAAATATGGACGACAACACTTCCATCGCCAACCCGAGAGCTAGAAAAATTTCGAACGAAATCACTTCTATCACTGCAAAAATTTACGAAAGCCGAAAACTTCATATGGTTTACCTCAGCAAAGAGACTGAAGCGATGGGACAAAAAGCGAGATTGTATGATATTTCCCTGTTGATTCTTTTGATTTTAAGCGGTTCAATTGTCGGTTATCACATTCTACGTCAGTTCAAACGTCAGCGATTGTTGATTCAGGAATTGGATGTTGCGGAGAAAAAAGCATCGGTTGCCGCACAGACCAAAGAAAATTTCCTAGCCAATATGAGCCACGAAATCAGAACTCCTTTGAGCGGAATTCTGGGCTTTACAAACCTTTTACAAAAAAGACCTTTGGATGAAACCTCTAAAGAATTTGTCTCATCAATTCAACGTTCAGGAGAGAATCTGATGGCAATTGTTAATGATATTCTCGATTTATCAAAAATCGAAGCCGGTATGATGCGTATTACCAAAGGTATATTCAGCATCAGTGGACTAGCGAACTCTGTTGAAACATTTTTTATGGAACGCGCCAAAGAAAAAGGATTGACGATTTCCAGCAAAATCGACACTTCCATTCCTGATACTTTGAATGGCGACGCCACAAGACTGACTCAGATTCTGGTCAACCTCATCGGAAATGCCATCAAATTTACGCATCAGGGAACTATCAATATCGAAATTTACAATAAACAACAGACCGAAAACGAAGTCATTGTCGGTTTTAAAGTTTCTGACACGGGAATCGGAATTGATAAAGAAAAACTCATTGAAGTCTTTGAAAGATTCAATCAGGGTGAAGATTCAACGACACGAAATTACGGAGGAACCGGACTTGGTTTATCGATTGTGAAAAGCCTGATTCAGTTGCAGAACGGCGATATCGAAGTGATAAGCGAACAAGGAAAAGGGACCACTTTCCATTTTTATATTCCTTACACAATTGCGAAAGAACAGCTTAATGTAATTCCTAAAATTGATATAGATTATTTTAAAGATAAAACAAATACACCTTTGAGAGTGCTAATCGTGGATGATAACGCTATCAATCAAAATCTGATGAAGCACCTTCTCTCACAATGGAACGTCGATTTTGATACTGCAAACAATGGTCTGGAAGCAGTAGAATTTCTCAGAAATAACGACTGTGATTTGGTTTTAATGGACATCCAAATGCCACAAATGGATGGTTACGTGGCCACACAAACAATCCGTGAAGAACTTAAACTGAACACGCCAATCATCGCAATGACCGCACACGCTTTGGCGGGCGAACGCGAAAGATGTATGAGTCGTGGAATGAACGAATACATTTCAAAACCTATCATAGAGGAAGACTTATTCAAACTAATTTCAAATTTCGGACTGAAAGAAAACGAAAAAACGGGAACGAAAACCGAAGAAATCGTTTCTAATTACGAGTTCATCGACCTTACTTATTTGAAGTCTATCAGCAATGGCGACAAAAATTTTGAAAGAACCGTGACACAGCAGTTTTTAGATAATGTCCCAACTCATTTGCAGGAACTGAAACTGGCTTATGAAAACAAAGATTTCGAATTACTAAAATTGAAAGCACACGATTTGAAATCGAGTGTTGCGATAATGGGTTTGCTTCCTCTATTAGAGAAAAAATTAGATATTTTAGAACTAACAACCGAAGAAAATCCGGCATCAGAAAAAACTTTGGAAGAACTAGAAGATGTTTTGCTGAAATCTTTCTTTGAAACAAAATTATTTATGCAAGCCATCGATCATTAAATTAATTAAAAACCAATCTCATTATGGAAACTCAAGGCGCATCTGTGGTTATCACACATCACGTTTTGGCCGGAAAACAAACCGAATATGAAAAATGGCTGGATGAAATTCTGCCCGTTTCCAAAAGTGCCAAAGGTTTTATCGACTGGCAAATCATTCGTCCGATTCCCGATCTGACGTTTGTTTACACGGTGATTATCCGCTTTGATACCATTGAAAATCTCAGAAGCTGGATGGAATCTGATACCAGAATAAAATTGATTGACAAAGCCCATCCATTATTCACAAAAGAAGATAATTACGAAATCAAATCCGGACTGGATTTTTTGTTCTATGGCGAAAAAACAGACACCAAAGTTCCTGTTCGATGGAAACAATATCTGGCGACCTGGTCTGCCATTTTTCCTTTGTCGCTCTTGATGCAATTGTTATTATTGCCCTCTTTAAGATTAATGAATATTCCTGCCAATCGTTATTTTGATACGTTAGTGAGTACCGGCTGTCTGGTTTTTCTGGTGATTTACGTGGTGATGCCAAATTATACGAAGCTAATTAGGAAATGGCTTTATAAATATTGAATATTCATCTAAATCTATTTAAAATCATTGGAATTTTCCAGTGATTTTTTTGTGCCATTTTTTGTCATTCTGAAAGAATCTAAACTGCCTAGATTCACTTCATCGAACCACTTCATTAGGTTTCCTACGTAATGACAAACTGTGTGTTTTGTTTTCGGTAAGTCAAGATTATTTTGCAGTTTGTTTCCCGCAACTTGTTTGAGACTAATGTACTTTGCAGTTCGTTTCCTGCAACTTGTTTGAAACAAAATGCATTTTACATTTATTTAAAATAACCTTGTTTGGAACCAAATAACATTGCAGATGGGTTCCCGCAAACCGTTTGAAACAAAATGCATTTTACATTTGTTTAAAACAACCCTGTTTGGAACCAAATAACATTGCAGATGGGTTCCCGCAAACCGTTTGAAACAAAATGCATTTTACATTTATTTAAAATAACCTTGTTTGGAACCAAATAACCTTGCAGATTGTTTCCCGCAACCTGTTTGAAACAAAATACATTCTACTTTTATCTAAAACAACCCTGTTTGGAATAAACAACTTTTTATTTTACATAAATAGTCTACGGAATATGACCATCTTATTTTCTCATTCAACGACACTTTCCGCCTGTTCATCGAACACCAATTGATTTTGAAATTTGTTGAATGTAGCTTTACATCATCAAATTAACATATACAAACACTTAAACTTTATACATTATGGAAATTATTCAAACACCAGAAAACGCATTATCTCACTCTACCGTTACAGCGATTATCAATGCCCCAATCGAAAAAGTTAACATCGCAGATTGGTTATTAAATCTTCCCGATGCAGAATATCAGAGATGCTCTACTCAGCACATCGGAGCAGCCATTTCTACCACGTATGATGGCGAACCTGTTTCTTTAAACATCGAAACCATCGGAGATGCTTTGATGGTTCAGCATTATGTGGCGGTAGAACACCGTCCTGATTACTGCAGAATGTTATCCATCTCAGATTCTATTACCAAAGGCGGCCGTACCAAAGTTCAGGTTTTATGGGAACTGAAAGCCACTAAAATTGATGATAACACGACCTTGTACACCAACGAAATTCACGCAACAGCCACTCCCGAAATGTTTGAATACCTAAAAGAACACAACGTGAATCTTGCTGATGCCGCAGCGTCCAGACAAGCCGCTTCCGATGCACACAATCACGAAGAAACGCCCAACTTTGCAAAAAGTATCGAAAACAAAGCGTTGACCGAAAAATACAATCAACCTTACTAATTCAAAAAACATAATGGGCGTATTTCGGTACGCTCATTTCATTTAAAGTTATGGAAACACTTTTTGAAAAACTTGTAGGAACCTGGACTTTGGTAGAACTCATCGAAGTCCCTGTCCACGGCGGAGAAATCACACATCCGATGGGTGAAAACCCGAAAGGACTGATTATTTACAATCCTGATGGTTTTATGTCGGCACAAATTATGGATACGCATCGGGAAAACTTTCATCAGGAACACTGGACTAATGCCACGCCGGAAGAATATACACAGGAAGGATCGACCTATCTTGCGTATTCAGGGCCGTTCAAAACGGACGATGAAAAACAGTTGGTGAGCCACACGATGTACATCTCGCTTTTTCCCAACTGGACGGGACAAACGCAGAATAGAATCGTTATCTTTAAAGATGATTTTCTGCATCTTGAAAGCGAAAAACCGTTCACCAGCAATTCGAGGTTGGTGACTCACAAACTGACCTGGAAGAGAGTTTGAAATAAATCTGATATTAAAATTAAAAGAAATGAAAGCAATTGTTATCACAAAACCTGGAGGTCCTGAAGTATTGAAATTACAGGATTACCATACTCCCGAAATTTCCGGAGACGAAGTTTTAATCGAAGTGAAAGCAGCCGGGCTCAACCGTTCCGATGTTTTTCAGCGTGAAGGTAATTATCCTGCACCGGAAGGAGCTTCTGCCGAAATTCCAGGATTGGAAGTTGCCGGAACTATTGTAAAATGCGGTCCTGATGTCGTAGATTTTACCGTTGGCGACAAAGTTTGTGCACTTTTAGCAGGTGGCGGTTACGCAGAATATATCACTGTGCGAGAAGGTCAATGTTTACCGATTCCGGAAGATTTAAGTTTTGCTGAGGCGGCAAGCTTACCGGAAACAGTCTTTACAGTTTGGTCTAATGTTTTTCAGAGAGGAAATCTTCAACCGGGAGAAACCCTTTTGCTCCACGGCGGAAACAGCGGAATTGGAATCACAGGAATTCAAATTGCTCACGCATTGGGTTCAAAAGTAATTGTCACAGTTGGTTCTGATGAAAAAGGCCGGAAATGTCTTGAACTTGGCGCTGATTCTTACATTAATTATAAGACCCAGAATTTTGAAACCGAACTTCAAAATAAAGGCGTCGACGTCATTCTGGATATGATTGGCGGTGATTATCTGGCCAAAAACATCAACATTCTAAAACCTGAAGGCAGATTGGTTCACATCAATGCGGTAAGTGGCAGTCACGTAGATTTAGACATTTGGAAAGTAATGACAAAGCGTTTGACTGTTACAGGAAGTACTTTGAGAAGTCGGGAATATGAGTTCAAAAAACAATTGGCCAAAGAGATTCAGAAAAATGTCTGGCCTTTGATTGAATCTAAACAGTTCAAACCTGTCATTTATAAAACATTTCCTTTCTCGGAAGCCGCAGAAGCTCACCGACTGCTTGAAGACGGTTCGCATACAGGAAAGATTATTCTTGTGAGATAAAGCAATACATAGATTTAATAATAATCTGACCCAAATTTTAATCCTTCTCAATGCAAATTGTGAAGGATTTTTTTATTATTGAAATCGACTTGCTTACGATTCTTGTAATTAATAAAATTCAAAATTGAAACTCTTTTGTCTTTTATCTATTTTCTCTACTCTAAAGATAAATGCTAACAGCCACGAATGCACGAATTAATTTGATGAAAGTATTTTAAATTCCGATTTTGATTTACAAAAATATGATTATCCGTAATTTGTAATAAATTAGTTTTTGACAGTTTGCTTGTCATTCCGGAGGAATCTCAACACACTGAAAATAAAGTAGTTTAGATTACTATGGAACGACAAAATGAATGATGATTTTAGTGTTATGAATAAAACGGACATGTATAAAAAAATTCGTGCATTCGTGGCATCCTAACAATTCACCAACTATCCCTTTCAAATTCCCACCGACTCATTTTGCCCATTCACCGAAAAGCACTTCAAAATCCTTTGATTCCGAGGTAGCTTTACAATAGAAATAAAGACAAACTATCATTCATCACAAAAACTTATCATTATGAATACTGCATCATTAAGCTTCAAATACGAATTAGAGAAAAAAGAACCAAGAACTAACGATGGTGGAACGACAAGAGGTGCTTCTGTAAAAGATTTCCCTGCTTCTATAGGCATTGCCGGCGTTTCTATGAGATTGAAACCTGGAAGTATGAGAGAATTACACTGGCACGCTAACGCCGCAGAATGGGCTTATGTAATTTCAGGAACGGTTCGTACAACAATTATTCATCCTGACGGACACAGCTACACAGACAATTTTGAGCCGGGTGATGTTTGGTATTTTCCAAAAGGTTATGGCCACTCGATTCAGGCGACGGGAACGGAAGAATGTCATTTCATTTTGATTTTTGATAACGGTAATTTTTCTGAAGACCATACGTTCAGCGTGACTGATTTTGTATCTTCAGTACCACCTGAAATTGTTGCTCAGAATTTAGGTTTAACTTTAGAAGAAGTCGCAGCTTTACCTCAAAAAGAAGCCTACTTCGCAGCGGGAATTGTTCCGGATGAGATGTCTTTCGTTGCTGAAGCTCGTCTAAATGAATCTGACATCGAATTAACGAGTTTACATCGTTATCCATTGCATTCTCAACAGCCGAGAATCGTTCCGGGCGGAGGTTTACAGAGATTGGTAACGAGCAAAGAATTCCCTATCAGCAGTACAATGTCGGGTTCTATTTTAGAATTGCAACCCGGCGCTTTAAGAGAAATGCACTGGCATCCGAATGCTGACGAATGGCAATATTTTATTTCAGGACAGGCCGAAATGTCGGTTTTCCTTGCAGAATCTACTTACGTTACAGAACAATTCAGTGCAGGAGATGTGGGTTATGTTCCAATGGGAGCCGGACATTACATCAAAAATACAGGCGATACGGTTTGTAGAATTCTGATTGGCTTCAACAGCGGAAAATATGAATCGATTGATTTGAGCGAATGGCTGGCGGGAAATCCAAAAGATGTTGTTGTAACCAATTTTGGTTTGAAAGAAGGCGAAATCGAAAAATTCCCGACTGAGAAAGTCTTCATTCAGCCTAAGAAATAAGATTAGAATAAAATCTCTCGAAATAATGGATAATTCTGTCATCAAAACAAACCCTTCCGTTTCATCTGATTCGATTAAGAAGCAAGAGAGATTGGCGATATTTTTAGCTTTAATTGCAGGTTATATTGATGCAACAGGACTGATTCAATGGAAAACGTACGTCTCTTTTATGAGTGGAAATACCACGTCATTAGGAGCGGCCATTTCAACTGGGAAATATGGAATCATTATCACCTCAATTACAGTTATAAGTTGTTTTTTACTAGGAATTTACGCCGGAACCTGCCTTTCATTATGGAAGAGAATTAAGAACCAAATATTAACATTTTATATAGTTTCCGTAATTCTCATTTTCTATTCAATAATTGCTTATTTTTATGATATCAATAATCTGTTATCCATTGCAATTGTCGGATTTTCAATGGGAATGATGAACACGATTATAACTTCAGTAGGAAACCAAAAGGTTAACACAGATTTTGTGACGGGAACTCTGAACAGTCTGGCAAGGAACACAGCAATGCTGACAATGACCGATGATAAAATTAAAAAAAAAGAGTATACATCCAACGCCATTCATCTTTTGCTGTTGTGGATAGGATTTTTATCCGGTGCGTTTATCGCTCCTTTCCTACTCGATTATTTTGGAAAATGGACTTTGATGATTCCTGCATTATTACTGATGATTTGCGGTATGTTGATTTCAAAAAATAACTTTAAAAACTAATATTATGTTACAGAAAAACGATGTTGCCCCAGATTTCACTTTGTACGCAACGCGCGACCAGAAAATTACACTTTCAGAGTTCAAAGGAAAGAATGTCATCCTTGCTTTTTATCCCGCAGACTGGAGTCCGGTTTGCAGCGACCAAATGGCTTTGTATAATGAAACTTTGAAATTTTTCAAGAAATACGATGCAGAGATTTTCGGAATTTCTGTGGACAGCAAATGGTGTCATCTAGCATTTTCACAATCCAGAAATTTACATTTTCCTTTGTTAGCCGATTTTGAAGCTAAAGGAGAAATCGCAAAACAGTACGGCGTTTATGATGATGAAGAAGGTGAATGTAAACGCGCACTGTTCGTCATTAACAAAGATGGCATCATCGAATGGAGTTATCTATCACCAACGGCCATCAATCCTGGCGCAGACGGAATTTTAGATGCTTTAGAAAACCTTAACACCAAATAAATTATGTCACTAAAACCAAACGTCAGCCAAGCTGACCACTCACAAGGCAACTTAGAAGCCGAACTTGTTATCGTAGAATATGGCGATTATCAATGTCCATATTGTGGCGCTGATTATCCGGTTCTGAAGGAATTGATGAAAGAATTTGGGAGTCAAATTAAATTTGTTTTCAGAAACTTTCCATTGTCTGAAATGCACCAATATGCAAGACCAGCAGCCATTGCAGCAGAAGCAGCCAATCTTCAGGGCAAATTCTGGGAAATGCACGATGCAATTTATGAAAACCAGAGAGATTTGAATGAAAATTTACTGATGAAGCTGGCGGAACAATTAAAACTGAACATTCCTCAATTTGCAAAGGATTTGGAAAGTAATGAACTGGCAGAAAAAGTTGATTCAGATTTTGAAAGCGGAATTGTAAGCGGCGTGAACGGAACACCTTCATTCTTCGTGAATGGAAAGAAATTCGATGGTGGCGCGGAAGATTTGCTTGAGCTTTTGAGGGAGAATACTGAGAGTTAAACTACAAAATATTTTTTGACACTTAAGTAAGTATAAGTTTCTATCATAGCGTAAATAAGAACACTTAAGTTAATTTCTGAAATCAAATCGTGTTATACCGAATCTGCAGCCCGACTTGAGTGGAGCTCTTTTTTGTAATTGCGATTGCTGAATAGTTCAACTTATTACTTTACGTTTTTTGCAATGACAAAAAAAGCGGGAACGGAAGGCGGATAAAGCTGCCCAAATAAAAAATCATAAAAAATGTACGATATTAAACTAGATTAACGAGAAACTAATTGAACCATCCTACATTTGCTAAAGAATTAAGACAACAAAATATTAAAATAAATTAATCACAACATTAAAAAATTAAATTATGAGCACACTTAAATTAAAAGACGGAACAGAGATTTTTTACAAAGACCAAGGCGAAGGACCAGTTTTGATGTTTCACCACGGATGGCCTTTATCATCAGACGATTGGGACGCACAGGTGATTTTCTTTTTACAAAAAGGGTACAGAGTGGTGACGCACGACAGAAGAGGTCATGGCCGTTCTAGCCAGAATATTTACAATCACACCATCGAGCAATATGCTTCTGACGCAGCTGAATTGGTAGAATTTCTTGACCTGAAAGATGTAGTTCACATCGGTCACTCAACTGGTGGTGGCGAAGTGATCCGTTATGTGAATAAATATGCTAATGGAAGAGCTAAAAAAGCAGTTTTAATCAGTGCAGTACCTCCAATTATGGTGGCTAGTGATGAAAATCCTGATGGTGTTCCGATGTCAGTTTTTGATGGCATCAGAGACCAGACTTTGAACAACAGACAACAGTTTTACATCGATTTGACTTTCCCTTTCTACGGTTACAACAGAGAAGGGGCAGATGTAAAAGAAGGCGTACAGAGAAATTGGTGGAGACAAGGAATGATGGGCGGAATTGTGGCTCATTATGACGGAATCAAAGCGTTTTCTGAGACTGATTTCACTGAGGATTTGAAAAATGTTGATATTCCGGTTTTGGTGCTTCACGGTGAAGATGACCAGATTGTTCCTTATCAAAACGCGGCTTTAAAATCAATTAAATTATTGAGAAACGGCACGATAAAAACGTATCCAGGCTTCCCTCACGGAATGCCGACTACGGAAGCAGCGACGATTAATAAAGATCTATTAGAGTTTATTGAGGCTTAGTTAAAATATATATACAAATGAAAAGTGAATCAAAATTGATTCACTTTTTTTATTTAATCGTCACGTAAGTTGACCTAACTCTTCTAATTTGTTATAATTTGTTATAATCTATTATAATCAACTTAATACTTTAAAATATTATCATATCGGGTAACAAAGTGTTTATATATACCTTTTAATTTCATAATAATCTTTTAAAACTAAAATTAAATTTGAGAAATTCTTACTAAATCTTCTAACCAAATGTGGGTACAAGAATAATAAAGCCAACTAAGGATTTACTGTTCTAATTTGAAATTCTAAAAGCTGTTCTAAACAATAACCGGAATTTAACTTTAATCGTTGAAGCAATATTTAAATTATAAACAAAAAAATCCCGCATAAACGGGATTTAATTTCTAAATATTTCAATTTATTTGATTTCTACAGGAACTGAGATTTTATCCCAATCCATTGTGAATCCCTTATTGTTTATTTTATACACTAAAGTTTCCTGTGTTGCTGGTAAAGCTTTTGTTTTTACATCAACACGTAAAGCATCTTTAGCTTCTTCGTATTTATAAGCGCCCCATTGCTTTGGCTCTTTGTTAAAAATTGCAGTCCAGGTTCCGCTTTCTTTAGGGATTAAGAAAAAGCTGTACTTACCTGCTGGCAGTTTTTTGCCCTGTACGGTAATGTCCTTATTGGTTTCGAAAGTCGTTGCTTCATTCGCACCTGCACGCCAAACTTTATCATAAGCTTCCAAACCACCCCAGATTGTACGACCTTTAACAGAAGGACTGCTGTAGGCAATTGTAATGGTTGCATCTTTAATTTTGCCTGTAGCAGTAGCCGGAGGACTGGCAGGTTTTTTAGCTTCCTGCGCAAATGCATTTACTGAAATTGCCATTGTAGCAAAAAGTACAGTAGCAGTTTTAATGATTGTTTTCATAATATTTTTGTTGTATGTATTTTTATACGTATGGGTTACGAAGTTACTGCTTTCTGCTTATAAAATAGTAACCCGATTGACGAAAATATAATGACTGCCGCTGCACCGATTACGTTAAGCCAAAGGAATGAAACAATATCGAAATTGTAAATAGCAATCACCGTAATTTCTGATAAAATTGCAGAGATAAATACATTCGCCCCATCGATTTTTTTATAATAAAAAGCGACAAGAAAAATCCCCAATATCGAGCCGTAGAAAAGAGAACCCAACACATTAACCGCTTCAATAAGTGAACCCATTTGAGTGGCAAACATCGCGACACCGATGGAGAAAATGCCCCATGCTAAAGTGTGCAGACGACTATACTTCAATTCGGTTGCATCATCTAGAGTTTCTTTTTTAAATATCAAATGAACATCTTTCAGTGAGCAGGCGGCAAGGGAATTCAGCGCTGCGGAAATTGAACCCCAACTGGCTAGAAAAATGACAGCAAACAGTAAACCGATCATTCCTACAGGTAAGGTATTTTTTACGAAATACAGGAAAATATAATTCGTATCTGTTTTCTCCGCATTAAAATTTGAATTGTTTATAGCTTCCTCTACCCTTCCGTGAAGCGCTTTTACTTCGGTTTGTGTATTTTTAAAATCCTGAATTGTTTTGTTAAGTTGAGGAGATTGAGTTTCTTTTAGCTTTAAAATTTCTTTCGATTCTGAATTAAATTTTGTTTGTAAATCCTGATGCTCTTTTTCAAATACTGCAGCCTGTTCAGGTTGTGTTTCCTTCAGATTTTGATAAGAGCGTTCATTAAAATAAATCGGAGCAGGTTTTAAAGAAAAAAATGCAAAAAGCAAAGCACCAATAAGCAGAATAGCAAACTGCATAGGTATTTTAACCAAACCGTTCAGCAGCAAGCCCATTTTTGCATTGGTATTGTCTTTCGCCGTGATATACCTCCCGACCTGACTTTGGTCGGTACCGAAGTAAGAAAGTGCCAGAAAAAAACCACCAATTAAGCCGCTCCAAATATTGTATTTATCTTTCCAATCGAATTCTGTGGTGATTACGTTAAGCTTTCCGGATTTCCCCGCCAAATAAAGTGCATCCTTAAAACCAATTCCATTAGGCATATTTTGAATTAGCAGATAACCTGCAAAAGCCATGGTACCCAGAATAATAAGAAACTGTATTTTTTGGGTGTGAGCAATTGCTTTTGCACCGCCAATATAGGTGTAAATCAACAAAATGCCACCCGTTAAAACATTGGTTAAATAAATATCCCAGTTTAAAACGCTTGATAAGATGATACTCGGAGCATAAATGCTGATTCCTGTCGACAAGCCTCTGGAAAAAAGAAAAAGCAGAGAAGTGAGAACCCTTGTTTTTTTATCAAAACGATTTTCTAAATATTCATAAGCCGTATATACATTTAATCGCTGAAAAATCGGGATGAAAGTGATACAGATAACAATCATCGCCAAAGGCAAACCAAAATAATACTGAACGAAACGCATTCCGTCTGTATAAGCCTGACCCGGTGCCGAAAGAAATGTAATGGCACTTGCCTGCGTAGCCATAATACCTATCAACACAATGTACCAGGGCATTTTATTATCTGCTTTCAGGTATGATTCGTTGCTTTTTTGCCCACGACCGATGAATACGCCATAAACAACCACTGCAACCAGTGTAAAAATAAGAACTGTCCAATCTATCGTACTCATGCCCAGAATTTAGTAAACAAATAATAAAATGCGATCTGTAATACCAGTGCAACTGCTAATAATATATACCAGATATTCCAATTTTTAAGTTGATTTTTCATCAGTTTTTCTGTGCAGATAAAAAGTTTAAAAATAAACGTGCCGCGCCAACATTTCCTGCAGGCAACTGTCTGAAAAATGCCAAAGGTGTATAAATAAAATTACCTTTTCCGTATTTTGCATATAAGGTTGATCCCTGCAGAGGCTCTTCACCGGTATCGTGCATTTCAAAAAGCGGTTCATACGCTGAGTCCCATTGAGCTGGGAAATAAGCGCCACGCTCCTGTACCCAGCCTTTAAAATCATCCGCCGTAATTTTGTTTGGAAAATTCAGTAATTTATGATTTGGATTTAAAAATTTAACCACAGCATTTTCTTCGGTAACCCGCTTATTAGCAATACTGAAATTATACATTCCCAATTGGTCAACCGTTGTATCCTGATTGGTGTTATACTGCATCACCAGATTACCTCCGCCTTTTACATAAGACCATAAAAAAGGCATCCAGCGACCTAGCTTTTTCTCCGTGTTATTGGCACGAACACCAAGAACAATGGCGTCATATTGTGATAACTTATTTTGACCACCGTTTCCACCGGATTCATCTAAATTGCCATAAAAATCTTCGTCTTTCAAGACATCTACCTGAATTCCTGCAATGCGTAAGAACTCGGGAATGAAATCACCTGCACCTTCTATGTAACCTACTTTTTTAACCTTCGCCTGAATATCGCCTTTCATTACGGTTACCGTTGCAGGCGCAAAATATTGTAAGGCAGGTAAATGCGGATATTGAATTAATACCTTATTTTTATTATAAGTTACTCCATCTGCAACATAATTTGCATCCAATTGTAACTGATTTGATTTTATTGAGGCAATTTTAGCTTTTGGAATGACATACTCAACGGTAAAATCTTTCCCATTGATGGATTTTAAATCACCGCCGCCTAATCGTTCTCCGTTATACATCAAATTTACTTTTCCATTGTTGAACTGTTTGTTGGAATTAACCTTAAAATTTAAGCTTAAATTCAAGTCTTCATTTTCTTTCACTAAATAAAGCGGTTGTGTAAATTTTAGTTCCAATGCAGGAACAATGCGCAAGGCTTCTACAACATCACCACGTACCGGATCTAATTTCTTGAAAGATAAAGGAAGTTTAACCTGAAACTTTTCCGAGCCGATTTTTAAACCAAGCAAAACATTCAGTGGTGATTCTGCTTCCGGCAAACCGACTAAAGTATCATTCGGAACAGAGAAAGTTGCTGCATTCGTGGCTGGTTTTGCCAACCAGTAAGGTTCTGTGAGTACCGCATCTACCGGAATCTGAATTTCGTGTTGAATGGTAATTAAAGAATCTTTTGACAATTTCCTGTTGAAGCTTTCTAATTGATTCAACCATTTTACATTTTCTAAAACGACAGGATTATCAGCTCTTGAAATCAGATTTAACCTGAAATTGTGATTTTCTCCGGCAACAGCTTCAGCCTGATTAGTAACTACTTCGCCCATAAACCCAGCACAACTTAAAATAATATTGTCGAGAGATTTAATTTTATCCTTTTTTATTTCTGAATCTTGTAACGTCATTACCTTTTTTCGCAAAGCAAGTAAAGCAGGCAAGCTAAGGTCAGGATTATTGAAGTTGAAAGCGGAAATAATTTTATCCAATGATTGATCGATATCAGCGTTTCCTTGTGAAGTCCATGTTTTAGCTACTCCGTCAAAAAGTGTTACTTTTGCAGGTTCGCCGTTAACATGAGAAAAATATTCAGTTTTAATGCCGGCTACAGACTGTGTTCCTGCACCTTGGCTCTTATGTAAACTTCGGCTTAATCCCGCCAATTCACCATAGCCCATTCCCAGTTGCGCATCGTATTGCCCTACGGTAACTTTCAGTTGATTTTCAGCGGTTGTATTAACTGCACCAAAGCGGAAAGTATTCCACAGGATACGTTTTGGTTGCCATACATTCACATATTTTAGTTGATTTGGGAAAGCCGTTTTATCGCCTGCCAACTTAAAAGCTTTTTCTGCAACCACAGCCGAAGCCGCGTGCTGTCCGTGACCTGCCGCCGCAGTAGGCGGAAAACGACAAATAATCACATCAGGACGGAATTTACGGATGACCCAAACTACATCAGCTATAATGCTATCTTCATCCCATTGTTTAAAGGTATCGGTCGTATTTTTAGAGAACCCGAAATCAATCGCACGGGTAAAAAACTGTTGGGCGCCGTCTAATTTTCTAGCCTCTAAAAGCTCATGTGTTCTAATTAAACCCAATGCAGCACCTTGTTCTGTGCCTAATAAATTCTGACCGCCATCACCTCTGGTTAAGGACAAATAACCCGTTTCTACATTTTGGTCGTTAATCAACCATGAAAGCAAACCTGTATTTTCATCATCAGGATGAGCAGCTAAGTATAAAACTTTAGGTAAATTTTTCAGAGTTTTGAGGTCGCGATAAATTTCAGAGGATTTTGAAGGCCGAAACTGTTGGGCCGAACAAAAAACTGTAAAGAAGCCAAGGAGAAATACAGTGCTTATTTTTTTGAACATTTGAATTTGCTTTGCGAGGCAAATATAAGTAAATCATCTTTCTTTCAACCTTAAAAGAAAAAGCACTTAGCAACTCCAGACATTTTAATATAAGTGGCGCTGTTTTTAATTATTTTATTCTCAAATAAATTCATATTAAGATTTTAAAGAAGTACCATTTGAGGATAAATATAAATAAACAAAACTCCTTTATTTCAAGGAGTTTTGTTTTATTATCGGAATATTAAAAATTAATTAACAGATCAACAAGCGTTCTGCTTAAGAAACATCTCTATTTCTGAATTTTCAATTTTAGGATTTGCACCGGAATAACTCGCTACCAAAGCACCGACGGCGCTGGCAAAATTTAGAGCATCAACAGGATTTTTATCTGAAAGCAATTTTGCAATAAGGCTTGCCAAAAAAGAATCACCGGCGCCTACTGTATCTGCTACTTTCACGGGATAACCTTCGTGTCTATACAATTGATTATGCCAGAGTAATATTGATCCGTGTTTTCCTAACGTTACACAGATTGCCTTAGTATTTGTCTTTTCTGATATGAACTTGATATTTGATTCCAGATCATCGGATTCAAATCCCATTCCGGCAGCAATTTCAAGTATTTCCTCATCATTAAATTTGATAAAATCTGCCCTGTTCATAAGTTTTTCCAGAAGCTGAATATCATAAAACGGCTTTCTTAAATTAACATCGAAAACTTTAAACATTGTATCATTTGAATCTAATATTGAGAAAAGTGTTTTTTGGGAAACATCATTTCTGCACGCAAGACTTCCATAGAAAAAAACATCGGCTTCTTTTACGGTATTCATTATTTCTTCGTCAACAACAATAAAATCCCAGGCGGAAGGAAATTTAATCTCGTAAGTTGCAGATCCGCGTTCATTTAAAGAAACCTGAACAATCCCTGTCTCATGTTCCGGAGAAACAATAATTCCGCCGGCTTCAAGAGCATTTTCTTTGGTGTACTTCAGGATTACTTCTCCGTCTTCATCATTTCCTACTGCACTGACCATTGACACCGGAAAACCATACGAAGCTGTTCTAAGAGCAAGATTAAGAGGTGCTCCACCAATTTTTTTCTCTTCTCCGAAAACATCGAAAAGTACTTCTCCAAAACTTATTACATTAATTTTCTTATTGATAAACATTAATTGGATTTTTGATATTGATATTATAGAATGATATCTGAAGAAATAAAAATACTTTATTTTTTATTAAGATAAGATCCCTTGAGCTGGAATTCATTAGATAAGCCACAATTTTATTTTTGAGTATCATTTTTATTTTGTTTTTAATATCCATTATTTTGCTGGTAAAGGCCTTGGCTGAAATTGATTTGTGACAAAGGAATCGGGCAATATTCTTCAATTCCGTGGTCAAATCCGGCCTGAGAATAGTAAGACCGTTTTGTTTTTTCACTAGAATAATAGGTATTCATTGTTCCTGCCGTCGTTCCCCATCTCACAAGGTCGAAGAAACGGCTTCCTTCCATTGCAAACTCCATTCTTCTCTCCCATCGCAATGCTTTTCTGGCAAAATCCTGATTCCAGGTGCAGTTTACTCCTGGTTCATATTTACTAATTAAATTGTTTGAAGTGTAACTTCCTGTAAGAACCGTACTATTTGCAGCTCGCTGTCTCACCTGATTGATTAATGGCAACGCTTCGTTGATTTGTCCGAGTTCAATTAATGCTTCAGCTTTCATCAGCAAAACATCAGAATACCTTATAATGATTCTGTTTTTTGAATTTCCGTAGAAAGGGTCTACATTCACGGTACAACCGCATCCTACAGGCACATTTTCTTTTAATGAAGAATAATATCCATACGTTCCGGGACTTCTGCTCCAACTTTCCTGAAAGATTTTGTTTTCATCATATTTCCACGGTAGCCCTGGCAAAGCAACGGTGTGATACAATCTAGGGTCTACTTTGTAATTGTTTAGTTGATTATAATTGAGATCTGCATCGTTAAAAGTATCGAACATCGGTAACCCTTGTGGTGTCGTTTTGAATGCGTTCACAAGATTTTGGCTTGGCTTATGAAAATCGCAGCATCCCAAACCTTGCGGCACAGAAAGCATATCGCCGAAATTGAGTCTTCCGAAAAGCGTGCCATCATTATCCGAATATTGAATTGAAAAGACTGCCTCCGGACCATTTTCATGTGTTCCGGGTAGGAAATTATAACCGAAATCAGGCTCCAAAGTGTAATTTCCGATCACCTGATTGGCAGCGTCAATAGATTTCTGAAGCGTTATGGGATTTACCTGCGTTACCGTATAGTTATCATCCTGTTCATAAGCCTGATACAGCCTTACTCTAGCAAGATAAGCATAGGCCGCACTTTTCTTTGGCCTTCCGACTTCCGACTGTGTTGCTGGCAGATTAGCAGCTGCAAATTCAAAATTAGACGCAATAGCTTCCCATAACTGCTGGTCGGTTTTTGCTCTGTTTGAAATTTTCGGGTACTCATCAATTGGTGTATTTTCATCTACATAAGGTACATATTTAAATAATGTTTTCAGTAAAAAGTAGTAATGTCCTCTTACGAAATTCATCTCGGCGATCCGCTTTTGCTTATTCGGATATTCAGAGTCTGAAAGCTGTTTAAGTGCGGCAATAGCTTTGTTACATCTGGAAATCCCTACATAATTGAGATACCATAATCTGTCTAATTCACCAAAATCTGAACGAATATTGTTTGAAATTTCAAAAAAGTGAAAGGTCTGGATATCATTGGTTCCGCTTCCTCCTTTGTACGCATCATCAGAACGGACGTTTCCATACGGCCAAAGGCTGAAAGGCGTATCATAATGATCGTTTCCGAGAGATGCATACGCTGCAACCACAAAACCATCGACATTCTGGGGCGTTACCACATCGGCTTCCGACAGAACACCTCTCGGCTCATTGTCCAGGAAATCGTTGCAGGAAGTAGTCCCAAGCAAAAAGGCAAAAGCTATTGTTAAAAGTATATTATTTTTCATTTTTTATTATTTAAAAATTATAGGGAAAAATTAACTCCAAAATTGAACGTTAGTGGCAACGGATAGCCGAATGCCGGTGTTTCAGGATCAATTCCTGTAAAGCTTTTCGATTTTATAGTCCAAAGATTCTGAACACTTGTGTATATCCTGAAATTAGCAATGTGATATTGTTCCATCAAAGATTTCGGGAACGTGTAACCCAACTGTAAAACTCTCAGCTTCAGATAACTTCCGCTTTCTACATAATAGGATGAGAATCTGGATTCTGCATTGCTGTCAACTGTCGTAAGCGCAGGAATATCCGAGTCGGGATTCTGCGGCGACCAAGCATTCAGAAGTCTTGTTCCTTTATTGGATCCTACATCATCTACGCTCCAGAAATCAGTCTGATATTTTTTTGAATTAATGACATCCACATCGCCGATGCCCTGCCAGAATGTTGAAAGATCAAAGTTTTTATATGAAAAGTTGAGATTGATGCCATACATAAATCCGGGATTCGGATTACCAATCCACGTTCTGTCCTTGTCATTAATGATACCGTCACCATTTAAATCCGCATAGCGAATCCTTCCCAAACCTTTACCGGGCTGAGTTGCAGAATTATCTACTTCTGCCTGAGTCCTGAAAAGTCCATCGGCAACATAACCGTACATTGAGTTGACCGGACGTCCAAGAATATTGTCGGTTGTTCCATTTCCGCCATAATTGTTGATAACGGATTGCGGAAGCTCTGTAATTTTGTTGCGGTTCATCGAGATGTTTCCTGAAACTTCGTAACGGAAACCACCTGCAGTTTCATTCTGATAAGACAATGCAACTTCAATCCCTTTGTTTTCCATAGAAGCACCATTAATCCATCGGTCTCCTCCTTCGCCGATCACCCCAAGATAAGGTGGCAATACAAGAATGTCTTTTGTTGCTTTTTTATAAACATCGACACTGCCCGTCAATTTTTGATTAAAGAATCCGAAATCCAGACCTAGATTGGTCTGCGTTGTAGTTTCCCATCTCAGATCGTCATTTTTTGTCTGCGTTGCAATAAAACCTGATGGAAGTAATCCGCTTCCGACACCGGAAATATCGTAAGCCGTCCCGTAAGATGTTGCCCACGTTGGATTTCCTCCCGCATAATTTGCTATATACAGCGAGTAAACCGCCGAATTGCTGATTTCCTGATTTCCGGTTTGTCCCCAACCTGCTCTTACCCTCAAATCTGAGAAAAACGGAATCAGATTTTCTGCAAAATGTTCTTTATTGATTCTCCATCCTGCTGAGAATGCAGGAAAAGTTCCGAAACGGTTATTTTTACCGAACCTTGAAGAGCCGTCATAACGCATTGTTGCAGAGAAAAGATAGCGATTGTCATAATCATAGGAGAATTTTCCGAAGTAGGACAATAGGCTGTAATACGTCGAGCCGCCGCCGTTGAAAGCATCTCCTGTTCCCGCATCGGGATACATGTAATCCGGTGTTTCGATCAAAAACCCTTCTTTTCTCAGCCAGGTATTTTTATATGTATCCTTGTACATTTCCATTCCACCCAACACATCAAAATGGTGATTTCCCGCTTTTGCGGTATATTGTGCGGTATTAGTCCATGTCCATTTTTCTGTGTCCGATTGGTCGATGTTTACTGCATTGGTTTTGTTTTGCAGATAACCTGAAACATAACTTCTTTGCAGCATTCTCTTATAATAATTGGAAAGATCGATTCCGAAGCTAGATTTTAAAGTCAGATTTTTCACAGGCTGCAATTCAGCATAGACATTTCCGAAGAATCTTTGATACTGATAACCGTTGTCTTTATTGTATTCCAGAAGTCTGACAGGGTTTTGTCTGTCATTCATTCCTCCAACCGGTCCACCCCACCCGATTCCGTCTACCGTATGAACCGGAATGATGGGCAAAGCACGTAAAGCAGGATCTAAAACTCCCGGATCCATAAGTTCGTTGGTTTTAGTGAAAGTAAAATTTTCCCCTATTTTAAGCTTTCCGTCGAAAAAGTTATAAGACGTATTCACACGAGCCGACAATCTTTTGAAATTTGTAAGCTTCACAATTCCATTATTATCATAATATCCTAAAGAGAAATAATAAGAACCTTTATCCGAAGAGCTGGAAGCTGCAACATCCAAAGAATTGGCAACACCGGTTTGCGAAACCTCATCATACCAGTTGGTATCGGCTGACTTTATGGTTTTTGCCGCATCCAGAAATTCCGGAACATTGCTGTTGAATAAAGTCGGAACACCATTTTGAAGACTCCAGTCAAAATTGTAGCTCAAATTGTTGTTATTCGGGTTTAGTCCGTCATTGATATTAGCCTGCCAAAGCACCTGTCCAAATTGTTTTGCATTCAGAACCTCTGTTTTCTTTGCATATTGTGAATATGCCGTATAATAATTAAGGTCGATTCTCATCTTCCCTTTTTTTCCTTTTTTGGTAGTGATAATGATCACACCATTGGCCGCGCGGGAACCGTAAATACTTGCAGAAGATGCATCTTTCAGCACCTGCATCGATTCGATATCACTCGGATTAAGCTCGTGCATTCCCGATTTTGTGGGAACACCATCTATTACGTATAACGGATCTGTATTATTTAACGTTCCAATTCCACGAATCAGTACTTTTGTGTTGCTGCCGGAAGGAGATCCGTCAGCTGTAATATTAACACCTGCTACCCTTCCCTGTAAAGATTTGATCGGATTGGGTTCGGCCTGCTTATTCAGGTCTTTCATATCCACCACGGAAACTGCACCCGTAATATCTGCTTTTTTCTGCTTAGTATATCCGGTAACAATGACCTCATCTATGCTTTTTATTTTCTCTGCGGCCAAAACGATGTTAAGAACCGTCTTTTCATCTACCACAACTTCACGGGTGGAATGATCAGGATAAGTGAAAATTAATGTGTTTCCTTTTTGCAGATCATTGATCTGAAATGCACCGCTGCTGTCTGTTGTGGTATTGGCTCCGGTTTCCGAAACGGTTACAATAACTCCGCTCAACGGTTTCTGATTTGAGGAAACCACCTTACCTTTAATGACTTCCTGCGCAAATACATACGAAAAAGGCAGAAGGCAAAAGGCGATGGCTATTTTATATTTTTTCATACTATAGTTTTTATTTGATATTAATCTGATGAGCACTGATGTTCAGACTACTTCCTTTGGTATCTGTTGATAAGCTCAGTTCCGAAAAGCTTTCATTAGGGAAGAAGATTTCGGTCATTACCTTTTCTCCGTTATTGAAGAAAATTTCGATGGAAGTTTTATCCAATACAATTTTGAGCGTTGCATTTTGATAGCTTTTTGATAATGGCGCTTTTGAAATTCTGTCTGCAAAATTGTTCTTAAAATCGATTTTCCCGGATTTGGTACGGTCAATAAAAAGTTCCTGCTTATTATTATCAATGCCGAAAACCACCTTTTCTCCCAATAAATTTTTCAAAGTAAAAGTGTAAACTCCTTTGGTCATTTTTTTGAAATCGACATTTATAACTGCTTTGGAAAGATCTATTTCTCCTTTGCTGATAAGTTTCTTGTCTGAAACAAGGTTGATTTCTTTTTTAACTGTTTTTCCTTCGTAATTTTTAAGTTGGGAAACAGGAATATTTTTTAAAATGTAACCATCTTTGGTCTTTTTTAAAGTTACTTCACGAGGAATAGTAGAACTTCCTCTCCATTTTTCCGTAGGCACATTCGGCGAATAATCCCAGTTTGACATCCAACCTATAATTACTCTTTTATTATCCGGAACGTTATCAAAAGAGACACTCGCATAATTATCTCGTCCCCAATCCAGCCAGGCCACTTTTTCTTTTTTGAGCTGCTTTGTAAAAACATCATCCATTTTGAAGGTCTTCCCGTCAAAATCACCTACAAAATACTGGGCAGCAGAACCTCCATTCGGCCCACCCGGATTGATGTTAACGATAAGCACCCATTTTTCTTCATTGGTGCCTTCTACCTTTATCGGAAAAAGATCCGGACATTCCCAAACGCCGCCGTGACCGCCTAAATCTTTACCAAATTCTGAAAGGAATGTCCAGTCTTTCAAATTTTTTGAGGCATAAAAATGCTGTCTGTCCTGAGCCGCCACTCCCATTACCCATTGACTTCTTTTCGCATCCCAGAAAACTTTCGGATCTCGAAAATCTTTTATTCCCGGATTTTTTAGTACAGGATTGTTGCTGTATTTAGTCCACGTTTTCCCATTATCCAGAGAATAAGCGATCGCCTGAGACTGTGCATCAATTTCTCCGGCCTGCTCTTTTTTCATATCGTGATAGGTGAAAATTGCGACCACGGGAATATTTTTTCCATCACCAAAACCAGATGTATTATTCTTGTCTACCACTGCACTTCCGGAAAAAATTGCCCCTTTCTCATCATAAGCAATTGCAGGAGACAATTCTTGCCATTGTATAAGATCTTTACTGATGGCATGTCCCCAATGCATCTTACTGAAATCCGGGGTGTTTTGAAAAGGTGTGTACTGGTAAAATAAATGATAGGTTCCGTTTAGATAAAACATTCCGTTTGGATCATTCATCCAGCCTTTTTGAGGAGTGAAATGATAATTGGGTCTGTACAGCTGCTCTTCAGACATCTGCGAAACCGACTGTGCATTGAGCCCGGAATAAAACGTAACAGCGATGATTAAAGTTGATATGATTTTCTTCATTATGATTATTTAAAAAGGAATTTTTGAAATATTTAAAAACACATTATTCAATTATATAGGTGTTCTTTCTGATTATTATATTGATGGTGCAAATCTATTTGGTCAGTGTTTTGCTTAACTTTTCCAGTGATATACCCTTTGTTTCCGGCATCATAAACATCACGAATAATAATTGGAATACCATTGCAACGGTAAAGACTAAAAACACGGTTCCTGCTCCTATTGTTGAAAATAATGTAGGAATCAATGATGGAATGATTGCTGCGAGAAGCCAGTGTGTGGAACTTCCGAAAGCCTGTCCGGATGCGCGAAGATGATTCGGAAAGATCTCAGAAATAAATACCCAAATCACCGTTCCCTGACCAATAGCGTGAGAAGCAATAAAAAGGAACAGGAAAATAGGAATCGCCAATCCCGACCAATGGAAATAAAACGCCATAGAAACAAGTCCTAAAGAAATAATATAACCTACAGAACCCAAATACATCAGTGTTCTTCTTCCAACTTTATCAATAAGGTTTACCCCAACCAAAGTGAAAACCATATTTACAACACCAATACCGATACTGCTAAGAAGTGCGGTCTTTTCACCCAAACCTGCTTCTCCAAAAATCCTTGGTGCATAATATAGGAATGCGTTAATCCCAGACATCTGATTAAAAAAGGCTACGAGAAAAGCCAACATCAAAGGAAAACGGTATTTTTTCATAAAAATATTTTCCTTTGGTGATTCTGCATGGTCATCTTCCATCTGCATGATTAAAGTCTCAGAATTCTGATCAGGGCTTAGGATTTTCATCACTTTTTTCGCTTCATCTATTCTGAATTGGGAAACCAGCCATCTCGGACTTTCGGGAATAGTGACAACACATACTGTATAAATGGCTGCAGGAATTGCCTGCACTCCAAGCATCCATCGCCAGTCGTTATCACCAATACCGCTTAATAAATAATTCGATAAAAATGCAATCAGAATCCCCAAAACAATATTAAACTGATACAGGGAAACCATTCTGCCACGATCTTTTGCAGGAGCAATTTCTGAAATATAAGCCGGCGCAGCAATCGTAGATGCACCAACACCCAAACCACCCATAAACCTGAAAAATGCAAACAGATATGGATCATTTGAAAGCGCAGTTCCTATTGCAGAAAGCGCATACAGAACACCAATGATTAACAGCGTCTTTTTCCTTCCCAATCTATTGGTCGGAATCCCGCCGAAAATAGCGCCTATCACAGTTCCCCACAATGCCATTCCCATTACAACTGCTCCGTGAAATGCATCTGAACTGTTCCATAGTGTCTGCAATTTTTTGTCTGCACCGGAAATCACTACTACATCAAACCCGAAAAGAAATCCTGCCAAAGCAGCCGTGATAGACCACATAAGAATTTTATTCATCTGTTAAAATATTTATTTGTTTGTGGCTAATATATTCCGAGGCGGCAATCTGAAGGTTTAATTATGTAACTAAATGTTTCAGCAAGGTTAACTATTTGTTAAATAATCACAACTTATTAAATATCAACACATTATTTAATAATAATTTTATTAAAGTTTACTCAGGTTTCAAAAATGTTACATTGTTTTATAAAAATGTTACATGCATTTTGGAGTATTTAAGGTTTAAGAACAATTAATGTAATGAAGATTTTAACCGAAAAAAGGGTCAAGGTGTATCGTTTTTGGATCAAGAACTTTTAAGAATTACAATTCCTATGAAAAGCTGTTTATTTTTCCGAATGAAGGCGCATTGTTGATAAAGCATCATAAAAAAAGCAGCAATTTGATTTACTGCTGCTCAATATTGTAAAAATATTAGATTTGAAAATTAATTTTAAATATAAGTTAAAGCTTGAAATTTGTAGTACAATGTTATACTTAAGTATGCCATCATTCTTTCCCTGCAGACTTTCTAAAAGCATTTGGCGATATCCCGAATTTATTCTTGAAAACGGTGGAGAAATAATTCGGAGAAGAAAAACCGGTTTTGTAGGCAATCTCTGAAATCGTCAGTTCAGGATTCTGAAGCATCGATTTTGCCTGTTCAAGACGGAAATTGTTGATATAATCACTCACATTTACATCAAACATTGCTTTTATTTTTCTGTATAACTGAATTCGGGAAATATTGAGCAGGTCTGCAAGGTTTTCTACTGAAAAATCGGCATTGTCGATATTGGTTTTGATCAAATTATTCAGATTGTTCACAAATGTTTGTTCAATGCTTCCGAACGATTTGCTGTTGACAATTCTACCAATATTATTTGTATAATAATAACGCAGTTTTTCACGGTTGTAAAGCAGCGCACGCAACGACTGTATCAGAATCGGGTAACTGAAAGGTTTTGTGAGATACAGGTCAACACCGGATTTTAACCCTTGCAAGTAAGACTCTTTATTGTCCAGCGCAGTCAAAAGAATAACCGGAATATGTGATGTGCGAAGGTCATTTTTCAGGATTTCACAGATTTCAAAACCATTTTTATCAGGAAGATTGACATCACAGACAATAATATCCGGAATTTCACTTAAAGCCTTATCAATCGCATCCGTACCATCAGAAACCATCACGTCAAACTCATTCTGAAGCTTTTTGCTTAAAAAGAATGATAAATCTGAATTATCCTCCACCAAAAGAAGAGAATATCGTTCGCCCTGAGATTCCTGATTTTGCGTAACCGTCTCGTCTTCGAATCCTATAAAAACAGAATCTTTTGCGAGACTTTCGGCATCTGCAAGACTTGGTTCTTTCACTATTTGGTCTTCATTGAAATGCTTGTTTCCTTTGTAAAGATTAATGGTAAATTCCGTTCCCTGAAAAGAGCTCACTTCTATTTTCCCAAGATGAAGCTCGATGAACTGTCTGCTAAGATGAAGCCCGATTCCGGAACTGTTTTTTCTATTGTTGGAGCCTTTGAAATAAGCTTCAAAGACATTGCTGATCTCCTTTTCCGGGATTCCGATCCCATTATCTTTAAAGCTGATGACTGCCTGATTTCCTTTTTCCTGAATCGTGATTTCAATCTTTCCATTGTCCGGCGTAAATTTGAAAGCATTAGACAAAAGGTTGAAATATACTTTATCCATCAGATTTCTGTCAATATAAAGTTCAAGGCTTTTATTCTGTGAATGAATTTCGAATCTGATATTTCTTTTCTTAGCTTCATTTTCAAAATCACGAAAAATGGCGTACGTAAAATCGTAAATATTCGTCTTGGAAACTCTCAAATTAAACGTTTGATTTTCTATTTTTCTAAAATCAAGCAGGTTATCTACCAATCGCAATAATCTGTTGGAGTTCTTATTAATCAGTTCCAGCTCATAAGAAGGTTTTGTGCCTTTAGATTTACCGGAATCCATCATAGAATCCAATGAGCTGAGAATAAGCGTAATGGGAGTTTTAAATTCGTGAGACATTCCCGTGAAAAAATTCAACCTCGCTTCATTACTGTCTTTCAACTCATTGGCAATGGTTTCAATCTGGTTTCTTTGAATGGTAATTCTTTCGTTGGTAAGCGTAAGCTGCTTATTTTTTATCTTGATCGCATAAATAAGATAGATAGAATATGCAACCAGACAAAACATCAAAATCAACAATACGATAGACCAACGGAACAATTCTTTTTGCGAAGAATAAAGTTCGATTTGTTTTTTAACCGCCTGTACCTGATTTTCTATAACGCCCTGCTGTTCAATAATTTTATCAAACTGATTGCGCATAATTTCTGCATTCATCCGGTCAATTATCGTTGTGCTCAGCTTAATGCGTTTGGGAACGACAGCACCGTTATGAATCTTAATCGCAGTCTCGATGGCTTCTGCTCCGCCAGTCGGATACAATAAAGTGGCGTTCAGTTTTCCGTCCAGCACCATTTGTATTCCGCCGTCTTTTGTATTTAATCCGTCAACGCCGATAAATTTGATTTGATTTTCCAAACCTGTTTTCCTTGCAACCTGCCACGCATTGGCCGCAAGCTCATCATTAAAAGCAAAAACATACAGACTTTGATTTCCTACTGAATCAAGTGTTTTTCTAAAAGCGTCTGCAGGAAGACCTTTAAAGGTTTTGATTAAAGCTGTGTTAGGATTATTTCTGATGATTTCCTGAAAGCCGAGACTTCTTTCTGTGGTTGGAGAAGATTGGTCATCGCCTTTTATTTCGATTACTTTTTTATAATTTTTAGAATCTGAAAGAATATAATTAGCTGCTTCTTTACCAATTTCGATGTTGTCTGCACCGATATACGTCGTATATTTTTCTGAATTGATCTTCCTGTCGAGCAAAATAACCGGAATGTTTTTGGCTGCTGCTTTTTCAACTACAGGAACCAAAGATTCGGGATCAATCGGTGAAATGATGATCACATCCACCTTACGATCAATCATTTTTTGTATATCCTGAATCTGTCTGTTTACAGAATTTTCTGCTTTCTGTATATTGAGCTCTACTTCTGAATGAAGCGAGGCCTGTATCTCCATAGAATGGTTCATTGCCGATCTCCAGGGATGATTTCCCAAACCTTGTGAAAACCCGATCCTGATTTTGTCAGAACTTTTCTGAGATTCTTTACAAGAAAAAAAGACAAGTAAAAACAGCAAGAATAAAGCTCTGTAAGCTTTAAGAAAACCAAAAGCTTTCGAAAATTTTATTATTAACATATTAACACAATATTAATAAAGATGTTGCAGATAGGCAATTTTAATTACAGCATTCTTACCATAATTCTTTTCTATTTGGTATTTATATGCACATTCTAAGTTATAAATCTAAAGAATGATGACTAATTTCTACAACTTTTGAAAAATTCATCGCATTACTAATACTTCATCATTATCAATTCGTGCGAAAGAGCTATATTTAAAGAATAATTACCATGGTATGCCGAGGCAAGTCTTTGAAATAACTCTTATCCAAAATTGATTTATACAACGCTTTTAAATATTGCTATTTTCCAGGGAATAGTATTGGGTTTAGTGATTTTGAAGTCTTCCCTATTCAGTAGTCATTCAAATAAATATTTAGCCTACTTACTGTTTACGCTTTCAATTAAATTACTGACTCATGTTTTTGAGATTCAGCAGGTATTTACTTCTTATCCTCTTCTGCGTTTTGTAGACAACATCGAGTGGGTATTTCTGATACCAGCTTTCCTATTTCTTTTTATTAAAAACAAAATAGATCATACCGGTAAAATCAAACTAAAAGATTATTGGTATTTTATTCCGTTTTTCTATTCCGCTATCCTTAATATTGTAAACGATCTTGATCATATTGCCGGGATTTATAATTTCCCAGATGCAGGTCTCGCTATAATTAATGTACTTGGATTGTTTCATCTTGTTTTAGCTGTTACATTCATTCCGTTCCTGCCGCTTTACTCTTATTTTATGATAAGAAATCTAAAAGATTCTCAGGAAAAAAAATGGATATTTACCTTATTAACAATTGTTTATTTATTATTATTTGCCTGGCTCATTACCGCCCTAACCGGATTATTTCTTAACTATGATATTTCTTCTACAATGAGTGCTGTCGCTTTATTTGCAACATTTATCATTCATTGGACGGCATATATCGGCATTTACAAATATAAACTGGCAAAAAACAAAGAAGCTATATACAATTTTCTAAATCAAGATTCAGCTATTTCGTATCCTAATCTGCAAACCGTACAAAATAATGGTAATGACACACCACATGAACATAAGGAATCTATCACAGCAGATAACCTTTATTTTCAAAAATTAGAATTTCTTTGTAAAGATCAGCACATTTATACCGACAGTACATTAAACAGAGAAAAAGTAGCTGAAAAATTAGGCATAAGCGCAGGATATGTTTCACAAATTGTAAATACGGTAACAGGAGACAACTTTGCACATTATATCAATCAATATCGTGTGGAAGCTGTTAAGGAAATGATCTCGGATCCGGAATATGCAAATTATACTTTGCTGACAATGGGATTAGAATCTGGTTTTACCTCAAAAACCACTTTTTACAATGCCTTTAAAAAAGTAACTGGTAAGACTCCCAATGAGTACAAAAACAGCAACAAATAAGTACCATTTTATCCATTTTTAAGCTTTTGAAACCCTTTCTAATTTGATTTATTTGAGTTTTGCACTTAAAATAATTCAAATTAAATTTTTTATGAAAAAGAATTTTTTACTACTCATCATTTTGTTTGCTTTCTGCTCTGTGAATGCCCAAAATGAAACTGATGCAAACCCTTATCAGAAAAACAATGAAATTAAACTGAATCTTATCACGCCATTATCTGGCGCTGTGGAAGTTGGTTTTGAGCGGTACCTCAACAAAAAGTCATCGGTAGGAATCTCTGCATTATTTGTATATGATCATACAAAGGAAAACGATATGAATTACTTCGTCTCCCCATATTACAGATACTATTTCGGGAAAAAATATGCTTCAGGTTTTTTTGTCGAAGGATTTGGAATGTTCACATCCATTGACGGAAAAAAAGTATACGCAGCAGACAATGTAACCTTCACTGAAGGCAAAGATGTTTACGATCTTGCACTAGGCGCCGGTTTTGGATGGAAAGTGGTTATCAGGAAAAGATTTGTTTTTGAAGCCAACGTTGGCTACGGAAGACTAGTATTCAATGCAGACAAAACAGATCACAATCAGGTTTTAAAACTTGGATTGAGTATTGGCTACCGATTTTAATATCAAATGATCTAAATACCAAACAGAGTAAGATTTTGCTTGTGGAAATAGCAATATTTCTCATTGTATTACAACAAAAACCCACAGTGAAAAGGTTTCTATCCTCTTACTGTGGGCTTTATTTTAAATTAAATATTTACTAAACTTTTAATTTGTTGGAAAACGTTTTAATTCCTACCAAACAAAGTCACATGGTTGTTGTCTTTCAGCAATTACTCTTTGTGATTTCGTTACATACAATCTAAGGAAGCAACGTGCACTAAGATTGGCTATAAGCTTGCCTTGTACTTTAACCGCCATCGTGCCTCCAGACTGATCAAAATTATAAATGACGATCTGTTGTTTAGGATAAACTCTTTTAAAATCAACAGTCATTTTCACCTGTTCGCCAATAATATGGATCAGTCTATTTCTATCATCTACAGCAAGGACGCCGGAAGGATCTATATTATATTCGTGTGGATCTAATCTAATGGCATAATCAGATTGATCATTAACAATTTCATCTCTTAAAGTAGCTAAGTTGCCATTAGGAATAAATAGGGTATCAGGATTTTCATCTTCTGATTTAAAGTTTTTACTTGCCTTTACAGATCCCTCTACAGTTAACTTATCATCCTTATTAGCCTCTCTTCCCATTCCGAAGAGTTGTGTATCTACATTGAAGTTTAACCCATCAAAATTGCCATAAAGTGAACCATATTTATAATATTCATTTTGTTTACCCGAAACAAATCTTTCAAAAGTATGATCCATCATCCCCGATTCATTTCCGTAGAAGCCATCTGCAAGCATTAGTCTTGAACCTGTATTGATGGAAAATTCTTCATTTAGTTTTAATCCATATTGAGAAGCATAATTCCATTGCTGAATATTTAAATTGGTAAAATCTGCATCTGTCCAGAATTTAGTCCATTTACCCCATTTATCATCAATTCCTTTTCTAAGTTTCAACATTGGAGCACCCGCACCATTGCTACCACTTTGATTTGCAAATGCCAACTGATAAGAAGAATCACCTGTAGAAGCAGTTGTACCATCCCAAGGAGCAAAAGTCATAATACCTGCGTAATTTCCAGAACCTCCTAAACCGGCACTTGTAGAATTAGCAAAATCAAATCTCACCCTTCGGGGAGTAGAGTTTGGTGCTATATCATCTGGATTTCTTGATCCGTCTCTTGATGTTACAAAGTAATTGGTAAGATTTACAGAATTATTTCCGCTTATATATAATTGTTGTCCGCCTTCACTTTCAGAACTAGTGATTAATTCGATTTGGCTTTTATTTACTGCATGTGCACCGAGGGTTCCATTTGGAATAACAGGGCTATGAGTAAATGTCTTAGTATCTGATATAGTCTCAACACCACTGCTTTTTACAAATAAATTTAAAGACTCGTTTTTAGTGTAATAATTTGATAATGCAGAATTCGTAAGGTACCCAGCATTGGCATGATTTCCCCAACTGAATGCAGTTTCACCGTTATTAATTCTTGAATCGTTACCTTGGGCAACAGTATTTACAGTTGTTCCGTATGTCGGAGTAAAATTGTTTCCTGCTAAGACAATACCATTACTGCTTGTATAGATGGTGTTATTATCTGTCCACGGAACATTTACTACAGCTTGATTATTATTATTCAGTTGCACAGCATAAGAACGTCCTTTTATTTCTGTAACTGAATTTGGCGCCATATTATTTGCAACATCAGAAAATAATCTTATTCCCCCTAGTGAAGTTGATGTTGCTACTGTAAGCGAATAGGAAGGTAAATTACCTTTAGTAACTGTAATCCCATTGGCATTTTGAGCAACATCTGCGATATAATTACCCGAACCTGATACTGTGATAGGTAAACTAAATGCAGTTCCTGTTAATGTTAATCCATTCCCAGCGGTATAAGCTGTATTTGTATCAACCCAAGGCACATTTACAACAGCCTGACCTGCGGAGTTTAACTGAATACCATAGGTTCTACTTGCTGTAGCTGTAACTGCATTCGATGCAACTGTTTGTACAGTGTCACTGAATATTTCAACACCCCCTTTATTAGTACTTGTTGCTGTAGGTAAGGTGTAAATAGTATCAGTAAATACTGCACCTGCCGGTACATTTGTCAAAACCTGAGAATCATCTACTTTACCATCTAATGCACTTTGTAATCCTGTGACCTGAGCAATTGTATGGGTATGGTTCACTGCTGATGCACCAACATCTGAATAAGTTAAATTAACAACACCTGTTTGACCATTTACACTTTGAACTGCCCCTGATGAAATTTCCACAAAAACACTTCCGCTCCATCTGTAAGACTTATTGGTATCTGTTGTAACATATATTTTACCGGTTTGCTTTTCATTTGCTGGTAATGCATTAATTACTGCTAAACTTGCATCTTCTATAACATCATCAACATAACTTGGCAATTGTGTAGTCGGTATTAAACCATCCGTACCTAATGTAGCTACACCATTTGCAGCACCTCTTTGAGATAATGGAATATACAAACCTAACTGCGCAGTAGTGGCATACCCTGCATTGGCATGATTTCCCCAATTAAATGCAGTGTTCCAATTGTTAATATCGGCTTGCGAAAAATCACTGGAAGTCCATAAATATTTTCCATTATTCCAGGCACCAGCATTATAACTTTGATAAAACAATCTATTATTAGAGTGAGAAAGCCTGAATGCAACAACGGAGTTTCCACTATCATCTCCATACGGCACGAATGTCATGGAAGCTGAGTATGTACTTGTGTTAGGCGCAGTGAGACCTATTGCTGCTGAATTTTTAAAATCAAACCAAACACCGCTCTTTAAATCAGTTGATGGTAAAGGATTTGTATTTCTTGTATCATTTGACCTAACAGAATTTATATCACCTCCTAAAATCCCCTGCCTTGGAACATCAGTGATTCCATAACCTGTAGCTGTTGTTGGTTTAGCTGTTAATGAAGCAAATGAATGGGTATGTGAACTTAGCGAATAAGTGTTAGAATCCACAGAACCATCTGCTTTTAAAAACTGAGTAGCATCTCCTCCAGATTTAATAAAGGAATTTGAAGTAATACCAGTTGAACTTATTTCTGTATGCTTAGTTGTATTATCATAAAATTGAAATAATGCTCCATCTACTCCACTCACTCCTTTACTTACAGCTTTAATATAAGCAGTAGGAGACGTCGATACACCATATTTAAAAGCTAAAGGAATTATATTACTCGGACCAGTCCCTTGATCATGAAAAGTTATTACATCTTGTTCAAAAACATTTCCACTATTAGATGGTTTGATTGTTAATGCTCCTGTTAGTTCACCACCTGTTAAAGGTAAATAATTAGATAACTGAGGTATTGCATCAACACTATTTAACATTGTTTTCCATACACCCCAAGAAGAACCGTTATAATTTCTTTTATAAGTGATATTATTGTTATAAGTAGTATATTCTTGTATTACACCATTGATTGTAGTTCTATAAACATTTAAAGATCCGGCATTAGCAATAGGATAATTTCTTGCTATGGTTGCATTAGCATCAGCAGTCTGATTATAAAAACCGGGCGTTGTGATCGTATTTAAACTATTATCGCTTAACGCTGTTGGGGCTTTTGGAATAGAACCTATATTGTTTGCATCAGTCCAACTTCTGGAGGCCACTACTTCTGTAGCAACATTAGCAATTGAAATATAGGAAGAAACGTCAGTTTCAATGGTTTGTAACCAGCCTTTCGACCAATCAAAATTTGCACCAGAATGGAAAGATACTACCCTTTCAACTTCAACATTCAGGTAGGTATTCCATACTGTTGTCGCTTCACCTATATTGATACAAACCATTCCAGCCGCATCAATTCCCACATTAATTATATTCGTAGGAAAATTATCTGAACACTTAATAATAGCCTTATGACTTCCGTTAACCGCTACGCCGGTTATCTTATAGAATCCAATTCTTATATTACCTAAAATTCTATTTTGCCAACCATAAATTTTTAAAGTTACATCAAACATTGTTGCAGATGTACTTGCTTGTGGAAACTTAAAGCTCAAAATCCCAACCTGATTGGCATTACTAGATCTTTGGTAAACTTTATTGAAAACCCGTGAGCTATTTTCAAATTTTGAAAGGCTTCCGGAAGTAAAATTGAGGTTTTTATCCCCCATATTAATTTCTGTATTCGCAGGAATATATGAAGTATTATCCAAACTACCATCCGCCTTTAAAAAGTGGGCGGCAGTACCGCCCGTCACTCTATAACCTTTGGAGGTGTTATAATATGAGTATTTAACATCCATTTTAAATATCTTTACGGGTTACTGTGATTGATACAGTATTAGGTAAAGCAGAATCAAATTCAATATCTATTTTATTCGGATCGGTTAATTTTACCCTGCCTTCGATTTTATAAAATGTTACTGTATCATACATTGCAACATCAACATTTCTTGTCCCTAAGTTGTGTGCTATACTTGCAGTTCCTACAATAGAAGTTGTGTAAGATCTTACAATATTACTACCTGCAACGACTCTACCTTTAGCATCTACTGTTACCTCATCATAAGTTCCGGCCGCTACTCCTGTTGCAGCTAATGTCAACGCTGAAGTAACATTTGCAGAACCATCAAAGGTTGTTGCCCATGTAGCGTCACCTGAAGCAGAAATTGTTCTCGCCGTTGTCAATTTTGCAGCTGATCCTGTGGTATTTACTGCTGCAGTACCCGTCAATAATGTTGCAGGAACAGCCGTAATAGGGATTGTTACATTTGAAGTACCGTCAACTGTCTGTGCTGTTGAAGTTACTCCGGAAAGCGTAATCGTTCGTGCTGCCGTCCATTTTGAAGCGGAAAGAACACTTTTCGCTGCATCTGCCGTGTTATCAACATTACTTAAGCCAACATGAGATTTATTTAAAACCACAACTCCCGTTAATCCATTGACAGAATCTACAGCTCCGGAGGTGATATAAACGAACGTGGTACCCGTCCATCTATAGGTTTTGTTGGTATCAAGAGATACATATATCTTACCCGTTTCTCCCGTAATTAGGTTAGTATATGCTGCTTCTTTGTAGAATTTTCCGTCAGCAGTTTTATAATACCCTTCCAAAACATCATCTACGTAAGATGGTAATTGAGATGCAGGAACCAAGCCTGATGCATCCAATGAAGCAACCCCATTCGCTGCGCCTTTTTGTGATAAAGGAACATAATTAGCCAAATCTGCCGCAGTAGGCATAGAACCTAGAGATACCGTAATTCCGTTGGCGGTCTGAGTGATTCCTGTAACAACATTCCCTGTACCTGACGTAGTAACCGGTAGTGAAAATGAAGTACCAGACAATGTCAAACCATTACCTGCACTATACGTTGTATCTGTAGAAACTAATGTAATTGTGCTTCCGGTTTGGTTGATCGTCATATTAGCTCCGGCTGCAAGGGTCACGTCCCCAGATACTAGAGTTCCAGATGCACCACCTTTCAGACGGGTAATCGTGTCTGGCGTTGTAATTACTCTGTTTGCTGACAAATCATAGGCTGTCCCGTTAATTGTTAACGTTCTTGTTTTTGGCACATAATCTAATGGGTTTAAATTCCCATCATGCCAAAAAGAATTGATCGGTCTTGTGCTACCTCCAGCGGTTAAAATATCATTGTCTGTTTTACCTTCAATTTTGTAACCTACAGAGCTTCTGTAATAAGCGTATTTAATGTCCATAATTATATTTTTTTAATTGTTAACTGAATTATATTGGGTGGTACAGAATCAAATAGCACTTCAATAGTATTGGTGTCTATTCGTCTCACCTTAAGGGGAACTGTAAACATCGTAACTGTGTCGTATGCATCTATCACAAAGCTTAGTGTATCAAGATCATGTTTTATTCTAGAGTCTCCCCTCACTCTTTCTTCGTACTTGATTTTTGCTGAACTAGCTGCCTCTTCGATATTTTTGATTTTATCGTACACCTGATCATTAAACTGATTTTGATATTTGATTGCGTTCCAGTTTGAATATGTTCCGACAACGTTTATTTTATCATCATAACTGCCTCTGATAATATCGTCTTTTAGCAATTCTATCTGCTGCGTGTTTTCTTTGATATAGTTTACGATTTCCTGAAGTTCATCTAAAGAAAGGTCGTTTGATAATAGTTTGTTTTTAATATTTTCTATCTCCAGTGTCAGGTCTTTATCTGCATCTTTCAATTCATCGACAAAACCATTTACCTGTATTTTTGTGTACACGTTCCCCAACTGATCAGAACTGTCAGTCGTAGCAACATTGCTGATTCCGAGTTTATTTTTCCAGCTACTAACATGAGTTGCTGTCAAATTATCCGCATTCAGCAAAGCCAGATATCCCGAATGAGCCATTGAATCTGCTAAATGCTGTTGGAAAGCTTCTGCACTTGCAAATGATTGAAAAGTTTCTTCAAACCCTTCAATACTTTCCATAGGGATTAAGTTTTCTTTATGATAAAAAGACAGAAATGTTTCTTTGAACTGTGTTTGTGTTGGAAAATCTCCAGTTTCAAACCAACTGAAAATTGTATTTAGTGGTGTACTCATTTGATGATTGAAAATTAGTTTTGATAAAATTGATAATTGGGTAAGGTCTACATGATTCATAAGTTTAATATCCTATATGAATGCTATATCTTATTAAGCTATTTTTGATTTCACCCTTCTTTATCAGAGTATTTGCGAATGAATTACTGATATGATCATTACTAAAAAAACAGTGTGCGTTGTAAATATTTGGTGATTGTATGTCACCTCAACAAATTCACTTACCGTTTTTTATAACAATTTCAACTTACTCTACAGTGTAATTATTCAGAGCTCAAATTTCATTTTTTTTTGGGTATTATAAAAGTTTTTTGCCTTCCCTATTCTGTAGTTGCAACAACCATTATTATTGTAAAATCTGATGATACTGCTTTGTAATTACAAGTTCAAAATTCATTATTTTTTAGTTCTTATGAAAGTTTTTTGATCTCGCTATTCTGTAGTTGCAGTAGACAAAAAAATAGTATTTTACTACTTGTTAATTAGATGTCATATTATCTTACTCCCAATCAAATGCATAACCAGTCTCTGTAATAAAAATGAAAACCTATAAAAACAAAAGCCGGAGCAAAAAAGTTTCTGCTCCGGTTTAATTATTTATTTTTGTCCTAAGATCTTTATCATATTGTCAGGACCGTTTATAAATTTCCGTTCGGGAAATAAGTTTCTACCTCGATATCAATTTCTTCAAAATCGTCAGAAGTTTCCTTAATTGGTTTTTCGAGAAGTATTCCGTCTAGATAGTAAGTAGTTCCCAAATAGATTTCATTGCCAAAAACAACTCCATCTATTTTTCTTTTAAAGCATTTCCCAGAATCCGCTTTAATTATGTTATCTGTCTGTGTCATATTTTATTATTATGTTATTGGATAAATTTTTGCTGCAAAATAGCTCCAATTGGTTGCAGTTTTATAAGCAGAAACGCTTGCTGCGGGTACATGAATTTCTACTTTATCAATAATAATCCCGTCAGCAACTATGTTTGTTCCTACCAAAATAGGAGGTATCGTTGCCAATACTTTGATTATAACTTTAGTAACGCCTGATTGTCCTACACTTGCACTAATTGGCAGACAGTAATTCTCTAGATAATTAATTGAAGCAGGAAGAATAATTGTCATTACATCTTCACCAGATCGCATCTTAATATTGAGCCCATATGAATCTATTCTTTCTAATCTTGTAGAACCCGAAAGGTCAGCAAAATTGGTAACACCTTCCTCAACATTTGCATAATCTATATTATTACTCAGCATGCCATTGAAAATTCTCGTTATATAAGGAAGAGTATATTTTCCAGCTTTAGGATACATATATCGGAATGAATTAACTGTATAAACTCTAACATTTCCAAATAAATTAATATCTAAATATCGTCCTTGAAATGGAGAATCTCCTAATTCTTCAATTTTGTCAAAACTTCCAAATACAACGGTGTAAGTATTGAAGTTAAAAGCATTAGAGCCTATCTTTTTTATATTTGGAGGAAAAATAATACTACTATACAATATATTTGATCTGAAAGCCCTATCTTCTATTGTTTCTACATTTATAAAAAATCTAAATTCATCAAAGCTATAACCAAGAGATCTCGAAGGATGAATAGATTTGTTAAAGGTATCAACCCCGATAGTAGTAACGGCTCTAGCTTCTGTAAAACTCAATTCACCGTCACCATTCGTATTATAAACTTCTAATAAAGTAGCTTTCCTCTCAGCATCAGCAATCTGTATAAAATTAGCAACAGATGAAAATGTAAAATGGAAGTCAGGCCAATTGGCTTCCATGAAATCTTTATCTTCTTGATATATGGTAGAAAAATCCCATGTTCCTTCAACTACAGAATGAGACGTTGTGTTACCTGAATCATCAATACCTTTAGCATTTATAAGTGGAAAGAAATTTTCACTAGAAGTACTACTTCCATTTAGATTATTAATTCTCACTCTGCTCAAATTTTTTAGATTTGAAACAATGTCATTAACATTAATTAAAGGACAATCCTTAATTACAAGAGTTGTTATAGAACTTGTCGTAAAAGTTAAATTAGAATTTTTAATAAATTTTTGATTATCCAAAATCAAAGTACTAGCTGTATTTGGTAATATTAGAGAAGTTAATAAACCACCTTTAGGCAATAATACAGAAGATATCCCTGTTCCTGCAGCGGAAATATTTTTAACACTTGTACAACCCGTTAAATCTATTGACTGTTTTAAATTTGGACAATTGGAAATATCTAATTCTTCTAAAATTGTATTATTACCAATAAACAAGTTTCGCAAACTTTGATTTGAATAACCGGAAATTTGACTTCCAATTCGAAGCCTCGACAAATTCATCGCTTTTGAAACATCTAAAGTACCAAGATACTTTCCTGACAAATCTCCAAGATCTTTAATTGCAGATGCACCATAGATAATAGTTTCTGTGTCGTTAAAAGTAATAGCCGGAGCTTGAACTAAGGATGCAACATTTTTTCTAAGCTTCGCACGGTTGATATACGAACCAAACTTAATTTTAGTGTATCCGTCTTTTTGAGCAGTTAGTAAAAAATTAGCATTGGGAGCGACTACAGGAGTGCCCGAAGGTGTATAAAGTCGCATCGTGATATAATCCGAAGAGAAAGTAGACGTGTCATACTTTCCGTCCATATATCTGAATCTATTTAATAACCAATAATTCCTGTGTGATTTTCTTGAGCCTTGTGCGGTGTATAGGTAGCTTCCGTTCCCGGCTATCACCAAAGGATCTATATATTTATATTTCGCATCTTCATTAAAAATACTTTCCGCCCATTTGTCAGACTCTAACGTGTTAAAATAAGTATTGCACTTATCATACGTTAGAATTCCTGAAGCTCTCATTTGCTGATACAAAGCCGTAATTTCAGTATCAAAAGCAACTTCAACCAATTTCCAAAGCTCGGATAAGGCACCGTTCCAAACGAACCCGCTACCAACCTGATCGTGCGCCTCTACCCAGTAATCATACACATTATGGCCTTCGTTATTAAGACCTAAAACCGTATCATTATCGTAAAAGATCAGATACCAACGATTGTTTCCTTCCGCATCTGGATACATTGCAAACATCTGATTTTTAGCGCGCTGATCGACCATTGCGAAAAACTCAGTGAATACATAATAAAACAGTAAAAATTGAATATTAAAATGATCTTTAGCTTCAGCTTTGAATTTTGCAGGATCATTTTTGCAACTCACGATCCATGTATGCAAAGCTTCAAGATTCGAAGTATCTTCATTATCTTCCGGATATCTTCCCTCAAAATCATTTTTCCACAACTTCTTTCCAGAACCATCCACACTATGAAAATCTGTAGCAATAAATAATGTATTATCTGACGTATTGTTTAAAAATTCCCAGCATTCCTGACCACCTGTAAAACCCGTTGTTGCTTCATTCGACTTATCATTGTTAAAATTATATTTTCCTAAGAAAATACGCTCAGAATCTGGTGTTGCACGGTGAAAAATAAGCATGGGAAAACCGTCCATTGTGGTTCTAATATTAGGATCCACTAACTGAGGAGGCACTAAGTAGCCTAACTGATTCAAAGAATCTTGTGCAAGCCTCGCCAAACCAATGTTGTGAGAACCTGAAGACTCCATGAAATCGGCTTTAAAAGTAAATGTCTTTTCCGCCAATGAATTATCACGAAGCTTGTATTTTGAAGAATTTAATTCGCCATTTTTGAAACCTCCATTAAATTTGATTTTAAAGTTTTTTCGGGGATAATACTGAGAAGATGTCCCCTGAACATCAACACTCGCATTTACATAAGAAAACGATTTTGCAGGTTCTTGAGCATTTTCATACTCTCCAACAATTGTTTTTTTATCGCCCTTATAAGTTGGCAAATCTCCAACAATGGTTAAGCATGGAATTGATTGTAAACATTTATCATAGGACAAATTTCCGAAGGCATCGTACAATTTATTTCTCTCGTAAATGTTGACTTTTTCAACCAGGTTATCCATGTCAGCAATGAAATTCGACAACATCTGATCAGCGTTTAGATTATTATTGTAAACTCTAATGTTATATAAATTAATATTACAATCACTGCTTCCAATGGTAATGTTTTGAGGAGCTTGTTGTAAAAAGCTGTCTAATGAATTATACTGATATAATGAAGATATAATTCCATTGATATACACAAATACCAATCTTTGATCTGCAACCTTTGTAACGACTACACTTACACGGATCCTTTCTTCTTCTTTGAGAAAAATTGAAGTACCGTCCTGCTCAGAACTGAACGAAAACGAATTTGAGGTAGCAACAAATCCGACATTTCCATTTTTGCAAGAAAAAATAGTACTTTCACTGTTTTTTATATCTGAAGTTGAAAATTCAAATTCTAATGTTTTACCACCTGTTTTAAAATCGTTATCAAATATTTTAAAAGGGATTTCAACCCTTGCATTTCCGCTCACTTTAAGCGCTACAGAACCCTTTGAATCTTGAATCCAACCATTGGTACTGAAATCAAAATCAGTAAGCGTACATGACAAGTTTTTGTATTTCCACTCGTTTTTGTTAATCTCTGAATTGCTTCTGTTTCGACTACTTAAAAATAATTCCAAGCCTAACGTTTCGGCTTCAACTTGAATATCAAATGCCGTTACAACTACTGAAGTATTTTTCATTACAGCACCACATTTGAAAGTCACCGTGTGATTGCCCGCATCAGTAAATGTATAGGTAAACTTCTGCAAACTTCTATTCACCAATAATTCAGAAATCTTCACTCCATCGATCAAAATCTCAACATCGCTATAATTTGACGATGGTGAATACACCAGATATTCAATTGAAGCTGGAGAGTATTGATTTGCCACAACGTTATTTGCTGACGAAACCAAAGGCGTTAAATTCCCCGCCACAACGCAGATAATATCCGTCAAAACATGATTACTTTCGATGACCTCACCGGATAAATCAGCAGTCATATATACTTCTAAAACATGAACTCCGTGCGACTGTGCAGGGATTTCATAAAGAAGCTCTTTGTTATTAATTGAAGTAACTACTGGCGGCAAGTCTAAACCATTTAATTTGAAATGAATCGTCTTCTCAACATTCCCGGTTGGGATATACCGGAAAATTATTGGTCCCGAATTAATAGTGGTCTTGTCGTATGTAGTACTTAAAGCGAGTGCTATTGTTTGAATATCATATTTTAATTTTCTGTTATTTCCATAACTGTCCGTTATACTGAGAGTAATGGTATTATTTCCCGCCAAAATAGATGACGTGATATCTATCTCATTGACTCCCTGACCAATGTTTTTATTAAATAGGATCGTGTTTCCTTTTAAAATACTCGCAGTTCCCCCGCCAGTCTCACTACCATCTACGCTGTCGATGGATGACCACGAAAAAACTATTTTAACTTCACTTCCAAATGATCTTACGAACGATGCAGGTATTTCAGATTTTGCGCGGAAAACAATTCCATTGGCTCCTCCGCTTCCCCCACCACCAGTTCCATATTCACTTTCTGACTTTTCTCCTAAAGCTGAATATGCGATCTGCTTAATGATCTTTCCGTCTTCATTCTTAATGAAAAACATGACGGGATAAGTGAAATTATCTGCAACTTCTTTATCTGATCTTTCATATTTTGTGAAATAAATTCTTCCTGTATATCTCATTTTAATCTTCTTGTGTTAAATCAATAAAACCATCTGCTCCACCTCCAGGTATATTAACCTCAAGCACAGACCAAACAAAACCGTCAAAGGAAATTATCCCGAAATTTTCAATCGTAACTCCTGAAGCATTTTCGTAGACTCCACTCCCTGCCCAAAACCATTTTGCTGATCCCGGCTTAACAATAATATTATCAGTAGGCCTTAAAATTCCTCCAAAGGCAAAATTTGCTTCTGGATTAACTTCAGACTCTTTAAGCAATTCTATCTGTTTCCTATTTTCTTTGATATAGTCTACGATTTCCTGAAGCTCATCAAGATTATCATCATTAGAATCTAGTATTTCGTTGATTTTTGCAATCAGCTCAAGCATTTCATTATCTTTTGCCTGAAGTATATTTACAATTTCCTCGATTTGCTCCTTTGTATAGACATTTCCGGTCTCTTCACTATCGTCTATAGTGGCTGCTAGTTTGATTTTTAATTTTTCTTTCCATTCTTCTACATTAGCTGCTGTAAGATTGGATGCATTAAGTTTTGCGAGCACTACATAATGTGCATTTTCATCTTGCAGATGATTTGTAAAAATTGTGTTGGATACCGTTTTTTGAAAAGTTTCATTTAAACCCGTTACCTCATCCATCTTGATATTTTCATCTAAATGACGGAATGAAGAAAAGGTTTGCTGAAACTGATGTTCTGTGGGCATATCGCCCTTTTCAAACCAGCTAAATATTGTTTTTAATGGTACTTTCATTATTATTATTGAAAATTATTTTTGATAAAAATGATAATTTGAGGGAAAGTCTATTCTTGGTGGACTTATTGTAGATAATAGAATTCTATTTTTTTGAGCAATTATTGATTTCCGCCCTCTTTTATCGTACTATCAATTAGTGAATTATTAATATGGTTGTCACCTTAGAAAACATCTATTTTCGCAATATTTTTTTGTAATTTTATTTTAAATCAACTACATTCTCTTACATTTTTTCTATACTGTTTTCTTGGTATACTTTTTTTGACTCCAATGATTATTCACATTCTTTAGAGTTCAAATTTCCTGTTTTTATGCCTTTTATAAAAGTTTTTTGACCTCGCTATCCTATAGTTGCAATAACAAGTATTTTCTGAGAAATAATTATTTCCTTCAAAAAGGAGTAATTTATTCCATAGTATAGCATACAAAACCCATAATCAGAAGATTACTGTCTTCTAACTATGGGCTTTATAATAAATTACAGAGAGTTATTTTTAATTTATTATAGAGAGTGCTTCTTAATTAGATGTCATATTGCTTTGTATAAATTGGCTCCGTATCAAATTTGAATCCTTTATTAGCAGCTATACCTGTTACTTTACAAAAACCAGGAACCTTAAACATTGTCCCTACATTATCATGAGTCACTTCTATATAGCTGTCGCTGTCATTGAAGATTTCAATACGCTGTCCTAATATTGGTTTTTGTGGTAATCTTACGGTTTCTCTTGTTACAATATAAATATGAGCATTTCTAGATCGTCTTACATCTCCAACTGTATTATACAGAGGATTAAGAATCAACTGCATAGAAGTATCATTAATATCAACAGTATCTACTGATAAATCTCCAGCTATCTGAACTTTGTCTTCATGATTACCTGCCTCTCTTCCTATACCAAGTAACTTTGCATCAAAATGAATATTTAATCCCTCAAATCCATTAACTGATGAACCGTATTTAATGTATTCATTGATTCTACCTGCGTAGAAAACTTCATTAGATAAATCAACAAGTCCAGCTTCTCCGCCAATGTAATCTTCTTCTAAGGCTAATGTTCCGTAACCTATGCTATTCATTAATCTCACACTGCTGAATTGTGGAGCTTGGCCTGTCCCTAAATATTGGTCAATATTATTTAGATAAGATAAATTGGAATGGGTATGAGAACTTCCTCCTGCTGCCGCATTCCATGAATTAATATTAGCTTGAGTTATATTATTTACAGGATGTGACTTAGAAATGAAATTACTATCAACCCATGTTTCTGTTGCATAACTGCCTGATGAAATTCCACCTAAATTATCAGCATTCCTTGCGCTATCTACTCTAACCCCATAAGTTCCGGAGCCATTTCCACCTACTAATGTTGGATAACTAGGATTCCATTGGAATTCTGCATCTACATTTGATTTTGAAGCTCCCCAAGGAGTTGTACCACTTGAAATATCAAATATAGTATGCCCATTCCCGTAATTATTCCAGGTCATTTCGCTTAGAACCCGTCTATTCGTGATAGCTGGTTGACCTACATAGTTCCAATGATAAGGTGGTGATACATCTAATAACTGATTTAAGTTGACAGCATGAACACCAATTGTACCATTTGGAATAACGGGACTTTGTAAAAAAGTATTCGTATTAGCGAAAGTTTGAACACCATTCAATGTGGCATAACTTCCCAACTGAGTATTTAAAGCAGATTGTGTGACATATCCATTCAAATTTGCTGAGGTCAGAAATCCTTGATTATTTACCCAGTTCTGTGTTGATAATGTATAGATTGCTATCTTTACTTGTTTCGTTCCTACTGGTTCAGCTGAGTTATCAATTGAAACTACACGATTAACAGTTGTTTGACCGCCACCGCCAGTGGTTATAGCTTTTACCGAAAATCCTTGCCAGTACCACAATCTTGGAAACCAAAAACATAGGTTTCCGTTGATATTTACTGCAATAATAGTAGTAAGATCTGAATAGGTTGAATATCCTGACTGATTGATGATAGTATCTGCATAGATATAACCCTGAACTTTTGTATCCATCGGTATACCACCTCCGTACATATTACCCTTAATTTCTAAAAGAAAAGATTCTCCCTGAGTCTGCGAATAGTCAATATTTGTTGTAATTAATGTACCATCTGTAAAATCTCTATATGAATTAACAAATGCATCATCCTTACTATATTTTGTAAGCTGGCCTCCACCTCCCATAAGGAAGTAATCATCGGATGAATTATTCTTAATAAAACCATTTGAAGTAATATTACCATTAACATCTAATTCAGTTGTAGGGTTTTCCTTATTTATACCAACAAAATTATTCGCCCTGTTTGCTGATAAAATTGGTGCCGCATTGTTTAATCCATTATTCAGACCATGTAATGTTAATAACCCTGTACTGGTATCTGTGTAAAAATTAAACCCATAAGAATCTGATAAAGTGGGTTCTGCCAAATGAAGAACTCTTTGTTTGCCTATGTTAGTATTACCAATAAGTAATGCTCCGGTCATGGTATCACCAGATTTGTTTACTTTACCATCTAATTGAGAATTCAAATTAGATTGTAAAACGTAGCTAGCTAATTCTGCATTTACCCAAGTTTGTGTTGCTAAATATCTCAAGCCATTTGTGCTATGAAGAACATAGGGCGCATTATCAGCATTACCAGAACTAAAACCTATCCCTGTTGCATTTTCTAAAGCATTAACTTTATTATCAGGATTGAAAATTCCTGCGTGCCAAACTTGATTATCTTTATAGTGAAATGTATTTTCTCCAACAGCTAAACTATTTGCAAAAGCCCAAGGTGATAAGCCCCATCCCATATAAACATGAGCAAGATTATCTCCTGTAGTTAAAGCGCCAATACCTGCCATAAAATCAGAATCATCCATCTTTTCCCAGAATAATCCAGTGGCATTTAATGTTGATGCTTGTTGAATTGTAATAACACCTTGTTCACTAATTCTACCTCCTCCAGTTAAAGTACCACCTGACAATGGTAAGTAATTATTGGGATTAAAGTTACCTTCGTGCCATAAACCATAATTATTATAAGTAGGAGTTGATGCATTTGGCGTGATTCTAAATCTTTGCGCTACGCCAGTTTCTACAAGGTTGAATTCTCCTCCTGAAGATTCTATATGCCATTTACCTACTCCATTTTCAGAAAATTGTAAATGATTGTTTGTTGCATTGAGGTTTAGTGTACCAGTCATGGTATCACCAGACTTGCTTACATAGTTTGCTAACTGACTTTGATTTACAGGGTTTGGTAAATTATTATCATCCCACAAAGTTCTTACTGGCGACCATGGTGTATTTTGATACCATGATGTTTTATATTGAATATTTCCATTGCCCCCATTAAAAATCAATTGAGTTTTATCATGTCCTGCTAAACCATTTATGTTTAAAATAGTACCAATACTATTTTGAAATCCTGTAGTTGATGTAGGTAGAGAATAAAAATTACCTAACCATATTTTCCCATTACCATCTACAACATCATTATAGTTAGATGCATCAATAGCTTTTAAAGTATTAGTCCCATCATTACTAAAAAAATTAGAAGGATTAAAATTCCCTGTGTGCCATAATTCCATCCAAGATTTAACACCATTGACACTTTCTTTTGTTCTAAACCAAAGTCTTGAAACATCACCATTGTGACCGTTATTATAATAAAAATCTAAATTATTATTGTCTCCCCCGACTTCTGAAAATTTTATATAACCTCCATAACTTGCTCCATCTGGTCTATCAGTTCCAGCCCAACTAGATGAATAATAGCTAGAAATAAAACCCCCATTTGGTAATTCTGCATCTAAAGTTGTGGCAACAACACCAATTGATTTTGATGCTATCTTATCATTTTGAAGAAAATTAGAAGGATTTAAATTCCCTGAATGCCATAAATTACCAATTGTTGTAGCATCAACAGTTGCTTGTAATTGAGAACCAGTCCAGCCGAGTAGTATATTATTACCAGTCGTTCCAGTTCCTCCAACTCTTACATATTGTCCTAATGGTTGATAATTTGCTAATTGACCCAAATTAACAGCATGGTCATTTTGTATAGCATTAGGCACTGATATGTTAGTCCTAAAAGTAGTTAACAAATCTTCTACAACAATTTTTTCAATAGAGTTTCGATAAATTGAAACATTCTTATTATTTAATGTTCCAAGTAAAAATTCATTAGGTGTTGGTTGAACAAATCCTCTTGCATTTGCAGAGTCACCATCAAGAATCCATTGTGTATATGCACCAGTAAAACCTTTTATACCATCAATACTTTGGTCACCTGTTGTTTTAACATAACCAGCTAATTGACTTTGATCTACTTTAGCATTCCAATCGCTTGCAGAACCAAAATTAGACGTAAGAATATTACCATCAGGTTGAATTAATACCTGTTCAGAATAATTTGCCCCACCATCAGAGGAAAACTGGAAAGCGTATCCTAAACTATCAGAACTACCACCTCTTTTATTACCTACCTTCCATCTTGTATTATAAAAATGATAAATATGTCCTGAAACAATACTATTAATAGATGATGAAGTCTTCCAAATATCTACTTGATTTTGTTCATTACCATAAAAAGAAACGTTAGAAGTTAAAGCAAAATTTTTATCAGCTATAATCCATTGTGGTGTATTAATGGTAACATAATTATCAGAATCGGTCGATGTAATAATTTTAGACCATCCTGAAAAATTACCATTTTGTAAAGCTCTTTTATAAATATCACCATAAGTGTTTATACCTAATTGAACACCATAATCAGGATGTGTACTTATTGATATTAAACCATTTGCATTATCTACAGCATTTGGAAATAAGTTAGTTGAGGTAGGATATATTACTGGATAATAATTAAACGTATAATCATTAATAAGATTATTCAAATCAGCTTCTCCAGTAGCTGTTGATTGTAGAAAACTATGAGTATGATTAATTAATGCAAAATCTGAAAGTGGTTTATGACCTCCACCTCCTAGTAGTGCATAACCATTATTTGAACCTTCTTTAATAAATCCAGCTGAAACTAAATTTGCGAAAGCATTAGTATCAGATGTAGTAAAGAGATAGTTTGACCCATCATATTGAATAGTTCCAACATTAACCCCTGATTTATAGAATACCATTCCAGGATTTGAATTATCTTCTGATATTATTCTTAATCTATGATTAAGATATTGATTACCTCCAATAGTTTTAAACCATTTGGCACCTTCTATGTTTTGTTCTGTATTTAAAGTAACATAATCATTTAACTGACTTTGACTTACTTTGGCATTCCAATCACTTGCTGATCCATAATTTAAAGTGGCAATATTTCCTTTTGAATAAATTCCGTTGGTAGGAATTAAGTTTTCGTCTTGAAATGCATTAGATACAAGTAAACCTCCCATGTAAGCCTTCTGAGCTTCACCTCCGTTTAAAAATGCAAATGGTGTAGGAGCGTCTATTCCAGTATAGCCGGCGACTATATATTTTTGCCAATAATTCCCTAGCTGATTTGATGTTATTAAATTTAAATCAGAAACTATTTCCGTATGTGTTCTTCTACTTATTTTTTTTGTAGTAGGGTTCCAAACTAACACAAAACCGGCCTCGTTTGGAACACTTTTTACGATAATTTCGCCTTCAACGGCGACGTGATTATTAAAATATTCGGGTGCGATCATCAATCTAATCTTGCGGTTAAGGTTATTCTATATTCGTTTGGAGTAAGAGGTGCCAAAACATCGATCTGCACATCATTTTCGGTAACAGGTACACAGCTAAGATTTATTCTCCTGTTATCTGCATTTCGGTAGCAGGTATAATCAACGTTTCTTGTCTCCCAGTTATGCGTTAATGAAAAAGTTACAGATGAGCCGTCACCGATCTGCCATGTTCTGCTTTTAATTTTTGCATCCAAAACAGCTTTCGTCGATTTTGGAGTCATTGCTTTAACAGCATCAGTTCCCACAATAGCTTCAACATCTGTAGCGATCTGAATAAGTCCTTTCACTGTATCTGTAGCATCTACAATATCAGGAATTCCTTTTTCTATAATCTGATAATTTGTAGCAACATTGGAAGCATTATCGGTATTAGCAATAAGATGATCACCGATTGAAACAGGCTCATCACCCACCCAACCATTTGCCGTAATCACCCAGACCATCCCTGTTTTAATGGTAGCTGATGTAATTGGCGAAGGAGTGACTATTGATCCTTTAACTGTCGCAGGAATATAGCCTCCCGGCTGATAAATCAATGCTCCTGTAAGGCTTTGCCCTATTAAGTTTTCAATATAAGTTTTAATCTTATTAGATGACCATGTATAGGTACCCGACTGCGTAGCATCATTCAGGAAAATGGAGACGATATCTGCATTGGTAAGGTTTCGGCCCGCTACTTTAATAACGTGTCCCGAACTATTCGTCAGGATCTGGCTTAGCAATAGAAGTCCACCAGTCTGATCTGTCTGAAAAGGATTATTGGTCAGCGGATAATCAGGATGTACATAATTTTGGGCTAAATTAATCCATTCGGCACCGTTCCATTGATGCAACTCACGTCTATAATCAATTACCCAACCTGCAGGCACATTATCTGTACTTGGAAATGTGTCAAAATATTGAAATCTGGTACGTTTCAGTTCTCCAAAAAAATTATCCTGATGTGCGTTATTACTTATTACTGCGTTATTATTCATGGTTGTTTTATTTTTATTTATGGTTTAACTTTTAAAATGAGAATGTTAATTGGATTGGGAAGGTCTCCCAGCATCTTAATTTCTATGGTTTGATTGGTTGCGTAATCGTCAATATTTATTTTTTTACCCGTCACACTATCCCGGGCCTGAATGATTACATTTTCAGTTTCTAAGGTGTTGGGGAAAACTGTGCTGCCTGTCACTTGTACCATTGCACTTGTAGGAGTCTGTGAGATGAGCAAAACCTTATCATAGATTTGCTTATTAAATTCCTGTTGATTTTGCGGACTGTTTAACCAATCGTAATCGAATAACAGTTTCACTTTATCTTCCCTGGATTCTCCTATCGGCATCGCCTTTAGAGCTTCAATGTCCTGTCGGTTTTTTTTAATGAAATCGACTATTTCCTGAAGTTCGTCCAGAGACAGATCACTCGATAACAGTATCTTTTTAATATCCTCAATCTCTAAGGTAAATGATTGAAAAATTTCTTCAAACCCGTCAATACTCTCCCTAGGAATCAAGTCATCTTTGTGATGAAAAGATGAAAAAGTATCTTCAAACTGTGTTTGCGTCGGAAAATCTCCAGCTTCAAACCAACTGAAGATTGTATGTAATGGTGTACTCATTTAATGATTTAATATTAGTTTTTGATAAAATTGATAATTGGGAGTGATCTGTCTTTTCAGGCTTATTGCTTTAGTAAAAATTCTCTATTTTTCGATTGATTCTTGATGTCATTCCTCTTTATCAACCTTATCAATTAATGAATTGCATGGTCATCATCAAGAAAACCATGCATTTTATTGTATTGCTGTCAAAGTCAGTTAATTAAACACACTTCTTTGAAGACAATACGATTTACAGCTTTTAAAATCTTATTTCGAAAAAAATAAGTCTGCTTCAGCTTTTCTACGCCTGATTAAACCGTTTAAAGTTTTTCCTCCTGCGGTAATATATCTCGAGGTAAACCAATCTCTGATAGTTTCTGAATTTGCTTTTTTATTGATCAATGAAAACAGAGTATCAGATCCTCCTGTGTTGTAAGTATGCGAGACAAGAGCATCAAATTGATTTTGTGTAAGAGCGACTTTAAGTTTATTGCTGACTATTTTTTCATACGTCGGTAAAACAGATGAAAATAATTCTACCCCTTTTTCTTTACTAATTGAAGGATCCTTCAGGGTTACTTTTTTTCCGCCCGGATAATATGTATTTCCGTAGCCAATTGTCGGGATTCCTGCTGAATCCAAATAAGGTTTTGAACTGAATCCTTCAAATGATAAAATCAGGTTTATTCCTTTTTGTGATGTTTTCATTTCTTAAAATATTTATAGACGAAAAAGATGAATATTAAAAAGGTCACAACAATCGTAATTACGATCCAGGTTCCGGCTTGAAAGCCTGTAGAATTGATGTTTTTAGTCTCTTCAAAAACTTCTGAATCAATTTCTCTGTTAGCTTCTTTTAAAACAGCATTCTGAGCCGAATCCTGAAAAATATATGTAAATTCTTCTTTTCTTACTTCCGAATTTTTATTGTCTGTCTTCAGATAATGGTTATTAATTGAGTATTCTGCATTTCCTGTGATAGAAATACTTTGAACGGTATCGCTTCCAACGACATTATGGAAAACAAAAGGGTTAGATAGATCCGATTTTCCTGTAATCAATACCTCTCCGGAAATTTCATTTTTCTTTTCTTTGACTAATGCATCGACAGCTGTGTTTTGAATAGATTTTGTGTTTTGTACACTTGCAGAATCTACTTTTACTTTCTCTGTCTCACTTTTATTTTCTTTATAATTGGTTGTAATTTTATGTTTACTTCGGCAACACAATATGAGGCCACTGAATATAATCAGCAGCAGAATTTTTGCTTTCATAAGCTTTATTTTTTGAAATTATTAGGGTAAAGAAGCCGGGAGTAGAAGGAAGTTATTGTATTCGTAAACAATGTTTCCCGACTTTTATCTTTATGTAAATATTTTATCTTCCTTCACATATTCTTTTTTGATACTTTCTAAGAACACTTCTAAACTTACTCTGTAATCAGGTTCTTGTGATGCAATTGTTTTTAAACTAACATCTTGTATAACATTCATAATATTAGAGCCGGTGAGCTCGTACCGTTTGGCAATCTGTTCTAAATTAATATCCTTAAGCTGTAATTGCACAGGCAAATTTTGTTGCCAGATACGCAAACGCTCTTCATACTTTGGATTATTAAATTTGATGCAGCTATGAAAACGTCGCGTAAAGGCTTTGTCCATATTATTTTTAAAGTTAGATGCCAAAATAATAAGTCCCGAAAACGTTTCTATTCGCTGTAACAGATAAGAAACTTCCTGATTCGCATATTTATCATGAGCATCCCGTACATTGGTTCGCTTTCCGAAAATGGCATCTGCCTCATCAAAAAATAAAATCCAGTTTTTGTTTTCTGCTTTATCAAATAATTTGGCTAAATGTTTTTCAGTTTCGCCGATGTATTTTGAGACCAGCATCGAAACATCAACTCTGAAGACAGGGCGTTCCGTATATTTCCCTAAAAGGCTCGCTGCAAGAGTTTTCCCCGTTCCCGGTTCTCCATAAAACAATACCCGAAAGCCTGGTTTAAGTTTTTTCTGCATATCCCAATCTTCCATAAGAATCCGGCTGCTGTTGTACCAGTCTTCAATGCTTTTAATTTCGTTTAGTGTGATTTTAGGAAGTATCAAATCATCCCACGATCGACGGGTCTGTAATAGTTCTGCAGGAAAATCATTGCTCATTTTTGGCAATACTTCTACTCCGAAAACAATCGTATTAAAAGCTTCCTGATGCACACTTATCTGGCTATTCGTTGAACTATGCTCTGATGAACCCGATAAAACAATAAGCTCTTCTTTAATCAGAACCGAATTGGGATCGAAATAATCTAATGCCTTTAGTCGTTCTGTAATGCTTTCTCCACCCAAAATATATTGAACAGTCTGAATTGTCGGATAAAAAAGTCTGCCATTATCATTGGTTACACAGTAATCAAACAACATACTACTTGGAAACTCCAGAAAAATACGCTTCAGCAGTGACGGATCCAATCTTGGTAACAATGCCATCAACAGAATTATAACTTCCTGATGTGTAAGTTTTTTCCCGGAAATATAGTTTCCTAACTGAAAGCCTTCATGATCATTAGTTTTCAATTCGGGTGCTGCCGTATTAAAATCTTCTGAAGCATTGTTGATACGCCATTTAATAACCTCTTCTAAATGAGTAAATAATTTTTGTATTTGTTCTTGTTCCATTGGTTTTTTAGTCTTTTTTATTTTTTAAAATTCAAAATTTACTCTAATTCATCTTTTTCAATAAATTCTTGTTTTGGTTTTTTAGTGTAGCAAATCAATTCTTTTTTGTCTAAAAATTTTTGAAAAACATTTAATAATTTGTTACTAGAAGTAAACGTTACTCATATTAGAAAGTCTTACCAAAACTGCCTGAGCAGTTATTTTTTGTTGAAAGTCTTTCTCTTCCTGAAATTCCTACTTGTTAAAAAATCAATCTTACGCTCTCACGGAATCATGATCTACGCTTGAAAGAAAAATAATAGTTCAGCCATAAGCTATTATTCTTTTTTTGGATGAGATTCTAATGCTCTCACATCAGAAAATTCCAATATTTCAAGGACAAAAGGTTTCCTGTTATAGAACATCTTACCCGATTGAGGCGTTTTTTTTAAAATAATTTCACACTATAAAGTGGTTTACTTTAATAAACCTCAACCGAAAAGTTGCTCACCTATGAATAAAAATAACTTTTGTAACATCTCATTTTTTTATTGTTTTTTATTATTTAAATTGACCTTAGATTAAAAGTATTTTCGGTGCTTTTGTGAAGTAAATAATGGCTTGATATTCCATCTTAAATATTGTTTTCTATTTAATTTATTTGGTTAAAATTTGTACATGGCTGTAACGACTACACTGCCAAAAGCATTAGCATTATTATTATTGTAATATAAAGCTGAAAAATATAAAGGATTAGTTGTAGCAACGCCTAAAAGAGCTGAATATCTTACATTACCTCCCTGATATACGTCTGAGGATTCTATATAAATAGCAAGAGAAGTTCCCTGTTTAATAAATTCTACACTTACACTGCCTCCATTGTTTAACGTACTTACATATACATTACCCACGTAAAGCCTTACTGCAAAACCATCAGCACCTCTAAATGAAATATCTTGTAGTAAGTCTGGTATGTTATTAGCTTCTAGAATATCGGTCAATCCAAATTTAGCGATTTGTGTTACGCTTGAATTTGCCCCAACATTGGCAGAAGCAACAAACTTTATATAAAAGTTATCTGTACTTAAAAATTCTTTGTTATTTATTTTAGTATTAAAAATTGGTATCCCATCGGATGCTAAAGTTTTAACAGCATTATCAACTTTATAATAGCTATTTTGGACATTAACATATTGATCTGATGATATAATATCGTTGTATCTTTTAATATTCCATTTAATATCGCCTAAAGGAAGATAGTTGATATTAGCAGTAATCTTTATGGGTTGAGTAACATATAAAATAGCAAAACCATTATCTATTTTTATTTTATATTCTCCTTCTCCTAAAGTGAAGAAATTATAATAAAAAGTAAGATTGAGCCCCGAACTATAATATTGAACCTGTGAATTTGGTATATCCAATAAAACATTATTATTTAGGTCACAAATGCTAACTTTAGAAGTTAGTGGGTTTATATTAAGATTTGCTCCTTCCAAAGTTATATAATAGTTATTGTCCTGTCTAGGAATTAAAAAAGGAGTGACTTTGATAACACTCATAGTACTTATAGAAATATTCCCATTCATTATTGTTTTCCATGCTGTTTTCTGTGCATCGGTAAGACTATTAGCTAAGAGCACAAAATCATCATAATCAGAAAACATGAACTTACGCTTCAATCCTGTTATATCCGTTCCATAAAATTTCTTGTTGTTGTATGTCAGCTGCTGCGGTAGAGTTTCCGAATTATCTTCCAACACCAAAGCTTTCATTCTAGCACGATCTTTCAGATGCAGTTGCTCGCTAGGCGTATTTGTACCGATTCCGAATTTTAAACCTCCAGTGTCTCGAAAAATTGATGAATTTTTAAAGTTTGCTCCGTCCCAAAATAAAAGATGATTTTCTTCAGGATTGATCGTTTTATAACTCGGATTTCCAGACATATTAACGAAGTAATTTCCATCTGTTGTCGGTTTTTCAAGCTTTCTGTTAAGTACATCTTGCAAGCCTTCAACCATTGAAATGTTAATATTTGTAAGTCCGGTTGGCAAATAGTTCGCTATGATTTTTTTATCACCTCCTTTAAATATAAATAATGAAAAGTTTCCGTCAACCGGAATTGCAATAAAATCATTTTGTTGGAAGTCGTAATTATTGGAACTACTGACGAACTCATCTAAAGTACTTTCCTTAGCCTCGATCAGATCAGTTAATCCTAAAGCTTCAATTTTATCAGCTCTGATTTTTCCGTCTTTAACGTAATCGGAAAGCATCATTGCCATTGTCATAATCTGTTCTTTATTAAAAACATCTACAGGCTGACCTTCATCTACTAAAGCCATATTATCAGGAATATCGCCGACATTAGCCTTGTTATTTAATGATGCTTCCAGTCCGTCAACTTCTGCGATCGGAATTTTTGTATTCTTGTTTCTAAAAGAAGAAAATGTCTGTTTAAAATGTTCCTCTGTGGGTATATCACCGGTCTGAAACCAGCTTAATATTGTTTCTATATCTGTCATGTTATTAAATGTTTGTTTGTATGATTTCGAGAGAACTGACTTTATAAAAGCTCATACTTACTCGATTAATATTGTGTTTTTAATTTATAATGTAATTGATTAAATCATTCTCGTCTCGTCCTAAAATAATTTTAATAGTAACGGGTTGCGATCTGAATTTTGTTCCATTAACATTAATTTCTAATAACATTTGAATAAGTGAAAATGGTTTTCTGTGATGCGCTGAATATTTAAATGAACCAGGTCTGTGAAATGTTCCCGACGGAGCAAACTCGTTGTAAGCTGAATCAGGTTTAAAATAGTTGATCGGATTAAGATCTATAGCCATTTCATTAGACGTTACCGGATATTCCGACTGTCGACCCCAAGATTCTGCATCCGACAAAAGCTCCTGATAATACCCTGCATTTTTTACATAACCACTTTTAAGTGTTTTTTGTTGTTTGTAGCGTTTAATGATGATTTTGGGTTGATATTTATCGATATCTAAGTCGGTTAACAATTTTACGTTTAAACATTTATAAGCTACATTTCTACTTAAAACATGTTTATAATCATCTATCTTTTGGGGTTCATTTTCTTCCGGATCTTCAATATTTATATGCCCTCTGCCAGATTTCTCGATATCTTCAGCGACATAGAAATGATAGTATTTTTTCTTATAATCTCGAGATGGTTTTACATCCAATCCGAAACTAAATTCATTTAAATGGACATAATTATCGATGAACTCTCCAAACTGATTCTGTGTAGGATATTTACCTGTTTCAAAATAGGTTTTCAGTTCCTTTCTTTGGGTTAAGATATTCTTTTCTTTCATTGTGTTTTTTGATGTTTTATTGTTATGTTCCTGATATAATTGTCCTCCGGAGCCAATTAGTATTCATAGATTTAAAGTTCAAAATTCATCCTTTTTTTGTTCGTATGAAAGTTTTTTGCCCTTGCTATCCTGTAGTTGCAGTAAGTCTTATTTTTCTGGATCATAGACATATATTTCTATAGTTCCGAATTCTCCTGTCATATCAACGGGAATATAATCTTCCCTTGGCGTGTAAATATTTAGATTTACCATATGATCATCAGACCTTGCCGCCATACAATCTACCGGAGTTGATTTATTAAATGGTTTATTGATTTTGCTATTGATCCAAACTCGGCCTTCAGGGAAAGCTTTTTCCATAAATCCGGTGTAGAAACCAACGTCATTACGGCTCCAAGCAATATCCCCAATTGTATTTTCTAATACAGTAAATCTGGGTTCGAAAGATTTTTCCTCCACATGTAATAAGGCTCTGTAAATTTTATAGTTCCTTTTAGGCTCTGTAGAATCTACAATCCCTAAAACCCTTTGCCAATCATATATATTTTTAGAATCAAGATTGGAAGCATCTCTTCTTGTTAAATAGCTGATATGCGAATCTTCTGACCAAAGGTGGTTTTCTAATGCTTCTTTATCTGCTTTATTTTGAAGATTGGCATTCACACCGCCCAGTTGTTCCTGAACTGTTGCTTTGTCGGCTTTAATTGCAAGATTGGTATTCACATCAACTAATCCATCTTCAACAACTTTTATTCGGTTTACTTCCTGCTGAAGCGTAAGTTTATCGGCTTTGGATTGAAGATCGGTGGTGAAAGTGCCGAATTGCTCAAGAACTGTTGCTTTATCTGCTTTAATGGCAAGATTAGAATTAACATCAACTAACCCATCTTCGACAACTTTTATTCTGTTTACTTCCTGCTGAAGCGTAAGTTTATCCGCTTTAGATTGAAGATCGGTGGTGAAAGTGCCGAATTGCTCAAGAACTGTGGCTTTGTCCGCTTTAATTTCAAGATTAGTATTCACATCAACTAACTCATCTTCAACAACTTTTATTCGGTTCACTTCCTGCTGAAGCGTAAGTTTATCCGCTTTAGATTGAAGATCGGTGGTGAAAGTGCTGAATTGCTCAAGAACTGTGGCTTTATCTGCTTTAATGGCAAGATTAGAATTAACATCAACTAACCCATCTTCAACAACTTTTATTCGGTTTACTTCCTGCTGAAGCGTAAGTTTATCAGCCTTAATGGCAAGATTAGCATTAACATCAACTAATCCATCTTCAAGAAATTTTATTTTATTCAGTTCTGGATCAATCGTAGCTTTATCAGCTTTTAAACCTAAATTAATATTAACACCGTTCAATTGCTCAAGAACAACCGCTTTATCTGCTTTAATGGCAAGATTGGAATTCACATCAACTAATCCATCTTCGACAACTTTTATTCTGTTCACTTCCTGCTGAAGTGTAAGTTTATCAGCTTTAGATTGGAGATCGGCGGTGAAAGTGCCGAATTGCTCAAGAACTGTAGCTTTATCTGCTTTAATGGCAAGATTGGTACTCATATCAACTAATCCATCTTCAACAACTTTTATCCGGTTAACTTCTTGCTGAAGCGTAAGTTTATCCGCTTTAATTGCAAGATTAGAATTCACATCAATCAATCCATCTTCAACAACTTTTATCCGGTTAACTTCCTGCTGAAGGGTAAGTTTATCAGCTTTAGATTGGAGATCGGTTGTGAAAGTGCCGAATTGCTCAAGAACTGTTGCTTTATCCGCTTTAATGGCAAGATTGGAGTTCACATCAATTAATCCATCTTCAAGAAATTTTATTTTATTCAGTTCTGGGTCAATCGTAGCTTTATCAGCTTTTAATCCTAAATTAATATTAACACCGTTCAATTGCTCAAGAACAACCGTTTTATCTGCTTTAATTGCAAGATTAGAATTTACATCAATCAATCCATCTTCAACAACTTTTATCCGGTTAACTTCCTGCTGAAGTGTAAGTTTATCGGCTTTTAATCCTAAATTAATATTAACACCGTTGAATTGCTCAAGAACAACCGTTTTATCTGCTTTAATTGCAAGACTAGAATTCACATCAACTAATCCATCTTCAACAACTTTTATTCGGTTTACTTCCTGCTGAAGTGTGAGTTTATCTGCTTTTAATCCTAAATTAATATTAACACCGTTGAATTGCTCAAGAACTGTAGCTTTATCCGCTTTAATTGCAAGGCCGGAATTTAGATTGGTTAATCCGTCCTGAACAATTTTTATTTTATTAAGTTCGCTTTGAAGACCTTCTACCATTCCGATTGTAATATTCGAAAGCCCGGTTGACAGATAATTACTTTTATCATTTTTTGCGCCGCCTTTAAATAGATAAAGAGAATAATTCTCATCATTCACCGGAATAGCAATGAAGTCGTTATCTTCAAAATCATAAGTGTCTGAATGGTTTGCAAAATCAGAAATTGTAGTCTCAACGGCTTCAATTAAAGTCGTTAAACCTAAAGCCTCTATCTTTTCAGCCAGGATATTTCCGTTGCTGTCTGTATAATCTCCAAGAGATATGAATGTATCATGACTCTGGTTCTTCGTATAGACATTTCCAAATTCAGAAATATTGCCAAGTTCATCAAAATCATCAACAGTAGCTGTATTAGAAGGAAAATTCCCTACTTCAAGCATTGTTTTCCAGGACTGTACATTTTCACTATTCAGATTAGATGCGTCTCTTTTGGCTAAAAATGAAGTGTGCGCATTGGCATCTGCCAAATGTAGCTCATACCTGTTTTTGTCAACTTTATTTTGCAGCAAGCTATCTAATCCTGCAATTTTATTTGTAGGAACAGGCTCATCTTTATGCCAAAATGATGACCAAGATTCTTTAAATTGTTCCTGAGTCGGGAAATCACCGGTTTCAAAGTAGGTGTATATTGTATCTAATGGTATTGACATATCGTTTATTAATTTTTGGTTAGTATTATAAAGTTGTGTTTCAGCAATAGCATACCCTCACAGGCTTATCGGTCGAGAATTAGCCATAATATAATATCGTCGAAATAATAGGGGCTTGCTGTTCCGGTATGGGTTGTTACAATTTCTTTTTTAATCTTGTAAAAGGGAATGCAATCTGAACAGCTTGTTGAATAATGACTGATTGTTTGTTATCTATACTTATTGTTCCTGAACTCTTTTTACCGTTTGTTTATTTTTCACCTGCAGAATAATAACATTCAATTCTTACGTTTCTTACTTCCACTACCTGGCCTCCATTCCAAGAGGTTTGATTTTGTCCTGCATGTAAATAGCCTTTCGTTAAGAGTTTACCATTATCTTCATCATAGATATCACATTGTATTGACTGATCGGTTTTCCTAAGATCTGCATTGTAATAAAAAGCTAAATAATCTCCAATATCATAATGATCGGTAACCGTATCTTCATCTCTGTATCTATCACTCCAACCAGAGGCCTCAATTCTATATTGAATAGAGACTTCTGTCTTGTTAACGAACTTAACGCTTGTATGTAAAACGTTTATTCTACTTCCATAATTAACTTTTGAAATTTGTATGGGTAAACCAATATTTTCTAATTTTCCAAAGTCAAAGTCATCATAAACTGTATTGAGGTTACTCCCGAAAATTCTGTAGATGCTGTAGGTTTGATTTAATTGATAAAGCAAACTATAATATTCTGTTTCTCCTAAATTACCATCTGAAATTTCGTTTACTTTTATCGTGTAAGGTGCACTTCCTATTATATAACATCTATCTATCATGCTTTTGAAATCTCCAGATGAGATCACCTGATCCGGTTCGTCATTTGTACTTACAACTATTGAAAATTTTAGATCCCCAACATTGATTTTTGAAAAACTAATGAATGCATTATCAATAGACGCCAATCTATTGGCAAGAATTATCGCTTCTCTATTGGTCATTACATCTTCCTTAAGTGTGAAAGAATCTATCAAATCCGAAAATTGGCTTTGTGTAGGATATTTACCTGTTTCAAAATATGTTTTTAACTGATCTCGTGTTGTTAATTCTTCTATTTTCATAATATTTTAATATTCTTTGCCGCTTATTCTCTTAGAAAATACTGTTCTGTTCTTATTGCTATTTGTTTTTTAAGCTTAAAACTTATCTTTTTCGTTTACGTATAAAAATTGCGTTTCCGTTGTGTGGTTTCAGAAGATCTATTCTTTTTTAAACAGATCAGTTTTTGCTTAATTTTAAGGTTCAAAATTCACACTTTTTTTATTCTTAAAAAAGTTTTGAGGCCCCTCTGATCTGTAGTTTCAGCAATCTTTATTGTATTCAGAATCAGATAAATAATTGCTAAATTTTAAAACCCAAAATTCATCCTTTTTTCATTCTTAGGAAAGTTTTCGAACCGCTCTGATTGGTAGTTGCAGTAACTTAGTGTGAAATACTGAAATAAACCATGCTGATTTTAAATTGGAATCTATTATTAGAATTACACGCACAAAAAAAGCCTGAATTATAAAATCCAGGCTTTACTTTTTTAATGTGATATCCCCAATGGGACAGTCTATCTTTTAATCTAATTTAAAAAAGAAAAAAGCTACCGCTGCCCACTCTTTTTTAATTCCACTGGCATAGCCAATAGTACCATGACTACTGCCTTCTACCGTTCCATTGTCTTTGATGTAACCAATGGTTGAGTGGCTGCTATTTTCTACCGTGCCGTCTTTTTTTACATACCCGACAGTAGAGCCACTTTTGTTTTCTATCGCCCCATCGCTTTTGATGCGACCAATCGTGCTGTGACTTTTATTTTCGATTGTACCGTCGCTTTTGATGTAGCCTACTGTAGAATGACTCTTGTTTTCTATAGTTCCGTCACTTTTGATATACCCTGCAGTATTACGACTTCCGGATTCTATCGTTTGTGCGCTTACAATAGAGAGACTGAACAAAAGGGAACAGATGAATAGTGTTTTTTTCATGGTTTAAAGTTTTAATAAGTTTTTTTTATTGATTCAAATATTAATTAACTGATTTCGGGTTAGGCAATAATGGTAAAATATTAATTTTGAGTCTATTATACATTTAATACAAAGGTTGATTTTATTCTTTTATAATAAAGTTAGCAAAGAAGAAGCAACAAGTTGATTTTGTAAAGCTTTTGCTCAGGCTTTGCGAAGCACATTTATTTGCCTTTGCTTTCTAAAATAAATAGTTTAATTATAAAATTTTTACGTTTAATGATTTAAAAACATTATCAGAATCTCTTATCCCGAACTGAGGTTAATTAGGATTTTCGAAAGACAATGATTCAAAATGCACAACGTTTTATTTACATATTATTACCTGTTTAAAGATAAAGAGTTTTTTGAATACACAAAACTGAAAATTCTAAAATGCAGATATTTCTCTTCAATAAATTTCGCACTGTTGGTCGGTTATATTAATAAGCATCATAAATAATTCATGCAACAGTTAAGTAAAAATAACGTACTCATTCGGGAAACCATCTGATCACTTCGAAAAATGATTGTACACCTTCGAAAAGTCATCTAACTAGTTCCGGAAATCATCTGAATGGGTCGGAAAACCTTCTTGCTACTTAAAGTAAACATCTAACCGATCCGCAAAGCCATTTGAGTATTGTGGGAATTCAGCTGTCTGTTCCGCAAGATCATCTGACTGGTTCGGAAAGCCTTCTTGCTACTTAAAGTAAACATCTAACCGATCCGCAAAGCCATCTAACTAGTGTGGGAATTCATCTGTCTGTTTCGCAAAATCATCTGACTGGGTCGGAAAGCCTTCTTGCTGCTTAGGAAAACCATCTGACCAATTCGAGAAGCTCACTGTCTGATGCAAAATGTCAACTGACTGTTTTATAGTAAAAAAATGTATTTAAAATACGGTTTTTCCTGATCTTTTGTAGTGTAGCCTTCTTTTATTTATTATTGTATTTAAAGTTCATAAAAAAGCGAAACTTCAAATGAAGTTTCGCTTTTTTATTTGTTTAACATAAACTGTTTAAAGTTTATCTTTATAATGATTATAAAATTCTAATTGGTCTGTTAAAACCTCATTAATCTCTGTCCAGCCATGTTTTTCCGATAAATCAATAGCTGCTTTCCAAGCATTCATATTAGGTTCGCCAAAATTTACGCCACTCCAATATCCCGCACTTACTAAAGCATCCCATGCCATAATAGGATCTTTTAATTCTTCATCTATTGCTTTGGCAGCTTCTATATGAGCGTCTCCAGTATATGATTTTGAGGATTTGGTTATTATCTCTAATGGAAGAAATAAGGGATGGCTCTTTATTTTTTCAGGCAATAGGTAAATATTATCAGGATGATTTAACATGAGATCCAATTCTAAATTAGTCCTAGCGTTTGTACTTGGCAATATATCTGATGAATAGCCTGAAGCGTCAAAGCCATGAGACTGAATAAAACTTTGCCAATAAAACTGAATCTTATTTTGTTCACTCAAGTCAATTAAATTGTACGAGTAAGCCCTTTGAGACAAAGAATTATAAACTTTCTTATTCCAAATACCATAATCTTTTATTTCAAAGTCTGGAAGATAAGACTGATCTTTTATCATCAAATTCATTAATTCGACATATTCTTTCTGTTGTGGAACATTATAATAATGATTCCAAAAATCTAAATACACTTTAGTATAAAATTCGGAAGGATTTTCTAAATATTTTAATTTATCTTCTTTATGAAGATATTCTTTTAAAAATTCCAATGCGTCAAAACTATTTGTATATTGCCTAAGCGGTAACGAAAGTTCTTCAAGTAATTGCCAATCATCTAAAATATATTGGACAAAATCTGAAGTATCTAACATTCTTAATTGTCTAAAAGGTAAAAAGTTACCCAAATTATTTGAAAACAAATAATGATCACTTCGATTTCTTAAATAAACAGGAGATTCTATTAATTTTTTATTTGGTGATAATTTAATAGCATAACTATCATATGTTTCAAAAGAAAATGGAGCTACGTACCATTGTCCAATCTGTAATATTTTGGTGTAAATTTTAGCCTCTTCCAGATGGCTAAATTCAACGCCTAGAATTGTATTTAATTTTTCTTTACCTTCATACAATTCTTTTAAATCTTGATGTATTTTGTTTAGTTTCATATGTTAATTTCCTTAATTATGTGATTTCTCCATATTTCATTTGCTACTATTTTTAGGTGAGATAAAGCATTAAAATGATCTTCTTTATCTCCATCTTTATCACTTTTGCTAAGAGCTGTTGATACAGTCTGAAGACCTACAGTTAAAGCACTTTGATAACTTGTCAGCGTTATGTCATTCACATCTGATAAGATTTTTCTTTTTTGTCGTTTTAATTCTTCATTATATTCTCTAGTATTGGTAAATTTATTAAATAAATCTGGAATTTGTTCAGTAATATCTTTGGAAATTGTATCAAACGCTCCAGCTTTATTACCTCTTGATTTTACAACAAAACTACCTTCATTTTCTGTTACAAAACTATTTATATCAATATTACCACGTTTTAATAATAGATGAGCCTCTTTAATAAAATTATCCCAATGCTGTTCCCACATTTGAGCTCTTTTGGAGTTCTTTGTACCATCATAACCCATAATTATGATTTCTCTATTTTTTATAGAATACTTCTCTATGTTACTTGTAACATCCTTTTGCAACTCTTTACTATGAACAGCCTTATTAGATTCTCTATGTGTATCTTTGTGCATTAAAATAGCTGATAAATTATTTCCGTGACCTGGGAAATTTACTTCTATATCAGCTTCTCTTTGCAAAAGTTTATTGGCTATATCTTGAAAACTTTTATCCCCATTAGATTCTTCTTTTTCATTTATCTTTCTTCCAGTATGGCCATAAAACTCCTTTATTCTATCCATAAATTTATTCTCAGGAACATGGTGCGATTCTCTATCCTCTCCTTTTAAAGGATGTTTTCCCACAACTAGTTCTCCAAAAGGCTTTTCATCAATTTTTTCCAGCTCAGTTCCTGTCTCATGTATATTCTCCGGACTAGCTGTATATCTATAGATAATTTTATCATCTTTACTTTCAGCTCTCAAAGAACTGAAAACAGGATACTTTACCTTAGTTTTTTTAGCCGCTTTATTTGCCTGTTCAATCGTAAGTTTATTATTGTGGTTTTCATCTACTTTTTTCTCTTCTTCTTTTAAATAGATAAATCCGGCATCAATTTTCTTCTGTTTTTCGGGCTCATGGGTGTTTTCGTTTTTGCTTTTTCCTACAACTTTCCCAAGCAATCCTTTAGCCTTACTCTTAACAAAAGTCCAGAACTTGGTAATCGCTTTCACAATACGCTCTCGTATTTTTTGAATTACACCAATAACTTTATCAGCCAATCCGCCAATACCTAATAATGATGCTAAAAATCCAATTAATACAGGAATAGCTCTGCCCAATGCGTTTTCTATCGATTTGGCTACGGCACCTACATTTCCACTGGCAATTGCTTTTATACTTTCGGTAAAGGCTTTTACCAATTCCATGATTTGTGCTGCTCGCTGGATGAAGAATTTCACGACATCTATAATCGCCATTGCGGCTTTTATAAACGCTCCTACCGGAGTCATTAATCCCATAATCCATTTGATACCCGCTTGTATTACCTGTGATTGGATGATATCCATAATAGCATCCATTACCGTTTCTTTCAGATCGGCAAATTGATCTTTTAAATGTTCCCAAAGTCCGGCAACGCCGTCTTTACGAACGATCTGTACCATTTCAAAACCTGTCTCCAAAACTTTCATTACAGGCTCTCCTACTACTTTAGCACCGATATCTCTGATGCCATTCCAAGTTAAACCAAGCATCTGAGTCGTGATTGAGAAAATTCCTTTTAAAGAGAATACATCTTCCGGCATGGTGATAGAAACATTTTTCATTGCTCCTGTCAGCCATCCGAAGAAGCCTGTTTTCAGGTGTGTCCAGATATTGGCTCCGAAATTGGTAAACCCTTGCGAAACTCCTGCAATAAGATTTGATAAGAAATCAATCGGATGTGCAATAATTGATAAGATCACATCTACTGCGCCCGAAAGTAGATCGGTAAGCGTTTTTTTGATATTTTGTATGGTTTCCCAAACTCCTAATGTTGCGTCTTTTAAAGCACTTAAGAATCCCTGGTTACGTTTTTTAAATTCGTCAACCATATCATCAACTTCTTTCAGCGTATTGTTGTATTTGGTTACCAATGAATCAATTAATGAAGATTCTTTTTCACTTATCGAGCTTTCAAGTTGTTTAAATTGTCCCTGAATAGCATCGATATCACCTTTGATGGCTTTTTTAACATCAGCAGGCAGATTCTTGATAAATGTCGTTACTTTTTGACGGCCAGAAGTAATAGCAGCTTTAGCTTTATTTAATCGGTCAGTTACCAAATTAGCAATAAGATTAATCGTTCCGTCTAATTTTGCTAAGAATAACTTTCGCCCTTCAGTAAAAAATACATTTACTTCGTCTGGCAATTTTCCGTTCCAGCCATCTTTTATACGTTTACCATATCCACGTACATCGTACCAGCTTCCGTATCGTTTTTCTTTGTATTCATCTGTTTTTTTGGTAACATATTTTTCAAAGGTATCTTTAGCAACTTTAGCACCTGCATCAAATAGCTGGGTTACTTTGGTTTCCAGGTCGTTCAGCTGGGCATCGATAGATTTTTTAGTATCCGCATAAATTTGATTCAACTGAGCGACAACATCCTGATGTTTGCCTGTATTTTTCTCACCGGCTTTGTGTTGTTTTTGAGTTACACCATCCAGCATTTCTTTTCTGCTGTGATGCATACCTTCCATCGTGTTGTTGGTTTTGCCTTGTGCATCTTGTTTAGAAGATTCCAACTTTTTGCTTTCAGCTGCTTTAAATTCCCCAGGTGTATTTTCGGCATTCTCCTTCGCCGCTTTTTTGGCATTAAGCGCATTAATAAAAGCAGGCTCGTTTGAGCTCGCCAACTGCTCATCGGTAATATTATTTTTTTCAAACTGCTGCTCAACTGCTTTGTAGCCTTTGGTAACAGGTTCGCTTAATTCAGCGTCACCTCTTCTACCGGGTACGGTTGCTTTTATATTAACTTTTGAGCCTATTTTCGGATCAGGTAATGATGTTGCTACACGTTGCTGAATTTGTGATTCGCTTGGCTCTTGTTTGGCAACTTTTTCAATACTGCCTGTTACATTATTTTTGGATGCAACGACGTCTGCTCCGGCTAATTGATTAACCTTTGCAATATTGTTATGCGCTTCAAAATTCTCGACCTCTTTTTCATTGGTCGGCAATTGCATCTTATCGACTCTACTTTTTAATTTTGCTTTGAAATCGGAAGGTTTGAAAGGATTTGCCTTTTGTTGATCGAGTTTTTCTACCTGTTGACCTCTTGCTTTCGATTTTCTTTCTCCGCCCGGCACCTTTGCTGCTGCATTTGCTTGATTTTCAGCTTTCTCTTTAGTAGTATGGGTTCGTTTTGCTTTTGCGGTATTTTTAACTAAACTTACCGTTTGATTGAATTGCGGATCACTATGCGGATCGGTTGGGGTCGTTCTCACTGCGACATCTTCCTGCTCAGCAGGTAAAACCAACCCTTCACTTGCATCTGGTGTGAAAGTAGAATTTTGTACAGGATCTACCAAAACACCAGAGTCTGAATTTGGTGAGGTTGATGTTTCAGAATTACTGTTGACATTCTGAGCCATTACAGCCTGCTCCTCCACCGTCTTTGGCAGATACGTTTCCGATTTTAGGTCGTTATAATCACGTGCCTGATCTATACTCAGGGTCGTCATATATCCTTTTTCTATGTTTTTGGTGTCCGGATGATTGATATCTCCGGTTTCGGCAAGGCTCTCCTGATGTTTTTGGTACATTATTTCTGAACCCTGATCGTAGATGGTTTGTGAACCATGAACGGCTGCAGTACTGCCATTGAGGTTTGCTGACCCTGATTTGGTGGCCGAATCCTCAGTTTTTTGTATCTGTGCACCGATTACTTCTGTCTCAGACAGAGGTATGGCCGATGGCTCTTTCTGCCTTTGGTTTTTGCCCTGGTTTTGGTGGACTTTATTGTCTTTTTCTACAGGTGTTGCTGCTTTCATTGACTTAGTTTTTTGATTACATATTATTTTAAAATGTATATAAAGCACAACCCTAAGTGTTGTGCTTTTTTATACTTACCTGTTGGAGTGAAAAATCAGACCGTGGTATGGCCGATTTTTTTAAAGAATTTGAGTAATTAAAAGTGGTTAATCAACTTTGTGATGAGAAACAGGTAATGCTGAGCCACTTATAGTTTTTCCTTTTCTTGTCTCTTGAGTTCCAAGTTTTCAAGTTCAAAATTCAGTCTTTTTCTCGAGAATTATTTGATTTTTAAGGGATGGATTCTGTAGTTGCAGTGAAGTGTCTTTTTTAAATATCTATTACTGCAATGTTCTAAGCTTTTAGATAAATCATCTGGTGAACGCATGTCTCTATTGATTAATTTTAATGACACACGTGACCCAATATTATTTTTTTCTTCATTACCTAATTATCTACGGAATCAGATCATCTTTCTTTTCTTCTTCTACATGAGTATGTCTATCTGTTTTAACGCCATATCGGGTTTCAATAAAAAGGCTCACTGAGGTGTCAATCCAATAAGGAAGATTGGTAGTGATCATTTTCAAAAATTTATCATAGCCATAGCCCAGCACAAACAGGACTCCTGTAGAATACCACTTGTCATGCAAATCGGCTCTGTTCATTAAATAACTCATGGTAAAACCAACAATGACAACTATTGCAAGTGTGACAAAATGTTCCCATAATTGTTTTTTCTCTTTGTTTTGTATAGAAACCAGTACCCGCAATAATCCTCCTGAAAATGCAATTGCAGTTCCGATTAACAGAGCTTTTATACCATCTAAATTCATTATTTTATATATTATTTATTTAAATTCGATTGTCTAAAAGCTTCTTATGTGTTTGATCAATCCTGATCAAGTATGTATATATCATCTAAAAATCTTTTGCTTTTTCGAATATTTTCATTTTCATTTACATAAGCCAATTCGTCGATAAGAGCGCTGATATCTTTGTTTGGCTTTTGTAGTTTTTCATTATTTTTCTTATTTTTTTTCTTCTCTTTTTTTTTCATGGTTTCTAAAATTTAATTAAATGAGCTATTGTTTTTTTATCTTTTAAATTGCTATTCCGGTAATCCGGGATCAAATAGTTTCCTGCTTTTCGGGGTTCAGGGTTTCTTCTGAAACAATCGAACTAAAAAGCAAAAAACCATTTTCACCTCAGTATTTTGCATACAAATCTGAAATTGTGTAAGATGACAGGACAACCCTCTTTTTTAATATGATCGATGGGTGAGCTACCGAAGTGTGATACCTTTGAATCCTTTTCTATCTTTTAGAATATATAAGTCTGAAGTCACTATTGCACCGACTAAGCCTGAAGGAGGATGTTGTATATCGTTCTTTCCGACAAAAACAACATCTCCGTCAATTCGGTTACAATTACTTTCATCTGTTTATTTTGATTACGCTTTACATATTCAATAACAAAATCTTTTCTTTTCTCTACTAATTCTTTACTACGTTTCATTTTTTTATGGTTAAAGTTTTTATGGTTAAAAGTTTTTTTTTGAACTAGAAAAGTTTCCGTTTTGCTTAATTTTTTCTGTTTAATTTTAGCCAACAAGAAACCTCTAAAGGCCTATTTTAAAGCCTTTAAACGAATGTCTAATTATATTATTTAATTTTGGTTTTTAAGAAGCCAGTACCGGGTATTTTTCTACAGATACAAATCCCAACTTCTTCTTCTAAATCTCACTTTTGGCGAATACCGATATTGGTGTTTACAAAGAATCGATTTTTTATAAACCGTTCGATAACGAATATTCACTTCCAGTAATTGACTGTAAATAAGTGCAGCATTTTACTTTTAAATTCCTTTAAAACAAGTGCGCTTTTCACAAATCTGTTTTGCCTTTTGAGATGTATTCAACGTATTACTGATAGCTATAATTAATCGATATTTTATATACTAAACAGTAGCGCTACACTACATTTTGGTGTTTTTGGCAAAACAGAGAGCTAAATAATGTTTAATTTGAACACCCTTCAAAATAAACGCATTTTTTTCATTATTAAGATTATTCAAAACGAACAAATAACTTTTATACCGATCCATAAAACGTAATCTTCGCATCTTTTATAGTAAAAAATTATATTTTCATTCTAATTAGCGCTTGATAAAATAAAAAGATAAAATTCTATTACACGACACAATATTTACGAAAACAACATCTAACTATTTGATTTAAAGTATTAAATTAATTCCAACCAATTATTTAAATATTAAAATAACCTTAAATCATTAATATATTTTTGTATATTTGTACCGTTCGTCCTTAACAACGAAACAAATATACGAACATTGTTCGTTTTTCAAAATAAAAATGTGATTATTTTTCGTATATTTTTATAAATAATTATAAACGTATCAAAATGAACTATTTAGAATTCAAAGAAATCAGAAAGAAACTAAAGATGAAGCAGGCTGATATTGCAAAATCTATAGGTGTTGGCACCAGAGCCGTACAATATTGGGAAAAAGGCGAACGAAAAATACCAGAAACAACTGCTTATTTCGTAACCAACTTACTGGAGGAACAACAAAAGAAGCTTAATATCGGCGCCTCGCCTGTTGTTTTCTCAGATCTTAAGATCATGAATGTTCCGCTTGCGAATCAATATGCACAAGCCGGCTATCTGCATAATTTTGCAGATGAAGAATATATAGAAAGCTTACCTACAATTCCTTTTACTGACGATGTAGAGCACCGAGGCGAATACATGTGTTTTGAAATAAAAGGCGACAGCATGGATAACGGATCGTACGAAAGCTATCTGGAAGGCGACATTATTCTGTGCAGAAACATAAGACAAGATTATTGGATGAGCAAGCTGCATTACGACAAATGGGATTTTGTGATCGTTCACAAAGAGAAAGGAATTCTGGTAAAGCGAATCGTTAACCACGATGTTGAAAGAGGTATTATCACTCTTCATTCTTTAAATGAATATTACGAGGATTTTGATATTCACCTTCAGGATGTCGCAAAACTTTTTAATATTATAAGTACAAGACGAAAAAACAACAGAAGATAATTAAAGATCTGCTTAACTGAATAAAATCCTCAAATATTGAGGATTTTATTAGTTTTCAGACTCATGATTAGCTCTCACAGTAAGACGAAATATCGATGATCTTACCAATTTTTGGGTCTACATTATAAATTATATTTCGGTTAGGCGCCTCAAATCTGATCCATCTTATCCCATGCTGATTAAACCCGACAGGATTATCACTTTCAAATTCTCTTAAATTTCCAGGTATAGCAGAGGTTATCCCATCAATCAGGAAAATTAAGCTTCCTGCCCGTGGTTCTGGTGTATCCAGAATGACCTGCTTTTTCCAGACACCTCCTGTCTGGCAGATACTTTTTTTATCAAGATCATAGTTAGCAGGCAAGCAATAGGCTTCTAAAACTCTTCGAACGCCCCATTTTCCTGATCTGAACCCAAATACATTCGACCAATCTGAAACTACAGATTTTGAACAGTGTCTTCTGGCTCTGATGTAATAAGCAGTTTCATTGGTAATAGTACCATCATTCATCTCAATAAATTCGATCGGTGTATAATCACTTCCCATGATCACCCTTACCTGAACAATATTCGTAAATTTATCATCGGTCGCTATCTGGTATTCTATCGCATAAAGATCTGCTTCATTTACAGGATAATCCATTATTATCTGATCACCCTCTCCCAGATATACGCTCTTTATGACAGGGATTTCACAAGCCGGAGGAGTACATTTTTCAACATTAAAAGTACCTGTATGAGTATCTGACACTCCATTTGCTGATAGCTCTAATATATATTCATATTCACCGGTAACCTGAATATTCGGGACACTTATCGTCCCTCCACTTGCGGGTACAGAAGTTATATCGTACTGAGTATAAGAGCCTGCAGAATCTTTTATTTTATATCTAAACGAAGCAGTAGCACCCGTTGTCGGTATAGAAGAAGTATAATATATTTGAAATGAAATATTACATTTCGTTGTTGCCGTTGCCATTATATTATGTTTTTTATTGTTATTATATTATTCATTGATGTATAAGGGATGATTTTATCATCATAAAACCACCCCTTTCTACAGTATTCATTATTTATCCTCAACATATACCCTCACTCCTATTTCGGCATTATCAAATACACCGCTTTCAGCATGAAGAACTGTAAGCCTGAACGCATAATCTCCTTCAGCCAAATTGGTAACTTTCAGATTAACCTGATTGGCTCCGATAAGCTGTGCTGCAGGACCTTTTATCTTTGTCCAAGAATACATAAGCGTTGACGGCCCACTGCCCTTTCCTACTAATATAAATTCTCTCGCAGATAAAGGAACATCTGTAGATCCTTCTATTCCGGCATTAATAACAGGAATAATATTTTCACAGCAATTTTCTCGTGAAAAATCAACACTATCGATGGCAACAGTCGGAGCAGCAGGAGCATCATACCAATCTTCTAAAATGATATTCTGAGTACAGCCGTTAAGACTTACATTAACTCGTATCGTCGGAATTATTTTTGGATTCAGATCACGGAAAATGTAACTAACATTTCCTTCAGCATCCGGATTTAAATTAACCCAATTACCATTATCCCAGAAATCCCAGGTATAAGTGTAATTTCTAAAGCCGCTTCCTGAAATTTTAAAGTTTACCTTTGTTTCTCTGGAACCAGCAGGTGGATAAGTAATAGTACCCACCACTACATTCATGTAAGATTGCGGGATAACTTTAATACTGCAATTGGTAGGTTTTCCGTTGACTGTAAAACTTATATCTTTATTATACAAAGCCTCACTTACATTTGACGGATTGAAGAAATATTTACCTTCTTTCACCTCTACACCTCCATCTAAACCTGCATCAACAACAGCTTTTACATCGCCGTTCATAGGAAATACCGTAAAAGGTACAGGCGCCGCTTTGGAACAGATAACAGGATCTGGTAACGTTAATTTTACATCAACTTTTGGTGTACAACAGATGTACGGAAGCGAAAAATCTGCAACGACTCTTGGCTCTTCGTCAATTTTATCATAAACAATTATAAAGCTGCCTCCGTGCTCAACTCCGCATTTATGTTCTAATCCCGGATGTTTCTCTACATATTCATTAAAATAAGCTTTAAACATGTCTTTATTATCGGCTAGTTCTTGTAAAGACACACCCATAACATCAAATCCCAGCTGTTTCTTATCTCTGATTTGCTTGATCTGTTCAAAAGCATCCTGATAAAGCATTCCCTGATGACCTTCAATATTATAGAAAGAATTATTATCGATATTAAAATTCAAAGGAGTCTGTATATGCTTATCTGCAGACAGCAGACTACTGTCATATCCTAAATTATCTTTAAAAACCCGATTATTCGTTTTATCAAAATTCCAGGTTTTTAAAAACTCTTCTGTAACCTGATAATAAAAAGGAACCGCTTTATTGCTAAGAGGATTAAGCTCTTTTGACGGCGTAATTTTAATCTGCGCCTCATTTTCAAAATTATTCGAATATCTGAAATTCTGTGCCTGTTGCCTAAAACGATTGATGAGTACTTTTACTTTGTGGGTCTCTTTGCCATGATCTAAAACAGGCGAATTATAAAACTGATGTCTTGCAGAATCCAATTGCTTGTCTGTGATTAATTTTCCGAGCATTACATGTTTAGGAAAAGAAACTAAATCAGGAAAACACTTGGTAAATGATTTTGGCAGCAACTTTATGATTTCAGAATAGGTATCCATCAAATCTTTCACTACATCGTAAGCATACTGAAAGCCTGTTTTTTGAGCAAGACATTCATCAAGTAAAGCTTTAAATCTCGTATGATCCACTGCTGGAATCCCTATTATTTGAGCAATTGCATTAATTCTATCAAAAACAAGCTTACCAAAATTATTTTTTTCTAAAACATCCTGATACATTTCTTTGAGATCGGAAGAGTAAAATGGTTTTTCAGCTCCTCTTTCCAAAATAAGCCTTTCAACAATCACTCTTTCCTGACTTACAGCACCCAAAACCCCATCTATAAACAAAGGATGTTTTTGAATCTTATCGCTTTGAAGAATATTTTCAATTCCTGCAGCTGTAGTAAGCAGTACTTTGAGATTTCGGATTTGCTGCACTCCGTGATTGTCACAATCAACTCCTCTACAAGGTTTAATTTCTTTTTCATCGCTTTCCAAATACAGCAAAAGGTATTTGTCTTCCAGATTTGAAAGCCTCTCAACAGACTGAAAATCGGAATTTGCCTCTTCACTTGTTGCCAGCTCCCAAAGATCAATCTGACTTTCTGTTCCGATTGTAAATGCAGGATATTTTATTTTAGAATTATCATACACTTTAAAATGTGTAAACTCTTTACTGTCTATCTTGATCGTTTTCAGATCGCTCATAAACAGTTCTGTACTTACCTCACTTGTCTTATTTAAGGTCAGCAAATCTCCGTCGGTCGTAAGAGCGACACCCTGAGAAAGCTGTACACTATTTAAAAGACCTTCTATATAAATAGGTTTTGGTTTGAGACCACACACAATACCTACTCCCTGCAACAATACTCTGGACAAACGATCCTGATCTTCAAAAAAATCTAAAAACTCATTGAATTGGGGAGATTTTACATATTGTCCTTTTGTGAATTTGCGGTATTGGGTTGATATATTTTTTAATTGATTATCCATTATGATTCATTTTTAATGATTTTAAGGTGATTTTCATAAACTTCTCAGGCAGATTACTCTACCCAAGAAGCATGTTTATCTCTATAGAATATGTTATTCTACATGGTGAGATATTTTTACATTATTTTGTACCGCCACAACCATTTATAATTGCAGATTGAATAGCACTTGCATTGTAACTTGAGTTCCAAGAACCACCTGTACCATCAGCCAATTCTTTCCAAATAAATTTCCCATCTATTTTTTCATTAACACCACTTCCAAGCACAATAACTTTAATTGATTTTGCTAAGCAAACATTTTTCAATCTGGTCATTTCTGCAACATCAAGACTGTTGGCATTATCATCATTACCTCCAGGAACAGCATCTGTAATTAGTATAATATATTTTGCTACATTATTTCTAAATGCTCCGGCAAAATTATGTTCCACAACTCTGCTTAATGCCATATCTGTTGGCTCAGGTCCTCCAACTCCAGATCCTATACTCAATCCACCTCCAGGATTATTCAGTTTACCAAGCTGATTGGTAAATGTGGAGATATTATTAGTATTCGCAGCAGGCATTACTTCCATTGCTGTTATCCATTGGAACCTTGAGCCCACTCCGGTATTTATAAATTTCTGAGATGCATTTAAGCTCGTATATGCAGGAGCAGTATGATAACTAGAAACTGTTTTAGAGGTATACTCATCAGCCAATACGATACCCAATCTATAATTATTACTTGATTCTCTATCTATTGTTGAAATAATACCAGCAGCTCCACTTTTAGCAGCCTCAATCTGGCCTCCCATACTACCTGTATAATCAAATATGAATACGACATCCATACCCGAATTACATGGAGGTGGCGCGATCGTAATCGTAACCGTTGCAATATTACTGTCTAATTCACCATCATTAATATAATATGTAAATGAGTCTGAAAGATTTAGTGAATTATCGTGGGTATATCTTATTGTACCATTAGCATTTAAACTTGCTGTTCCGTGAGCCGGCTGTGTTTTAATAAATACAGTTAACGGAGTGTTTCCTAAATCATAATCATTGTCTTTTACTGCAATATCTACGAATCCGCCAGTTCCGGTTGTAGCAAAGTCATTTATTGCTACCGGAGCAGATTTAACAGCGATAGATACCGTGGCAATATTACTGTCGTCTCTACCATCATTCACACAATAAGTAAATGAATCTGAAAGATTAGATGAACCGTCATGGGTATAAGTGAACGTATTATCACTGTTTAATACAACAGTTCCGTGAGCTGGATCTGTTTTTTTAATAACAGTTAAGATGTCATTATCTGCATCATAATCATTACTCAAAACAGGAATAACTACTGTTTTCCCAAGCATACAAGACGCTTTATCGTCCAGAGCAATCGGCGGAACATTTGGTTTTTCTTTTGAGCAACACAAGTATGGCAATGAGAAATCTGCAAGAACCTGATTGTTTGCATTTGATCCGCAGATCAATACAAAGGTTCCGCCCCTTTTAACACCTGCCAAGTGCTCTAAACCTGATTTTCTTTCTAAAAACTCGCTCAGAAGTTCGCTCGCAATTTCTTTTTTTCTAGGATCTTCTTTTACAATCGTCACCTCTTCTTTTGACGGATCTGCAGCTCTTGCAAAGTCTACCTTATTTAATAACTTTAATTGACTATCTAGTTTTGATAAGTTTAATAAAGCTGTTTTCGCATCACCTTTTTCTTTGCTGATATCGCTAGAAATTGACACCAATTGTTTTCTAAGCTCATCAATTGATACTGTTTTTGCCTCAGTGGTAAGCACCGCATCACCTTTCCCGTCTTTTTGCAAAAGCAGCACGATGACATCAAAAGCCAATCCGTATTGTTTTTTGAGATCGTTGATGTTTTGATATGCCGTATCAAAAGGCATCCCGAGATGACCTTCAATTCTATAGAAGTCGTTGTTATCAATATTATAATTCAACGGATTCTGCACAAAGTCTTCTCCTGCCAAATTGGTCGTGTGATAACTTAGATTGTAGGTTTCTCTGTCGGTTTTTGTTTTTTCAAAATTCCATTGCGTTAATAATGGTTTATCTACATTATAGTAATATGGAATTGCTTTGTCGCCCAATCTTACATTAAGATTAGAAGGAGTGATTTTTACAGGCCCGATATATGATTGAAATCCGTTGATCTTTTGTACAAAACGATTGGCAAGCATTACGATTCTCTCGTAATTTTCGTCGTCATTTGTAGTTACCGGCGAATTGTAAAAATGGTGACGGTAAAGAGTACGTTCTCCCAATTCTAATTTAGCACCCACAGAACCTAGCATAAGGTGTTTTGGGAATGAAGTTACACTTGGGCAGCAATCAACATTCAGATGCAAGATCAATCCTTTTATTTCATTATAGGTATCAATTAAATCTTTTAGTAAATCGTATCGATATTGATAATCTTCTAACCTAGATACTCTTGGATACAGTAAAGAATTCAATTTATCAATAAGTACTTGTCCGCCCAGATTGACACTCACTTTAAACGTATCTGCAATTGCATCAAAGCCTTTGCTTAATTCTGCAGCAACATTAGTAGCTTTTTGAAATCTGGTTTTTAATTCAAATGCTGTGGTAACAGTAGGATCCAGAATAACTCTTGGCGCCTCTATTTTTGGTAAAACCTCGTACAGTTTCTCATACGCATCGTGAGCCTTGTAAACCGTATCTTTTGCATCGCTTTTATCAATAAGATTTAAAACAGATTCTGAATCTACTAAAAGTACTTTAAGATTAGAAACCTGCTCTGCGCCGGCATTGTCACAATCTGCATCCTGACATGGTGATTCTTCATTAGAATAACTTTCCAGATACAGAATGATTACTTTATTGGATATATTTTTACTGCCAATGTCACTTAACGGTTTAAAACCATCAATATTAGTACCCAAAGCTTTATACTCATCTTCTGTAACCAATTCTAAAAGAGGCACCTGCTTACCATCAATACGAAAATGCTCGTATCCTGTTTCGTCTTTATAGTCTCTGTAATATTTGTAATTTCTAGCCCCAAAGTCTATGGTAGCTTCTGATGATGTACTTCCTTTCTTGCGCAGCGTTACCAAGTCTCCGTCTGTGGTAACACCACTGCCCTGTGTAATCTCAATGGTATGAAGCAAAGAAGTATCTTCTGCTCTTGCCAAAATTTCGGGCTGGAGTGTTACATCTATATAAGTTGATTTAAAACCACACACTACACCCACCCCGCTAAGACGGGTTCTTGAAAGCCTATCCTGATCTTCGAAATAGTCTATAAATTCGTTTAACTGACCTTCCGTTAAGACTTGATTTGCGTTAAACTTTCTATATTGGGTTGTTATATTATTTAATTTAGCATTCATTGTTTTAGATTTTTATATGTTTGATTGTCCTAATATTATTTTTCCGTCTGAGTTTTCATCATCCTCCGCTGCACAATCCAGAAGTTTTCCTGGTCTGTAAATATTGTTTAAGAAAGTAAGTGCGTCAACTAAATCACGGATACTGTTTCCTAAACTTGCAGTATTATTTTTTGCTTTATCTGAAAGATATTTTTTTAGGGCAACTTCAAATCTTTCTAAGTCTTCCTGTGCGGTTTCTGTTTCACTCATCCTGTCACCAACCCAGCAGATTTTTGCTAAAACATGAGCCGGAATTTCCTGCCTGATAACCGTCTCGGCATACCTTCTGAAATCAGGATCCTGAAAACGATAGGCAAAACCGGGAAGAACAACGCTTATACGGTAAGAATAAGGATCGTAAACATCTATTTCGCAATCATCTTCACAAGAAGTCATGAAGGTTTCCGAGACTTTTACAGGATCTTTTTGTATAGGAGCCTCTTCCTCAAGATCATAGGCTATTCTAAAAGTTTCACCAATCGACATACAGCCGATACCGCCCATGAGTTTGTAATCTTTTGTAGTTGGCTTTAGTAATAAGTGCTCAACAAGGAAAATACCCTCTTCTGTAAACTCATATTTTAAATATTTTACCAATTTCACAATTCCTTTTTTTAATTCTTCGAGTGTAGAATAAGGATTTGTTTTTTTGTGGGCAGCAATTACATTTTGTTCAACGGAATCATCTACAATCTCCAGATAGAAGTTATCATTCAATGAAACACGGATTTTTATATTTCCGATTAAGCAGAAATTCTTTTCACATTTTTTTAATTCATCAATGGTTTTCTCAGGATTTTTCTCGTCTAATTTTTCTAAGGCATTGTTGAGATCTTCGAGGTCTATCTGAATGGTCTGATAAATCGCTTCATTCAGATTTTTGGTTGCAGCATACTCAATTTTGTAGGGCTTTACAGACGATAAAATAATATTGTTTTCGGCGTCTTTTATCTTCCATGTATAGCTGTATTTACCATCATCATTCTTTGTTTTAATGATTGTAACAGGTGATTGAGATAAACTCCTCTGCGTATAATCTTTTAACCCCAACAGACGCGCTATTCTTTTCTGAACACCGGAAATATTATTGGTATTCCAAATATCTGAATCTGAAAACAATGTATAATTGTATCCTGTTCCCCGGTCTTTACTCAATGATGTGTACTCTTTTAAGAAGTTCTCTTTGTTACTTAAAACAATTTCGTCCGCAGAATTTCCATACAATGATTTCATCAAGAACGTATAATCGCTGAATGTTTCGGCAAAACGGGAAATCAAATGATCTAAAACTTCATTTCGGCGTTCCACACTATTATCCAGCTCTTCGTATAACGAATCTGTAAGTTGATCATCGTTTTCAATGTTATAATCAGAAACCAATTCATCAAAACCTTTGATGTTTTTAAGCGCCTGCGTAAAATAGGTTCTCGTGACACCTCCATTTACGCTCAATACTTCTTTTACTTTTTCAAGATGTTTGAAATAACTGGCAAGAATCTGATCAAAAAACAACAAATAACTTTTTAATTGTTTTGCAAGAGCTTCTCTTTCGGGATTATGATTTCCTATAATTCCTGACATTCCCACTCCATACGTATCGGGAAATTCATTCAGAATAGTAGCATAGTTTGCAATATCGTATGAAGTTCCCTGTGGTACAGCCAGTTCTTTATTTTGTCTGGCATCATCTCTCAATACTTCTTCTTCTCTTTTAAGAGTTTCTAAATAATTCTGAACTTTTTGCTCATTGATATTTAGCGGAAGCGCACCTTTACTGTAGCTGAAAGAACTCAATTCGCAAAGCTCCGGTTTTCTGCCTTTTTCAATACAGATCAGCCAGTCGTTATTCTGTTTTACTACACTGTCGCAACCAGCAATAGAAATTTCATGAATTTCTTTAATGCCATCAATTTTCATGATTTCACTGATGATATCCGAAAGACGAACTTCTTTTCTCAGTTGGCTGTTTTTCAGTTCTTCAGTATCAATAAAGCCATTATCCAAAAGTGGTCCTTCAAAAATCTGATCTGTCGACAAACCTTTGTCCAGCATTTGCTGCAGTGAATAAAAATGAACTTCCGGAGATAAGTAATTGTTGATCGCTCTGGTTACTTTAGCATGCACCAATTCTTCATCAGCTTTATTGGCAAGTCCGATACGGGCACACACGGCAACTTTTTGGGTTTCAACCTGTTTAATTTCAGCTAAATCTTCACAAAGACTTCTGTTGGCGTGATAACGTTCCAAAATCATCGCTTTAACGCTGGAATCTCCGCATCCAATATCACTGGTATCAATATCTTCGGCATAATCTACATAAAGATCATACAGCCCTTTTACGTTGAAATCTTTTGTCTTTTCGCCGATCGGTACAAAGTCCAGATTTCCGTTTTCGCAATCAACATACAGCTTTTCAGTTTTAGGAACCAGCCAGCAATTGCGGATCGGTCTTTTGGGTCCTGAAATCATGTTGATATCGATAAATAATTTCCTGTAGTCAAGCTCTGTTAAAGGTCTTGAAGGCAGAATCTCTGTAGCTTTTAAAAACTGTGTATGAATATTTTTCTCTTCGTCTTCAGATGCTAAGATATCTTCCATATTAAGATTCATTCTCATCCCGAGATCTGTAATGGCGTAACTTAAAACTTCCAGCGTGGTAATCCCGGGATCATGAGAATTGTAATCGGTCCAGAGTTTTCCTCCTAACTTTTCGATGTATTCAATACCTGTTTTTCTTAGAAAATGAAAATCGTTCTGGTCTTCAGTTTCTATATTTTTGGGTATACTTATGTGCTTATTTTCTGACATGATTATGTTTTCTTCTATTTATTATTAAATACATACTTGATTGGTAATACTCACGTTGTGTTGTTTGGCAGAGACCAAAATTGATTTCGGATCTACCTCGATCAGAGCTTGTTTTTGTATCACATTATTCACCAATATTTTCACCTCATCGATGTAATCTACATAATGCAGCTGCTCAAGGTAGGTGACAAGCTGATTAACATTTAGTACCACATTAAAATCAATATCTTTTGCATCTGTAAAAGCCCAAGGCGATATATATTTTTTGATATCTTCGTCTAGTTGCCTGAGGTAAAATGTTTCGTCATACTGCTCAAAGAATTTCACCTTTGCTTCTACTTTTGCTTCTTTATAATTTGGGTTAATCACCTGAGCGGTAACATGCATCGTATTTAATTCATTTACATAATTCTGAATTCTATTTAAACTTGCTCTGCTTACTCTAGGCTGATAAATGTCGAAAGCATTTTTATTTTTAATATTGGGAACTACCATCAAGGTTACATATCCGGGAGCCATGTAAGATTTTTCGGAAGTATGATTTAAACATTTTACTTTAAAAACCTCCGGAAATTCCTGTAACACCAAATGCTCATAATCCCATTGTGTAATCGCTCTGTGTTTGTGTCTCAATCGTTCACTTACACGTCTGTAAAACTCTGTATCTGTTTCTTTGTATTTACCGTCGAATGAATTGTAAGGCTGGCTAACCGATTTTACCTGAGGAACTCTTGTGATGAGTTTTGAAATAGTGTTTGCAGCTAACCCGTTATTTAAATGAGAAAGATCATTATCCTGATTCTGGAAGGTTGCCAAAACAGCCTGTGTGTATATTCCCTGAATCTTACATACCGCATCATAACTTCTTTTTGATTTCGCTCTTATCCAGACCAATCCGTCAGTAAATCTTGTATGGTTTGTGTCGATATCTTTAGAAATTTTAAACTTTACAATACCGGATTCCAAAAATTTTCTGGTTTCATTTTGTAGTATATTACCTGACAGATCGATCCATGTATTGCCTGAAAGGATGCTCCATTCTATGAATTCTTTTTCGTCAAAAGTATCAACAAGCGCGTTTTCACTTCCTTCCAGCATTTGAATTAATAGTGAAACGGTAGTTTGTGGCGTAGCTTCCAGACCGATGTATAATTCGCCTCCATTCTCGTGTACGGGAACAATATTCGGTGTTTTTACTTCTTTTTCGTATTGCCCAAATGCATCTTCATGATACAACTGTACATCTTCACTTTTTGAAAAGTCTCCTTCAGAATCTTTTCTTAAATAAGAGTAAGCACTTTCTTTTGCGCTGTAATTGAGTTCGATATCTTCGGCAAACGGAATATAAGGTTCATTGGGAATCAGTTTTCCCAATTTAGAATCACTAGATAATGCCAACGTATACAATTTGGGATATACATCCTGTAATGATGATTGGTTGAACGTCAATCTGATCGACTCACCTGTCCCCGATTTATCACTTACATTCCTTATAGAAAATTGAGTTTGATACCCGTTTTCTACTTTTTTAAATACATCAATATTATTAGCTTCCGGATACCAAATTTCTTTATCTAACAGCGCTGTATCTGCTTTAAAATAAGCATCAGAACCTACGACCGGAGTTTTTAATGCCTGATAATCTGTTAAGCTGACATTTTGATTAGGTTTAATAACATATCCGTTGTATAAGTCTTTTATAGATTCCGGAGTGTTTTTCCAATTGATGATAACGTCTGCGTTTTGCCATTTTTTGGAAAACATTTCAGGACATTTAATATAAAAATTGGATCCTTTAATCGGCTGTGCAGTGAATGGATAATACGGTTTCTCTGAATTTAAAACGCCATTATCGTTTTCTATCTGAATAGATTTTACTCCTTTTACATCAACCGATATTTCTATGTTTTTTATTAGTTTTTCTGAAAGAGCTTCGTAAATATCATAGTAATTTTCCCCTTCAATCATAAACCTTACAACCGGAAAGTTCGTCTGAAATGTTTCTAAAAGTACTTTCTTATTGTATTGTACAACTGCAGGGAAATCTTTTGGTAATGTAAAAGAAAGCTCTAACTGATCTTCTTCATTTTTAAGACATTTTAAAAAAATTCCCGATAGCCAATCTTTTTCACCACTACAAAGCACTTTGATATTATTTTGAATATCTCCTGTAGGAATCTTTTGTAATTTCTGACTAGAATTTTTATTAAAATCAATTTTTAGAGTGACCGTTCTTTCACCTTCTTTCAGATCAAATAATGATGACGCCACCGAAAAACCGAGTTTAGCTTTTGGAAGCTCTTTATAAATAGATTTTTTTTCAAGAACTGTTTCATCAGAATTATATCCAAAAGGCCACCAATAATTGCTGTCTTCCGGTAACTTATCACCCAGACCATCTGCTGTATTTGCTTTCGGAGCCATTTTCAGCTCTCTTTTTTTGATATCGTTTAAAAAACTTTTTACCTCGACTACTTTTGCCTGATTGGCAATAAGGTCATCATCTGTTTTGTAAACTAGTTTTTTTCCTTTAGCGTCTTTATCACCATCCAGCAATGTGCCGCCGGGAATTTTTTCCTGAATTGCTTTTTTTGCCAATTCAAAAATCACATATGCTTTGTCTGATTGGGCATCGTTTTTTTCAATTTGAAGTATTTCGTTATAATAGAAATCCAAATGCCTTTTCGTCAAATTATTGAAGGCTTTTTTTGAGAAATCTAATAATTTTAAAAAGCAAACAAATAATGTTAAATGAGGAGTCAAGTTGCTGTCTTGTTCAAACTGGGACATCAGATCTGCAACCTGTTTTTTCATACTTTTATACTCAACACTTTCTCTGCGTGGGATAGCATTGGCATCATCACCCAGGAAGAAGTTTCCCCAATTCCCTTTTGGTTTTGTATTATCATCTTTATCAAAATAGTTTACACGATTAGCAAAATTATTTGCGAATAACAGCCAATCAAACAAATCGAAATCGTGTAATTCAAGATTGCCAGGATCTAATTCTGCTAAAAAGCGCTGCATTTGTGATTTTCCTTCACGATAATGTGAAAATGTATCTGTTTTTTTCATTTGTTTATATTTATCTTTCTATGGTCAGATGCAATACTTATTGTAATGTTGGTAGTATTCAAAGTGGCTACAGACATCCCGTAATTCATTATATTTCAGTCGCTTCACCTTTATAAAAAGGAAAAACAATATTGCTTCTTGTATTCGTATTTCTTACTTCGTAGTCAATGTGTATCAAAACTTCTCCTTCAAGCTCGTCCTGAGTTTCAATTTCAATACTTAAAATGTTTATTCTAGGCTCGTGGTATAAAATAGCACGCTCAACGATTCCTTTCATTTGAGTGATCAGCGTTAAGTCCAGAGGTTTGAAGAGCATTTCCTGCAAATCGCATCCGTAATCCGGGAACATTACCCGTTCACCCGGTCTCGTTGACAATAAAATAATAAGACTGTTATTGATGTCTTCTACATCGGTTGTCATTGCCAGTTTTCCTTCAGTCTCATTAAACTCAGGCGGAAAACTCCAGCCTATTCCCAAAAAATCTGTATTTATTTTCATACGTTATTTGTATTATATTTTGTTATAGCATTTTGCATCTGTAACATAGAGTTTTAGTTTTTCTAACTGTTTTGTTATGGATGTTTTACATTTTTATTTTAGTTGAATGTTATTTAAATGCGGTTTATCATTGTGTAAAACTTGTCTTTAAACATCATCCACCAATTAAAACAGTAGCTTCACCAGCACTTATTACACCTCCATGAGCTGTAGAATCTCCCATTCTTGCTGCTGGTTTTCCGCCAATCATAACACTTGAAGATCCTGATGCAATCGTATCTGGAGGGCCTGTACATACTGCTTTGTCTCCTACTCTCGCTGCCGGTTTTCCTCCGATCAACACAGTCGGTTCTCCTGCCGGAATGATAGGACCTCCAACGTGTGGAGTTGTTCCCGTCACCATGGGACAGGTATGCATGTCTGTAATTCTTGCTGCCGGTTTCATGATTAATTAATTTTTACTTGAGATCCTTTTACGACGGTTACAGCTCCCGATTTAAGCTCAGAACCAGAGCTTCCTTCTGCTTTCAGCTGAGCACTGGCTTTAATGTTGATATTGGTTCCTTCCATCGTAATGTCGCCTTTTGCCTTGATTTTGATGTCTTTTCCGCTTTCGATACTGATTCCGTCTTTATTAAGCGTAAGAATATTAGAATGCTCATCTTCTATTTTAATAATGTCTGCATCTTCATCCAAAATCACTTTTTTACCTTTTGGAGTTTCCAGCGTGTATGAAATTTTATCGTCATTAAAGATCATTTTCATTTCGCTTCGGGTTACAAATCCTTTTTCGTGATTATCATCAGAAGCTACAATGGGAGCCGGTTTTGCACTGCTGTTTAACATTCCAAGCACCACTGCGTCATTCGGGTCGTCATTGATGAATCCGATGATGACCTCATCTCCGATTTCCGGTCTGAAAAACGAACCTCTATTTTCTCCTGCATCCAGCGTAGCCACTCTCGCCCAAATTCCTTCTTCTTCGTTATTGATGATTGGGATTTGTACTAAAATTCTGTCTTCGCCATCCGGATCTGATTCTAATTGTGAAACAACGCCAATGTGTAACCCGCTTATTGAAGGAATAATCCCTGAACCAGGCATTTCGCTTACATCATAAGTTTCTGAAAACCATGTTGGAGAAAGCCCGAATTGAGCATCAACCAGCCAATTTCCATCGGCAATTTCGTGACGAACACCTGTAACGTATATTTTTCCGTTGAATCTGTTTCCTACTCCTTGCAGTGTTAATGAAACTCCCGGTATTACCTCTGGAATTCCCTGAAATTGCACCCTTCCTCGCGTTCTTGCAAGCTGTTGGAAAGTTGCTTTTGCATCACTCCAATCTTGCAGTTCGTTTTGGGTAAGATTTCCGCCGTGTTTTAATTGTAAATCTTCAATTCCGAAAACTTTTGCCAAATCTCCTGACGTAAGATTTCCATTGAGATTAATTGCCGGATCCTGAGCTTCAACTTCTGTTAATTCCTGATCGGTATAACTCCATGTTTTGGCTGTGATTTTATTGAACTGATCTCTTGCATCGATTTCTCCGTCAAATTCATGTACAGATGATCCGTAGACTACTGTTTCTACTTCTTTTCCACTAAAATCTGGCTTAGCAACTTTTATGGTTCCGTTTTCAACAAAACAAAGTTTACCGTTGGCTTGTGCTCTGGTTAGCATAAAATCCCAATCTGAAGATTGGTACTGCACCAGTTCTTTATGTGAATTTGAAGTCCCTTCTACATCGGCAGTTGCACCGCTATTACCAATCAATTCTTCAATGATATCGCTGTCTTTACTGTCGTAGAAATACTTACTTTTTCTTCCTAAAGTCATTTTTACCGCCTTATCTCGGCATTCGATAATAAGATAAGAAGAGCCGTTTCTAACTTTTATGTTATGCTTTACAACAACTCCTTTAAAAATGGTTCCCTCTTCAGAATGGTATCCGGCAGTAATTTCAATTTCTTTTCCCGGAATTAAAAGGTCTTCATTACTTAGTTTGAAATCTTGTTCAGGTACACTTCCATCTAAAATCACAATGCGGGCATAAGGAATTCTGTTGACTTCTTTTTCTACCACTATGCTTTTTACACCATATTTACCTGGCAATTCGGTACCTCCGGACATCACTTTAAAAGTAATCAGGTCTGGATTTTTTGCTGTTTTTATGTATCCGCTATTGTTCATGTTATGATATTTTATCTATGGGTGGAAAGTATAATTGAGTTCCCGGTATTAACTGTCTGAAATTGATAAGACCATTTACTTTAGCTACTTCCAAATAGTATTTTGTATCTCCGTAAATACTTTCGGTCATTAATGGTAAGGTATCTCCTGCTTTTACAGTTCTTTTGTGTGATAAATCTGGCGAGCTTTTTTTTGCTTTTGCATTAGCTAATTCCATTTCAGTTGAACCTGTAAATTTTGCTTTTATAATTGCCCTCAAAGGATAACCTTCAGGAGAAAAAAGAGTAAAATCGACAGTAAAACTACTTAGAGCTCCTTCAAAAGAGAGAATTCCCCAGGATATTTTAACATCAAATGGTTTATGTATATTTCCATCATAAGTTCCGGTTGTCATTAAAAAATCATCCAGCTTTGTTGCGACATTTGTTTTTGTAGCTTTTTTGTTGATTATTTTGTTGATCAACTTATTGCCTGTATTTTCCTCTGTTACGCCTGTTCCATCTAATAAAATTTCTAAATCAAGATCGGGCGATATAACTTTATTAAATTTAACTTGTGTCTGAGCGCTTCCTATTGGAGATTCGTTATTTAAATCATTTTTAAAGGACAACGAATATTTTGTTGGATTAATAAGAGCGACAAATTTTTGACTAGGTTTTTCCTTAGCTATTATTTCTATTTTTTTTAATCCTGCCATCATCTCTCTTTTTTACGTTGTTCAATATTTACTATCTGCTCTACACTTTCGCTAACTGCCCGCATAATTTTTGTTGCATCTACTGATGTTGCAGTTGTCGTTGCTTCTGCTTTTTCGTCCACATTTATTTTAATGTGAAGCTCTTTTATTTCTATTGGCATTTCGTTTGTTTTTAATCAATTATTAATATTCAAAACACTAATAACCAATGATTTAACATGTATATTTTTAAAAATCTAAGCACACAAAGAGTGCATTCAGTCTTGTTTATAGACCAATCTTTTGTTTTTTATCTGAAAAATTTTGCTGATTGTTATCTGAAAACTAACACACTTTCAGGTGCTTAGATTAGATTAGAAATTACAAGCCTAAGCTTGCTAACGATGAAGGTATTGTGAAATATCTATATTTCAGTTCTATTGTTTCAATAGCAAGTTTGCTTTCTTCTGCGTTGAATTCTGAAACGTTCCATTTTACAGGATATGCCCCAACTACATTCCAAACCATTAAAGGTGCTGTAGATTGTAGGCCTCCTGAAAGAGTAATGATAAGGTCTCTGGGTTCAAACTCAAAGTTTTCCATTGCATTTCTGCACCAGCTTATCAATCCGGAACTTACGATTAAACCACGCTTAAGAACTAAATTTTCATATTTTGGTCTCAAAGGAAGCTGATGAAGAAATCTGTTTTCGCCTCCTTCGGCATATTCTTCAGTTACAATTTCTGTTGATAAACCAGATATAGACTGAAATCTGGAGTCAATACCCTCTGTTGTTGAAATCCCATTAACAATAAAAGAGAAACTAGTTGGAGGATATAAAAGAGCCATGATTAGTTATTTTCGATCGTTAATCCTTCGTGTGCAATTTCCAGAGTTTCAATAGCGACCTCATTACCTTCAGCTTTCAAATCTGTTGCATTTACTTTAAGCGGGAATGCATTTTTTACTTTCCACGTAACTGCCGGCTCTCCGTTCTCATCTAAAAGTGAAATTGTAATTGATCTTCTTTCTACCGTATTTAACTGAATTGATTGGAACCAAGTAAAAAACTCGTTATCGCTTTTGAAAGTTCCTCTCTTTAAAGTAATGTTGCTGAAAGTTTTCAGTCCCGGCATTTTAATCTTGCTGAAATCCGGACTTGCACCATGTCTGTATTCAATTAAAGCTGCTTCAGCATTCAAACCGCTTACTTCCTGAAATCCTACTTTTGTTCCGCCCCAATCTACTTCAAAGGCAAATTTTACTAATGGATATGTATTCATAATTATTTATATTTAATTTGTTGTTTTAATTATTTTATGCTTCTTGCAACTTGTGTGAAAAACGAAGCACGATAAATTCAGCAGGGCGTACCGCAGCCATACCCACTTCAATGACCATTCTGCCTTCCAGAATATCCTGAGCCGACATTGTTTTATTCAAACCAACGCTTACATAATAAGCTTCTTCAGGTTTGCTTCCAGCCAATGCACCGTCTTGCCATTGTTGATTTAAGAAATTCTCGATCATTGTTTGTACACGAATCCATGTATTGGCTGTATTCGGTTCAAAAACGAAACGTTCTGTTGCTTTTTTCACAGACTCTTCTACCATGTTGAAGAAACGACGTACAGAGATATATCTCCACTCATTGCTGTTCCCGTCCAAAGTTCTTGCGCCCCAAACTAATGTTCCTTTTCCGGTAAAAGTTCTGATTGCGTTGATTGATTTCCCAGCCGTTGCATCTAAATTAAGATTTTCCTGATCTTCGTGAGAGATTTTAATTTTGGGCTCTTGTACGAAGTTCAGTCCTACATTTGCCGGTGATTTCCATACTCCTGAAGTACTGTCTACTTTAGCGTATACTCCGGCCATTGCTGATGATGGAGTCATTACTACTTTTTTAGACTCAATTGCTGCTTTAGCTAAGTTGTATAGTTCAGAGTCATGCGTTTTCCAGTACTCTAGAGTATGCTCAGCAATCATAACGGTTGGATCATAACTGTAAGTTAAAACCGTTTCTAATTTTGGGTAATAAGCAGCTCCATATTTTAAACGCTCTCCACTAGGGCCAGATCCAACATTATCTCTGAAGTCCTTAACTGCATCAGCAGTATTTCCGACAACGTCCATAATGACAAATCTGTCTTTTAATAATTCTGCCTGATCTAAAGCTAATTCATATAAATCATAAGCTTTTAGTCCATCTAAACCTTCAGCATCCGGGAAAACAATAAGAGTTGGCTCGTCTTCTTTTTCTAAAGTAGCAAGACCAGCTTTCAACTCATCCAAATCTACTGCATCTACTCCAGTTGGATAACCTACAGCGCTTCCTACAGAAACGATATAACATGGTCCACCACCATTGGCAAAATACATTTGCATCGCATAATACATTTTGAAAGGACTAGGTGCTAAAGTAGCAGTAACAGCTCTGGGTTTAACTGTTGGAGTGGTAGTTGCCGGAACTTCAATAAGTGAAAAAGTTTCAGCTTTTGCTTTTCCAAAAAGCGTTTCATATTCCAACATAGAAGAGATTCTTGTTGGTTCATTTCTTGGGCCTTCTGCTGTATATCCGATAAAAGCAGGGATAGCCGTTTCTACTTGCGCTACAGATGGTGGGAATTTTGCAATTTCCTCTACGTAGACTCCAGGTGTTTTGTAATTCATTTTTTTTAAATTTAAAAGTTAATATTAGTTATTTTCAATAGTTAATCCTTCGTGTGCAATTTCCAGAGTTTCGATTGCGACCTCATTACCTTCAGCTTTCAAATCTGTTGCATTTACTTTAAGCGGGAATGCATTTTTTACTTTCCAGGTAACTGCCGGTTCGCCGTTCTCATCTAAAAGTGAGATAGTAATCGATCTTCTTTCTACCGTATTTAACTGAATTGATTGGAACCAAGTAAAAAACTCGTTATCGCTTTTGAAAGTTCCTCTCTTTAAAGTAATGTTGCTGAAAGTCTTCAGTCCCGGCATTTTAATCTTACTAAAATCCGGACTTGCGCCATGTCTGTATTCAATTAAAGCTGCTTCAGCATTCAAACCGCTTACTTCCTGAAATCCTACTTTTGTTCCGCCCCAATCTACTTCAAAGGCAAATTTTACTAATGGATATGTATTCATAATTATTTATATTTAATTTGTTGTTTTAATTATTTTATGCTTCTTGCAACTTGTGTGAAAAACGTAGCACGATAAATTCAGCAGGACGTACCGCAGCCATACCCACTTCAATGACCATTCTGCCTTCCAGAATATCCTGAGCCGACATTGTTTTATTCAAACCAACGCTTACGTAATAAGCTTCTTCAGGTTTGCTTCCTGCCAATGCACCGTCTTGCCATTGTTGGTTAAGGAAATTCTCGATCATTGTTTGTACACGGATCCATGTATTGGCTGTATTCGGTTCGAAAACGAAACGCTCTGTAGCTTTTTTTACAGACTCTTCTACCATATTGAAGAAACGACGTACAGAGATATATCTCCATTCATTGCTGTTTCCATCCAATGTTCTTGCGCCCCAAACTAATGTTCCTTTTCCGGTAAAAGTTCTGATCGCATTGATTGATTTTCCACCATTTGAATCGATATTAAGAGCATCCTGATCTCTATCAGAAATTTTAATTGTCGGCTCCTGTACGAAGCTCAGTCCTACATTTGCCGGCGATTTCCATACTCCTGAAGTACTGTCAACTTTAGCGTATACTCCTGCCATTGCTGATGATGGAGCCAATACTACAGGTTTAGATTCGATTGCTTTTTTAGCTTGATTGTAAAATTCAGAATTTGAAGTTTTCAGCTCTGCTAAATTTGTTACACCAGAAACACCCATTACAGAAACATTTGCGTCTTTGAAATCATAGCTCAACACTGTTTTTAATTTTGGATAATATGCTGCGCCGTATTTTAAGCGTTCACCACTTGATCCGGAAGAAGGACCTGAATCTCCTTTAAATGCAGAAATTTCTCCAAGAACATCCATAATGACGAATCTGTCTTTTAATAACTCTGACTGATCTAAAGCCAGATTATATAAATTATACGCATTAGCAGCTGCAGCGTTGGAGTTTGCAGTAGTAACCTTTGTTAAATTAGTGTTTGCAATCGTAGCAATTGCATTAGCTGTTAATGCATCAGCATTAGCAGCTGTCAAAGCCTTACTGGCTTGCGCCAATTCTTCAGGCGTACCGTTATCTTCTGCATCATCAAATGCAGCCTGAGCAGCTACAACTGCTGTATTTGCAAGTGTAAGTTCGTGTTGAGCAAGGTCTTTAACCTTTTGTGCAGCAACTACATCAGCCGAACTTGCAACCAAACCTTGAAGATCCGGGAAAACGATCAATGTAGGCTCGTCTTCTTTTTTTAATAAGTCAAGGCCTGCTTGTAATTCAGCTAAACTTACTGCTGAATAATAAATATTCTCAGCTCCTACAGAAACGATATAACAAGCGCCACCACCATTTGCAAAATACATTTGCATGGCATAGTACATTTTAAAATCGCTTACCTTAGTTTGTGTTGCTGTTGCAACGCCGTCTTTGAAAGCTACAGCAAAAGTTTCAGGGTTTGCTTTTCCAAAAAGTGCTTCGTACTCCAACATTGAAGAGATTCTTGTCGGCTTATTTTTTGGTCCATCAGCGGTATATCCAATAAAAGCGGGAATAGCTGTTTCAACTTGCGCTACGGAAGGTGGGAATTTTGCCTGTTCCTCCACATAGACTCCAGGGGTTTTGTAATTCATTTGTTAAAAATTTAAAATTAATATTAATTATTCCTCGAAGTAAAAACTTCGAATGTTCATTCGTGATCGATTGAGTTTTAGGATTGTTGTAATTTGTGTGAGAACTTCAGGATGATAAACTCTGCCGGGCGTACCAATGCTATTTTGATTTCCACATTCATCGTATTGGTAATATTTTCAGTGATTGGATCTTTGCTGCCGTAGACTTTTACTTCATACGCTTCTTTCGGAGTATTACCCGCCAATGCGCCTTCCATCCATTGCTGATTAAGAAAATTCTCCAACATTGTTTTTGCTCGTAACCAGGTGTAGGACGTGTTGGGCTCGTTAATAAATTTTGCCAGCGCATCACTTATCGATTGATTAATCATCTTATAATATCGACGTACATGCACATATTTCCATTCATTGTCTTTATTCTCTTTTTTGTCTTTCGCATCGAGGGTTCTTGCTCCCCAAACTAGGGTTCCTTTTCCTGTAAATGTTCGGATCGCGTTAATTGATTTTCCGGAATCGTGAATGTTGAGGTCTGACTGTTCCTGATCAGAAATTTTTTCTGTTGGGTTGATCACATAACTAAGACTTACATTGGCCGGAGCTTTCCAAACCCCTCTTGTGCTGTCTATTCTTGCATACACGCCTGCCATTGCTGAAGATGGTGGCACAACAACTTTTAAAGATTTTATAGCTTCTTTTATCTCACTGTATAACAAAGAATCGGATGATTGTAAATTTTTAAGTAGTATTCCGTTTGCATTTCCTTTTTCATCTTTTACGTTGAGGATAGCATTTTTTAATCCTTCGAATTCTCCACTAAAAATAGGTGCGCTTTCGTCTAAATCTTCTGGTACAATAAAATCATCAATTGTCCCATCATATATAGCTTCCAACACTACTTTTGCTTCATTTATTGCCTCTTTTAAATCAGCTTTTGCATTCACTGTTTCATTGGTTGATTCATCAGCTGTTGCAATAACCTCTTGCGCAATTGCAATAGCTTGTCCCAATAAATCGGCCAGGACAAAACCATTTGCGGAGCCACCGGAAATCTCATCACTTGCCAAATTTTTCAGCTCATCTAAAGCGGCAATCTCACCGGCATAATAAACAGCACTATCTTGCCCTAATTCCTGTAAACCAGCATGTACAATCGGCGTTTCATCCTCATCGAAAGAGTAATTCAAAATAGTTTTAAGATGCGGAAAATAAGCTGCAGCATGGTTGGTCGGGTTGACTTCTCTTCTGAAATTTCCAATGGTATCAAGACCATTTGATATCGTTGCAGAATTTCCTTCGTAAGTATCAAAAATGGCAAACCTATTTTTCGTCTCTAGCTTTCCTATTGTATAATTATACAGCTCATAAAAATTGGGTTCTGTTAATGATACTGCGTCAGGACAAAGAATAAGAATCGGATCTTTAATAGCTTTTAAGGTTTCGATCTTGTCTAATCCGTTTTTCAGTGAAGATAACTGTACTCCAGTAGAAGCTGAACCATAAGTACCCGCAGAAATAATATAGCATGGGCCGCCGCCATTGGCAAAATACATCTGAAGCGAATAGTACATTAAAAACTGTACCTGAGGTTCTACAACAGTTACTCCTTTACCTTCTACATCTTTTAGCTGAAGTTTTTCTTTTTTAGCTTTTCCGAACTTATCTTCATAGTCTAAAATAGAACTGATTTTAAGCTTTTTATTCTCGTTATCATTAATATCATAACCTTCGGGTATTTGCTCAGTATACCCAATGAATACAGGTATAGCGGTATCTACTAATGTGACTGAATACGGAAGTTTTGTAATTTCTTCAACCGAAACACCTGGTGTTGTTGGATTTAGCATGTTTAAAAATTTGAAAAATGGTTATTAGTTTTTGTTTTTATGGTCAATTAATTTTAATGCTTTGTACATTAATGTTATTTATTAATTCAATAGAAGTTTCCTCTTTAGCCACAATTTTTATCACACTGATTTTATACAAGACAGAAGGCATCACCTTTCCGCCCAATAATCCCCAGATATAACTTAGCTGATCAAAAGGGACAGAATGTAATTCGATTCTGAATTTAAAATCATTTTCTCTGTTGTCTTGCGGATCGATATATTCTAAAACGTTGTTGGTCTGAAACACCTCGATAACTTTTGAAATATTTGCTAAAGCATTCGCATAAGTCGATCTGTTGGCAGAAATCATCACATATAAGTTTAAATAAGCCGGCGGACTTTCCATTTTCATATCAAACTGACTCGGGTTTTCTCTTATCTGCACCTTATTGTATCGTGATCTGTTTTTTAATGTTGATTCTTCCTCAACGTTGAGTAGACTGATTACCACCTTATTGTCGAGACCTGAAGTGTCATCATCATGTTTTGCTATGTCATCAACAACAGCAATATCAACTAAACCTTCCGAATCATTCAGTTGATCTTTTAAAATTGTCAATACTTCGTTTATCATAATTTCTGTTCTTAATTATTATGCTGCAAACATACAATCATCGCCAACCAAAAGACAAATATTTCGGGGGCGCTAACCTGTCTTTGCAGTAAATTATATTTTCACTTAGTTTTGAAAACAGTAAGAAATAATCAAATTAAAATACTGAATATCAATCTGTTAAAACATAAATTAAAAAGCAAAACTTAAATAAAAATTATTTTAATCTAATCATAGTGAAATTTAAGCTTGAGAATTAGGTTATTTTTTTTAGTGAAAATTATTGTATTTAAAGATCAGATTGATGAAAGAATTAAATGCGAATTTTTGTGATTTCAGATCTGTTTTTTTCGAAATTAATATTTCAATCTATTATCAGAAAGCTGTAGTTAATTTTCGTGTCAGAATCTTTTGTGAACGACAACTTTTTAGATATTTTCCTACTGTTTAGATAAACGACAAAAATCCTAGCCCCGATTGCAATGAAAATCCTTTTTTGCAAAAAAAGATTGTAATGAAAAGCGGGATAAAGCTTCAAAAAACTAATAAAGTCTAATGTTTTGTTAGTAAAAGCGTCCCCAATTTCGTCAAAATACTTTCAAAAATTGCAAAACCGCATCATCAGGAAATAATATTTCGCTTTTACTGCAAAGACTGAATAGAGCTGCTTTATAATTCGTAAAATGTCTTTTGTTCGTCTAATTTTGACCCCAGTAATTTTAAAACTTTAATCACATGAATATCAAAAAACTTTTTGGCAAGCGAAACGAAATCATCGGCGGCCATTTCAATGAATTACGATCAAAAATTGGCTTGGCGAATCAAACCGAAGAATATGTTTTTTCTGTAAGAGAAGAAATCTGTAACCAATGCCCTTTGAAAAACGGCAACAATTGCAATGCCATGAAATGGCTAAATCCCGGCACATTGGAAGTTGCAGACTATCCAAAAGATGGTTTTATCAGAGGCTGCGGATGCAGATTGAGTGCAAAACAAAGATCAACATTAAGCCATTGTCCGGCAGGTTTTTGGGGAGGAGAATTCGACTAAAAACAACGCAATTTACGGTGTCTTATTTTTTATAATTAAAACTATTTAGTGTGAATCAGGATCATATCATTCAGAAAGTTTTTGTTGAAATTACAATCAACAACAAAGAAAAAGCATTTAGCATTAAACAAGACATTAATAGCTTTTTGGCTATTGACGTTTTTCCGGAAATAGAAAAGTATATCAATGCTTTAGAATATAATTTTTCTGATCACACCCTTCAAATTCCCCGGTTAGAATTGAATTTGGATGTGAAAAACAGCTCACTAAATACGGAATTAAAAGATAAAATCACTCAGCTCTTTCAGGAAGAGCTTTCTGAAATGACGAAACCGGTTGAGAATTTTGATCAAGAAACAGAAAGCGACTCTAAATCCTATCTAATTGATAATGAAAGAAAATTAGTACAAACTTTTATCTATTTTTTAGAAAATGGCTACATGCCGTGGTGGAATTCGGATAGAAAAAGTATTGCCTTTTTGGAACCAAAAATATTTGAAACTTTGATTCTGACTAAAGATTTCCAAAAAAGCATTATCCTTGTTTTGTCGAAACAGAATGTTCAGAAAAGGATTATCAGCCAACTTTCAAACGAACATATTGCGGGATTATGTTTATCTATTTTAAAAGGCACTGAATTAAAAATCAATTTAAATGTTGATATAATACAACATATCTCAACACTGATTCATGCCGAAAGACAAATCGTCTGGCATCTTGTTTTGAATGTTTTATCTGAACACTTTAACTCATCAAATAATGATCTCAAGGAATATCTTCTACAGCAAATTTTAAAGACAGAATCAGCTTCAACTGTTTTATCAGACGCAAAAAGCAAGCTTCAGAATCTGAAAACAGTCATTGAAATATTTCCTTTTATAAAAGAAGATGAAATTCTTGAAAGCATTAGAAATAATTCAGAAGATAGCAGTGAAGATGCAGAAACTTCAATAAATACAACACATGAAAAGAATGATGCAACAAACCGGGAAGATATAATTCAAAACGACAAGGGTTTAATTCAAAATGATGCGCAATATGTTCAGAATGCAGGACTTATTTTAATACACCCATTCATCAAAACCCTCTTTGAACATTGTGATCTTCTGAATCCGAAAACTCAGCAACTTACCGATTCGGAATTGTGTGCCCATCTATTACATTATATCGCTACCGGAAAAACTAATGCTCCTGAATATGATCTGGTTTTTGAAAAATTCTTGTGTAATATACCGACAAAGCAAACCATTAACAGACACATCAAGCTATCGAGAAAACATAAAGCAGAAGCCAAAAATGTCATTGAAAGTGTACAGCACAACTGGAATTCGATGAGAAAATCATCTGTCGCACTCCTACAAAACGAGTTTTTTCAACGCTCGGGTAAATTAATTGCCACCAATCATGAGTATACCCTGACGGTCGAAAGAAAAACACAAGACATTTTGCTTGAAAAATTGGGTTGGGGAATTGGTCTTGTAAAACTACCGTGGCAGGAAAAATTCATATTTGTAAACTGGTAATCAAAAATTATTATATTGCCTTGAAATTAAGCCCACAAAAAAAGTGCGCCACTTGTTTTAAAGTGGCGCAATCTGTTATTATATGTAAAAATCTATTATTTCTTATTCACTTCCGCAATCGCAGCCTGAATACCACCACCTGCAACTTCAAAGAAAGACGGACCAGCTAGCAGATATACTTTCTCCAGTTTTTTTGTTTTGGAAAGATTATGCTCTCTTAAATAAATTTCTGAACGATTCGCCAAGACAACACCTTTTACCACATTTCCGGCAACTAAAGCAGTTGGAGAATCTATTCCGGCATCTTTTAAATCACTTGCAAACGCAAAATTGGTCACTCCCAATCTCAAAGCTTCTCTGGTAGCCACTTCTGCTACGGAAGTCATCAGTTCGGGAGTAAAGTTGTTACGATCCCCTAAACCAATTAATAACAACTTTTTTGCTGACATAGAACCAGCGGGAGGCGTAATCAATAAGGTTTCCAAAGAATGTCCTTTGAATTGTCCAGACTGTCTTATTTTGGTAAATTCACCTTTCAAAGCGTCGTCCAAATGTACCAAACCATTTAAATTAGCCGGTAAAGCCTGAGCGGTGTGAATGTCGTTATCTGTATATTCGAAAACACAGGCAACCTGCAGTTGGGCGTCAGCCGAAGATGGGCCCTGAACCAATCCAATCATTGAAATTCCGTCCACTGAACCCCAATTTTTGGATGTTCCGATGGCTGTGGTTTTTGCAGTCGCGTTTGCTGTTGTTGTAGCAGTTTGCGCAAATGTAATAGTTGAAAATGCTAATCCTGCGATTAATAATGATTTTCTTAAAGTATTTTTTACGATATTTTTCATAATATTTTTTTTGTTTTTAGCTTTAGCAGTTTACTGTTGGCTGATGATACTTTTGTTAATTTATTTTTGTTTTAATGTTATTCAAAGGTAGTTTTAGAAATAACATTTGCCATTGATCTGAGATAAGTAATGAGACTAATTTCCAAATTGCCACATTCTCAAATTTTCAATTAATCCTTAAAATTTGAAAACAATTCTTGAGTTGATAAACAATCCGTCTTTGTCATTTTCAATAATATCATCCACAAATTCTCCGGTTTTGAAGTACTGAATCCCTGTATTAAAGGTGAAAGATTTATTGATTTTATAATTAAAGCTTCCTAAAAAAGCGGTTCCGATGTATTTCTTTTTAGAGTTCATCGAAGTCAGATTTAAAGAACCACTCGGTCTGTAAACGCCGTCCTGCGTAGAATATCTCCAGTTGAAAACAACATCGGCCTGAACCGTCATTTTACTATTCAAATCCACGGTTGCATACGGATGAATGTCAATTAAATTCACAGGTCCTATTTGCGGATTGAACCCGAAATAACCGCCTTTTGGATACAATGGATTGAAAGTTCCCAGCTTTCCGTCTTCTCTGTTTCGGTCTCCGGAAATGTAATCGTTTCGAAGATTGATGGTTGGTTTTCCTTTCACATTTTCGAATAGATAACCAATATCTGCAGAAGCCGTCCAGGCGCTGATGGTTGCTTTGTTAAAATTCCCGAACTGGTAAGCGCCTTCAAAATTGTAAATAAGTCCGCCGCCATATCTGTAGAATCTTCCGCCCAAAGTATGTCTGGTTTCATCGCCTGTTCCATCTTCAAAACGGGTTTCTTTTCGGTGAATTCCCAAATAATAAAATTCCAGATTCCCGCTTTTCGGAAGAGCCAAAGTGTTGTAATTTCCCCAAAGATTAACCGATTTTGAGGGTTTATTATCAAAAACTCCGGTACTGATTTCACTCGCCATCATCATAAAAGCATCAGATTTGAAATTCCCTCTTTTGTACATCAGTTTCAGTCCGTCAAAATACAGCCTCAAATTCGGACCTTCACGCACAGAAATAAGTCTTCCGCTTCCGTAATCCAACTCCTGCCTTCCGGCACGAACAGTCAATTTTTCTTTTTCATTTTTAATGGCATCAACGTCGATGAAAAGGTTTTGAACATTCAAATGGTCTTCATCGATCGGTCTCGGTCCGTTTTTTCTCCCATTTTCCCACGCACTTCTCAACTGTCCGAAAACTCTCACTCGTGAACCTAAATGTAAATCTGCGTGTAGAGCATATCTTTGAATTAAAAACGGATTGCTTTCGATTCCCAATCTTCCCCAGTCTTCATTATTAAATTCTACAAACTCTGCTCTCGCCTCTCCGCCTAATGATAAATATGTATTGTTATTTTTTTCGGAAAGCGGAATGTATTTGATGGAATTGTAAAAAGTGTCTGCAGAATCTTTATAAGTGGAATAATCTTCACCAAACCTCATCAATTTAAATTGACCCGAAACTATTGCCGGTAGCATAATCTGGACAATCAATACTATCTTAATCAGCTTTTTCATTTTAAATTCTTCTTAAATAATTATCGATTGAATATTTTCCAGGACCAACAAAAAGCAGAAACAGATAACACAGACTGTACATAAACGGCGTGTCTTTTATCAGCAAAGCATCGTTCCAGTGAAGGATAAAATATCCGGTCAGAGTCACCGCTAAAATTGGCAGAACTGCTATTCTTGTGAATAATCCGAATATGACAAATACAGGAAATACCAGATTGGCTGCGTCTGCAAAAAGACTATTGAATGCTTCCGGAAGGTGTAAAGGATTCGGAACCTGTTCTGCTTCTGCAACGCCTACTCCGAGTTTTTTCAGTCCGTGTGCAACGATTAATTCTAATGATAATGCAATTCTGAAAACGAATAATGCCAAGTGAATTAATTTGCCTTCGAGGTTTGTATTGATGATAGTTTGGATGAGCTTTTTCATTGTTTTTAGGTTTGAGTTTTCGGGTGTGTATTGAGTTATTTTTGATTGTCAGTTTTGAACCACCCCGTCAAAAACTCTTTGAATTTTCGCCCCCCTCCTAAGGAGGGGGAATTTTTAGCGAAATTATTTTGTTTAAATCTTAGTTATTTTGTCTGGTAACCTCCGTAGTATTTTACAGGAGACCATTCTGGAAGTACTGGAAGTATAGCTGGAGAAACATTTTTGTAGGTTTCGTCTCCATAAACCACCTTTCCGTCAACGACGGTTAATTTGGAAGTAATGTCTTTGATTTCTTCTTCTTCAACACTGAAATAATCTTTATCTAAAATCGTAAGGTCAGCGAAATATCCTTTTTTGATTTTTCCTTTTTCATAATCCTTTATCAATTCATATCCTCCAAAAGTAGAAAGTGATAAAGCAGTTTTTCTGTCCAGCGTATTTTCTTTTGCCATTACCTGAGTTCCGCCCAAAGTTTTTCCTGAAGTAATCCAGTACAAAGCGACCCACGGATTATAACTTGCTACTCTGGTTCCGTCTGTTCCCAATCCTACAGGAATTCCCATATCGAGCATTTTCTTTACAGGTGGAGAAGCCAATGCTGCTTTTTTACCATAACGGTGGATGAAACTTTCACCTTGATAAGCCATTCTGTGCTGCACTGCAATTCCGCCATTTAAAGCTTTGATGCGTTTCATATTGTCTTCAGAAACCGTTTCTGCGTGGTCGAAAAACCATACTAAACCGTTCAAAGGTGTTTCTTTATTCACTTCTTCAATAACATTTAAGAATCTTGTGATGCTTTCGTTATACGTTGCGTGGATTCTGAAAGGCCATTTTTTTTTCACCAAAAGACTTACAACTTCTTTCATACTTTTTTCCATTGTTGCAGGCAATTCGGGTCTTGGGAAAAGGAAATTTTCAAAATCAGCACCATCTGAAACCAGATTTTCGCCGCCACCTTCTACGTGATAATCAATTCCGTTGTGGTCGTTTTGGCCGTGGTCATCGATGTCTACCATTCCTGTCCATTTCGTGTAATCTGCTAACTCAGAACCTTTCTTCTGAGCAAACAAATAGTAAGGTAAACGAACCGTAATTTTTCCTTTTTTGTTCAAGGCATCGGTTGTTCCGTAATCGTCTGGGAAATTTTGAAAACCACCGCCTGCATCCATTACCGCTGTCACTCCAAGACGATTCAGTTCAGTCATATATTGAAGCGTTGAATTTTCTTTTTCCGCTTCGGTCAGCTCTGGTAATTTTGCTAAAGTTGAATAAAGGATAAAAGCATTCGGTTCTGCAACCAATAAACCTGTCGGGTCGCCGTTGTTGTCTTTTTCAATTAAACCCTGCATTGGGTTTGGCGTTTCACTATTGATATTTAATTGTTTCAAACCTGACTTATTCAGCCACGCTTTTCCGTAGAGATACATCACGAAAGCTGGAACATCGCCTGTCGCTTCGTTGATTTCTGCTAAAGTCGGAAGCCTTTTTTCTTCAAACTGATATTCATTCCAGCCACCAATGACTCTTACCCACTGCCCTTTTGGTGTTCTCTGAGCCTGTTCTTTCAACATTTCCAAAGCTCTTTTCAAAGTTTTCACGCCGTCCCAGCGAAGCTCTGTATTGTAAAATCTCCCGCCTCGGATGACGTGTAAGTGACTGTCAAACAATCCAGGAATCACACGATTTCCTTTAGCATCAATGATTTTTGTAGCGCTTCCTTTCAGTTTTAAAATCTGGGCATTTGTTCCGGTCTGGAAAATTTTATTGTCCTTAATGGCAACCGCCTGAACTTCCGGATTATTATCATCCATTGTGGTGATTTTTCCGTTAGTGACAATTAAATCTGCCTTCTGAGCGTTGAACAATCCGGCACCTAAGACGAATGAGAATAGAATTTTATGGAGTGGTTTCATAATGTACTTTTTAATGGTTTGAAGAAAAAAGGCAGGTCGGTTTTCAACCTGCCGTTGTTGAATTGTTTAGTGTTTAAGCATATCCTGAGCGTACTGAATTCCCAATCCGTAAGCACCACCATATTTTTTCATTAAGTCATTGACAGGCTTGTACGTTTCTTTTCTAGACCAGTCTCTCTGTAATTCAAGAACATACTGAACTGAGGTAATCGGATGTACACCAGCCTGAACCATTCTTGTAACAGCCTGGTCGTGAGCTTCTTTTGAAATATCACCCGAAGCATCCGTAATCACATACACTTCATAACCTTCGTCGATGGCCGATAAAGCCGGACCCACGATACAAACGCTCGTCCATAATCCTGCGAAAACCAATTTCTTTTTATTTTTTCCGGTAATCGCTTTGTGAGCATTAAGATCTTCCCAAGTATTCATCGTGGTTCTGTCTACATATCCGCTTGTTGCTTCAGGATAAACTTCAGATATTTCCGGAAAAACAGGTCCAGCGAAAGATTTTTCTGCTACTGTTGTTAACACGGTCGGAATATTGAATATTTTTGAACCGCCTGCAATTAATGCTACATTGTTTCTTAATTCCTCCATGCTAATGCTTTTTGTTGCGAATGCCATTTGTCCTTCGTGGTCAACTAAAACCAAAGCGTGGTTGGTTGGGTTCAACATCGTTTTTCCGGGTTTCTGAGCGAATGCTGTTACTGATAATACTACTGTTGCGAATGTTAAGATTAAGTTTTTCATAATGTTTAATTTTTAAATGTTGTTGTTTATTTTTATTGATAATTAAATTCTGTCTGAAGTATTTGTTTGATTTTGATATGACAAATTTAGGGCGGTTAGAAACCCTGCACATTTAACTAGTTTAATAAATCACATTTCTGAAAAAATAATTTATTTTTTTTTATTCTTTATTATATACAGGTAATTTCAATTCGATAAAAAACCATTCAAACAGCATATTAAAATGCTATTAATCAATTATTTAAATCAAATAAAACTTAAAAGAAGATTTAGTTTAAAACAAAAAAATAGACTCAGATAATAAAATCCAGGCCTATTTTTTATAAATATTTCACTCTCCTAAAAGTGACTGTTTAATTTTTTCAACTACATCGTCATCGGAACTTCCATCAATAAAATTTCTGTGCCTTCAGTTGTTGATTTGATATTTAAATCTGCAATATCCCAACGTCCGAAACCGTCTCTCGTTTCCACTTTTTGTCCTTCGATTTCTGCGCTTCCTTTTAAAATAAAAGCATACACACCGTTTCCTTTTTTCTTGATTTGATAGTTGGTTTCAATATTATTTTCGAAGTTTCCTAAATGAAACCAAACATCCTGATGAATCCAAACTCCTTCGTCCTCTGCGTTGGGAGACAATATCTGCTGAAATTTATTCTGACCTTTTGTTTTGTCTAAAGTAATCTGGTCATATCTCGGCGTCACGTTTCTTTTATTTGGATATACCCAGATTTGAAGAAACTTCACCAAACTGTCATTATTTTTATTGAATTCGCTGTGCATAATTCCGGTTCCGGCGCTCATCACCTGAATGTCTCCACTCTTGATAATCGCCGAATTTCCCATACTGTCTTTGTGCTCCAAATCGCCTTCCAAAGGGATGCTGATTATTTCCATATTGTCGTGCGGATGCGTTCCGAAACCTCTTCCCGCCTCCACTTTATCATCATTCAGAACTCTGAGAACGCCAAAATGCATTCTTTCAGGATTGTGATAATTTGCAAAGCTGAATGTATGATTGCTCACCAACCAGCCGTGATCTGCTTTCCCTCTGGAATCTGCTTTGTGAATCACAGAATTGTCTTTGATTTTTGAATCGGTATTCGGTAAATGATTGTATCCAATCGGTTCCAACGGCTCGATTTCGTCAATCTCATTTTTCATTGTATTTCCCAGCGATGCTGATGCTACAAACATTCCTGTTCCGAGTAACCCTTTCTTTAAAAAATCTTTTCTGTCCATATCTGTTTTGTTGTTTATTCGTTATTGATAGGACAAATTTATGGTGATGAGAATTGCTGTGCATTTAACTAGTTTAATAAATGACTTTAAAGAAAAAAAAAATGCCAAATATTTTCATATCCGACATTTTATATTTTAAATAATAAGTTATTTCTCTTTCGTCGCCAAACGTTTTCTGATTGTACTAACAAATTCTTTTGAAACCCCTAAATAAGAAGCGATGTAATACTGCGCAACCCGCTGTGGAATTGTAGGATAAACTTTGATAAACTCGAGATATCGGTCAGATGCACTTTTTGAAATGGTATTTACCAAACGGTTTTGAAGCGTAAAAAGGTTTCTCTGAACCAACATCCTGAAGACCCTTTCAAATTTCGGGATTTCCTGCAACAACTTTTCTTTAGTTACAGGATTCAGCATAAAGATTTCTGAATCTTCAATCGTTTCAATATATAAATTGGAAGGTTTTTGATCCTGAAATGAAGCAATATCGCTGATCCACCAATCTTCGATGGCAAACAAAATCGTCACTTCAAAACCATTATCATCAAGGTAATAAGCCCTTAAACAGCCTTTATGAATGAAGCCTTCGAACTGGCAAATTTCGCCTTCACGTAATAAAATTGTTTTTTTGGGAACTGATTCACAAACGAGTAAATCGGTAAATATTTTTTCTTCCTCACTACTCAAAGTGATAAAACGGGTAACGTTCCTGATGATATTTTCAAACATAAAATAAGTTTACGGCTGCAAATTAGGGAAAAGTGCGTAAACTTCATTCTTTAAAAGCCCGCTTCCGCCGCCGTAATGGTCGATAACCTTCACTTCTTTATCTAAATTTTCACAAAATATTTTAATATTATTCTCAAATTCCTGATCTAATCCTGAACTCAGAAGAACGATATCTACCTGATTTTCTTTTACATAATCATAGCAAACGCTTTCATCGTTTTGAATTTCAGCCATCCAGCCTTCATTATTTTCGATGATTCTTTTTAGGGTATCCAGAATTTCCTGATTTTTCCCAATGACTAGAAATTGTAATTTTTTCATTTCTTCAAATATTAATTGCGACTGATTTACTTTATAAATGTTTGTTGCCTGTAATTTTCAATTCATTTAAATCTAATTGCGATTCTGCTTTTCGGATTTCGTCGTCACTGAATTGTTTTTCACGTTTTATTTTGAATAATTCTTTTCTCTGTAAAGCAAATATATCGAGCATGATTTTGTGATATTCATGTAAATCATTTCTCCTGTTTGTGCATGTTTCTAAAGATTCTAGATGACTTTGCTGCTGCGAAATATCGTTTTCGATTGTATTTTTAAAATTTTCAACCAAACTATTTGTTTCTAAATTTGATTGATATTTTTCGTTTAATCTTTCCACTGCAAGATTATCTAGTCTGATCTGGATGTTTGCCTGCTGCTCATGTGACGGCAAAATAGGATCAAGCTCATCGATTTTAGTCCATTTAATAATTAAAGGAAGCGTTAAACCCTGAAAAACCAATGTCACAAAAATGACTACAAACGTGATGAAAATAATTAAGTTTCGATGTGGAAATGTTGATTGTTCGTTCATCATCACCGGAATTGATAAAGCGGTTGCCAAAGAAACTACGCCGCGCATTCCTGCCCAACCAATAATCAGCGGATTTTTCCATCCCGGACTTGGATCTTTGCGTATTTTTTTACTTAACCATCGCGGGACGTGCGCCACAGGATAGATCCACAACAGACGAACAACAATTACAATGAGACTGATAATCAATCCGTATTTTATCCCTTCCATGACCGATGTTTCGCCCAAACCGTTGATAATATCAGGAAGTTCTAATCCTATTAAAACAAAAACCAGCGCATTCATCACAAAAATCAGCGTATTCCAGACACCGGTCATATTGATTCTTGTAGTTCCTGTTTTAAATATTTCGTGAGAACGGAATGACATAAACAATCCGCCGCTTACTACCGCCATTACTCCCGAATAATGAAAATGTTCTGCTGAAAGAAATAAAATATAAGGCGTCATCACCGTTAAAGCAGCATCAATTGCGGGTGTTGTTGGTAAAAATCTGTGAATAGCATAAAAAATATGAGCGCCTACAATTCCGACTACTACTCCCATTCCTGCAACCAGGAAAAACTGTCCAGTTGCTTCCTGCATAGAAAATACACCTGTCATCACGGCGGCTAAAGCAAATCTGAAAACAATAAGTGAAGAAGCATCGTTGATAAGACTTTCACCCTCCAGCATTGCGATGGTACGTTTTGGCACTTTCAGACCTTTCAAAACGGTTGTTGCTGCAATGGCGTCTGGTGGCGAAACAATTCCTCCTAACAGAAAGCCCATTGCCAATGTAAATCCCGGAATTAAAGCCTGTGAAGCAAATGCCACGACAATAGATGTCAGGAAAACCAATCCGAAAGCCAGTAATCCGATGGTGCGTTTCCATTTCCAGAAATCGTTCCACGAGGTGTACCAGGCTGCTTCATATAAAAGTGGTGGTAAAAAGATCAGGAAAATAATTTCAGGATCTAATTTCAAAACCGGAACTCCCGGAATAAGGCTGATCCCCAATCCCGCTAATACCAAAAAAATGGGATAGGCAATTTTGATACGCTGCGCCAGCATGACCAGCAACATGACGATCAGTAAGAGTCCGAGTATAAGTAGTAAATCTTCGTGCATAGTTGTTTTTTTTAGATGTTAGATTACAAATAGAGGTTTATGCTCAACATCTTTTATCTTTTATCTTTTATCTTTTATCTTTTATCTTTTATAAATGAATAAAAAGTGATGTTCTCTCCTTTTTTTCAAGGTTCTTTGTTTTGTGACCTTTTCCGGAAATATCTTCCACCAAAAGTATTTCGCCTGTTTGAAATTTCCGGACTTCGCCTAGCGATGTTTCTATTTCCACGCCGCCATCCAAAAGTACAATATATTGTTTTTGTGGAGCGTGGTGAAAATCGTAATCATAATCAGCGGAAACTTTTCTGAACTGTAATTTCTTAACAGCTATATTTTCTGATAAAAATCCGATCTCACCTTGATTAATTAACGGAATTTCGACTTCTTCAAAATGAGACTCGCCGTTGTCGTCACTGAATATTTTTGTGATTTTCATAATACTTTTTTTAGCCACGAATGCACGAATATTAAATTAATTTTTTATTCTTGTATTCGTGGCTATAAATTATTTAAAAATAATAGAATTTGCTAATTCAATTTCCTCCTGATTGATAGAATGTCCGAAGTTAGCATACACTTTTTCGGTAACATCAGCATTCATTTCCTTTAAGATATTTGCCGTAGCATACACCCTTTCTACCGGAACGTGGAAATCGGGATCGCTTGTTCCTAAAAAAATCGGAGTCTGTGCAAAATCCCCTTTATAATTTTCACGATTAATTTTATCTCCGATTACGCCACCGATAATCGCTGCAGCGCCACCAAATCTTTGAGCATTTCTTGCTAAAAACTCCAGTGTAAGACATGCTCCTTGCGAAAATCCGAAGAAATAAATATTTTCAGCATTTATTCCAGCATCCAAAGCAGTTTGAACTGTCTTTTTGATAGTCTCAATGGCTGATGACAGCCAAGGTTCGTTCTGCTCAACGGGAGCAATGAAGGATAAAGGGTACCACGATCCATTGGTTGCTTGTGGCGCCAGTAAGGCATAATCTTCTACATTCAGATGCTGCGATAAACTCAAAATATCGTCTGCACTTCCACCTCGCCCGTGAATCATTATTAAAACTTTCTCAGCTTCAGTAATAGATTTTCCTGCTGTTTTTATATCTAAAATATGACTCATTATTTATCTGTATTTTTCTGTTGGATAATTAAATTTTGGAAGAACATCATTTAAATATTCTCTCTTTTCTTCAAATTGTGCCGGCAAACTCAGGCTTTCACCCAAAGATGCAAGTTCCTCATCGACATCGAATCCCGGTCCCGAAGTGGCTATTTCAAATAAAACTCCGCCCGGTTCTTTAAAATATACGGAAGTAAAATACTTTCTGTCTTTTACCTCGGTATGCTCCAAACCGAATTTGTTTAATTTTTCTATCATTTCAAGCTGCGTTTCTGCATTAGGAGTTGCAAAAGCAACATGATGAACAGTTCCGCGACCTGCTAGACCCTTTAGAGAATCTGGCGCAGCAACCAAATCAACATATTTTCCCGGAAAATCTTCTGTCCCAAGACGTACTCTGTTTGAAGATTCTGCAATGACTTTATGATCCATTTGAGTAGTCAAAAGTGCTGAGGTTCTTTCATAAGCATTCAGCCAAATCTCTACATGATGAATTCCTTTAATGGTATAATCTTTTGGAATAAAGCCATTATAGTAACCTTTCCGATCATCTTTATCATTAAAAACCAACTCTAGTCCCAATCCGTCAAAATCTTCAAGATAAATAAAAACTTCACCAGAAAACCTTTGCTGTGGTTGTTTGTAAGGAATATTAAACTGATCAAGACGATCAAGCCAATAATCTAATGCTTCCATCGAGGCTGAAAAAGCTGTTGTATTCAGCATTCCTTTTCCGTGTCTTCCGTTCACAAGATCTTTTCCGTAAGGAAAAGTGGTCATAATCGTTCCCGGCGTTCCGAATTCGTCTCCGAAGTAGAAATGATAAATATCTGAATAATCAAAATTAACGGTTTTCTTTACCAATCGAAGTCCTAAAACTCCTGTATAAAAGTCTATATTTTCCTGTGAGTTGCCGGTGATAGCGGTGACGTGATGAAGCCCTGTAATGAGTGCCATAATTTTAGATGGTTGGTTGATAGTTGTTGGTTGGTGGTTTAGTTTTCTTTAAGCCAAACGTCATTATATTCTTCCGGATTGCGTTTGAATTGTGCGTGAACGTATGGACACAGCGGCACAATTTTCAAATCGTTTTCTCTTGCATAAGAAACCAGTTTTTCTAATAATAATTTGGCAAAACCTTTTCCCGCATACTCTTCATCAACTTCCGTGTGATAAATAGTTAACTTTTTTCCGATCACCGAAATATCCATTTTCCCGGCTTTGTTATTGTCTGAAAAAAGTTGAATTTCTCCTTTTGCGTTTCCTAAAACTACTTCTGTTCTTTCCATTGTATTAATTTTTTTTGATATTGCTAAATTAAGATGTCTTCTAAAATTACTTGATGATCTATGATAACTTCGGTAAGGCATTTTCAATTCTTTCTCGTAAAGCTTCGTGCTGTTTTGGAAGTTTTAAATTTTTTCCTAATTCGTTCAGGGGCTCATCAACAGTAAATCCCGGGTTGTCGGTTGCTATTTCGAATAAAACGCCACCCGGCTCGCGGAAGTATAATGAATAGAAATAATCTCTGTCTATCTTCGGAGTAATGCTCAATCCTGCAGACATTACTTTCTCACGGAATTCCATCAAAACCTGATCATCTTTTACCCTGAATGCGACATGGTGATTGGTTCCGGCAGCATTTCTTCCGGCCAGAATCTTATCATTTTCAATAATATCGACAAGATTTGCTGTTTCGATTGCATCGGTTGCAAAACGGTATCTTTCACCTTCTTGTTTTTGCAGGTCGTACCCAAAAATATCAGTTAATACTTTTATTGTGGGATCTGCTTTTTTTAATGTTAAAGTAATATTGTGGAAACCTTTTAATGCATTTTCGTCTTTGATATCATCTGTTGTCCATACTTTTCTGTCATCAGGAGTTGATGATTCGATGAACTGTAGCTGTAAACCGTCAGGATCTTTGAATGAAATCAATTTTTCGCCAAAAATTTCATTTTCTTCAACATTTATATTAAACTGTTGTAATCTGTTTTTCCAAAATTCCAAGCTTCCTTTCGGTACAGAGTATCCGATGTGAGTTGCCAAGCCGGTTCCGTTACTTCCTTGTCCGATTCCTTCCCAAGGAAAAAATGTTAAAATGGTTCCTGGAGTTCCCTCTTCATTTCCGAAATAAAAATGATACGTTCCCGGATCATCAAAATTTACCGTTTTCTTTACCAACCTTACTCCTAAAACCTGAGTATAAAAATCTAAATTTCTTTTTGCGTTGTCTGCAATTGCAGTGATGTGGTGCAGCCCTAATATTCTATTTTCCATTTTCTTTAATTTTGATATGACAAATTTAGGATGATCAGAATTGCTGCACATTTAACTAGTTTAATAAATGATTTTTTTAATCTTTAAAATTTAATCTCACTGAAAATCAATGATGATTAAATTGATGTTAAATGCAAGCTTCATCTTTATTGATTTGACGATTCCTTTATAGGGGTACAACAGAGAAGGTGCCGATATAAAAGAAGGCGTGCAGAAACTGGTGGAGACAAGGTATGATGGGCGGAATTGTTGCTCATTACGACGGAATTAAAGCATTTTCTGAAACTGATTTTACAGAAGATCTAAAGGCGGTTGATATTCTTTTTAAGCACATTTAATAATTTAATTATAAATATCTCATAAAATAGAAATATTCTAAATTAAATTACAATAGATGACAAAAATTATTATTTAAAAAAGCTTTTCTATAATCATTATAAATACCACATCAATATTTTATTGTAGTATAAATACTGAATTTCACTCAGAAAAAACTCAATAAATTTGGATAACTAAAACTAATAACCATGTCTAACTTAAAAAAACTTCACAAAATTTCTATGCGGTCTGATCAAGACTAAAACCATGTCACCTTTTTATTTTCGATTGTATTAATGTCTTCCTAAAATGATAAGAAGACCAGTTATTTTAACACCAAATTTCAACGAAATGATTATCCAAAAAATCTTCAACGTCGACGATTATTATTACGACGTGTTCATGGCTATCTCAGAATCTCTCACAGGATTTTCCGTGAACGAACTGCAGTCTACAGGCTTAGCCGAGACTTATTACACGCATATTCTTCATCAGATAGAAAGTGTAACGTTTACAGAATTTCTGAATATCTCTAAAGATATTCTTGAAAATTCTACTACACAGAACCAACTCAATAATGCTATTTCTACTAATATCCTTGCCAATCCTGCAACTCAGGATATCGCCAACAGCATTATCACGCTTTGGTACTTGGGAACTTGGGAAGGCGCTTACGTCAACGATTTATCTTACAAAGAAGGATTGGTCTGGAACGTGATGCAAGCTCATCCACCCGGAGCAAAACAGCCTGGCTTTAAATCTTGGGGTGTAAAACCTGTAAACAGCAACTCATGAATCAAAAAGAAAAACCACAACAGAAAAAAGATGTAATCATTGTAGGAACGGGAATTGCCGGATCGCTGATTGCAAAACTTTTAACCGATCATGTTTTTGATACAGAAAAAGGAAAAATGATCCACCGTTCTGAAATGAGCGAGTCAAAAACATATAAAGAATTATCTATTCTCATGTACGAAGCCGGTTTGGAAGCCGGAATAGAACTGGATTCCGCAACTTCTATGACGACTTACAACGATTACATTCGCAAGTTTTACATGGAAGAAGCTAAAGTTCCGAACTCTCCTTATCCGAATCTGAAGCAGGCTCCTTCACCTAACGTTTTAGATATGGAACCCATCATTCCACCGTTTCCTGATAAAAAAGGATATTTGGTTCAGTTTGGCCGAATGCCTTTTGCGAGTGATGCCATAAGAGTTGGTGGTGGTACTACCCTTCACTGGCTGGGAACTACACCGAGAATGCTTCCGAATGATTTTAGATTAAAAGAAAAATACGGCAGAGCAATGGACTGGCCGATTGATTATGAAACTCTAAAGCCTTATTATGAAATGGCTGAGTTTGAAATAGGAGTTTCCGGAAATGTTTCTGCTCAGGAATATCCAATCAAGGAAAGTATGGAAGAGTATTATGGTAAAGATTATGTTTTTCCAATGGAGGAAATTCCGCAAAGTTATATGGATCAGCAGATTATTAACGGATTAGCAGGAACTTCGGTTCAGTTGAATTTTAAGAATATTTCGTTGATGATGGTTCCTTCGCCTCAGGGAAGAAATTCTACTCCGAATATTGCTTATGGAAAAGCAAAATTAATAAAAGCAAATTCTTCAGATTCAGGATATAAATTATCATTAAATAATATCGAACACGAAGATTACAAAGCATTGGGTGCAGTCTGGAATCCTTACATGGGAGAACGTTGCGAAGGAAATGCTTCATGCGTTCCGATCTGTCCGGTTCAGGCAAAATACAACGCTTTGAAAACCCTGAAAAAAGCACTTTATAAAGTCAATAAAAACGAAAACCTGCAGAGAAATCCTCATATTCAGATTCAGGCGCAGAGTGTTGTTTACAGATTAAGTGTGGATCAGGCTAATCAGGAAAAAATTTCAAAAGTTCATATAAGAAGATATACTTCCAGAGAAAAAACAGATTTTGTTGAAGAAGAAATCGACACTACAAATTCAGTTGTCATTCTTGCAGCCAATGCTTTTGAAAATCCTAAAATTCTTTTAAATTCAAAATACACCGTTATCGAAAACGGACAAAAAGTTGAAAAAACGGTTGCCAACCGAAGCGATCAGGTAGGAAGAAATTTGATGGATCATATGGTCATGCTTACTTGGGGATTATTTCCGGAGCCGGTTTATTCTTACAGAGGTCCCGGTTCTACCACCAACATTTCGTCTTTCCGCGACGGAGATTTCAGAAGCGAATTTTCTGCGTGGATTTCTCCATTGGATAATTGGGGATGGAGCTGGCCTGCGTTTTCACCGGGATCTGATCTTTCAGAATTTTTAGGACAGGGACTTTTCGGGGAAGAATTAAAAGAAGCATTAACCTACAGACTTTCGAGACAGGTTTTATTTCATTTTGAAATAGAACAGCTTCCGAATCCGAACAACAGAGTTACCATTAATGATCAATATCTTGATGCATTGGGAATTCCGCGTCCTGTTATTAATTATGAAATGAATGAATATGAAATGAGAGCAATGGAACAGGCAAAATTGGCTTCCGACCAAATGTTTGCAAGATTAAACATTGAAGATTTCACAAAGTATAATGCGACAGATAACAATACTTTCGTCTACAACAATGTGAGATATTCTTACAACGGAGCCGGTCATATCGTGGGAACTCACAGAATGGGTGACACGCCAGATGATTCTGTAACCAACAGTTATTGTAAATCTTGGGATCACCCGAATTTATACATCGTCGGTGCAGGAAACATGACCACTTTAGGAACTTCAAATCCTACATTAACCTTATCAGCATTCACAATACGTTCGGTAGAATCTATATTGAAGGATCTGGAAACAATTTTAAAATAGAAAGAAATGAGACAAAGACTTATCAATAAAACAGAACCTCAGGAAACTAATATTTCGTCAAGAAGTTCTTTAGCCCAAAATACAATTGAAGCAGAAGCAATTTCGCTCCAGTCATTATTATTTGATTCAACAATAAATAAACAAGACTGGATTGAAGGATTAAAATACCACAGCAAAACACTCACAAACCTATTGCTAAATAATCAGATCAAAGAATTTAATGATTATTTAAGCTCACAATTCTCTATTAAAATTTCAAATTTAAAACCTTCTGCAGAGCTTTCAAAAGGGCAACTTACTGAAGTAAAAAAAGGATTAACGGAATTAGACTACCGCCCTATTTTACAGGATCTTTTGCAAACGGCAATTTTAATCGAGCATTCTACGATTCCACCTTATCTTACGGCTTTATATTCGATTAAAGACGGAACCAATATTTTGGCATCACAAATTATCAGAAGTGTTGCCGTGGAAGAAATGCTTCACATGATTATGGTTTGTAATGTAATGAATGCTGTGAGTATTCAGCCATCGGTAAACAGACCTCAGAACTACCCTACTTATCCGATGAAATTGCCGATGAATGTTGATTTTTTTGTTGGTCTGGAAACTTTTTCTACAAACAGTATTGCTACTTTTATCGCTATTGAAAGCCCAAGTAATCCTTTGGTAAAAGCTCCGAAATATACCCCTGAAGCAGAAAATTCGGCTTTATATTCTAAAAGTGCAGTTCAGGAAAATAATTTGTGGACACTGGAAAACATGAAAGATTTTATGATGCAGAATGTTCATACCATTGGTGAGTATTATGATGTATTATTCTTTTACATCGTTGTTTTCCAAATCATTGCTTATTACAAAGCGAACGGAAAGCTTCCGCAAAATTTTGAAGAATTAAACACAGGTGGAATTTTCACTGGAGATCCTACAAAACAAATTCGTCCGGAACAATATTACGGAAGCGGCGGAAAACTACATCCTGTAGAAGCGTTGGATGGAGTAATTGCTGTTTTTCAGGAAATTAAAGGACAAGGTGAAGGTGCAGACGATTCTATTTTTGATGTAGATCCTTCGCAGTTTGAGGAAGGTGCAGAATTGGCGCATTATTTCAGATTTAAAGAAGTTTTTCATGAGCATTTTTATCTTGGCGGAGACTACAGACCTTTCACCGATGAAAACGGAATGATGCCTGTAACCACTCCACCTGTTGGAAAAGAATTACCGGTTGACTGGAACGCAGCTTATCCGATGAAACCCAACCCAAAAATGAGTGATTATCAATCGAATCCGCAATTGTACGCACAGGGAAAAGCATTTAACCAAACTTATAAAAATCTTTTAGACGCCATTCAGGCTGCGGTAGAAGGCAATGCGAAAGAATTGGAAAAATCAATCATGTACATGTACGCTTTGAAAGAACAGGCCATCGGATTGATGAGCCAGCCTTTAAATTCGACTCAAAATGCAGGTCCAACTTTTGAATATCCTGCAAATTAAATTTAAAACCATCAAAAACTAATAAATCATGTTAAAAAGAAATAAAGAAATTTTTGGACAGGAAAATCAGTTCTCAAGAGCTGCTGTTCCAAATCAGGATCAAGCCCCGAAAGGTTATCTTGCCAATTTAATGAACGGATACTCGAAACTTTTGATCGATGATCCTATGAGACCTTTTAGTGAAGAAAATCTTCAGGAAATTGCAAATAATGTTGATTATGGTGTTTTGGAAGCGCTGAATGGCACTTGGGTAAGTTATAATGCCAATTACAATACAAACATCGGCAGACCTTCGCTGGGAAGCGGAATACATACGACCATCATGCCTTCTCCGGGTACAAATCCGAGTACAATTCCCGGGAAATTCAGCTTTGATACGGAAGAATATATTGAAAAGTTAACTTTCGAAATCGTTCCCGGCGGTGTTCGTAACCGTGGCGGTGCAACCGAATTATTTTGTGGTGCTGTAAAATACGATCAAACCATTAAAAGTGTAAATAAAGTAGAAGGAAATCCAGATTTGCAATACGCCGGAATTCATGAAGAAAACGGAATGTATCTTTGGCTTAGTGATGTTTACAATTATGCTGCAACGAAAGAAACTATAGAAAAAGATCGTGGAATTCACGCATTTTCTACCGAAGATTTTGAAAAATACGGATACAAAGGAGAATACAGAAATGAGCCATTGGTTGAAGTAAAAGACGAAAACGGTAATTCTTCATACATTCTTTTGAGCCAGTTGAAAGAAGGTCAGAAATATTACGAAATTATTCCGGCGCAGGAAATTAAACCAATGGATGGAATCACGGGGCCCTATTTTATCCCTGACTATTCTATTTCACGAAGTGGTGTTATTCCGCACGGAAGCACAATTACTGTGTTGGGAGATATTACCCCAGAAAGTGTCGATAAGAAAACTTATTATCTTAGAAAAGGTACCCCAAAATTTCCTACCGGTATTGCAACCTGGGATCCTCCTCATCTTGCTATCTCACCAACTATGGGAGGTGCGGGCGGTGCAATTAATCTTGACGAACCAGCTCCGGCTTGGGTTCACGAAACATTAAACGATGAAAACGATCCCGGTTCAAACAAAATATATACGCAGAGAATATTGGCAGATGAGCTATATCCTTACTGCGTAAGACCCGATATGCGATTAAGAGATACATTGAGCGGACAAACAGTTGCCAATTATGTCCTAATCCAAATGTCATCAAAAATGCCAACTGGTGCACAAGGTGGAATTTTAAATGTACCTTTCGTTAATCGATTTGTACCCACTGTAGAAATAGAATTTAACTTGTGGATTGAAACCGTGATTGAAGACGGAAAAGAAATTCTTCAGCTGCAATATGAGCAAATTATATTTTTCGAATTTGATTTTGGAAATGATGGCGGTACAACAAGCTGGCCACACATTCAGGTAAATACACTTCGAAAAATTGAGGACATTCCTGCTGATCAGAGAAAAGTAATTGAAGAGCAATTCTTCAACGCTCCTTCTGCAATGAGTATGACAACACCTGCCTCAATTACCGAACGTGTCGTAAATCCTCCTTCAGGTTGCCCTTATCACAAAGGTTAAAAGAAGAAAATTTGGAAAAAAGAATAATTTTTTCTGAATATCAATCATCTTTCATTCCTCATTTAAGGATAAATTAATAATTAGAAAAAATAAACATTTCAATATTGAAATGTTTATTTTTTTATGGTTTTAAACAAAATTTAAAAGAAAAATTTATCATTTTTAGAGGCAATTCAGCACCTCTAAAATATTTTCATAAATGAAATTCAATTCTTCTGAACTGATACAGTAAGGCGGAACCAGATACATCACATTTCCTAACGGACGCATGACAATTCCCCTCGACAGAAATTCGTCATACACTTTTTTTCCTATCTCATTAAAATAAGAAGTTTTATGAGCATTTTTAATTTCCCAGGCTAAAATAGTTCCGGTTTGTCGTACGTTTTCAACTTTTGGATGCTCTCTTAAAACATTTGAAAAACGAAAATGTTGCTCCGAAATTCGCTGAATACTTTGTTGAGTTTCGTCATTCAATAAAAGCTCCATACTTGCCAAAGCTGCAGTACAAGCTAATGGATTTGCTGTAAAAGAATGCCCGTGAAACAACGTTTTATATTTATCATCCGACAAAAAAGCATTGTAAATCTCATTTGAACAAGTTGTAATTCCCATAGGCATCGTTCCGCCAGTCAAACCTTTAGAAAAACACATAATGTCTGGTTTTTCTGAAAGATAATTAGCTGCAAATAGCTTTCCTGTTCTTCCAAAACCAGTAAAAACCTCATCCTGAATCATCAAAATTCCATTTGCTCTGCAGAATTTCATTAAGTTATCCAAATCATCAGCATTATACATCAGCATTCCTGCAGCTCCCTGAATGAGCGGTTCGTAAATGAAACAAACAACTTCATCCTGATACGCTGAAATTTGGGCTTTGAGATCTTCAATATTTTCAGAAGTAGGAGTATCAATAAAAATGACTTCAAACAGCATCTCTCCAAAAGGTTTCGTCCAAACACTTCTTCCGCTCACCGACATTGCCCCGAAAGTATCGCCGTGATAAGCGTTTTTAAATGCTAAAATTTTTGTCTTTTCTTTTCCCTGATTGTAAGCATGTTGAATACACATTTTCAAAGCGACTTCCACCGCTGTCGAGCCATTATCAGAATAGAAAACTTTCTGCTGATTTTGAGGAAGAAGTTTTAGTAAATTTTCAGAAAGCTGTATCGCTGGCTCATGGGTAAAACCTGCAAAAATAACCTGCTCTAAAGTATTTAACTGTTCAGAAACCCGTTGTGCAATGTAAGGATGCGCATGACCGTGAAGCGTCACCCACCATGAAGAAACTGCATCAATGTATTTATTTCCTTTATCATCAAAAAGGTAAACTCCTTTTCCTTTAACGATCGGGATAGCATCATCTGCAGTTTTCATTTGAGTGTAAGGATGCCAATTGACGGCTCTGTCTCGCTCTTGTAAATTCATTGTTTAGGGTTTAGGGTTTAGGGTTTAGGGTTTAGGGAAAATAATTCATAATTCATAATTCATAATTCATAATTCATAATTCATAATTCATAACTTTTTTCGTTTCCTTTTTCTTCATCGGTTTCAATCCTAAAGTCTGCAGCATTTGCATATCTTCTGAAACTCCCGGATTTGGAGTTACCAATAAAGTTTCTCTTTCGCCTGTAAAAATTGAGTTTGCTCCTGCCATAAAGCACCATCCTTGTTCAAATTCTGTCATTTCAATTCTTCCCGCACTCAAACGAACCATAGATGAAGGCATTACAATTCTTGCGGTAGCAATCATTCTTACCATTTCCCAAGTATCAGTTTTTTCGTTATTTTCAAGAGGAGTTCCTGCAACTCTAGCCAATGCATTGATTGGAACAGACTCAGGATGTTTCGGCATTGTTGCCAATGTTAACAACATTGAAATTCTGTCTGCATGCGTTTCGCCTAAGCCGATAATTCCACCTGAACAAACTGTAATTCCTGCTTTTCTGACGTTGTTAATGGTATTAATCCTATTATCAAAAGTTCTTGTCGAAATAATTTCTTCATAATATTGTTCTGAAGTATCCAAATTGTGATTATAAGCATACAAACCGGCCTGCTCAAGGCGAATAGCCTGCTCTTCGGTCAACATTCCGAGCGTACAGCACACTTCAAGTCCGAGTTCATTTACACCTTTCACCATGTCGATAACGCGGTCAAAATCACGGTTGTTTCGCACTTCTCTCCAAGCTGCAGCCATACAGAAACGGGAAGAACCGTTATCTTTTGCTTTTTGGGCATGTTCGATTACTTTTTCAGTTGGTAATAAAGCCTGAACTTTAATATTGGTGTGATAACGTGCAGCCTGTCCGCAATACGAACAATCTTCTACGCAACCGCCTGTCTTTATTGATAAAAGAGTTGACATCTGTACTTCTTCCGGATTATGCCATTCTCTGTGAACCGTTGCTGCTTTATAAATCAATTCAAGGAGTGGAAGATTGTAGATCTCTTCGATCTCTTCTTTCGTCCAATCATTTCTCAATTTTACTTTATCTGTCATATTTTTTCTAATTGTTTTGTAATACGTTCTATATTTTCTTTTGTTATTTTTTCTATGTCGGGAATTCTTATAATTTTGGTTTCCTCCTGAATATTTTTACAGATCATTCTTTCTGTATCTGCTGGGAAACTTCCATTTAAAATCAGATATTCCAGTTTGATATTTTTTTGCTCTAAAACCATCAGCGACAATAAAGTATGATTGATGCACCCTAAATAATTCCTTACAACCAAAGCAACGGGAAGGTTTAGTTTTTCAATTAAATCGATAATAAATTCATCATCAGAAATTGGAACCATTAATCCTCCTGCTCCTTCTACAATTAAATTATTTTGAGTTTCAGGAAGTTTAAAATCATTACTGTTAATTAAAACTCCTTCTTCCGAAGCCGACTGATGAGGTGACGCTGCGAGTTTTAATCTATATCTTTCAGGATGAATGATTACATTTTCACTCACCCATTCTTTAATTTTCATACTGTCTGAAAAATGTAAATCTCCAGACTGAATGGGTTTCCAGTAATCAGCTTTAAAGTATTTTGTTAAAATTGCCGAACAAACAGTTTTTCCTATTTCGGTTCCGATGCCTGTTATAAAAAGTTGTTTTTGCAGTGAGTCTTGTATTTCTAATTTTCCTTTTTTTATATCCATATTTTTATCCATCTAGTTTGTCATTCTGCAAGAATCTCAACTATTGAAAATAAATTCTTTTCTTAGATTCCTGCGGAATGACAAAAGTCACGTTGTTTTTTACATTAAATAAAATCCTTAATAATCTTAGTCATACCAATAATTTCTTCTTCTGTATTGAAGCCGTGAAGGCAGATTCTCAGTCTTTCTGTTCCTTGTTTTACCGTAGGACTAAAAACAGCATAGGTTAAAAATCCTTCATGCAATAAAGTTTCCTGCAAATCTTTTAACCGATGATTATCCGAAATTAAAACCGCCTGAATCGGACTGTTTTCAGAAGACGGAGTTTTTATATTTTGCTGATGAAAAATTTTAATGTTTTCCTGTAAACTGAAAGATGCATTTTTGTTTGTTTTTAAAAATTCATATCCTGTTCTTATACTTCTCCACTGAATATCCTGAGCGGCGGTTGTATAAATAAAAGGAGATGCAAAATTGACAAGATAAGATTTGATGATCTCATCACATAAAATCGCTGCGCCATGTGAACCGAGCGCCTTCCCGTAAGTAATTACCGTTGCCAAAACCGACGTTTGTAATTGGTATTTTTCAACTAAACCATATCCAAAAACGCCAAAAGAATGTGCTTCGTCTACAATTAGAAAAGCATTGTACTTTTTAGCAATTTCTGCAATTTCACGAATTGGCGCAAAATCTCCATCCATTGAGTACAGACTCTCTATTGCAACGTAGCAATTTCCGCTTTGTCTTTTTAAAATATGTTCAAGATTCTCAACATCATTATGCTTAAATTTTAATTTTCTGGCATGTGACATTTTACAGGCATCATGTACTGAACGGTGAATTTTTTCATCAACAATAATCGTATCATGACGGTTCGGAAGCGTAGAAAACAGAGCTAAATTGGCATTATACCCAGAAGAAAAAAGCAATGCAGATTCATTTTGATGTTCTTTAGAAATAAATTTTTCTGTTTCGATGACTTCCTTACTGTTTCCGCTAATCAATCTAGAACCGGTACTTCCTGAAAGCAAATGAGGATGATTATTAATCTGTTTTAACAATAAATTTTGTAATTCTTTATTTCTTGCCAATCCCAAATAATCATTAGAATAAAAATCGATACCTTCAGATTGAGGTTTTAATATTCTTAATGTTTGCTCAGTTTTCTTTTTATCCAGAGCTTCCTGAAAATAATGAAAATGATTAAGCATAATCAGGTTTCATCACTTCCTCAGTTATCGCATTAACCCAATCGATGTGCAAATCTTTTTCAATTTCTATAATTTTTTCTGCGTGTGGTTTCCAGTTCTCAGAAAATTCATCTAATTGATGAATCATTTCTTCCAAATGTCCCTCTTCTTCCAATATAATAGATTTCACCATCACTTTTGAATTGGTTTTGGTAAGAACTTCCTGATATACAGGATATAATTCGTCGGCACGAACTTCAATTGCATACGTCACAAAAAGATAGGCCGCATATTTTAGCTCCTCTTTTGTTAAATCGAAATGAGTATGAAGATATTTGCAAGCTTTAACATCCAAGGCGTGAAGATATTGTCGTGTTGCAGTCGGTGCTAAAAGCTCGTTACTTTCATAAGTTTTACACCATTCAGCATTGATTTTTCTAATCTGCTTTTTGAGGTAATACGCATGACGATGCTCTTCACAAGCATGTTTAAGTTGAATTAAATTTACTTTTGTAGGATGTTCGCAAGCAGAAATTTTTCTCGCTCCTGCATTCTCCATAAAAGAGAGTGTATTGAGCCATTTTGAATGAGCTTTATTATCGCTTACGATCTTATCAATAAGGTTATAAAATTCCATTTGTTTTTATTTTGTTTCAAAAGTAGTATATTACCGGATGGTTAGATAGTGCCAGTTTTAACATTATGAATAGTCCGGTTGAGTTTCCTTATGAAAGTTTTATTTTAATCAATAGAAGTTCAGAGATTTCTATTTACATGCAGATCTCCAATCAATTGATCAATGCAATACAAAGAGGATTTTTACCATTTGGCATAAAACTTCCGGGAACAAGGGCTTTGAGCATTATTTTGCAGGTTCACAGAAATACGATTGTTGCGGCTTATGAAGAATTGTTTGCACAAGGTTGGGTTGAAAGCCTTCCTAATAAAGGAACTTTTATCATCGGGAAAAATCAGAAAAAACCATTTCAAATTAAAGATTTTGAGAAAAACAACCTAGAACATTATCCAAAATCGACCGGTTTTTCATTTAAAACTTCAAATATTTTAGATAATCCGTTTGAATATTCTAATTGTGAATACATTTTCAATGACGGCGTTCCTGATATTCGTTTAACGCAAATTGATCATCATTCCAGAATTTACAGTTCAATTTTAAAAAGAAAAGCTCATAAAATAGGGCAATACAATCAGGATGGAAGTGAATTTTTCAAGAAAAATCTATCAGAGTTTTTAAATCTATCAAGAGGATTACCGATTTCAAAAAACAATCTTTTAATCACGCGAAGTACAGAAATGAGTATTTATATTGTTTCTGAAATTTTACTTTCGGCAGGAGATGTTGTTTTGGTGGGAGAACTAAGTTATTTCTCAGTCAACATGATCTTTCAAAAAGCCGGAGTAAAAATTCAACCTATTTCGATTGATGAGGAAGGAATTAATGTGGAAGAAGTGAGAGAAGCATGTAAAAAACAGAAAATAAGAATGCTTTACCTTACGCCGCATCACCACTATCCTACTACCGTCACTTTGAGCGCAAAAAGAAGGTTGGAGTTACTCAATCTTGCGAATGAATTTGGTTTTATCATTCTTGAAGATGATTACGATTATGATTTTCATTACGACAAAAGTCCTATTCTTCCTTTGGCAAGCGCAGATACCAACGGAATGGTTATTTATATCGGATCTTTTGGAAAATCTTTGGTTCCCGGTTTTAGAACAGGATTCATTGTAGCACCGGAAAATCTGATGACCGAAATGCGAAAATATTTAGGAATTATAGACCGGCAAGGCGACGTTCTGATGGAGCACGTTTTGGGAGAAATGATTGCTGAAGGAGAAATCAATCGGTATTTAAAAAAATCATTAAAAATTTATCAGGAAAGAAGAGATTATTTCGTTTCTCTTTTAGAACAAAACTTAGGAGAATACATTGATTTTCAAAAACCTTCAGGAGGTTTGGCGGTGTGGATGAAGTGGAAAATCCCCGTAAATCTAATGCAACTCAGTAGAAACTGTGCCCAAAATAATCTTTTCATTCCCAAAACCCTACTTTATCAAAACAAAAATCTTACGGCAATGCGATTAGGTTTTGGAAATTTAAATCTGACAGAAATGGACAAAAGCATTGAAATTTTATCTGAAAACATCAAATTATTGTGCTGATTTCAAAAAAACAACAATCTTTTTTACCGCAAAAGCATCAAAAGAAATGATTGAAAAAAGAGAAATTCAAAAGCTAGCAAAATGTAAAATTTAATACTCGTTTTCTTTCAAAGCATTTTACAAAACCTTGTCAAGGTTAATAAATATGCGAATTATTAACCTTGACAAGGTTGAGTTTACAATAGATGCAAAATCAGTTAAAAATTATTTGCATGATGTTAAAATTCAGATTGAAGAATTTTCAATAATTCGACTTGTTGATTGACTTCATTTTTGCTGCTTATTAAATTATAATTCGCCTGAAGCCAATTATTTCTTACCACAAAAAACGTATAAGCATCCATTAAACCTTCTTTATATTTCTCTTCAGATTTTTGAAAAGACAGTTTTTGGTTTTCAAAATTCAATTCCAAAAGGCTGTATTTTTCCTGTGCATTCAAAAACTGAGCTTTTATAGAATTGATCGATTTGGTTAAATCATTAATGATTAAATCTTTGCTGTAGTTGGAATTAATCACATTTAGTTTTGCTATTTCTACGTTATTTTTGATTTGATATTTATTAAAAATCGGAATATTCAGACCAAAAGAAATTGACTGATTTTTATTCTGGCTAAACTGATCAGAAAAACTGGTATTTGAAAGAACATTGCTGCCTAAAGATTTATTGTAAAAAGTAGACCAACTGTAGTTTCCATTAAGTGTTGGTAAATAGGCAGATTTTTCAATATCTATATTTTTTTCCTGTGCGCTGATTTCTGCAATCACAGTTTTATAAGCAGGATTATTTTCTATTAATTTATTGGTAAAATCAGCAGTATTAAAATCTTCCTGAACTAAAGATCCATTGTCATCCATCACAAAATCTATAGAATCTTGTGTCATATTCAGTGCATTCAGAAGGTTTATTTTTGCCAAATCACGCTGATTTTTTGCCGAAACCCATTGTTCCTGCAAAGTTCCCAAGTTGGCTTTGATATCATAAATATCACTTTTTGAACGACTTCCTATTTCCACTTCTTTTTCTGTACGCTTGATCTGTTCTTCAATTCCTGCGATCTGCGTTTCTAAAACCTGCAACCAGCTTTTACTGTTTTGATAGGTGAAAAAATTCTGAATTACATTAAACTTCACTTCATTCTGAGCTTGTTTAAGCCTATAGATACTCGCATTTTTATTGAGTTTTGACAATGAAATATTCAAATAATTTTTCCAGTTAAACAATTCAACATTTGTCTGAGCAATCACCTGATCGTATTGTGTGTTAAGCGTTTCCCTCTGATTACTCGACTGATTAATTGACGAGCCCAAACTGTAACTGTGATTCACACCCGCATTTACGGACGGAAGCAACATTCCTTTTGAAGCAGCAATCTGTCGGTCATTTTTCTGAATATTGACCGTTGCCTGTTTTACCAGCGGATGATTTGTCGAAGCGTAATCGAGACATTCTTTGAGCGTCCAACTTTGCTGAGCAGGGAAAATATTGATGATGAATATGAAGAATAGTTTTTTCATTGTAGAAAATTTTTGGATGGAAGATGGATGATGGAAGTGAATATTAGGCTATCAAAACACCAAACCTCCATCATCTAACTTCAAACATTATTCGTATTTCAGATATTTTACAAGATTCACTTTTGTAGCTTGATAAGCTTTAATACTCACCACTGCGAAAGTTAAAATCAATAATAAAATCAAACTCAGAATGAATGGTAAAACCGGCATATCAATTCGGTAGGCAAAATCTTTCAGCCACTCATTCATCAGATAATAACTGATCGGAATGCTTACAAGAACCGCTATAAAAGTAATCCACAGAAATTGTTTGGTTAATCCCACAATTAAAGTTCCGTCTGATGCACCCAACGTTTTTTTGATCGCTACATCTTTTAATTTCTGCTCGATCATTAATGAAGACAAGGCGAATAATCCTAATAATGCTACCATCAAAACCATTGCATTCAGAATTGTGAAAAGGGTTTGCTGTTTTTGGTACGTTTCAAAGGTTTTCGCAAATTGCTTATCTATAAAATATGAGTTGAATGGATATCCTGGTTCTACACTATTTTGCCAATACGTTTTCAATCTTTTTACAGTTCCATCGATATCGTCTGCTTTTAATTTTAATTGAATATTGCTTACATTATATCGTTTCCAGGTAGTTTCTCTGTAATGGAAAAATATCATAGGTTCTACTTCGCTCTTTAAGCTTCTGATATTGAAATCTTTTGTAATTCCTACTATACGATAAGCTTTGTCATCAAATCCAGGCCTGATCTCTCTTTTCATTGCCTGCTCATCTGTCCAGCCAAATCTTCTTAAAAAAGCTTCATTTACCAAGGCATTATTAATTGTGTCTGAGGACAACTTCGGATCAAGCCAACGTCCTTTAAGCAATTTAACACCCATAAACTGCGGATAATTATAATCCATAGAACCGTGACGAGCCTGAATACTTTTATCCATATAATCCATATTCGAAGTACTCTGATTATTGGTTCCGGGAGGCGCTTCTGCAAACGAAACACTTTCTACGCCAGGGATTTTTGCCATCTCCGTTCTCAATCTTTCATATTTCAACCAAGGCTTGCCATTGTTATCTTCATTAAAATCGATCTGAAAAATCTGCTTTCCATTGAAACCCAAATCTTTATTCATCATAAATTTTACCTGCTGATTGACAATCAACCCACCGATGATAAAAAAAGAAGAAATAATGAGTTGCAAAGTCAGAATACCGTTTCTTAGCCAAACACCATTTTTACTTCTGGCAAAGTTTCCTTTCAGGGTTTCTATCGCTTTAAAATTGGATAAATACAATGCAGGAATGAGCCCTGAAACCACAGTAACCAAAGCCACCATCAAGAAGGAATAAAAGTATATGTGCCAATCATTCATTACAATTTCTTTATCATAAAACTTGTTGAGACTTGGCAAAAGAAGCTCCGTTAAAGCAAGTGACAAAAGGTATGAAGCAAAACAGATCAAAAAAGTTTCCATTAAAAACTGAAGTATAAGACTAGATTTTGTGCTTCCAATCGCTTTTCTCACTCCGATTTCTTTTGCTCTTTGAGAAGCTTGAGCTGTTTTTAAATTGATAAAATTGATAGCCGATAAAATCACGATCAGAACAGAAAGAGTGAACAAAATCATTAATGATTTGAAATCGGGTTTCCCGAACCAGGTCATCTCTGAATGTAATTTTATCCTCTCAATTGGAGTAAGCAATGAGTCAGTTGGTCCATACATATCAATAAATTGCTGAGGTGTCACTCCCGCACCTTTAGAGTTTATTTTTGCACGCAACATAATGATATCCAGAAATTTTTTCTCAAAACTTCTTGGGTCTGCTTCTTTTTTCAGCAGAAAAAAGCAACCATAGTTGAAATTTCCCCAAGCTTCTTTATCATTTTTCAACTGTTCTGCAGGTTTAAAAATAAAATCCGGTTTTATCTGGCTATTTTCCTTTGGCAATTCATAAACTGCTGTAACGATGTAGTCTTTAGTATTGATTTTAATTGTTTCGCCGGCAACTTCAGTTTTTCCAAAAAGATTTTTTGCCACAACATTAGAAATAGCAATGTTGTTATCATTTTTAAGGACATCTTTGTAACTTCCTGCCACTAATTTGAATGGAAACAAGTTGAAAAAATTCTCCGACGCAGCAAGTCCGCCCTGTTGATAAGCTGTCTTATTTTTTGTGGTCATTTTATACGCTATTTCCATCCCGTTTATCAAAACGTAATCCTGAACTTCAGAAATCTGTTTTAATGCATTTTCAGCTAAAGGAATAGAAATAGCACCTCCGTAACTATTATCTTTTTTGTAATACGTTTGGAAATAATAAATATTATCTTTTTTAGGATTCCATCTTTCGAAGGATTCTTCGTCATTCCAATGCATGAGGATGAGCATAAATCCTGTAAGCCCAATCGTCAATCCGAATAAATTGATAATTGTGGAAAGCCAATTTTTTTTATAATTGATGAAGGCAATTTTGAACCAGTTTTGTAACATAATTTTAGTTTTTTGGATGATTGTTGTTAGTTGATTGTTGTTAGTTTTGAGAATTCCCATCAACTGACACCCGACAACTATCAACTAAAGTTTTTACGCGAAGTTTTTAGCATTTGCTTTTTCGAAAACATCTTTTCTCTGAGAAGAATGTTCTTCTGAGAAAATCTCACCGTCTTTCATATTGACAATTCTTGATGCATAGCCGGCATCGTAAGAAGAGTGCGTCACCATTGCAATGGTAGAGCCTTCTCTGTGAAGTTCTGCCAGGAGATTCATCACTTCATTTCCGTTGGAACTGTCGAGGTTTCCTGTTGGTTCATCGGCAAGAATCAGTTTTGGTTTTGTAACCAAGGCTCTTGCAACGGCAGCTCTTTGTTGCTGACCTCCGGAAAGTTGCTGTGGATAATGTTTTGCTCTGTGCGCAATATTGATTTTCTCCATAATTTCTTCCACGCGTTTTTTTCTTTCTGAGGAAGAAACTCCGTTGTAAATTAAAGGCAGTTCTATATTTTCATAAACCGTTAATTCATCAATCAGATTAAAATTCTGGAAAATAAAACCTATATTTTTCTTTCTGATTTCTGATTTTTTCTTCTCCGAAGTTCCGATAGTTTCAGTAGATTCAAACTGATAAGAACCGGAAGAAGCGCTGTCTAAAAGCCCAAGAATATTTAGAAAAGTAGATTTTCCACAACCTGAAGGTCCCATTATCGCTACAAATTCTCCTTCTTTTATGCTTAAACTTACATTATTGAGCGCATTGGTTTGCACGTCTTCAGTTTTATATACTTTGGATAAGTTTTGAATATTTATCATTTTAATTTGGTTTTAAAGTTGAGTTATTTTGTTTTAAATTTTATTACGGTTTCCTTTAGAGGATAGCCTTCTTTCGATTTGAATTTATTTCCCGTCAATACGAATTCATATTCTGTATTAGGCTTCATTTCCGTCAATAATGTTATTCCTTTATGATCATTCACAAAGCCTACGAGTTTTTTCAAAGGAAAATGTTCTTTGCCTGTACTTCCAATGCTTATAGAAACGCCTTCCGCCATTTCTCTGTCAAAATGTATTGTGATTTCTTTTATCGCAGGATCTACATCATTTTTGTTCCGGACATCGGGAGAAATGGATTGTACTTTAGGTTGTTTTTGTTCGTAATCTGCAATAATGGTCTTCATTCTTGGTGCTAGCTTATTATAGAAAGAGATTATCTCAGGATAAAAGCTTTCAAAAGAAGGATATTTTTTTCTGTTGTTCTGATACATTCCCAGCAGATCTACCAATTCTTTCATCCACAAAAATTTTCTTTTTTCCTGAATAAAAATTTCTTCATCAATATCTTTTTGTGAGTATTTATTATCGATCATATACCGTACAACAGCGGCTCTCACCAGACTTTCATTGATCATCGTTTCCCAATTTCCATACGCTTGAGATTCCATGTCTTTTTTTACCAATTCATAAATTATTTTACCTGAATTTTCTAATTTTAAAGTATTTCCATTCATTTCCAGAATGTAATTGACAAACGAATGGTTGAACTCATGAATCAATAAAGGCTGAAATTCATTTTTATCGAATTTTGCGTTTCCGTCCTTATCAAAAGACCAAACACCGACTACTGCATTTACGATGGTTTTACTTTTTTCGGGGTGAATTTTAATTCCGTAATTTCCACCGCCATTTCCGTAACCTAAAATGATTTTATAATCTTCATTGGCTTTTTTACCGTAAAATTTTGAATACCATTCTTGATTAAAATCAAACAAAACAGATGTTTGATATTCAATTTCTGCTTTTTTATATTCTTCAGCATGATTGTCAAAAAATTTCTGAAAATCGGTTTTCTCGTAAAATTGATTCAACAAAGAAACAAACCGTTTGGTGTCTACTTTTTCCCACCTTTTATCTAAAGAATTTTCTTTTTCTTTAATCAAACTGAATTTTCCGTTTTTAAAAGATAAATGAAGCGCCATCGACATTACGGCATCATAGCCTAATCCGTTTTTATTTCTGTTTTCCTTAATAAATTCAATTATTTCTAAATTTTTATAAGCATCAAAATAAGTATTGATATCTACCACGTACTTTTTATTATCGTTCTGACTATATTCTTCAGCTCCCGCCAATCGAAAAACCACGCTTACAATTTCTACCCTTTTATCAACTTTAGATTCTAATTTTTCCTGCGAAAAATTCAGAATTGAAGCAAAAAGAATAGTTGATACTAGAAATTTTTTAATCATCATACTTGTTTTATTTTTTAATATCAATAATTTCATATTTCTTAAGTTCGGAATAGTCGGAAGTGATCACATTTTCTCCCGCCTTCAATCCGGAAAGTATTTCGTAATACATCGAATTTTCTCTTCCAAAACTTACGTTTCGTTTTATGGCTTTATTTCCCTTGACTACAAAGATCCATTTTCCGTTGGTATCTTTATAGAAATTTCCTTTCGGAACCATTAAACTTTGGGTATCTCCGGACAATTTCAGTTTCACACCGAATGTCATTCCTATTTTTAAGTTTTCAGGTTTCACATCAATGAAATTAAGTTCTACAGAAAATTGCCCATCTTTCACTTCCGGAAGAATTTTGGCGATGATCACTTCATACTCTTTTCCATTATTGTCAAGACTTCCTTTGATGCCGATTTGCAGTTTATTTATATAATATTCATCTACTTTAGCAATCAGCTTGTAACCGCCCATTAAGTCTATCTTCCCGATACTTTCGCCACTGGTTAAATTTTGTCCTAAAGATATATTGAATGACGATAATCTTCCGGAAGCCGGTGACATAATCAGGAAATTATTTTTATTTGAATGCAGAATATTCAAACTTTTTTCCATTTGACTGATAGAATTATTGATCGCAGCAAATTGAGAATTTCTTGATATCCTTTCGTTTGCGCCTCCTTTTTCTACGATTTGTTTTCTTTGCTTCTGATAATTCAGATTTTGAAGCGCCACATCATAATCGGTTTTCTTTCCGATTTCCGCATCATACAATCTTTTCTGAAGATTATACGTTTGCAAAGCCGTATTATAATCATTCTGAGATTGCAATAATTCTTTATCCTGATTAAATTCCTGATTCTTCAGTTCCAGAAGAGAGCTTCTCATTTGGCTGATCTGTTGCATAATTCCGGTTTCCTGATTCAGATAATTAAACTCGGTATTGGGATTGAAAACTCTGGCTATAGGCTGTCCTTTCATCAGCATTTGTCCGTCTTCAGCAAAAATCTCTTTTACAGCACCACCTTCCAAAACATTCACAAGAGAAGAATTAAGAGACTGCGTTTGCGCCGTTACCATTAGCATATCTTCAAATTTCCCATGCTTCACTTCATCAATTGTAATATCTTCTGATTTTACATTATAGGTTTTTTTCTGATTGAGAAAGTACCATCCAAATACAGAAACTGCCAAAGCAGAAGCAATGATGATTAAAATTAATTTTAGTTTAGATTTCTTTTTTACTATTTTCGTATCCATATTCAGATAACTATTTTACTTATAGAGAATTACACAATACAAAGACCAGAGATTTGCAATACCATAACTCCCTGTAAATGTGATTAAATATATTTAATTAATTTTAAGACTGTTCATTATCGGACACTTTTTGTACGAAAACGAACAGATTTAGTTGATAGTTGTCAGTTATTAGTTGATTGTTTTTGAATTCTATTCTAAATCTTTAGCAATTAAATAACTATTAACTAAAAACTATCAACCGACAACCAAATAAAAAGAAATGCGAAAAAAGGAAGCTCATATTTTAATTGTGGATGATGATGAGGATATTTTGTTTTCAGCAAGAGTCTGGCTCAAAAAATTTTTTACGGAAGTAAGCTGTCTCAGTCAGCCAAAAAATATTCTGAAATTTTTATCTGAACATGAGGTTGATGCCGTTCTTCTGGATATGAACTTCAGGAAAGGTTTTGAAAGCGGACAAGACGGTTTATACTGGATGCAGGAAATCAAAACGCTTGAAGCTCAACTTCCAATTATTCTGATGACCGCTTATGGCGAAGTAGAATTGGCTGTAGAAGCTTTGAAAAACGGTGCTTCCGACTTTATTCTGAAACCTTGGAATAATGAAAAACTGTATGCTTCCGTTAATTTGGCGGTTGATATTTCCCGAAAAAATAAAAAACTGAATCAGTGGGAAAATATCAGTATTAAAACCAATCAATATCAGCTGGAAACCAAGTCTCAATCTATGAAAGAGGTAATGGATCAGATTGAAAGAGTTTCTGCAACCGATGCCAATGTTTTGCTTTTGGGAGAAAACGGAACCGGAAAATATGTTCTCGCCGAGCACATTCACGAATTATCAGAAAGAAAAAATCAACCTTTCGTGCATATCGATTTGGGAAGTCTTTCAGAAAATCTTTTTGAAGCTGAACTGTTCGGTTACAAAAAAGGAGCTTTTACCGATGCGCATCAGGATTATGCCGGAAAAATAGAAAATGCAGAAAACGGAACTGTTTTTCTTGACGAAATCGGAAATCTTCCGCTTCATCTTCAAACCAAATTGTTAAGTTTAATTCAGAACAGAAAACTGTCTAGACTTGGAGAAAGCAAAGAGCGAATTTTGGACGTACGATTTATTTTTGCCACCAACGAAAATTTAAAAAAAGCAGTTTCAGAAAACAGATTCAGAAAAGATTTATATTACAGAATTAATACTGTTGAGCTGCAAATTCCAAGTCTGAGAGAGCGATTGGAAGATATTCCTGATCTTGCTAATTATTTTCTGGAGAAGTACAAACAGAAGTATCACAAATCTGAATTGGCATTAAATGAAAACTTACTTTCAGAATTGATAAAGTATTCATGGCCGGGAAATATCCGGGAACTTGATCACTGCATTGAGCGAAGTGTGATTCTTTCGAACGAAAAAAATCTGAAATTACTAATGCCTCAAGATGAAGAGTCGGAAAACACCATTATTAATCTAAACATCGAAGAAATGGAAGAAATTCTCATTAAAAAAGCATTGAAAAAGCACCGTGGAAATATCTCTCTCGCAGCAGAAGATCTGGGATTATCCAGAGCCGCACTGTACAGAAGAATGGAAAAATTTGAATTGTAAAAATGGAAAAAACGTATCATTCAGGAACAAGGAATCTTATAAGAGAAATAGATTCTTCACTTCACTGAATGACAACCTTGAAAAAATTAAATGAAGAAACAACAGTTTTTTTGGTTACTATTCATTCTGCTTGCAATTGTCAGCGGAATTTTTGCCTTTGATTTTTATTCTCAAAACAGGTGGATTAATTGCTTTCTTTTTTCCTCGATAAGTCTGATTTGTATTATTTTGGCGCAAAAATCGGCTTCTTCTTACATTCAAAAAACAGAAAAGCTGCTTTTGGCCATTCAGAAAAAAGATTTCTCGCTGTTTCCTGAAGCTGAACAAAACAGCATGCTCGACAATACCGTAAAACTCTATTATCAAAGCAAAGAAGAGCATCTCTCGCATTCTTCTTACAAACTTCTGTATGAAGAAATATTGAATCAGCTGGAAATTGGATTAATGATTCTCTCCGAAAAAAATAATGGATGGGTAGTTTTTTATGTAAATCCTGTTTTTCTGGAAATTCTGGAAATCCCAAAATATAATCACTGGAATCTTTACGAAAGTAAAACACCCAATTTTTACAAAATCATCGAGCAGACACAGTATGAAAACTCTCAGGAGTTCTTCGATATTTCAATTAATGAAAATACAAAACAGTCATTTTCTCTCAGAACAAAGAAAGTAGAGAATGTAAAAAACCGTTTTTGCATCATCAGCTTAGAATCTGTGCAGAAAATAATTGAGCAAAAGGAAAAACTGGCCTGGAATAACCTAATGAAGGTAATTTCTCACGAACTTCTAAATACTTTAACGCCCGTCAACAGCCTGATTCAAAATCTGGAATACATTGCCAATCAGGAAGTCATTGACAAAGAAGATCAAAAAGACATGCAGGAAAGTCTGATGATTATCAATAATAAATCGAAGCAATTGTTGAATTTTGTTGATGATTACAGACAGGTTGCCGAGTTGCCAAAACCTGTTTTCAAAACTATTTCTCTGAGTGATATTGTGGAATCAGCACTCAATTTCCTGAAACCTGAATTTGAAAAAAACAATATAAAAATCATCAATTCATTAGAAAACCAAACTGTTTTTGCAGATCAGAAGATGATTGAAAGATGCCTTATCAATCTTTATCTAAATGCAATCTATGCCGTGGAAAACACACCCGAAAAAACCATCCGAACAGAGATTAAAACATTAAATAAACGTATTGTTTTGAGTGTAGAAGACAGCGGAATCGGAATCCCGAGCGAAATTAAAGATAAAATTTTCCTTCCGTTTTTCACGACCAGAATCAGCGGCTCGGGAATCGGTTTGACTTTGAGCAAAAGTATTATTGAGGCTCATAAAGGATATCTCAATTACAAAGCATTGGAGCAGGGAAGCCGATTTGAGATTTGGTTTTTAAGCTAAGCATTTAAGCTAGTTTTTACAATAAATCTTAATTATTGGTATAACTCTTGATTCAGATTTATTACAAGAATTTTATTTATATATCTTTTGGAATTGCTTACATATTTTTATTTAATATTAAATTTTCATTAAAATTTTAAAATAAAAACATTGATCTACCTAAAGTATTATATCTAAATTCATTTAAAACTATTAACCGTAAAACAAACCAAATTAAAGGCATTTGTATTGTAAAAAGAGGCTATTGCGTCTCTGGAAACTTGAGTACATTTCCTATGTAATTTATTGACATCTAACTTTTAAGCCCTAATTCTGTTACGAAAAAATTCTAATATTCATAATATAACTGAATTTTAAAGTCATTTTCCTGATTATATATTACGATTTGCATAATATTCGAGAAAAGACAAATTAAAAAAAAACATTATTTTTGCTTAATAAAAGTAAATGGTCTTTGTGATTTTATCTATAAATTAGCATTACCAACCGAAATATTAAATTTACAATAGCATGAAAAAAATAATTTTACTCCTCACTTTACTTTCTGGAATATCGGCATTTTCACAAATAAAGGTTCTTAAAAACGAAGCATTAGTTGAGATAGGGAAAGACAATTCTGTCGGCTTATATAAAAAGGAAAACAAGTTTACTTTTAATTACCAGGATATCAACACAAGTAATCTCAATACATTCAGATCATTCTCGTTTAATGATGTAAACGGTGACGTGCAAGGGCTTTATAAGCTGATTACTGACGGTTTTATAGACGAACCAAGCGGAAATATCACTTTGGAACTTCCGAATGATATTATAGAACTTTATTACCAGAAAAACTACGGCCAGCCAACGGTGCAGATTATACAATATATCAATAAGAATAAAAAATATGTTGGTAAATCTCAGTTTTTAAATAAAAAACAAATCGATAAAATTTTCGGTATTGGAACGTCTAAGGCAGCGTTGTACAGCAAATCAGCAGTAAGACAAACTCCTGTAAATGCAATGAATAATACTTCGGCGCAAGGTTCGGCAAATTCTCAGCAAAACAATAGTCAGAAGACACCGGCAAAATCTACGAAAAAGAGAAGATAATTTTCGTTTTTTTAAACATATATCAGCTCATTCTTACCGAATGAGTTTTTTTATTTCTATTTTTGTCAAAATATTGCATCGTACTATGTCTCTTCAGGTAATTAATCTAACAAAGAAATTTGGTGAGCAGACTGCTCTAAATAACATCAACATAACCATCGATAAAAATGAAATCATTGGTCTTTTGGGTCCCAACGGAGCCGGAAAATCAACTTTAATGAAATCGATTGTCGGTGCATTGAAAATTGATGAAGGTGAGATTATCTTTAACGGGAAAAATATTACAGAGCACGAAATTGAGAGCAAAAAGAATATCGGATTTCTTCCCGAAAACAATCCGCTTTATCTGGAAATGTATGTAAAAGAATATTTACAGTTTGTAGCGAATATTCATAAAATTTCTGAAGCAAGAGTTGATGAGGTAATAGAATTGGTCGGAATTACTCCTGAAAAATCTAAAAAAATTGGTCAGCTTTCTAAAGGTTACAAACAGAGAGTTGGTTTGGCGCAGGCAATTATTCATCAGCCTGGCTTATTGATTTTGGATGAACCAACCAATGGTTTAGATCCCAATCAGATTCTTGAGATCAGAAATGTGGTAAAAGAAATCGGGAAAGAAAAAACCGTTTTACTGTCAACACACATTATGCAGGAAGTTGAAGCGCTTTGTACAAGAGTGATTCTTATTCATCAGGGGAATATCATTCAGGATTCTAATATCAATGACTTTAAAGGAAAATTTGAGAGTTTAGAAGATGCTTTTGCGAGTTATACACAGGTAGAAAAAATTTAGTTATTGCTTAAATTCGTCAGACTGTTTTGAAAAAAAACTCTATTATTTTAAATAGCATTTTATTTGGTTCATTACTATTAAATCTGGTTAATTTAAAATTCTTTGGGCAAACTCTTATCAGAATTGAATACCTCATATTTTTTTATTTGATTGGATTTTTAACCTATTTTCTTAGTAAAAAGAAACTTTCAAAAATCAGTAATTGGAATAATTTTAATAAAGCAATTTTTTGTATAATTGTTGTAGGTGCAAATTTGACAGCACTTTGTTTAGGGCTCAATCTACTTTTTGCCAGTCAAAAAACAAAGATAGAATCATTCCCAATTGTAAGAAAAACCAATATTTCTGGAGGAAAATATAATAGAAGTAAAAGGACTCCAGCAATTATTTTCGAAACCAAATTTAACAATACAAAAAGACTTACGTTTACTATTGATTATAGGAAGCAGATTGAGAAGTCAAGTATGATAGAATTGGAATTATCAGAAGGTCTTTTCGGATTTGAAATAATTAGAAACACCAAACTCAGATAATTTAAAACATAAAGCTTCCTTTATTGGCTTTAAATTTGATTTCCATGTAATAATTTAAAACAAAATCAACATGATTAAGAAATTATTATTGGGAACTTTATGCATCGCTCAGTTTTCTCTCGTTGCCGCACATGATTTAAAACAGACTTCAAATTTTACAGACGATAACGGAACTGAATATTTTCAGAATGTTCCTAAAACAGTTATTATTAAAACTAAAAAATTTAAGGTAAGAATTGATAAGCAACCGAATGGAAATTACCTGTATCAATCTTGGGGAGCCAATACAAAAATCACGGCGAAACCAAGTATGATCATCAGTAACGGAGAATTAATTCCTGATGGATCCGGAGGTAATTATTATTTCGAATTTAATAACAACGGAACTATTTATCAGGTATGGAGGAATTATTTAACGGATTCCCCGAAAAAAGCACCTTACACATTAGTAGTCGTTGGTGAAAACGGTGAAACCTTGGTAAGACAAGATGCGCAAATCGTAAAAAATTAAAATTAATAAACTCTCGCTTTCAGGCGGGAGTTTTTATTTACGATCCAATATTTTTTATTTGTGTAAAGTAATTGCTTTCGGCGAAACTGTCTTTGGCAGCGCGATATCCAATATTAAATATTTGTTCTAAACGGTCTTTTTTGCGTTCAAAAGTTCCGTAGCTTGATAAATCCTGAGAGGAAATAAGCCAGTCACAATGCTCAAACTTAACCTTTTCGATACGATATGAAAGCAAATCATAAGATCTCGAAACAATTGCTTTTATGGTCTTCAAATCATTAATTTTAATATCGTGAGGCGGCGAGACAAACACACCAATCAGTTTATCGCAATCGGCACGGATAATATCTGCCGGAAAATTATTTAAAACACCTCCATCGCAGAACATTTCTTCCCCTAAAATATAAGGCGTTGTAATGCCCGGAATCGAGCACGAAGCAATGATGGCATCGGTAACTAAAAAATCTTCGTCAAAAATTTTTTCTGTTCCGCCAACCAATTCGGTGGCAACAATTTTCACTTCCTTATCAAGATCTCCAATCTTCATATCCCTGAAAATAGGTTTCAGATATGTATTAAAAATCACAGACGACACCAGACCCGGCTGGTTAAAAGTAAAATGTTTCCAGTTAAAAAAATAAACCGACTGAAAGAAATCTAAAATTTCCTCAGGTTTTTTTCCAATTGCATAAAGACATCCCACGATAGAACCGGCACTGCAGCAAGCGAGAATATCTACATCGATATTCTGCTCATTCAAGAATTTTAGTACTCCCGCATGGGCAATACCTTTGGTACCACCGCCTGATAATACCAACCCTGTTTTTTCAAAGTTCATAGAATAAATGTAAGAAAAGACGTTCTAATCTCAATAGCTATTTTCCTTAAATATTTATTAAAATCTATATAGTGTTTTAATTATTGTTTAGCATCGTATAAACGCAAAAGCCTTACAAAATCTTCTTCCGTATTCGCAGACTTTAATCTGAGTTGCAAATCCGGGTAGTCTTTAAATATAATCTTAAACTTACGTTTTAAATCATCAAAGAAGCCCCAGTAAAGAATATTTTTATTGTTATCTGTAATATAACCTTTGATTTGCAGCTGCATAGCCAACGTTGGATTGTGATAATCTTTATACCAGTTTATATTTTTCCCTTCGTATAAAACTTCGATTAATCCCTGCTCTTTCGGAAGTCTTTCAGATGAAGCAAAATATTCATGTTTTAGATTGTTCTCATCAGTAATTTTGATATATTTAATATCATCTGGCTGCACCCAGCTCTCATTCCCATCAGAATCTCTCATTTTCATTTTAAACATAATGGTAGCAAAGTAATACTTCTTATTACTAAATTTACCTACGTTTCTAACTTTAGCTTTTATCGTATCCTGACTATTTTTTAAAATATATTCTACAGGGAAAAAATTTTTATCGTCTTTTTGTTGAGAGAATAAGAATGCCGATAATAAAGAAAATAATAAAATAAATTTTGTTTTCATAACTATAGCGTGGAAAAAAAGCCCAGACAGAATCTGAGCTTTAGATATATAATAAATTATACGTAAAATTAAATATGAATCACTTCGCCATAAGCAGCAGCAGCAGCTTCCATAATTGCTTCAGAAACTGTTGGGTGCGGGTGAATTGATTTGATGATTTCGTGACCAGTCGTTTCAAGTTTTCTAGCAACAACCGCTTCAGCAACCATATCTGTTACGCCTTCACCAATCATGTGACAACCTAACCATTCGCCATATTTGGCATCAAAAATTACTTTGATGAAACCGTCTGTATTTCCATTTGCAGTTGCTTTTCCACTTGCAGAAAGAGGGAATTTACCAACTTTGATTTCGTAACCTTTTTCTTTAGCCTGCTTTTCGGTAAGACCAACAGAAGCAACTTCCGGGTGACAGTACGTACATCCAGGGATATTGCCGTAGTCGATTTTCTCAACGTGCATTCCTTTGATTTTTTCTACACAAGTAATACCTTCAGCAGAAGCAACGTGTGCTAAAGCCTGAGTCGGGATAATATCTCCGATTGCGTAATAACCAGGAACTGAAGTTTCGTACCATTCGTTTACCAAAACTCTACCTTTATCTGTCTGAATTCCCACTTCTTCAAGACCAATGTTCTCGATGTTTGCAGCGATACCAACAGCAGAAAGTAAAATATCAGCTTCAAGAGTTACGTTTCCGTTTGCAGTTTTCACTGTTGCTTTCACACCGTTTCCGCTTGTATCAACGCTTTCTACAGAAGCATTTGTCATGATTTCAATACCTGATTTCTTAAGAGATTTCTCTAAGTGTTTTGAGATTTCTTCATCTTCTACAGGTACGATGTTTGGTAAAAATTCTACAACAGTTACTTTCGTACCCATTGTGTTATAGAAGTCAGCAAATTCTACTCCGATTGCTCCAGAACCTACAACAATCATAGATTTTGGCTGCTCAGGAAGAGACAATGCCTGTCTGTATCCGATTACTTTTTTACCGTCTTGTGGTAAGTTTGGTAATTCTCTAGAACGAGCTCCTGTTGCGATGATGATGTTTGTTCCTGAATATTCAGTCACTTTACCGTCTTTATCTGTTACAGAAACTTTTTTACCTTTTTGCACTTTTGCAGTTCCCAAAATGACATCGATTTTGTTCTTTTTCATCAAGAACTCAATTCCTTTGCTCATTTTAGAGGCTACACCACGGCTTCTCTGGATTACGTTTGGAAACTCAAAACTAGCTTCCACCTTATTTAATCCGTAATCTTCTGCATGATTAATATAATGAAAAACCTGAGCAGACTTCAACAAAGCTTTAGTCGGAATACATCCCCAGTTAAGGCATATTCCTCCTAAATTTTCTTTCTCAATAATTGCAGTTTTAAAACCCAATTGTGCCGCTCTGATTGCAGTAACATATCCACCGGGACCACTTCCGATGACAATAATATCGTAATTCATTAGCTTAAAATTTTTATGCGAATTTAAGGAAAAATATTGGATGTTTTGCGTTTCAGCAAATTCATCTGAGAATGCATTATAAAAAGTTTCCTGATTTAATTTTAAACTAAAAATGAGAACGCAATCTGCATTCTCATTTATTTTTCTAAGGAATATTTCAGTAAGAAATCTTCCTTGGGTTACCTTGCGCTTCTAAGCAATTTTTTTTCATTCTGATATCTTATATTTAAAGCTTTCAGCTGATCGTTTTTCATTTTTTTTGTGGCAACCGGATGATTCAGAATCATTTTCTTTTCTGCCCTGTATCGTTTATCAAGTTCGCTTGCTTTACTGTTTGCTAACTGAGCTTTTGACGGATGAGGTGGCGCTGGCGGACGTTGCTGACCGTAAGCACTTACTGATAATCCTACTAATAAAACCGTTGATATTAATAACTTTTTCATGATGTTTAACTTTAATAATTAAAATTTAATAATTTCAATTGGTTACACATTGAATCTTGCATATTTCATACCACAAAATTTCATCGAAATTATTTCAAAATGAAAATTGAGATTCAGCTTTACTTTTTATTGTACGCAACTCTCCAGACAATTCCGCTTACATCGTCAGCAACCAGCAATGAGCCGTCAGCAATTTGCAATACACCTACAGGTCTTCCGTAAACATCTCCTTTCTCTTCATTGGCGATAAATCCCGTAAGAAATGGTTGATAAGATCCCGCCGCTTTTCCATTATTAAAAGGAACAAATGCAACCTGATACCCAACGAGTGAAGAACGGTTCCACGAACCATGTTGCCCGATGAAAGCTCCGTTTTTATATTTCTCAGGAAACTGATTTCCTGTATAAAAAGACAAACCTAAAGATGCCGTATGCGATCCCAAAGGAACATCAGGAATAATTGTTTTTGCTACAAGATCTGGTTTTTCGCCCTTTCTTCTTGGGTCTTCATTTTTCCCGAAATAAGCATATGGCCAACCATAAAATTTATTTTTTTTAACGCTTGTTAAATAATCCGGAACCAATTCGTCTCCCAATTCATCTCTTTCGTTCACCACCGTCCATAATTCTCCTGTTGAAGGATTCCAGCTCATTCCGACAGGATTTCGAAGACCTGCTGCATAGATTTTCTCGCCACTTCCGTCAGAATTCACTTCAAGAATATTGGCTCTTCTCACTTCATTTTCCATTCCGTTTTCGCCGACATTACTTCCTGAACCTACAGAAATATAGATTTTCGACTGATCTTTATTGGCAATTAAATTTCTCGTCCAGTGATTATTGTAACCACCCGCAGGAAGATTCACTATTTTCTTTCCGGGTTTTGTAATTTTCATGTCGCCTTCTTTATACGGGTAAACCCAAAGTCCATCGGTATTTGCCACATAAAATTGATCTTTAATAATCAACATTCCGTACGGTTGATTCAGATTATCAAGAAAAACAGAAGATGATTCTGCAATGCCGTCTTTGTTGGCATCTCTGTACAGAATAATTCTATTGGCAGATTTACCTCCGACTTCAGCATCACTTTTTCCGCTGATGTCATTTTTTATCTTTTCGGTTTTTGTACGTTCAGAATTCGAAAGCACTACAAAGATATCACCGTTTGCAGCCTGAATCATATTTCTTGGACTTTTAATATTTTCTGCAAAACGGGTAACCGTAAATCCTTCAGGAGCTGTCGGGGATTTTCCTGCAGGCCAGCCAAGGACATTGCTGAATTTGTTTTTGGCAGCTTTCTCGTCGGGTGGTGGTAATTTTAAAGTATCTGTTTTGGTAACAACTTCTGTTTCCGAAGTATTATTTTTATTTTCCTTGCAACTGAAAAAAAGCAGAGCAACTGCCGGGAGAAGATATTTTTTCATAAAATAAATGATGTGATGTGTTAGAAATATTTTGTTTTAAAAAAATTGCAAAAACCGTTCCCTAAAAAGAAAACAGTTGCACATTTTAGAAATTGAATCTGTGAATATCATTAATATTTACTCTTTTTAATTTAGCGCAAAGTCAAACAAAAGAATTTTAAATATCAGTCGTTTTTAAGTTATACAAAGGCGTAGACTTATTTAGGAAATACTATTTTTTCTGATCATTACGTATAATCATCCGGATTTAATCTAAAACATTATTCCACCTCGATATTCTTTTTCAACGGGAGATTTTTTGACGAATTTCCAATCATAATTCTGTATGTTCCTTTTTCTACGATCCAGTTCATTTTTGAATCTAAAAACTGCAATTCTTTCACCGGAACTTCAATGGTAATCTGTTTCGATTCGCCGGGTTTTAGATACACTTTTTGAAAACCTTTCAGTTCAATAATCGGTCTTGAAACTGAAGCCAGAAGATCTTTTATATACAGTTGAACTACTTCACTTCCTGCTTTTGCACCTGTGTTTTTTACATTTACTTTGGCGACAATCGTTTCGTTTTCAGAAAATTTTAATTTATTCAACTGTAAATCAGAAATTTCAAAAGTTGTGTAATTTAAACCAAAACCAAACGGATACAACGGTTCACCACTCAAATCATAATAATCATTTCCTCTTCCGGTCGGATGATGATTGTACGTTAAAGGCAACTGCCCTTCTTCAATCGGAAATGTAATCGGTAATTTCCCTGAAGGATTTTCAGCTCCAAAAAGAACTTTTGCAACTGCATTTCCACCTTCTTCTCCGGGATACCAAACGTCTAAAATTGCTCCGACTTTATCTTTCCAATTAGTCGTCTTTATTGCTGAACCACCAATCAAAACAACTGCTGTCGGTTTATTTAATTTTGAAACTTCATGAATAAATTGTTCCTGATTTCCAGAAAGGCTCACTGAAGAGCGATCCTGAAATTCACCTTCATGAATTCCGGCTGTAACGATGATATAATTTGCATTTTGAGCCAATTTTAAAGCCTCATTAAACTCTTTTTGGTAATCATTTAAACCATAATTCCAGATCAATTCAATGTTTGCTTCGCCTCTATTTTCGTGAAACTCAACAACAATATCAGATTTTTGACCTTTCAAAAAATCTACGTCAACAGTTTTGGTTGAATAAGTCAACTTTTCCCAATTGTCGATCAATAGCTTTCCATTTACATATAATCTGAAACCATCATTTCCCCTTAAACCTAATTGATATTTCCCAGAATGCGGAGCTTCCAATTTTCCTGTCCAACGAACGCTGTAATTATCCGGTTGTAGTTTTTCAGGGTTTGGAGAATATAAAGTCCATTTGAAATTCAATTGTTCGTTCTGTTTTTCAAAAGCTGGATTTCCTTTTAAATCTGAATTGGAAAAATAATTTCCTTTTAAACCTTTTTGATTTTCGAAAGATAAAAACTCAGTGGGTACGGTTACGAAATCTTTCAAATTCCAGTCTATTCCTTTTGTATAAGTGATTTCAATATTTTTATTTTTAACGAAATTTTTAATTCCATCCAAAATACTTACCTTCTTATTTCCCGGTCCGGAATAACCTCCCAATCTTGCATCAACAGCGTCTGTTCCGACTATTAAAATCTTTTTCACATTTTCCGAAATCGGAAGCGTCTGATTATTATTTTGAAGCAAAACAAAAGATTCAATGGCTGTTTTTTCCACTAAAGGTTTATGATTGATTTTCTTTAATTCTTCAATATTTTTGTTGGAAACGTAAGGATTTTCAAACAAACCCAATTCAAATTTTGCTCTCAAAACTCTCGAAACTGCATCATCAATTCTTTCTTTCGAAATTCTTCCATCCAAAAACGGCGGAATAAACAATTTATAATGTTGATATTCTGTTTGGAAAATCACGTCAAGACCAGCATTGATTGCCTGTGCAGAAGCATCATCATAATCTTTTGCCGTGAAATGTAAAACATTTGCTCCACCCACTGCACTTGCATCACTGATGACAAAACCTTTGAAATTCCAATCTTTTTTTAATTTTTCGGTCAATAACCAATGATTTGCCGTTGAAGGTCGACCATCCAACAAATTATATGAAGTCATCACAGATCTGCTTTTTCCCTGATTAAAAGCTTTTTGAAAAGGAACTAAATGCGTTTCTTCCAAATATCTCTTGCTCCAATGAATTGGATATGAATCTCTTCCGCCTTCTCCAACATTCGCTAAAAAATGCTTCGGAGTTGTGATAATGTTCTGATTTTCGAAAGAACTGGCAAAATTCACACCCATCACGGAAGTCAGAAACGGATCTTCACCATACGTTTCCTCTGTCCTTCCCCATCGGACATCACTCGCTAAATTCACAACCGGTGTCAAAATCTGACGTATTCCTCTCAATTTTGATTCTTTAGCAATCGCTGTTGAAACTTCTTTCATCAACTCAGGATTGAAGGTTGCCGATAAACCGATCGCCTGTGGAAAAGCAGTTGCACCTTCACGCATCAATCCGTGTAAAGCCTCATCAAAAGGAATAATCGGAATTCCCAGCCGTGATTCTTCAACAAAATATTTCTGAATCGCATTGATCTTTTTAGCTAATCTTTCAGCATCTTCATTGGCATTATATTTTAACAATTGTCCTGCAACTCCACCGCCTTGATTTCCTGCACTTACCTGCAATCCGAAAATTCCATGAGCATATTGACCTTTCGGAACGTTATCTAAATCTCCGGGAATCATGAAGCACTGCCAGAATTTTTCTTCCGGAGTCATACGTTTCAGCAAATCCTGAATTCTGGCTTCAACAGGTTGTTTTGGGTCTTTGTATAAAGGTTTTTGAGCGGTAATAAATGTCGTGCTCAATAATGAAATTGCTATAATTTTAAAACGAAATTTAAAGCGCATAAATAATTTGATTTAATTATTGTTCTTTTGTCTTGAAACAAAAGAACCAAAAGTTCAAGACTTGGAACTCACTTTATTTTCTTAACGCTCCGATTTCCTAAGTCATTTTAATTACAAATTCAACTATTGCGTTATTTGAATTACGGTTGAATATTTTAACTGATTTCTTTCTTTTGGTAAATTTATTTCAATTGAATTTCCTGTTTTTTTCCACTGAATTTTATTTTTTAGACCTAAAACTTTCAAAGATTTTGGTTTAAAATTTTCAGGAAGTACAAAACTTACTATTGATGGAGATTGATAGTTTTCTTTTTCATCCAGATGAAAGATATTCACTGTTTTTCCATCTTTGCTTTGTGTATAATAAAAATTTCCATCGTGATAAGGCGCCACAGCTCTCGTTGCAAAAACCGCTGATTGATTGTCATTCATCCAAGTAGAAATTTCATTTAATCTGTCATAAACAATTGGATCGTAATCTCCGTTTGGTCCGGGAGCGATATTCATCAGGTAATTTCCACCTCTTGAAATGATTTTAACTAATGTTTCAATAATCTTTTGAGACGATTTATAATTGTCATTCGGAACATACGAAAATGAATCACCCATCGTAATGCAACTCTCCCAAGGAATTGTAAGTGGCTTTTCAGGAACTGCTTGTTCAGGCGTCACATAATTTTCCCATTTTCCGGGAACAGTACGGTCTACAATGATAATTCCGGGTTGATTTTTGTGAGCCATCGTCCCTATTTTATCCATATCAATGTCTTGTTCAACCTTGATGGTTCTTTGCCATTCAACATTTGGATCGATCGTATGAAACGGGCGCACCCAACCTCCGTCTAACCAAAGGATATCTACTTTACCGTAGTTTGAAGTGATTTCGTTGAGTTGATTAAAGGTGAAATTCTTGAAACTGTTCCATTTTTCAGGATATTTTTTCGGATCATAATTTACATTTCTATCTTTTGGAGGAAAATAAGACCACCAATAATCATCAGAATGCCAATCGGGTTTTGAGAAATAAGCTCCTATTTTGAAGCCATCTTTTCGGAATGTATTGAAGATTTCTTTCGTTACATCTGCTTTTGGATTTTTGGAAAAAGGAGTTTTTGAAGAAGTAATTTTATAATCAGACTGCTGTGTATCGAACATCGCAAAACCGTCGTGATGTTTTGTTGTGAAGACCACATATTTCATTCCTGCTTTTTTCGTAGCATCTGCCCATTTTTGTGGATTAAATTGAGTGGGATTGAAAGTGGTCTGAAGATTTTCGTAGTTTTTTACATATTCATTGTAAGACTTTCCATGTTCGGGTTTACGCTGCGTCCACGATTCATCTTCCGGACAAAGGCTCCAGCTTTCGACAATTCCCCATTGACTGTACGTTCCCCAATGCATGAAAAGCCCAAATTTTAGATCCTGCCAGTTTTCAAGATTTTGAATAACCAATGGATCTGTCGGTTTTTGATAACCTTCCGAAACATTATGAGCCTGTGAAAAAAAAGTAGTGGATAATAGTAAGGACGAAAGAAAAAGAGTTTTCGTTTGTTGTTTGGTGAACATCAAGTTTAGTTTTTTGCTAAATTAATATTTAACCGTAAAGTTTTACCACAAAAGGCACAAAAGTTTTTTGACACATGAGTCACATTAGTTTTATGTTTAATTTATGGAGAATATTTAGAGCACATAAGATTGAAAATCTGATATTTTTTGTGAGACTGTAAAGAGGCGTGTTTTTCATTCAAACAGATTTGTGTTTCACTACTGACAATCTTGTTTTGATTAAAATAATTTTGTGTAAGAATACAAATAACCCGGTTTGGACTTAACGCAAATTGATTTTAAATACAAACACTATTATTTGTACTTAATGTAAAATGATTTTAAGTACAAATAACCTTGTTTGAACTTAATGTCGGTTGATTTTGAATACAAACACTATTATTTGGACTTAATGTAAAGTGATTTTAAGTACAAATAACCTTGTTTGAACTTAATGTCGGTTGATTTTGAATACAAACACCATTGTTTGGACAATATGTAAATTGACTTTGAATAAAAACGGCGATGTTTTTAAATTAATTGGAATACGATTGATTAAAATTAAAAGCAATTTTAAAATTTGCAGTATGACCCTAAAGTAAATTCTCAAAGGCTTTTTCGACTGTAGGATACAAAAACTGAAACCCGTTTTGAATCAGTATTTCGGGATAAACATTGCGGCTTTTGAGAAGCAATTCGGTTTCAGTTCCTAAGATGATCGAGGCGATTTCCAATTGCCAGACCTGAGCGTTTAAGCCAAACGGAATTTTCATTTCTTTTCTTAATTTTCGCATAAATTCTTCATTGTTCAAAGGATTTGGAGCAGTTACATTAATTTCTTCGGAAATGTTTTCATTCCCAATAATCCATTCAACAACTCGGCAAAAATCATCAATATGAATCCAGCTTACATTTTGGTTTCCTCTTCCTTGTTTTCCACCTAGGCCCAGTTTGGTGATCGTTTTAAGTTTGGTAAAAGCTCCACCGTTATTTCCTAAAACTATTGATGTTCTTAACGCAACTTTTCTGGTGTCTGGATTTTTAGTTTTAAAAAATTCCTTTTCCCAACTTTTACAAATATACATTGAAAAATCGTCACCAATAATTCCGTTTTCTTCTGTATTTAAATGCTTTTCGGAATGAACGTAGATTGTTGCTGAACTTGCATTTAACCAAATCTTAGGTTTGTTGATACAATTGTCAACTGCTTGTTGAAGGACTTTTGTACTGTTAATTCTTGAGTCGTAAATTTCTCTTTTATTTTTCTCTGTATATATGCAATCGACAGATTTTCCTGCGAGATTAATCAAGACATCACAGTCTTCGAGAAGATTTTGCCATTCTCCTAAAGTCTTTGCATCCCATAAAAATTCGTTTTTACGTTTTGGATTTCTCGTTAAGATATACACTTGATTTCCTTTTTCGGTAAAATGTTTTTCGAGATTTTTTCCGAGGAAACCGGTTCCGGCAGCGATTATTATTTTCATTGGAGTTTATTTTAGTTGTTGGTTGCTTGTTGATAGTTTTGTGTGAGATGCTTCGACTTCGCTCAGCATGACATTTCTAATACTAACTGTTTTAAAAATTTACAACTTACTTTTTACTTGGCTCTTTTTACTTTTACACCAAATATTTCTTCGTTCTCACTTCAATTTCAGAACCTTCTGCAAGCATTACAGAGATTGGTTTCTGATGATTTAAACATTCAAAATCTTTTCCGTAAACCTGTTTAAAATCAATTTCAAGCTGATGATTTTTCACCATATACCACTCCCATTTCGGATGGCAGACTTCATATTCTGAAGTTTTATCCTCTTTTTTCGTAAAACCCCAATAATGTTCTGTGATAAACTCAAATTCAGAATCATCTTCCATCGTTTGAGATTTACTTTCGGCAGTAATCTGTATAGAATACCAATCTTTATCTTTCCAAGAATAGGTCACAATCAAATCATTGTCGGTATATTCCATCTTGTTTTTCATTTTCAAAGTCTTATAATTCTCTTTATACACCGAATTGGCAACCATACTCAATGCATATTTAGGAACAATTTCTTTGATGAAAACGACTCCTCTTTTCCATTGATTTCCTTCTTTTTTCTTAACGTAAAACCTTAAATTCACTTCTTCAAAATTTCTATGAAAAGGAATAGGAAGTCCCAACAATTTGGTATTCAAAAACATGAATCCAACCAAACTGACATAGCATTTTCCTTTATAAAAATCTAGTTCAGTCCCTTTTGGAAGATATTTTAATAATATTTCGGGGTTAATTTCGTAGTTGATGATGGCTAGTTTTCGCCATTCTGCTTTTAGAAATTTCATGACTTTTGGTTGTTGTTTGTTAATAGTCTCTTCATTTAATATGCTTCGACAAACTCAGCATGACAGCTCTTATCTTAACTGTTTATTCTATTATTCTCTGTTGTATTTTTAATCATCTTGTTTCTTTCTAATAAAAATTTTTTCATGTAATTTTTCAGAAAAAAATAATTGAACAATTGACCGATAATTCCAAAGGGTGATTCAAACTCCAAAATATCTGTCATGATTGTGTTTTGGCCTTCTTTTTTAAATAGATGTTGATGTCTAAATGATTTAAATCTTCCTTTTAACATGACATCAGTAAACCGATAGGGCTTTTCCATCTCTATAATTTTTGATTGATGGGTTTGATAAAATCCGAGATGTTTTGCTCTCCAGGTAACTGTTTCGTTCAATTCAATTAAACCTGAAATTCTTCCTGCGATTGCTTTTTCATTGGTTTTTGAAGTTGAATTTTGGTGCAGATCAATGTCTCTAGCCAAATCGAAAACTTTATGAATATCAGCTTGAATGGTTGTGTTTAGAATTATTTTAGACATATTTTTGTGTTTGATGGTTGATGGTCGATTGTCGATAGGATTTCATCCTATCCTTTGGTAGGCCGTCCCTTTGGGACTTTATTTTAGAACTTTTAAAATGTTTGCTTCTTATTTAATTCCGGTAAAACTTTATCGATTCTTTCTGCCAATTCTGGTAATTTTATGGTGGGAACTGCAGGAAAAAGATGATGTTCCATGTGATAAAACATACTGAACGTTAATTTATTTTTCCAAAATCCACGTTGTGTTCTTGCGATGTTTGGGTTTTCATGGGTGTCGTGATGAACGGTCCAAACTGCGAAAAATGCCATTAAAAGTTCACCAAAAAACATAATTAAAATGTGATATATTAAAAAATCAAACTGAAAATAAAAAGCAATAAAAACAAAAACAGCAATTGAAATGAGTTCTAAAAACATATTCTTTTTATAGTTTTTATTGGCTAATTTAAAAGTCATCCAATGAATTAAAAACAGATGCTTCGGACCGTACAAAATAGCTTCATACCATTTCATTGAAGCTGATTTCCCCTCGTAATCTTCTTCGGAAAGACAAAATTTATGATGCCTGATGTGATTAAATTTTACCGCATGAATAGATGCCATCATCGAAACACTGTTGAGATACATCGAAAGCCAAGTGAGAAATTTTCCGGTTCCTAAAGAGTTGTGAAAACCGTTGTGAACTTGTCTTAAGGCTGTTAAAAAATAGAATCCAGAGAACGGAAGCGCCGCCCAGTAATATCCTTTGTAAGCTAAGAATAGAGAAATAAAAAGCCATGGCAAAGAGATATTATTTTCTATCAACATTTCTTTTACGGAAAGCTTTTTAAGGTCTTTCCATTCTACTTTTTTGGTGAGTTCAAGATGATTCATTTTGTGTTTTTTAGAAATTTAAAGAAATAATTATTACTAAAGCCGTCAATCTTAAAATAATCCAGGATATTGTAGGAAGAAGATTTAATTTTAAAATTTTGCATCTTCTGATATGTTCTAAAAACATGATAAAAACTACAATTCCAAAGTAAACAAGATTAAAAAAAGGACTTAAATTGATGAATAAAACAGGAACTAAAAGCAAGGTTCCGATTAGAGAAACTGTCATCATATTTCCGAGATAATCCCAAAGTTTCTCTTTTAAATACATTCTTAAAAATAAAGTTTGCCAAACAATTTGGCCTAAGCAAATGATTAATTCTCTGGCGAAATTCTGATTTAAATTTAAACCTAATTTAGAAGTAAAAATACTTAAAACAATTCCTGAAAAAAGTATAACAAAACCTATGTAAATCAATCTATATTTCAAGTTGAAATCTGGAATGCAAGAACTGTTTTCATCATCATTCTTTGATGGAATAATCTGTTTTCTGTTGTAAGAAACGAAAGAATACAGCTTTTTGAAAAACCAATACAAAGGTTGTATTCTCGCCATTTTCTCTAACGTGGGAAACGAATTTCCGATAATCAGAAGCAAACTATCTAAACCGTAAATTACTTTATTTTTGTTGTGATCAACTAAAGCAATTTCATTTTTCGCACGGTTGAAATCGATGAGGTTTTTATTCTTAAAACTCAGTTCAGTAAAGGCTTCTGTTCCAGTTTCATCCAACATTCCGGATTTTATAAAACCTTTTGAATAGATATTACACATCGGACATTCGTTGTCGTAGATCAGGGTATGATTTTGTAGGGTTTTCATACTATCTTTTTTGAAGTTTCATAAGCATCGTAAACGTAAAACATTGCTATAACCGGACTGTAAATCAAGGAAATAATTAAAATAGTTCCAAGAAAATTGGTGATTCCGTATTCATTCTGTAATCCAAAAATGATAAGTAAACTCATCCAAACAGGAAGAATAAATATTCCATAAGTAATATAGATAATTGATTTTCTATCCTTATTAAATGCTCTGATTGAAAAGCTTATCAATTGCGGAATTCCCACAACAAAATAAAAGAGCATTATTCCAAAGTCGAAAAAACAACCAATTATAGCTGAGAAAACTCCAGCGATTAAAAAAAATAATTGAAAATAAAAGTCATTTTTTAAGAAAGTTTTCATGGCAATAAATTTTAAAAGTTGAGTCTTTTCGTTTTTCCTCCGAAGTAAAAAATCAGGACTAAATGAATGATTAAGTTTTTCATAATTATAATATTTTCAATAATTTTTGAAAGTTAATTTGAAATAAAAAATTTCATTTTTCTCTATTTTGTTGGATAATTTTTTATGATAGTGAAGCCATAGATCAAATAGTAAATGTTAAAAAGTATACCGCCAAATCCCATAAAGTACATTACAAAATCAACGTTAGAATTTACATACATTGAAGCCATAAAATACAATGAAAGAAAGAATACAATAACTCCGAAAAAATAGTATCGATGAAATTTACTCGCAACAGTAGAGATTCTAATTAAAAACCCTGATATATTTGAAACTCCAATAAAGAAAAGTGCAATGAAAAAATCTGATGCCTGATCGTGTTTATTGTAATCTATAATCAAGTAAATAAGGCTTCCCAAACTTAAGATTGTTTGAAATATTACTTCTGTTTTTAAAATATTTAATTTCATTTTTCAAGTTTTAAGTGTTTTAATTTACTATACTTTCAGTAATTAGTGAAAGTTTATTTGAAATAAAAAAAGGATTTAAAGTCCTTTCTATTTTAATAAATTGGTAATCTTTCCGACTAACCAATGATCGTCGCTTTTTATGGCGAGATCCATTATATTATTAATTTTGCCTGTCACAGAGCTGAAATCGCTCATTAGTTTTATAAATTCCTGAGCTTCTTCAGAGTCTTTATCTTCAATGTTTTTCAGTTCTTCCAAAAAAGTTATAACCGGTTCAATTTCGCGTTTTCTTCTTTCTTTTGTAATTTGCTTAAACAAATACCAAACATCTTTTTCGGCTACGAAATACTCTTTACGGTCGCCTTTAATAAATTCTTTTTTTACAATTCCCCAATCTATCAAAGCGCGAAGATTCATATTGGCATTTCCTCTTGAAATTTCGAGCTGCTCCATTACTTCATCCGTTGAAAGCGGTTTTCCAGTTGCCAAAAGTAAAGCATGCACCTGTGCCATTGTACGATTGATTCCCCAATTGGTAGCAAATGTTCCCCAAGTCTGAATATATTTTTCTTTTGCTTCTGAAAGTTGCATTTCTTTATTTTTAAATTTCTATTACAAATATAACAATAGTTTTTGAATTTTCAATAATTTTTGAAAATTTAATTTAAATAAAAACAGACATCACAAAAATGTCTGTTTTTAACTTATTTTTTCTTCGCTTTATAACTGTGAAGAAGTTTAATAAATTCGGAACGATAACCGTCTGAATCTCTATTTTTACCTTCTTTTGCCAAATCTTCAACTGCAGATAAATTTTTATTTTTAATCAGTTTTGAATCTCTTAATACTAATCCGAACCATGCTACAGACGTAGCAAATTTAAAATCTGGACTTGCCGATGCTATTCCTGAATTTGAATTTTTTATTTCCTGAATAAATTCTATACTTTTATCTCCGTCAGGCTTTTTATATCTAAATTTCACGGTAGCCAAGTCATCTCCAAAACCTTTTGATGCATTATTCGATGAATATTTCAGTTGAGTTTCTTTTGGTAAAAACTCTGAACGAGTATCTGTAGGAATGATTTCATACAAAGCAGTTACCGTGTGACCACTTCCTAATTCTCCTGCATCTACTCTATCATCGGTAAAATCTTCATTTCTGAGTTTTCTGTTTTCGTAACCAATTAGGCGGTAAGATTGTACATATTTTGGATTAAACTCAATCTGAACTTTCACATCTTTTGCAATCGTGTAAATGTTTCCGGCAAATTCTTTTCCTAAAAACTTATTGGCTTCCTGTAGATTATCAATATAGGCGTAATTTCCATTTCCTTTGTCTGCTAAGGTTTCCATTTTATCATCCTTATAATTGCCCATTCCGTACCCTAAACATGTCAAGAAAATTCCTGTCTTCCTTTTTTCTTCAATTAAAGTTTCAAGATTTGCCACGGAAGATGTTCCTACATTGAAATCACCGTCTGTTGCCAAAACCACTCTGTTGTTTCCTCCTTTAATGAAATTTTCTTTTGCCAGTTTATAGGCTAATTCAATACCTTCTCCGCCCGCTGTACTTCCACCTGCAGTAAGTTGATCAAAAGCTTCAAGAATTTCACTTTTTTCAGAAGCAGAAGTTGAAGGTAAAATTACGCCCGCACTTCCTGCATATACTACAATTCCTACTTTATCTTTGGGTCTCAGTTGATTTAAAAGTACTTTCAGAGACTCTTTCAGCAATGGTAATTTGTTATCTTGATCCATTGAGCCTGAAGTATCAATCAGGAAAACAATATTAGAAGGAGGCAAATTATTCATCGAAACACTTTTACCCTGAAGTCCTATTTTTAATAATTTATGTTTAGGATTCCATGGTGAATCACTGTATTCTGTATTAATTGAAAACGGGTGATTATTCTGAGGCTGCGGATAGTCATATTTAAAATAATTCACCATTTCTTCAATTCTCACTGCGTTTTTATCTACAGTTTGTCCTTCATTAATCATTCTTCTTATGTTGGAATAAGAAGCATTGTCTACATCAATAGAGAATGTAGAAACGGGGTGATTTTTTGTAAGCTCAAAAGGATTTTCTATCAGAGAAGCATATTCTTCATCGCTAGTGTCAATTTCCTCGTTATTTTCCGTTTCATTTGGAGGATTTTCAATTTTCACTTCTTTGGCCATTACAGGTGATTCCATTATCATATCCATTGAAGCGGCATAAACTTCTTCCTCCTTTTTCTTTTGACAACTTGCTAATATTGCTATTGTTACGATTATTATACTAACTTTTTTCATATTATGTGATTTTTATTTTACAATTAAGTTATTTTAATACAAAAATTTATAATCTAAATTTTATTAAGGTTCAATTCTAGCCTTAATTCCTTCATTCCAAGACTTAGACTCCGGCATATAGTAAAGATAAACATTACTTGCTTTTCCGGTATATTCACCTGCAAATTCTACTTTTAAATCTAGATTAATTATTTTTGTTTCATTAGCATTAAAGTGCTCCCAATACAACACCAAATAGTTATCGAAAATTTCATAGTAAGAAATCTGTTTCTTATCAATTAAATCTTTCAACAGAGCATTTTGTAAGGTTAATCCTGAAGGAATTCCGATTTTTGCAGTGGTCATCGGTAATTGTCCGTTGATTTTATTTTTTACCGTCACCGTCATTCTGTTGGTTTCTCCTACTTTTGATGTTTCAGATTTTAACTTTGTTTCTAATGTCACAGGAATATTTTCACTTTTTGGAATTTCTAAAGTGTAATATTGGTAATCTAATTTGTAAGGCAAACCTTTATCACATAAATATTCAACACTCAAATCGTTTTCACCTTTTTTGAAAGCTGAAGAAAAAATAATATTCGGCGATACTTTAGCATTATTGATTTTAATTTCCGGTTTATCAATTCCAAATAACTTTTCATTTTTAGCAAAGAAATCTGATAATGCTTCTAAAGCGACTGTTGTGGCTTGCGTGGAACCAAATCCGTAATATCCGTTATAATTAATCAATTCATCTGCAACTTCAGCAATTTTTAGTTGGTTTGCATTTTCATTTTTCTGCAAAGCCATCATATAAAGTGATAAGGTTTCTGCATTGGCTGAAATTCCTTGCGAACCTGTAAATGTGGTTTTAGTTTTTACATCTTTATTTTTGTACTGTTCGTTTAAAATAGAAAGTAACTGATTATAATCTTCCTTTTTTCCAAGATTTGAAGCTATATTTGCCAATAAAGCTAACTGATAAGAATCTTTAGTAGCCAAAGCTCTTTTTAAGCTAATTTCAAAGGTATTTTGCAACTCACTTTTAAATCCTATTTTTGACAAAGCATACAAAATATACATATTTCTTGACCACGAATACTCTGAATATTCAGCTTTCGATTCATAATTTCTGCGAACTTCAAAAAGGCCATTTGCACCTTTTCTTGACAATATAAATGTGCTAAGATTCTGAATTAATTTTGTATCAACAGCCACATATTTTTTTAAATCTCTAAATTCCATCAAGGCAAAAGCAGAAAGAGCGACATCAGATTCGTTGCCACCAAAATAAGAGAATCCGCCATCACTGTTTTTGTAGGACAGCATTTTCTGATACCCCTTTTTCATATTTCGGATACTCTCTGACTCTGTAGATGCATTAATTTTCTTTGTTGATTTTAAATAATCCAAAATAAAAATATTCGGATAAACCGTCGAAGATAGCTGTTCAAAACATCCGTAAGGCTCTCTTTTTAGCCTTTCCATATCTTCAAACATTTGCGAGGCAGAGTTTTCGTAAACATAATATGATGCTTCCAAGGTTGTATTGACATAATCAGGAATAATAATTTTAGTATTTTCAGATTTATTATTTATAATTGAAAAATGATAAGGAAATCCTTTTTCTTCAACTTTTAAAGGTAAAATCATCGTTTCTCTGAAATCTCCGGACTTTACAGTAAACTGAATATTAGAACTAATCAATTTATCCGTCTGCATTTTCACAAATAATCTTCCAGATTCTAATGGTTTCAATGTAATCAAACTATCCGCTTTCATCAGCTTAATGTGATTCGGAACAATGACATTCATTGTTAACGTTTTCGTTTCCGAAGAATTATTTTTAATAACCACAGGAATTATCATTTGGTCTGTTCGCGTAACATATTGCGGAATTTTTGCATCGATTGAAATTAAACTTTGAGCAGCATAAGTGGTTTCATCTCTGCCAATTAAGCCCGATGCAGAAATACCTTCCGTCATTATTCTAAATGCAGAATTGGCATCAGACTGATAAAATTCAACTTGAGCTTTACCCTTTTTATCGGTTTCTACAACAGGGTTCCAATATAATGTTTCGCGATAATCATGCCTGTAGGACGTATTTGTTGATTCATAAACAGGGTACGAAAATTTTCGGTAACTATTGTAATTATATTCATTATTATAATTAACTAAACTATCTCTGGGAATATTTTTTACAGCAAAATAAGTTTCGGGAGTAATATCAAATTTTATATTTGAACTTCTTCCATTTTTTGAATTAATAATGATAACGCCATTTGCTCCTCTGTTTCCGTAAATTGAAGTTGCGGCTGCGTCTTTTAAAATTGTCAAGTTACCTATATCATTAGGATTCAACTGCCTATAATGAAGTACATTTGAAGGTATATCATCAATTATAATCAATGGATCTGTAGTACCACTTATTGAACTTGTACCTCTTATCAATAAGTTAAATTTTGAGGAACCAGGAGAACCGGATGCAGAATTCATGATAACACCTGGCGCAGAACCTTGTAAGGAACTTAAAACAGATGAATTTGGTCTATTTTCTAGGTAATTGCCTACAATTGTATTTGATGAAACAACTGTGTTCTTTTTCGTCACCATTTTGCTGTATCCTAAAACAACAACCTCTTCAATACTCATCTCAGTATTGCTATTCACCACTGGTAAGGTCTTTAAAATCTTTTCAATTCCCTGAGAAATTGGAATTCTTTTTTCCTTAATCTCGGTTTCTTTTATAATTTCTTCAACATTAATATTTTCTAACGATTGCTTTATCAAAGGATTTATATTAAGTTTATAAGAAAGCATTCTGATTTTTACTTTCTGTTTCGAATCTAAAGATTTTGCAATGACATCATGTTGATACTCTCCAGCTAAATCAGAAAAATAGAATAAGCCATTTTCTGAAGTCATCTGTTTTTTAATCTTGGAATAGTTTTCAATCAGATAAACCTCTGCTTTTACAGGTTTTTTATTTTCGTCTTCTACGATTCCGTAGATTGGGTTTTTCTTTTCCGGAAGATATTTGTAGTTTCCACTTTTTACAACATCGGAAATCATCTCAAAATAGCGGTAACCATTGGTCAACATCACTAAGTCTAAACTTTTTAAGGCTTTTTCTTCTTTTTTGTCGAAATAGAATTGAGGTCTTTCAATTTTTCCTCTCAATTCAGAATCCATTAACAGCCAAGAAAGAATATGATTTTGCTTGTCATCGGCATACGTCCACAATTTATCGTCAACTACGCTCATGGCAAGATTTGCGGGAATGGGTTGGTCGTTTTCGTCAGTTGTTTCTACATTGACGATTACCTTTTCTCGTGGTAAATAATTTTTCTTTGTCGGTGTTATTTTCACCTTCATCTGTTTATTTTCATTCGAAAACACAATTCTTTCCGCTAAAGGAATATTATTTTCAATCACTGTAAATCTGCAAATTCCGATGGGAAGTTCTTTTTCTGAAATTTCAAGCTCATTTAAACCTTTTTCCAAGTTCATTGCTTTCGAAAAAATCTCTTTTCCTCGGAAATTTCCTTTAATCAAAACATTTCTATCAAAAGTAGAATTGATTATTAATCTGATGTTTTGATTCTCTTTTTTAGCATTAAAAACAATTCCTTCATCTTTTGTGATCGGAAGTGGGTACATTTTACTGATATTTTCTGGTTTAAGAACTTTTGCATAATATGTTTCACCTTTTTTAGGTGTAAAAAGAATGCTTCCCATTCCGAAATTATAGGCTGAGGTTTCAGTCAATTTCTGATGATTATGATTATAAATTTCTAACACTGCATCAACAGGTTTTTCAAATTCATCTAAAACTTTAAAAGCAATATTTTGTTCGATTCCGTTGATGAAAGTTCCACCTTCAGGCATAAACTTTACATCCAGATTATTAAGAACAATTGGGATATTTCTAGAAATAGATTCTGTAAAGCCGTCAAAATTGACTTTAATATTTAAAAGAGCATCCGAAAATGTCAAGATTTCAGGAAGTTTAAATTTCAATAAATATTTTCCTTCTTTATCAGTAATCAAAGAACCTTCACTTATTTTTTCACCCTGATGCATCACCGTAAAATAAGCTTCATAAAAAGGAATTGGAAGATTGCTTAAACTTCTCATTGAAAAATCGGCCACAACCTCATCTCCTGCTCCATAACCTTTTTTAGGGAAATCTAGTTTCATTAAAATTCGTGGAGAAACAATTTTCTGAAGAGTAATTTCTTTTTCAAACACATTTTTCCCGGCTTCATTTTGCATCCAGGCTGTAAAAGCTCTGATATTGTAGATTCCGCCTTTCATCTCTTCACCAAAATAAAAAGATCCTTCTGCGTGACCTTTTTTAATTTCAAATTTGTCTTTTTTAACCACAGCTCCGCTTGGATCAACAAGTTCAAAATTTACGATTCTGCTTTGATCGGCTGGAAGATTATTTTCTGCCTGAATAACATAAATTTTATAAAACATAATCTCTCCAGGTTTATAAAAAACATGGTTGGTCTGTATGTAAGTTTTCTCTTTTTTGAAATCGTTGAATGAATTCTGTGCCTTACAAAATGGATTTGAAAGCAAAATAAAAAAAGGAATTATGTAGAATAAAAAATTGAATTTCATAAGTTCATTTATTGTGTTGAATCGTCTTTTGAATCTCTGATTTCGTATTAAAACTTGAAAGAAACTGTACATCCGAAAGTTTTAAAAGATGGTAGATTAAAAAAATCTAAACCTCGGCTGTTATCAAAATCATAAAAATTCTGATTAGAATCTACACCGTTATTTGCCTGCCAAAGGAAAATATTATTGACATAAAAACTGATTCCTAAAGCTCTTTTGAAATCTCCAACATCAAAATATGCTGAAAGAGAAATATCATTGATTCTAATGTAATCTGCTTTTTCAACATAATTTTCAGCAACGCCAAGAAAACCATATCTCGCCCAACGATTTTCACTTACCGATTGGTTCGGATTGTAAAAATCTACTGGTATTTGATTAACATTTCCATTATAATTGACGCCTTCAAAAACGTAGTTTTTAATATTTCTTTCATCAGCAGAAGTTTGAGAACGACCGTAATAATCGAGAACAGCTTGTGTTCCATTCCAGGTTTGTCCGCCTTTTTTCCATTCCCAATTGATGTCTAAAGCAAACATTTTGTAATTGAAGTTATGAGTAAATTTTACCACAAAATCGGGTGTAGGATCAGCAATTATTTTCATTCCGGAAGCTTTTACGGGATAACCATAATCATCGATTATTACTTTTCCGTCTGCATTTCTTTCATAAAAACTTCCCGTTACTGCGCCCAAAACCTGACCTTCTGATAAAACCTTATGAATATCATTAAAACCCGAAATCATCAGATTATTATATCCCGAATTTACCCGATCTACAACATCCTGATATTTAAAAAAGGAAGCCTTACTGCTTACTTTAAAATTTTGATTAGCGATGATATTGTCGTAATTAAAATTTGCTTCAAAACCTTTGTACGTATGATCTGCCAAATTTTTAAGCACTGAATTATTTCCTTCAAAAACAGGAAAAATATCATCAGAAATGTTTCGATTAAAATATTCTGCCGTAAGATTTATTTTTCGATTGATAATGAATTTAAAACCGGCTTTCCATTCTTTTATATTGATATTCGAAAGATTATTAAAGGTTTCTACTTCTTTTAAAGGAAAATATTGATAAGAATTTTGTGCAGAAAACTGTGTCGTGGCATAAGAAGAATAAGATTTTGCAATTTCCGGCTCTGCAGATAATTGAGTGTATGCTCCCAAAAGTTGAAAATCACTATTATTCCAGCCGAATATATTCTTAAAAGTAAAATATCCATTTACTTTCGGAAGCCAATAACTGTTTTTGCGCGAAGTGTTTGAGATATAAACAGAATTCCCAAGATTTGCCCCAAATTCTATATCATCGTAATTCTCGTAATCTAAATTATAATTAAAAATATAATCCTGAGAAGTTCTCTGGTAAATATAGTTTCGGTCTAAACTATGATTAACACTTACTTTTCTGTCATTTAGAATATGATTTAAGCTAAATCCGTGCTTCAATTCAGAATCTCTCCAATCATAAGACAAAACAATATTTGAATTGTAAAACTCGTTTTTCTGATCTCTTTTGTTGTACAATCCGTTAATAAAACCGCTGGTTGACGGTTTGTAAACATCACGATTCATAATATCCTGATTGTCGTAAGCCTGACTGATATTAAGTTTAAAGCCATCCCAATTTTTGCTTAGATCAAAACTAAATTGGCGGATATTTTCGTAATAATTATACTTGTTTTTCTGATCAAATAGAAATTCAGGATTGTCAGCATACAAACTGTAACTTCTCTGCAAACCATTGCTTAGATATGCATTCTGCTGGTTTGAAAATGAAATCGGAGTCAGAAGAGAATTTTGATACGCTCTATTGAAAAGCCCAATTCTATTGGTATTTGTTGCTTTATTTTCTTCATAATTAAATCCTGCATTGATATTAAAATCTAAAATTTTTGTGCTGAATTTTGTTTTAAAAGAATTTGTCACATCAAATTGATCTATAAAATACATTTGATCTTTTCGCTGACCCAAATTAAAAGAAAGTCTTGCATCATCCTGATAGCCACTTTTAATAATTGCATTCACATTCAGCTGATTACTATAACCAACCGTTGTTTTAAAAATATTATTATTGTAGGCTTTTGCCGGAGAAACTCCTTCTGACAAATCAACTAATTGCCCATTAACATCATATTCGTATGCCTGTCCGGTGAATCCTAAAGTTGATATATCTGGTCCGAAGCTGAACATTTCATTTGTATCCGGTCCTTTCCAAATTAATAATCCATTTTCAGATCTTCCCTGAATAAAACGATTCTGAATTTTAGGAATTCTATTTCTGTTTTTGATATCTACAGAAGTACTGAAACTTCCGTTGAACACAAGATATTTTTTCGATTGACTCTTAATTTTATATAAAGAATCCTGCTTTAATTTTAGTTTTCTTATCGCTGAAAAATGACGGTCAGAATTTTTCCTTACAGAATCGTAGGAGTTTTGTATACTAAATTCATCATTTTCAGGTTTTTCAAGCAGATTTTCGTAATCTTTAGAATTAATATCTTTAACATTTTCTCTTTTTACTTGTCTTTCCAGAATATTTTTTAATTCATACACACCATGAACTACCTGGATATTTTTTCCACTGTTCCAAACTAAAGTATCATATTCTTTTGCAGCAATAATTGCAAAGCCCTTTTCATCGGTCAATTCGTAAACACCACTGTTTTTGTTGAAAATTTTGAGAAAATTCTGAGGCTTTTTCTTTTCATTAAAAAATGTTCCCGAATAATAACGCTGAGAATCCTGTGCAAAGGCAAACTGTACCGCAAAAACAGGCAATAACAGATAAACTTTTTTCATCTTTGATAATATTTCTAAAAATAGAGAAAAAAAAGAAATCTCCGAAGAAATTTCTTTTTTTGAAATGTTATTTTTGTGTTGACTTATACGTTTCTACCAATCTCACAAACTCCGCTCTGTAACCTTCATCATCTTTTCCTCTTCCTTTTTTAGCAAGGCTTTCAATATCTTTTAAATCTTTATTTTTTATTAGTGCAGAATTTCTTAAAACCAAGCCAAACCAAGCAACTGAAGAAGCAAATTTGAAGTCATCGCTCGAGGATGAAAAAGATTGATTGGTATTTTTAACAACCTGAACAATTTCAGAACTTTGATCACCATCAGGTTTTTTGTATCTGAATTTTACCGTTGCCAATTCATTATTAAAATTTTCATCATTTGTATTTTTAGTATATTTTAGATCATTTTCTTTTGGTAAAAATTCAGAATTCACATCGGCAGGAATGACTTCGTATAAAGCCGTTACGGTGTGACCGCTTCCCAATTCTCCTGCGTCAATTTTATCGTTGGTAAAATCTTCGTTCTTTAGTTTTCGGTTTTCGTAACCAATCAAGCGGTAAGACTTTACGTATTTCGGATTAAATTCAATCTGAATTTTCACATCTTTAGCAATGGCATACATGTTTCCGGCAAATTCTTTTCCTAAAAATTTATTGGCTTCCTGAAGATTATCGATGTACGCATAATTTCCATTTCCCTTATTGGCTAAAGTTTCCATGCGATTATCTTTGAAATTTCCCATTCCGAAACCTAAACACGTAAGAAAAACTCCCGACTTTCTTTTTTCTTCCACCAAAGTCTGAAGATCGCCTGTTGAAGATGCTCCCACATTAAAATCTCCATCTGTTGCAATGATGACACGGTTATTTCCATTTTTGATAAAATTTTCCTGAGCCAACTTATACGACAATTCAATTCCTTGTCCACCCGCTGTACTTCCGCCCGCCTGAAGTTTGTCTAAAGCTTCAATAATTTTATTTTTTTCTTTGGCCGAAGTCGGTGGTAAAACCATTCCTGCACTTCCTGCATACACCACAATTCCTACTTTGTCGGTTGGTCTTAATTGATCCAAAAGTACTTTAAAAGAAGATTTCAACAATGGTAATTTATTCGGTTCATTCATTGAGCCTGAAACATCAATCAGAAACACAAAATTTGAATTGGGAAGTTTATCTGTTGGAATTTCCTTTCCCTGTAATCCTATTTTCAGTAATTTATGTTGTTTATTCCAAGGGGAATCATTGTATTCTGTATTAATTGAAAACGGCTGATTATTTTTTGGTTGCGGATAATCGTATTTAAAATAATTAATGATTTCTTCGATTCTCACTGCATTTTTATTCACATATTCTCCATTATTAATCATTCTGCGAATGTTGGAATATGCTGCTTTATCAACATCAATCGAAAACGTAGAGACCGACTGATTTTTCGTCAATTCAAAAGGATTCTCTACAAAAGCATCGTATTCTTCGTTATTTTGTTTCTGAATTTGTTTTGATATACTAATACTATCCTGAACTTTTTGCAGTTTCTCACAAGCTTTTTTTTCTTTTCTCGAAAGTTTTTTAGTTTTAATTACAATAACTCCGTTTGAAGCTCTACTTCCGTAGATTGAAGTGGCAGCTGCATCTTTTAAAACTGAAACACTTTCAATTGTATTTGGATTTAAATTGGTAAAAGATTTACTGTCTGCTATTTTTCCATTAATGACATATAAAGGATTTGAGCTTGCATTTAAAGTACTCATTCCTCTGATCAAAATTGGTTTGGAAGAACCTGGAATTCCAGATCCGCCCGTCATGTTAACTCCCGGAGCGGCTCCTTGCAAAGATCTCAATATCTTACTATTCGGTCTATTTTCCAAGAATGTATTTCCTATCGTATTTGAGGCGACTGTTGATTGCTTTTTTGTTAAAGTTTTCGAATATCCTAAAACAACGACCTCTTCTATAGCTTTTTCTCTGCTTTCAGCAATTTGAACTCCAGCAACCCTTCCATGTAGTGTTGAATTTGTATTTGATAAAATCCCTTCGGGAATAGAAATATTAGGTACAATATTTTTATTTCTCAATTCCACACTTTCAATCACATCATTTTTATCTAAAACTCCATCACCGTCTGTATCTTCGTAAATTTCATTTGCTATTGTATTTGATGATACATTATTGTTTTTTTCGATATAATATGAATCTGAAGAAAAATCAAGTTGTTTTTTAATTTCTGGAATAGGATTTCTTAAAGGTTCTAGAATTTTAATATCATAAGCTAAAACTTCAGGCTTATGAATTTCTTTCTGAGAATAAATTTCCTTTTCAATATTAGATTTCACCGTACTGTCAATTGCCTGAACATCTGAGTTTAATTTAGGAGAAACCGTATTTTGAGCAATTGCAGGTTTATTAATTTCAGAAACATCATTTCTACTAATAAAGTAAAATGCTCCTAAACCAATGATCAAACTTGCGGCAATTCCATAAGGAAACCAGATTGGAACGATTCTTTTCTTGTCTTCTTTTTTATCTAATTTTTCTTCAACTTTAGCCCAAACTTTATCAAAACCCGGAAAAGTAGCTGGTTCTTCTAAAGATTGAGAAGCCTCATTGAATTTTTTATCTATATCGTGATTATTTTCCATTGTGTAAAAGTTTAAATGTTATGATTTACCAATAATTCCTGAAGTTTTTTCCGTGCAAAATTCAGCTGAGATTTTGATGTTCCTTCGCTTATCGAAAGCATTGTTGCAATCTCTTTATGCGGATATCCTTCAATGGCAAATAGGTTGAAAATTGCTCTGCAACCTTCAGGAAGAAAATTCAGAAGCTTCAGAATATCTTTTTCAAAAGAAACTGTATCAGCTAAAGTATCCGGAGATTCTACAAACTGATCGTCTAATGAAATATGAAGCGCTTTCATACTTCTGAGTTTTTGCAAACATTCATTCACCGCAATTTTCTTAGCCCAGGCTTCAAAAATATCATGGTTTTGTAGTTGATTAAGTTTCGTAAAGATCTTATAAAAAGTATCGGCCAATACTTCTTGTATGTCTTCATCGTTTTTCAGATAGCGTTTGCAAACCGCATAAAGTTTACCCGCCATTTTTTCGTAAACTTTCCGCTGTGCATTGCGGTCGTTCCGTTGGCATTCTATCAGTAATTCTTTTTCCATAGTCAGGCTTTATACTCTTATAGATGCAGGAAACTTCGGGCAGGTTGGAAACATTGTAAACTTTTTTTAAAAATAAGGAAAGTTGCTGATAGTTTTTAGTTGATAGTTGATAGACTGAAACTCGTATATTATTAATATTTATAAATCTTAAGTTAAAACTAATAATCCCTCTAAAACTCTAAAACACCCCAACTCTAATTCCTAAAACCCTTCCACTCAATTTTAACCCTTTTTTAACATAAAATCTTGTAACATATCCTTAACATTGCAGACTATTAGAATATAATTTTAAAGCTGATAAAATTGGGTTTGATTAAGAGGAGAAATTTTGATCGAATCAAATTTTAAAATCACCTTTAAAAATAAATAGATCGTTACTTATGAAAAACAAAAGATTTGCGTCATTACTTTTTGTTTTATGCGCAGGAAGTATGATGTTTGCTCAGGATGACCTGATCAACAAGTTGAAAAACAATCAGTCTCAAAATGCCAATTTCCAATTTACCACGTTAAAAGATGTGGGTGCAACTTCGGTAAAAAACCAAGGTTCATCAGGAACATGTTGGAGCTATTCAGGAAACTCTTTCCTTGAGTCTGAAATGCAGAGGATGGGCAAAAAGCCGGTTGATTTGGCTGAAATCTTTACCGCAAGAAATTCTTATCACGATAAAGCAAAATTATACGTGTTAAACAGCGGAGCAATCAGTTGGGGAGATGGAGGTGAGCTTCACGATGTTGTGAATATGTACAAAAAATACGGTGCGGTTCCCCAGGAGGCTTACACAGGTTTGAAAGCCGGGCAGACTTTAAATAATTTTAAAGAAATGCAGGAAAAACTGAAACCAGTTTTAGATAGTCTTGTAGCAGCTTCTTCAAAAGGAAAACTTTCAGATAACTGGATGGATTCTGTAGATGCTATTTTGGATGAATATTTAGGAAAAGTGCCTGCAAACTTTACCTATGAAGGAAAAAATTATACGCCGAAAACTTTTGCTAAAGAAGTGGTAGGAATTAATCCTGAAGATTATGTTGAATTGTCTTCATACAAAGATTATCCTTATTACCAAAAATTTGTAGTTCCGATTCCTGATAACTGGAGCCATGATTCTGACTGGAATATTCCGATGAATGAACTGACTGCGATTATCGACAATGCAGTAAGCAAAGGATATTCTGTAGGTTGGGCTACAGATGTTTCTGAGCCTTATTTTTCATACAAAAATGGTGTCGCTTACGTTCCTGATGTAGATCTTGACCAAATTACTCCTGAAGTGAAAAAAGATTTATTCACTCAGCCTAAAAAAGATAAAACCATTACTGAAGATATGCGCCAGAAAGCTTTAAATAATCTTTCTACAACCGATGACCACGGAATGCACATCGTAGGTTTGGCAAAAGACCAGTCTGGTAAAGAATATTATATGGTGAAAAATTCTTGGGGTGTAACGAATGATTTTGAAGGATATTTGTATGTAACAAAACCTTATGTGGAGTATAAATCTACTGCTATTTTGGTTCACAAAAATGCAATTCCTAAAAACATTAAAAAGCAATTAAAGCCAAGCAAAAACATTGGTTTGTAAGAAATCATTATTGTCTACTAGGTGACAATTTTAGATATTTAAACTTGTTAATAGACCGTCTGAATTTTTTCAGGCGGTTTTTTTGATTAATCTCTTTGCGAACTTTGCGTTAAGAGAAATTCAGTATTATTAAAAATAAAAAACCGCTTTCAAAAAAATTGAAAACGGTTCCTCTAAAAATTAAAAAAATTATAGGTAAAATTATGTATAAAATAAAAGTGAACTGCTCATTTTACTTCTCAGGTGAATAGTGGAAATAAAGTTTAAATAATAAATTGACCACGAAGCAAACCTGCAATTCACTGTAGTTTTTTAATAAAGTACTCCTAAACTAGAACCAGCAAAATCTGTAAGTTCTTCTACTCTGCCATCTTTTATTTTCTTTGCCCATTGATAATCGCTCAACAAAGCACGTCCTACTGCAACCAGATCAAAATCTTCACGGTCAAGTCTTCTTACCAATTCTTTAAGGTCTGCTTTTTCAGAACCTTCTCCTGCAAAAGCAGACATAAAATCACCGTTTAATCCTACAGAACCTACGGTAATTGTTGGTTGACCTGTTATTTTTTTTGCCCAACCTGCGAAGTTCAAATCTGAACCTTCAAATTCCGGTTCCCAGAAACGTCTTTGTGAACAATGGAAAATATCAACTCCGGCTTCTTTTAATGGCAACAACCAATCTTCCATTTCATTAGGATTTACTGCCAATCTGCTTTTATAATCCTGCTGTTTCCACTGAGAAAGACGGATAATAATTGTGAAATCGTCACCTACTGCAGCTCGTATTGCTTTTACAACATCTACTGCGAATTTGCTTCTTTCTTTTATTGTTTTCCCACCGTATTCATCGGTTCTGGTATTGGTTACTTCCCAAAAAAACTGATCGATTAAATATCCATGAGCGCCGTGAATTTCTAAAACATCAAATCCTAAATCTTTTGCCGATTTTGCCGACGCTGCAAACTGAGCAATCGTATCCTGAATGTCTTCCAAAGTCATTGTAGAAGCTTTTTCCATGTCAACTAAAGGATAATCTTCTGAACTTCTGGTATCACCAACGTGCCAAATCTGAGGTCCCATTTTCCCTCCATTTTGGTGAACTGCATCGATGACATTTTTCCAACCGTTTAAAGCTTCAGTTCCATAAAAATCCGGGATATTCTGAATATTTTTTGATCCGGGTCTGTTGATTACTGTTCCTTCAGAAAGAATCAATCCTACTTCCGAAGCCGCCCTTCTTGCATAATAGTCTACAATTTGCTGAGTGGGAACTCCGTTATCAGATTGCGCTCTCGTCATCGGAGCCATTACTATTCTATTTTTTAGTTCTAAATTTTTGTATTGAAATGGTTTAAACAATGATTCTGTACTCATTTTTAAAGTATTTGTTTTATAATTGTTACACAAAGTAACTAATAATAGTTCGTTTTTGTATCTTTCAATAAAAAAATAGTGGTAACTTCGCAGTAACTTACATTAGTAACTTAAAAGTAACGCTTGAATTTTTAATGCTGAGGTTTAATTAAGTTAGTTTTAGATAAAATTGTTATGAAAAAGAACGAATTGATGCAATACAGTTGTCCGCTGGGCAAAGCAATGTCTGCATTGGGAAGCAAGTGGAAACCAATCATCGTATTGGTTATCAAAGACCGAAAATTACGTTTTGGAGAACTTGCCGTGCGCATTAATGTAATTTCGAGAAAAGTACTGACCGATCAATTAAGAGAAATGCAAACTGACGGATTGATCATTCGTGAAGAGTTTAAAGAACTTCCGCCAAGAGTAGAATATTCGTTGACAGAAAAAGGTTTGGCACTTTTGCCGATTTTATATCAATTGGAAGAATGGGAAACAAAATATCATGTTTATGATCCTGAGAAAGCTAATGACTGCAAGACTCTTTTAGAAAAAAAGGAAAAGAAGAAGGCGGTTGTTTAAAATATTAGTTATTCAATATTTTATTAATTTCACTCGAAACAAATAATTTAATTCCTTAAAACTATCATTTTTTCTAAGATATTTTCTTTTTTTGTAGCCTGAATTCTATCTAAATGATAAAAACTTCAAAAGAGGTAAAACTTTATGTCTATTTTGGCCTTCTTCTAAGCGTTTTGACATACGTTACTATACAGTTATATATAAAATCTACGCTTCCACAAGTTAGCTGGACTGCTTCTGATTGGCTGATTAATTATGAAGACGGAGGATTTAAAAGAAGAGGTTTATCCGGAAGTTTTCTGTTTTTTTGTCAAGACCAATTTCATATTTCGCTACCAATACAGATTTTGTGTATTCAGGTAATTTTCTTTTGTTTTATCTTTTATTTTTTAATCCGAATTATTTTAACAAAAAAAATCAATTGGGATATTTTAATTTTGATTTGCTCACCGCTTTGTCTCTTGTATTTACCCGTAAACATTTTCAATTCAGGCAGAAAAGAAATCATTTTACTAGCATTGATCTTATTTTTCATGTCTGGAAAATCTACTCAGTTTAAAAAATATTTTCTTTTTGGCGGTTTTATTTTAGGCCTATTCCTCCATGAACTTTTTTATTTTTACTTACCATTTGTTATGGCAGCTTACATCTTAAAAACTAAAAAAATAGATGTAAAATATTTAGGTAGTCTTTTTTTTGTATCAACATTCATAATTATAATATTATTCTTTTTTGGTGGCGAAATTAATCAGGGCCAAAGTATTAAAATATTGAACAATCGAGGAATCGAGCTGAACAAATGGAATATTTTCACGTATGATGCTGTAAAAGAAAGAAAAGATATGCTCCTTGCCTATCAATCGTATATTTTATTTTCATTAGAGCTTATTTTTATGACTTTTCTATCATTCTTTTTTGTGAAAAAACATTTACCTCAGTACAAAAATGCTTTTAAAATATTCATTCTAGTTTCTTTGGTGTGGGTAAGTCCGCTTTATTATTTAGGAGCAGATTGGTTTCGTTGGAATCATATTTATTCATTCTTACTCATCATCTTAATCATTTCCGCTTTGCCTGATTACAACGGAAAAAGCCTTTGTCTTGAGGGAAGGTTTAATATTCCATTATTGATTATCATTGCTTTATTCTTTGTCGAATTTTATCTTCATATACAATATGATAGTGCAGGAAATTCAGCAGAATATTTATTAGATTTTATCGAAAGTAAATTGCATTTAAAAAGTTGATATTTTTCAACAAAAAAACCGCTTCCAAAAGAAAGCGGTTTCAAAATTTATCTAAAATCTCGATTAATATATCGCAGGATATTTCTGAGGATTTGTTTCATTAAATAATGCGTAGATTCTTTCAATCATATCATCAGAAGATGGCTTAGAGAAATAATCTCCGTCACTTGCGTAAGCTGGTCTGTGGTCGTTTGCTGCAATCGTCAACGGATCAGAATCTAAGAATCTGAATGCTTTTTGCTTCTCTAAAATCTGTTGTAGAATAAACGCTGAGGTTCCACCTTCTACATCTTCGTCGATTACAACCAATCTGTTGGTTCTCTTTACACTTTCAGAAATTTCATGAGTTAAATCAAAAGGAATTAATGACTGAACGTCAATAACTTCTGCTGAGATTCCTAATTTTTCAAGTTCTTCTGCTGCTTCCATGACAATTCTCCAAGTTGAACCATAAGTTACCAATGTAACATCTTTTCCTTCTTTTGTAACTTCAATTTTTCCGACAGGAACGGTGAATTCACCTAAATTATCAGGTTGTTTTTCTTTTAATCTATATCCATTCAGACATTCAACAATTACGGCTGGATCATCACTTTGAAGCATTGTATTATAGAATCCGGCAGCTTTCGTTAAGTTTCTCGGCACCAATACCAGAATACCTTTTGAAAGGTTCAAAATCCCCGCCATTGGAGAACCTGAATGCCAAACTCCTTCCAATCTGTGACCTCTTGTTCTGATAATTAAAGGAGCTTTTTGGCCACCTTTTGTTCTGTACTGAACAGTCGCCAAATCATCACTCATTCCCTGTAAGCAATACAAAATATAGTCTAAATACTGGATTTCAGCAATTGGTCTTAAACCTCTCATCGCCATTCCAATACCTTGGCCCAGAATTGTCGCTTCACGGATTCCTGTATCAGCAACACGTACGTCACCGTATTTTTCCTGCATTCCTTCAAGACCTTGATTTACGTCACCGATATTTCCAGCATCTTCACCAAAGACTAAAGTTTGAGGATATTTTTCGAATATTTTATCGAAATTATTTCTTACAACTACTCTTCCGTCCACATCTTCCGAAGCATCAGAGTAAATTGGTTTGATTTCTTTTACGTTTTCAGCTTTCCATTGAGATTGAGAGTATAAATGAGAAGAATAATTGTCTTTTTCAACCTCAAAAATCTCGTTGTATTTCTGCATCAATTGATTTCTCTCGGCAGAATTTGTTCCTCTTGTTGCCAGTAAAGATTTTCTCACCAAATGGAAGACATCTTTTTTCGCTTTCGAAACTAATTTATTGTATTGATTAATATACGTTTCAATTTCAGAATTTTGTCCTTTTAGGTTTTCAACTAAAGGTAAAACTGAAAAAGCTAGTTCAGTAATCGTTTTCTGATAATTTTCCCAGGCATTTTTTTGCCCGTTTTTTACCGTTTTTTTAGCTTCATCATCGATTGAGTCAAGTTCTTCAACAGTTGCAATAATTTCTTCTTGCCCTTCAATTTCGATTGAATAATTTAAAATCCATTCTCTGAATTTCAATAATCCGTCAAACTGAGACTCCCAAGATAAACGTTCTTCATTCTTATATCTTTCATGAGAACCTGAAGTCGAGTGACCTTGTGGCTGCGTCACTTCAATCACATGAACTACAACCGGAACAGATTCCATTCTTGCAAATTGCTCAGCTCTTGCGTAGGCATCCAATAATGACGGATAATCCCAGGCTTTCACCTGAATAATTTCACAACCTTGGTTTTCACCTTCTTTTCTCTGGAAACCGCTCAACATTTCAGAAATATCAGCTTTTGCTCTCTGCTTCATTGTAGGAACAGAAATTCCGTAACCGTCATCCCAGATAGAAACAATCATCGGAACCTGAAGCGCGCACGCTGCATTCAATGTTTCCCAGAAGTGACCTTCTGCTGTAGAAGCGTCGCCGATGGTACCGAAAGCAACTTCGCCACCTTTATTGGAGAATTTTTCAGAACCGTCAAACTGTACGGTTTTATATATGTTTGAAGCTTGTGCTAAACCTAATAATCTAGGCATTTGACCTGCAGTAGGAGAAATGTCGGAAGAAATATTTTTCTGCGCCGTCAAATCTTTCCAGCTTCCGTCTTCATTTAAACTTCTTGTCGCAAAGTGCCCGTTCATCTGTCTTCCCGCAGAAGCAGGCTCTCTTTCTACACTTGTATCTGCGTACAACTGAGCAAAGAAACTTTCAACCGTCAAGGCATCCGCTGCTAATGCAAAAGTTTGATCTCTGTAATATCCTGAACGAAAATCTCCGTTTCTGAAAACTTTTGCCATTGCAAGCTGCGGAAGCTCTTTTCCGTCTCCAAAAATTCCGAATTTAGCTTTTCCGGTAAGTACTTCTCTTCTGCCCAGATAAGACATTTCACGAGAGATTCTTCCTAACTTATAGTCTTCAAGTATCTGATTTTTAAAATCTTGAAAGGAGATCTGTTGAGTTTCAATATAGGTTGTCTGCATAGCCAAATATTAAATATTTTTTATTAATGAAGTATTTTGCTAATATACACTTTTTATATTAATTTTAATTTTCAATAATGTTTTTTAAAAATTTGATAATCAAGATTATGATGTCTTAATTTTACATAATATAAAGAAAATGGAAAAAAAATCATCTCATATACTCAATGCATCCAGCAATTTACTGGGTTTTTCGATGCTGATTATCACTTCGCTGAAAATCACAAAAACTAGCCACAATACATATCTAGATGAATTTGCAGGAGTTGCATGTGTACTTTTTGCATGCAGCAGTTTTCTCTCATTTTTGGCAATAAGATCACGGAAGGAAAAGATAGAGAATAGATACGAGCAGATTGCGGATTATTTATTTTTATCCGCTTTATTTTGTATTGTTTTGTCGGTGATTATGGTAACAACGATGATTTTAGATTAGTAATTTTTCGTACATGAAAAAGATATTTCATGAGTTTTAACCGCAAAAGCAACAAAAGATTTTATGATGAATTAGCTATTCAAAAGCAAGCAAAACAAATAATAAACAAAGATTCTACATTTTGTGGACTTTGACATCCTCTTTTTTTATCATTTCTTTTGTCGCTTTTGCGGTTAAAAAATATTATGTATAAAATTAGTCATTATATTTTCTCGCACTGATTTTGCAGATTATGCTTATTTATTTTAAATCTGCAAAATTTCCTTAATCTGCGAGACTTAAAATAAACAAAAAAATCTTTTAGAACTTTCTTTCGATAACATAATCAAGCATTTTATGTAAAGATTCTCTTACCTGAGAATCCGGAAATTCATTGAGGATATCTTTTGCTTTTTGCTGAAAATCTTTCATCACTGTAATTGCGTAATCTAAACCGCCCGAACTTTTTACAAAAGCAATCAGTTCTTTCACCCTTTTTTGATCGTTATTATAACGTTTAATCGTATTGAAATAATACTTTCTGTCGGTTTCGCCGGCTATTTTTAAAGTATGAATCAAAGGCAAAGTCATCTTTTGTTCTTTGATATCGATTCCGACAGGTTTTCCGATGACATTTGAACTTAAATAATCGAACAAATCATCTTTAATCTGAAAAGCCATTCCGGTGTATGTTCCAAACTGCATCATTTTCTTGGCTAAAGCTTCGTCTGCGTTATTCGACAGAGCGCCGATTTCGCAGCAGGCGGCAATTAAGGTTGCTGTTTTCTGGCGGATAATTTCATAATAAACATCTTCGGTAATATCAAGTTTTCTGGCCTTTTCCAATTGAAGAAGTTCACCTTCGGACATTTCTCTGATCGTTCTTGAAATCACGGAAAGTAAATCGTAGTCTTTATGATCGGTAGAAAGCAGTACCGCTTTTGAAAGTAAAAAATCACCTACTAAAACCGCAATTTTATTCTTCCACAAAGCATTGATTGAAAAGAAATTACGACGCTTAAAACTTTCGTCCACCACATCATCGTGAACCAAAGTTGCCGTGTGAATCAACTCAATCATTGAAGCGCCACGATACGTTTTTTCGTTGACATCGCCAATCAATTTCGCACACAGAAACACAAACATCGGACGCATCTGTTTCCCTTTTGTGGTAACAATAAAACGGGTAACTTTATCGAGTAAAGCGACTCTGCTCTGCATAGATTCGTAAAACTTTTGTTCGAAAAGTTTCATTTCCTCATTGATCGGCTGCTTGATTTCTTCTACAATGTTTGCCACGAAGTAAGAATGATGGGTGAGTATTTATTAATTCTCACAAAGATAATTTTTTTCCGCCAATTTTAACAGAAATTAAAGTTGGAGTTTTTCTTTAGGAATAAAATAAAAAAATGGTTTGGTCTTCTTAATAGGCGAATAAAATTTTTCGCCGGAAATATAAACTCCGGTTTCATCAACAGCAATCCCTTCTATCTGACCAATGGTTAAAGCACTTCCCAAATAAAGATGTCTGGAGCTTTCTTTGAAAAATATTCCGGGCTCAGATTCATTAAAGATATTTAAAAACACTTCTGTTTTCTTGGTGTAACCCACTACGTAAAGCTTTTTATCAAAATAAGAAGCATCTGTTACGACAAAATTTGTTTTGTAAGATTCTATTTTTTGAGCGGGCTGATTTTCAAAAACTTCTGGATCAATCGTGTAATGCGTGGTAGATTTTGAAGCCCATTCTTTAGTGAAAATCTGGATTTTACCATTTAAATAAATCATTGATTCCAAATCGAAATCTGTGTTGATATTTCTTGAAGTAAAATCTTTTTGCTCAGGATAATAAAAGGAAATCGTCTTCATCGAATCATTTTGCAGCTGATTATTTTGAAAAGGAATTTTATAAATTTTTAAATGTTGTCGTGTTCCAGCATTATTTCCGAAATCACCGATGTAGAAATTGTCGCCATCATTAGTTAATGCTTCCCAATCTTTATTTTCGGCATTTGTTTTTAAAACTTTTAGAATTTTTCCTGAATTTTTATCGACTTCATACAATTCAGCTGGGTTTCCACTGTCGTTAAAAGTGTAAAGTTTTCCATCAAAAAAATTCAGTCCTGAAGTTTCCTGAATCGAATCATTGAGAACTGCAATTCTATATTTTTTAAGCTTAAAAATTTCTGCCTGTTGAGAAAAAGCAGTCTGAAAAAAGAATAATGTAAATAATAGAATGATCTTTTTCATTCTACAAAAATAGGATTTTAAGTATAAAATGACTGTTAAGAAAAATTAAAAACCTTTAGAAAAAGGCAATGATTAATAGAATTTAGTCTGTAACTTTATTGGCCAACTGTCCGCAAGCTGCATCAATATCACCACCACGGCTTTTACGAATCATAACGGTAATTCCGGCATTCTCAAGCTGACGAACATAATTGTCTTCTGCTTTCTTGTTGCATTGGTCGTATTTTCCGTCACCGATTGGGTTGTATTGAATCAAATTAACTTTAGAAGGAATCTGTTTACAATATTTAATTAAAGCTTTAATATCCTCGTCTCCGTCATTAATGCCTTTCCACACACAATATTCGAAAGTGATTACTGAGCCTGTTTTTTTGTACCAATATTGAAGAGATTCCATAATATCTGTCAACGGAAATTTATCCGAGAACGGCATAATTTCGTTACGCTTAGATTCAATCGCTGAGTGAAGAGACAAAGCTAATTTAACACGCAACTCATCATCTGCCAACATTTTTATCATCTTCGGAATTCCTGATGTAGAAACAGTGATTCTTCTTGGCGACATTCCCAAACCTTCCGGCTGAGTAATTTTTCGGATCGCTTCAACCACATTTTTGTAATTCATCATCGGCTCGCCCATTCCCATAAATACGATATTGGAAAGCGGTCTGTTGAAATACATTTTGCTTTGGCTGTCGATTAGAGCAACCTGATCTACGATTTCTGCGACTTCAAGATTTCTCATTCTTTTGAGTCTTGCTGTAGCACAAAATTCGCAGTTTAACGAACATCCTACTTGTGAAGAAACACAAGCTGTAGTTCTGGTTTCTGTTGGAATTAAAACAGATTCTACCAATAAACCGTCGTGAAGCTTCACTCCATTTTTAATGGTTCCATCTGTACTTTTCTGAAGCTGATCTACAGAAACTGGATTAATGGTATATTCTTCAGAAATTTTATCCCGAAGCTGCTTTGAAAGATTCGTCATCTCCTCTATTGAATGCAGATTTTTGCTCCACAGCCAATCATAAACCTGCTTCGCACGAAACGGTTTTTCTCCTAAAGATCCAAAATAATCTTTAAGCTGGTCGAGGGATAGAGTTCTTATATCTTTCATAATATTAAAGAGCCAAGTTAAAAGTAGAAATTAAAAAGTTTTTTAAAGTTTAGTGTTATTTACTATTGCAGCGAGAATATTTTTCAATTCGGAACTTTCTTTCAATAGAAATTTAAATTCCTCAGAATCATAACCATCTAATTTTTCCAAAACCCGAAGCCAAAAATTACTTTCCCTTGCTTCTCTTAAAGCAATTTTCACTTTATTTCTAAAGTCTGCTTTAGAAGATCCAGCTTGAGATTCTTCATAATTAGCACCAATTGATGTAGCAGATTTTCCAAGCTGAAATCTTATCAATTTACTTTCAGAATCATTTGGTAGTTTTCTTAAAAATATAAGACAATTAACTCCAAATTCAAAAGTTCTCGTAAGTAAATCGTTTTCTCTCATCTTAACCTCTAACTTTATACTTTTAACTTGGTTCTTTTTACTTGTTTTATATAATTAACATTGCGTCACCGTAAGAATAGAATTTATACTTTTCTTTTACGGCTTCTTCGTATGCATGCATTAGGAAATCTTTTCCGGCAAACGCAGCAATCATCATCATTAAAGTTGATTTTGGCGTATGGAAATTGGTAATCATTGTGTTGGCAATTCCGAAATCGTGTGGCGGATAAATGAATTTATTAGTCCAACCATTGAAAGCCGAAATTTTTCTATTTGAAGAAACAGAAGTTTCAATTGCTCTCATCGTCGTCGTTCCTACTGCACAAACTCTTCTATTTTCCTGAACAGCTCTGTTGATGATTTCAGCATTTTTCTCATCGATGATGATTTCTTCAGATTCCATTTTATGCTTAGACAAATCTTCTACCTCAATTGGGTTGAAAGTTCCTAATCCTACGTGAAGTGTTACCTCAGCAAAATCAATTCCTTTGATCTCTAGTCTCTTCATCAAATGCTTAGAGAAATGCAAACCTGCAGTTGGTGCCGCTACAGCTCCTTCTACTTTTGCATAAATCGTCTGATATCTTTCAGCATCTTCCGGTTCTACGTCTCTTTTGATATATTTTGGAAGCGGAGTTTCTCCTAATTCTTTTAATTTTGATCTGAATTCTTCATAAGAACCATCAAATAAAAATCTTAACGTTCTACCTCTTGAAGTTGTATTATCGATTACTTCAGCAACCAAAGATTCGTCTTCAGTGAAGAATAATTTGTTACCTATTCTTATTTTTCTTGCAGGATCTACCAAAACATCCCAAACACGAGTTTCTTTATCAAGTTCTCTCAATAAGAAAACTTCAATTTTAGCTCCTGTTTTTTCTTTATTTCCGTAAAGACGAGCCGGGAAAACTTTAGTATTATTAAAGATGAAAAGATCTTTCTCATCGAAGTAATCTACTACATCTTTGAATAATTTATGCTCAATGGTTTGAGTTTTTCTGTCGAGAACCATTAATCTAGCTTCATCTCTATGCTCAGAAGGGTGTTCTGCCAATAATTCTTCAGGAAGGTCGAAATTAAAATCGGATGTTTTCATTTTTTAAATTACGGTTTAAAAATTATGTAAAATTACATGGTGTAATTTTCGAAGTGCAAATATACAACATTCTACACCCCTTTGTCAAGTGTTTATTTCACGCCTCTTTATTCATGAGGCTTTGAGACTAAAATTTTATTCTTTTTGATTTTTTATCAGCAAAAAAATGACTATTTTGGCTTAATCAAAATATTAAACGATGAGCAAATATTCTATTGAATCTTTTGTAAATGAAACAAAAGAAAACCCTCTTGAAAGAGATTATTTCGAACTGGAAAAGCCAGCACTTTTAGAAATCAACCTAAACAATCAATCTGTCTGGACAAAAACCGGAAGTATGGTTGGTTATATCGGCAATATTAATTTTGAAAGACAAGGAATGCTTTCAGGCGGACTTGGAAATTTGTTAAAAAAAGCAATTAGCGGAGAAGGCGCAAAGCTGATGAAAGCAGAAGGAACAGGGAAACTATATGTTGCAGATGATGGTAAAAAAGTAAGAATTTTACATCTCAATAACGAAACAGTTTGTGTGAACGGAAATGATATTTTAGCACACGAACAGAGCATAAAAAGTGATATCACCATGCTGAAAAGCATTGCCGGAGTAATGTCGGGCGGATTGTTTCAGGTAAAACTTTCCGGTACAGGACATATCGCAATTACAACTCACGGTGAACCTTTAACTTTATTGGTAACTCCGGATGCACCTGTTTTCACAGATCCGAACGCAACTGTAGCCTGGTCTGGAAACCTAAGCCCTGAATTAAAGACCAATGTTTCTTTTAAAAGTTTAATTGGAAGAGGAAGCGGCGAAGAGTTTCAGATGAAATTTTCCGGTAATGGTTGGGTTTTGATACAGCCGTATGAGGAAGTTTATAGACTTGAAAAGTAGCCATTTGTAAATAGTGAATTGACAATTTTGAAATATTTAAAGCAAGGATTTTATATTCTTGCTTTTTTGTTTTAAATATTATCCAATAAACTCCAATATCTTTTTCCACTCTTCCAGTTTCCTCTCAAAAGAAATGGTGTGAAGCGGACTTGTTGAAGGCAATAAATATATTGGGATTCTAAAGTTTTTGCCTAATAATTTCTGTAGATTTTTATATGACTTTCCGCCGTTGCAAAATATTGCCTGAATGTTTGGATAACTTTCTAAAAGTTCTCCAATCTGGTTGGCTTCTTCATTTTTAATTTCAGAATCGAGGCTTCCTTTTCTTTCGCAGGAATCGATGACATCCCAAATTGCAATGTTATTTTTCTTTAAAATATCAATTCGCTTAGAATAATCTTCTGTAAATTCTTCATTAAACAGTTCAAAAATAATCTTCCAAAATTTGTTTTGCGGATGAGCGTAGTATTGTTGTTTTTCTAAAGATTTCACACCAGGAATTGAACCTAAAATTAAAATTTTCGATTGACTATCAATAAATGGTGGAAATGATGAAATTCGGTTCTCCATAATCTTAAGATATAAATTTTGAATTGAATTTATTTAACGCAAAAAGCGCAAAAATTTCTTTTAAATCAAACTAAATATTTTCATTGTTAAACAAAAAACGGGCTAAAGCCCGTTCCTATTGATATTTTTGAATACTTAAATTAATTATTCATTTTTAATTATTCATTATTAAAGCGTTTCTTTCAACCAATCAAAAAATTCTCTCTGCCAAACTAAACCGTTTTGCGGATGAAGAACCCAGTGGTTTTCGTTCGGGAAATATACTAATTTAGATTTCAGACCTCTCAATTTCGCAGCCTGAAAAGCTTCCTGACCTTGCTCGTAAGGAACACGGTAATCTATTCCACCCTGAAAAACCATAATTGGTTTATTCCATTTATCCACAAAATTACTCGGATTAAATTCTGTATATGCTTTTGGAAGAGGCTTTTCCCAAGGTGAACCCAAATCCCAGTTGGCAAACCAAAGTTCTTCGGTGGTTAAATACCACGATTTCATATCAAATAATCCGTCGTGAGCAATGAATGTTTTGAATCTGTTCTCGTGAATTCCAGCCAACATAAATACGCTGTAACCACCGTAACTTGCTCCAACAGCTGCAACTCTGTCACCATCAACGTAAGGTAAAGTTTTAGCATAATCTGTTGCTGCCAAATAATCTCTCATCGGTTGTCCGCCCCAATCTTTTGAAATTTCTTCGTTCCATTTGGTTCCCCAACCCGGCATCCCGCGACGGTTTGGTGCAACAACAACATAACCGTTTGCTGCCATTAAGGCAAAATTCCATCTTGTGCTGAAAAATTGCGTAAGTCCAGATTGTGGACCTCCCTGACAATATACTAAGGTCGGATATTTTTTATTCGGATCGAAGTTGGGTGGATAATGGAACCACACGCCCATTTCTTTTCCGTCTGAAGTTTTTACCATTTTCAATTCAGATTTCCCTTGTGCTAATTTCGCATAGGTGTCTTTATTGACGTCTGTAACCTGGCTTAATTCTCCGTTTTTAAGATTTACAGAGAATAATTCTGAAGCATGGTTGATATCGGTTTTTGAAACCAAAAGAGATTTTTTTCCTTCCGCAAAAATATCGGTTACATCAAAATTTCCTTTTGTAATCTGACTCACTTTTGCATTTTTAAGATCTACAGAAAATAACTGAACAGTTCCACGAAAAGCTGCATTAAAATAGATACTTTTAGAATCGCTGCTCCAGAAAGTTGTTCCTGTTACGCTTTCGTCCCAGTTTCCTGTCATATTGCTTTTTGCACCGGTTTTCCAGTCCATTACCACAATATCATTTTTATCAGCTTCATATCCTTCTCGCTCCATACTTTGCCACAGCAACCATTTTCCATCTGGTGAAAATTTTGGGTTCACATCATAACCCATCATTCCTTCAGTTAAATTTTTTGTCGTTGCTGACGCTAAATCGTAAGCGAAGATATCTGTATTTGTGCTTGTAGAATATTCTTTACCGCTTTTAGGCTTTGTAACATACAGAAGTTTTGAAGAATCCGGACTGAAGACAAAATCTTCTGCTCCACCGAAAGGTCTTTGCGGAGAATCCCAAGTTTTTCCTTCCAATAAATCTTTAGCAGAATCTACACTTGAAGAAGTATTGACTACAAAAACATGATTATATTTCCCTTCATTAAAATAATCCCAGTGTCTGTGATTGAGATCTGTGTAAATCTGGGCAGTCGTTTTTGGAGTATCTGCATATTTGTCTTTTCCCATCAGTTTTTCCACCAAAACCTGCTTGCTGAAAGCAATTTTCTTTCCATCAGGAGAAATAACGATGTTATCAGCTTCACCAATGGTGTAAAATTCCGTCCACGTTTTTCCGCTGTCTTTTGAAAGATAGATTTTCTCACCTTCCTGAGCGTACAATCCGTTTTTATCCCACTGAACTAAAGCTTTTTTACCTAAATCAATTTTAGAAGACTGATTATTGATCACATTCAGGAAATAGTTTTCGTTTTTTGTTTTTTCAGTTTTTAGATCAACCTGTCCGACTTTATAAATCAGCGAAGATTGATCGGGTGAAACAGCCTGTACTCCTACTTTTTTCAAAGTCCAAAGAATTTCAGGTGTCATGAGTTGTTGTGCATTCATTAAGAAAGGCGCTGCCAAAGCGAGCAGACTGTACTTAAGTTTCATATTCTGTACTATTTTTATGAACTTAGGGATTTTGAAATCTCCTCGGTTCTTTTATTATTCAAAGATTGCCAAAGTTAATATATAAAATAAAAAGAAGTGAAAAATTGAAGAATAAGTTTTGAATCTTTTTGAATTGTAAACCCTACATTATCACTAATTGTAAAGACCTTTACACAATCACACTGGTTTTTCGTTAGTTTTAAATTTGCAAAACACAAAAGCTACACATACATTTACAATCATGTATTTTATGATTAACGATGTCACTTCGGAATCATTAAAAATTATTATTAAGATTTAAAATAAAATAAAACCATGCGAAAAGTATCACTTTTTATTGCCACAAGTTTAGACGGTTATATTGCTAAACCGAATGATGATCTCAGTTTCCTGAAAATTGTAGAAAAAGAAGGTGAAGATTATGGTTATTCAGAATTTACAGAAAACATTGACACCTTAATTATCGGGCGAAAAACTTATGATTATGTGCTTAAAGAATTAGGACCATCTCATTACGATAATGGGAAAAGAGATGTCTATGTCATTACAAGAACTGAAAAAACCAATGTTGGAAGAACCACTTTTTACACAGGAAATCTGGCTGATTTGGTAAACCAACTACAATCTGAAAACGGAAAAAATATTTATTGTGACGGTGGCTCAGAAATCATAAACGAATTATTAAAGAACGATTTGGTAGATGAATTTATAATTTCTATTGTTCCTGTTTTATTAGGCAATGGAACAAGACTTTTTAAAGACGGAAGACCAGAACAGGAGCTTCAGTTTGTGAGTGCAAAAACATACGAGACGGGACTGACACAGCTTTATTATAAAAGAAAATCAGAATAAAAACAAACTATAGAAATAGTTTTACGAATTTTTTCTAAACATGCAAATCCCCGCAAAATTAATAGCGGGGATTAAACTTTTAGCTTACTATATCGTCATTTTCTTCTTCGTGATCATCTACATTGTCGCTTCTGCTGTAAAGATTATTCTCCTCGTCTGGAAGCTGATCTGTGATTTGTTCGAAATTATCATCATCCTCTGCTCCCGGAATATCTAAACCATAAGGCATTCCATCGTTGACGTGCCCGGGATTGGTAATAGGATTTCCGTCTCCGTCTAAAGGAATATGTTCTTCTTTATTGAAAATATCTTCACTTGGTCTGTAATCCATTTCCTCCAGTTTTCTGTCCTGCTCGTTTTTGTTATCTTCAGTGATCATAATAATTATATTTTAGTGTTGAATTAGAATAGACAAAAATGATTCCAATTGGATAAGAGACAAGGAAAAAGTTGAAAGAATCAAGTTGGAAAATTGCAACTTTCTTTTAAAGATTTCAAATTAAATCGAATCTCAAATTTAATATACTTCCGGATTTGCAATATGCGGCATTTTTTGTCCTTTAGAAAAAGCAATAATATTTTCTGCAGCCAGCCTTGCCATACCATTTCGGGCTTCGATCGTTGCAGAACCAATGTGTGGAAGAACGCACACATTCGACAATTGTAAAATAGGATCATTATCTTCAATAGGTTCCGGGTTGGTAACGTCTAAACCAGCGCCCCAAATCTGCCCTGAAACCAAAGCCTGATACAAATCTTTCTGATTATGAAAACCTCCTCTCGCTGTATTGATAAAAATTGAGTCCTTTTTCATTTTTTCAAAAACTGAAGCGTTAAAAAGATCACTTTGTTCAGGTTTAAAATTCGCATGGATACTCAAAACATCCGATTGCTCGATTAATTCATCAAAAGAAACATATTTTGCATTCAGTTCTTTTTCGGCTTCTTCATTATGATTTCTGTTGTGATAAATGATATTCATCCCGAATGCTTTCTTACATTTTTCAGCCATTTCAAAACCAATTCTTCCTAAACCGAAAATACCCAACGTTTTACCATACAATTCCTGTCCAAGTTCATAAAGCGGATCAAAATTTCCCCAATTCCCATCTTTTACCTTTTGAAAATAAAAACTTGCTCTTCTGGAAACCGATTGCATCAATAAAAATGCAACATCAGAAGTAGCCCGACTCAAAACATCTGGCGTATTTCCTACCGGAATATTTCTTTTGGTAGCTTCTTTAATATCAACATGATCAAAACCTACGCTGAACAATGCAATTGCCTTTACATTTGGACATTTCTCAAAAAATTCCTGATTAAATTTATTGGCGCCAACATTTAAAATTGTATCGGTATTTTTACAGTATTCTAACCATTCTTCATGTGACAAATCATCATTTTCAGGGATTGTAACTTCCAAACCGGCTTCTTTCAGCATTGTAATTGCTGTTTCGGGAATTCTTTTGTTTATAAAAACTTTCATTATTTTATTTTTTAGACAAATAAAAAACCTCACTACTTTTACAAGTGAGGCTCCTATTAATTATTATTGACTTATTTTCTGGATTTCATTCAAATTAAAGTCCAATTTTCGTTCCGAAAAATCTCAGGTTAATGGTTTTAAATAAATTATTTTAATCTGATCAATTCGCCTTTTCTTTTTACAATATTTTTATAATCCCACTGAATTTCCACAGACTTTTTAAGCCAACGTAGAATATCAGTTTCATTCATTTCATTCACAGTATTATAAAATACAGATGCATCCTGAAATTTTTCACCTTCTACATTCAACTGTTCTTCATTAAAGGATCTTCCGCTCCAAAACATAAGGCGGATTCCTTTTTTCTGCTTACTGTAACCCACAATTGGATTTCCTTCTAAAAACCAGACCGGATGTGCATGCCAGATTTTATTTTCAGAATCATTCAATTCACAATCAATTAATTCTGAAAGGAAATTGCAAATTTCTTTGTCTGAATCTGATTGTCTTTCGTTATAATCAAAAATATCAGGGTTAATCATATTATCATTTTGGTTAAAAGTTGATTGGATTCGAATTAATTTATAATTAATACAATGATCCAAATTACTAGAACAGTTAGATGTAGAATAGTTGAAAGTTTCCTTTCTTTTTTCAGAACAAATGCCTTTATTCCATTAATGATTAGTAAAATAACGTTTAGTATAGCTAAAACGAAAACCGACAAAACATCAAAGTTTGGCGTGCATGGTCCAGATTTAAATTTCCCAGAAACATTTATTAAAACTATTATCAATATTGCTATTAAATAAAATACTATTGATTTTATTGCATTCTTTTTTTCTTGGCTCATAGTATATTTGCAGGTTATGGGAACTAATCTGCAGCCTACTGATTTGTATTATTCAACATCGGAACAAATTTGTAAGCTCCGAATTCTTCTTTTTCAATTTCTGTAGGAGAAATTTTTGTAAATCGGTATAAAACCTGTTGGTCGGTCGGACCCAAAGGAATAACCATTTTTCCACCCACTTTTAGTTGTTTTAATAATTCTGTAGGTAAAACGGACGCTCCGCAAGTCACGATAATTTTATCAAATGGCGCAAAAGTAGGAAGTCCGGCAAAGCCATCTCCAAAGCTTTGGAATTTAGGATAAAGATGCATTTCACGCAGCTTCTTTTTAGAAAAATCAAAAAGGTCTTTTTGTCTTTCAACGGTATAAACTAAAGCTTTCATTGCCAATAAAACTGCAGTTTGGTAACCACAACCCGTTCCTATTTCAAGCACTTTTTCTCCAGCCTTCACCTGCAAAAGTTCAGACTGCTCTGCCACCGTTGAAGGATGAGAAATCGTCTGATGCGCCAATATCGGAAAAGCACGGTCTTCATATGCAAAATCTTCAAAAATGCTTTCTATAAAGAGGTGTCTTGGTACTTCATTTATTGCAGAAAGTACATTTTCATCCGATATCCCAATCTTGTGTCTGAGATATTCAACCAAATTTTTCCTTTTCCCTTTATGTACAAACGAATCGTGCATCATCAACAGTTATTAGATAGTGTAGCTACAAAAGTAAAAAAACAATCAATACGTATCAACCTAAAACCTATCATCTATTTCCGAACACCTAAAATTATTATCTTTACAAAAATTACAACGCTATGTTAAAAGCAGGTTTGGTAGGCGCCGGACATTTAGGAAAAATACATTTAAGACTTCTTAATCAATCTGACAAATACGATTTCGTAGGTTTCCACGATAAAGATATAGAAAACGGAAGAAAGCTGGAAGCTGAATTCGGATACAAATATTTTGAAAATTTTGATGAATTATTAGATCAGATCGAAATGTTGGATATTGTAACACCAACATTGTATCATTATGATTATGCTCTGAAAGCTATCGAAAAAGGGCTTCATTTTTTCATCGAAAAACCGGTAACTCAAACGCTTGAACAGGCTGAAGAAATCCTCTCAAAATGTCGAGAAAACGGCATCAAAGCACAGGTTGGTCACGTTGAAAGATACAATCCTGCATTTATTGGAGCAAAAGATTACATTCAAAATCCGATGTTTATTGAGATTCACCGTTTAGCAGAATTTAATCCACGTGGAACTGATGTTTCTGTAGTTTTAGATTTGATGATTCACGATCTTGATATTTTGTTGAGTGTGGTAAAATCTAAAGTAAAAAACATTCATGCAAGCGGCGTTTGTGTGGTAAGTAAAACTCCGGATATTACCAATGCAAGAATTGAGTTTGAAAATGGCTGTGTTGCCAATTTGACGACTTCCAGAATTTCGATGAAAGCGATGAGAAAAAGTCGTTTTTTCCAGAAAGACGCATATATTTCTGTTGATTTCTTAGAGAAAAAAGCTGAGGTTATCAGAATGAAAGATGCGCCAGAAAATCCTACTCCTTTTGATATGATTATTGAAAATGCGGAAGGTGAAAAGAATCAGATTTTATTTGAATATCCAAATATTCAGGCAAATAATGCGATTTTGGATGAACTAAATTCTTTTGCTGAAGCTATTTTAGAAGATAAAAATGTGGAAGTTTCTCTGGAAGACGGAACTGAAGCATTGAAAGTGGCTTTAAAAATAATGGAATTGATTAGTTAAATGAAATTAGTTTTTTTCTTCGCCTTATTTGCATTGATTATTTCTTGTAATAAAAAACAAGAAGTATATCTATCCTATGAACAACAGCATAAAAAAGCTAAAAATGATTTTAACAATAATAAATTTATATATTTTGATTATCTACAATCAAATGATTTTGACAGAAAGCTTTACAGCCGTTTATTGCAAGAAAACAACATAACTCTCGACACATTAGTACCCGAAGGGCTGTATACCGCTATCAAGTACCGATCTTAATAATGAGCATTGTTACATACAAATGATGAATAATAATTTAAATGCCAAATTTGGCCATCGTTTTTTTGATAGTCTGCGGTTGAAAGCAACAATAAAGAATAATTAAAACGGAATTACTTAATTCCGTTTTTGTTTTTAATTAATCTTATTTCTAATTGCGATTGTTTTCAACATTTTTAAATATATTTGTTAAATTCAAAATTCTAAAATTTTCCCTAATATTTAAAATAACCATTATGAAACGAGTTATTCTATTATCCGCTTTTTTATTGTCTCAATTTGGGACATCACAGTTGTTAAAAACACACGGACAGAAAATAATTAATGACAAAGGTGAAAATGTTCAACTTCGGGGCTTAGGTTTAGGAGGATGGATGCTGCAGGAAGGTTATATGCTGAAAACTGCAGATTTTGCAGGGCCACAATATAAAATCAAAGAAAAAATTGCAGAACTAATCGGTAAGGATGGAATGGAGAATTTCTATAAAGCCTATTTAAAAAACGGAATCACAAAACAGGATATTGATTTTTTAGCAAAGTCAGGGTTTAACTCGATCCGTCTTCCAATGCATTATAATCTTTACACTTTGCCTATCGAAAAAGAAAAGATAAAAGGACAAAATACCTGGCTGGAAGAAGGTTTTACAATGACCGATGATCTTTTGAAATGGTGCAAAGACAATAAAATTTATTTAATTCTTGATCTTCATGCAGCTCCGGGCGGACAAGGAAATGATGTGAATATTTCTGATAATGACAAATCGAAACCTTCTCTTTGGGAAAGTGAAGAAAATCAGAAAAAAACAATTGCACTTTGGAAAAAATTAGCAGAAAGATATAAAGATGAACCCTGGATCGGCGGATATGATTTGATTAACGAACCGAATATTAATTTCACAGGGAAAAATCAGAACGGAACAGATGAAATGTCAAATGCTCCCCTTTGGAAGCTTCAAAAAGAAATCACCGAAGCCATTCGTACCGTTGACAAAAAACATATTATTTTTCTTGAAGGAAACGGTTGGGGAAATAATTACAATGGTTTAACACCGCTTTGGGACGACAATCTCGTTTTTAGTTTTCATAAATACTGGAATTATAATGATGATGCAACGTTAAAGTTTATTTTAGATCTAAGGGAAAAATATAATATTCCTATTTGGTTGGGAGAAACCGGCGAAAATTCTAATGTCTGGTTTACGGAACTGATTCAGTTACTGGATAAACACAACATCGGTTATGCATTCTGGCCCATGAAAAAAATTGATAATATTGCAGGAATCAACAATGTAAAAATCACCCCGGAATATCAAAAACTATTAGATTCCTGGAAAAATGGCGGTGAGAAACCTTCGAAAGAATTTGCAGAGAAAGCTTTAATGAAAATTGCAGACAACTATAAATTTAGCAATACCGAGATTAAAAAAGATGTAATCGATGCGATGTTCAGACAGACAATTGATGATTCTACGAAGCCATTCAAAAATCATCAGGCTCCCGGAAAAATATTTGCAACGGATTATGATCTTGGAAGAATGGGATCTGCTTATTCAGATAAAGATTTTATCAATCTTTGGGTGAGTGATCCGGCAAAAAGATCAGAATGGAATTCGGGAAATCAGCTTAGAAATGATGGTGTTGATATTTATAAAACAAATGACAATCAATATTATGTCGGAAAAACTGAGTCAGGAGAATGGCTTCAGTACACAATCAATTCCAAAACCGATAAAGTATATTCTTTAGACCTAAAATATGCCAGCAGTAGCAATGCAAAAATAAGAATTGAAGATGCTACAGGAAAACTATTATCAACAATTTCTTTAGATGCAACAGGCGGAACTGATAATTGGAAAACTGTATCTAAAAAAGGCATCAACCTTATAAAAGGAGAAAATAAAATCAGAATTATTTTTGAAAACGACGGCGTCAATCTGGCTTATTTTGAATTAAAATAATAAAAACCTTATACAATCCATTCCTTTTATTTTCTAAATGGGATGGATTTTAATTAGGTTTAAATTACATCTTTATTCTTTTCATTACATTATTCTGCGTATTCGTTACATTTCAAAAAAAACAAGTTTTTACATCCGTTTATTCTTTAGAAATTTACACTCAAATAAATGACTAATGATTATGGGGAAATATAGAAATATCATTTTTTATGTAGCAACGATTATCTTTTTTTCTACGTTGATGTACTGGTTTTTTGTGGAAGGAAAAACCCTTGAAATAGGAGAAAATATTCCTCCAAGCAAAGCAACAGGCACGACGATGTGGGAAAATTTCACTGATTCTTTTTTATCTAATCTGCATCATCCTTTAGCACTTTTACTGGCTCAGATTGTTACCATTATTTTGGTGGCAAAATTATTCGGCTGGATTTGTATGAAACTAAAACAGCCTTCCGTAATCGGTGAAATGATTGCCGGTATTGTTTTAGGACCATCACTTTTCGGATTGTATTTTCCTGAACTTTCAGCATTTATTTTCCCGACAGAATCATTAGGAAATTTGCAGTTTTTAAGCCAGATTGGTTTGATTCTCTTCATGTATATAGTCGGAATGGAGCTTGATTTAAGTGTTTTAAGAAAAAAAGCGCACGATGCAGTCGTGATCAGCCACGCAAGTATCATTATCCCTTTTGCGTTGGGAGTTGGGCTGTCTTATTTTATTTATGAAGAATTTGCTCCGGAAGGTATTCAGTTCAGTTCCTTTGCTTTATTTATTGCGATTGCGATGAGTATTACCGCATTTCCAGTTCTCGCCAGAATTGTACAGGAAAGAAATTTACACAAAACCAAAATCGGAACCGTCGTTATTACCTGTGCTGCAGCCGATGATATTACAGCATGGTGTATTTTAGCAGCCGTAATTGCGGTGGTAAAAGCAGGATCTTTCTCAGGATCAATTTTTGTGATTATCATGGCGATTGTTTATGTTTTCATCATGATCAAAGCAGTAAGACCATTCTTACACAGAATTGCAGAATCTCAGAAAGGAAAAGGTTTTATCAGCAAAGCATTGGTTGCCGTATTTTTCTTAATCTTAATTATCTCATCTTATGCCACAGAAGTTATCGGGATTCATGCTTTATTCGGAGCATTTATGGCAGGAGCAATCATGCCTGAAAACGTAAAATTCAGAAATCTTTTCATCGAAAAAATAGAAGATGTTGCCTTGGTATTATTGCTTCCTCTTTTCTTTGTATTTACTGGCTTAAGAACACAAATCGGGCTACTAAATGACCCACATCTTTGGAAAATAGGCGGATTTATTATTCTTACAGCCGTAATCGGGAAATTTGTTGGAAGTGCATTAACTGCTAAATTTTTAAAACTAAACTGGAAAGATAGCCTTACGATCGGCGCATTGATGAATACAAGAGGTTTAACCGAACTTATCGTTCTAAATATCGGTTACGACCTTGGAGTTTTAGGCCCTGAATTATTTACAATGTTGGTCATCATGGCATTATTCACCACATTTATGACCGGGCCTTGTCTTGATATGATCAATTATTTCTTTAAAGGAAAAAAATCGTCACTGGAAGAGGAAGATCATGATGAAAACGATGCAAAATACCGAGTCCTTTTATCTTTTGAAACTCCGGAATCAGGAAGTACATTACTGAAACTTGCCGATAATCTTACGCATAAAATGAATGGCAACAAAAGCGTAACCGCCATGAATATTGCTCCTGTAGATGAATTGCATGCTTTTGATATTGATAATTTTGAGAAAGAACAGTTTAAAAATGTGATTGAAACTTCCCAGGAACTTCAGCTTGAAGTCGCTACCCTTTTCAAAGCTTCCACAGATATTGAAAATGATCTGACGAATATTTCAAACAAAGGAAATTACGACCTTCTTTTAATCATGCTCGGAAAATCGATGTATGAAGGAAGTTTACTCGGAAGACTTTTAGGTTTCACTACGAAAATTATCAATCCTGAAAAACTATTGAATACCGTAAAAGGGAAAAGTAATATTTTCAACAATTCGCCATTCGATGATTCTACACTGCAGATTCTGGATAATACAAATATCCCGGTTGGAGTTTTGGTAGACAGAGATTTTAATTCGGCAGACAGAGTATTCATCCCTATCTTTAATTTAAGTGATTTTTATTTGCTTGAATATGCAAAAAGACTGATTAACAATAACAACTCCCAGATTATTATTCTCGATGTTGCGGGGCAAATCAGAAACAATATCGAAGTGAAAGAACTCATCAGAAGCATCGAACAGGTTGCACCCAATCACATCACTTTATATAACGAAAAACAGATTGAAAAGGAGTTTTTACAGGCCCAAGATTTAATGTTAATCAGCAAAAAAAGCTGGCGAGGTTTGATAGATTCTAAAAGCCTTTGGTTGTCGGATATTCCATCTACATTGATCATTTCAAATCCTTAATTAGTAATTTTCATAAATTTAGATATTGATATTTTAAAAAAGACCGGAACTTGATGAGTTTCGGTCTTTTTATATTTATTGACAACTTGATAGAATCTTCTTTAATAGAACATGAAAAGAATTTAATTTTAAACTATTTCGTACGTATCGATTTAGAAAGAATTGCATTTTTTTTCATTAAGAAATCGGGCATCAAATCTGTAGGAAGAAAGAGTTTGCTTTCTCCATCATTCTCTAATGTGCTTACAATTTCAGGATTCCAACCCAAGAGATCATTCATATTAATTTTTAATTCTTCTGCAATTACTCCCAGCTTAAATCCTGCATTTATTTCGGTTTCCGACAAAGCAACTTCCTGAGAGTTTGTCGCCCTATTATTTAAAAGATGAATCGTTCTGGAATCATTATAATTTGCTAACACCGAGTTTAATTCTCCTGTCGCATAACATGCATTCAAGTATTTCTTCACATGATTAATGGTTTCTGCAGGCAAATATTTAGAAAAAACATGGTATTGTGTAGAGTTTGCAGCCTGCATCGCTTTGGCAATATTTCCTTCTCCACAATTATAAGCAGCAACAACGGTTACCCAATTGTTATATTTTTTATACAGATTTTTCAGCGAAACCGCAGCTGTTTTTGTACTTCTGTACAAATCATTTCGGCGGTCTTCTGTTAATCCGTATTGATTGGCATGAGCGGTCATAAACTGCCAAACTCCTACCGCTCCTGCATGTGAAGTAATATTTCGGTTAAAATGAGATTCTATTAAAGCTAAATTTCTCAAATGCTTTGGCAATCCTTTCTCAACCATAGAAAATTCTATAAATGTCACAATTTCCTTGTTGGCTTCTATGATATTCTTGTATTTTCTTACACTGCTTTCGGAAGTGTCTGAAGCAGCAAGAAACTGCGCATTCACAAAATGTGAACAGCTCAGGAATATTGCCGATACTATAATTTTCTTGAGATTCGTTTTCATTTTATTTGGGTAAAGCTACTCAATCGCAAAGACGTTTTTTCAAAATTTCATTTCCGATTGAGCAACAATTAATCTACTTTCCAGCTGATTTTTTCTTCTTCGCTATTCCATTCTACCGAAAGATTTTGCCCGGATTTCACTTCTTCTCTTACAATCATTTTCGAAATTGGTCTTGCCAGTTGCGATCTGATTACCCCGGAAATCTGTCTTGCTCCATATTTACTGCTGAATCCATTTAATGCTAAATTCTTTACCGCTTCATCGCTAATTTTCAAGCTCATTCCCAGTCTTGTTAATGAGTTATGAAGTGATTTCAGCTGGATATTAAAGATTCTTTCTGCAATAGATTCTGTAATCGGTGCAAACGGAATAATTTCTGTAATTCTAGCTAAAAATTCGGGTCTGAATTTTCCAGAATTCGACATAATCTGCATCAATGAATTCGATTCGGGAACTTTTCCTTCTTCAAACTGTTTTACAATTTCTTCACTTCCGATATTTGAAGTAAACAAAATCAAAGCGTTGCTGAAATCTCCTTCTTTTCCAAGCTTGTCATGAACTTTTCCTTCGTCCATAATCTGTAAAAACACATCAAAAACTGAATGATGCGCTTTTTCAATTTCATCAAATAAAACTACAGTGTAAGGTTGTTGCCTGATTTTATTCACCAACATTCCACCTTCTTCATAACCTACGTAACCCGGAGGCGCTCCGTATAAAAGCGCTGCAGAATGTTCTTCTTTAAACTCTGACATATCGAAACGCACCATCGCTTTTTCGTCATTGAAAAGCAATTCTGCCATCGATTTTGCCAATTCTGTTTTTCCGGTTCCGGTTGGTCCTAAAAGGAAGAATGAACCAATGGGTTGTCCCGGTTTATTTAAACCGCTTCGGTTTTCAACAATGGCATCTGAAAGAATTTTCAAAGCGTGATCCTGACCAACGACTCTGTTCATCAGAAGACCTTCCATATTCAGAAGCTTTTCTTTTTCCTGAGCCTGAATTTTTCCAATCGGAATATTCGTTTTCGCAGCCATTACCGCCGCCAATTCCAAACGGTCTACTTTTTCTCTTTTTATAGCCGCATGCTGTAAAAGTTCGGCATACGTTTCTTCTATTATTTTCTGAATTGATTCTGTCGGCATTGAATTGTCGATTTGCGGTTGTTCACTTAGAGAACCCCACAAAATCGGGCTGATCTTATCTCGTAATAAATTGTAATTCCAAATCAATTCGTCTGCCTTATCTTTTTCATCAAAATATTCTTCTTTTAAAATATTTTCATAGATTTCTTTCCAGCTTTCGAGTTCTTTTTCAGAAAGTTCATCAAGCATTTTTATTGCCGCCATTGTCCGGTCTAAAAGATCAATCGCTGCATCGGGAAGTTTTTTACCTTTTGCGTAACGTTTTGCCAAGCGTACACATTCGGGAATTGCATTCTTTTCAACTTCAATACCGTGATGTTTTTTATAGCCATCCAGCAAAACATCGATCATTTTCACACAAGTTTTTTCGTCCGGCTCAAGCACCGTTAAAACTTCAAAACGACGGTTAAAAGCCTGTTCAGGTTCTATAATTTTTCTATATTCTTCCTGAGTGGTCGCTCCGATTACGGTAATTTCACCTCTTGCCAATTCTGGTTTAAGGATGTTTCCTATATTTCCAATGCTGCCTTTTGGGTCTAAAAGCGTGTGAATTTCATCAATAAATAAAACTGCTTTTTCAATTTTTTTGCATTCGTTGATTACTTTTTTCAGACGGTCTTCAATTTCACCTTTATAAGATGTTCCTGCCAATAAAGCACCTGTATCCAATTCAAGCAAAGTTGCATTTTTAAGCATTTCCGGAACATTTCCTTTAATAATTTCTGTTGCAAAACCTTCTACCAAAGCTGTTTTACCAACTCCGGGTTCACCGACGATAATTACATTGGGCTTACTTCTGCGGCAGAGAATTTCCACCAACATCCTAAGTTCTTTATCCCTGCCTATTATATTTTCTATTTCACCATTTCTCGCTTGTACTGTTCGGTCTACGCAATAGCTTTTAATGGATGGAAAAGAAGAATCTGAAAAGTCTGAAGAACCTCCAAACAGAGATGAAATATCGCCGTTATCTGAAGCTGCAAAAGGAGTATCTTTTCGATATAAATTGAAAATATCATGTTCTCTTAAAGGAAGTGATTTTAACTGTTGTAACGTAAAAGCAACCTGCGGTTTCACAATCGCTGTAAGAATACAAATCGGAGTAATCTCATCTAAGCCAAGCTTTAAACGAATATCATCTGCTTCTTCCAAAATCTGATCTACAAACTCTCCTTCTCCAACTTCTGCCGGAAGATGGCTCGTCTTGGGATAATCTTCGATGCGTACATCTGCCCATTCGTAGAAATATCCCGGATCTTTATCTATGGTTTTCAGAAACTCGTTTAAGCCTATATCTTTATGCATTAAAGCCTGCAAAATATGCGGACCGCTATAAGTGGCGTTGTAATTTTCTCTTGCAATCGACTGTGCAATATGAAACAGTTGCTTTACTGTCTCGTTGGTAACAAGTACTCCCATTTATATTTTAATATTAATATTTTTGACATTTTTTGGTATAACTAAAATAAGTTTTTTTTGTCAATCATTAAAATTAAATAATGTTTATTTACAATTGCCGTGATTTATTTGTCTTGAAAACAAGTTTGCTATGATATTATTCTTTATTTCGAAAAGAATATTAATTGATTGATTAATCAAATTAAGATAATAATAGTGAAAAGAGTTCTAAAATCATTAAACATGAAAAACTTTTGACACAAAGATTTATATTTCAGTTTTATATTTTAGAAGCAAAGCCAAATAAATTTACTTAGCAAAGCTTGAGAATATTACTTTATCAAATCGATTCATATTTGCTTTAAATAATTTCGCACCAAGATTTAATTTGAATTACTTTAAAAATTAATAATACCTTATAAAACAACAAAGCCTTTCCAAGTAAGAAAGGCTTTGTTGTTATTATTTTAATAGATTAATCTCTATTTTTTAGAAGAATCCATCCTGATTTTAATTCAAGTTTTTTACTTGCAGGGTTTTCCCATTGTACACGGTACCAATACGTGGCTGTTGGTAAATTAATACCTTTTAAAGATCCGTTCCACATGGTATTTGATTTGTTATCTGCCTTGAATAATTCGGCACCATATCTATCAAATATTGAAGCTGCAAAGTTTTTGTAATTGCTGATTCCTTTAAAATCAATATAATCATTCACTCCATCATTATTTGGCGTAATAGCATTGCTTAATACGAACGTAAAAAACTCTAGCGAATTACCACATTTTGCGCCCTGTGTTCTTACCATTAATTTGTAGTTAGCGTTTTTCAATACATTATAAAATATATTTGAAACCTGCCAATTTACTCCACCATCAATAGAATACTCCAAAACTCCACCAGTAGGATTTGTAGCCGAAATAGTAAGCATTTCCTTATCATAAACCACATTGGTAAATTGTGGAAGATCTGGGTTAATAATCTGTGCGGTAAACAGTTTAGAACATACTCCATTGCTGATCTCAACAGAATAAGAACCCGGAACATTGGTAGTAATCGTCTGTGTAGTGGCACCTGTACTCCACAGGTAAGTATAGTTTGGCCCTGCACCTGCATCTAGTGTTGCAGGATCTCCGGCACAAACATATACATCTGCTAACGCAGAAACTATTGCCGGAACCACTTCAATGGTAATTTTTGCAGGTATCGTTGATACGCAACCGTTTCCTCCCAACGCAAAAACTTCGTATGTGGTAGTAACTGTCGGAGTTACAACTTGTGTATTTCCATTTCCTGTAAGACCTGTCCAATTATAGGTAAAACCGCCACTTGCCGTTAATGTTACAGACTCACCTGCACAAATTTTTGCTTTTGATGCTGCTATGAAAGCTGTTGGTGGCCCCACAATGATCGTAATTGTTGCCGGAGCTGCAGACACACATCCATTTGCGCCTGTTGCAGTAACAGAATAAACTGTTGTAGTTGCGGGCGAAACAACCTGTGTGTTGCCTGTTCCTGTTAAATTTGCCCATGTATACGTTACTCCGCCTGCAGCTGTAAGTGTTACAGATTCACCCGGGCAAATCTGCGCAACAGAAGAAGTTAAGGTGACTATAGGTAAAACTTTATCTTCAATAACATTTACGGTTGCTGTAAAAGTACATGTTAAGTTTCCCGGTTGAGTAACATTAGTTACCGTTAAAGTATAAGCACCTCCTGCATTCACTACAGGGCTTAAAGTATTGGCTCCTGAAACGATATTTCCACCTACAGTCGTCCACAAAATCGTTGAACCAGCGGGAACTGTAGATGCCGTTGCATTCAGTGTAATCTGAGGAACAGTACAGGTAATTGTTTGCGGAGCAGCTATTGTTAAATTGGTAACAGCAGTAGTTTGCAACTGTAATGTTACTACATAGCTACAGCCTCCGTTTTTAACCAATACATAGATCGTCTGGTTACCTGCACTTTGAAATGTTGTAGGAGCAGCAATCGTATTAGCATTTCCTGCATTTGCATCTGCCTGAAGTAAATAATATGCAAAAGTTGCAGTTCCCACAGTAGTAATTTGTGGTTGTGCTGATGTTAAATCATATGTAATATTTCCTTGCTGATAACATTTCAGGAGTGTTGCATTCTGTACTGTTATGGGTTGTGAAACCTCAATCGTTATTGTTGCAGGCGTTGTAGAAGTACATCCGTTTGCTCCGTTTGCTGTAACGGTATATGTTGTAGTGGTAGCCGGAGTTACCGTTTGTGTATTTCCTGTTCCAGTAAGCCCATTCCAGGTATAAGTAGTACCACCTCCTGCAGTAAGTGTTACCGTTTCACCTGCACAAATTAAAATTTTACTTGCTGTAAGAGTGGTTGTTGGCGGGGCACTATCTCCTACAACAGTTACATTAGCCGTACCTGTACAAACAACGTTACCGGGTTGGTATGTATTTGTAATGGTTAAAGTATAAGTGCCTGCTGTGTTTACTATAGGGTTTAATGTATTCCCTCCTGATACAATATTACCTCCCGTGGTTGTCCATGCAAATGTAGATCCAGCAGGATAAACTGACGCTGAAGCATTAAGCGTTACTTGACTATTCGTACATGTTAAAGCTGTTGGCGTTGCGATAGTGGCTGTAATTTGCGGAGCTTTTACCAATTGAAGTTGTGCAACTTTAGAACAGAAACCATTTTTTACCAATACATAAATGGTCTGATTTCCTGCACTTGAGAATGTTGTAGGGGCTGCAATTGTATTTGCGTTTCCTGCATTTGCATCCGCCTGATTGATATAGTATGAAAAATTAGCTCCAGGAGTTGTGCTTATTGCCGCTTGAGCTGATGTCAAATTAAAAATAGCGTTGCCTGCTGTGTAGCAACTGGTTAATGTCGCGTTCTGTACCGTCGGAGAAGTTCCGCCAACAATTGTTACTGTAGCTGAACCAGGACATGAATTCCCCGGAAGGGTGACCTCAACTTTGTAAACTCCCGGTTGTGTAGCCGTGTATGAAGCTCCGGTTGCGCCTGGAATAACCACATTATTAAGATACCAAACATAAGTCGCATTCGGAACTTGGGTAGAAGCCGTAAAGGTTTGTGGAGCATTATCACAAACGTTAATTGATGCAGGAAGCTGAACTCCTCCCGGACCTAAAATCTGTACACCAATATCGAAAGAACCTGCTTCTAAGAATACACCGGAATCATATCTAAAATCCTGATTGTCTGCTAAAACCATTTTAAAATGATAAGATTGCCCCGGAACAACAGTTGCATTTGCCGTCAATGGGATCGTTCTTCCACTAAAATTTGTTTCTATATTTGATGTATTATAACCTCCAAAATATGCAGCATTTAATGCTCCGCAAGTCATTGTAGAACCATCAAATTCGGTTGCAGGACGAATGTTTTTTACACTTACAGGACCGGCACCGCCAGGCAAAACTGCTAAGTTTGTATACGTAGATCCTGGAGTATTAGGTTTTAATAATAATGCAAAACCATCTGTATATTGACAAGGGTAATCCCCAAAATATTCCTCAGAAGCAAATAAATACCTGAATTTAACTTCAGTTGCTGTCGGAACAAAGTCAAATTCTATATAACTGGCATCTTTTAGCAAATTATTAGAAATTCCTAATGCTGCAGCCAAATCGATATCTCCCTGAGTCGGAAGCGGATCACTTAATTCACCTATCTGATAAGTATTCCCTGATTTTCTTGCATGTCCCGTCGTAAGTACAATACCTTTAGAAAAAGGAAAATTTGTGGTTCCTTTATTAAAAAAACCCCAACTTCTGGTTGGGTCACCTGCCAAAAGATTTGGAGAAACTACTACATTAGAAACATTTGCAGTAGAACATGAAGAACCGCCAGCAATAAGCACATCTGTTACCAATTGTGTTATGCTATAAGAGGATTCGACGTAATTTGCTGCATTGACATCAATAAACACTCCTGCTTTCATCGTCAGACTAGATGGCTTACTGGTACTTTTACTTATTTTTCTCTGGGAAAACGTAAAATTACCAAGAAGCATGAAAACAAGAAGCAAATATTGTAATCGACCATTTAACATTTTAAACTATTTTTAACAAAAATACTATTTTTTTTGATTAAAATTTAAGCGAAAAACAATTACATTGGTTTTAACACAATTATATAAAGACCAGATTTTCAGTTTCATTTAGAATTTAAACAAAAAAAGACCGACAAAATCGGTCTTTTAAAAATATAGTGTTTTGATACTATTCAAAATTCTTAAGTAAAATCCAGCCAGTTTTTACGGTAAGCTTCTTGCTTGCAGGATCTTCAAATGTAACCTGATACCAATAAGAAGCTGTAGGCAGTTTTTTACCCTGGAAATAACCATCCCAGAAAGGTCTTGTTTTTTCTGCATTAAATACCACTTTACCATATCTGTCTGATATTGCTGCCTGAAATTTATTGTAATTACTTACCCCTCTGAAATCAATTATATCATTTACATTATCCCCGTTTGGAGTAATTACATTCTGCATGATAAAAGTAAAATACTCTAAGAATCCTACACAAGTGGTAGTTTTTACCCTAACTCGTATCGAGATTATTTTATTGTTTGGAATATTATTAAAAACATTAGAGCCTTGCCAAGTAACACCGTTATCTACGGAATACTCGAGTACACCACTGCCCAAATTGGAAGCAGTAATAATTAATGTTCCGCTTTGACTGTAATCTACATTGATAATTTCAGGAATCAGTGCCTGTTTTACTTCTGTTGTAAATCTTTCAGTACAAACTCCGTTAGTGATATCTACAAAGTAAATTCCTGCAGTTTCAGCTACGATCGTCTGTGTAGTTGCACCATTGCTCCATAAATATGAATAATTTGGTCCGGCTCCTGCATCCAAAGTCATTCTATCGCTTTCGCAAATAAATCCACCTGAAAGATTAGAAGTAATTGCCGGTACAACTTCTACTTTAATAGTTGCAGGCTGTAATGATTTACATCCCTGAGCGCCAATTGCATAAACGGTATAAGTTGTCGTCTGCGTTGGCGATAGTGTCTGTACAGCACCAGTTCCTGTAAAGTTACTCCATTGGTAAGTAACTCCTCCTGAAGCAGTTAAAGTAACAGATTCACCTAAACAAATTTTCAATTTTGTAGCAACAAGCTCAGCAACTGGTGTCGCTTCCTTACGCAAAGTTAAAGTCACCAGTTTACTACAAAAGCCTCCGTTTGATACCACGACATGCAAAATCTGACCATCGGTTCCGTTATATGAAGCTAAATTCGCATTAGGAATAAAATTGTTATTTTGTGCCTGAGCATCCGCCTGATTTACATAAAAACGAAATATCGCACCGTTCGTTGTACTGATTTGTGGCTTAGCATCATTTAAATTAAAAGTACTTAAAGTTGGAGTTGTACAAAGTTTTAAAGTTGCATTTTGAGCTGCCGGACTCGTTCCGCCTACTATTGTAATTGTAGCAGATGCCGGGCAAGTATTTCCAGGAACAGACACTTTTACTTCATAAACACCCGGCGCAGTGGCAGTATAACTTACAGCTGTTGCACCTGGTATTAATACTCCATCTTTATACCATTGGTAAGTCGCTCCGGTAATCCCTGAAACTTGAGCCACTAAAGTCTGAGGAATATTATCACATACATTTAAGGTGGCTGGCAATTGCGCTCCATTTCCATCTACTAATTTGATTCCGATATCAAAAGATCCGCCTTCAATAAATACTGCAGAGTCATACCCCCAATCTCTATAATCAGACAAAACCATTTTAAAATGGTATGCAACTCCCGGTGTTACCGTTCCCACCGCAGTTAAAGGAACAGTTCTTCCATCGTAATTTGTTACAATATTAGTAGGTGTATTATATCCTCCAAAATATATCTCATTGATTGCAGGACAACCTAAAGCCCCCTGAATAAGAGGATGAATATTTGTCATCGCAACAGGTCCCGCATTGTTTGGTAAAACAGCCAAATTCACGTAAGGACCTCCCGCAACAGGTTTTATTAACAATGCAAATGCGTCTGAATACTGACACGGAAAAGTACCTGAATATTCTTCAGAAGCAAAAATATAATTGAATTTTATCTGGCTGGAGTTGGGTACAAAATCAAACTCCAACATGACATTGTCATTATAATGATCAGTAGTACTAGGATTAGGAACCGCCACCAACAGATCCGGATCATCTATTCCCGCCCCGGGAATCGTATAACTGGCACTAGATGCCACGTTCCCAGCTTCCCGAGCGCGCCCTGTTGTTAAAACAATACCATCTGTAAAAGGAAAGTTGGTGGTACCTTTATGAAAATATCCCCAAAATCTATCGTCACTTGAAACGGGTTGAGTCGGAGTAATGGTAACATTAGATACATTCGGAATAGAACATGTAGATCCTCCGTTTATCAGAATATTTTTCACCAATTGTTCCGGAGTATACGTAGACGGTACATATCCTGCAGCATTTACATCGATAAATACTCCCGCTTTTTTATTGGTTTCGTTCACATTGTTTTTCGGCGGCTGCCTTTGTTGAGCAAAAATAGAAGCCGAAATAAACAATAATGCGAAAAGAAAAAGGTAATTTTTTAGTCTATAATTTAGCATTTTGTAATTGTTTGCCCAAAAATACCAAATTTTTCCGATTTAAAATACATACATGATTTATTATTATCAATAATATGTTCATTTATGTATATTCTGATGAAATTTTGATAATATAAAATGAAAGACCAATCTCATTGATCGGTCTTTCATTTTATATTATCAAAGTAAACTTCAAATTAATCTTTTTTCATTTCATCGATTTTATTCTGAAGCTCGGTTATTTTATCTTTTAGAAATCTAATTTCGTTTTTATTAGAGTTTACGTTACTTTTAAGAATAGCTTTTTTTGCTCTTTCGTTGTGATCTTCATCGTCTTCTTCTTCATTGATCTCTTCAATATCTTCCTGAATATCTTCAATATCTTCGCTGATCTCTTCAAGATCTTCACTAATCTCTTCAAGGTCTTCGCTGATCTCCTCGATATCTTCCTGAATATCTTCAATATCTTCACTAATTTCCTCAATATCTTCCTGAATGTCCTCAATTTTTTCATGACTTTTATTCACAGACATCTGAATCAAAATTGAAAGATAAATAGCTTCAAGCGAAAGTACTGTCGTTAAAACAAGTAACATTTTATCTACATCTACAATACCAAAAACGGGCAGTAAAAATGAGGTGATAAAAAGTAATGTATGAATGATGAGGGAAGGTATAGAACCAATCCAGGAGGTGATTCCGTCTGCCATTCTCTCAAGAAATTCTATTTTTTCGTGTGGTGTTTTCATCATTTCTGTTTTAAAGTAATTCTTTCGTTACGCCCAATCCAAATAAAGCAAAATCATATTTTGCAGGATCATTTTCGTCAAATTTTCTAATGATTAAATCTAATTCTTCAACGGTTTTCCAGTCATTTTGTGTTCTCGAAATAAGACCCAATTTTCTAGATATATTTCCGGTATGAACATCCAAAGGAATCGATAAAAATTTTTGATCAATATTGTTCCAGATTCCAAAATCTACGCCACGATTATCTTTTCTGATCATCCATCGCAAAAACATAATAATCCTTTTTGAAGATGAGTTTTTGTATGGTGAACTTACATGTTTATGCGTTCTGTGTTTTTCAATTCCTAAAAAACTTTGTCTGAATCTTTCAATAGAATGCTGAAAATTATTTTCATTTTCGTTGATTAGAAATAAATTTTCAAGACTTTCGTTTTCCTTATAAATTTTGTTGAATTGTTTAATAAAATACGCAAAATCTTCTCCGTTAAAAGTTCTGTGAATACTTTTGTCTTTAATGCTGTTTAAATCCTTTTCAGAAAAATTCATTACAAAATCATAAGGAGAATTTCCCATGATATCAAGCATCTTTTCAGCCGATTTAATAATAGACTTTCTGTTTCCCCAGGAAATTGTTGCCGCCAAAAAACCAGCAATTTCCACATCCTGTTTTATTGAAAAACGATGAGGAATCTGAACAGGATCATCCTGAATGAATTCAAGATTATTGTAAACATCCGCTTTTTCGTCTAAAAAATCTTTTAATTCCGAAAGATTCATACAATTTTAAAATTTAACACATTCCAAAGCTTTTGGAAGATAAGAATTCGGAAAAACAGTTCGTGCCTCATCCGTAAAAACGGTCAGATCACCATAACGATTAGAAAAATGTCCTAAAATCAATTTTTCAACTTCGGCTTTCTTTGCAATTGTTGCTGCTTCTAAAGCGGTTGTGTGCCCTGTGTAATCTGCCATTTCTTTGAGATCGTGCAAAAATGTAGATTCATGATACAAAACCGTTACATTTTTTATAATCGGAATTACAGATTCTAAATATCTTGTATCACTACAAAACGCATATGAAACAGACGGAGCCGGAGTTGTTGTAAGAATTTCATTTTTAAGAACATATCCGTCACTCAAAACAAAATCTTTTCCTGCCTTTAAATTATGATAGTCACACGTCTCGATCTCAGCATATTTTGAGACTTCTTCCATATTAATATGACGCTCTTTTGGCTTCTCTTTAAACAGATATCCATTACAGTAAATTCTGTGATCCAAAGGAATAGTAAATACTTCTACCCTGTTATCTTCATAGATTTTTTCTGAATAATCTTTATCTAATTCATGGTATACAACCTCAAAACCTCGATGTGTTTCGGTAATAGAAAAAATAGTTTCCAGCATCTTTTTTATTCCTTTCGGACCGTAAACATGCAACGGAGTATCCCTTCCCAAAAGTCGGAAAGAAGCTATTAAACCCGGTAAACCAAAACAGTGATCGCCATGAAGATGTGATATAAAAATATGATTGATTTTTGAAAATCTTGCCTTTGCTTTTCTCAGCTGCACCTGTGTCCCTTCACCGCAATCAATCAGAAAACATCTTTCTTCCATTTCCAGAAGCTGAGCAGTAGGTGAAGTATTAATCGTGGGTATCGCCGAATTAAAGCCTAATATCGTTAAATAAGTACTCAAATCAATAGTTTATTAAAGCAAATGTACAACAAATGGTTGAGGTTGAAAATGAGGTTGACGTTGAGTTTAAGTTTTTTAAACTCTATTTAAAATAAGAAAAAAGTTCTTTAAAAACACAAAGTTTTTGCAACCTTAACCTTAACCTTAACCTACTTTTTCAAGAAATCAAGAAACAAATCTAATGCCTGTTTTCTATGGCTGATTTTATTTTTATCTTCAGGATTCATCTCTGCGAAAGTTATTTCGTAACCTTCGGGAACAAAAATAGGATCATAACCAAAACCTTGGTGTCCTTTATTTTCTGTGAGTAAATTCCCATGAACCCTTCCGTCAAAATATTGAGCGCCGTTTTCGTCATAATAACATAATACAGTGATGAAATAAGCTTTTCTGTTTTCAATATTCTCCATTTCGCTCAACACTTTTTCAATATTTTTAGCAAAATCATGGTCTCCGGCATATCTTGCTGAAAAAATCCCGGGTCTTCCATCTAAAGATTCCACCACCAAACCACTGTCGTCTCCCAAGCTTGGAATGCCTGTTTTTTCGAAGCAGTATTTAGCCTTAATTAAAGCATTGGCATTGAAAGAGTCTCCATCTTCAACGATTTCGTCATGAATATTATAATCGGTTAGGCTTTTTACGGTAAATTCATTTCCTAAAATCTGTTGAATTTCTTCTTTTTTATGAAGATTGTGTGTGGCAACTAATATTTCCATTTTTATTTTTTATATGTTTATGTAAACACAAATATTATTCATATAATACCACAAAATGATTGTGAAATTCATGAGATATTCATTATTTGTGTTTTAAATTGAGTTTAAATTTCAGAATAACGCACTTTATTTCTAAATATAAACAGATAGAAAAATACAGAAAACACTACAATTCCGATCACCAGAATCATCCATTCCTGAATTTCAAAAGCTTCTGCAAAACTTTCTTTTTGAGTATAAAATATCAGAATCGCCGAGCAAAGATTATTAAAACCATGCAATAGCATTGGCAAAAGCAGCGATTTTGTTTTATAATAAACCAATCCTAAAACAGTTCCCAGCAAAGTCGCGCCTACAAACTGCCACGGATTCGCATGTATCAAACCAAAAAGAACACTTGCAAAAAGTATCGCTTTCCAGGGTTCCACTCCCTTATTAATCATTCCTTTCTGGACAATTCCGCGGAAAACAATTTCTTCAAAAATAGGTGCCATAATCACCGCAGTAATGACCATCACGACAGGATCATCGGTAAGACCGGCCATCAGATTTTCAAAAAACTCGTAAAAATCTCCGAAAAAAGATCCGGTTGTAGGAATTTGCGAAGTGATAAACTCACCGATAAACATCATTCCGATCATCATCGGAAAAATAAGAAGATAGGTAGAAAAATTGGTAGGCGAAAAATTAAAATTCAATTTCTTACCTGTTTTCTGACGTACTATTAAATAATCGAAAGCCCAAATCATTACACAGAAAACAACAGCATTGGCAAGCATCATAAACCAAGGCTTCTGCATAAAATCTACCTCAAAAATAAATTTCCCTGCAAGGCCTATGAAGCCAACCGAAAGACTTCCAAAAATATATCCTGCAAAAAGGATGAGACCTCCCATCCAGTCAAAAATATAGTTTGGATATTTTGAGTTTTCCATGTACTGATAATTTTTTTAAGAGAAACAAAGATAATTGAAATTATATGAAATGAAAACCTATATTCAACTTCTGACATCTGTAAAGTATGACAAATCTTATCTTTTTTTAATCTTAATCCTGAAGCTAAAAAATATTTACGAAGTATCTTTGCAGATTAATTTTTTATCTCATGGACAGTTCAATAAACCAACCAAAAAATATTAACCTCCAACTCATTTCTTATGTATCTTTTACTTTTGTAGGATATTTCATTATCGGTCTATCGCTTTCGGTTTTACCGATTTTCATCAGCAAAAGTTTAGGTTACAGTCTTTTAATTGCAGGGATGGTAATTAGCTTACAATATATTTCCACTTTTTTTCTGAGAGCATATTCAGGGAAAGTTATTGACGGGAAAGGGCCTAAACCAGCCGTTTTATTCAGCATGCTTAGTTTTTCACTAACAGGAATTTTTCTAATTTTCGCTTATTATTTTAAATTTTATCCGATTTTAAGCCTTGGTTTTCTGATTATTACCCGTCTGTTAACAGGTTGTGCAGAAGGAATGGTGGGAGCAAGCCCGATTAACTGGGCAATTATGGCTTTAGGTGAAAAACATACCGCAAAAATCATTTCTTATAATGGTGTTGCGTGCTACGGAGCTTTAGCAATCGGAGCTTCTTTAGGAATTGTGATCGAACACGCATACAGTCTTTACGGTATTGGAATTCTTTCTATTATTTTAGGAATAATCGGATTTTTCTTTGCTAAAACCAAAGAAAATAAGACCAACACGAATCCAAAAGAAAATCAGTCTTTTTGGAAAGTTCTGGGAAAAGTAGCTCCTTTTGGAGTTTGTTTGGCTTTAGGTGGAATCGGTTTCGCAAGCATTTCTACATTTATAACGTTATATTACAATTATTTTCATTGGAATAATGGTGCTTTGTGTTTAAGTGTTTTCGGAGGATTATTTGTTGCCGGAAGATTGGTTTTCAGCAATGTCATCAATAATTATGGTGGAATAAAAGTAGCCATTGCCTGTCTTTTTGTAGAAACCATCGGGCTTTTAATTATTGCATTTGCTACCAACGCTCAAATGGCCTTGGTGGGAGCTGGTGTTACAGGATTAGGATTTTCTTTAATTTTTCCGGCGCTTGGTGTTGTTGCCATAAAGAGTGTTTCGCCATCAAGTCAGGGTTCTGCTTTGGCGGGTTATGGGCTTTTTATTGATATTTCTTTGGGCGTTGCAGGTCCGATAATCGGAAGTGTTGCCGATTTTTTCGGAATGCAGTTTATCTTCCCGTTCAGTGCAGCAATGGTTTTTATCGGATTGGGGCTGGCTTATTTTCTGAAGAAAAAATCAAACTTAAAGAAACTGAATGAGGCTTAAATTAAAGACTTCATGTAATAAATTTAAAACATTTAATTCAAACAAAAAAGGTTGCAAAAAAAATTGCAACCTTTATATTTTTAAACAAGACTTATTATTGTCCCATTAAATCTCTGATACGTTGCTGCATCAATTCTTGATCTGAAAGTGCATCCCATCCGAAAACAGCAATCATCACAATATTTAAAACAAGATAAAGCGCGCTTAATATCAAACCAATAATACACAGGATTCTTCCGGTATTAAGGTTATTGTAATCAGAATATAATGTCGGATTACTTTGGTACAACGCATTATCTTTTTTGTACAATACAAGTCCGATAATCCCGGCAATTAATCCCAAGACACCGTAACAACAGCATCCAACGATAGAGACAATTCCTAAAACAAGTACTGCAGTAGCATTAGGTAGTTTTTGTTGATTCATAATTTGTTTTTTTAATGTTTAGTTTAAATGAATAATAAAATGTTTATAAAAGTAAGAAAAAACCATGATCAGTGAATTAATTATTGCTAAAAAAATCAAAATCTGTCCGTAATTTCTTTTTTTGTCGATAAAATTGATTCCTACAAAGCAGAAAAACAGCAACAATGTATAAACTGCCGGAAACATTTGAAAGGCTTCTGAAAACTTTCCCTGAAAAACCATCAAAATTGCCCGTTGAGATCCGCACCCGAAACATTCAATTCCCAAAAACTTTTTGCTGGGACACGGAAGCATAAAGTCTTCTATACGCATTGTTGTCTTTTAAATTCGATCCTAAAATTAAGAAGAAATTTTCGCTCTAAGGTATTGATGTGGAAAAAAAGATTCTTCATTCATTTCGAATGAGCCCTGAACGGCCAAATAAGGATTTCGCAAAATCTCTCTCGCTACAAATATAAGATCGGCTTCATTATTTTGTAAAATCTCTTCTGCCTGTTCGGTTTTTGTTATCAGACCAACTGCTCCTGTTTTCACATTAGCCTGATTTTTCACAGCAGAAGAAAACGGAACCTGGTAACCGTCAAAAACTGAGATTTTTGCGCCATGAATATTTCCGCCACTTGATACATCAACCAAATCTACATGGTGATCTTTTAGAATTTTCGCCAATTCTACACTTTGATCAATATCCCAACCGTTTTCGGCATATTCCGTTCCCGAAATTCTTACAAATAACGCTACATTTTCATTAAGCTCTTCGTTGACGGCATCTACAATTTCCAGTAAAAATCTGATTCTGTTTTCAAAGCTTCCACCATATTCATCAGTTCTTATATTAGAAAGTGGTGACAAAAACTGATGAATAAGGTAACCGTGAGCACCGTGAATTTCAACGACATCAAAACCTGCATTTACTGCTCTTTTTGCGGCATTCTTAAAATTCTGAACCTGTTCCTTTATTTCATCAACCGTCAAAACGTGCGGAATTCTTTCTGTCGGATGATACGGGATTGCACTTGGAGCAACCGTTTCCCAGCCTTCCTCCAAAGAGATTTGCTTATTTTCCCATGTAGAACCTTTTCTTCCGGCATGTGCAATCTGAATTCCTATTTTGCTGTCTGAATTTTTATGTACAAATTCTACAATTTTCTGGAGTTCAGCAGCCTGTTCGTCATTCCAGATTCCCATGCAGTGATTGGTAATTCTGCCTCTTGGTTCTACTCCACTTGCTTCCACCACGAGAAGTCCCGTTCCACCTTGAGCACGACTTCCGTAATGTACAAAATGAAAGTCGTTGGCAACACCGTTTTCGCAAGAGTACATACACATCGGAGACATTACCCAACGGTTTTTAAGCTCTACATTTCTAAATTTTATTGGAGAATATAACATTGAATTTAATTTTTCTAAAAGTTAAAATTACAAATTTAGTATCGTAACAAAGATGTTGCCAGCTTCCTTAAAAAGGATTACATTTACCGCCCTTTTTAAGGAAATAAAATGAAAAAAGATATAAAGATCGGTTTCGAGCATTTTACAAGCAAAAATGAACTGACAGAAATAGAAAAAAGCCTTTTTGAAAAAGCAATTCAGGCCAGAGAAAATGCGTATGCTCCCTATTCCAACTTTTTTGTAGGATGCGCAGTTTTATTGGAAAATGGTGAAATTTATACTGGAAACAACCAGGAAAACGCTGCTTTTCCTTCCGGGCTTTGTGCAGAAAGAACGGCTCTCTTTTGGATCGGAGCTAACTTTCCGGATCAAAAGATTAAAAAAATATTTATCGTGGGCGGACCAAAAGAATTTTCGGAGAAAAACCCACCAATTCCTCCGTGTGGAGCTTGTCGACAAAGTATTATAGAATACGAGACAAAGCAAAACGAAAATATTGAGCTTTATTTTTCCAATTTAAATGATGAGGTGATCAAAGTAACCTCTATAAAAGATTTGCTTCCTTTTTATTTTGACGGAACATTTTTATAAGGTTTGTCACACAAATTAATACCGCAGATTTGTGTTTAATAAAATTTAATCTTTCTTTTCAAAAAAACTATATTTGCAAAAATTTTGGTTTCCAAGAGATTGGAACTAAGAGGGAATTGGGTGAAAATCCCAAGCTGTCCCCGCAACTGTAAATCGCAATATGATTTTCTACAAAAAAACCACTGCCAAAACGGGAAGGTGTAGCAAAGCGAAAGTCAGGAGACCTGCCGAAATTTAACATTAATAATAGAATTGCTTTCGGAGGAAAGGCAGCGTATGACATGATTTTAAAAAGAGCATTAACCCTACTTTCTGTGTCTTCTTGCCTGACGATTTATTATAGTCAGGAAAAAGATATTGACACCGTATTTGTATTCGACAATCAGATGAAAAAAGTAAAACTTTTTCATTCTTTAACTACTTTATCTCCTGCAGATATTCAAAAAAACTCTTCGAATCTTTCTGAGGTTTTACGATTTCAGTCGCCTGTTTATATTAAAGAAAATGGTCGTGGAGCAGTTTCTTCACCTTCATTTCGAGGAACAACGGCTCAACAAACAGCTTTTGTATGGAACGGGATTAATATTAATTCGCAGTTTTTGGGACAGGGTGACATCAATAACATTGCCCTTTTCGGATATGATCAGATGGAAATAAAATCCGGTGGCGGAAGTGTCATTTACGGAAGCGGTGCCATTGGCGGAAGTATTCATCTGAATAACGATCTGAGTTTCAATAAAGGTTTTAATGGATTGTTTAATTCTGAAATTGCATCTTTCGGAACTTATAATAATTCTGCAAAAGCTGCTTTTAGCAATGATAAATTCAGTTTTAAAGTTTCAGGAAATTACCTGATAAGCCAAAATGATTATGAAGTTCCTGAGGAAAATTATATCAACAGAAATGGGAAATTTTACAACTCAACTTTAAATATCGGTACTTCTTATAAAATTGCAAGCAACCAGACTATTTCCTGGCAAAGTCAGTTTTATGATGCAACCCAAAACTATCCTATTTTTACAGAAAACGGAAACAAGAGTAAATATGAATCGCAAACGGTAAGAAGTTTACTTTCCTGGGATATCAATAATTCTAAGATTTCAAACAGCTTAAAAGCAGCTTATACGGAAGATAATTTTCAATATTTCGGAAATTATAATGAGTCATACACAAGCGGCGGAATTAATAAAAATTATATTCTTAAAAACGACTTCAATTATTTTATTGATCCTAAATGGAATGTCAATGTAATTGGAGAATTTCAACAAAACCAGGGAGAAGGTTTGGGAACTTCAGGAATTACCGGCACAGTAAAAAGAAATGTAGGATCTGCTGCAGGTCTATTACGATACTTTGCAACACCTAATCTTCGCTTTGAAGCAGGAATTAAGCAAGATTTTGTTGAAGATATAAAGTCGCCTCTTCTCTACTCTTTCTCAGGAAAATGGAAAGCCAATAACTGGTACAGTCTGAATTTGAATTTCTCTAAAAACTTCAGATTCCCTTCTTTTAACGACTTGTATTGGACACCAGGCGGAAACCCGGAACTGCGACCTGAAACATCAATTCAGACAGATATGAACCATGAGTTTAAAGTAGGAGATTTTAAGCTGACTTTGAGTCCTTACTATATGCGAATCACAGATATGATTCGTTGGCTGGATACCGGTTTGGGATACTATTCGCCATTCAACACCAACAAAGTAGAATCTTATGGTTTAGAATCGCAACTTAGTTATCAAAAACGGTTTAATGAAGATCATTCAGTAAAGCTTGTAGCGGGTTATACTTATGCGAAATCTATTAATTTGGAAACTCAGAAGCAGCTTACTTATGTTCCGCTTCATAAGTTTTCATCAAATATAGATTATCAGTATAAATTTCTACGTGTTTACGTGCAAGGAATGTTTAACGGTTTAACGTATACAACGTCTGATGAAAGTAAAAAATATGCGATCTATCCGTATTTTGTGATGAATGCAGGTCTTTCAGCAACATTTATGAAAAACTATACTTTAGGGATAAAGGTGAACAATATTACAGATACTGTCTACGAAACAATGGCGTATTATCCTTTACCTAAAAGAAATTACAGTATAAACGCAACAATAAATTTTTAAATCAATCATATTATGAAATTAAACAGACTATTACAGTTTATTTTTGGATTCGTCCTGTTATTTTCGATTTCGTGTACATCAGAATACGAAGAGACAATTCCGGAAATTACTTATCAAAACGGACTTCTTATTACCAACGAAGGTAATTTTGGGTCACCAAATGCAGATGTTACTTTTATTACAAAAGATTTAAGCTTAATGCAGAACGACATCTATAAAGCAAACAATAATAAAGAAAACCTTGGTGATGTACTTCAGACAATGGTTTTAAACGGAGATAAAGCATATCTTTTGCTGAATAACTCAAACAAAATTCAGATTGTAGATCGTTATTCATTTAAAAAAGCAGGAGAAATCACAGCTCAGTTAAACAATCCTCGTTATATGGCGATTGCAAACGGAAATCTTTACGTTTCAAATGATAAATACGGCGGAGCAAAATTTGTAAATGTTTATAAATTGTCTGATAATTCTTTTGTAAAGAAAATCGATTTCGCATCTACAAGCACCGTTGAGAGAGTAGTTGAAGCAGGAGGAAATATTTTTGTGCAAAATGCTTCGTACGGTTTTGGGAATACCATCACAAAAATCAACACGACCACTAATGCAATCGAAGGAACACCGACCCCGATGCCAAACGGAGATATCACCAAAACAATTACGTACAACAGCAATGTGTATGTAATTGCTCAGGGAACTGCTGATTCTTATATTTATCAGATCAACCCAGCGGGAAGTATCGTAAAAACAACCACTCTTACAGGAATTGCTAATGGTACTAACCTTCAGATTGATGGTGGTAGATTTTACTTTACTTCAAGCAATAAAGTTTATTCTATGGATATGAATGCTACGGCTGCGCCTACCAATCCTATTATTACTGCGGTTAATGGTGGACCAGACTTTACACTTTACGGATTCAGCGTTATTGACGGAAGAATCTTCACTTCTGATGTAAAAGGATTTACTCAGCCAAGTGAAATCACCGTGTACACAACCGGAGGAACTGTTATCAGTAAATTCACAGCAGGAATGGGAGCTACATCGGTTTATAAAAACTAATTTCTCATTTTAAAAAATAAAAAATGCGGTTTCAACAGAAGCCGCATTTTTTGTTTATTGTCTGAAAAAGGCAACAGATAAACCGTTGCTCCAAATTTTTATTTATTTTAAACTAAAGTCAATCCCAGTTTCTCTGCTTCAGCAATCACAAATTTTCTTGCTTCTTCGCTATCATTTCCAATTTCACCTTCCAGAATTGCTTCTTTTACTTTTTCCTTTAAAATTCCGATTTCCCGACCTGGTTTAAGATTAAACATTACCATAATTTCCTCACCCGAAATTGGTGGCTGGAAGTTTCTTACCTGATCTTTCTCCTCAACTTCTTTTATTTTAATGGCAACATATTGGAAATTCTTTTTAAACTTTTCCTGTTTCTTAGAATTTTTAGTTGTGATATCTGCTTTACAAAGGGTAAACAAATCTTCCATATCTTCTCCGGCGTCGAATAAAAGCCTTCTTAGCGCAGAATCTGAAGCGTCATCAGTAATTAATGCAATCGGTCTTGAGGAAAGTTTCACCATCTTCTGAACGTATTTCATATCAACATTCAATGGTAATTTCAGTTTTTGAAAAAGTGTTTTCACCATTTTTGAGCCTAAAAACTCATGTCCATGAAAAGTCCAGCCTGTTCCTTCCACGAATTTTTTTGTCGGAGCCTTTCCGATGTCGTGAAGCAAAGCAGCCCAGCGAAGCCATAGATTATCTGTATTTTCAGAAATATTATCAACTACTTCCAAAGTATGGTAAAAATTATCTTTATGGGTTTGTCCTTCTACTTCTTCTACCCCTTTCAGATCAATCAATTCAGGAATGATTAATTTCATCAAGCCTGTTTCTTCCATCAATTTCAAACCGACGGAAGGCTTTTGTGACAACATGATTTTATTAAATTCAACCATGATTCTTTCCATAGAAACAATCTTGATTCTTTCTGCCTCCTGCTTTATTGCATTTAACGAATTTTCTTCAATTGTAAAATTTAAGGTCGAAGCAAAACGAACCGCTCTCATCATTCTCAAAGGATCGTCAGAATATGTTTGAGCCGGTGCTAAAGGTGTTCTCAGAATTCCTTTTCCTAAATCACCAATTCCATCAAAAGGATCGATTAATTCACCGAAATTATCTTTATTTAAAGAAATTGCCATTGCATTGATGGTAAAATCTCTTCTTTTCTGATCATCTTCAATCGTTCCGCCTTCCACTTCGGGTTTACGGCTATTTTCGGTATAGCTTTCTTTTCTTGCGCCTACAAATTCAAGTTCAAGATCTTTGTATCTGATCATCGCCGTTCCGTAGGTTTTAAAAACCGAAACTTTCATTTTCGGATCAATTTCTTTTCCTACATTTTGGGCAAGCTCAATTCCGCTTTGTTCGGTCACAAAATCAATATCGGTAGACGCTTTTCTTTTCATTAAAAGATCGCGCACAAAACCACCAACGATGTACACCGATTGATTATTCGCCGCAGCAACTTCAGAAATAATTTTGAAAAGTTTTAAGTTTTGATTTTGATTGAGGTTGATGAACATTTTTTTTAAAGATGTAAGATTTTAGATTTCAGATATAGACTTACAATTAATTTAAAATTCTCAGTCTTTATCTAATGTAAAACCACTAAAAAATCAGATTTTTAGGTTTAAAAACTAAATTTCTGACTCCTTAATGGCTATGAAGTTTTGCAAAGATAATTAAATATAAATTTTTATTCGCGAAGAACTTTTATTCTGTTGTCACTCCAGATCTTTATCACCGAAGAGCCTGAATATTGAGAAACTTTCTCGCGATCTTCTTCCACAGCATAATCCACTAAATCAATAATTTCTTTTGAAATATCAGAGAATTTCAACGGGCTTTTATCTCCACTAAAATTGGCAGAAGTAGAAACCAATGGCTTATTTAATTTTGTAATTAATTTTTTACAGAAATCATTTTTCACTAGGCGAATTCCGATGCTTCCGTCTTCTGCAAGAAGTTCTTTCGGTAAACCTTTTGGGTTTTCGTAAACAATAGTTACAGGTTTTTCGCTCAAATCGATAATTTCCCACGCCATTTCTGGAACGTCTACCAAATCTTGCAATCTTTTTTCAGTTTCCACCAAAATGATCATCGATTTGTTTTTTTCACGTTTTTTAATCTCAAAAATCTTGTTGATGGCGTCTATATTTGTTGCGTCACAACCGATTCCCCAGATGGTGTCTGTTGGATATAAAATTGTTCCGCCTGATTTTAATATGTTGATGATGTTTTCCATTTTAATAAAATTTTTGTGAGCTATTTCTTTTGTAGCATTTTTTTCAAATCTCTTCTTGTAAAATGCTGAGAAAATTAGACGGGTGCATTTAAGCGGTATCCTTCTTTTATTATTGTATAGAGAATAGAATCATTTTTAAAAAATACCAATATCGTTTTTTCATGATTTCTAGAACTAAAATTATTTATCGATTCGTTAAGGAAGACTAGATTATCTGAAATTTTAGAGATTCTATAATTATATTTCTTTCCGTATTCAAGAATTTTTTGTTTTGCTTCTTCTTTATGAATATAAAACTTAATTTCCTTCAAATGTTTTTCGGAAAATTTACAGTAGAATCCATACAGGCAAAAAACAATTACTAAAGGAAAAAGATAATACCCTACTCTATCATTACTTGAAAGAGGATTGATTTCTTTCAAACAAAGCACAGAACTATTTATTAATGCAATAAAAATTAAGTAATTAGTAAAATTATCGAATTTATCAGACCAATTCTCTTCAAAAATTAACTTTCTTGACTCAATGCTTTTATTAATATCTAAATTTCTAAGCGTTCTCATCACAACTTCGGCAAATACCTTTCATCCACCACATTCAAATGATGAATATTATGTCCGATAATCAGTTTCCCGATAGTTTGTGCAGAAATTTGATTACCATTCGCAGTTCCGATATTATTTAAGGCTGAAAAATTCATTGTCTCCAATAAAATCTGAGAAGATTGTCTCAACAATTGATATTCCTGTAACAAAGAATCTAAACTTCTTTCGTTCGCAAAAGAGTTTTGAGCATATAATTCTTCATCAAAACCCGGTAATTCATATTTTTCACCTCTTGCGATAGCCAGAATTCTGTATTGAAAAATTCTTTCGGTATCCGATAAATGAAGAAGAACTTCTTTCAGCGTCCATTTTCCTTCTGCATAAGCGAATTTTGATTGTTCTTCTGTTAAAAATGAAAATAAAGAAACGGTTTTCTCGCCCGATTTCTTCAATTCTTCCAACCAGTTTTCAGATGGAATTAAATCTAAATATCTTTGAATATATTTTTGAAAATCAGTCATTTTAATATGAGTAATAAGTAATTGGTAATGATTAATAAATATAAGCGATAAGTGTTAAATGATTAATGATAATTTCAGAGTTGCAAGTATCATTTATGATTTATCAATGATCATTTATAAATCTTTGTTTGTCCATTCATAGAAATTCACTTCATCGTAAATTTCGAATCCACAACTTGGATAGAGTTTGTTTCCGATGTCATTAGATTTTCCTGTTTCGAGAAGAACTCCGCAAGCATCGGTAGATTTTGCTAACCGTTTTGCTTGTTCGATCAATTCTTTAGAAAAGCCATTTCCTCTGTAGTTTTCATTTACAAAAAGATCATTCAATAGCCAATAACGCTTCATTCTTGTTGATGAAAATAAAGGAAATAACTGAACAAAACCTACTAATTTATCATCACTTTCGGCAGCAAAAATTTCGGAATCGTTACGTTCTATTCTTTCTTTTAGAAAATTTTCAGCAGCCTGAATATCAGATTCTTTATGATAAAAAACTCTGTATTGATCAAACAATTCCGCTAATTGAGATACATCCTGAACTGTAGCTTTTCTTGTATTTTTCATGTACGAAATTTAATTAAAAATAAGCATCCACTATAAAAAAGGATGCTTAAATTCATTTATTTTAAGAGAATGCTTTCTCCAAATCTGCAATCAAATCTTCTGCATCTTCGATTCCAACGCTTAGACGAACTAAGTCATCAGTGATTCCCAATTCAGCACGTTTTTCAGCAGGAATTGAAGCGTGAGTCATCAAAGCAGGATGATTTGCCAAAGATTCTACTCCACCAAGAGATTCAGCCAATGTGAAAACTCTCACTTTTTCTAAGAATTTAATAGCATCTTCTTTTTTACCTGATTTGAAAGTGAAAGAAACCATTCCTCCAAAATCCTTCATCTGAGCTTTTGCCAATTCATATTGTGGGTGAGATTCCAATCCTGGGTAAATTACTTGTGCAACTGCAGGATGAGATTCCAGATATTTTGCTACCGCCATTCCGTTTTCAGAATGTCTTTGAACTCTTAATGCCAAAGTTTTAATCCCTCTCAACACTAAATAAGAATCGTGAGGTCCTAAAATTCCACCGCTCGCAAACTGGATGAAATGAAGTTTTTCTCCTAATTCAGCATCTTTAGCAATCAAAGCTCCTGCAATAACATCAGAGTGACCTCCTAAATATTTTGTCGCAGAATGCATCACAATATCAGCTCCCAAATCGATTGGTCTTTGAAGATAAGGTGTTGCAAAAGTGTTGTCAACTGCAACCAAAATGTCTTTTCCTTTTGCAATTTCAACCACCGCTTTGATATCAACCAATTTCATCAATGGGTTTGTAGGAGTCTCAACCCAGATCAATTTAGTTTTATCAGTAATGACGTCAGCAATTTTTGAAACATCATCAAAATTCACGAACGTAAATTTCAACTGATATTTTTCGAAAAGTCTGGTAAACATTCTGTAGGTTCCACCGTATAAATCGTCTACTGCAATAACCTCATCACCAGGATTTAACAATTTTAAAACACAGTCGATTGCCGCCAAACCAGAACCGAAAGCTAAACCTCTTGCTCCGTTTTCAATGCTTGCCAAAGAGTCTTCCAAAGCCTGTCTTGTAGGGTTTGCTGCTCTAGAATATTCGTATCCTGAATGTACACCCGGACTTTTTTGTGCGAATGTAGATGTTAAAAAAACCGGAACGTTTACAGAACCTGTTGCAGATTCATGATGTTGTCCGCCGTGTATAACTTTTGTATTGAAATTCATAATTTCTATAATTTAACAATGTATTAATGTACCAGTTTACCAATGATTGCTACATTGTTATTTTGGTACATTGCTACATTAATTGTTTACATTTTTATTGCTGATTTAATGGCAAATTCTTCTGCTATCTCCTCGATCCATGCTGCAACATCATCTTCGCCTGTTGCTCTCTGATACGTACTTCCCATAGAGACTAAAATCTGATGCATAAACATTTTCATCTGGTCAACCGGCATTTCTTTTGTCCAAAGGTCGATTCTTAAAGCTTCTGATGCTTTTTCGTCCCAAACGGAAATCATTACTGCTTTTGTTTCTTCCTTTTCTACTCCTCCATCCTGAGCATTCCATGTCATTTTTTCAGGAATGTGGTTTTCATCCAGCTCTACATCTATCGTTATTTGAGTCTTTCTCATTTTTCTATTTTTTCTAATATGTTTAATTGGTTTTTAGGTTTCAGTTGTTAGTTGTTAGAATTACATAATATTAAAAGCTATCAACCGTCAACCAATCCCCATCAACACTACTTACTCTTCTAATTTCGGTTTATATCCTGCTTTATTGAAAATCTCCGTCGCATCCATTTTAAGGAAATCGGTCAATTTCGTCTCAGGGTTTTTCTTTAAATATTCTTTACAAATCTGCCATCCGATAAACACACCGACCATTGGTGAAGATTCGTTATCAATTTCTGTATAAAATTTTGAAAACGGTCCCGGATTGATAAAACGGTCTACCAAACGGTGATCGTCTCCAAAAATCAAATTATTTTCAACAAAATAATTATAAATATTGGCTTCATTGGCAACAGACCAGTCATATTGCTTTTTATCGTAGTCCATTTTCAGATAATCTGGAGTTTCGGGCAGAAAAGCATCCTGAAGCAGCATTATTTTTCCATTATAAACCAAAAGATCGATAAATTTCTGATGATCGGGAGAAAAAGGAACAACCTGCTCTGCAAACATTCTTGAAACTTTAGGTACGATATTATTCGGGTTCATCGATTTCTGAAAATAATTTTCCAAACCTTTATAATTTGGGTTATTATTTCCCATAAAACCACTTACATCAACAAAAAGGAAATTAGTTTTCTCATCAAAAAATATAGGATCCTGAATCATCTGTAATGTTGATGAAAACAGATATACTTTCGGTGTTTTAAACTTCGGAAAATAATATTTGATGTGCGAAAACAGATCCTGAAGTTCTTTCTGAAGTTTTGTCTGATCTATTTTTGAAATTGCTTCTTTGTAGATCTTCACTTCATCAGGATTAACTCTGTTTTTAGTGAAATCGGCATCAGAAACTGTCCCCTGAAACCAAGGAAATTTAGCTTTAAACTGATCCAAAGGAACATTTACATCGTAAAATTCTTTTGAGATATCGGTAAGTTCTACCTTTTCGGCAGGATTTTTTATTTCTACTTTCCAATCAGTTTCCTGCTCTTTTTTACAAGAGGCTAAACTTAAAACTAAAAGGCATGAAAGTGCTGCAATTCTAAAAATCTTCATTATTTTTACATGAAATTTAAGTTTACAAAAATAAGGATATAAATATAAACTTATGCTGAAAAAGGATTTTTTTGTCGCTATTAAATTTATATAAAAATCTTTAAAACAATACCAAACCAATGATGAATATTCATATTGAAACCGAAAGACTCATTCTCCGAAATTTTGTAAAGGAGGATTACAAGCGTCTTTTTCTGCTCGATTCTGATCCGGAAGTCATGAAGTATGTCGGAATGCCCACTCTTTCTGAAATTGAAGAATCTAAAGAAGTGGTAAAAATGATTATGCAGCAATATGAAGACAATGGCTTGGGAAGACTTGCCGTTATCGAAAAAGAAAGCGGACTTCTTATCGGATGGAGCGGACTAAAACTTAATACATCAGAGGTAAACGGACACCAAGATTTCTATGAATTGGGTTACCGTTTTTTACCTGAAACATGGGGAAAAGGTTACGCTACAGAATCAGGAAAAGCATCTTTGGATTATGGTTTTAATGATTTGAAAGCCGAAATAATTTACGCATACGCTCATTCTGAAAATCTGGCCTCAAACCACATTTTAACAAAACTTGGATTTGACAAAACAGGTGAATTTATAGAACCAGACGGAAATTGTTTTTGGTACGAACTTAAAAAAGAAAATTTTAATTCATAAAAATATACAATGCAGACACAAAAAGTAATAGATCACATCGTACAATGGCTAAAAGATTATGCCGAAAAATCAGGAGCAAAAGGTTATGTATTGGGAGTTTCTGGTGGTGTAGATTCCGGAGTGGTTTCTACTTTGGCAGCAATGACCGGTTTGAAAACGTTGTTGATCGAAATGCCGATTCGTCAAAAAGAAGATCAGGTAAACCGAGCTTGGGAACACATGAATGATCTAAAATCTAAATTCCCGAATGTTGAAGCAATGTCTGTCAATCTTACGCCAGCTTTTGAAGAACTATACAAAACTTTTGACGTTCACGATGACGAGTTTCCAAACGAAAAATTGGCTTTTGCGAATACAAGATCGCGTTTGAGAATGCTTACTTTATATTATTACGGGCAAATCAATGGCCTTTTGGTTTGTGGAACCGGAAACAAAGTGGAAGATTTCGGAATTGGTTTTTACACCAAATACGGTGATGGCGGTGTTGATGTTTCTCCTATCGCAGACCTTTACAAAACTGAAGTTTACGAATTGGCACGAGCTTTAAATCTTGTGAAAAATATTCAGGAAGCAATTCCTACAGACGGACTTTGGGATGCCGAAAGAACCGATGAAATGCAGATTGGAGCGACCTATCCCGAACTTGAAAAAATTCAGAAAGAATGGGGAACAAAAACAGAAGCCGATTATAGTGGTAGAGATCTCGAAGTTTTTAAAATTTTCAGCAGAATGAATAAAGCTGCACAACATAAGATCAATCCAATTCCGGTGTGTGATATTAATGAGGAATGGAGGAATTAAATTAATGTAAAAATTATCAATGTAACAGTTTACCAATTAATTGTTACATTGATATACTGATAAATTGAATCATATGAATCCTAAAATCCGTTCTCTTTTCTTTGCCTGTCTCGGACTTCTTTTTGGAATGTCTGTGATGTTTGTTTATAATAATTTTTTTGCTGACAAGAAAACAGATTCTGCGATTGAAAATAAATCTCAAACAAAAGAAGGAAGTACAGCCGAAAACAGCAGTGAAATTTATTCAATAACACGAGAAGATGTCGTCATTAATTATGTAAAGCAAAATCACAACCTTCCCGATTATTATATCACAAAAAATGAAGCTAAAAAATTGGGTTGGAACCCTTCACAGGGAAATCTTTGTGACGTTTTACAGGGAAAAGCGATTGGTGGAGATTATTTTGGAAACCGAGAAGGTAAGCTTCCGAAAAGTGCAAAATATTTTGAAGCTGATGTTAATTACAGCTGCGGAAGCAGAAAGAGTGATCGAATTGTTTTTACTAAAAACGGTGAAGTGTATTTAACTAAAGATCATTATAAGAGTTTTGAGAAGAAATAATCTATCATTATTCAAAAGAATATTTGACGAACCTATTATAAATTGATTTAGCTTGTCAATATTTGAGATTACTTCGTCACTTCGTTCATCGTAATGACAAAAACGACTTTTTAACAATCACTGAAAACTCCTACATTTGCACATTAGAAATTTAAATAAAAAATGAATACAACATACATCGATTTTGTAGAAATCGGAGACTACGAAGATTTTTATACTCAACTTAAAGAAAAAGTAAAACTTCCTGAACATTTCGGAGATAATCTGGATGCACTTTCAGATGTAATTTCTGGTGAATTGGAAATGCCTTTGCATATCGAGTTTGTTAATATGAGCGTTGATCAGCTTGAACTGTTTGAAGATCTTCTGACAACGCTGGAAGATGCAGAAGAGGAAGTTGAAGATTTTACGTTCAACTATTATCTGGAGCAGTACGAAGATGAGGAAGAGGAAATTGATGAACAGTAAAAATCTGAGAAAAAATTAAAGATTTCGGCGATGCTTCGCATCGCCGAAATCTTATAAATAAAGAATCGGGCGCAGCTTTGTTGCGCCCGATTCTTTATTTAAATACCCCAAATATTATTTTCCTAAAACCTCAGTAATCGGATTACCCACATTTCCGCTTGGAAACTGAATGTGTAGCAAAGCTGAAACCGTTGGTGCAATATCCGTCATGTGATATTGTTTATTGCTTTCACCATGCTTAATTCCCCATCCCATAAAAATCAAAGGAATATGTGCATCGTAAGAATTCCAAACACTGTGTGTAGTTCCTGTTTTTGAATATGGAGGAAGCATAGAATCATGAGAAATAAGCTGAATATCTCCACTTCTCTGTCTATTAATTCCGTTGATAATTCTTTGTTTTATCGGTTCAGGAATTGTTGCTTCCTGTACTTCTGTTGTAGAAACGGCATATAAAACTGTAGGATCTTTTTCCAATTCGTGAATCGCAAATTCTTTGATATCTTCAAGCTCAAGTTTATTATCAGCCATTAATTTTCTATCGAAATAAATCTGATAATTATCGACACCATTAATTAATTTATCAACTCCGAATTTAGCTTTTAGCTTCTCATTCAAGCTTTTTTCCATTCCTTCACCGAAAAACCCGGTATTGATTTTATGCTCTTTCAGGAAACCTACAGAATGTGCCCCACCGTGATCCGCAGAAACAAAAACTGTGTATTGATTCTTCCCAACTTTTCCATCCAAATATTTAAAGAACTTAGCTAAATCCTGATCTAATCTTAAATAAACATCTTCCACTTCGATAGAATTTGGTCCAAATTTATGTCCGGCATAATCTGTTGAAGCTAAATTAATCGCTAAAATATCAGTCACGTCATCGGCTCCTAAATTTTCACCTTCTACAGAAGCTTCAGCCAATTTTAAAGTCAATGTATTTCCAAAAGGTGTATAACGGATGTTATCTTTTTTAATTTTATAATCTTCAGCCAAATTATTATAAGGAAAAACAGGTGTTTTCGAACTTCCTAAAAGTCCTTCCCAAGGTGAATTATCCGGTGCGCTTTCTGTATATTGGTTAATTGGCAATAAAGTATTCCAACCGTTTGCAACCAACTGATCGGGAAGATTTTGTGAATTAAAACTCTTCACCCATTGAGGCAGATCATTCATATACCAGGTACTCGTAATAAAGTTTCCGGTAGAATCATCAAACCAATACGCTCCATTTGGTGTATGACCAGCCGGAAGAATTGAAGCTCTGTCTTTCAGAGAAACTCCAACTACTTTACCCTGAAAATTCGTCGCCAATCTCAACTCATCTGTAACAGTTGTAGACCAAAGGTTTTTCGGAGAATGACTTCCTACTTTTACATTGGTCGTACCAACGGGCTGCACGCTTTCATCAGTTGTACAGTATACATTTTTACCTGTTTCTTTATCTGTCCAGTCATTTCCGGCAATCCCGTGAATCGCAGGAACCGAGCCTGTATAAATAGATGTATGCCCCAAAGCCGTCACTGTAGGAACATAAGGAATATGCACATTATTTAAGGAATAACCTTTATTCAAAAGTCTTTTGAAACCGTCATTTCCATATTTGCTGTAGAATCGGTAAAGATAATCCCACCTCATCTGATCAATAACCAAACCTACGACCAGTTTGGGTCTATCAACCTGATTGTTTTTATTTTTCTGAGCATTGATTGTAATTACAGACAGCAATGCTGCTGCAGCAACTGAAATTTTCCTAAACATTGAATAACTTTTTAGTGCCACAAATTTACGGGTTTTGAAAGTTTTGGTGTGTGAAATTTTGATTAAATTTCTTGAAACACAAGTCTTATCTGATAAGATTTTTTCGCATTTTTATATTGAAAACTTAATATAAATGTAGTTTCGATACTGATAAAATAAAATTATCAATTTATTGATTTTAATTAATTTACAATTGACAAATATCTGTTATCTTTAAAAATTACTTATTACCATGAAAAAAACGTCAGTTCTTCTTATCTTTTTTTTATTACAACAATCCGTTTTAGCTCAGAAAGATCAGTATTATGACTTCATCAAAACCTGGAATTTTATTAAATATTATCATCCGGATCTCGCAAGCGGAAAGATAAATGCTGACAGTTTATTTTTGGTCAATGTGAAAAATATCAGCGCTCAGGATGATTTTAATTCTATAACTGAGAAATTAACCGCAAAACTCAATAAAAAATTCACGGCTTCAGCTCCTGCTGAAATATCACGGGACGTTCTTTCAAAAAATCAGAATTTCGACTGGTTTCAGAAAAACCGAAAAATAAGTTCTGAAAATAAAGACTTGCTCAATGCCATTTACAAGCATCGCTATAATTTTGAAAACCTTCCAAAAGACAAACTTGTAAGTGATGAAAAAAAATATCCATTTCCTAAAACTGAAAATCTTCCGATAGAATACCGTTTATTGGCATTGGCAAAAATACAGGGAATTGTAGACTACCTTTTTCCTCACAAATACATTATGGATAAAGGCTTTGACGAGTTTTTTAAAAATAGTTTAGACGAAAATTCAAAAATAAATTCAAGGAAAGATTTTGAAATTTTACTGGCGAAATTTGCTTCAAAATTAAAGGATAGTCACGCTTTCAGTTTTTACAAACAGTTGAATTATAAAAAAGATATTTTTCATGGCAATTATCTTGCGCCATTTGATTTTCAGATTGTTGATGATCATATTCTAGTTACGCATCTCATTTTTCCGGAAATCTGCTCCAAAGCTCAAATTAATATTGGAGATAAGATTACTTCAATTAACGGTAAAAGCATTCCCCAAATCATCAAAGAGAAAGGAGAATTATTATCTACTTCGAATAATGAAAAGCTGGTATATGTCCTTTCAAAATACGAAAATAACCTGATCTGGCCCGACGATCTTTCACAAAAGAGTATAGAAGTAAAATCTGGCAAGAGCAATAAGAGATTTTCTACAAAAATTGATATGGTTGACATTTCCAATAAAGAAAAATACGACTTCATTGTTACTTATTTACAGGATAAAATACAGAAGAGAGAAAACCGTAAAATTGTTCATGACGATGTTGCCTACTTTAAAATCAATCATACTTACCAGTTTATTAATAAGTTAAGTGACGACAAAATGGATACGGTTATGGATAGTATTTTAGTTGATGCTTCAAAGAAAAAAGCGATTGTTTTTGATATGAGAGCTTACCCTGATTGGGGTGGTTTTGTACATCATTATGTTTACAAATATTTCTCTCCTGTCGAAAATTATTTTTATAAATATTATGCTCCAAATCTTAAAAATATAGGCACGTTTTTTTATTTGGAAGATCGAGCTCATTATTTTCCAGAGATTAAAGACAAAAAAACATATCAATATCAGGGGAAAGTATTTATTCTTGTAAATCCCGAATCTCAAAGTGCAAGCGAATGGTATACCATGAGTCTTCAGAATATTTTCCCGCAATCCTTAACGATTGGCCAGCAAAGTGCCGGTGCAGACGGGGACCTCGTTAAAGTAAATTTACCCGGTGATTATCTTCTGGAATTTACAGGAAACGGAATTTTTTATCCTGATAATTCTCAAACCCAACAAACAGGAATCAGAATTAATGAATTGATTAAATATAAAGATCAGGATTTCTTAGATAAAAAAGATTTGGAATTTGAAAGGGTTTTAAAAGACTTAAGATAATTGCTGTTGCGTCTTATCTACAATTTAACATAATTTTAAAATTTCTTCATCTTCTTTAGCATCAATTTTGCTACCACAACAAGGCAGAATTACGCCTCTCAACCTATTGAATTATGAAGAAAATGCTTTTTACGAGTGCTTTGGCAGTGCTTACTTTATGGTCTTGTAATAAGAAAAATGAAGATCCGGCTGTTTCTAAGGAAACAGTAAATGCAAATACAGCTGAGCATGAATATTCATCAGAAGCGATTTCAGACACAGGATACAACATCAGCAAAATCCCTGTTACCGATAAATTCAATGGAGTTTTTCCTTATTTTAAACTTCCTGAAGGATATACTTTCACCGACCCAAATTCTTATCAGGGAAACGGACAAACCAAAGATTTTGATAAAGAGTATTTCTACGATCACGGTTCATATACCGTAATGGAAGGCAAAACTTACAAAGCCGAGATCAGAATTTCAACAGAATTTAAGGACAAGAAATTTTCTCCGCTTGAAATTCAGAAAAGTTTTGACGAGCTTATTAAAAATCTTGGTGGCGTAAAAATAAATACAGGCGAACCTTTACGTGACGGCGAAGAAGAACGTATAAAAAAGACAGATCCTGAAGCTTACAATTTGGGCTACATGCATTCTTGTAATAACTGGAAGAACGTAAACACCTACATTATCCGAACTGCTGAGAAAACTGTGTTTGTACAATACAACCTTGGGAAAGAACAAACCAGCATCACCGTTTTGGAAGCTAAACCTTTTGAAAATAAAATGTCGATTGTAGGCGAACAGCCAAAAGTAGATTCCGGAGACTCAAAGAAAAAGTAACTCTTTAAAATAATTTATAAAGAACCTCTGTAAATTTTGCAGAGGTTTTTTATGCACAATCCTTACAAATCCCGGTTAAAATACAGTTGACACTTTCCACTACATAGCCTTTTTCTAACGTAAACTGAACTTCATTTGGCAGACATTCTATCGTTTCGCATTTTGTGCATCGAAAATGAAAATGATAATCTGCCATTTTTTTTTCGTCACATTTGATGCAGACCGCAAAATATTGTTTACCGTCTTCTGCAACGATTCTATGAAGAATTCCGTCTTCACAGAACCGATTGAGAACACGGTAAATGGTTGCTCTGTCGATATCAATCTCAACTTTTTTCATGATAGCTTCCTGACTCATCGCTTTTCGGGAGCCTGCTAAAACATTCAAAACTGCCTCTTTTGTTGGGGTACTTCTTCTTATCATTTTTATTAATGCGATTATGTTGCAATAATAAAAATTTATTCTAACTTTGCCAAACTTTCAAGTTAAAACATTTTGATTAATTTTTAAAATCAGAAATTATGAACACCACAGAATACGAAGTAATCATCATCGGAGGAAGTTACTCCGGGCTTTCAGCAGCAATGGCTTTAGGTAGATCATTAAGAAAAACTTTAGTAATAGACAGTGGAAAACCCTGCAATGAGCAAACTCCACATTCTCATAACTTCCTGACACAAGATGGAAAATCACCCAAAGAAATCGCAGAAAGTGCGCAAAAGCAAGTAAATGAATATGAAACGGTTAATTTTCACAAAGGAAAAGCAACTGATGCCAAAAAATCTGAAAACGGTTTTGAAATCACTACAGAAAAAGGAGAAAAATTCTATTCAAAGAAATTGATTATTGCAACGGGACTTGTAGATGAGGTTCCTGACATCAAAGGTTTTAAAGAATCTTGGGGAATTTCTTTAATTCATTGCCCATATTGCCACGGTTACGAGTACAAAGGCAAGAAAACAGGAATTATTGCCAATGGTGATAAAGCGGTGCATATTTCTTCGCTTGTGAAAAACCTAACCGAAGATGTTACGATTCTAACAAAAGGAAAAGCCAACTTTACAGAAGAACAAATGGAAAAACTGAAACGAAACAATATTCAAATTATTGAACATGAAATTTCTGAATTGAAACACGATAACGGAATCGTTGAAAGCATTATTTTTTCAGATCAAACAGAAATGAAATTCGAAGCAGTTTACGGAGCTTTTCCTTTTCATCAGCATTCTGATATTCCGAAAAATTTAGGTTGTGAGTTTACAGAATTTGGTCATATTAAAACCGATCAGTTTCAGAAAACCAACATTCCGGGAGTTTTTGTGTGTGGCGACAATTCTTCAATGATGCGTTCAGTTTCAAACGCAGTGATGACCGGAAATGTAGCCGGAGCCATGGTGAATATGGAGCTGGTGACGGATTGTTTTTAAGAAATAATAATACCTACGTAATTTGCCAGCTATAATTCAATCTATGTTTTTTCAGTAATTGTATGTGAATTTTTTCTGATTATTAAACTTAAACTGTTTTAACTTTCAAATATTCAAAAAAATTATTGTACTTTCAAAGTAAAATACATCATGAAAAATAACAGGCACATCGCTGCAATTTTATTATCAATTTTCACCTCATTACTTGTAGTTTCTTGCCAGACAAACGACCCTGAAGAAATTGAGTTATCAAATAATATACAGAATTTTGAAGCCTACTACTACTTATATATGCATTATCCTGATGGTGTTCTATCTGGTAGCAGCGTGATTGCAAACATTCAATATGATAATCAAAACCGACCTATAAAACGTATAGGTGGTCTTCTTCCTCTTCCTGGATCAACAGGCTTCAATTACATATTTTCTAATAATTATTATGAAGAGATTGTCTATGGAAATAATGAAATATCATTAACTGTAAAAGTTTCATTGTCCAATTTTTCAGATCAATTAAAAACTATTTTTAAAACAGAAAATGGCAAAATCGTCAAGAAAATAAACATTGATCCTTATGTAAATGACACTATAGAATACTATTATAATAATGATAGGATTATAAAATCTATAAGAAAGAAACAGCTTCCGGTATCTGACACTAAGTATTATTATAATTCAGTTGGAAATATTGACAGTATTGTAAGCAGACCTCTTAGTTATAACACTGTAAGTCAGACTTGGCAAGTTAACTTATCAAATAAAATCAAAACTGTACAAACTTTTAAAGATTACGACAATTCTCCAAATCCTACAAAAAAATTGATGATGTTTGAAGAGATATTTTACAGATCACTTTCTGAAAATAATTACAGATCTTATGAAAGTAAATCTTATGATGTAAACGGAAATGTATATGGTCTTTCTACACAGAATTGGACTTTCAATTATATTAACAATCAAATAAAATTTGCCAATTGAAGCTTTAAAAAATTTTGATTTATCGTAATTTAAAAAATATTTTTTTTTATTGTTTGTGAAACCTCATCATCAGACCCTTCTTGCGGAGGTTGTGGTGGAGATTAATTTAATTTTTAATATATATGAAAAAGACAGTTCCATTATACTATATGGCATTATCATTAGCAATATTTTCCTGTAAATCGGAGAATAAAGAAAACGAACAACAAATAACAGATACGGAACAAATCACTCAGCCGAAAACTGAAAAACCAGCCGACAAAAAGGAAATTCAGGAAATCTATTTATCAGAATACAGCAAACTTACGCCGATTGAATTGAAGGAAGCTAAAAGTAAAGATGTTTTCAAAAAGTACGGAACAGAATTTAGCGGAAACTGTTATGCATGTGATTTAGCAATATTTAAACTCAACAAGAAAAATTTTGATATTGTAAATGTTTGTGATGATAATGATTTTCAAAGATTCGAAGACTTTAAATATGAAAAATCTGGCAATATCTTGAAAATCACAACCTCAGAAACAACTTTTATCTTTACTAAAGTTGAAAACGAACCTATTTATCAACTGACATTTGAAGGTAAAAAACCTGACTTTAAAAATAAAAGAATTTCACAATTCTACACTCCTGAAACTTTGATTGAAAAATTTGAAGAACATGATTGTGGAGATTTCCAAGGTTGAAAAACATGAATCAAATTCTTAAAACCCATATCCGGAAAACAGTTGATCTTCAAGAAATAGAATTGGAAAAAGCCTGTTCTTTTTTTGAAGAACAACATTTCAAAAAACGTGAAATGATCATTAATGCGAATGATCAGGTAAAGCATGTGTATTTCATTGTTTCCGGGCTTTTGAAACTTTTTTATACCGACAGTGATGCAAAAGAGCACATTATTTCATTTTCTATGGAAGATTGGTGGGAAAGTGATTATGCTGCATTTTATACCCAAACAAAAGCAACTCAGTCATTACAATGCCTGGAAGACACTGTAGTTTTAAAACTTTCATTTGATAATTATCAACAACTATTGACTGAAGTTCCTAAAATGACCGATTTCTTTCTTAAAAAAGCTATTGGAGGACATATTACTAGCCAAAGAAGAATACTTTCACTAATGACGATGAGTGCAAAGGAACGCTACGAACAGTTTCTGAAATACTATCCTTCCCTTTTGCAGAGAATACCAAAAATAGTCTTAGCTTCTTATCTTGGGGTTTCACGCGAAACACTGAGCCGCTTTTTTGAGTCAAAATAATTTGTGACACACGTCACACAATAACATTCCCTAATCTGCCGAACTTTGTTCCATTGTTTAACTAAAATATTTCAACATGGAAAAAAGAATCATTAACCCGTGGGCATGGCAGAACGAAAGAAACTATGCACAAGCTGTGGAAGTTAAAAATGTTCAAAGCACGCTTTACGTTTCGGGGCAAACTGCGATCGACGACAACGGAATTACAAGCGATGCCGACATGAGAACGCAGATAAGTAAGACATTCGAAAATCTTGAAAAAGTAATTCTACAGGCAGATTTTGAACTTAAAAACATTGTTCGTCTCAATGTTTATACGACAGACCATCCCGCCTTTTTTGAAAATTTTGATATCTGGCAAAGCTGGATTACAAAACATGGCATTCAGCAGGCAAGTAATGTTATTGAAGTAAAAACATTATTTGAAACGTTGAAAGTGGAAATGGAGGCTACTGTTGTAAAGTAATTTTCTAAAAGAGATTCTAAAGCATCGTCAGTTCGAATAGCGAAGCGTATTGAGAACTTTTATCTTAAACACTTAAATTAATTCCAAGAATAAGTTTTGGCTAAAGCCAAATTTGAAATCTTAATTGTGGTCGGGCTAAAGCCCGACCCTATTGATAAAAATCTATTCTCAGTTGATTAAAATGGTTTCCCGTAATTTAATGTATTAAAATGTATTTACTTTTGATAACAATTAATAAATAATATGAATCAATTAACTCATCTATTAACCTACGCTTTGATTTTATCTTCTTTGAGTTGCAACAAAAAGCAAGAAACAGACGAAATCCCAAACGCTGATTCAGTTAAGATAATCAAACCTCAACAAGAAAAAACAACCACTAATCTTATGGATAAAAATCTCATTAAAAAAATTGACTCTAAACAAGAAATAAGAAATGATGGCGATTACAATCAAATGACTCTTTTTGAGGTTAAAGAAGATATCAGTTTAGAGCAAATAAAAAGTTATTGTTCATCTGTTAAACCTAATTACAACAATGGATACTTTCAGATTCTTGTATTTTTCATAAAACCGAATAGTGCAAGATTCCCAGATAATCCTTTAACTGCATTGCATAATGATGAGAAGGATTCAAAAAATATAAAAGCTGTTTATACAATCAATAATATAAACGGTTATAGTAAACTTGATTATTATGAGAATAATAGTTTTGAAAGTTTAGCTCAATCAATTGAAATTCAGTAATTTTTATTTTTTTTAATCTAAAAACTTGTAATGATAAACTCTACTGGGAAAAATCATGCATTCAATACGAAATAAAAACAGCGCGCTCTTCGAGCGCGCTGTTCATTTATATAAAGTTTAAATTAAAACTTCAAATCACCATTTACTTCTCTTACCGCTTGTGCAGCTTCAGCAAATTTAGCTTTCTCTTCTTCAGTTAAAGTAATGTTTACGATGCTTTCAACACCGTTTTTCCCGATAATTGCAGGAACACCTAAACAGATATCGCTTTCGCCATATTCTCCGTCAAGCATTAATGAACAAGGGATCATTTTCTTTTGGTCACAAGCGATTGCCTGAACCATTACAGAAACTGCTGCACCCGGTGCATACCAGGCTGAAGTACCTAATAATTTAGTTAATGTAGCACCACCAACTTTAGTTTCTTCAATTACATATTTTTGTTTTGCTTCGTCAAGGAACTCAGTTACAGGAACTCCGTTTCTTGTCGCTTTGCTCAATAAAGGAAGCATTCCTGTATCACTGTGAGCAGCGATTACCATACCGTCTACATCAGAGATTGGAGCTTCTAAAGCTTCAGCCAATCTATATTTGAATCTTGCAGAATCTAAAGCACCACCCATACCGATGATCTTGTGCTTAGGAAGACCTGAAGTTTTGTGTACCAAATAAGCCATTGTATCCATTGGGTTAGAAACCACGATGATAATTACTTCAGGAGAATTTTTTACTAAGTTTTCAGTAACTTCTTTTACGATTCCCGCATTGATACCGATTAATTCTTCTCTTGTCATTCCCGGTTTTCTTGGGATACCAGAAGTAATTACTGCTACATGAGAACCTGCTGTTTTGCTGTAATCTCCTGTTGTACCGGTAATTTTTGTATCAAATCCGTTCAGAGATGCAGTCTGCATCAAGTCCATTGCTTTTCCTTCAGCAAAACCTTCTTTGATATCTACTAAAACTACTTCTGAACAGAAGTCTTTCATTGCGATGTATTCTGCACAACTTGCACCTACAGCGCCTGCACCTACTACAGTTACTTTCATAATATATTGATTTATTGTTTTTAATTGGCATTATGGAACTTTACAGTTTCATAATATTTTTTATTATTTATTTTGTTAGTTTAATTTTTGCTTCCCAAATGTACAAATTCCCGAAAAATTGAGCAATCTTTCGGGAATTTTAATTATTATTTAAGGAAATTAATTAACGTTTAGTAAAAACGTATATAATTTTTTGGCTCCGGATAATACGTCATTGTAGTTTTCTTCGGTAACTTCAGTATCCAGAACTTCTTTAAAGTTTTTCCACATCGGGCCTGTATTTTCCTGATAACACCCGAAAAAGTTGAAAGTTACCTCATCAAATCCTTCAGTTTTAGAAAGCTGTTTTGCAATCACATTTCCACCCAAAGTAGATCCTTCAATTACATACATTGCTCCTAAAGCTTCATGCTCATTGGTAAAATCAAGCGTATGAGTTGGCATCTGATTTTCTAAATCCAGACTTGCCAGATCTTTTTCAATTAATGGAAGTTTTATTCTTTTGTTTAACTGAAGTTTTTCAGAAAAATTTTCAGAAAGATTATTAAATATTTTGTCTTCGCTGTGAAGAAGCATCAAATAATTGGTATTGATAATTTTTTTATAATCTTCTAAGCTGAAAGTTTTATTAAAAATTTTCTCAGAATTAAAAAGCTTTTCAGCTGCATCGTGATACTCCGCTGTATTTTGTTTTAGATATTCAGATACCATATTTTTGTTTTAAAGTTTCACAAATTTAGGTTTTTGAAACGTTAAAATAAAGCAAGTACCATCTTTAGTGCTTTCATAATCTACATTTCCGCCGAGTCTGTTCATTATCCTGTGAACGATCGAAAGGCCTACTCCATTTCCTTTGAACTTTTTGGCATTATCCATACGGTTGAAAATTTTGAACATTTTATGTTTATTTTCTTCCGGAATTCCGATGCCGTTGTCTTTTATACGGTAGATAATTTTATCGCCGGCTTCGGTGCCTTCTATTTCGATAATAGGCTGTTCCTGATCCGATGAATATTTTACGGCATTATTGATGATATTCAAAAATACCTGATGTAGCATTGTTTTATCAGCCAGAACTTCCGGGCATTCTTTAATTACCACCATACTTTTCCGGCTGTCGTACATAATCTTTGCATTTTCCGTAATTTTCTGAATGGTCTGATTGGTTTCGATGGTCTCAAGCTTTATTTCGCTGTGTTTTGCACGACTCAGCTGAAGCACATTCTGCATCATCTCTGCCATATTATCGATCTCACCAATGATAGATTTTATTTTATTTTTATCTTTCTCATCTATATCTCCCAAGCTGTTGAGCAGCATCTGCGCATTGAGTTTCATCACAGTAAGCGGAGTTCCCAAATCGTGTGAAATGGTGTACGAAAAACTGTCTAGTTCTTCATTCACTTTTTTCAGCTGATCATTTAGCTTTTTTATGGTAATATACTGTTTGTGAGAAGTTTCAAAAATAAGATCCCGAATAAGATGTACAGCAATTTGGTTTTTGGAACTCCATCTTTTTGATTTTCCTTTTATATTTTCAATAAAAACCTTAAAAGATTCTCTTGGCGAAACCGTTGTCATCTCTTCCCCGTTTTTTGAGAAAGTATTAACCTTTTTTTCGGGATTTCCTGCCCAGCTGATGTGTTCATCAAACTCTTTTCTGAACCAGATTAAAATCTCTTTTTTACTCCTTTCAATAAAATATATAATAATTCCTGCTGTATCAGAATTCAGGCCCAGCTCTTCGCCGTAATCTTTCAGAAAACGATTGCTTATAAAAACATTGTCTGAAGTATTTTCATAGGCCCATCCTACAATTCTGTTGATGATTTCCCGATCTGGTGCAGCTCCGTCGGTTACAATATCATTATCTGAAATAATTGCCAATCCGTCAGCTTTTGGCATAAGTCTAAGCTGCGATTTATTAAAATCCAAAGAATCGAATAAAGTACCGTGTTCCAAAAATTCAGATTTTAGAGCAGATAATCTTTCGTTCAGATCTATTCTATATTCTAATTCTTTTTTAGATTTAAAAGACGAATAAGCGTTAGATGCCAAAACAGTGAAAATGCCTGCCTGCACACGATCTTCGAGATCGATATGTTTCGGTTCAGAATTTTGGCAGGTCACCAATCCCCACAATTGATCATCAATGATAATCGAAATGCTGAAACTTGATGAAGCTCCTGAATTTTTTATGTATTGCCCATGTATAGGAGACATTGCTCTGCAAGCTGCAAAGGTAAGATCTATATTTCTTTCTTCGCGACTGAGAATACGAACAGGCTCGGTATGAACATTAGAAAATATTCTTTTTCTTTTCTTTTTGTAAAGTTCACGGGCTTGTCTCGGAATGTCGTGTTCGGGATAATGAAGTCCTAAATAGCTTTCCAGATGACTGTTTGTTTTTTCTGAAATTACTTTTCCGGAACCGTCATTCATAAATTTATAGACCATGATCCGGTCATAATTTATAATATTGAAAATCGTATTGAGCAGTTGATCCCAAATCCCCTGTTCGTTATCAATGATATAAAAATTATCATATTTATTGGTAATACGCTTAAGAGGGTTTTCAATAACCGCCTCAAACTCCAGAAAAATATAATCATTTGCTCTGAAAACCGAAAAGTGATATTGTTTGTCGTTGATTACAATTTTGTCGAAATAAGTTTCATTTTCTCTTTTTGAAAGAAATCCTGCATCTTTAAAAATATCAGAATCGATCACGGTTTGAAAAACCTCAGGAAACTGCGAAAGTTTTTTTCCAAAAAGATCTTCACTGCGTTCTACTTTGAAAACATCTGCGATATTTTCGCTGAAGAAGGTAATGGTAAGGGAAGTTGTCTCGATGCCAATTAAATATCCAAAACTTTGTATATAGCCAGGAATATGAATGGGCTCATCATGACATTCAACAAAATTCATAATATGCTAATAAAGATCAAAGATAACTAAATAATATCCTATATAACATCGGTGTGGTATGTAAGGTTAAACTTCTCCTTAATAATTAACAAGAATTATGATTTATTAAAATAAAAATAGAATTTAATTAATTAAAATCTAATCATAACTCATAATTATTAGCAAATTTATTAACATTACAAAAATAATTTATAATATATATCATTTATTTCACCTCTTTTACTTCTGCCTTAGACCATTGGTTTTCAAGAGATCAACAGGTTTTTATCTTAAGGAATCGAGCATCTCAATTTGTGAAATATTTCTTCAGACAGACTAAAATTTTCTATCGGAACAATTGTCGGAGATTGTACATCATTTGCTAGCTTTTACGGAAAAGAGGATTCCAATTACTATCATTATTGATGTTTAATGTTCAATAATTCCGTAGCGAATTTCCGGTTCAAAAAAACTCCATTGTTTTTACAGGACGGCAAAGTTGGTCCCGAATTTTTCATTAACTAGTCGAAATTTATCTTAAGTAATCTCTATACTTCTTTATCAAAATAAAGCATATAAAATTTCCCTTTTTCATCCTGCCCTTGCTCAAGCATTTTTCGATCCCCATGAATGTAGATGTGAAAATTTTTATCTAATTTAATTATACTTTTAAAATGTCGCTGCGTCTTTTTCACCGCCGCTTCACTGATCGGGAATTCTTCAGCAATATTGATCTGCATTTCCTGTTCGTAATCGGTTTTATAATTGTTAAAACTTTCGATTACATGCTCGTCTTTTAAGACTTCAGCAGCAAACTCATCCAGCTTAAATTCTTCTTTCTCCTTGAAAAAATTAATAGACTGGTTCAAAAAGTCAGCCTGATCTGCTCTTGAAACTTCAAATTCCTGAGGAAGCTGTTTTGTGATATAGTCTTTGTAAACCATTAAAGCTTCCTGCGTGTGGAAATACTCATCATCACGCTGTTTTACCTTTAAGAAATCTTCAAACCAGTAATACATATCTCCGTTTTTGTTGTTATCAACCACGGAAAGTACATATCCACTTTCTTTATTGTTATTATAAATTAAAGCGGCTTTATCAATTTTAGACAAACTGATTCCCTGATCTTTTTCTATCTCAAAAGTTTCATTTTTGGGGAATATTTTTAAGAAAGAATCTCTTTTTTCGGTTTTAAAAATTCCGATTTTATCTACTCTTTCCTCGCTTTCTCTTTCGTCTTCAAAGAAAACGATAAACAATTCTCCGCCCTGAACTCTCGGATTTTCTGCAGCTTCGAAAAGATGCTTAGCAATATTTTCTGCCTCCCAAAGAAACTTGGCTTTATCATCAAAAATCTCAGACACGGAACTAAAAACCGGATTGTTTACCAAATAAGAATCGCTGTAGAATTGGTAGGTTTCTTCAGTTTTAAAAGAACCTAAAAAATAATTCTCAAGCAGCTCTATCGTACCTTCATCGAGCTGAAGCTCTTCTTGTGAAAGTATAAGTGATTCTCCATTGATTTTATTTCCGACTCTGTGGACTACTATTTTTGTAAACATCTCTGATTTTTATGGACTGCAAATATATTTATTCTCAAAATTAAAACGGAATAAATCTCTCTTTTCTTTAATTCTGAAAAATAAAATTACGACTCGTTATGCTATAACATTTGACTTCATCGAATATTCGATTTCATTTAGCAAAAAAATACAAAAACATAAATGATCAGTCAATTGAAAATCTATGGAAATACAGAATGGATAAATTATATAAAAATTTAAAATAAATTTCAGCATCATCATTTAAATGATTCATTACAAAACAATAAAAACCAATCTCAATTAATTACATTAAAAATCAACTCGTTACATTTTTAATCACTAAACAAAGAAATAAAAAACACATGAAACAAGCATCAATAAATGATTTGTTAATAGATAAACATTAAAATAAAATTCATACAAAAAGCAATTTTTTAATATTACACCGAAGAAATTGGTACAGTTTTGGCTAATACAAGAATGTTTTGAAAAATATTTAAAATGAAAAATATTGAGAAGAAAGTAATTAATGAAGATGGAGCAATTGAGCATTTAAAAGTATTCTATCCTACATTACAACAAGAAATAGTGCAACTTTCAGCACAGAATAATTTTGCAGGAGCAATTCAGGCAACTATTAATCATATGAAAAACCTTTTGCAGGAATCGAAGATTAATATTGTAAACCACAACATCAAAATGATGGGCTGGCTATATATAAACGGGACACAAACCGTAAAACAAATTATTGAGAATCTTTTCGTAAGATCTTTCACAAGCTTTAAAAAGCAAACCGACACTCACCAATGGAATATATTATATCAATATATGCCGGTAAGCTTTCAAAGAATTTATGTAAAGCAGGTAAAAATGGATGAAATCCTATTCAAGAGACACTAAATCACATCATATATCACGAAAAATCCCGGGGCACATTGCTTCGGGATTTTCTATTTTCATGAAATTGATACTGATGATATCCATATTCAATAAAGCTTACGAATATCATCAACTTATATTAATTATACCTTTTAAGGATTCTGATCATATCCTGCAACCTGAATCTGAGACAAAGGAATCTGATACAGATAATCGTTGGTAGTAATGGTAAAATTATAATTAAGCTGTGCTGCAGCTTGATTGATAACCGATACTCCGGCATTCCAGCGTACCAAATCATGCCAATAAACACCTTCTCCGGCAAACTCTACTCTTCTCTCTTTGCGAAGCGCAGTTGTAAAATCGTTAGCTGATATCGATGTGGAAACCCCAGCAAGGCCTGCTCTCTGGCGGATTCTGTTTAAATGCGGAACTGCTGCAGCTGTATTTCCCTGACTGTTCAAAATCTCAGCATACATCAACAGAACGTCTGCATAACGTATAATCGGGAAGTTGATTGGCCAGTCGTAACGATTGGTCAAAACAATTCCTTTTTCACGGAATTTTACGAAAAATTTAGCCTGATCCGGCTGTCCGTTTTGTGCGATGAAGCTTGTTTTAATCGTTAACGGAAGTCTTAAATCTCCTGGCTCGTACGTGTCTATTAATGATTGTGAAACCCCTAATTCTGCAGAACTGAATAAGCTGCTTTGCGGATTGTAATAAGGATCAGCCACTCCGAAATTAGGCGAAACATAACTCGGCAAGTACGAACCTTGTGACAAACCGCCGCTGATGTGCTGAATTTCGAAAATATGGTATTTATTGTCATTAGCACTTTTAAATAAATCTGCATAATTCGGAGCAAATGTAACAAACTGACCTTCTCCCTGAATCACTGTAAATAAATGATCTTTCGCTTTTGCTACATACGCACCGTTATTGAGCGGATAACCGGAACCTGTAAGATAAATTCTCCCTAACATTGCATGAGCCGCCGATTTTGTTATTCTTCCTTTATTAGCCGCATCGTAGACATTTTTTAGACCTCCAATAGATGATTCAATTTCTGAAGTAATAAAATTATAAAGCGTTGCCAAATCTGTTCTTTGAATGGTAGCCGCCTCTTCCGGGCTTACCGGATGATCGACTAAAGGGACTTTCCCAAAACTGCGCATCAGCTCAAAATAAGCGTACGCTCTCAGAAAACGAGCTTCAGAACGATATTGTTCTTTTGTTGCAGGATCTGCAAAAGGCACTGCATCTATTCTCGATAAAAGCATGTTGGCATACGAAATCTGTTGATAGGCATCTTCCCAAAGAATTTCCATCTCTTCGGTGGAAGAAGTATCCTGAAAACGATTGATGGCGTAGTAATCTCTATTTCCGTTTTGAGAAATTGCATTAAAATTATTAGAACGGACTTCTGATGCTAATAAATAAAAATTAACATCATACCCGCCTCTTGATGAGGCATTAATCATTGCAGAATATACTCCCGACAATGCCTGCTGAATTTGTAATTCTGTGGTGTAAAAAGAGTTTTGAGTAATATTATTTTCCGGCTCGAGCCTTAGATCATCTTCACAGCTAACCGTTCCTAATGCTAAGGCTCCAAAAATTAAGGCTTTACCTAAAGTTCTGACGTTAAATTGTAGAAAGGGTGTATTTTTTTTATAAGTAATTTTCATTTTTTTAAATTTAGAAGTTAAAGTTTAAGCCCATCATATATACTTTCGCATTAGGATATGCTCCGTAATCCGTACCGTCTGACTGTACAGATTCTGGGTTGTAACCACCATAATAATGGTCTTTTCTCCAAACATTTTCTAAACTGACATAAACTCTCAGATTAGAAATTTTTAATTTTTGGGCTAATTCCTCCTCAAAATTATATCCTAAGGTAACGTTCTTTAATTGGATGTAAGTGGCATCATACAACCATCTTGTATCTAAAAGACTTCCTGTAGTACCATCTAATCTTGGTGTTTTTCCGTCTCCCGGATCTGCATCAGAACGCCAACGATTTGCCCAGTTTCCCATCACGTTTGTCGTAGTTCCCATTCCCGTACGATCGATTGCACGTCCAAGTAATGCATAACTATATCCTCCTTTCTGACCTTGAAAAAACACAGAAAGATCAAAGTTTTTGTAAGAAAATGTATTGGTAAAACCCCAATAATAATCAGGAGTAGGGCTTCCGATGATATGACGGTCGTTTTCGTCAATTTTTCCATCCCCATTAAAATCTTTGTATTTAACGTCTCCGGCAATAGCACCATTTGTTTTTGCCACACCTGTATTATTGATATCTGCTGTTGACAAAACACCAATCGCTTCGTACAAATAAAATGAATTGAGCTCTTCGCCTACTTTAATAATATTGGTACTGCTGCTAAAACCTGTATAAATAGGCGCATTGTCGCTTCCCAACTGCAAAACTTTATTATTATTGAATGCAATATTCGCAGAAGTGTTCCATTTGAATGCTCCCGTTAAATTTTTTGTGCTAAGATCGAATTCTAAACCTTTATTTTGAACTGAGCCTACATTCTTCCACATGATATTATAACCGGTTACGTAAGGAATTGGTTGCTGCAAAAGAAGATCATTGGTCTTTTTGACGTAATAATCTACAGTAAAATCTATTCTGTTGAATAATCCTAATTCAAAACCAAAATCTGAAGACTGTGTTTTCTCCCACGTCAAATTCGGATTTCTAATCGTACTTGGCACTAAACCGTTTGACAAGCCTCCGCCAAATGAATAATTACCTCCGGCTAAAGTTCCAAAAGCCCGGTAATCTCCAATGTTATTATTCCCGTTTTCTCCCCAGCTATATCTTAGTTTCAAGTTGCTCAGCCAGGATTTATCCTTAAGAAATTCTTCTTCATCCATTTTCCAAGCTCCACCAAATGCTGCAAAAGTTCCGTAAAGATTATCCCAACCAAATCTGGAAGAACCATCTCTACGTATACTTGCAAATAGCATATATTTCTTTTGGTAATCATAGTTTACACGACCAAATAATGAAATCAGCATCTGTTCTGACGCCGTATATTCTGAATTTAATACCGATGCAGACTGAGTGAAATTAAACGTTTTCAAATCATCATTAGCGAAACCTTTGTTACGGTTGTATTGCGAAGTCATTCTGTAATTTTCTGCACTATAACCAGCAAGAGCGGCGATACTATGACTTCCGAAGGTCTTTTTATAATTTAATAAAGCTTCACCTAAATATCGGTTATAATTAACCGTTCTTCTGCTGGCAATACTTACCTGTCCCGGAATATTTGTAACTAAATTGAAGGTTGGTATGTAACCGGTATTGATGTTATAGTTATTAGTAGCACCTCCTGAAATTTTAAAATTTAATCCCGGTAAAATATCATAAGACATATACATGCTAGACAATAACCTGAATTCATTGGTATCATTGGTTGTGTTTTCTAAAGTTCCAATCGGGCTTACTGTAGAACCCGCCCATCTGTATCTTGTATTTTTCCAGAAATTGGTATAAAGACCGGCTGATAATTCTGCTACTGGAACCATAGAAAGCATTTTGTGAGCTTCATTGTCTTTCCCGTCTACCGCAGCGCCGTAACTTTGAGAATAACTTGGGCGTAAGGTAATTCCGGCCTTCCATTTATCAGAAATATTTACATCAATAACTGCACTCAAATTAAATCTGTTAAAACCTGTATTAAGCGCCATACCTTCCTGATCAAAATACGCAGCCGAAATCGCATATTTTACATTCTGGCTTCCCCCTCTCACCGATAGCTGATAATTCTGAATGGCTGCCGGGCGATAAAACGCATCCTGCCAGTCGATATTTGCTACCTGATTGGTTCCCCATCTTGGGTCGACCATATAGGTGATATTTGCCAGATTATAATCAGTAGTATTTGCCAGATTAAAATAATTTGCTCTTACTGCATAGCTGTCAGAAGCTGAATTCCCCGGAGATAAAGCAACCCATCTTTTATTAATAGACTCGGTTGCATAGTCAATCCATTCTGCGCTGTTCATGATATCAAGCTTTTTCTCGATGGTTTGAACACCATAATACTGAGAAAATGAGAATGATGGCTTTCCTGAAACTCCTTTTTTAGTTGTTACAATAACAATCCCATTAGAACCTCGTGATCCGTACATTGCTGTTGATGCAGCATCCTTTAGTACTTCAATCGATTGCACATCATCCGGAGAAACATTTGCCATATCCTCTACTACCATTCCATCAACTACATAAAGAGGAGAATTGCTTGCTGCGATAGAAGCTGAACCACGCACCCTGATTTCTAAAGGTTCTCCCGGTTTTCCTGAAGTAGCACGGGTTTTAACACCCGCAATCTGACCCGTTAATGCCTGATCAACTCGTGCAATAGGACGATCTTTGAAACTCGCCGTACTCACCTTTCCGACAGATCCGGTGACCTCTCCTTTTTTTTGTGTACCGTAAGCGATAACGACTACTTCCTCAATATCCTTCGTTTTATTACTGGATTTTGTACTATCCGAGGCCTTACCCGTGGTTTCTTTTTCCTGTGCGAAGATAAAACTTGTGGTACTTAGTAAAATACCAAGAGTTATTATAGATTTCTTCATTTTGTGGCTGGTGATTAATAATTATTACTTTTATACTTTCATTTAGATTAAACATGAGAAAAGTTAAATCTGAAAGACATGATATTTCTCATATTTTTATTTTTATAAAAGTATACTTATCGAAAATTTCAGCTATCCTGCTGTTACCTGCCCAAATCTCATCTTATAGAAATACACACAAATCACTCATTATCAACAACCTTATTTAATTAAAAAAAATTCAGGAATAGAAACAATTAAAAACAATTACTCAAATAAAGAAATATTTTAAGCGTATACTCGCCAATTTCACCGTCATAAACTTTGAATTTTCATTCTATATTATGATAAATTATTTTAGCGAGATCTCAATGTTGGCTTTGTTTTTGCCAAGCAAGATGTATGAAAACAATTTTTATCGTAGAAGATGAGACAGGCATCAGAGATGCATTACAATTGCTCCTGTCATTCGAAAATTATGACGTACGTTCATTTGCTACTGTTGATGCCTTCAACAATAGAGATCAATCGGTTGTTCCGGATGTTTTTATATTGGATGTAAGATTACCTGATGGTTCGGGTACCGATCTTTGCAATCAAATAAAAGAAGATGAAGCTACTTCAAAAATTCCGGTAATGATTATCAGTGCTCATGCAAAAGCTGAAAATGTAATCAATGCATGCAATGCTGATGAATTTATTTCTAAACCGTTTGACATCGATGATGTTCTTGTAAAAATTGAAAAACTAACTGCATAATATTTTAAAAACTATACTTTAAATAAAACACTCTGAAGCATCTGTTTCAGAGTGTTTTTTATTTAGAGTGAAAAATTTGAAATAGCTGCGTTATTTTTGAGAATATAGACAATATTTTCATTCAAAATCAATATTTTTCAATACTTTTGTGTTGCGCTTTAGGGGTATTCTGAAAAGAATTGAGAGAGTCCCTTTGAACCTGATACGGCTTACACCGACGTAGGGAAAAGCAATATGTCATCATCCAGATTTTGACTGTTGTTCCGGATTTTATCCTAAAGCTTTTATTGATAAAAATATTAGAATGGAAAACAATCTTTGGAACAGCATCCTTCACGTACGAAATACTTCTCCCCTTGTTCACAGTATCACCAATTATGTTGTGATGAACAACACTGCAAATGCGCTTTTGGCAATTGGCGCATCACCAATAATGGCTCATGCAAAATCTGAAGTAGAAGAAATGGTAAATATTTCTCACTCATTGGTCATTAATATTGGTACGCTTGATGAATATTGGGAAGAAGCAATGCTTTTGGCCGCAACAAAAGCTAATGAATTAAACAAACCTTGGATATTAGATCCTGTTGGAGCCGGAGCAACATCTTACCGTGATTCGGTTTTAAGTAAGATTCTTTCTTTAAATCCAACTGTAATCAGAGGAAATGCTTCTGAAATTATTGCCCTTTCAAAAGCCAGTAAAACGATCACAAAAGGAGTCGACAGCACTGCCAAAAGTAATGAAGCTGTAGAAGCTGCCAAAATATTGGTCAAAAATCACAAATCGACAGTTTGTATTTCAGGTGAAACCGATATTGTAATTAGTGATAATCAAGAAATCCATTTAAAAAACGGTCATCCCATGATGACCAAAGTTACCGGATTAGGCTGCACAGCAACTGCATTGATTGGTTCTTTTATCGGAGTTCTTGAAAACAAAACCGAAGCAGTCGTTGCAGCAATGAGTTTATTAGGAATAGTTGGAGAAATAGCAGCTCAACAAAGTGCAGGTCCCGGAAGTTTACAGCTCAACATCATTGATAAACTGTACAATATTACAGAAGAAGAATTTTCGGCTCATCTAAAAATGATAAAGCAATGATCTTAAAACCTTCATTTCCTTATCAGCTTTATTTGGTTATTTCTGAGAAAGATTGTTTGGGGAAAGATTTTCTTGAAGTTGCAGAAAAATCGATTTTGGGTGGCGTTGATATTATTCAGCTTCGTGAAAAAAATACCTCAACAGAAGATTTTCTTCGGAAAGCATTCACATTAAAAGAGATTACCTATAAATATAATATTCCACTCATTATTAATGACAATTTTGAGGTTGCTGAAAAAATTGGTTCGGCAGGAATTCATGTCGGGAATAACGATAAATCTCCGTCAAGCCTAAGAAATGAATTGTTTTTTAAAGATAAAATAATTGGATATTCTATTGAATATTTAAGCCAACTTGAAAATGTAAATACAGAATTGTCAGATTATCTTGGCATCAGTCCAATATTTAATACCGACACCAAAAAAGACACCGTGACAGAATGGGGATTGGAAGGTTTATCAAAAATAAGATCTCTTACAGACAAGCCACTCGTTGCCATCGGCAATATCAATTCTTCAAACGCGGCCTCCATTATAAAAGCAGGAGCAGATGCATTAGCTGTTGTATCTGCTATTTGCAGTGCCGAAAATCCTGAAAAAGCAGCTTTCGAAATTAAAAATAAAATATTGAAATGAAAAAATATTCTTATCCTACCGTTCTTACGATTGCAGGTTTTGACGGCAGTGGCGGCGCAGGAATACAGGCAGATATCAAAACATTTTCAGCTTTGGGATGTTATGCAACATCTGTACTTACTGCACTTCCGGTTCAAAATACAATGGGCGTAAGAAAAATATATCCTGTTTCGATGGAAGCTGTTGCAGATCAAATAGAAGCTGTACTCGACGACATTTTCCCTGATGCCATAAAAATTGGAATGGTACATACTTCTCAATTGGTTGAAACCATCGTAAATACTCTAGCTAAATATCCAAAAATTCCAATTGTATTTGATCCTGTTATGGTTGCTACAAGTGGACATCGATTGATTGAAGAAGAAACCATTCAAACAATCGTTGAAAAATTATTTCCTATCGCAGAAATTATTACACCGAATATGGATGAAGCTTCGATATTGGCAAAAATGGAAGTGAAAACTTTAGAAGATATGAAAATTGCGGGCGAAAAGATTTTAAGATCAGGCTGCAAAAACATCCTTCTCAAAGGAGGACATCAGGAATTACCTACCGTCACTTCATTATTTTTTGAAGAAAATGGTAAACAATCTACTTTTGAAACCATAAAATTTGAAACAAATAACACTCACGGTTCCGGCTGTACGCTTTCTTCGGCAATTGCTGCTTTTATAGCAAGAGGTGAAGAGTTGTCTAAGTCGGTTGAATTAGCGCAGGAATATGTTTTTGAAGCTATTAAAAACGGAAAAGATGTTGTCGTCGGAAAAGGAAATGGTCCTCTTAATCACTTTTTTAATCCCCATAAAATAATTAAAAATGAATTGGTCTGAATTAACCTGGAAACAAACTGAAGAACGGTATCAAGCTATTCTTACCATGCCTTTTGTTGCCCAATTGGCAGATGGAAGTCTTCCCAAAGAAAAATTTCAGTTTTACATGGCTCAGGATTCTTTATACCTCGAGCATTTCGGAAGAGCATTGGCGCTGATTGCAGCAAGAGCACATGATATTAGCAACACGTTACAATATCTGAAATATGCAGAAACTGCAATTATCGTCGAAAACGCACTTCATGAATCTTATTTTAAAGATTTTGGTTTAAAAGATAAGGGTAAAATGCAGTCTGTCTGTCATCATTATGTGCACTTTCTTAAAAGTACTGCTGCACTAGATTCCGTAGAAATAGCGATGGCAGCAGTATTACCATGTTTTTGGATTTATAAAAAAGTAGGTGACCACATTTACAATACCATAAAGTCTGAAAATAATCCTTATCAAAAATGGATTGAAACGTATGGCGGTGAAGAATTTGCAGAAGCCGTTCAACAGGCGATTAACATTTGTGATGAGGTGGCGGCTTCTACAACTCCTGCCATTAGAGAAAAAATGACAGAAGCATTTTTAACCTCATCCCGAATGGAATATTATTTTTGGGAAGCAGCGTATGATAATAAAGCCTGGATTTAAATAAGGGGATAAAGATTTCTGCATTAACTGTGAAAAAGCTGCTTATTGATTTTAAAATATTTTTATTTACCGCAAAAGCATCAAAAGAAATGATTGAAAAAAGAGAAATTCAAAAGCTTGCAAAACTAAGCATGATTAACATCTATTTTGTAAACTTTTGATTGCCTAAAACAATCTATCATCTTTTGTTTCTTTTGCGGTTACAATTATTATATATAAAAAAATAATTTACTCAGATTTACAGCGTTTACAAACAAATAAAAGCTGGGTTTTATTATTCATAAAAATTTGGAAATATGAGTGTGGTATCTATTGGCAATTCATTTATATTTACTGCACAAAAAACTATAATCCAAAAGAAATCGGGTGAATGGATAATTTATTAAATATTGTAACGGGCATCTCAATGTTCATTTCATTTTTTTTGGCGTTTTTTATGCTCATCGTTAAAACAAAGCACAAAATCAGCAATCGTCTCTTTGCTTTTTTTCTAACTATTTCCGCTGTCGATATTAGCGAATCATTTATTAGCCAAATTTCAGAAGGCCCTTCAAATCTGGGAATGTTAAGAACCACATTGGCTTTTTTGCAAATTCCAATTTTTTACCTTTATGTTTTATCGGTTTGTTATTCCGATTTTAAACTGAAACCCAAATACCTCATTCATTTACTCCCATTTTTAGTTTCAAATATTGCTCTTATTCCCCGATTTTACAGTGTAGATGTTGCTTCGAAGCTCGATTTCATCATCAATCGCCAAAATATGATAGAGTTGCAGTTAACTCATTGGTTGTTTCATCTTCAGGTTGTGGTTTATTTTACGGCAGTTTTTCTATTGTTGAGAAAAGCAAAAAAACTTTATCTGGAGAATAATTCAGGAGGAAATCTTAATGCTTACCAATGGTTGTTTCAGCTTACCGGGGTTTTGGCAGCTCTTTATGTAATTGTTATTTTCAAAAATATTTTCAAATTTTCTGATTATCCCTACATTTCTGATTGGATTAAGATAGGAATTCTCTTGTTGCAACCTTTTATCACTTGCTGGTACTTGTATAAAGCACTCAATAATCCTGGGCTATTCAGAAATATCGATTCAAAAATGAAGCTCGTTTCCGATTTTCCTTTGGAAGAAAAAACAATAAAACCGGAAATATTAAATGAAGATTTATTGAAGCTTAAAAAATACATGACTAATGAAAAACCTTTTCTTAATCCGGATTTAAAGATTCAGGATATTTCAAAAGAAATCAATGTTCCTGTTCGTGAGTTATCCGTTTTAATTAATCATCAATTGGGGCAGCATTTTTATGATTTCGTGAATACGTACCGAATTGAAAATGCAATGGAAATTCTGAAAGATTCATCAAAATCTAAGGTCACCATTCTTGAAATCTTATATGAAGTTGGTTTTAATTCGAAATCTTCATTTAATACAGCTTTTAAAAAACAAACCGGAAACACGCCAACCGCTTATCGTAAAGCGTTATAAAACAGTAGTTTGTAATTACTCGTACTTTCTAATTTATTACTCTTACCCATTTTTCTCTCGAAATAAGGCCGAATACATTTATTCGGTCGCATAAGATTCTGCACTTCCACATCTTTGTATCGAAATATTTATCAAACCTTAAATAACGATACAATGAAAACAATTTCTTACATCAGCTTTTTTCTATTATTCTTTGCAAGCTTTCAGATTTTTGCTCAGAAAAAAGATTATAGTTTTCTTACCGACAGTTTGAAAATTGAAGGAGAGTTAGAAAAGTACAAACTTCCCGGATTTAGTGTGGTTGTTTTTGAAAACTATAAGATTGTTTACTCTAAACAATTTGGTCAGAAGTCGGCAAATTCTCCAGAAAAGATAGACGAAAATACAGCATTTTCTACCGCATCTATTTCCAAACCAATCACTGCGCTTCTTTGTTTTATTTTAGAAGAAAAAGGTTTAATTAATCTAAATGAACCGATTGACAAATCTTTGAAAAGATGGCATTTACCAAAAAGTAAATTCACAGAAAACAATGTTCCGACTTGGAAACAGTTTCTAAATCATACGGCCGGAACTACCCAAAGCGGTTTTGAAGACCATTATGAAGGCGAGAAAATCCCAACGATAAAAGAAAGTCTTTTGGGGAAAATCCCGAGATACGATAGAGAAATTGAGTTTACTTTTGAGCCGGGAACCGATTGGCAATACAGCGGCGGTGGTTATACAATTATTCAAATGGCATTGGAAGATACTTTCAATAAACCGATTGCAGAGCTTGCAAAAGAATACATCTTTTCTCCGCTTGGATTAAAAAATACAACAATGATTCAACCAAATGAAAAAGGATTTCTGACGAATGTTGCATCAGTTCACGATAAAGATGGAAAAGTTATAAAAACCGGGTTGCCGATTACGCCACAAGTTGGCCCTTCAGGATTATGGTCTACCCCAACTGATTTGGCTAAAATTGCTATTGAGATGCAAAATGCTTTGCGCAATAAAAACAATAAAGTAATTTCTCACAATGTAGCAAAAAAAATGACCGAAGTAACCGCTTTAAAAAATGCAGTTAGCGGATGGAGTTACGGTTGGCAAAAATCTTTTGGATACAATAATTATGATTGGTTTGCCTGCAATGGCTCAAACACAGGAGTTGGCGGAAATGTGATGGGTACCATGAAAGATGGAAACGGCTTTGCCTTTCTTGCCAATGGTGAAAAACCCAATCGTTTTCCTGTGATGGGAGCAACGCAAAGAAAAATTCTTTCACTAATGAACTGGAATGGAAATTTCCACAATGAAAAAACTCAGGAAATACCCGCAAGTCTAAAAAAACAACTCATCGGAACCTATGATGACTTTCTTTACGGACAAGGAATAGAAACCAAAGTAGTAGAAAAAAACAATCGTCTTTACGTAGAATCTGAGATTTTGGAACATTTTAAAGGAAAAAATGATAACGAGTTGGTGTATCTAAAAAATGGATTATTCGAAATAACAGATTATCCAAACCTTTTAAAATTCGATTTTAAAGATGGAAAACCAAGTTCTGTTACTCTAAAAAGAGATGGTTTAACAGCCACAACTCAAATGATCAATAAAACAAATTAACCTTTAATATGAAAAAAAAAAAACGGATGTTTACAGTGATAAACATCCGTTTTAGTTATAAATATTTCTAAATTTTAAAACAGCAATCGCCTTATAATTAAATTATATCAAAAATCTTCAGAAATAATATGCTCTATACAATATTCTGCCAATGCAGTAATCGTTAAAAACGGATTAACACCAATCGTTCCGGGAATTAAAGATCCATCAATGATATAAAGATTTTCAGATCCTCTAAGTCTGCCCATCATATCTGTCGCCTTTCCCAATACGGCACCACCCAATGGATGATAACAAATATCTGCACCAAAACCATTATTGAAAAGTAAATGCGCTCTTGTTCCTCCGTTTACTTTATTCATTTTTTTTATAAAATATTCAGCATTCGTTCTTGCGAGCGCCACATTCTCTGCAGACCACTGTAAATCAATTTTTTTAGAAATCGGATTAAAGAACACAGAACCTTTTTTGGGCACCGGATTAATCATTAAATAAAGTGAAGTTGCTACATCCATTCCCATTGGAAGCGGTGCAATTTCCGAAAAAAACGGGTGTTCCTTATCATCCCAATTATCAATTCCACCAACGGGAATTGTAGAATGGTTTACGCCAGTTCCACCGGAAAATGTTTTGACAAAATTCCTGCCGGTCATGAAATTTCCATTATTGCCCCAATTTTGTCCTACTTCAGAATTTAGGGTTAATTTGTTATCATTTGATGATTTTAAAAGCAATTCTAAAGTTCCCATTGTACCAGCACATAAAAAGAGCTTCTTGCAAACAATCTGCTTTTTCGCCACCGTTTCGCCAATAGTATTTGTCTGGATAACTTCCAAAATGTAAGTATTATCTGAACCTTTTGTTATGCTTTCAACTTTATGCAGATCATGAATATGAACTTTACCTGTTTCCTGAGCTTTTTTAAGATAGGTTTTGTCTAAAGATTTTTTACCGTAATTGTTTCCGTAAATCACTTCACCAGCCAAAGCCGAACGCGGAACTTTATTTTCATATTCATCTTCCATATATTTAAAATCATAAACATTGGGAACACGAACGGTTTTAAACCCTGCTTTATGAGCTTCTTGTTCGCCGACTTTATTGAATTTATAAAAACTGCAGTTTTCTAGAAAACTTTCATCCGCAGAATTCACTTCAAGCTCCTTCTCCGCCAAAGGGAAATATTTTTTATAAAACTCTTCAGTATTCAGTTCTGGAAATACTTCGCCGAAATAATCTTTCTTGGGCAAGACAGCCATTCCTCCGTTAACAAGAGAACCGCCTCCAACTCCTCTTCCCATCCATATTTTGATATTGCTAAAATCCCATCGATCAAGAGTTCCTGTATATTTTTTGGTATTGAAAATATTAAAAAATGGGGCAATCGTTTTAGTTCTCAACCAAGCTGCAGATTTTCCGGGACTAATCATTGGAGAAAATTTTTCACCGGATTTTTCCCAATTAAGACCCATTTCAAGAATTGTTACTTCATGTCCGGACTCTGCCAAACGCAAAGCAGCAACAGCTCCACCGTAACCGGAGCCAATAATAACATTGTCAATTTCTAAATTTTCTGTTTCGAATTTAGCTTCGTTTTCTTTTCCAAATAAAACTGAGGGAAAGCTTGAGAAGTACAATGCTCCAACTCCTAAAAGTGAATGTCTGAGAAATTCTTTACGGTTCATAAAATGGTCTTTTGGTTTATCATAATGTTAAAAGGAAGTTAGTTGTATCTTCAGCCATACTTCTTTTTGCAAAATCAAGACCACTCCGGGAAATTACTTATTTACCCTAAATATTTTAGTATTTAACACATAGAAAAACCGCTTTAGAAAATATCTAAAGCGGTTATAATATGTAGCGATTATTGCTAATCAATACTTATTTTACTTCTTCAAAAATAACAACCACTGTAAACCAACTAGTTATAATTTAAAGGTACAAATAAGATACTGATTTGTAAGTGTAATTTGAGAATATATATACTGAACATTAAACTTTCTATAATTTTCCATACTACATATTATAATTTAAAACATTGATAACCAAAGCTTTTATAGTTACAATTTATCAGATTTATTAACATCAGAACTGAGGTGTCCAAAATCAAGATCAAAAATATTATTTGGCCTTTGAAAAAAATTTGTTGTTTCTACACATTGCTTACTGGAAGTAATATTTTTTAAGAAACTATTTTCTAAAAAATCTAAAATGCAAGATTTAAATACCTGACAACTTCATCAATTGAAAATTCACCCCGTTTTCTTATATCCGTTAACCACCAAATTTTGGAAATAAAGTAGCTGTCTTCTCTGTTTCCTGCAAAATCTGATCCAGCGAAAAAGTCTTGAAAATAAAAGCGTTAAAATTTACGCATAGATAAAAATACTATTACACAAAAAAAACAGTTTATCAGTTCTCTTTGGTGTTTAATTTTAGTTTTAGAAATATTTTAAGTAACATTTCTGATAACAAAAAGTTCTTATTAAATATTCTTTGTATATAATAAAATTGACTAATAATTTGCACTTAACTATTAGTAATTCTATTGATCTCTTTTAAATAAGGTAGCCGAATGAAATTTTTATTGTAAAATATATTGTTATTTATAAGGTTGTAATACGTATCAAAATCTAATCCTAAAGCATTAATAATATCAAATTGCTGATTAATATATTCTCTTGATTCATTACTTAATAAATTGGCTTTGTGTGTTTCACTAACTTTAAATAATCTTTCCCAGTTTAATATTTCTTCATCTTTGTTTTCAAGTAAATATTTTATTGAAATATCATTGTTCGAAATATTTATTAAATCATCATTATTAATTTTCACAGAAACATCTATTAAATCATACTCATTTGAATATGGGAAAAAAGCTTTGTATTTTCTAATAGAAGTTCTTTTTACACCTAACTTAGTTTTAGTTCTAAAAAGAAAAAGTGTATCTTTTTGTGTTTTATATTTTGAATTACAGATATCACAAATAGGTATTAAATTTTTAAAATTAATCGAAGAGAAAGGATAATGGTTTATTGGAAAATAGTGATCTAAAGCTCCAACCGGTTTTTGATAAATATTTACCATCGTTCCAACTCCACAACAATGACAAACGGTTTCGGTCTCAACTATTAATTTATAAAATTCATTTTTCATACCGTATTTTGAATATACAGGTTGAAGATTTATTACATATTTATAAAGTCTACCAAATATTTTTTTTAATTCTATTGATAAGTTACTGTCAATTTTATAAATCTCTCTATATGTAATCGGAAATTCTTCTCCTATGCATAATAGTTCAATTTTATTATTCAAGTGTACAGCTTTTCTCAATAATTTCCTGTTATTTCTGCTTATACTTTTACATATATTGAAGATCTCTACCAAAGAATAATAAAGATGCTCCTTACTTATGTTTTCCAAAATATTTTTATATTTATCAATAAGTAAATCATTCGAATATGAATCATTATTTTCTAAAATATCATTATTAAAAATAACTTCTAAGAACAGATAGTTGATAAAAGATTGAAATTTAGATATTTGATGATATTTATATACTAAAGGTTTAAGCATTTTTAGAATTATATTTGTTTTTCATTTCATTGATAAATAGTAACTTTTCAACAGAATCTCCAACCTTTGCATTTAAAATTGATAGGGCATCATTATAGTTAAGGTCTTTAAAAAACTTTTCAAATTCTTTGATTTGATTATTTGAAAACTCCCCAATTGTTCTATTGCTTTCAAATATTTTAGAAGTGATTATACTGATAGAAGTTCCAAATGTATTAAATTGAGGTCGTATTGGATCTTCTCCTTTTTTAAAGATAATGACTTTATCTGGTAAACAATCAGAAATGATAAAAGGTGAATGTGAGGTAATTAAAATATCTTGCATCAAACTATTTGAATTACTTTTATCCAAACTATCTTTCAAAACACTTATAAATTCCGAACGCCATTGCGGATTAAAATGAGTTTCTGGTTCATCCAATAAGAATAAGGCACTCTTGTTTTGTAACATTAAACAGATACCCATTGTATGTAAAAATTGGTGTTCTCCATCTGAAAATGCTTTTAATAGCATTTTATCATTTGATTTTTCTTTTTTTAATTTAAACAAATTGAAATGAAAAACATGTTCAACTTCTTTTGGAGCTGGAATTTTGTACATTGCATATAAGCTATCGGAATTATAGATCTCTTTTTTTAACTTTTTATCTAAAATCCTTAAATTCAATAATGACAATACTTGAAATGCACGAAACAATTTTAAAGGATTATCAAAGTGTTTTTTGAACGCCTCTTTAGTTTTTGAATTGAAATAGAAATCTAAATATTCAAATTTTATATTTCCTTTGTCATCACCAGAGACTTCTCTTTCAACATAATTAACTGTAGCACATTTTCTTAATTTAACAATAGTATCTTCAACTTTTGGTAATAAATAATCAATCTCAGGTATTTCAGTGGGCTCATAAAGCCTATGATTATTTATTACTAATCGAAAGCTGTGCAATTTTTCAATTTCAAGCTGCTCTTTAATTCGGATAAGTGCATCTTCATTTTGGAGAAGAAAATTTGATAATAAAATTGCTTGACTAGAATGATAATCCATGTAAGTCAAACTGCTTTCTGGTTTTGTTTCTAGCTCATAATCTGCATTTTCTTTAATATGATATAAATACTCATCAAATTGTAAGAGCTTGGATTTTACAAATGGTAAACTTAAAATTTCATTTTCACCAGAAGAATAACCAATTACAAGCTCAGGCAAAAAGCTCCTAATAGAATTTGCGACTGGCTGAAATTTTAAATCTGCAAAACTTTCTTTTGTAATATTGATATATGGAGTATCTCCTTCTTCTTTTTTTAGGAATATTCGTTGATAATCTTCAAATGACTTTTTGTTTGAATCTCGAGGGATTATATAATATTCTAATTCGTAAGAATCTACTTCAGATTTTTTATTGTCAAAATCATTTTTTAAATAGTCAGAATAGTTTTCATTAAGGGTGCAACATTCTAAATGATAGAAAATATTTGCCAAAGCTTCCAAAACATTTGATTTACCACTTCCATTTAAGCCAGCAAAACAGAATGGGTGGAATTTCTCCCAGTTAACATTTGGCTTATCTTCTCTAAAGTTAATTTCAAAACCTTCAGGTAGGCTTCTAAATTTTTTATTAATTTTAAGTCGAACTAGCTTCATCTTACATCTATTTTTATGTCTTCTCCGTCAATTTTTTGTATTATAACTTCCTCATCTAATAAATCAAAAAGTTTTTCTTTTGCATTGTTATAGCTTAAAACGTCATTAAACTTATTTTCTGAAAACAAGTTGATCAAGTATTGTAATCGTTCTTTATTATTCTTTAAATCCTCAGTTGAATATTGTTTAATCAAATCTTCAAAAATTGACTTTTCATTAATTTCATTGTTTTCTCCAAATGCTTTAGACAATACAGATTGAAAAAGTTCCTCTAGAATCTCTATAGTTTGTTTTATTTTTGATTTTTGAAAATTCAAATCCAAATAAATTTTCTCAAATTCTTTTTGAGAGTTTAAATCTACCGGAATTGGAATTTCTATTTCTCTCAATTTTTGTAAACTAATTTCCTTAAAAGTTGAACCTTTAATATGTTTGTTTATTATAAATTTAAATCCTTCACTTTTTAAGAGACAAAGCAGATAATATTTATTAATTATTTTTTCATTTGCAGATATTAATGCTGTTCCTCTAGATAGATTAACACCTTTTAAATCATCACTAATCATAAAAACATCTCCAATAGTAGCTCTAATTGTAAAAATTACATCTCCCACATCGCATTTTGTTCGATTAAATTTTTCTGCTATTATAATACTTGTTTTTAATAACTTATCTAAGGACACTTCTCCATTTTTTATGTCACCAGATCTAATATACGGCACACCATCTTCTATATTTGGGCCTGCTTGAACAATACCATATGTAATAACTTTGTCTTTCTTTACAATCTCTTTTAATTTCTTTTTTGGATATTTTTTTTGATTATTAGCAACATCTCCAAACATTTTATAGAATGTTGATTCTATAAGATTTTCAAGAGTTAGAATTGTTTTAACTTTAAAATCTATTATGTTTTGGATTTGATCCAGCTGAGCAATTATGTTTCTTTGATTTTTTTGGTCTTTGGGAAAACTTATGACTATACTTCTTAGTGTTTTATTATTCAAGATTGAAATAATAGATTTATTTGCTTTGAAATTAAGTAACTGCTGATTTTTTACAATCCAATAATAAAATAAATCTGGTATAATAATTTTTTTATTAACCTTAATACCTGTGAGCTGTTGATTACAAGCCATTTTTTTACTTGTAATGCAAGCCTTCCCAATTTCTCCTATGGTACTAATTATAACTGTTTCTTCTTCAAAAGTGAATGCCTGCCTTTCAATTAGAGCAAGTTCAGAAATAGTTTTTTCAGTTATATCTAATTTCTTTTGACCTTTCAAATCAGATGTAGTAATCCAAGGTATATCACCATCAAAATAAAGTTTTTCTTTAGTTGAAGGGGTTTTGCCCGTTTTAATGGATAATGAAATATCACTTAGTTTATAACTTACAAAATCCATTATTTGAAGTCTTTAATTAAATTTTCTAATGCTAAGCTTGATTCATTGTTGAGTTTTTCTAATATTTCTATTAATTTTGAAGGCTCTTCGAAAATTTGTTTTTCAAATACATACTCTTTATATAAATTGTAGTTCAATTCTAGTCCATTTTCTATAATTTCAGAAATTGGTACAGAAAAATGAATTTTCTTTCTATCAGTCTGAGATTTTTTATTTCTATCTTTAAGTTCTTTCTTAATTATTGGAAGAGGAAAGTCTCCGTTGATTTTTTTTCGATTTGTATCTAATGTATAACCATCTGATTCCATACCATAAAACCAAACTTTTTTAGTATGAAAAATTTCACTTTCAAACTCTTTTTTAGTGAAAATTAAAATCGAGGTTTTGACTGCTGTATATGGATTAAATACTCCACTTGGTAGAGAAATTACAGCATGTAAATCACAATCCTTTAAAATTATTTCCCTTGTTTTTTTATAAGCTTTACCTGAATTAAAAAGTACTCCTTCTGGCACAATAACAGCTGCTTTGCCTTCTTTTTTAAGCATAAAAACAATTCTTTCTAAAAATAAAAGTTCCGTTTGAAGCGGTGTAGCTTTCTTGGCATCTTCTTTAATTGTATAAATTCGATTAAGATTTTTGCTTATGTTTTTACTGTTAACTTTAGCTGCAAATGGTGGGTTTGCTAATATATAAGAATAGATTTCTTTTCCTGGAATACTATTTTCAGTAATTATCTTAGACGCTTTTTTAGAGGATATATTTTTTGCTTTACCACTTAATACGGCTTCATTTAATTTCTCTAAAAATTTCTTCTCTTCGTATTCCTCATACGCACTAGACAAAGTATTTAGGTTGTTAACATTAGGTTTCATTACTCCATGCATCATTAAGTTCATCATCCCTATACGCACCATATTGTCTGAAATATCAAATCCTACAAAAGTATCTTCAATGAGTTTTTTTCTTTGTTCATTAGATAAATTCTCACCTGTTAGTGCTTTTTCAAGTTGATTATCTTCATCTAAAATTCTTTCATTTGAATTTTCTTTCAATATATATTGAAAAGCGCCTACTAAAAATCCTGACGATCCACTAGTCACATCACAAATTTTTGTATTTTCATCTTCAATTTTTGGATCTAATAGTTCTGTTATTAGTTGGATAATGTGTCTTGGAGTTCTAAATTGTCCATTTTTACCAGCTTCATTTGTTGCTTTTAATAAATATTCGAATACATCACCCTGAATATCTTGAAAATGCTGTCCTTGATTTTCTTCTTCCTCTATTTTAGCATAAATTTCATCTATAAATTGAATCGCATCTTCAATTAAAGAGGGTGTTTCTATTTCAAAATTTGCTTTTACTATAGCCATAGCAAATGGTTCGTCTTCATTTGCTAAATTCGTTTTTATATAATCAAAAACTTTATTAATCCTTATTTTTAAATCTGTTCCTTTTAATTGATGATAATTACTCCATTTAAATCCTTCATTAACTTCGGGATAAAAAACTTCTAATCTTTTCATAAAAAGTAAATATGAGATCTGTTCTATCGCCTTAATTGGATTTGACAATCCACCAGCCCAAAGCCTGTCCCAAAGAAGTTGAATTTTATTCTTAATTTCTGTTGTTAACATATTTTCCTTTTAGATATTTAAAGCTTTAAACCAATAGTCAAAAGCTTACTTATTACTCTTTTTTGTTTAGTTTCTTAGGGTTTTCAATTAACCAATTTTTAATTTCTAAAGGCTTTGAAATCGGTCAATGGTTGTTATTACTTTTATAATTGAATAAGTTCTTTCAAATAAGATATATTTTGCAATTAGCTCTTTTCATTACCAAAAAGAAAAAAAATGTTTTATTATTTCTGTTGGGTTATTTTTAGATTACAATATACTTGTGGTGCTAGTGGGTAAAAACGATTAGCTTATCACCCATAAGAAAATCCGTACTACTTCCGTTCTAAACAAATTCTCTCCAATACAATTACAATAATAAAAAAACCTTGCAATAAGAATAAAATCTAGACCCAAGGCCAAGAGATCAAAATTTTTAATTATCTCATATTAAGGTAATTCTAACAAAAGCGTTTATTTCAATAATAAATGAACAAATATACTTTTTTTTCAGTAGATAACAAAAACTATAAGTTATTGACATTCAGTAAATAAGTTGTTTTTATAGCTTGTATAAATGACTGATATTTAGTATATTAGATGATGTTTTCTAGGCGAGCTAGCGAGCTGTAACAATCAATTTACAAATATAATGATCAGATATTTAGTGGTTAGGGGAATCCATATTTTTACTAAATTTTAATACCGGTTTTTTAGACTATTGAATATGTCATTGACCTTTTTCCATCAACCAAAGCATTTGAAGTATAATTTTAAAAATTGCCATAAACTCTTAGTATCAAATATGGTCAAACTATTAGAATTATTCATAAAAATCACAACCTAATAGTATGCCTTAATATATTCATACGCTCTCTGAAATAGCACTTCATTTTTATGCAACTGATATTTCAATAACGCTTTTCTTAAAGACTTTTGAACTTCTCTTTCACCATTTGCAGTTGATTGCCATCCTGGAAAACGAACTAATCGCACAATATCATCAATATCTTTTACTATACGTTCCACAACCGCCGGTGTTTCATCTGTTTTAATTTCCATAAATAATTCTGTTAAGGCCGCTTGTGGAGTTTTAGATATTAATTCCTCTTCCAGTTCTTTTTCAGCTTGAACAGTGTCCTTTGCAAGTTTACAGAGTTCTTTTACAAACTCAATTGATGTAATCAATCCCTGTTCAGCTTTAGCACGAAGATCTTCTAAACGTTCGCTCAGTTTTCTAAATTTTGGATCATTTGGATGCTTTTTAAAACGCTTTGTCAGAATATCTTCAATTTTACGCGCTTCTTTAGGATCTGGATTATTAAAAATATTCTCAATAACATCAGCATCTAAAATAAATTCTTCCAATGTGTGAACTTCTCCCACAGTAATATTTTCGTGCATTAATCTGGTCGTTTCAGCTCCCAAAGTCAACCATAATAATTTTCCAGTGTGGTTGGACGGTGGTTTTACCGACGCATATACCTGCGATAGCCAACGATAATCTGCCTGATAAGGGTACAAAACTCGATCTGGTGACAAGGATTCCCAAACTTTCATCAGTAATTTATAATCTTTCGCGAAAGCATCTTTTAGTTCGTCTGTACTGATTTTATTTTGCGCAGCTTCTAATCCTTCAAACCCTTCAATCGTTCTATCAACCCCTTCAAAATGAAACAAAGCATTATCCATTAATGCAGGAAGTTTATCTTTTAATTCATTTAAGTTTGTAACGATGGATCGCATCGTTTTATCATCAAACTGCAATGCTTTTGCTGCGTCATCAAAAATTCCAAAGTAATCTACTATTCCTCCAAAATACTTATTTGGGTAAAGACGGTTGGTTCTGCATATTGCTTGCAAAAGCGTAACATCTTTTATGGACTTATCCAAATACAAAGTCTGTAAAATTGGTGCGTCAAAACCAGTCAAAAGTTTAGCCGTGACGATAATAAATTTCAAAGGGGAATTGGCGTCATTATAAGTGTCTACAATTTTTTCCTGTGCAGATTTATCTACAGCCCATTTGTCTTTGAAATCCTTAGGATCATTGGCAGTGGTTGAAATTACTACCTTGCTGGCTTCTTCCGGAAAATGTCTATCCAGTTCTTCTTTGTACTGCACACAAGCATAGCGATCCGGAGTTACAATCATTGCCTTGAAACCTTGAGGCTCTACTTTCTCCTTAAAATGTTTAGCAATATCTGTTACAATCTTCGCAACGCGTTCAGGCGCTTTTAAAAATGCCGACATTCTTGCCGATTTTTTGTTTAGTAAATCTGCATCTTCGTCGGTCAGTTCAGAAGAAGATTTTAATTGTTCGAATGCTTCATCTAACAATTCTTTATTAAGGTGTACGTCCAATAAACGCGGTTCAAAGTGTAATGGTAAAGTTGCTCCATCACGAATGGAATCCTGAAAAGTATATCGGGACAAATAGCCTCCTGCATCAGTTTCAGATCCAAACGCCCAAAATGTATTTTTATCTGCTCTGTTTACTGGCGTACCCGTCAATCCAAACAAAAATGCATTTGGCAATGCAGCACGCATCTGTCTTCCAAGGTCACCTTCCTGAGTTCTGTGTGCCTCATCTACTAGCACAATGATATTCTCGCGGGTATTCATATTGGGTTTGGCATCCCTGAATTTATGAATCATTGATACGATAATCTTTCTGGTGTCACGTTCCAACAGATTCTGCAGTTCGCCAATACTGTCAGTTGTTACAACATTTGCGATATCTGCAGCATTGAAGGTTCCCGAAATTTGCGTATCTAAATCAGTTCTGTCAACTAATATCAATACTGTCGGACTTTTTAATGCTGTTGTATTCCTTAATTTCTGAGCAGCATACACCATCAGAAATGATTTTCCCGAACCTTGAAAATGCCAGATCAAACCTTTTTTCACGTTGCCCTCCATTACGCGGTCAACAATTTTGTTAGCACCTTCGTACTGTTGAAAACGGGGCAAAACTTTGACCAACTGTTTCTTCTTATTCGTACTGAAAAGGCTGAAGTTTTTGAGAATATCCAATAAACGCTCTGGTTTCAAAAGATCGGTCATTTCAGTACCGATATCGTTTAATCCTAAATATTTTGCTACTTTGTCTTCGTCAAGATCCATTCGCCACGGTCCCCAAAACTGCAGGGGCGTACGGATTCCGCCATATCCGAAAGTTTTACCTTCCGTAGCAAAGTTTAAAATGTTAGGAACAAAAAGCTGAGGAACTGTATTTTCGTATATTTCTGTAATTTCGTGAGCGCCATCCAACCAGGTAATGGATGGTCGTATGGCAGTCTTTAGTTCTCCAATAACTACAGGAAGTCCATTAATGAAAAGTACAATGTCTGGAATCTTCGTTTCTCTCGCTTGTACGCGAAGCTGATTTGTTACAATAAATTCATTATTACCCAGATTTTCAAAATCAATCAAAGTGATGGGAATGTGTTGGTTATTCTCTCCAAAAGGCATTGACTCATCACCGCACATCCATTTCTGAAAAGCCTGGTTAGCTCTTACTAAACCTATTTGATTGACCGAAAGCAAAATGGCGCGCAGCTTATAAATCACTTCATCGGCTAATGAAGGATTTTCTGCGATAGCAGGATTTAGACGCTGTAATGCCTCACTAAGATTCTGCTCAAGCATTATCTCGCTGTTGCTACGCTTCAAATCCTGTGGCGCAAAATATTGCCAATCTTTACCATACGAAACAGGAGATTCTCTGACTATATTTTCACCACTCATTTTGTGACCAGACAATTTGCCGATTACATAGGCTTCTACTGTATTGCTTTCGTTGAATTTCATAGTTTAGTTTTTATCTTCTTTTCTTGGTTCTTGTCGTTTTTATTTTTTCTTTCTGTTTTACGCCATATTCTTCTCTGCATAATTTCAAAAATTCCGGTCTTAGGAGCATTCTTTCAATTACAGGAATTAGAGCTTCAGAATATTTGTGCGTGGGATTAGACTTTTTACCAAGACTTATTTCAGTGTGATATTTCTTGTTTCCTTTTATATTGAGTTTTGAAATAATGCACTGAATCTCGTATTGATTTAATTGTAATCTATCTTTTAAATCGTTAGATAAAAGAGGAAACAATATATCACTTTCCATTATTACAGACGGCTCTACCAAACCTTCAATATCTCCGATTAATCTTAAAGTTGGCAAACCTTCTTCGTCACTTTCTACAAACTTTCCTTTTTTGATAAAATTCAACTTATCTACAATTGATTTATCCAGTAGGATTTTGCCATTTCCTACACTTATTTCTCCTTTGTAGGTGTCGAAAAGGCTGACATTCTGTGGGCCAATCTGCGCAATTTTTTGAATATGTTGCATCCACATCATTTTTTCTTTTTCTTTCTCTTTTTCTAAAATTGTTCTCAGTTCCGAAAATTCTATTTCTTTAGTTTCTGCTCTATATCTGTAATAAATAGCTCCTTCGCGCAAGATTGAATCTTTATTTTTCTTACAGATAATTGGTTTGTTTTCTGCTTCTAAAACACTGATTTGTCCAAACTCCTTACCGTCAAATTCCAATATTTCTTGAGACCATAATATTTCTTGAGAAAAATACTCCCTGATAATTCTGTCAATTTTTCTCGGGTCAATCTCCTGCCTTTTTTACTAAAATACCAATCGGTAAATGTGGAGAATCCTGTATCCCGAAAATAATTTGACCACCTTTGTTATTGGCCATTCCAACCAATGACTTAGCATATTTTACCAGATTATCTCCACCCTGAAAAGATTGCTTGTATTCTAAATCAAAGGATTCCCTTCTTTTTACATAATTCCGTTTATCTAATTCAAAAGTAAAGATGGATTTCATATTAAAGTTTTAAAATCGTTTAAATATTCTACGTAAAATCTTCAATTTCACTAAGCTATCTATTCACATCAAATTTATAAGATTTATAATTATGTAAGTCGCATAAATAAAATCTTAAAAGATCTTTATCACCAAGGTCATTATTACACATTTCAAAGGATTCATTCATTTCTTTTATCAGAAAATCCAAATCATAATTTTCATTTCTTGACATCCAAACTATTGAATATCCTCGCTTACCAACCTCAACATTTTTTAGGTTTGCAATATCTGAACTATCTAAAGCTAACTTACTTGCTTCCTTTCGACCTTGCCTAATAAGTTTCAGTTCAAAATGCATTGCACAACCTTGATGATTAAATCCTTTACTCAATGCATAATCCCCAGTTCCGTGATTATCCCAAATTTCTTCATTTTCTACTACATTAACAGAATCTAGTATGGTTAGATCACGCATAAAAAACTTCTTTAAATTCGGTTCGATTCGCGGGTAATGCGTAACCTCGGTATGCACAGATAAAGTAGATTCTTGCATACCCTCAATATCTTTAACAAGTTCTAAAAACAACCAACATTTTAAATCACTTTCTGTTAAGATAAGTTTCGGATTTTCTTTGAATCTTCCGAAAACCTTCGCAAGCGCTTTCTCAGTTAACTGATGATACAATGCAATTTGGCCTTCATCATTCATATCTTAAAATATCTGATTAATCAACGACTTTTGTAATGCTTTTGAGGATTGAAGTTTGGATTTTAAATTCGAAATACTAGAATTCAAATTATTTAGAACATCTGTTAATTTATTTTGTTCTTCTAGTAATGGTAATCTAAACTTAATACTCAAAATATCATTCTTTAATATTCCCTTTATAGTAGTACCTCTCAAATATTTTTCAATTTGTTTCTGAAATTTTTCACCATTTAATATGTTAATTAAATAATCCAAATTCACCTTCTCCTTATTAATAAATAGCCCAAGAACATCCTGACTAAAAGATATATTAATTTTATTAATTGAAAATTTACCAACTCCTACTCTAATTCCTACAATTAAATTATTGGCTGGAAGTATTTTTGAATTTGATTCATTAATAGCTTTTGTAGATATAAGCTTTTCACCTTTGTACGTGTGAGTACTATAAATCTCTTTTGTTGTAATCCATTCAATAGTTCCATCTGTGTAAAAACTTTCATTTTTTGTATCAGGTGTTCCTCCTGTAAAACTATCAGTTATTAATTGTGACAAATCACTTAATTTACCACTCTTGCTAAAATCAATTATTTGAGCTGATTTTAATTTTTTCGTATTCTTCAATACCTCCAAATCTTTTTCAATCACTTCATCTATAGCCCAAAGTAAATCAGCTAATTCTGTTTGTTGTTCTTTGGGAGGAAGGAGAAATTCATAATTTGCAAGGTCTTTAAATTTAACCCTAGGAGAAAGCCCACCAGCGGAATGTTTAATCGCGTGATCAAAAAATTTATCATTGTGAATAATAAAAGGTAACAATCTACTGTCAACATTTGCTTTTGCACGCAAAACAGTTATATCGCCCGAACAAACGCCATCAAATTTAGCTTGTGCTGCCTTTTTTAAATATGCTCTTCTTCTTCCAAATAGAACATCACCTTCTCGAAAAACCTTTGTAAATGTTGTGTCAGTGTCTGCTGAAAATGATTTTCTTAAATGAATATCATTAGAGTCTATATGTTCTAATCCAACTATATGTTCAAAGCCTTCGTCAACAATACTTTTTGCAGTTTCCTTCGGTTCAAATACAATCTCTCCCAAAGAAACTTTTTTCCACTTTTCTTTATTAAATTTTAACTCCTGCATTTTAATTGAATTCAAATAACGTATTCATTGATTGGTGTAAAGATTCAATTATCAGTTGCCAATTTTCATAACTTTCCTGAAAACCAATTTCGGCATTTTTACTAGATAATGCATCTGGCCTTACGTACAAACTGATTGAGAGATTGCCTTTGTGATCTTTTAAAATTGTGTCTTTCATTACCAATTTTGCAAAACTTTCATCGTCTTTGAAATTTTTGAAAGCACCATAAATTTTCTCTATATGATGTTTTGTTAAAAAACTCATCGTTTTTTCTTGACGTACTTCCTTAACAGCATTTATAAAAAGTATTTTTCCTTTCTTCTCTGCCGATTTATTGTTATTGGTTATCAGCAAGCAGGCTTCCATTGGAGAATTATAAAATAGATTTGGTCCTAAACCAATTACGGCTTCCACCACATCAGATTCTATCATTTTTCGACGCATTTCTGCTTCACTGTCACGAAACAAAATTCCGTGTGGCCAAAGCGAAATAGAACGTCCATTCTTTTTATCTAAAGAATTCTGGATATGCTGTTGAAAAGCATAATCTGCACAGCCTTGCGGCGGTGTTCCCCAAAGATTACGTCCCCACGGATCATTCACAAAAGCATTTCTGTCCCACGATTTTATAGAGTAAGGTGGATTGGCCAATACCACATTGAAAGTTTTAAGCTGGTCGTTTTGCATCAATCCTGGTTCTGCTAAAGTATCACCACGCACAATGTTAAATTCCTCGATACCGTGCATAAACATATTCATCCTTGCAATGGCGGAAGTAATCAAATTGATTTCCTGTCCGTATAGTTTAAGGTTTCGGTATTCTTTGCCTTCATCTTTCAGATGCAGTGCACAGTTCAGCAACAAACCTCCGGAACCGCAAGTAGGATCATACACCGATTCTCCAGGTTGCGGATCCATAATTTTGGTCATCAGTTTTACAACAGTACGGTTGGTATAAAATTCGGCTGCGGTATGTCCACTGTCATCTGCAAATTCCTTGATGAGGTATTCGTAAGCATTTCCTAATTTGTCATCAGGAACATTGGCTAAATTGAGCTTGTGCTGTGAGAAATGCTCAATCAGATTAATCAAAGTTTCGTCTGACAAACGGTTTTTATTGGTCCAGCTCGCATCACCGAAAATCCCATCTAAAGTATCTGGATTTGCTTTTTCAATTTCGCGCATTGCATTTTGTATGGCAACACCAACATTGGTTGTTGTTTCACGTACTCGGTTCCAGTGAGAATCGGCAGAAACAATGAAATGATGATGCTCTGCGAAAGAAGCATATTCCAAATCGCCGTCGGATTCTTCTAAAGCTTTTTGAAACTCTTCCTCGTACACATCACAAATACGTTTGAAGAAAAGTAAAGGAAATATATATTGTTTGTAGTCGCCTGCATCGATTGTACCTCGCAAGGCTGTTGCAGCTCCCCACAAATATTTTTCTAGTTGTTGTTGGGTCATTTTTTAGTCTATTGTTTCTTCTTCAACAAGTCCTTCTGTTTCTACGACTTCGGTTCTTTGGTTTTTTACATTAAGTAAATCCATCAATTTTCTTTTGATAGTATCTCTTCTCTTATTAAAAAAATCTACAAAGTTTGCCATCTGCAAATCATTTTCTAGCGGAATGTGGTGCAAGTTTTTATAATTAGTTAAATCAGCACCCAAATATTTAGCTTCTACCCAGATTTTAAATGGAGTTGCATTTTTCTCCAGATTTTCAGTTTCTTGGATGAGTTGCAAATTTCCAATTGTATTGTATGAGTTTTTAAAAGTCGCTCTTACACTTTCATCTGTAAGACCCATTTTTATAAGTTCTTTATCTGAGAAGAATTTTTTTGGATGGATGTGGTCCTGATGAAATACGTAATGATGATTTAGTGGGTAAATTAAACTTAGTACCATAAATGCAAACGCATTTCCGTACTGCGTATTCATTAAGTTATTAATAGTTTCCTCGTCGAATGATAGCGACTTATTAGTTCCTTTATATTTATCAATTAATTGATGAAGTGGGAATGCTCCTAAATTCTGGGAAATGATATCTCTGTAAACCGGATATAAATTATCCGGAGTACCTCCAAAAACTTTTTTCAGCAAAGCTCTTAATAACCATTCTTTAATGAGTTTTCTATTCTCAGACTGAGCACTGCTACTCAAAATCTCATCACCGATTTTGTTTTTGTGCAAGAAATAAGCAATTGGAATGATAGCATTGTAAGCAGTTAACGTTTTATCACTAAATCCAAAGGAGGAAATCAACTGAACTGTATTGAACAATGAACTGGAAATGTTTTCCCATTCTCTTTCAATCAAAGCCATATTGGAAGTTGAAAAATTATCAACCTTAAATTTGATGTCTTTAATATCTGTAAGCACCAAGCAAGATTTGAGAACCAAATCTTTGTTGACATTAAAGCCTGGGTTTATCTTATTTATGTTATCAACAAAGCCGTGAATAATTTCTCTTGCGTCTTTATCTTTCCACTGGGCAGTTGCTATTGAAAGCAATAAATCAGAATAACTAAGTTTTGTACCTCCACTATTTACACGTATGAAAATATGGAGAACTTTATCCAGTTCCTCTGATTTTTCCAGATAGAAATTGATTAACTCTTTTTGTGTTAAATACTGAAATAATTTAGATAATGTTTCTGAAGCAAATTTAGCTTGGTTTGATGAATATCTAGAGGTATCCATTAATCCGTGAGTTCCAATATAATTGAAAATATCTGGGAAATCAGTAAATTTTAATATATCGCCTACCTTAAACCAGTGATATTTTTCACTGTGTTTATTTGAAAAGTTAGTATACTCGTCTTCTGATAAGAATCTAAAATCATATAATCTATCAACATCATTAGCTTCCTCCAAAAGATTGATATATAAGTATCTTTTTGGAAAAGCGTGATCACTTTTCCACCCATAATTATTTAGTTTATAAGCATAACTCCCTTTTAATCCTAAGTATAGTGATGTAAGACGTTGCTGACCATCTAAAATAGCATATCTGTCTTTATTTCCATCCAATTCTGCTAATTCGTTATGCCTCTTATCCCTTTGGTGGTAAGATGGTAAAAAGCGATAAAATTTAAACTTACTAATATTCTCTGCTTTTACTTTCCAAAATAAAAAAGTACTGATAGGATAATCTCTTAATATTGAATCAAACAACAATTCTATTTGATGCGTGTTCCACACAAATTCACGTTGGATAGCTGGCAGAATAAATTCTTGCTCTTGAATACTTTTTATTGCTTCTTTAATTGAAATTGGTTTTTCGTACGCCATATTAGTTTATATAATTAGTTAATAGTTTTTTAAATTTTTCTTCAGCCTTTTGACTTTCACTCCAGGCTTCTTTTAATTGAATCATTGCATCTTCTACAGAAAGCAAATTATCTTCAATCGTTTTTTCAATGTAAAGGGGGATGTTCAGGTTGTAATCATTTTCAATAATCTGCTTCATATCAACAACTTTCACATAGTTTTCTACGTCTTCAAATGACAGATACCAGTTATAGATCTGCTGTACATTTTCTTTTTCGAGATAGTTTTGGGCTCTTCCGATGCGAATCTGATCAGATGCATCCACGAATAAGATTTTATTTTTTTTAATCTTATCTTTTTGTTTTTTAAACACTAAAATACAGGCAGCCAATTGAGTACCGTAGAATATATTTGGACCTAAACCAATCACCGCCTCTAGCAAATCCATTTCTAACAATGCCTGACGAATTCTCTGTTCAGAAGCTTTACGGAATAAAACACCGTGAGGTAATACAACTGTCATCCTTCCTTCATTGTTAAGCGAAGAAATCATATGTTGCACCCAAGCCATATCACCATTTCCCTTTGGAGGTACGCCTGCGATATTGCGTCCGTAAGGATCGGCAACCCAATTTTCTGCTCCCCAATCTTTCAATGAAAAAGGAGGATTAGCGATTACACAATCAAATTTCTGTAAACCATCTGAGTCAAAAAATGCTGGATTTCTCAGTGTATCTTCACGAACTATTTTAAAATCTTCCATTCCGTGCAGGAACATATTCATCCTCGCAATGGAACTTGATGTCAGATTTTTTTCCTGACCATAAAGTTTAAGTGTTCTGTAATCACCACCATTATCTTTGATATGATCCACACATTCCAATAACATTCCGCCTGTACCGCAAGCAGGATCGTAAATAGATTCTCCCTCATTGGCATCCAGGATCAGACCCAAAAGATTTACGACGGAACGAGGTGTATAAAATTCGCCAGCTTTTTTATTGGTTAAATCTGCAAAATGTTTGATGAGATATTCATAGGCATTCCCCAACATATCTGCTTCCACATTTGAATTGGACAAATTGTATTGTGAAAAATGCTCAATCAGATCTGTAAGCAGTCTATCGGAAAGTTTATTTTTATTACTCCATTGCGCATCCCCAAAAATACCGTAAAGATATTCCTGATTAGCTTGTTCAATGCCCCTAAGTGCCTGCTCAATTGCAGATCCAACGTTGGATGTAGTTTCTCTTACTTCTTTCCAATGACATCCCTGAGGAATTACAAAACGGTGAAATTCCGGTAAAGATGCATAGTCTTCATCACCTTCAGATTCTTCTAAAGCCAATTGAAATTCTTCATCATATACATCAGAAATACGTTTAAAAAATAACAGAGGAAATATATAAACCTTAAAATCAGAAGCATCCACCGGACCCTTAAGAATCCAGGCTGCTTTTGAAAGATATTGTTCAAGTTGTGACAGTGATAGTTTTTCAGTCTTCATTAATAATTAAAAATAAGAGTGAAATATAGGAAATTTAAAGGCGTGAAAAAAACTTACTGAGATAATTAAATAGCATAGCTAATATATAATGTTAATATGAGTAGCCGTAATATTTACCTGTGTACTTACTAATTTAAAAAAATAAAAAATACCGACTCTCGTCGGTATTTTTTATTTTTTAATTTCCTTAATATCGTTTTTCTTATCTCGAATCGGTTCGTCAGGAAGGAATTCCTTAATTGAGCACCCTAATGCGATTGCAATTAAATTTAAATGAATTAAATTATATTTTGCTTTTTTGGATGGAGCTTCTATTTGTGAAATAAATCCAATGTTCTTCCCAATAGAAAGAGAGAGCTCCTCTTGGGTGATACTCTTAGATTCTCGTATTTCTTTAACACGCCTTATAACATATCTTTCTATTTCGTCTAATGATTCATTCATAAACCAAAGTGAATGAAAAACATCAAAAAATATTATGTACTATAGTACATATTTTAATAATCTTTTTTATATTTGTAAAATAAGTTATTGAAATGTAACTTTGCGATACTTCAAAGAAATATAGAAGCTATTGCTTAGAATCTCGAACTGAAAACTGGTAATTTTTAATATGCGAGAGGATAAGTAAAGTAGCTCACGACCTAGGCGTGAGCTCACTTATCTGCATATAAGGTATACCAGTGCCCCAGTTCGGATATGTTGAGTTTCACGCCATTTATTTGGGGGCAAGATGTAGTGAGATAGTGTTTTGAATGGTGCAGAATTCGAATAAAGATTTAAGCAGTTCCTTCCAGCAATAAATTGGATAAATACGCTGCTTATGAAAAGAACAAACTCTTTACCCAGAAAGTTGACCAATCTTCAGTTGTACGAACTGCTGAAAAAAGGCAATCCGACCGCTCTTGAACACATCCATCTGCGCCACAAAAGACTTCTTTTCTGGGTTGGATGGCAGGTGTTGAAGGATGATTTCGTAGTGGATACGATTGTTCAGGATACCTTCCTAAAACTGTGGCTGCACCGCGATACCATTGAATCACCTGATCATATTACCGGCTTTTTACGCTTTGTTATGAAAAGGGATTGTATCGCCTATGTGACTGCGCCAAGAAATAAATTCACCCGCCTGATGGCTTCTCTTGACAGTTTTGAGAATTATCAGGAGTATCTTGCAGGTTACGACCCTTTAAAAGATAAAGAGTACTTAAATAGTCAGGAATCCGATCAAAACAAATTCGATGAAATTAAAAAGGTGTTACCAGTTCTGAATCCCAAAAGAAAACACCTGATAGAACTTTGTCTGGAATATGGCTTTCAGTACAAACCCATCGCCGAGGCTATGGGTAGCAGCGTGACAGGCATCAGCACTGAAGTCAGCAAATCCATAGATGAGCTTCGGAAAATCCTTAAAGTCACCTCGTTTGAGCAGCCGGAGGAAAAACCTGCACTTAAAGAAGAGCAGTCAGAGCAACTCAGCAGTCAGCAACTCGAGATCATCAAAAGAAGGTTTGAACATAAATCCTCTTTTGCGGTGATTGCACAGGAACTCCAACTTCCGGAAAAAGAAGTCCATCGGGAATTTCTTTACGCCTATCAGCGTCTTCAAAATCAAAACACTTCTGAAATACCGATTTGATATGGAAAAGTCTACGATAACTTTGACCAGAAAAATTCAGCTGGTAATTGATGTTCCATCCGATGATAAAAGCCAGATGTGGGAAAAGCTCTACCGGTATCAGAACCGCTGTTTCCGTGCGGCTAATCTGATTGTTTCCCATCTGTATGTACAGGAAATGATCAAGGATTTCTTTTACCTCACTGAAGAAATCAAATACAAGCTGGCAGATGAAAAAAAAAATGAAATGGGAATCTTCGACCGTTCAAAAACAAACACCACGGCACGCCTTGTCTTTGACCGTTTCAAGGGAGAAATCCCGACCGATATTCTGGGATGCCTGAACAATACGATCCAATCCACCTTTTCTAAAAACAAAGCCGACTACTGGCAGGGCACAAAATCACTGAGGAACTTTAAAAAAGATAGTCCCATTCCGCTTCCGGTCAAGTGCGTCAGCAAAATGAAGTATGATCCTGAAAAGAAAGCGTTTTGCTTCAATATGTTTGCGATTCCGGTTAAAACCTATTTAGGGAGAGATTTCTCTGATAAACATTTGGTCCTGGAACGCCTTTTAAGAGAAGAAATCAAGCTGTGCAACTCACAGATCCAGCTGAAAGGCGGTAAAATCTTTTGGCTCGCCGTCTTTGAATTTGAAAAAGAAGACCACGGTTTAAAACCAGAAATCATTGCTGAAGCTTCTTTGTCTTTGGAACATCCAATTGTGGTAAAAGCCAACAATGTGCGAATGAATATTGGCTCGAAAGAGGAATTCCTCTACCGCAGGCTGGCTATACAGGCCAGTAACAAAAGGATTCGAGCCGGAGTCGCTTACTCCCGTTCCGGAAACGGAACCAAACGGAAACAGAAGGCACTGCACAAAATAGATAATCTGGAAAACCGTTTTGTTAGTCATCATCTTCATCTGTACAGCCGGATGTTGATTGATTTCTGCATCCGGCAGCAGGCGGGCACTCTGATTCTTAAAGATCAGGAAAACAAAATAGGCATTGCAAAAGAACAGGAATTTGTGCTTCGCAACTGGAGCTATTATGAACTGCAGACCAAAATAAAATACAAAGCAGAAAAAGCCGGTATCGAATTGATCATCGGATAGGTAAAAAAATAACGAGGGTGCTTGTAAACCCGTAGGGTGAGGTTTTAAACACTCACTAAATACCGGAGCTAAATACTTTTTCCGGTATATACAACGGCGTGGGTTTCTTTTTTCGAAAAAAAGTATTTAAATAGGAAAATTGCTGATCAAGAAAATAAGAAAATTGAAGAATAAATTTCCAAATTTCATTGCGGAAAGGACTGCGGATTATTAAGAAGCAAGATTTCACAGCTGATAAAATTATTTGCGAAGTGCGTGCTAAAAACTTTAGTTCAATTTTCTACCAATCGTATATGCTGCCTTCTTCAACCCCGCATTTTACTATCTACAATTATAATTTAAATGGCTTCGTTTCTTTTTTCTTGATTTCAATTACTTTAGAATTTACATCTGAAAATATTATTACATTCTCTTCTTGTAATTTTGAAAATAAAATATTAAACTCATTCTCATCTTGGTCTTTTTTTAAATCTAATACATCAAGTCCACCGATGGCAGTTGGTGTTATTTCATTTCTACCTTCAAATCCAAAGCTTACAAAAATATATTTTTTAGGGTTTCTTTTTATGTCTTCTATAATCAAATTTAATTCCTGCCAGACACCTCCTTCAAATTTATCAGCTCTAGTTTTATACTTTTTTGAAAGAATAATAACAACCTTATCACTATTTTGAATTCCATCAAACATTAATTTGTTGAAATTAACCGCAGACTCTTCTTGGCTTTCTTTCCTATCCATTGAGGCATCAAAACCGTTTTCACGCAGAAAGTTTACAAAAGATATTATTCTATCATTATGTTGGTTATCTTCCCAAGCATATGATACAAATACTTTTGTAGGTTGTGTTTCTTCATATGCTTTCATTTTTTCAACAACTATCCCTTCTTCTAACTTATTAGATTTGCTTTGTTTTTTTGTATACTCTTGTAACTTCTCAATAAGAATTTGTCTAACTTTTACTAAAATAAATTCTAAAGTTGCAGTCGGTATTTTATGGAAGGCACCAGTCAGATGCATGGAAGGATTATTATAGTGAAAAGTTTCATCCAACATTTTCACAATCTGTTTTGGAATGGGTTTAATTGCATTTTTACCAGTTAGTCCTTTTATAGATAATTCAACAAAAGAAATACCATCGGGTATAAAAGCCAATTCTAAATCTAAACCTACTTTTTCCGAAAGAAGTGAAAAATCAACAGGATATTCTTTATGAGTTTGTTCCCCATATATATTTTTTATATCAACAACTAATTCACCTCTAATTTCTCTATATTTCGGAAGTCCTTGTTCAATTTTATAACCATTAGTTTCCTTTTCAATAAATTCAGTAAATTCAGCATCATCTATTTCTTCGGTGAAATTTTTTGCTTCCAATAACAATAGACTTAAATCTATTTTGTTTTCATACAGTTTAAGTAGAAGTTCTCTCATTTGTTATATTTATTTATAATTGCAGATAAAAGGAAAAGCTTTGCCTAGTGCTGGAATCGAAGAACGAAAAGTTCAAAAATACCTATACATTACAACTCCGTTTCCGGATTTTTAAGTTACTAAAAGAGGTTTACGAAACTATTTTGCAAAATAAGTTGATTGAATTTAAGATCCAAATAAGCATAGCATTTTTGCAAAATCTATGTTAGCGATGTTTTTTTTATCCTAAATAATTAGTTAATCCTTTGAGCCAACCAATTACATTTCTATTTATAGCTTGACCTACTTTTGCTGTTTTGCTATCATACTCATAAAATTTCCCTGTTTCAACATTGTAATAAGCATAATAATTATAAATGTAATTATTTTGATAACTATCAATAGAACTTACACTTATTAAATAGGGTTGGGAAAATTCTGGCTTTTCGTATTTAATATTAATCCATTCCATCCGATTTCTGTTCTTTTTCTAATTCTTCAATTTTTACTTTAACTAATCTTAAAAACTCTTTAATATCGTCTCTGAAATACTTTCTAAACTCTGACATCCATAAACCTTTATCCATATCGCCACGACTTTCTCCAAGTTTTAGGTTCAATAAATCATATTCCTTAATCACATATTTTTGCGATATCAATTTGGTATCCAAGATCTCTTTCTGCATCAGCGCGATTCTTTTTATTTTTCCCATTCTTTATATCATAAAGTGGCCATCTTGAATTGTATTCATAAATATACATATTAAGACAATCTGATTCATATATTTTTTGCAAAACTATTCACACCTCTGATATAAATTTAGATAACTATATATTTTAATGTACCATTCTTAATTTAATAAAAATTTGCCATTTACGGATTCCCGTAAAATACTTTATAAATCTTTAATTATTTTTGAATCTAACAAAAATTATAATTTATCTATGGCAAAATTCATTACAAGAATTGAATTACATAATGCAGATTCAGACGATTACGAAAAGCTTCATGAAGAAATGGAAATTGAAGGTTTTACAAGAACAATTCAAGATGGAAACACAAAAAAATGGTATCATTTACCAGATGCAATTTACAGATATGACAATTCATCAATAGAAAATACTAGTACTGTTTTAGATAAAGCAAGAAGAGCTGCCAATAAAACAAACAAAGAAAATAGCATTTTAGTTACAAAATCTGATGGTTCAAAATGGTATGATTTAAAAGAAATAAAATAACAAAAAGCCTCATTGAAAATTAAGTGAGGCTTTTTCTTTCTAATTTTATAATTTTATAATTTTGGTGCAACATCTGAACCAGAACCTCTTTTTTCAGAATCCTAATTTGCTTGCCAAGTAATATAAATATCCTTTTCAGATCGTTCTACTGAAACTGTTGTACAATTAGGTTCTTGACCATCTTTGATTTCCAAAGGAAATACAAAAAATCCTCTGTTTTTTAATTCTTCAAATAATTCTTTGTTTGTAAATTTTTCTGTTGTTGACATGTTTTTAAATTCTAATTATTAAAGATTAATATAACAACAACCGATTTTTCAAAAACACACATTGGTGTAACCAACTGAAAACGAGTGCTAATAAGCACTCGTTTTTTCTAACTTTTTGAACCGAAACCTATCAGAATAAAAACATTGTTGAATTAACAAATTTTAAAATTTACCACAATGAAAAATTTAGTTAACTCAAGAAGAACTTATGAAATAAAAATTGAAAGAACCTTTAAAGAAGGCAATTTAATTTCTGAAAACGAAACAGAATTTTATAATGAATCTGAATGGTTTGAACAAATCCCTTCCACTGGATTACAAAACTCTTCAAACTCTTATAAACTCTTTTATATCTTAATCAATCTAATCCTTAAATCAGAAGGTTTAATCTCATTTTACTTCTATCTCAAAGAACCTGCATTTACTAATTTTCTAACACTTACGGCAAGAAACATTAGAAAATTCCTTAATGTTTAATTAAACAAACATTCGCATTAAAAAATGCTGATTACAAGCTGCAAAACTATCCAAAAATAAGTGTTGCAGCATTGTTCAGCCTCGAAATTTTTTTATAAATTTACAATATCAATAAAAACGTTAAGGTACTCAAAATCAATAACTAATAACACTGAATTCAATTCTCTAATAAAAATGATAGAGGTCTTAGATACCGAACAAAAATGCAGAGAATATATTGAAGAATTGCGTTGGAATGGAGAACCAGTTTGTCCCCATTGTGGAAATGTTAGAGAGAATCATTACAAACTAAAACAGTCAGGTCGCTTCAATGGCTTATATAAATGTAAAGATTGCAGAGAAAGATTTACAGTTAGAATAGGAACCATGTTTGAAGGAACTCATATTGCTTTCAAGAATTGGTTTTTAGCAATCTATATATTTTCATCACACAAAAAAGGCATTAGTAGTGTTCAATTATCTAAAGACATTGCAGTAACTTAAAAAACCGCTTGGTTTATGTTGAACCGAATAAGACATTCATTCAGAGTTAAAAACATTGAAAAAAGTGCCGGTGTTACTCAAGTTGGTGAAACATTTGTTGGTGGTAAGAATATGAAGAAGCCTGAAGAAAGAAGAAAAGAAAAAACACAAGGTAGAAGCACCAAAACAAAAACTGCTGTATTTGGTTTATTAAGCAATTAAATTGTTACAACTGAAATTATTCCAAATACAAAAGGAAAAACTCTTACAACTGTTATTAAAAATATGGTTAAAGAAGGTTCAATCGTTGTTAGAGATGGTTGGGTTGGATATTCAAGTTTACAAAGAGCTTACAATCACAAAAAGATTCCACATAATAACGGGCAATTCGTAAAAGATAAATATAACACTAATAGTATAGAGGGATTTTGGAGTTTATTAAAACGTGGAATTCTTGGAATATCTCATTCTACAAGTCCAAAACATTTACAAAAATATTGTGATGAATTTTCTTTCAGGTACAATACCAAAGAATTTACTGAAGGTGATAGATTTAATCTTACATTACTAAATGCTAATGATAGACTAAGTTATGAGGAGTTAATAACTTAAATGTTTAAAGTTATTTGATAAACCATTTTAAACAATTAATAAATTTGTTTTCATGTTTCTTTTTAACATTGGCATTAATAAATTTTTTGTATACTTCGATATCCATTGGCTCAATAATGATTTTTCTTTTATGAGCCTCAACAGACCTATCACCACTTTTTGTCAACACAATTCCTTCTGTACCTTGACTTGCTGTGATAGAAATTGTTCTTCCATCACCTTTTTTAATAAAAATTGTATCTACCATTTTAATGAAGTTTAGATTTTATAAAATCATATAAGCCATCAGAAACACCTTTTAATAAAGGTACGTCAAATTTAGTTGTGAAAATTTCTTCATTAGATAATTCACAATCAACACATAGAAACCCTAAAATTGGTGATGTAGTCTTTTTTTCATTTATTAAAGGTGAAATACTTACGACTAACTCACTCTTATATCTTAAAGGATAATGTTTTTTACGTAAATCCTCGGTTTCTCTTTTTTCTTTAGTATAATCTGAATATAGTTCAAAACTAGAATTTTCGTAGTTATCTATAGAAGTAATATCATTAGATAAAAAATACATTTCATCAAACTTATTTGAAAAAAATTTACTTATAATATTTTGATAACATGTATTATTTGCAATGTTATGTTCAATATCATCATATTTTTCCATTGAATATCTACTGCATTTACTATCTCTACATAAGTTTACTACTCTAGTATCAAAATTTATTCCGTTATTGGGTATTTTTAAATCTATAATTGTTTTAATAGAAACACTACATTTAGCTTGCGTTTTAAACTCGTAAATCTCCCTAATTTTATCACAAAATTCTATAAGAATAGCTTTTACTTCTTCAACTGTTAAGCTTTTATTTTTATTATAATGAATTTTAGCATATCCTTCACTTAATAAAACTACAGCATTTCCATACACACTTTCTCTTTTTATCAGAATAAACCTTCTCCAACTCTGAATAAAAAATTGTTTAATTTGGTAATAAATAAAAAATAAAATAAGTACAAAAATAAAGAAAATAATTCCCTTAATTATTGGGCTATCATTTAAGAAAAGTTTAATATTTTCATTTATATCGGTAATTAATTTATCTTTTGTGGAATAGAACGCACCAATAGAACCAAACAAATATGTTTTAAATTTTTTGAAGGCTTTTAAAAATTCTGTAAATCCTTCAAAAAAAGATACTTTAATAATTTCTAAAAATTGCTTAGATAGAGTTTCATGCATATAGTTTTATTCCATGGTAGTTTGCAAAAATAACAAAACTGAGCAACTTTTAGAAATTATTAATATAATATCTATACATTTATCGCAAACAGAAGCAACTGAAATATGTCAAACCAGATTTTCTTATAATCCCAAAACTCCCATGGAAGCACCTAAATAATCATCAAATTCAGTTGAACTTTTTAAGTAATTTTCTGACAAAGGAAATTTCTCTAGACCACCCCATAATTTATCATTGACATTAACAAATTTTTTGTTTAGTTCTAATGCTGATTTTGTTAGAGCTGTCCAAGCTGATATATCAGCTTTTGACATTCTATTTCTTTGTAATCTGTATAATCTAATATACCTTTCAAATTTGGGATTATAAACAATAAAAACTATATTTTTAAATGTTCCGGTTTTTAGGGAAGATTACAATTATATTTAGCTGTCAGACTATAAAACTGATTAGGATTTTTTGAGGCTATCTTTTATTAGATAGCTCCTTTTTTGTTCATTTGTATAAGCAAAAATATAGTAATAAATAAAAGAATAACAATTATTTGACTTGTCTAATCTGTCTTTTCATCATTTGGTTGACCTTGAAGAATATTTTCATTATTCTCATTAGTCTTATTAACATCAGTTTTGTCTTGGGATTTTTCTTGATTTTCTTCAACAGTTTCAATAGAATTATTTTCTAAATTTTCTGTGATGAATTCTTTTAATGATTTCATAGTAATTGAATTTATATTTTTATTTTATATAATACTTCATGAAGATTAACGTTTAATATAAAGAGGTTCATAAATTTTTATCCTTTAAATATGACATTAAGCATATCAAATAAATTTTTTTTATATTAGTTTTGTTTTAATATTTCAATAATGAAATGATAAATAACTTTGTAAGATATCAAAAATCGTTAGCAATTAATGACTTATATCCAAAGCTAGAATCTGGAAAATGTTCGTGTGGATGCGGACAGAATTTAGTAGGCTTACAAAAGAAATGGGCTTCTAAAGATTGCAAAAGTAAGGCTTTACTTCAGTTTTATATTACCAAAGGTGATATGTCCGTCATTAGAGAGGTTTTATTCAAGCTTGATGAAGGTTATTGTCGTTCTTGTGGGGTATATGATGAGAAATGGGAAGCAGATCATATACTTCCCGTATTCAAAGGTGGTGCTGGATTAGGAATTGAAAATTATCAAACACTTTGTCCACATTGCCATAAAATAAAAACAAATTTAGATAGAATCCCAAATAGCTCTAATATTCATACAACCTGCTTCAATATCAGCCATCCTGTTTTTGAAAGATTTTGGACTTTCAACAAAAAGATCTTTGAAGACATCGTAAGATATTGAATTTTCATATCTATTAGTTACTGGAGGATTGCATAAATGATTTACAGTAAAATCATTCATTAATGTTGCCACATATTTACATGACTCCTCATTACTTTTTGAACCCTTACTGATATGAATTTTCATTGCACCAACACAATCTTTATTTCTTAGAGAACTTGATACAATTAAATCTGGATTTATACTTATTTCAACATCTTTAATTATAACTTTTGGATTTTTACCTTTGTATTCACTAAATGTTAAATCGTTACATTCAAAAGAAAAATCAAGAACCTTTTCTAATGCATCAATGGATGAAGCAACAATAGTATCTGCCCATTCAAGTTTAGTTTTACCACTTATTTTTTTCTCATAATCTTCAAGAGCTTTTTCCACAATACTTTCGTCAAAATTTGATATAAAATATTGTTTTATAACATTTCTAACATCACCATATGGTGAAGAACTAAATACATTATCTTTTGGATATTTTAATTGTTCTAAAATTGCTCTCTGTCTTTTTGGTGATGCTACTAAAAATTCTCCTAATTTGTTAACTGTAATTTTTGGATCAGTTACCGTTTTGATTGCCATATTTTTTTTATTGTTTAAATGGTTAAACCACTAAAATACAATTAAAAGTTTAAACTTAATTACGAAAAACAGTAATATATATAAAAATTAAAATAAACTAAAAACTATTTGAATATCGCAAAAAACGAAAACAGCATCGAGATTGATGCTGTTTTATTTTGATGCTGTTGTTTTATTTTTGGTACATTGAAATATATAGTTATCTAAATTTATTGATGATTTATTTCTATGTAGCTTACAAATATCGTTACTTCCCTTTGGTATGATGTATTTTTTTGTCCATTTGATAAAAACAATACTGATAATATAACTGCGCTCAAAACGAACTTGAAACAGACTTAGAACAAAAAAAAGTAGTTTTTTGAATAGTACAAAATGAAAATTTCGTATATACAAAGATGCATTTTGATTGCCTATGTGCCATTATTACAATCTTCTCGTTTTTTTCTTTTGAATTGGAATATCCTCAGCCTCATAATTTGTACTGATATTACCGAATTGTAACAGAGAGAAAAGCTGATTAACCATCTCAGCATCTTTAAAAATCTCATTGAAGGCTGAAAATGGAATCGTATTTTCTTGTGAAATTTTCTGTGCTATTTTTTCCATCTCCGATATGAGCTTTTGCTTATCTGTTCTATCCTGGTATGGACTTCTAAATCTTGAAAATTTAATTTCTCTTTCAACAATATTAATAACAGAATGCAGATATTTTTTCTTTTCAGAAGCAAAAACGGTCGGGTTGGACAATAGTACAGCGTTTTTGTTTTTGAAAAGATGTACCTGCTTTTGTAAATCACCAACCTTTGTATTGAGCTCAGTAATTTGTTTTGACTTAGATTCCAACTCTGTTTTATTTTTTAGAATTGTGCTTTTGTAAGTTCGAAATACTTTCTCATAATTCTCAATGGTCTTGTCAGTCTTAATTTTTTTAAAACCTAGAAAATCATTTTCCTTTACAACCAGCTCCTCCGATTTTGTCGAACTCATTTCAGATTTCATTAGGTCATACCTATCTTCCAGAACTTTGAGATCTTCTTCTTTCTGCTGAATCTTAAACTCAATGGCTTCCAATCTTCCCCTAGAACCAGAAATACCTCTTTCCATATTCAGGCATTCAGCTGTCAGATCCTGCATTTTTGAATAATGGAAAGATTGGTGTTTGAGTGTTTTTCCAGTTTTCAAATCCTGCCAGTCAGCTACCAAATGAGCGTGGTAATTTGGTTTCCATTCTTTCGTGTCTTTATCTGTATGACCTTCATCTTTATGAATGGCGATCTGAAAAACACGGATGTTCAATTCTTCTTCCAGTCTCTTTGCTAAGTTCTGAAGTTCCAGCATTGTTGTATCTTCTTTGATTACCACAACTGCCTCTCTAACAGGCATTGCATTCTTCTGTAATTTTCTTCCGGACTTTTCTTTGCAGTACGCTTCGATCTTTCGGATCCTGTCAGCTATTTTCTGTTCCATGAAGTATTCATTTTTTGGCGTCAGATCTTTCCGGATGTAATCAAAAGTTTTCTTTCTGAAATTATGGGTTTCAGAATCGGACTTAACAACTTTGAAATTAATAGAGGTCTTCATTGCTTTTACATCTTTAAAGTTTTACACTTTTATTGTTTTATGTTTTTAAATTTTTATTGGTGAGTGCTGTAGTTATATTACTCAGCATTACTTTTTACCTGTGTTTATTTTACACACCTTCGATAAAAATAGCCCTGGTGTTTTTTACACAGGTTCAAGAAGCTAACCTGATATTATTTTACTCAGGTTAAAAGCCTCGCAGAGCGTATTAGAAACTTTGTTGGGAGGCACGACCTTCAAAGTTGCGAATGCGCTCCTAACTTCTGCGTGTAGTTGGTAAAAAATACAACACGCCTTATCAGCGTTTCCTCTTAAAACAATTTGAATTTTTTATTTCCGGTTCCTGATTTCTTATTTGTTGTTTTTCCTGTTCTGGAAATTTCTTAGATTGTTTTCCTGCCTTATTTGATACATTATTTTTCATTTTGTTTATCAAAAATTCGTTGAGATCTTTATGGTTTGAATAGATACCGGAATGGTCTTTTGCTTCCGGAAAACATTTTATGATCTCAGATCTGCATTTGATTCCTGCATTATCGTTATCAAGAAAAAGATGGATATCAGAATAGTTTTTCAAATGTTCTCTAGACTTGTTTAAAAGAGCAATGGAATTCATTACAAGAAGATGTCCTGCAAAAGATTTCTGCATTTCGATAAAAGACAAGGCGTCCATAAAGCCTTCAAAAACTGCTATACCTCTACTATTTTTATCTTGAATATTTGATAAGGATTGTAAATCACTATTGAGATTAAGTATCGAAATATCCTTTTTCAGCAATGAACCCTTATAAAAAGAATTACGAAGCTCAAAGCCTCCGGATAAATTTTCAAAACCAATGGCATAGAGTTTCTTACAACCGATGGTAAATCGTACTTCTTTTATGTAATCATAGATTTTAGGACTTAATCCACGTCCCTGCAAATATTGTTTCAGGTTTGGATTCTGGAGATCGAGTATTTCATCGATTCTGTAATTTGGTTCTGACTTTTTAATCTGTTGTTGCTGATGAAAAGAAGAAAAATTTTGCTTTTCTGCCCATATCAAAACTTCATTGACCGAGGCATTTAGATATTTCTTCATAAAGTCAGTGTTATTCCCGCCGATACCTTCTGAATGAAGATACCAGGCATTAATTCTTTTATCCAATTTGAAAGAGGCTTGGGATTCGTTGGCAAAGGGATTGAGATACCAAGCTTCTTTTTCATTTTGTTTCGTTGCAAGGTGTCCGAGAGAAAGGAGGACTTCTTCCAACGGGATTGTATTAAATTGTTTGCAGTTCATAGCTGTAAATTTTCCGTGTTTTGGGTGAGATATTTTTTGTTGAATTGTTGAGAAAAATTTGTAACTTATTGATTTATTAATGTTTAATTCCTCAACAAATGCTCAACAATTCAACAAACCAGAGTTTTTCCGCTCAACAAACATTCAACAAAAAGTTGGGTTTAAAAGTTTGTTGAGTATTTTGTTGAGTTTGAAGTGTTTGATTTTCTATTCATTATCAATCAATTCAACATTTCAACACGTTTATTAAGAATAAAATTTTTTTTTATGGTGAAATAGCGACCAACTGAATTGTTTTGGTAAAATATTCCTGCAAAATCAAGGTCGTATCTGATGTAAGTCAAACCATTATTTTGTGGATTCAATTTCCAAGTTTCCTTTAAAAGATTTCGGATATCATTTCTTGTCCAGTAAGTTGGGCGAAACATTCTATTCATCATATTCAGCAAGTCTTGCGGAACAACATTGATTTCTTCATCATTGTTGCTTTCAAAAAACTCGTACAATAATTCGATGATCTTCGATTCTAACTTATTGTTATTTTTGAAAACCAATTTTTGAAGTGCTTTCGTTCTGATTTCATCTGCGGAAAACCACATTCTTGTTTTCTTCTCCGTTGAAAATGGTCTTTCAATTAAAAACCGAAGAAAATAAGGGATTTCGGAAATGAGGTTATTCAAAAACTCAGTATTTTCCGTTTTGATCGGATTGATTTTCAGAATCCAAAATCGGATTTCGTTTTCATCGATTTGAATAAAATTCTCTTCGTTATTGGAACATAAAATAAACTTGGCAAAAAAATCGATTTCTTCTCTGTCTTTACCTTTGGCTTCAAGTTTATCTTTATTAGTTGTCGATAGATATTTCAATCTCTCAGTGATTTCCTTTTTGTCGAAAAAAACTTCATCGATTGCCACCAACAACATTGCTGCCCAATCGCTGTTAAATTGACTTCCGAATGAATCGCCTTTGATATAAGTCATATTCAATCCGAAAATCTCTCTCAGCCACTTGATAAAAGTTGATTTTCCAGTAGCCCGTTCTTTGGACACCAAACATAAAATAGGAAGGATTTGTGTTGGAAATTGCAGGAGAATTTTCAAATAATCCAAACCCATTTCCAGTTGTTCACCGAAAATGTGCGCTACAAAATTCAGAGAAAATGGAATATTATTTTTTAAATTTTCCTTTTCGGATGAAGGAGCAAATGGAATTTCATTGTAAATATTATAGAAACCCTGAACGATTTGTTGATAATTTAAATGCTCCGGAATGCAACAGAAACCGTCAAATTTTGGCACAGTTGAAACATAAATTTTTCCGTGATCGCTTATGATTGTTTCTCGATTCCAGCGAACCAAAACAGAAGTTTTATCGCCAGAAATTAATGGCTTTTCTATTACTTTATAGTAAGTTGTACCAACTCGGATATAGGGAATTTTTTGGCTCATCTTTGTAGATTTTGGTTAGAATCTACATTTGCCTTTCTTGAATTTTTTCTGAAACTGGCTTCCGCTTCAGATTGAATTTCTTGTAGGGTTTTCTTCTTTCCTTTAGAAATCCAATCCAATAATTCGTCTTCAAAAAAGTACAGTTTCTTGCCATTTTTATAACAAGGAATCAATCTTTTCCGCACAAGAGTATAAACAGTAGGTTTAGCCTTACCTATAATTAGGCAAGCTTCTGCAATATCAATCGGAATTCTTTTTACGGGAATTATCGGAGGTTCTTTCCTTTCTACCAGAAATTTAATTTCGGCTATTTCGCTAACCAGATGCGCAACTGCTCTTGGCAGATTTTCAAATGAAATGTCATTGCTATCCATAACTATTGTTTTTAATTGTTATGGTGCAAAGAAAAAAAGTGATTCCTCTGTGATCGCTATAAACACACAATCACAGCGGAATCACTAAACATACACTTCATTTTGTGATTTTTTATGTTCGTTGGTAGCCTGTCAAGTCTTCCTGAATTTTGATATTACCTTTTTGAGGTTCATCTTTCAAATGTGACTTGATACTATCTAAATCAATATTATCAAGCGAAACGAAGACAGTTTTTAATAATTTTGAAATTTCTTCCTGTTTTATTGGTCTAAAATAATTCCAAATATTCCAACCGAAATGATAAAGGTCTAGATTAGTTAATCCTTTTGTGTGGACAGAAATATCGTTAGGAATCTCTTCTTTTTTTGAGTATAAACTTACGGCATTACAGAGTGCATCAAGATCTTCATCTGTTACATATAATGCAAATTGATTCCTACTATAATCCAGAGCGATTTGTAGTTTTGCACTTTCATTCTGTTGCCTTTGCTGGAGTTGAGTTTTTCTTATAGATTCCAGATTGACGGATTCTGTAGTTTGATTCACAATGTTTTTCTCTGAATTTTCAACCAAATAAATTGGTGTATTTTCATCAATTATTTGTTTTTGCTTTTCCCTTACATTCTCAGGATTTTCAGTTGGAATCAAATCTTCAGTAGACTTTTCGAAACTGCCTTTTTTAGGGAAAATCTTTCTGAATAACACAATTATACCATCTAGAAATAAAATAATAAGTGCATAAAATAATATACTTAGTGCCGTGATTGACCAAAATACAATATTTGCGGTATATTCGTCACCACCTTTTCCAAGAAAAGAAATTCTTGCTAACGCTCCTCCTATTACACATACTAATAGAACGGAAAGGTAGATGACAATATATTCGAAATATTTCAAGTGCATTTTATAAGTTTTTTAGTTGAATAGCGGTCGAAGCTTTATTTTTCTTTTCATCAACAACCTTTGCGTAAACCTGCGTAGTTTTTACGTTCGTATGACCAAGCATTTTACTCACTGTGTAAATATCGGTTCCACTCGATAGCTGAAGCGTTGCAAAAGTGTGTCTAAAATTATGAAAAGTTATTTTTTTAGTAATTCCAGCACTTTCAATCCACTTCTTGAGTGGTCGGGAAATCCAAGCCGGATTAGTGAGATTTTTAAAAATCAAATCATTTGGAAGACCTACTTCACCACAAAGTTGCAATGCTTGTTTAGACATAGGCATATATTCTACACCTTTTGTCTTTTTTTGTGTAAAATTTATTTTTGCCTGATCGTTTTCAATACTTATCGCGTTCCACGTTAGTTTTTGAATATCGGAATGTCGCAGACCTGTTAACGCTGAAAAAAGTGCTGCTCTTTTAAGAACTTCAAGTTCGCACGGCGTTTCAACTAAAGTATTAAGTTCATCAAGTGTTAAATATTCTCGTCTTGATTCCTCGTGCGGAATCGCTTTTATTTTAGCAGAAATGTCAGTCGTAAAATATCCATCAATAAAAGCTTGTTTTAATGCAGCTTTGAATACAGAAAAATAAGTTGAAGCCGTATTTTGAGAAATAATCTCTTCCTTATTGCTGCCACTTTTTGCAGTCAACAAATATGATTTAAAGTGTTCACAGAATTTTGTATTGATCTGCGAAAACATAATTTTTTCTCCTCCAAAATCTTTTAGAAATTCTATCGAACGATACCAATTCACTTGAATAGATTCGGAATTGTTTTTATGTCGTTTATTAACCAGCAAATCAAAATATCTAACAAAATTCTCCTGCGATTTTTCTTTTTGTTCTACTTGAAATTTGTCGAGTTCGCTATAAAGTTCAATATTGTCATATTCTCTCTGACGTAATTTACGCATAGAATCTGCATAGAACATTGTTTCCCGATCATTTTCGCTTTTGCAAACGATAATACCATTGTCATCTCTTTTAGGTTTAAATGAAACGGATTCTTGAGTTGTTCTTGCAGGTCTTTTCTTATCAAAATCTACGGTTGTGACGCTTCGGTTCAAATATTCCCGGATTCTTTGAACTTTATCTTTACCAGGAATCATCACAGGATAACTTTCCAAATAAATAAACCATTCTTTTCGGAATTCGGATTTTCGCAATCGTACGGTAACTTTGGTTTTTAATAACTCTTTCATTTTCCGTCAAAAATTTTATCAATTAAATTTTTAGGAACATATACGAAACTTCCAACTTTCTTTGTCGGAATTTTGTTTCTTTTAATCAGGTTCGTTACAGTTCCTGGATCAGCATGGAATTTTGAACTAATTTCGGAAATTGTGTAACAATTACCAACTTCAAAATTGGGTTTCTCAATTACTATTTCTTTTTTCTCTGGTATTTCAACTGCTGTAAACATTTGTTCAATATCAGCTTTGCTAACTCGGGTTAGCCTTTGTCCAACATTGAAGGCAGTTATTTTTTTATTTTTAATCAATCTATGAATTGTATCTCTTGAGATTCCAAAAAGAGCTACTGCTTCACGCACTGAAATATATGGTCGTGTTTGAATCTCCATAATTTTTGTGGCCGATTTTTCTAACAGAGTTTGTTTAGCTTCCAATTCTTTAACCATTTTTTTTAATTTTTTTAATGCCTTGTTATTACAAGAAATAGAGCAAAAACGAGTAGTTACAGTTTTTGCTTCAAATGGTTCCTCACAAAATTCACAAATCTTCGGTATTTTAAGTTTACTAATTCCCATTTTACAAAGTTATTTTAAATACAAAATTTATTTTAAGACCTAACAAGACATTATAAAACGCAGATTCTCATCAAATAAGACGCGGTACAAATAGGAGACAAAATTATAGCTAAAATTGATTAAAATCACGTGTTAGAATAAATGCAAATATAAACAAAAATCGCTGTAAACATTACATTTACAGCGATTTGATAATTTATTTCAATCGATACTAATCGATGATAATTGCTACTTATTTGACTTCTTCGAAGTCTGCATCCTGAACATCTTCTGCCCCGTTTGCTTGACCTTGAGTTTGTTGAGCTCCTGCATCTGCACCTTGACCTTGTGCATACATTTCTTCTGAAGCTGCCATCCACGCTGCGTCTAAAGCTTCTGTTTTAGCTTTTAAATCGTCTCCATTCTTAGCTTCGAAAGCTGCTTTCAATTCTGTGTGAGCTGTTTCGATAGCTGCTTTTTTATCAGCAGATAATTTATCACCAAACTCTTTCAATTGCTTTTCAGTCTGGAAGATCAATCCGTCAGCTTTGTTGAAGATTTCAACTTCTTCTTTTCTCTTGTTATCTGCTGCAGAGTTTTCCTGAGCTTCTTTTTTCATTCTTTCGATTTCTTCGTCAGAAAGACCTGAAGAAGCCTGAATTTTGATTGATTGCTCTTTACCAGTTCCTTTATCTTTAGCAGAAACGCTCAAGATACCATTTGCATCGATATCGAAAGTTACTTCAATCTGAGGAACTCCTCTTTGTGCTGGTGGAATATCTGTAAGGTCGAATCTACCGATCTCTTTATTATCGTTGAACATTGGTCTTTCACCCTGTCCTACTCTGATGCTTACAGCCGGCTGATTGTCAGAAGCTGTAGAGAATACTTCAGATTTTTTAGTTGGAATCGTAGTGTTTGCATCAATTAATTTAGTGAAAACAGAACCCATTGTTTCGATACCTAAAGAAAGTGGTGTAACGTCTAACAAAAGAACGTCAGTTACATCTCCAGTTAAAACTCCACCTTGGATTGCTGCACCAATTGCTACAACCTCATCTGGGTTAACTCCTTTTGAAGGTTTTTTACCGAAGAATTTTTCAACTTCTTCCTGGATGATTGGGATTCTTGTAGAACCACCTACCAAGATTACTTCGTCGATATCTGAGATAGAAAGACCTGCATCAGAAAGCGCTTTTTTACAAGGCTCCATAGATCTTCTTACCAAGTCAGCAGATAACTGCTCAAATTTAGCTTTAGTTAAAGTCTTCACTAAGTGTTTAGGACCTGTAGCTGTAGCTGTGATATAAGGAAGATTGATTTCAGTTTGAGGAGAAGAAGACAATTCAATTTTTGCTTTTTCAGCTGCTTCCTTCAATCTTTGTAATGCGATTGCATCACCTTTAAGATCTACCCCTTCTTCAGATTTGAATTCGCCTGCCATCCAGTTGATAATAACATCATCAAAGTCATCACCTCCTAAGTGTGTATCACCATTTGTAGATAATACTTCGAAAACGCCGTCACCTAAATCAAGGATAGAAACGTCGAAAGTACCGCCACCAAGGTCATAAACAGCGATTTTTTGATCTTTGTGAGATTTATCCATACCATAAGCTAAAGCTGCTGCTGTAGGCTCGTTGATAATTCTTTCTACTTTAAGACCAGCGATTTCACCAGCTTCTTTTGTAGCTTGTCTCTGAGCATCATTAAAGTAAGCCGGAACAGTGATTACCGCTCTTGTTACTTCTTGTCCAAGATAATCTTCAGCAGTTTTCTTCATTTTCTGAAGAATCATTGCAGAAATCTCTTGTGGAGTATATTCTCTGTCGTCAATTTTTACTTTTACCGTATCATTTGGTCCGCTTACAACTGCGTAAGGCACTCTTGAAACTTCAGAAGCATCGTCTTTGAAATGTGTTCCGATGAATCTTTTGATAGAATATACAGTTTTAGTAGGGTTTGTTACAGCCTGTCTTTTTGCAGGATCACCTACTTTTCTTTCACCATCTTCTGTAAACGCTACGATAGAAGGTGTTGTTCTTTTTCCTTCTGCATTAGGGATAACTACAGCATCTTTACCTTCCATTACTGCAACGCAAGAGTTGGTTGTACCTAAGTCAATTCCGATTATTTTACTCATAATATTTATATTTTTTCTAATTTTTAAATTTGATTACACTCTCACTTTCTCAATATCTGTACCATTAGAATTTTTGTGACAAATTGACAGTTTCAATTATTTTTAAATAAAACCGAGACAAATTTTAAACATAAAATGTTATATGATGACAGTAATAAACTTATTTTTTACCGTAAAAAGAGACAAAGATTTTTGATATGTTTAACAGATATTCAAAAGTTTACAAAATCCTTCGACAAGTTCAGGATGAAACTATTTAGATTTTTTTTAATCATCAATGATGTCAGGCTGAGCCTGTCGAAGTCTTCAAAACTAATATACTCTGTTGCTTTCAAAAATTTTTCTGTAAACCTAAGTGACTTATGTGTTTAACAATATTTTCACTGTTTACTGACTTTTCCTTCAACTAAAAATTTAATTAAGAATTAACTTTAGAATCTTCTGAAAGAACAGTTTTATTAGTATTTTTGATAAATTTTATACACAAATATGTCTTTACATTTTAATCCCAGAGATGTTACCTGGTTAGCATTTAACGAAAGAGTATTACAGGAAGCGATGGACGAAAACGTGCCGCTTCATCTTAGAATTCGTTTTCTTGGGATTTTCTCAAATAATCTTGATGAGTTTTTCAGAGTACGTGTTGCCGGTCTGAAGCGTGCGATGGATTTTAAAGAAAAAGTAATTGCCGAATCATTTTATCAGCCGCCTTCGAAAATTCTTCAGAGAATTAACGAGATTGTTATGACTCAACAAGCTGACTTCGACAAAACCTGGAAAAAAATTCAGCTTGAGATGGCAGACCAGAAGGTTTTCATTAAAACTTCAAGAAACCTCACTGCCAAACAGAAAGAATTTGTACGACAATATTTTGATGAAGTGGTAGAAGCCAACGTTATCCCGATTCTTCTTCACGAAAATACTCCAATGCCCTACATGAGAGATAAAAGTCTTTATCTGGGTGTTGCAATGAGAAAAAAAGACTGGAATTATCACAGCAATTATGCAATTATTGAAATTCCGTCTCGTTTTGTAGGAAGATTTGTACTGTTGCCAACCGAAGATCCTGAAGAAAAAAACGTGATGCTACTTGAGGACGTTATCACATTCAACTTACCGCATATTTTTTCTTATTTCGGATATGACGAGTTCTCTGCCAATGCTTTTAAAGTAACCAAAGATGCAGAAATGGATATTGATAACGACATCAAAACCAATTTTGCCGAAAAAATAGAAAAAGGACTTAAAAACCGTAGAAAAGGAAAACCGACCCGGTTTGTTTTCGATAAAGATATGGATAAAGCAATGCTCGAATTGCTGATCCGAAAATTAAATTTAAGCAAAAAAGACAGTATTATTCCTGGCGGAAAGATTCACAATTTCAAGCATTTTATGGATTTCCCTGATGTCATTGAATACAGCAAAAAACCGGTAGAAAGAACGTCTTTTACACATCAGGCTTTTGAGCATGGTGAAAGAGTAACAGACGTTATTCTGAAACAAGATGTTTTATTGAGCTTTCCCTATCATACCTACACACCGGTAATCGACCTGTTGCGTGAAGCTGCAATGGATCCTGATGTGAAATCGATTCAGATTACCGCTTACCGTTTGGCAAGTAATTCAAAAATAAGCAATGCGTTGATCTACGCTGCCAGAAATGGTAAAGAAGTGACCGTAATGCTCGAGCTTCAGGCAAGATTTGATGAAGAATCGAATTTGATGTGGAAAGAAATGTTTGAGCCTGAAGGAATCACTGTTTTAATCGGAATTCCTGACAAAAAAGTACACGCCAAACTTTGCATTATTAAAAAACGAGCACACAACAAAACCCTACAATATGGTTTTGTAAGCACTGGAAACTTTAATGAAAAAACGGCTAAAATATATGGTGATCATCTGATAATGACTTCAGACAGAGGTATTATGGCAGATATTAATAAAGTATTTACCGTTCTGAAAAAACCAAAAGAAGATTATCTGTCGGTTCTGAAGACTTGTAAAAACTTGCTGGTTTGTCCGCTATTTATGCGCGAAAAAATTGAGCATTATATTGATAAAGAAATTGAAGAAGCCAAAGCCGGAAGAAAAGCAGAAATGATCATTAAGGCAAATTCTGTAAGTGACCGTGCTTTAATTATCAAAATGTACGAGGCAGCGCAAGCCGGTGTAGTAATAAGGGTAATTGTGAGGGGAATTTATTGTGCCATTAATCAAAAAGATTTTAAACAGAAAATAAAAGCAATAAGCATTGTTGATGAATATCTGGAGCATGCAAGAGTAATGTATTTTTACAATAAAGGCTCTGAAGATATCTATATTTCTTCTGCCGACTGGATGAATAGGAATTTGGATCACCGAATTGAAGCAGCGGTAAAAATTTCCGATAAAAATCTTAAAAAAGAGCTGAAAGATATTCTTGATATTCAGTTAAGGGATAATGTAAAAGCAAGAATTTTAGACAAAAAACTGAGCAACGAATACATCAGCAACGGTGAAAAAGAATGCCGCTCTCAGATTGAAACGTATAAATATCTGAAAGCAAAAACTACCGTAAAATAGCCTCAATAAAAGGGTACGAAATAATATTTTGTAAATTCGTCCGTAAAAACACAAATTTTAAAATTTTAAACAACTGAAATTCAATAAAATACAATCAAATGATCATTGCAGCGATAGACATAGGAAGTAATGCGGCTCGACTTTTAATCAATGAGGTGAAAATTCAAAACGGAAAGCCTGAATATATTAAATTAAATCTACTGCGAATACCTCTGCGATTGGGAATGGATGTATTCACTCTTGGAAAAATCGGCGAAGAAAGAGAAAAAATGGTCTTAGATTCTATGAAGATTTTCAGTGATTTGATGAAAGTTTACAAAGTAGAACATTACAGAGCCTGCGCTACAAGTGCGATGCGTGATGCCGAAAATGGGAATGAAATTATTGAAAAAGTAAAAAATCATGCAGATCTGACGATAGAAATTATTTCTGGAGACGAAGAAGCAACTTTAGTTTACGAAAATCACGTTGCAGAAGGTCTCGACAAAGATTTCGCTTATCTTTATGTAGATGTTGGTGGCGGTTCTACCGAGCTTACATTTTACGAAAACGACACAATGATCTACGAAAAATCTTTCAATATCGGAACAATTCGTCTTCTCAATAATCTTGTAACAGACGACAACTGGAAAGAAATGAAAGAAGAAATAAAGGCAAATATCAGCAGTAAAAAACAAATTGTAGCCATCGGTTCCGGTGGAAATATCAACAAAGTTTTTTCGATGAGCAAAACCAAAGACGGAAAACCAATGTCTATTGCCTACCTAAAAAAAGCCTACAAAGAATTCAACGATCTTACCGTGGAAGAAAGAATGACAAAATACGGTTTCAGAGAAGACCGAGCCGACGTTTTGGTTCATGCTTTGAAAATCTACAATTTTGTGATGCATTGGGCAGATATCAATAAAATTTTTGTGCCGAAAATTTCTGTTGCGGATGGTTTGATTCATAATATTTACGAGAGGGTTTCGGGAGAGAAATAACTTTTTTGATTTTAATTTCAATTGCGTTTATCTAAAACAAATTAAGTTTAGTCAAATAAAAATCAAGCACTTATAGTAATTTTTTAACTACATTGACGCAATAGTATATAATTTATATTTGTGCAATTTGTATATTTGGATATTAGCGGGAATTTAAAACTGACCGTTCTAGAAATGAAAATACTTGAGATTTTTTTTGAAGTTGATGAAGAAAATTATTTAGGATTTTATGGATATGATATTTTTCAGTCTGAAGCTTTAGAAATTACTTTTTACGATATTTTGAAAAATAATTTATTAGCAGGTGAAAAAGCAAGTGAAAGTTTTGGTCCTTTCAAAATTGCTCAGCTTACTGAAAATGACTTTGATAAAATTGATTTTACTATTTTAAATAGACTTTTACACAAATATTATCAAGATGAAAATTGGGGTGCTGATTTAGAAATATTTAAATCAAATACTTTAAAAGCTTTTAATCATTTAAAAATAGAAAAGAATGAGATTTATTATATTAACCTTGAAAAAGTAAAAGACGAGTTAAAGCCGGGAAACAATTTTTGGACTTATTTCGTTGGACTTATTTGTATAGATAGAAAAAAGCAGAAAATTATTAAATTATATTTTGGTGGAGACTAAAAACTTATGCTAACAAGGGTTTGGCGCTAGCGGACAGAAAGTTTATTATTCATGTTTTGCGCTTCGTTAGAAATTGTATTTTAATTGAAAGTTTCGGCTTCGACTTGCCCGCATCGCAAAGCCTCGAAACTTTAGCAGAGTATACTCAGTTTCAATTTCCAAAACTGTCGTAAAACCACAGGACGATATCTGCCATATTATGACAACCGTATCTGACAACAATAAAATAGAATTTTATAAATTTCTAAATGGAGATAAATCTGTTGTGGACTTAGAGTATTTTATTTATTCACAACTAGATTAGGAGCAACAACTTGGAAGCTGCTAACATGGGTTTTGCTTTACGAGGGCTGAAGTACAAAATTCAACGACAGTTTTCAAATTAAACTTTAATAATAATATCGGCTTTTATGCTTCGATTTCCCGCCCGAACGCAAAGTACTAAACCATTAGCAGGATATTAAAAAAAAACCGTACAATGAAATATATCAAAAGATTTTTGCTTTTCCAAATATTTTGGATTTTTGCTTGTTCAAAGGTTGGCAATCCAAAAAGTTACGAAATAAAACAACTCCTTGGAAAGAATGTAACTTTTATTGGCAAAACAGTAAATATGAAGCTAGGAGCAGCATTGATATTAGAAAACGGACAACAAATTTGGATGGACGAAATGCATAGTTGGCCCAAGGGATTTTATACTGAAAAAAAAACTAAAAGTGCTAAAGTGACAGGTCTTTTGATAGAAAGATATGACCTGCCGATTTTTTCTCCAAATGAAAATGATTCAATAATACAACAAGGAATTCCAGTACCAAAAGATACAGACCTAAAAGAAGCAAGTCACAGATATTTGCTTATAAAATATAAATGGAATGAAATTAAATAGAAAAACTTCGGATAACAAGGGGTTTGGCAATAGCGGGGCAAAAGTACTTCTACAAAACACTTGCGAAAGGTTCAGCAGCAGTAATAATTCTATTGAACTTTTATTAAAAACCCGCCTGAAACCCGTTCCGAATCGTCATAATTAATGATACAAAAAAAACGTCACAACAATGAAAATCCCAACCATCCACGGATATATAGATCGAAGAATTTTAATCAATTTTACAGCTGATCCAAAATCTGTGGAGAAGATTATTCCATTTCCTTTTAAACCAAAAATTTATAAGGACAAAGCTATCGTTGGAATTTGCTTAATCAGACTGAAAAACATAAAACCAAAAGGTCTACCTGACTTCATTGGAGTAAATTCTGAAAATGGTGCTCACAGAATTGCGGTAGAATGGGACGAAAACGGTGAGACCAAATCAGGAGTTTACATTCCTCGCAGAGACACTTCATTAAAATTAAATACATGGGTTGGCGGACGAATATTTCCTGGAAGACACTATCACGCAAAATTTAATGTAGAAGAGGAAAAAGGAAATTATCATATTGACTTTAAGAGTTCGGACGGTACTGAAATACTAATTGATGCCACTGAAACAAAGTTGTTTAGCGATACATCTATTTTTGAAACATTAGATAACGCTTCTTACTTTTTTGAAAATGGCGACCTTGGTTACTCACCAAACAAAGATAAATTTGACGGACTTAGATTGAAAGCATATAAGTGGGAAGTTAGGCCACTTGATGTTTTGAAAGTAAAATCTAGCTTTTTTGAAAACGAAGAAATTTTCCCAAAAGGTTCGGTAACTTTTGACAACGCATTATTAATGACAAACATTGAACATGAATGGAAAAGCGAGACGGACAAATGACCGAAGTATAAAAGTTCTTGGTGAAAATTCCTAAATGGAGATTGCGCCTCAATTTCCGTAACATAGCACTCCTTGAAAACATTATCAACAATATTAAATGCCAATAAATAACAAAATGAACAATACAGAAATTACGAGAGAAAATGTTGTTGAAGCGGAAAACAAGCTTTTTTCGGCTCAACGTGTAAGCAATGTTGATTTACTTGACCAACTGTTACATGATGATTTGATTGCTGTTTCACCGACAGGGCAAATTGTAACTAAAGAAATAGATCTCAACTCACACAAAGCGAAAACAATGATTATTGAAGAAGCTTCAACAGAAATTGACGATATTAAAATATCGGGTGATACCGCACTTTCCATTGTTACAATGACAGCGAAAGGAAAAATGATGGAAACACCAATTGAAGGAAAATTTAGATATTTTAGAGTTTGGAAACGTTTCGACGGCACATTGAAAGTGATCGGAGCAAGCTTTATGCAATTACCCTAAATTAAATAAAGACACTGTTTATAACAGCAATTTTTCAATTGATCTTTAATAATACGATAAGAAATTTTCTCATAATTAACAATTTATTAAAGAATCTCCACAATAAGAACAAATTATTAATCAAATCTTAAAATTCGCTTAAAAGCCTCACAACTTTCAAACCTCATTTTTGCACAAATCTATAATTGAGTAAAAATGAAAAACAAATACCTTTTGAGAGGCTTATTACCTATTGCTGCTTTATTTCACGGCGCAGTTTCAGGGCAAAGCACTTTAGTTCACTATTGGAATTTTAATAATAATGCATCTGTTTCCGCCATTACAGCACCTACATCAACACTTTTGAATGGTTCGATTACCGCTGTTTCTACAGGAACAGGAAGTACAGATACCTTCATAGATTTTGCTGGTGGAACATCACAAAACTTTAATGTAGATAATTTAAATGCAAGAAACGGAGATGCTTCCGGAACGCATTTGAGATACAATTATCCTATCAACGGAAATGTGCAATTTAATTTGCCAACAACCGGATATAACAATGTTGTGGTGAAATTTTCTACAAGAAGATCAGGTTCGGGTGCAGGAAATCAAAGTTGGTCTTACTCTTTAGACGGAACTACTTTTGTAACGTATCAAACGGTTACTTCACAAGACGCCAATCCACAACTCGTCACATTTGACTTTTCGAATGTGACAGGAGTTTCAAATAACCCAAATTTTAAATTAAAAGTTGAATTTTCTCAAGGCAGTGGCGGAGCTGTTGGAAATAACAGATTCGATAATTTCACACTGGATGCAACTTCAGTTGGCGGAACCGATACTACTCCACCAACCATTGCTTATTTACCTGCAAACAACGTCAATAATGCTTCTACAACAGTAAATCCTACGATTACATTTAACGAAAACGTAAGATTAATCGATAATTCTGTGATTACTTCTGCAAATGCACAAAGTTTAGTTGAATTACGCTTAGGAAACTCTACAGGAAATGCAGTTCCATTTACAACAACGTTCGCAAATAATGTAATTACAGTAGTTCCTACAGGAGGTTTGGTTCCGAATCAGGCTTATTATTTAGCTTTAAAACCAAATATGGTAGAAGATACAAGTGATAATGCAGTGACAACCGTAACTTCTAGTATTTTCACAACGGCAGGAACAAGTATTTCTTTAGATAAAACTTTAATTAAAGTCAACGAAAACGCAGGAACTTTAGCATTTAAAATAAATGTGACCAACCCTTCCAATGCAATAGTAAATCTGGTTGCAAAACCTGCTTCTTTTAACACCGCAAACAGCAGTGATTTCACCTTTACAAGCCAGACCATCAACATCACGCCTTCTACAACAAGTGTTACGGTAAATATCCCTATTCTTGATGATACTTTGGAAGAACAACAGGCAGAATATTTTATTTTAGGTTTAGAAAATCCTGTAGGAACGACGATTACCGGAGACACTACTTCTACCGTTTATATTATCGATAATGATAAAGCGGCTCCCGTTCCTTCTAATCAGATTACATTAAATTATATCGGAAGTTTTGATCCTTCAGGAAATAATAACAGTTCAACAGAAATTGTAGTTCATGATCCTGCAACTCAGAAATTATTTACCATCAGTTCTTTAACGGATGTTTTTGATATTATTAATTTCACCAATCCATTAGCTCCGTCAGTAATCAACACCGTGAATATGACTCCTTATGGCGGAATTACAAGCATTGCCGTAAAAAACGGGCTTGTTGCTGTAGCCTCACCAAACGGAACCAATGCACAACAAAACGGATCGGTAGTTTTCTTCGACATCAACGGAAATTTCCTGAAACAAGTCACCGTAGGAGTTTTACCGGATATGATTACATTTACTCCAGACGGAACAAAAGTAATGACCGCAAATGAAGGTGAACCAAACGATGCTTATACGGTAGACCCTGAAGGTTCAATCAGTATTATTGATATTTCAGGAGGAATTAATAATTTAAGCCAGTCGAACGTTACGACACTTGGTTTTACGGGTTATAACAGTCAGGAAGCTGCATTTATCAGTTCAGGCGGAAGAAAAGTAAAATCTACAAGCACTTTGGCTCAGGATCTTGAGCCTGAATATATTGCCATAAGCCCAGATAGCCAGAAAGCATGGGTTTCTTGTCAGGAAAACAACGGAATTATCGAAGTTAATCTTAGTAACAATACTTTAGGAAATATTTGGGGATTAGGCAAAAAAGATATGAGTCTTCCAGGAAATGGTTTTGATGCTTCCGATAACAATGGTGAAGTTTTGATCGCCAACTGGCCTGTCAAAGCGTATTACAATCCCGATGCAATGGCTTCTTTTAAAGTTGGAAATACCAATTATCTGGTTACCGCAAATGAAGGTGACGAAAAAGACTTAGGTGGATTTAGTGAAAGAACAACAGTTGGAGCGAACGGTTATACTTTAGACTCAACTATTTTCCCAAATGCTTCTGTTTTAAAAGCTTCGCATAATTTAGGAAGGTTCAGAGTGACCAATGTAAACGGAAATACAGACGGAGACACAGATTTTGAAGAAATTCATGCATTGGGAGCAAGGTCATTCTCCATTTTCAATGCCGATACCAAGCAAATCGTTTACGACAGCGGTGACAAATTTGAAAGATATATTGCAGCCAATCATCCTTTGATTTTCAATGCTGATAACGAAGCCAATGGAGCTAAAAACCGAAGCCGAGCAAAAGGACCAGAACCGGAAGGCATAACTTTAGGAACAATAAACGGACAAACTTTTGCCTTCATCACTTTGGAAAGAACAGGTGGTGTGATGGTTTATAATGTAACCGATCCAAGCAATGTAACGTTTACAGATTACAAACATTCAAGAATGACTTCCGCATTTGGTGGCGACAACGGTCCGGAAGGAATTACCTACATTCCTCCCGCAAATATGAATAACGGAAAAGGTTACGTTATCGTTGCCAACGAAATCAGCGGAACATTATCAATGTACGAAGTCGTACTTTCTCCAACATTAGCAACCGGTGAAGTGAAAAAAGAAAAGGCAACCTTCAACATCTTCCCGAATCCTGTGAACAAAGGAAACACTCTTTATTTCAACAGAGCTCAAGGTTATGAGTTATACGATATGAGCGGAAAACTTCTTGGAAAAGAAAAATCGGCACTTACCATTGAAACTTCAAAACTAAACACCGGAGTTTATTTAATTAAAACTTCAGAAGGTGAAGTGAAGAGATTTATCGTTAAATAATTTTTTTACTTAATAATTCACTTTTGAAGCCCCGGAAATTTTTCTGGGGCTTTTTGTTGAAAAAAACCTTTGGCTTATTAAAAGCGTTTAAGTAAATTAATTAATTTTGAAATACTATCATTAAAATCTTGATTGTAATTGATATTAAATATTTTCACTCCATTTTTTAATGATTTTTCTTGCTTGTAATTATCCAAAAATTGTGTTTTAGCCAAACCTTCATCCCCACCAAAAAAATCTATTGACTTAAAATGTTGAATACCATTATATTCAATTGCTACATTTAATTCTTTAATAAAAATATCAAACCTTTGTCCTTCCAGCCATTTAGGAGAATATTGACTAATGATGGTGTAATTTGGAAACTCTTTTATGACTAGTTGAAGCAAATGCTTTTCCATAACATAACTCCCAACTTCTTTAAATCCTTTTTCTTGCCGAATATGATTTTCTAAGCTCCTATAATTATTCTTCAAACGCGAATAAAAAGTCTTTTTAACCTCATCAGAACCATATATTTTTTTGTCCCAATCTATATATTGTCTCGTAAAACCAGAATTAATGCTTAGCATATCACCTAACAAAGTGTACGAGATTTTATCAACTTTTGCATGACTACGCAAATAATCTAAGCAAAAAAACTCTTCAATTTCGTCTAAGTTTAGTTGATTTAAAAATGTTAGAAATTCGTTATTACTAATCACTTTTTTGGTTCCAAATGATAAGCTTCGCAAAAGGGAATGAATAATTTTTTCGGTTTTTAAATTCTCTTTTTTAAAAAGAATATATGTCAAATATTTTCTTGGAGAAACAAGACCTTCAGCTAAAATATTATCAATCTTTTCTTTTCTACTCCAAAATTTCACATTTCGATAATGATTTAAAATGAAGTTATTTTTATTAAACCATTCATTTTCTGAAAATGAAAATTCAACTGCCTGCATAAATTTTTTAAATTCTTCCTCAGTTTTAAATTTTGTGATAACTTCGGAAAAGTAATGAAGAATAATTCCTGATTTTCTTATATCTGTTTCTCCATAAATCTTTTGCTTATTTGGTAATGCAAAACAAATAACCCAATTCATTCCATTTCCAATTCTGATAATATCTGAACAAGGATACGCTGTTTTATCACCGACTAAATAATTTAACCCATTATAATTTATTAATTTAAATTCTTTACTAATTCCATCTTGGAATATGATTCTATCATTTTCATTTATCTCCTTAAGAAGTCTTTTTTCATTCGCATATTGAGGTTTCTTCGAACGATGAATTTTCTTTAAGTCTATTCCAAAATCATTTTTGTATGACATCTCAATGAGATCATCAATATTGTTTGATAGTTTATCGGGAATTTCCATTTATTTTTTAAGATTTGAAAAATAACAATAATTCTCTAATATTAAATCATTTTCGTTTAACACAAAGAAAAACCCACAAAAAAAGTCAGACCTTCAAGGTCTGACTTCAAAAAATATATTGTCGTATTTTTTACTCTACATTTACTACCTTTTCAATTTCAGGAGCATGTTGTTTGATGCTGTTTTCTACGCCTAATTTCAATGTTGAGAAATTAAGAGAACAGGCCGAACAGTTACCTAAAAGTTTTACAAAAACAGTATTGTCTTTTACGTCCAAAAGCTCAATATCACCGCCGTCTTTATTCAAAAACGGACGAATGCTTTCCAGAGCTTCCATTACTCGGGTTACAGTGTCTTCGTGTGTTGTATTTGTCTCCATATTTGGGTTTGGTTTTCAAAAATGTATTTGAAATTATTTTTAATTATTTTTTTGGTGAGCAACCAGCCATTGTTGAAATCTTCACGGCTTCAGTTGGCGGAAGAAATTTATTTCTTTCTAGTAAACTCTCAACCATTTTTTTCGCAGTTTCGGTATAAATTTCAGCAATTTTAGAACCTTCTTGCAAAGCTGCCGGTCTTCCTACATCACCTGCTTCTCTGATACTCTGAATTAAAGGAATTTCTCCTAAAACAGGAATATTTAAATCTTCAGCTAAATATTGCGCTCCTTGGTTTCCAAAGATATAATATTTATTGTCAGGTAACTCTTCCGGCGTAAAATAGGCCATATTTTCTATCAACCCAAGAACAGGAATGTTAATACTTTCCATATTAAACATCGCAATTCCTTTTCTAACATCCGCTAAAGCAACATGTTGAGGTGTACTTACAATCACAGCTCCTGTTACCGGAACTTCCTGAATAATCGACAAGTGAATATCACCAGTTCCCGGAGGAAGGTCGATTAATAAGAAATCTAATTCTCCCCAAGCTGCATCTCTGATCATTTGGTTCAATGCTTTTGAAGCCATTGGGCCTCTCCAAACGACCGCCTGATTTGCTCCTGAAAAATATCCGATAGAAAGCATTTTCACACCGTAATTTTCGATAGGTTTCATCATGCTTTTTCCGTTTACATCAACAGAAATTGGCTTCTGACCTTCTGTATCAAACATGGTAGGAACAGATGGCCCGTAAATATCGGCATCTAATAAACCTACTTTAAAGCCCATTTTTGCTAACGTTACCGCAAGATTGGCAGCAACGGTAGACTTACCAACACCTCCTTTTCCGGATGCGATCGCAATAATATTTTGAATTCCAGGGATTTGCTTTCCTTTAATCTGGCTCATCTGAACCTCACTTGGCTCCGGAGAAACTATTTTAAGTTTTAAATTAATTTCTTCACCAAATTCACTTGCAAAAGCCTGCTTCATTGCTGCTTCAAGCTTTTTCTTTTCGTGCATTGCCGGTGAATGCGCTGTCATATCTATATAAACGTCATTCCCCATCACTTGAAAATTAGACACCAAGTCATCAACTTCAATTTCTTTGAGGAAATCCTGAATCTTTTCTTTAGTCAACATAAAAATATAAATTGAGCACAAATTTACGGAAATTTTAGCTATTTAGAATCAATAAACATGCTGATAGATAAATTCTTTTGCTAACCTAAAATTTATGTATTTTAGGGGCGATTTTAATTTATATCCATGAAAAAAATATTATTCGTTCTTTTAGGATTAATTGCTCATAATTCATTTTCGCAAAATTATTCGCAGTATGTAAATCCTTTTATAGGAACGGGCGGTCACGGCCATACTTTTCCGGGTGCAATTGTACCTTTCGGGATGGTTCAGCTTTCTCCAGACACAAGAATTGACGGAAGTTGGGACGGCTGCAGCGGTTATCATTATTCAGATTCTGTGATCTACGGATTTTCTCACACCCATTTGAACGGAACAGGAGTTTCAGATTACGGAGACATTATGCTGATGCCGACAATGGGGAAACCGGGTTTGACTCCCAAGGAATATTCATCAAAATTTTCTCATAAAAACGAAAAAGCAGCGGCTGGTTTTTACTCCGTTAAATTAGACAAAGACAATATCGACGTTCGTTTAACAACGACAAAAAGAGTTGGTTATCACGAATACAAATTCAACAAAGCCGGAAACGCCAACATTATTTTAGATTTAAATCACAGAGATAAACTTCTGGAAGGTGAAGTAAGAATAATTGACAGCAAAACGATTGAGGTTTTCAGAAGAAGTGAAGCTTGGGCAACCAATCAATACATTTATGCGAGAATTGAGTTTTCAAAACCAATGAAAATTTCAAGCAAAAGCTTTAACGGTAAAAACGAAAACAATACTTTTTCGGGAACTAAATTAGCTTTAGCATTTACCACAGCGGTAAAAAAAGGTGAAAAAATCAGTGTAAAAGTGGCGATTTCTCCGGCAGGTTATGAAGGTGCCGGAAAAAACATGTTAGCTGAAGGTAAGTCTAATGATTTCAATGAAATTCATAAACATGCAATTGCAGACTGGAATAAAGAACTTTCAAAAATTGAAGTTAAATCTGACGATAAAAACAAACTGGCAATTTTCTACACTGCAATGTATCATGTTTTCACGCAACCGAATATCAATATGGATGTTGACGGAAAATACCGCGGAAGAGACAATAAATTTTACACGGCGAATGATTTTGGATATTATTCAGTGTTTTCACTTTGGGATACTTTCAGAGGAGCGCATCCTTTGATGACCTTAATTGACAGAAAAAGAACAGCTGATTTTGTAAATACTTTCATTAAACAGCGTGAGCAAGGCGGAAGAATTCCGGTTTGGGAACTGGCTTCTAATGAAACTGAATGTATGATCGGTTATCACGGAGTTTCTGTAATTGCAGACGCAATGGCAAAAGGAATCACCGGTTTTGATTATGAAAAAGCCTATGAAGCCGCAAAAAATTCAGCGATGCAGGATATTTTTGGTTTAAATGCTTATAAACAGAAAAATTATATCAGCATTGATGATGAACACGAAAGTGTTTCTAAAACTTTGGAATATGCCTATGATGATTGGTGTATCGCTCAAATGGCAAAAATTTTAAACAAAAAAGAAGATTACGAATACTTCATGAAACGTTCACAGAACTGGAAAAATCTTTACAATCCAGCGAACGGCTTTATGCAGGCAAGAAAAAACGGAAACTGGTACGAACCTTTTGACCCAAGTGAAGTTAATAATAATTATACGGAAGGAAATTCCTGGCATTATTCATATTTCGTTCCGCAGGATATTCCGGGATTGATTCAGGCTCATGGCGGAAAAGAAAAATTTGAACAATTCATTGATGCTATTTTCTCGGCTTCAGATAAAACAACAGGAAGAGAGCAGGTAGATATTACCGGATTGATCGGACAATATGCACAAGGAAACGAGCCGAGTCATCACATCGCTTATCTGTATAATTTCGTTGATAAACCTCAGAAAACCGAAGAGAAAATCAAATTTATTCTTGATAATTTCTATAAAAATACTCCAGATGGATTGATTGGAAATGAAGATTGCGGACAAATGAGTGCGTGGTTTATTTTAAGCTCGATGGGAATTTATTCTGTTACGCCAGGGAAACCTGAATGGGAAACGGTAACGCCTTATTTTGATGAGGTTAAATTACATTTAGAAGACGGAACGACAAGAACCATCACTAAAAACACTCCGAAAAGTGAGCTTAAATATTTAGGTTTTGAAAATGTAAAACCGGTTAAAGACATGAAATATGCAGAACAAACTGCTTCGCCCATTATAAGTGCAGACCGTCTTTTTGAGTTTACCACCCAGGTAAAAATCACTCCACTAAATGAAAAAGACAAAATTTATTACATGACTTTGGATGAAAATGATGCCAACGTGAGGAAAACTTTTAAAGTCTATAAGGAACCATTTACCATTAACAAAACAACACAGGTTTCTACTTATGCTGAAAGAAATGGTGAAAAAAGCGGTATTACAACAGCCAACTTCAACAGAAGGCCAAACCATTGGGATGTTACCATCAATGCAACCGTAAATCCGCAATATACAGCCGGTGGAAAACTGGCAATTATCGATGGAATCAACGGTGACACCAACTGGAGAAAAGGTGAATGGCAAGGTTACCAAGGTCAAACCGTGGAAGCAATAATTGATTTTAAATCTCCACAGCAGATCAACGAAATTTCGTCAACCTATTTACAAGACAGCAGAGCGTGGATCTTAATGCCTAAAAAAGTGGAATATTACGCTTCCATGGACGGAAAAACATTTATCCTTCTTAAAACTTTAGAGAATCACATCGATCCTAAAGATACTAATGTTCAAGTAAAAGATTTCAGAACAACGGTTCTTCCAACTGAAGCAAGATATGTAAAAGTAAAAGCGTATCACTTCGGTAAACTTCCGGAATGGCATCAAGGTGCAGGTGGTGAAGCTTATGTTTTTGTGGATGAGATTTCTGTGAAGTAGTAAGTTTAAATTTAAAAATAATAAAAACCTCTTCCGATCTGGAAGAGGTTTTTTGTTTCTTTTATCTTACAGATTTTTCTATTCTTTTTGAATCTGAATAATTAGCAGAAGACAGTATTTAATGATGAGGACTTATCAATAAATATGGGTGTAATATTATTCAGCAAAAAATTCTTTAAGACTCCCTTTCTTTATTAAATTGATAGTTGTGGGAGTTGTCATTTTATAAATAGAACCATATTGAATATCCTCATCAAATGATCCTTTTGTTTTTTTATCATTTATAAAATCACTATTAAGAGCATTGGTTATTTTGACAATATTATATTTTGGATTGTAAGATTCGGCAACGATAACTTTATTATTTTGATAATTAAATGCACCCAGTTTATTAATCCTATCTATTGGGAAAATTTCATTTTCTTTTGAGGTAGCCAGAACAATCAATGTATCTTGCCTACTAAAAACATAAAAGAATTTCAACCTTTCATCCTTTAAATTCTCATCCTTAACATTCTGTAATACGATATTATATATTTCTTCAGACACAAAAAACTGATTGTTGCTCTTTTTACATGAATAAAAAAACAAAAATAGTATAATTAAAATTACTCTTTTCATCAGCCTCGGATTAATTCATCCTCTCCGACCAACATAATTGTTCCGGCAATTCTTTATCTGAAAATTCTATATGAATTACTCTTCTTTTCTTTCCGTTTGTTGTTCTGTTAGAGCCGTGAAGAAGCAAAGGTTTCATAATCATAACCCCACCTTTTTCTACGTTGCAGATATTTTCTGTTTCTAAACTCCAATCGATGGTTTCGGGTCTGCAGATTCCTTTTGAATGGGATTTTGGAACAACTTTTAAAGCGCCATTATTTTCATCGGTTTCATCCAAATGAATTCTGATGGTAAAGATATTTTCAAGAATATCTAAAGGCGGTTGCACGGCAAACTGATTCTGTTTGGTCGTCCAAGGTCCAAAGTTTTCTAAATCTATTTTTTTATCGACAGAGATCGTTAAATCCTGATGATACGCAACATACCAGTTTGATTTTTCGGGTTTATCAAAGTAGATACTTTTAACCACAAAATAATTATCGCCAAAAATTTCTTTAATGATCGTTTTTAAATTTTTATTAAAAATCAAATCTTTTACTTCGGGAACTTCCTTTAAAAACTGTCTGATTGCAAAAAGATCTTCAGATTTTCTAAACGTTTCTTTTGAAGTATCAATATTCTGAATGACTTTGCTGATTTCTTCAATTTCTTCTTCTGAAAAAATGTTATTAATTACTGTGAAACCGTTTTCCTGAATTAGATTTTTATGATTTTGTAAATTCATATTCTAAGTTTTTAACTTCCATACGTTTGTCATTCTGAAAGAAACGCAGTGGATTGAAGAATCTATTTTTAAACACAAAGATCGCAAAGATTTTTTTAAAATGTTTGAAAATATTTTCCGTTCGCAAAGGCGTTCCACTCAGCAAAAGAATATAATATTGATCATTCTGGAGAAATCTTAATTATAGTATTAAAAAAAATGAAAAGATTTATGCTTGGATTCTTTCAGAATGACAAAGTTTGTGGTTATTCTATAAAGAAAATAACGACTGCAACCCTAGCCCCGATTGAAATGACATCCTTTTTGGTGGCGGGTGGAGCGAAGCGGAACCCGTAACCAAAAAGATATAATGGAAAGCGGGATAAAGCTTCAAATAAAAAAATGGTCAATAATGAAGATTAAAAATTCACTATTGACCATTCATTAGCCTAAGCTAAATAAATTTATAAAGAATGAATTGTCAATTGTGAATTCGCCTTGCTTGTGAATTTCACATTCACATTTTCACTAACGAAGTTAAATTGACATTTCACCATCAACTACATATCTCCCCCATGATTATCAAGCTGCCCTTCCCATTTTGAAACGGCAGAAGTTGCTAAAGCATTTCCTAAAACATTGGTCATACTTCTCGCCATATCGCAGAAGTGATCGATAGGAAGAATTAAAGCAATTCCTTCCGGTGGAATTCCAAACATGGAGCAAGTAGCCACGATAATTACCAGTGAAGCTCTTGGAACTCCGGCAATCCCTTTTGATGTTAACATTAATACCAAAAGCATTGTAATCTGTTGCCCGATAGACATTTCAATTCCGTAAATCTGAGCGATAAAAATAGATGCAAACGTCATATACATCATACTTCCATCCAAATTAAATGAATATCCTAAAGGCAAGATAAAAGATACTACTCTATTATTACAGCCAAATCTCTCCAATTCTTCAACCAGTTTTGGGAAAACAGCTTCCGAACTTGTGGTGGAAAAAGCAATCAACAAAGGTGATTTTATTCTTCTTAACAATTCGAAAAGACGGTTTCCTAAGATTAAATATCCTACAATCAATAAAACAAGCCACAAAACAGCAATCGCAAAGAAAAAGTCTCTTAGATAAATGGCATATACTTTAAAGATTTCAAAACCATTTGTTGCGACAACAGCTGCAATTGCACCCAGCACACCAAGCGGTGCAAACCACATGATATAACCTACCATTTTTAGAATCGCATGAGCAATCACATCAAATAATTTAATAACAGGCTGCGCATATTCGTCTCCCAAATTAGCTAAAGCAACTCCAAACATAATCGAGAAAACGACAATCTGAAGTACTTCGTTCGTCGCAAAAGCTTCAAAAATACTTTTAGGAACAACATGTTTTACAAAATCTTCCATTGAAAACCCTTTGCTCGATTTTAAAAGTTCTTCAGCAGAAGCAGCATCCTGTATCGGAAGTTTGGTTACATGTCCCGGTTCAAGCCAGTTTACCAAAATCAAACCGATGAAAAGAGAAACAAGAGATGCAGAAATAAACCAAAGCATTGCTTTTGATCCTACTCTACCAATCATTTTAATATCGCTCATTTTGGCAATTCCCACCACCAAAGTTGTAAAGACCAAAGGAGCGATAATCATCTGAACCAGTCTGATGAAAATAGTTCCCAGGAGTTTTATGTTTTTTGAAAACGGCTCTGCGCTGTCAGGATACTGTAAATGAACCAAGCCTCCGATTGCTACACCCAAAATAAGTGAAACAATGATGGCAATAAATAGTTTGTTTTGTCCTTTCATATCTATTATCAATTGCCACAAATATAATAGTTTTATAATTGTGGATAAAAGTTTGTTTACAAGCGCATAAAATTTAATTATTTAGAAATTAAACCACACATTATTAAAAACTTAAAAGACCAACTTTTGTATAATTATTATTTTTTTAGATAATTGGTATAGATTTTATTATTACATTTGAGTCTAACGAAAACATTAAATTATCTTAATTATGAAAAAAACAATCACAATGTCTGCCTTAGCTTTGGCAATATCATTTGGAGCTATTTCGTGTAAAAAGAAAGTTTCTGACGCTGATCTTCAGACGCAGGCAACAACTATTGTTGCGGCTAGTCCTACTGCGACTATCGAAGTGAAAGAAGGCGTTGCCCATCTTGGCGGAACCTTTGCAACTCAGGCTGAAAAAGACGCTGCTATAAAATCTCTTAAAGAAATAAAAGGAGTAAAAGATGTACATGATATGGCAACTGTTGAGGTTGCGCCACCACCACCGCCTGTAGAAACTGCATCTGCTGTAGATCCTATGATTCAGCAAAAAGTGCAGGATGCAGTAAAAGATTTCCCTTCTGTAAAAGTAGAAGTTGTAAACGGAGAATTAACGCTTACAGGAAATGTATCTGCTATTCAGGCGAGAAAAATTAAAGAATCTGTAGATGCTTTAAAAGTTGGAAAATATAATAATAACTTAGTTGTAAAATAATCAAAGATGAGCACATTACAAGATAAATATTCAAGCGTAGTTGCTGCTGCTCAGTCTGCAGGAGTTTCTAATCTTCAGGTTCAGGAGCAGGATGGCATTCTTTATGTTTCCGGAAATGCATCAAATACGGCTGCAAAAGACGCAGTCTGGAACGCTCTAGGTACCATTGACTCTACCTATTCTGCAACTGATATTAATATTGATGTACAGGTTGCAGGTCTTGCAGCAGGTGCCAATCTTACAGTCGCTACTGAAGATTCTAATCTAAACATCAGACAAGAGCCTTCTACTGAAGCTGCTGTTGTAGGAAAAGCGGCTAAAGGAGCTTCTGTAACTTTAGTTGAGCAAACTTCAGACGATTGGTGGAAAGTAAAAACTGCCGATGGACAGGAAGGTTATGCCTACTCAAGATATTTGAAGGCATAATTTTTAACTTAAGTTTAAAAAAACACGAAACATCCCTTTGTTGGGATGTTTTTTTTGTTACTTTTGCGACTTAAACATCAATAATGAGAAAAAAAATTTGGTTACTGTTCTTTGTAGTCAGCAATTTATTACTAAATGCACAAAAATTTAGCATAGACGGAAAAGTTTTAAACTTTGAAAAGAAACCAATTGAAAATGTAACCGTTTATTTACTGAAACAAAAAGATTCCTCTATTGTCAATTACACACCGACTAACAGTGAAGGAAAATTTTCTCTGAAAACTGATGAGCTCTCCGAGTCAACTATTTTGAAAATTGAAGCTGATAAATACATATCGTATTCAAAACGTTTTGATATAATTAACCAATCGGTTCCGCTGGGAGAAATTGAACTTGAAAAAAACTCTTTTCAAAATATTGAAGAAGTAAAGATTACAGCTTCGCCTGTTAAAATTAAAAAAGATACGATTGAATTTAATGCTTCGTCCATAAAAGTGCGACCGGACAGTAAAATTGAAGAACTTTTAAAGCAAATTCCGGGAGTTGAAATTAGCAATGACGGAAAAATAACCGTTAACGGAAAAGAAGTTGACCAGATCATGATCAACGGAAAACCATTCTTCGATAAAGACGGGAAAATAGCATTGCAGAATCTTCCGGCTGATATTATTAAAAACATTCAGTTTACTACTACGAAAACCAAGGAAGAGGAATTGAGTGGAAAAGCTGCGAAATCAAATAATACAACCATTAATTTTAATATTGACGAAAAGAAAAACAAAGGCTTACTATCGCGTTTAACAGCTAGTTACGGTTCTGATGAACGCTATGAAGGCAGCTTACTCTTAAGTTATTTTAAAAAAGATACCAAAATCAGCCTTTTGGCTTCGTCAAATAATATCAATTCTCAGGGATTTTCTAATGATGAGGTGTTCGACAGTATGGGACACGGCAGAAATTCGTGGATTATGCAAGGCGGATCTGTGATTACAGACGGCGGAAATACCTATTACACACAAGGCGGAAACAATACGAAAGGAATCCAGAGAAGCACAACAATCGGTTTTAACTACAGCGATAAATTTGATAAAAATTCAGATTTGGAGACTTTAAGTTTAATGCACATCAATAATAATTTAGAAACAAGATCTAAAGTTTCCAGAACGACGTTACTTCCTGATTTTACTTTAAAGACCAACTCTGAAAACAATGGTGAAAACGAAACGCAACAATATAATTTTGACACCTCAGTTAGAATTAAAATTGATACGCTTACCAATATTTATTTCTCACCCAATTTTTCAAGAATGGAAGGTTTTAGTTTTAACAATTCAAAATCATCTACTTTAAGAGATAATTTACTCCTTAACGAAAGTGATTCTTACACAAGTAATAAATCAGAAAACAATAATTTCTCACCAAATCTATATTTCTCAAGAAAATTTAAGAAAAAAGGACGTGTGGTTTCTGCCAATATGAATACCACGATTTCAGAATCAAAAAAAGAAAATATCAATACATCTTCAACGATTTTCTATCAAACCACAGATCCGAATGATATAAGAAATCAGCTTTCCAAAACAAAAAATCAAACCAATAGATATCGATTTACGACTGCATATTCCGAACCGATATCTGATTCATCGAATATAACTGTAAACTTGACGTACGAAAATAAATTGAGCAGAAACTTAAGAGACGTCAATGATTTTGATTTGAGTAACGGACAGTATTCCGATTACAACGATGCCTTGTCGAATACGATGAGTCAAAAAATTAATCAGCTCAGCCCTGAAATAAGTTATGAACTCAATAAAAAGAAAATCAACTTTTGGGCATCAGCAAGTGTAGATATTACAGATATGAATGTGAACTCGTTTTTCAATAACCAACGATACAATCTGCAAAACAGTTTTACATTGCCGAGCTTTAATATGAATTTTCAATATCAGTTTTCAGACAACAAAAGACTGAGTATTTATAATAGTGGCGACTTCTCAATTCCGACAGCAGAACAGCTGAGTCCGTTTACAGACAACATCAATCCTTTGGTGAGCTATCGCGGAAATCCGGAATTAAAAAACAAATGGCAAAACTCTACTTACATTTATTACAGCAATTATAATATCGTGAAAAACATGAATTATTATATGAACCTAAGTTTCAATTACTATAATAATGATGTGACCAACTATTCTTACTACGACGACTCTGGGAAGCAGTTTGTAACGTACGCCAACGTCAGCGGAAACAAATATGTAAACCTTGGCGGTGGTTTTTCTAAAACATTCAAATGGAAACAGAATAAACTGATTTTAAGCCCAAGATTTAATATGAATTATGGCTACAACAGAGGCTTCATCAATGCAGATCAGTTTACCAGCGAAACATACAGCATCAATCCAAGCTTCAACTTTACGTATGAATTAAAAGATAAAATCACCATCAAACCATCCTATTCTTTGGGTTACAATTTCTCAGAATACAAAAATTACAGCGTTGGAAATGTAAAAACCAGCAATCAGATTTTAAAGATGGAGCTGACCAATTATGTTTTTAAAAGTAAACTTGTTTTTGGAAATGATTTTGAATACAACACAACGTCAAACATTGCGCCCGGCTTCAAAAGAGATTTCTACTTCTGGAACACCAGTTTAGGATATTCATTCTTTAACAAACAGTTGACTGCAAAGGTGAAAGTGTACGATGTTCTTAATCAAAACCAAAGTGTAAGACGTACCATTACCAACACTTATTTTGAAGACCGTGAAGATTTAATTCTAAAACGTTATGTAATGTTTTCTTTAACCATGAAGCTTAACAAGTTTGCAGGAAAGAAAGCAGAAGTAAAATAAATACGATCATTTATTGAAAAATAACCGGAGAATATTTCCGGTTATTTTTGTTTTAAAATATTTTGCTCAATCCATTATTGTACGTCTCGAAAAATTTTCATTGTAGATTCGTCAATTCGAGTGAACCGATGAAATCAGAATGTATCGAGAATCAGTGAACCGAAGCACAAAACCTGCTTCCATCAAAACTCTCCGATACGCTTTTTGAAAAATCTAATCGAGCTGACGAGAATGAACCAAATGCACAACGAGTTATTATTCAGGTTCATCTGCACTTTTCTTCCTGTCAATTGATGAATTCTTTGCAGCTTTTACCAATTCATTTACCTCAGCGTAAGCATCCTTCCAATCGGAAACCTCTTTCATCGCAGTGAGTATATTAAAATAAGATCTCAATGTTTTTTCTAAACTTCGTCGCACTGACGAAGCACTTTCCATTTGCCGAAGACCTGCATTAGCTTCTGTCTGTTCCTCAAAAATATCTTCAAAATATTCATGCCTGGTTTTCATTTCAGCAAAAGCAACAGATAGAGACAGGTTGGCGATTTTCTGAGTATTTGCAGGAAACTCCAGCTCTTCAATCAGTTTTTTCATTTGAGCCGTTTGTGAAGAATAGCTCATCCGGTCGAGGTCTAAACCAAACTGCACAAAAATCTGATACAAGTCTTCCGCATCCTGATAATTCGGCACCGAAAACACCTGTCGGTATCCATTTAGAAAAGCTTTAAGGCTGCTGAAAGCAACATCTCTGTCGTGATCTGCCGCTGCAACATCTTTTCCTTTTCCGCTGAAAGATTTTTTGGTATACACTGCATCATAATCTGCATAATGCGTCGTGAGCTCGTTCATCAAAGGATGATTGGCCAACATCGGATATTTTCCGGAAGTCGAAACAGTGATCGTTCTTTCTGTGAGTGTCGCCAAATCTTTGGTGCTCACTCTTTGTAATGAAATTTTCATACGTCAAATGTGTTTTTGTTATTAATAATTTAAAAATTACTTCAATCAAATATAAAATAAATTGTATTTAAATACAAACACTGTTGTTTATACTCAATGTATGTTGATTTTAGGTTCAAACACCCCTGTTTCAATTCAATGTCAATTGATTTTGAATACAAACACCCCTGTTTGGGCTTTATGTAAATTGATTGTGAGGACAAACATGGGTGTTTGGAGTTAATGTATGATGAGTTTGAATGGGAATGATTTAGTTTAAATATATTTCTATTTTTTCAAAGAAATGTGGAAACCCGTAAAATTCTTCTCATCGAGAATTGTATATTTGAGAGCATAGATTAAAAATAACTTAAACTAAGATTTTAAAATAAAAACTAATAAATATGTCCACACAAGCTTTCTCGAAAAAAGACTACACAGAAGAACAATTTAATATTATTAATATTAAGATTCATTCTGATGAAAAAGATAAGCAATTTTTATATTCTGAGACTATTAATCAAATTTTTAATTTCACTGATTTTTTTGTGAAAATTGGAAATAAAAATGGTTTAGTATTAAAAAAAATTAAAAAAGTTCCTCTAAATAAAAAAATGCTTGGAAGTGAATTTAATAATTTGGAGTATGATACTTACGACATCTACGAGGGTGAATTTATAAAATATAAAATTGAAGACCAAAATGATAAGCATTACAATACGGTAAGCAAAGAACTAAAACCAGGCAATCCTAATTCAATCGAGAAGCCTAATGCTTATCAAGTACCATTCTATTTTATTCCATCGATTCATAGACTTTTACTACCTTTAAATTCAAAAGCCAAACCTACACAAGTTAAACGATTCTTCGAGGAAGCTTTGTTAAAAATTTATGACTCTAGTAAATTTTATAATGTCGATATTGCAAAAAGTTCTGAAGAGATAGAAAAGATTTTTAAATTTAAGTCTTTAGATAAATTACAGTTAGAAATTAGTTATACAAATGATGATTTAGGAGAGGACGAAAAGCAATTTATGGACGCACTTTTAAAAGAGTCAAACGTCAATAAATTTAAGGCAGAATATAATGCCGAAAGAAAAGAATCATTAAATATTGATTCAAAACTAATAAAAGGAGGAATAGAATTAAGCAAAGAAAATGGAGCTGTCAAAGCGACAGGTACAAACTCTTTTGGAAATAAGGTTGTTGTTAATACGATGAATGAGTTTGAAAATTTTAAGATAAAAGTCAAGAATGAAATTAATCCTCTCATTTCAATTCTAAAAGAATCTTTAACAAAATGGAGAATGTAAATGATAAATTAGAATTTCAGAACTCTTTCAAAGGGTTATTTAATATCATTTGGGATAGAAAATTATATAAAAATCCTGTATATTTATTTTCTGGGTTGACATTGACCGTGCTAAATATATTATTTTTCTTTCTTAAAAAAGAGTTTATTGATATAGAATATTTTGATTTATTACGCATTTTTGTAGGAACATTTCTACCAGCATTTATAACATTTTGTGGATTTACAATGACCGCATATTCATTAGTTGTTGGATTTTTAAATTATGGAGTATTTAAATCCACAATTGAAAAATTTTACACTTTAAAAATAATATCTGAACAAGATGATGAAAATAAGAAACTCCCAAAATTTTCAGTTTATCAAAAGGCAATAGCACTTTTTGCGTTAGCAATCTTAGTTTTATTATTCTCAGTTGCATACTTTTTAATCATAAAATTTACAACAGAGCTTGAAATCGAAGTTGAAAATTCCAGTATAGAATTATTTAATGCAATTAATTTATTTTTTGTTATTATATTAACAAATTATAGTTTTATACTAATCGTCTATAATATTGTAAATATTTTTACATTAAGTCAGTCACTAAATAAATTAATTTATAAAGAGGAATTTGATAAAAAAAAGAAGTAATAATAATGTTTCTATTCGCTGGATTGAGCTCCCAAGCTGCACGAACATCTGCTAGTGCTCATCACATAAAAGCGGACACAAGCATTACACTTGCGCTAGCAAAAAAATATAAGTAAAAGCTTGTCAAGGTTAATATTCAGAAAAAAAATAACCTTGTCAAGGTTCATCAAAAACAAAAAAAGGCCAGAAGAAATTCCGGTCTTTTTCATTGCCCACCATTTCATTTTTAAAACCATAACAACCAAAACTATTTAATCATTAAATTAGCATCAAAATTTTTATCAATGAAGAACTACTTTTCAATGTTGTTGATGTTTTTGTTTTTTGTAGGAACTGCACAAAACAACCAGCAAAAAGACACGTATGTAAAAGACAATTTCACAAAACAGGAATTTTATATTCCGATGCGTGACGGAACAAAATTATTTACGGCAGTTTATATTCCAAAAGATATTTCGAATAAAAATAAATATCCTTTTCTGATGCAGAGAACCTGCTACAGTATTGCGCCATACGGTGAAAATGAATACAAACAGAGAATTGGTCCGAATCAGTTTTTAATGAAAGACAAATATATTTTTGTGTATCAGGATGTTCGTGGAAGATACATGAGTGAAGGGATCTTCACCAATATGACACCACAGGTCGAAAGAAAAACCAAAAAAGATATTGACGAAAGTACAGATACCTACGACACGGTAGAATATTTGGTAAAAAACATTAAAGGCAACAATGGAAAAGTCGGGCAATTCGGAACTTCATATCCAGGATTTTACACTGCGGTAGGAACTTTGGCGCAACATCCTGCTTTGGTGGCGTCTTCTCCGCAAGCTCCGATTTCAGATTTCTGGAACGATGATTTCCTACATAACGGAAGATTTATGATGGGGTATTTCAGAACTTTCCCTGTTTTTGGAATTCAGAAAACAAAAGCTGAAAACAAAGCATGGTATATGGATACTTTCGTGAAACAAACTTCAGAAGACGGTTTAAAGTTCTACCGGGATATGGGAACGTTAAAAGATGGTTATGAAAAATACTATAAAGATAATTTCTTCATGACCGAAATTATGAATCATCCCAATTACGATGAATATTGGCAGAAAAGAAATCTTTTACCACATCTTAAAAACATCAATCATGCTGTAATGACTGTTGGTGGATGGTTTGATGCAGAAGATCTTTCAGGACCTTTAAATATTTACAAAACCATTGAAAAAACAAGTCCAAAAGCTAAAAACACCATCGTGATGGGACCATTTTCTCATGGAGGTTGGGGACGCGAAGATGGAAAACATTTTCATAATCAAATTTACTTCGGAGACAGCATTGCAACCTATTATCAGAAAAATATTGAAACAAAATTCTTCAATCATTATCTAAAAGGAAATACAAAACAGGATGCCGGTTTACCGGAAGCTTTAATGTATGATACAGGTGCAAAGGAATGGAGAGAATTTGCAACGTATCCTCCCAAAGAAGCTAAAAAAGTTAGTTTTTACTTAGCAAACGGAACTTTGAAAAACAATTCAGGACAAGGGTTTTCAGAATATTATAGTGATCCGAACAATCCTGTTTTAAGTTCTGATAATCTGAAAGATTTTAACGGATTTACACCAAGAAATTACATGTCGGAAGATCAAAGATTTGCTGTCGGAAGACCCGATGTCTTGACTTTCACCACCGATGTTTTAACAGAAGACATGACTTTCGCAGGAGAATTGATGGCAAAATTAAATATCGCTTCAACTTCCACCGATGCAGATTTTGCAGTGAAATTGATCGATGTATATCCTGAAGATTTTAAACCAGCTGAAAAGAAAGACGGCGTTATCTACGGAAATTATCATCAGATGGTAAGAAGTGAAATTATGCCTGCAAGATTCAGAAACTCCAGAGAAAAAGGGGAAGCTTTAGTTGCCAATCAAAAAACAGCAGTGAATTTCAGATTGCAGGATGTGGTTCATACTTTCAAGAAAGGACACAAAATCCAGATACAAATTTCCTCAACATGGTTTCCGCTTTTTGCCATTAATCCTCAGAAATTTTTAGACAACCCAAATTTTGCTACGAAAGAAGATTATACGAAAGCATTTATTAAGGTTTTTGAAGATTCTTCGATTGAAGTTGAGGTTTTGAAATAAATTTTAAAAGCTGTTCGGTTTGAACAGCTTTTTTGTTTTTTATTCTCTCGCAGATAACGCAGATAACGCAGATTCTGTAAACAAGACAAAAAAAATCTAACTTTTTAACGCAAAGTTTTTAAGATTAAACATATTATTTTTAAGGAGCAAAGAATTGCGACAAGTCGCTGATGAAGCTTGAATAAAACATTCGCTTATTCAAATCAACTCTGTTGATTCTTTCTTTGCTCCTTAAAAATATACAGGATTATAAATAAATCTTTGCGTTAAAAAAACTTTATTCCTCAATAGTTCTGAACGTCAAATTCACTCTCGGAGTTTTTACTTTTGTCGTTGGCGGAAGTCTGTGCAGCCAATTTTCCTGCGTTATTCCTTTCATCACCAACAAACTTCCGTTCTCTAATGATATATCTATTCTTTCTTTGGAAATTTTATGTTTAAAAGAAAACTTTCTTTCCGCTCCGAAGGTCAAAGATGCGATTGCTCCGTGTTTCTTCAAATCTTTTTCACCGTCGCTGTGATACGCCATTCCTTCGCTTCCGTCGTGATACAAATTCAAAAGACAAGAGTTGTAAGTTTCTCCTGAAGCTTCTTCACATTTTTGTTTTAGGGCTAATAATTCGGGAGTCCAGAGTTTTGCATATTTCGTTCGGTTTGAATAAGTGTATTCAAATATTTTTTCGCCAAACCAAGCAACTTTTCTCTTGGTATAGATCAGTTTTCCAAAAATAACCGCTTCATCATTTTCCCACGGAATATGATTGATTAAATATTGATAATATTTCTCACATTCAGCATCGGAAAAAATCTTTCCGTAATATTCTGTGACACCGTCTTTGGGAAGAATATTGATGGGGAAATCTTGTATGTCCTCGAATAAATTCATTTTTAAATTTCGATATTTAATTTTAAACCATTAAGATTCTATTAATGAGTTGAGATGGTTAAGTTGAGCTTCGCTTTAAGCAGTCAACTTCATTAAAATCTATTTGATTTTCCTTAATTAAACTTAACTTTTTAAAAACAAATCTTAATGGTTCAAAAAATAATTCAATTCTAATCTTCCAAATAAACCTTCGAACTTTCCCAGCCAATTATCATCTGTTTTCTATCGCTTCCCCACATATAACCGCCAATTTTCCCTGAAGATTGTATCACACGGTGACAAGGAATAAGAAACGCAACAGGATTACTTCCAATGGCAGTTCCTACAGCTCGTGAAGCTTTAGGATTTCCAATTTTATCAGCTAAATTACCATACGTTGATAATTTCCCCATTGGAATAGTCAATAAACTTTCCCAGACTTTGAGTTGAAAATCGGTTCCCTTTAAATGAAGCTTGATGGTATTGAGCTTTGACCAGTCTTTTGTAAAAATTGATAATGCATTTTGCTGAAGCTCATCATGTTTTTCAAAAAAAGATGCATTGGGAAATTTATTTTGTAAATCTCTCAATGCATTTTCTTTATCTTCTTCAAAAGCCATATAACAGATTCCTTTTTCGGTGGAAGCTGTGATTATTTTTCCAAATGGGCTTTCAGAAAAACTATAATTGATATGTAAATTTTTCCCGCCGTTTTTATATTCTGCAGGCGACATTCCTTCAATTTTCACAAACAAATCATGCAATCTGCTTGTACTTGAAAGTCCGGTTTCTAATGCTGCATCAAATAGCGTGGCTTTTTCTTCTTTGAGTAAACTTTTTGCATGTTCAAGACTGATGAACTGTAAAAATTTCTTCGGACTTGTTCCTGCCCAATCTGTAAATATTCTCTGAAAATGGGCCGGACTTAGATTTACTTTTTCAGCAACCTCATCCAAATTGGGCTGAAGCTTAAAATTGCTCTGAATAAATTCTATCGCTTTGGCAATTCTCTGATAATCTATTTCGTCTTGTGTGAACATTTCATTTTGTTTTGTATCACAAATTTCCAAAGAAAAACTGAAAGAAAAAATCCGTTTCCTGCGGAGTTTTAGTCTTTGTTGATGTGATAATACGCCAACATTTTATAATATAGTTTTGCTGCTAAAAAGGCACTTGGTTTTGAATACGCAGAATCCATTAATTCAACAATATCAAAAGCAACAACATTGCATTTTTCGAAAACTTTTCTTAATAATTCCAAAGTTGGATACCATTGCAAACCGCCCGGCTCAGGAGTTCCTGTTGAAGGAGCAATTGACGGATCGAAAGCATCCAAATCAATCGTAATATAAACATTTCCTGAAACTTTTTCTAAAACATCATTCACCCAGTTTTCATTATTGGCAATTTCATGCGCAAAAAACACTCTTCCTTCCGGTAAGTATTCAACTTCTTCAGCATCCATAGAACGGATTCCCACCTGAACTAAATTATGTTTCTGATTCGCTTCAAAAACCGCACAAGCGTGATTAGAAGTAGAACCATGGAATTCCGGACGTAAATCTGTGTGAGCATCTAATTGTAAAACTGTAAGGTTTTCAAATTTTTCTCCCACCGCACGAATCGAACCGATAGAAACCGAATGTTCTCCACCAAAAAGAGTAAACAATTTGTCGGTTGCCAAAAGCTCTTTCGTTTTCTGATAAACCGCTTCCGTCATCGCTTCAGGGGTAGAATTTTCAGAAATTTCTCCAGCTAAATAAACTCCCTCCAAATAAGGTTCTGTACCTGTTTCGATGTCGTACAATTCCATGTTTTCAGAAGCATCAAGGAATAATTCCGGGCCTTTATCTGCCCCTTTTCCCCAAGTTGAAGTTCCATCGTAAGGAACTGTTACTAAAACTACTTTTGAATTTTCTAATGAAGCATTTTCTTCAGGAATTCCTGCGTATGTTTTCATATAAAGATATTTATTGTTTTTAAAGGATATATGCAATCGCTACATATTCATTGGCTTCTGTTTTCCAAATCACGGCGATTTCATAATTTATAATTAAAAAATTAAATGATTTAAAGATTAAAATATTTGCAGCAAAGATAAGAAGAAGAAATTGTAAGTGTTTAAAGTTATGAGCTATAAATTATGAGTTTTTAAATTTTTAAATCGTTTAATCTTTACATAATAAAACATTAATTTTGCACAAAATAAAAATTTATGTCCTTAAAAGCTGTGCTTTTCGATATGGATGGGGTAATTGTTGATACAGAACCACTGCACAGGAAAGCTTATTTCAAAACATTCAACCAGCTAGAAATCGAGGTTTCTGAAGACCTTTATACTTCTTTTACAGGAGCTTCTACAAAAAGAGTTTGTGAAACTTTAATTTCTGTGTTTAATTTAACACATACTCACGAAGATATTACCAATATTAAAAGAACTCATTTTAAAGATTATTTTTACAACGATGAAGAATTTGATTTAATTCCAGGAGTAAGAAAGTTGATTGAGCATTATTACGAAAACAACATCAAATTAATTGTTGCTTCTTCGGCAAGTATGACCACTATTAATATGGTTTTTGAAAAGTTTGGTTTAGAAAAATATTTTAACGGAAAGATCAGCGGTGCAGATTTAAAAGAATCAAAACCTCATCCTGAAATTTTCCAGCTTGCAGCAAAAATGGCCAATGAATCTATTGAAAACTGTATGGTTATTGAAGATTCTACCAATGGAATTTTGGCAGCGCACCGAGCCAATATTTTTTGCGCAGCTTATAAAAGCTTCCATTCTCACAATCAGGATTATAGTTTAGCAAATGTTGTAATTTCAGATTATTCGGAAATCGAAATTGATAAAATTTCTAAACATTTTTAAAATATAAAAGCTCTCCAAATTGGAGAGCTTTGTTTTTATCTAAACGTGCCGAAGCTCATTTCTATTGAAAGAAATGACTCTTCGCTATTAATATCCTAATATTTTCAAAATATCTTCAGGCTCCTGTCTTTCTCTAAAGATTTCATACTGGAATTCTCCATTTTCATCTTTCTGAATCAGAATATGTCTCGGCTGCGGCATCAGACAGTGATGAACTCCACCATAACCACCAATTGTTTCCTGATAAGCTCCAGTATGGAAAAACCCGATGTATAAAGGTTTCGTATCACTGAAAACTGGCAAATAAATGGCATTGGTATGCTGTTCAGAGTTGTAATAATCATCTGAATCACAAGTTAAACCTCCCAAGAAAACTCTTTCATAAGAATCTTCCCAACGATTTAACGGAAGCATAATAAAGTGTCTTGAAATCGCCCAGGTATCTGGAAGTGTGGTCATGAAAGACGAGTCAATCATATTCCATTTTTCTCTGTCGTTCTGACGTTTCTGAGAAATAATTTTATATAGATTTGCACCACTTTCTCCTACCGTAAAGCTTCCAAATTCTGTATAAATATTCGGTTCTTCTACTCCTTCTTCTTCACAGAATTTTTTGATTTGAGAAACGATCTCTTCTACCATATATTGGTAATCGTAATCAAAATTCAAAGAAGTTTTAATTGGGAAACCTCCACCAATATTTAGTGAATTTACTTCCGGAGCAATTTTCTTCAAACGTGCATACACACGAAGACATTTGTATAATTCATTCCAGTAATATGCGGTATCTTTGATTCCGGTATTGATGAAAAAGTGAAGCATTTTTAGCCTTGCATTCGGATGCTCAGCAATTTTCTGGCTATAGTAAGGAATAATATCTTTATATCCGATCCCTAATCTTGAGGTATAAAATTCGAATTTCGGCTCTTCCTCAGAAGCAATTCTGATTCCGATATCGAAAGTCGTGTCGATGCTTTCAGTTAACTTATCAAGCTCTCTATAGTTATCTAAAATAGGAGTAATATTTTCAAAACCGCTGTTGATCATATCTGAGATTTTCGCCAGATAATCATCCGTTTTGAAACCATTACAGATCACCTCAATATTTTTATCAACTTTACCTTCTGTGTAAAGCGACTTCACAATATCCATATCATAAGCTGAAGATGTTTCGATAGAAATATCGTTCTTCAAAGCTTCTTCAATTACAAATTTGAAATGGCTGGATTTTGTACAGTAACAGTATCTGTAGTTTTTTTTGTAATCGATTTTCTCAAAAGCTTCCTTAAACCAGCCTTTTGCTTTTTGAATATTTTGAGAAATCTTCGGGAGGTAACTTACCTTGAGAGGCGTTCCAAACTTCTCAACAACTTCCATCAAAGGAATATCGTGAAAAGACAAATTGTTCTCAGAAACATTGAATTCTTCCGTTGGAAAATACAATGTCTGATCAATAAGTTCCGAGTATTTTATTTTCATTTTTTAACAAGTGAATTAAGAATGCAAAATTGCTAAAAAAGTTTGATTTTTTAGCGTTAAATTTATTATAAATTTCTACTGTTTTTCGACTAAAAAATTAGTCTTTAATCAATAAGTAAACTTAATAATGTATTCGTTTCTCTTATTCTCAGTAATTCCCAAAACCTGATGAATATAAACATCTATTGAGCCATATTTATTATCAATTTCAGAAAAGGAAGCATCCAAATAGTCCTTTTCAACCCAACTTAATTTTTCGATAACATTCAAATCCATTTTTGGATATAAAAAATGCAGATTATGAGCAAGATGAAGTCTTTTTTGTACTAATTTTTTCCGGTAATTGTTTGAAAGAAGATAATCGTTCTCAATCGTTGCTCTGTCAAATTTTAAAATAGTTAAAATTAATGCGGTTATTATTCCGGTTCTGTCTTTTCCGGCGGTACAATGATATAAAACAGGATTTTCTGAATCTAAAATCTCATGAATAATTTTCTTAATGATTTCTGGATTTTCTGTTGAGTAAGTTTTATAAAAGTCAAGCATCCTGTGGCCTGCATCTGAACCTTTTACTTTTCCTTTTAAAACAAGCTTTTTCGCCTGATTCAACTGATCGCCTTCATCTTCAAAAGCAGAATAATTTTTATAATCAATATTTTGAGGAATTACATCGGGTTTTTGCGAAATTTCTTTAGAATTTCTCAAATCAATAATTTCTTTAATTCCTAACTTTTGAAATTCTTTTATAGACTTGTTCTTTAGTTGATGCAAATGCGCACTTCTGTAAAACTTTCCTTCTTTTAAAATTCTGCCATCTATATTTTTGATATTTCCAATCGTTCTGAAATTGGTTACTTTTTTTATTTTAAATTGGTTTTCAGTTTGTGAAATTCCATATTCAGGCGTGGAAAAAGTTTGCGTTTTGCAGGAGAAAACACAAGAAATAATGATAATTAGAAATGATATTTTTATTAATTGTTTCAATATATTTCAGGATATTCTATTTCATTAATTCCAACAAAAAATAAAAGATCTCCAGATTCATATTGAATAGAAATTTCATCCTCTGCTGCAAAATTCCGCGTACCGATTCTTGACATCATGCTTAAACTATCATTTGTTAACGACCAATTCAACCCTTTTGTCGTAATATTTTCAGCTGAAGGAAAAGGATACAGAGAAATCATCTTGTTTTTCACATTTTTCAGAGAGAAATTTTTTGGAATAAAATAATATTCAGAAAACTCGTCATAAAATTTTATGTTTAAATTATTCTTAAATGAATAAGCGACCGTAAGATTTCCTAAAAAATGATCCTGTTCTCCTCCACTTCCACCAAAGACATCAACATTTTTGAATCCTTTTTCTAAAATAATCTCTAATGCCTTATGAAAATCTGTTTTTTCCTGATCTAATGTAAGAATAAATTTATCCTGATACACATTTTCATCTGACCCAATATGAGAATCAAAATCACCGGAAATAAAATCTAGCTTATTTAAAGGAAAACCTAGCTCCTTCAAATAATGAAAAGCACCATCTGTACAGGCAATTAAATTATATTTTTCTAAATCAGGGAAAGATTTCGGGGCGTCACCGTTGATAAAAAGAAGTACTTTAGTCATTAATATAACTTTATAATTGCTTTAATAAAAAAGCTGAACCATAATTTGATTCAGCTTATACTTTATAAATTTTCTGTAAAATTAGTTAAATATCGGCACTTGACAATTATTAACATCTTTATCTCCAGATTTATATTGATATAATCCTATAACTGGCTGATAAACTAAATTTCCATTTGAATCATAATAGTAAGGATTTATTTCAACATTTGTAATTTCATACTTTACATTTGCAGCAAAATTTTCATTTGAAAATACATCTCCAAATGCCGACGTATATGATCCTGCAGGAATTGTATATTGACCACTATGCCACACAAACCCATAAGTATTATCAGTAATTTTATAAGAAATATACCTGTCTCTGCTATATACCTCGGAAGAAACCGCTCTGGCCTGATATCTCTTTTTGTCTGTTCGACAAGGTGATTCTGTAAATTCTAAATCAACCCATTCTGTAATAATAAGTGGCGGTCCCTTTTGAACAAGAGTTTCACTTTTAGAACTTGTTTCATTTACTCCATACACATCATCATCTTGTGAACATGCAACGGATAGTAATCCAACTAAGGTAATAAGTACTAATTTTTTCATGGTTATTTATTAATATTTGTTTATTCGCTAAAATAGGAAATATTTTCGCAAATTATTCGACTATTAATAAAGATTATTTCAATAAGAACTTATCTTTCATTCGGATTCCAGTATTCTTCCGGTTCGTTGTTGATTTTTGAGATGTATCTTGCTAAAACAAAAAGATAATCAGAAAGACGGTTCAGATATTTGATCAATTCGGGACGCACTTCTTCAGATTCATTTAAGAATACCAATGAACGTTCCGCTCTTCTACAAATAGTTCTTGCAGCATGTAAAAAAGTTGCCGATTTTCCGCCTCCCGGAAGAATAAAATATTGAAGAGGCTCTAGTTTATCTTCAAAAGCATCCATCCAATTTTCGAGTTCTTCAATTTCCGTATCAGAAATAATCAAAGAAAGACGAGATTTTCCGTTGGCCAACATCAGTTTATCAACCGGAGTTGCCGCTTCTGAGCCTACTGTAAATAAATCAAACTGGATTTTTTTCAGCTGTTTTAAAACCTCCTCATCAGTGATATGGCTTTTAGAGATTCCGATAAAAGAATTCAGCTCATCAATATTTCCGTAACTGTCAACTCTTGCGCTGGCTTTTGAAACTCTCGTTCCGCCGTATAAAGCGGTCTGACCTTTATCCCCTGTTTTGGTGTATATTTTCATAGGTAAATTTTCGTTATTCTTAAAACCATGCGTAATCATGGTGATTTCAAAAGACTAAATTACTTTTTTAAAACTATGCTGACAAATGTTTTTGAGTAAGTTTAAAGCAACGTCGTTTACAGAAGATTTTATTCATGTCAATCCATTATTAAATCTTGTGAATCCTTTTAAATTGTGATGATAATTAAGATCAATTTCGACAATTTTTATTTAATTTTAAATCACCAAATCATAAATAATAATTATGCAAACCAATCAACAATTAAGCGACTTAATGGCGCTGGATCTGGGAATCAACCTGATCAACAGAAGACCTTATGCAAAAGAAGTTTTTAAGTGGCAGGATATCGAGCTTCTCCCCCATTCGTCAACCGATACTTTACTTTGTGAAATCTACGAGTGGAACGGACGAAACTGGCGCACAACCAATAACAACCTCATCGGTTATTTATTTTCGGGTGAACAGTTAAATACGGTTAAAAATCAATTATTAAATACTCCAAAACATACGGCATTGATTCCTGATTTTGAATTTACCAAAGACAGCATGATCGAATACGGCTTGTCATTACCGTCTTTATTTAACATTGGAATTAACGGAAATATCAACAGCGCAAAAAATTTCTCAATCCGTGTAAATGGAGTTACAAAATCGAGGATCACCAATATAGATTCGCCCGGGATTGAAATTTTGAAAAGTTTTTCGGAATTTACACAGTCAAAATCTAAAACTTATAGAAAGAACATCAAATTTAATTACTTGAGTATCTCTTTATTTTACGCTGAAAGTGTAGAAATTTTTCTTGAAAAAGAATCGGGAGTTGGTTTGGATGTCAGTTTTCAGACGACCAATGTGAATGTAGAAGCAAAAGTGGATACCGATACCAAAAAGCATTTTGTTTTAAAATATTCCGGAAACCAGGCTCCTTTTGCAGCAAAGTTTACGAAAGGAAAAAACTTTGATGTGGAATAAGCTTTTTTAGTTATGAGTTAAAAATTATGAATTATGAGTTTCAGTTAACTCATAATTCATAACTCATCATTTTAAACTCTTTTACCTGTTTAAAATCATCGCAGCTTCTTTTGCTGCGTATGTGAAAATCATGTCTGCTCCTGCTCTTTTAAAGCATGTTAAGCTTTCAATAATCGCTTTATCATTATCAAGCCAGCCGTTTTGCGCAGCAGCTTTCAGCATTGCATATTCTCCGCTTACATTATAAACTGCAATCGGCAAATCAATTGCTTCACGCACTTTTGCGACAATATCCAAATACGGAAGTCCTGGTTTGATCATAATAATATCTGCACCTTCTTCCACATCTTTGAAAACTTCATTCAACGCTTCACGGGAATTATGAAAATCCATCTGATAGGTCTTTTTATCTTTTGGAATTTCCATATCATCTTTTGGCGCACTGTCTAAAGCACTTCTGAACGGTCCGTAAAAAGAACTTGCATATTTTGCCGCATAGCTTAGAATTCCCACATCATGAAATCCGCTTTCTTCCAAAGCTTCACGAATTGCTAAAACTCTGCCATCCATCATATCACTTGGTGCCACAATGTCAGCTCCGGCTTCAGCATGTGACACAGCCATTTTTGCAAGCGCATCATTGGTAGCATCATTGATGATTTTTCCGTTTTCTATGATTCCGTCGTGACCGTAAATTGAGTAAGGATCTAAAGCAACATCAGGCATAATCACCATTTCAGGAATAGCGTCTTTAATTGCCTTAATGGTATTTTGCATTAAACCATCTTTATTCCATGCTTCTTTTCCGGTGTTATCCTTTAAATCATCAGAAACTTTCATATAAAGATTAACCGCCTTTACTCCTAAAGAAAATAATTCTTTACATTCTTTTACCGTAAGATCAATGCTTCGCCTGAAAATTCCGGGCATTGAAGCAATGGCTTCTTCTTTGTTTTCACCTTCCATTACGAAAATAGGCATTACAAAATCGTTCACTGAAAGACTGCATTCTCTTACCAAACCTCTCATCGATTCATTCACTCTTAGTCTTCTGTTTCTAGAATATATCATCTTTGGAATACTTTTTGAATAATTTATTGCAAATTTAATATAAGTTCTACAAAAAACTATTGCGGAGAATTATATAATTTATTATTTTTGTTAGTAATATTTAAGCAAATTTATCGTTGATGAAAAAACTTTTACTTTTATTTATATTTTTTGGCGCTTCTATCATGTTTTCTGACAATTTGAAAGCACAAATAAAAGAGCCAACCTCCACAAATCAAAAATCTGATGACGGTGTGCTTACAGCATATCCGAATCCTGCTAAAGATTTTTTGATGGTGAAAGCTAAAGATGCTTCATTAAAAATAAAAAACGTTACTTTTTATTCTATATTAGGAACTCAGGTTGCTAGTTACAATGTAAACAGTAACAATACTGAAATTAATATTCAGAGATTGAAACCCGGAAAATATCTGATACGATATATTCTAAGCGACAATACGCAGAAAGTTACTCAAATAGTAAAACAATAATATTCAAATCCTGATAATCATCAGGATTTTTTCTTTTAGCACATTTTTTTTTAATTATTCCGTAACTTTCGGGATATTTCATAACTAATTGTAAAAACAATTTTAATGCTAAAAGCTGAACAAATTACTAAAACCTACAATGCCGGAAAAAAGACCGCATTAGACGATTTTAGCATACACGTTCCGAAAGGAAGTATTTACGGTCTTCTAGGGCCAAACGGAGCTGGAAAAACTTCATTCATCCGAATAATCAATCAGATTACACAGGCCGATTCTGGAAACGTTTTCATCAACGGAGAAAAACTGAATCCGAATCATATTAAAGACATCGGCTACATGCCGGAAGAACGTGGTCTTTATAAAAACATGAGCGTTGGAGATCAGATTCTTTACTTTGGGGAACTGAAAGGAATGACAAAAAATGATGCCCTGAATGAAGCAAAAAAATGGTTTGACAAACTTAATATTGATCAGTGGTGGAAGAAAAAACTGTCTGAACTTTCAAAAGGGATGGCTCAGAAAATACAATTTGTAGTAACCGTTCTTCACAGACCCCATCTTTTAATTTTGGATGAACCGTTTTCAGGTTTTGACCCGGTGAATGCGAATTTAATTAAAGATCAGATTATCGAGCTTAAAAATAACGGAACGACTATTATCCTTTCAACTCACAGAATGGAAAGTGTAGAAGAAATGTGCGATTATGTTGCTTTGATTAACAATTCTAAAAAGATAATCGACGGAAGAGTTTTTGATGTTCGAGAAAAATTTAAGAAAAACATTTTTGGAATTACTTTATCTGAAGTCAACGATGACCAGTTTAATCAGTTTAAAGACAAGTATGGAATTTTCAACATGACCCATGAAAATAATCTGGTTTCTTTTGATTTGAAAAACGAAGCAGATCAGAATAATATTCTTTTAGATTTGGTCAATGTAGGAAAAGTAAGATCTTTCGACGAAAGAATTCCGAGCATGAATGAAGTATTTATCAATGCGGTAAGCAATCACTCTTAATTTTATGAACAATATTTTTTTAATTACAAAAAGGGAATTTCTTACGCAGGTTAAGAAAAAATCCTTCGTTATACTCACTTTGCTGGCTCCGGTAATGATCATTGCTTTCGGAGCGGTTATCGGAATGATGTTTAAAGCCAATCAGTCTCACAACGTGATTGAAGTGGTTGATAACAGCGGGCTTTTTAAGGGACAACTGAAGTCTGATGAAAAAATCAACTATGTTTTTATTCCTTCCGCTGAAGAACAATCTAAACTTAATAATCTAAAAGGCAATGAAAATCTGGACGGAATTTTAATTCTTCCCATTTTATCAGGCAATAATTTTGATGATTTAGAAAAAAGTACACGATTGGTTGTAAACACCAAAATCGGTTTTGATACTAAGCAGCAAATTATTTCAGACATTACAAATGTCATCAAAAAAGAGAAAATAAAACAACTTGGAATTCAGGAAGCGCAACTTGCCGATCTTGATAAAAGTTTCACCTTAAAAACTATCAATGTTTCTGAAGATAATAAAGAAGATTCAGATTTGGCATTTGGCGTAAAAAGCGCTTTGAGTATGGTTTTGATGTATGTAACATTTATGTTTATCATCATATATGGTGTACGTGTCATGCGAAGCGTTTTGGAAGAAAAAAACAACCGCGTTGTAGAGATTATCATTTCCTCTGTAAAACCTTTTGAATTGATGATGGGTAAGATTCTCGGAGTAACAATGGTTGCTTTAACGCAGTTTATTGTATGGATTATGATGTCTGTAGTCGGAGCTTTGGTTTTGAACACAGGATTTTCTTCACTTCAGAAAAATATTCCCGGAGGAAATGAAGAACTGATGAGCAAACTTGATATCGCCCAAATTGCAACACAGGTTTCTCACAGTTTATTAGAATTAAACTTCCCGCTGATTATCTTTGTATTCATCGTATTTTTCCTTTTGGGATATATGTTTTACAGCTCTGTTTACGCTGCAATTGGTTCAGCTGTTGACAATGAAACGGAAACGCAGCAGTTCACTTTATTTGCTATTCTTCCGCTTACATTAGGAATGTACGGAAGTATTTCTGTAATCAATAATCCTGACGGACCGGTTGGTTTCTGGATGTCGATTATTCCATTTACTTCGCCTGTTGCGATGGTGGCGAGAATTCCGTTTGGAGTTCCGGCCTGGCAGATTGCTTTGTCGATTGCTTTGCTTTTAGGAACAACTATATTTATGATTTTCCTAGCCGGAAAAATTTACAGAGTAGGGATTTTAATGTATGGAAATAAGGCGACCATGAAGGAAATCTGGAAGTGGATCAGAGGGTAAAACCTGCTAAGATCGCTAAGACTTTTTAATTATTATAAATATTTTTCGATCGCAAAGGCGTTTCACCTAGCAATAGTTAGCCTCATTAAGAAGAATAAAAAATTACTAAGAATTTTTATACTATAAAAAGCAAAAAGCTACAAGATATTTATAAAAACAAAAATCCCGAAGTATAAACTTCGGGATTTCTTATGTTTTGATTAAAAATTTTATTCAAAAATATAGCTTAAAGTCAAACTGAGGACCTGCTCGGATTTCTTTTTAGCCGTATTGGGATCTTGCGTAAAACTTTCAACAAGATTAGGATACGTATTTGAAAGTCCTAAATCATATTTTAAAGCGAGTTCCAACTGTCTTTTGTAGCTATATCCTATTCCTGCACCAATGGCAAAATTAAAGCTATTTGCTTTACCATTAATCTTCGGATACTCAGGAACGGTTACATCAGGATCATAATAAGGTCTTCCTACAGGAGCATTTTTTACATTCTGACTCAGCAAGAAATTAAATCTCGGACCTATTAATCCAAAAAATTCTGATTCTGCTTCAGAAAAATACCCTTTAAAGTAGATCGGAACGCTTAAATAGTTATTGGCATATACTGCGTCATAACCATCAGCACCTTTCGAATCTTTATTTTTCCCTGACTCGCCGGCTCCGTAATACGTAACCTCGGGTTGCAAATAAAACTGATCTGCTCCACCCATTGGAATTAAAGCTAAAAGCCCGCCCTGAAAAGCAAATCTTGCTCCTGAAGGGTTGTGTGCATTTTTAACTCTGGAATAGTTTGCACCTGCTGTAAGACCAAATCTTGTACTTCTTAAATCGATTTGTGCGAACGATAAAAAAGAAAAGGCTAATGCAGATGTTAATAAAATTTTTTTCATATCATATTTGTTTTTCGCTTATCCTAAGATCTTTGCTACAGTAGCGCCAATGTCAGCAGGAGAATCTACAACGTTGATTCCGTTTTCTCTCATGATTTCCATTTTTGCCTGAGCTGTATCTTCATCACCACCAACGATTGCACCAGCGTGCCCCATTGTTCTTCCTTTAGGAGCAGTTTGCCCTGCGATGAAACCTACAACTGGTTTTGTAGAACCACTTGCTTTGTACCATCTTGCCGCTTCAGCTTCAAGACCACCACCGATCTCACCGATCATTACAACCGCTTCAGTTTCAGGATCGTTGATGAATAATTCTAAAGCTTCTTTAGTTGTAGTTCCGATAATTGGGTCACCACCGATTCCGATTGCAGTAGAAATACCGTAACCAGCTCTTACCACCTGATCAGCAGCTTCGTAAGTAAGTGTTCCTGATTTTGAAACGATTCCTACTTTACCTTTTTTGAAAACGAAACCTGGCATAATACCAATTTTAGCTTCTTCAGAAGTGATGATTCCAGGACAGTTTGGTCCGATTAATCTGCACTCTCTGTCTGCAATATAAGATTTTACTTTTACCATATCTGCAACAGGAATACCTTCTGTAATACAAACGATCACTTTGATACCCGCTTCAGCAGCTTCCATGATAGCATCTGCAGCAAATGCAGGCGGTACGAAAATAATACTTACGTTGGCTCCAGCTTTTGATACAGCATCAGCTACCGTATTGAATACCGGCTTACCTAAATGCTCGCTTCCTCCTTTCCCCGGAGTAACACCACCAACTACGTTTGTTCCGTATTCGATCATCTGACCTGCGTGGAAAGTACCTTCGTTACCTGTAAATCCTTGTACAATTACTTTAGAATCTTTGTTTACTAAAATTGACATTTTATTGTTTTTTAAATTTATTTATTTTAATGCTCACAAATTTACTTATTTTTCTTTGAATTTGAATAAAACCTTAATGTGAATCTTAATTCCATTTTATGATATATACGGTATCGGAAAATATAAACTCAAAAGTTTAATTTTATATGGGAAAAATAATCTGTGTAAAAACCATATAAACCTCCCCGCAAAACACTGATTTACAAAGTAATATAAATACCAACTCACTACTTCCTAATGATAAGCGGTTTAAAAAAGAATATCAGATTCTGCGAAAAATTTGAAATAAGATGGTCGCAAAGGCTTAGTGTGATTTAATTATTGTACGTTACCGTTAAGCAAAATTGTTTTGCTGTGCTGAAAACTCTGCTGACTGTAAAAGAATACAGTCAACATCACACTGAATGTCGGCTCAAATACTCGTAAAGTAATCTGGTTATGCACAAATATTGAGTAAAATCATCTGTCACAGATTAAATGTTAGCAATACCACTAAAAATACCGTCTGTAATACTCAAAATATGATCTCTCTGCTTCAGAAAATAATCTGTATGAATCGAAAAGCCATCTTATCTGGTCAGAAAGATGTAGTACTACCCTATTTTGTCTGATAGCATTTACTTTTAACTATTTGACAGTGCAATATGTTATGCTAAACAATCATCAAACCCGTTGTGTATTTTACAGATATCGTCAAGTGAATGATTATTTACATTTTGTATTCTTACTAAATGAAAGCGAAAATTCGCCGAAGCCAAATGCCATTGCTTACCCTTAAAAATAATATTTAACCTCAGTTCGGGATAAGAGATTCTGATAATAGTTTTTAAATCATTAAACGCAAAGATTTTATAATTAAACTTTCTAATTTTAGAAAGCAAAGGCAAATAAATTTGCTTCGCAAAGCTTGAGCAAAAGCTTTATAAAATCAACTTGTTGATTCATCTTTGCTTACTTTATTATAAGAGCATAAAATTTACCTTTGCGTCAAATATATAATAACCTCACGGTTAATATTTTACGATTATTACTTAACCCGAACTCAGGCTATTTACTATAAAAAATTTGTCTTTCGCAGCATCTTTTATTGCTAGGAAAGACAAAAAATTGTAAATAAATAAAATACTGATATCAGGCTAACAAAGGCATTGCATGTATTTTCGAAAGATAATTAAAATGCACACTGGTTAATTATCAGGTAATCAATATCAGCCCGTTTTTTTTAATTCTGTGATGGAATTTCATTATGACGTATTCCGAGATCTGATGTTTTTCGGGAAATTTTGTAGTTCCCGTACAATGAGGGATTTAGGATATCATACTTTTTCATCAGCCTGTCAAGCTTCTGTAAACATGTTCCTAATTTTTTAAATTCTGCTTTCAGATCCTGAGTGGCATTCTGGCTTGTATCGATAATTACCCCTGCGTCATACGCTTTGGCATCAAAATTATTAATAGCCGCCAACCACTGACTTGTTTCGGAAGCAGTTACATAGTCAGGACTAAGATTTCCGATATGATCATTGACCACATTATAAAGCCTGTTGCAATAAATTTTTGCTTCTACACCAGTCAATCCGTTGATTTTAGATTTGCTCGTGGTAAGCTGTTTGCTCAGCGGGCTGTCTTTATCATCAAAATAATCAGCGGCTGTATTGGCATACGCCACCGTAAGATTGATCATTAATGATCTTGCATCTGCTTTTAAACCTGTATTTGCTGTAGTATCGGTCGTCTGAATTGCCACTAAACTGTCGAGATGATCAACAATAGTATTCAGTTCTGAAATTCTTACTGTCACAGGATTATTACCTGCGTATTTTGCCTGTTCAGCAGAAAAGAATTGCCGTAGAGTTTTGGCCATGTTCAGCCTGTTGGATTGTTTTGTCGTCATTGTGTTTTTATTTAAGAATAAGAACAAATTTAGAAAATATTTCGACATATTTAATATTAAACAATAATAATTAACAAATACACAAATATTCTCACTGATTATTATTAAATCTATTGGAAATTGAAATTAATTATTTTAAGCTTCGAAAGTCTCATCTTTTGTGTATTGTCCAATTGTGGAGTTGAGATCAATACATAAATAAATCTAAATTTTTCAGTGCTTCATCATATAAAATAACACGTCATTTTTTGTCGCAATAATAATTTTCTTTTGCAGCATAAAATCATATACTTACAAGACTTGTATCAAACAGTTGTGACATGTGTTAAAAAAAGTTAAATTAGCAAAGTAATAATAATTAAAACGCAAATCATGAAAAAACTCTACATGAGTGCATTACTGCTAAGCAGTACCGCTATTTTATATGCTCAGGAGGTGATATGGCAGAAAGACATTAAATCTTCTACTCAGGATTTTCTCTCACAAGTCACCACGACAGTCGATCAGCAATATCTTATCACAGGGAGCAGTATTCAGGCAGCAGGTAAAACTGCAGTGTCATCTGTAGCTTCAAAGCAGAATAACGGCTACGATTTTCATCTCGTAAAACTCAATCAACAGGGAGAAGAAGTCTGGGAGAAATATTTCTCAGGAAAAAACCACGACTTTTTATCGGCAACGGTTGCTACGCAGGAAGGTGGATTTCTTTTGGCGGGAACGTCGCATTCGGGAAAAGGTTTAGATAAAAAAGATGCTTCTAAAGGTGGATCTGATATCTGGCTTATCAGAATTAATGAATTCGGAGATGAATTGTGGCAAAAAACTTTAGGAACATCGCAGGATGAAGAAGCAAGATCTGTAATTCAGACCGCAGACTTTGGTTTTATGGTGGCAGGAAATGTTCAGAATTCAGCCAACGGATTCGGCTCTAAAGATGTGACCGTAACAAGGCTCGATAAAAGCGGAAAAGTTCTTTCAGAATTAATATTAGGAGGAAGAGGTTTGGATGAAGTGGAAAAGATTATTCCTACTCCGGACGGAGGAGCGTTGTTAGGAGTTTATTCGCGGAGTAGTGCTTTTGTAGGAAGCGGGAGGATGGAAGCAGGAAGTTCAACTATCAACTATCGACCAAAAACTACCAACAATTTCAGTGAAGGCGATTACTGGGTGATCAAACTCAGCAAAGACAACAAAATAGAATGGGAAAAGAATTTTGGAGGTAAAGGAGATGATCATTTGAGAACCATGGTTTTTACTTCATCGGGATATATTATTGGCGGAGAATCGAGGTCTGAAAAGTCAGGAAATAAAACCGTTGGAATTGAAGAAGGAACTGATGTCTGGCTGATTTCTTTAAATACAAGAGGTGAAGAGCAATGGCAGAAATCTTACAACTTTAAGAACCGTGACATTCTGATGGGAATGAATGTGATTAATAAGAGTCAGGATAAAAGAGAAAAGAACCAAGACCTGACCAAAGGAATATTGTTGGGTGGTTACACGCAGGCAGAAGGAAAAATTGAAGCTGATGATGAAACATTCTGGATGATTTATATCGACAATAATGGAAACGAGCAGTGGCGAAAACATGTAAAAGGAGAATCAAGGAAGAAAGAGGAAAGGCTTTCTGATCTGAAGATGAATAAGGATGGTTCTATTGTTTTAGCGGGAACAAGCGCTGAAGAACTAGGAAAAGAGAACTGGAAGATTGTAAAGTTGGGAGATTCGCAAATTGATCAGTTAATCGAAAAACAGAATATTAAGATTTATCCTAATCCTGTATCGGATTATGCTTACGTTGAAATTGGATTTGATTTCAATGAGGCTGATATTATTCTTTACGATATGGGAGGCAGACAGCTGCAAAATTTGAAAACAAAGAATAAGGTAACTAAAATTAACACGCAGAATCTGATTCAGGGAGCATATCTGATTGTAATAAAAACAGATACTGAAAAAACTGCGAATGCTAAATTGATTAAAAAATAAACATGATGAATTATATGAAAAAATTAAATTGTATAGTAGTACTCCTGCTGACTTTTTATTCCAATACTTTATTTTCACAAGGAACAGATGGAAATTATGTTTCAGCACCGTCTGCAGCATCGGTTAGAAGTTTTATAGATGCGCCGGTTGCCTTATCTACAGGGATTGCGGATATTAGTGTCCCTTTCTTTTCTTTATCTTCAAAAAATCCCGAAATAAGTTTGAATATCGGTATCTCTTACCATCCCAATAATTCCGGTAAACAGCAAAGGGCTTCAGATGTGGGAGCCGGATGGTCATTATTTGGTTCAACTTGTTTGATCTATAGAGATGTAAATCCTGGCAGCGGACAGCCTTCGGAAGCTTATTATTACAATTTTTTAGGTAAAAATGGAAAATTTCTCTTAAAAACGGATGATGTAGGACAAAAATATATTGTCCCTTTAGGACAAACGAAACTCAGAATTTCCTATAATCAATCGAATAATAGTTTCCAGATTATTGACGAATTAGGAAACATCTTTTTTTTCGACGTAAAAGACAAAGCTTATTATGGTCATAATAACCCTACAGAATATACCTCCTCATATTATTTGTCTAAAGTGAAGGATGTTCTTCAAAATGATCTTTTGCTCTTCACTTACCGTGAAGAAAGATATACAATACCCCAAAGCTTTAAAAGAGTTAATAGTTTTAAACTCACCAAGGTTGCTTCTCCTGATATCGGATCTTTAGATTTTGGCTATAATTTTGACACTGCCCTTTTTAATAAGATATCAGATCCTTTTCAACTGCAAAGTGTAGAGCTTAAAAATATAGCCGGAAAAACCATCCAGAAATACACCCTGCAAAGCGATATCGGAGGATATATTTATCATGATTTCAATGTTTCTTCATGTAAACCCGACAGTTATGACAATGGGATTTACGATAAAAGAGTTCTCCGTTCGGTAAGAAAATACGGAAGTGCAACTGAGTATGAACAAACTTCTTTTGAATACAAAGCAACACCGTTTGATGAAAATTACTGGACCTATTTAAAATGTCAATGTTTTTTTTCCGAACCTGAAAATCCAAAATATTGGGGAATAGGTTTATTAAGCTCCATTCAATATCCTACTGGTGGAAAAACAAAGTATGAATTTGAACCCAACACCTATTTTGTTAAAAAGACCAACGTTTATGACCCTTTTGGGGATGATTTTTCTACTTCCTATATTAATCCTAGTTTCCTGGATGACCGTGATGCCCAGATACTCGAAGACGTGGGAACATTCAGTTTTGACAGCCACAATGGGAATACCGGTACTTTCCAGCTCAGCACTAATCCTGATGATACACAGGGTAACAGCTATCTGATGTACTGTGTGAATGTTGACGTGCTTTATACAGATGGTCCTATATGGGAACCCGGGATACCGACTAACGCTGATGTGAAAATTACTCCGGGAGGATATGACAACGCAGGTCATGAATTTTTTATGCCGGGTTCCAATTCATACCAGATATTGGGAACGGGAGGTGCCGGAACCGTGAATGTAAAACGGGTCCGTTATAAATCTCTTCCACTTCCCAACTATACCACCGGAAAAGGAGTGAGAATCAAAAAAATAGAATTTCTCGCGAATGGAGCTGTAGTAGATTCTGAAACACGCCATTACTCTTATCAGAAATTTAATGATAATACATTAACCAGCGGAATTTATCATCGACTGGACGATAACGGACCGGTTGTTTACAGGAATGTGAAAGAAACAGTAGGACAGAATAAAGGATCTGTAAAATACTATTTTAAAACACTCGAAGACAGCCCTGATAATCTGGATGCTGATGGGAATTTTACCTCTACCAACTTACTTCATTACAATATACTCAGAAATGGTCTTCTGGATAAAAAAGAAGTTCTGGATGCTGCCAATAGTTTGGTAGCGAAAGAAGAAAATACATTTGAATTTACCCCAACAGGAGGTTTTTTTAAATTAGACGAGTTCTCAAACTCATATTTAATAAAAAACTCGGTGATTACTAAGCAGACCAATATATCAACCTCTTTCGTTGGTTCTGATGCCATCTCAGCAACAACCGAGTCTGTACGTCGTCCTTTGGATCTGAATATCATCAGCAAAAAGAATATTACAGCCGAAGGCGATGTTATTGAAGAAAGTTATAGCTATCCACGTGATGCTTCAATAAGATTATGGGCGGCCGGGATTAAAGATCGATTAATCGGCTCTGAAACGAAAAAAAACGGAGTGATCGTTTCTAAAGCACAGACGCTGTATGATAATACGGCTCATTACTACCCTACTTCTCAGTTGGGCTATTTACCGGATGACTTGAGCCAATCTGTAAAAAATGTCATTTATGATATCTATGATGAGAAAGGAAATATCGTGCAGTACAGAACATTTCCTGATGCTGCAGACGCTGCAGGATTTCCTGTAACGATGATCTGGGGATACCACAAAACGATGCCGATTGCCAAAATAGAGGGCGCAAAGCTTTCTGATATACCAGCTTATCTTATCGATGCTATTGTAAATGCATCGAATGCAGACGCAGACGCTTTGCCTGCAACGGAAGCAGCTAAAGAGAATGATCTGATCATTGCCCTGAATACTTTTAGAAATGATCCTGTATTAAAGAGTTTTATCATCACTGCGTATACTCATGATCCGCTTGTGGGAACCACCACTATGATTTCTCCGGGAGGAATGACCGAAAAATACAAATATGATTCTTTCAACAGGCTTGCGAAAGTAATCGATACAAACGGGGTAACCGTAAAAGAATACAAATACAACTATAAAAACTAATGATGAAAAAATATAAAAACCTGTTTCGCAATGAAAAGCTGAAAAAGAAAATTTTATTTTCGGTTTTTACTTTCTGCTTTTCGGCATTGGCAATTGCGCAGACTGCCAATGAAAATTATACCTATACCAAAGTCTATCTTTCTGCAGATGGAAGCAGAAAAGCCGAATCTGTACAATACTTCGATGATCTGGGAAGACCGAAGCAGAGTGTACAGGTAAAAGCAACTCCTTTGGGTCAGGATCTTGTAGTTCCTGTGGTGTATGATCCGTTGGGGAGACAGACCAAGAGCCTGCTTCCCGTTCCTATGCCAACGGCAAACCTCGGTATACAGAATAATGCTTCTGAAAATTCGGTAAATACTTATTACGGAGTTTCAAATGCGTATTCTCAGCAGAAATTGGAATCCTCTCCTCTGGCCAGACCTTTGGAAGTAGCTCATCCCGGAACCGAATGGGCGATGGGATCCGGGCACACCCAAAAGATTGAATATGCCCTCAATAAAAATGGGGATCAGGTAAAGAAATATACCGTTACCAATGTGTGGCAGAATGCCACTGCGGTTACTTCACTTCCTGCCGTTTCTTTTTATAACGAAAAAGTATTGACTAAAAATACGGCAACCGACGAAGACGGCAATAAAACCATAGAATTTAAAAATGGTCTTGGGCAAACCGTCCTTATAAGAAAGGTAATCACGGCAACAGAAAACGCAGATACCTATTATATTTATAACAATTACGGACATCTGGTTTATGTAACCTCTCCAAAAGCAGAGCTCCTGATCTCTACAGGTGGAAATACGGTGACCCAGCAGATTCTTGACGATCTTTGCTACCAGTATAAAAATGATAACAATGGCAGGCTCGTAGAGAAGAAGCTTCCCGGGAAAGGCTGGGAGTATATGGTCTACGATAAGCAGAACAGACTGGTGCTTTCACAGGATGCAGCACTAAGAACCACTACCAATACCTTTAATGCAAAAGGCTGGATGTTTACCAAATACGACCAGTTCGGAAGAGTCTTGTATACTGGTTTCTTCTCCAATACAGGAAGCAGAGCGGCAATGCAGACCGCTATCAACAATATGACTGCCAACTCAGGAAACAATGAGGCAAGAAGTACCACTCCTATTACCCAAAACGGAATGGATATTTATTACACCAAAAATGCTTTCCCTACAGGAAGCATGACCATTATGAGTGTAAGCTACTACGATACCTATCCGTCGTATCCTTTTAATCCTTCATTTCCGACAGATATTTTCGGAAAATCTGTACTCACCGATCAGGCTTCTGCCAACGTAAGTACCCGTACTTTACCGGTAATGACTTTGGTGAAAAATATCGAAGATCATGGCTGGACAAAAAGTTATGTATATTATGATAACCAAGCCAGAGCTATCGGAAGCTACTCGATCAATCACTTGGGCGGATATACCCGTACTGAATCTGATCTTGATTTTGCAGGAGTGCCGCTTCAGGTGAAAAGCTATCATAAAAGAATGAATTCTGATGCAGAAAAGATCATCACCCAAACTTTTACCTATGATCACCAGAACAGACTGTTAACACACAAACATAAAATTGACAATAATACAGAAGAGATTCTTTCTCAGAATGATTATAATGAGCTCTCCCAGCTGAGAAGCAAGAAAGTGGGTGGTACCGTTTTAGGCAGCGGTCTTCAGACGGTAGATTATCTGTACAACATCCGGGGATGGATGACCCAGATCAATGATCCTAAAAATCTTGGTAACGATCTTTTCGGATACAAAATAAGATACACCGGAAGAGAAGGTCTCGAAGCTCCTGATGCTTCAGATACCACATTAAAAGTGCTTCCGAAATACAACGGAAACATCGCAGAAGTAGACTGGAAAACGCTTACTCAGGAAAACGATCCTTTGAAAAGATATGGCTATGTGTATGATAACCTCAACAGGCTGACTGCAGGATTTTACCAGAAAGCAGGTACCGAACCTTCCAAAGAATATTTTGAAAAAACAGAATACGACCTTAACGGTAATATCACAAGACTTCAACGATCGGAAAATATTCAGTATGCGTCTACTGCCATGACCATTGATGACCTCAGATATGATTATAGCGGAAACAGGCTTACGAAAGTAAAAGATGATCAGCAAAATCCTTCAGGATACCCTTACTTCGCTACGCCGAATGTTATTGAGTATGATAATAATCTGACTAACGGAAATGGAAACATGACGAAGCATTTGGATAAAGGAATTTCTTCTATTCAGTATAATTATTTAAATTTACCGAACCAGATTACCCAGAATGCGCAATTAACACAGAACGTTTATCGTGCAGACGGGGCAAAAGTAAAGAAACTCTTTGGAGATATTGAGACCAATTATCTGGATGGTTTTCAATATAAATCAACCAAACCCTCAGAAGAATCCCCGGGAGGAGACTTTGTAATTATTGATCCTAATGAAGTTGCAGTAATGAAACTCAGAATTATTCCTACTTCAGAAGGATATTTTGATGTGATAACGAAGCAATATATCTACAACTATACCGACCATTTAGGAAATGTAAGACTGAGCTACAGTGACACCAACAAAGACGGTATTATTCAGCCAAGACAATATCAGTCATTGATCTGTAATATTTCGCCTGCCGGAAATATTTGTTATCAGGGATGGAAGCCCGGGGAAATTGTAGAAGTCAACAATTATTATCCGTTTGGGTTGATGCATAATTATACTGCAACCACGCAGAATGCTTATCAGTATAAATACAACGGGAAAGAGTTACAGGAATCGGGAATGTACGATTATGGTGCAAGATTCTACATGCCGGATATTGGGAGATGGGGTGTGGTAGATCCGTTGGCGGAAACATCAAGAAGATTTACGCCTTACCATTATGGGAATAATAACCCAATAAGATTTATTGACCCTGATGGAAGACTTACAATGGATAATCTGAGTTCATACAGTCATGGAAGTGCTGTAGCAGACTTTGTCAACAGAAATGGGTTTGGTGATGATTATCTCCCTATGTTCTATAGAGATGAAGGTGGAATGATGATTGTAAATGAATCGCTGGGAAATGATGGCCAAGCCGGTGGTGGAGTAACTCTGGGTGATCTTATAGATTCTCTTTTAGCTTCTCCAGAGGAAAACTCATTGAGCCCTTGGATGCAAAATTATCTTGATGGAAATGATTTTACAGACTGTTGCCCTGAAGAAAATGATTTATTAAAAGGAGTTGTTAATGGAGCACTGGGTACTTTGGAAGACAGCTTTGGATTGGTAGGATTAGGTATTAAGATGATTGGCGGAAAAGAAGACCTAATCCCAAGATTATCAACAAAAGACAAAACTGCTGAATTTACCGGGATTCTACTTTTCGCTGCAATGGAACCAACTCCGGGAGGAGAAATAAGTGCGGGAGGAAAGGGACTTAAAAATATGTTTAAAATAACAGAGTCACAAGGTTTTTACATAAGATCTAAAACAGTTTTCTCAAACGGTACTTTCGAAAAAACGGTACAAGGGCTTGCTAGCTTAAAGGAAGGTACCAGTTTAGTTAAGTTAATAAAATCATTTGAAGCTGAAGCATTAACAGTGGGTGCAAAACAAATAGTCATAAAAGGAATTGATATTGTTGAAACTAGACTTATTAAAGATGTTAACTTCGCAAAAAGAATGGGATATACGGTTGAAAAGACTAATAACTCTATTAAAATTTATAAAAAACTTTAGTATGTTGAATGCATTAAATGTTATTGCCATAGAAGGTAAGTTCAAGAGAAGTGAAATTATTTTAAAAAATACTTTTTTATTTAAACAAAAACCCACTGATATTTCATTCGATTTAGATAATGATGAATATTGTATACTATATTATATTGATTCAACTGAAAGCTGGTTTTTAACTAATAAAAATTTAATTTTTCCTTTTGTAAGAGTGAGTGTAGATTTATCTTCTTTAGTCAAGGTTGACTTTAGTAATATAAAAGAAAATCCTTCTCACAAATTAATAAATAAAAGACTTGATTTATTCATGGAAAATAAAAAAATTAATATAATGGTCGAAGAAAAAAGTTGGCATCTTATTTATAATATATTTAAATTTATTATAAGTAAAAACTTTTAAGTATATAAATGCTTCATAATTTTCACTCTAAAAAGTAATTGATAAAGGCATAGTCTCGCCTGTAAATAATAGTGGAATAGTTAAACTTACAGCTATAGAAGCTAAAGCAACAGGCTATGCATATAAAATTAAAATCTTAGGTAAGGGTGGAGATATAAGAATATATGGAAATGCAAATGCAAAGGGACATATATTTTTTGAAAAAATATCGGGACATTAATAATATATAAAAAATGAATTATAAAAAAGACATAGAAGATATTTTTGAACTTAGTAAATCATATCTTAATAAATGTTTAGGGTATGATGAATTAGCTAATGAAATAATTGATACATATGGCGAACTTAATTTTATGTTTATTATAAATGAGGTTCAATATATTTTTTATAATAAAAATGAATGGTTAAATAACTGTTATAGAGTTAATATAGATATTGAACATCTTGAAAAAAAGGTAGGACACTACATTTTATATCTTGATGATAATCGAAACTTTGTAGATGAGTTTTTTCATTTGGATTAAATAAGGCTAATCAATAACAAGTAATTAATAGAATTTTAAAAATTTATAAATAATGGAAAACTTTAAGATTTTATTTCCAGCGGGATATAATATTACGGAAATAAGTGCTGATAATATAGATGTTAATGTACTTTTATCAAATGGATTTTTTTTTATTTTGCTACATTTTTACTATTTCAAACATAAAATATCTAATGAATACTACTGATCTTTTATAATAATGCAAACTGAAATACTGTTGAGGTAATAGTCTTCAGGGGGAACAATATCAAAACAAGCTTTCTATAATAGAGCAATTAATTTAGCAGATAGTCAAATTGGACGAAATATTTATGGATTTACATCTAAACAAGGATGGATGTTTAAATTTAATTCTAAAACTGGGGAGTTTTTAACAATACATCGGAAGGGCTACATTGAAACATTTTTTCGTCCCTCTCAAGGAATGGATTATTATCTTAAACAAGTACAATTTTATGGTAAATAATAAATACAAAAAACATCAATGTCCATGTTGTGAATATTTCACATTAAATAATAAAGCCAATAATACTTTTTCAAATTTGTCCAGTCTGCTATTGGGAGGATGACGGGGTACAAATGTTAGACCCAACATATATTGGAGGAGCAAATGCTGTGAGCTTAATACAAGCTAAAGAAAATTTAAAAAAAATTGGAGCTGTAGAACAACGATTCATTTATCTTGTTCGCCCACCTTTAGAGGAAGAAAAAGATATTTCTTAAGTAATTTGGGTAATATTTCACAGCTAGTAATGATTATGAATAAATTTAAAATACATCTTGAAACTGACACTATTATTAAACATAAAAATAGTATTACAGGTATTATATATTTTGATTTTAATGGTATTTTATTTCCCGAAAAAGACTGGAACGACTTTATCATTGTTCTTCTAAATAATTGGATGCAATCATCCTATAATAACCTGAGTTCGGGTTAAGGACAGCTTTAAAATAATTGACCATCATTTACTTTTTTCAAGTTTAATGATGGTTTACCGTCCTAAATAAGACATCTAAAAAATTGGTACCAACTTGCAAAACCATTAAGATAATTTTATATGATAGAATTTAAGGAATTAATTAATAAAAAGGTTTCCAGATTATTTCTTGTTATCTGGACGCCGTGGGGAGAAGAAAATGAATCTGATATTGATATATCTTTTGGTTTCGTTTTCAAAGATGAACCCAATAAATTATGCATTATAAGTGTAGATAAGGATGAATTATGGTCTCCTTACATTTTTGATGAATCATTACCGCAGTATATATATACTTGGGATGAATTTTATCCTCGAATGAAAACATGGATGAAAGCCGAAGACGACAGCTTAATTATAGGGAGGGAATATTACGATGTGACTAAATCTGAAAAATTTAAAGCAATTATTAATGCTAAAATTGAGGAAATAGATGTTTTAAATATAGAAGGTAATCCTGAACCATTTGGTTTAAGAATTCTTTTTAAGGATGATTATATTATTTCTATACCAAATTCTGATGGCAATACAGTCGAAACAAAAGCGTTTAATAAGAATGATTGTATTAGTAATTTTAAACAATTAGGAAATATTATATACTCAAAAGTGTAGGAAGATTTAAGCAATTAATAATTATTAAATAAAGATAATGTTTCAGAGTTAGTGATATTGACTTTTAAAAATTCAAAAAACTGATTTTCAGCATAATTAAAATACAAATAACCAAATCAAGAGTAGGTATTCCCCTACTCTTGATTATTTTGGAAAAAAAGCAAACTGACGCTTTTAGAACGACACAAAATATTGATGGATTTCAGTACAGAACAGAAACAGGTATTGCCGGAGGCACCATTGGTCTACAGTTTTTTGCAACCTCAGAAGGCTATTTTGATTTTGTAAATAATCCCCCGCTACCGCACGATTTTACCGTGTGGCAGATAAACAAAAACCTCGCAAAATGCGAGGGTTTTTATTATCTAATGTTCTGTTTTGTATACGAAAACAGACTAAAGCATCGCTATATTTTTAAATTTACCCTTATTCCATATTTCTCAATTTCACCTCTTTCTTGAGATATGTTTTAAAATCTTCGGCAAACATTCCGATGTAAGTTCCTTTTTTAAGATCTCTGTTGACCCCTGTTTTGCCTAAAATTACAGATCCGCTTTCAATGGTATTCCCGGAAGCAATACCAGCCTGCCCCCACAAAGTGACTTCATCACCAATGATACAGCATCCTGCAATGCCAACTTGAGATGCAATCAGACATCTTTTACCAATCACGGTATCGTGACCAATCTGAATTTGATTATCTAAAACTGAACCTTCACCAATGATCGTAGAATCTGTAACTCCCCTATCGATGGTACAACCGTTGCCTATTTCTACATTGTTTTCGATAATTACATTTCCTACAGAGATTAGGCGGTCGAAATTCCCGTTCAGTTTTCTGTAATAAAATGCATCACCTCCTAAAACAGTGTTGGATTGAATAACGACATTATCGCCAATCACCGTCCTGTCGCCAATCACTACGTTTGGAAAAATCAAAGTATTTTTTCCGATGGTAATATTATTTCCTAAAACTGCTGAAGGATGAATTTTTGTACCCTCGCCAATTTCAACATCATGAAGGGTTTCTGTAAAATTGTAAATTCTTGTGAAATGGGTATTGATCTTATTAAAATCCCTGAAAGGATCATCCGAGATCAAAAGCGCCTTGCCTTCCGGGCAGTCTACTTCTTTATCGATTAAGATAATGGTTGCTGCAGAATTTAAAGCTTTATCGTAATATTTTGGGTGGTTCACGAATACAATTTCACCAGATTTTACTCTGTGAATTTCATTTGTTCCCAATACTTCAAAGTCTTCAGAGCCAATAAATTTTGCTCCGATAAGATCTGCAATGGTTTTAAGTTGCTGTGGCTGATGAAACGTCATATTTTTAAATGATGTTTTAATTTTCAACCGTGTCAAGGTTTGAAACCTTGACACGGTTTTTATGATCTTTTAATTTCGTCAAAATCTGATGTTCTGACAAATTTTATTTTTCTGTCTACATTGCAGCCCGACCTGAGTGGAGCTCTTTTTGCCGAAGCGAAGCGGAGGCAAAAAAGCGGGAACGGAGGGCGGAAAAAGCTGCCATAAAAGATAAAAAAGGCTCTTGAACATCGCCAAAAAGCTTTTATAATAAGAAAGCTGAAAACTTCACGCTTCCAGCTTTCTGCAATATTTATTTTACTCTTTCTAAGTAAGAACCGTCTTCTGTGCTTACTTTGATTTTGTCACCCGGCTCGATGAACAAAGGAACCATTACTCGAGCTCCTGTTTCAACGATTGCGTTTTTCAGGGCATTGGTAGCGGTATTTCCTTTCACTCCCGGATCAGCTTCTATAACTTCTAAATAAACTGATTGTGGAAGCTCGGCAGAAAGCGGAGTTTCGTCAGCTTCTTTCAGGATGATCGTCACTTCTTCACCTGCTTTCATCAAGTTTGAGTTTTCAATCATTTCTTTGTTTAAGTATAACTGAGAGAAATCTTCGTTATTCATAAAGTGGAAACCATTCTCGTCATCATAAAGATATTGGAATTTTCTGGTAATTACTTTTACCTCATCAATTTTGTGCCCTGCAGAGAAAGTGTTATCAAGAACTTTTCCGTTGGTTACTGATTTCATTTTTGTTCTTACGAAAGCAGGACCTTTCCCTGGTTTTACGTGAAGAAACTCAATAATTTTGAAAATATCATTGCTGAATTCGATGCAAAGACCTTTTCTGATATCGTTACTTGTTGCCATTAATTTTTATGTATGTTATTTATTGTTTTCGTTGTTCACCAAAGCTATAATATCTTCTAAATAGTATTGATCATTCTTCAATTTAGAAATAACTTCAGGATCATTATTTGTAATCTTTAAAATTTTCTTTGTATCAACAATATGTCCAAAGCTTACATCTCTGTCATCACTTGTATTGTTTGATTTATCAATATCTATTAAAAGTACCTTATAGGAATTTCCTTTTTTATCTTTCCAAGAAAATTTTGGCTTCGTATTGAATATAACTTCTGTCAAAACGCCTCCAGAATTCGTATTATTATAGGAGATTGCTTTTTTGTCTTTAATTTCATCTAAATACAACAAAATGTATTTTTTTCCGATAATATCAACTTTACAAAAAGTATCATAGGAGAAAATATAAGCTGCATAGGTCATATTAAAATATAATTTATCATTATATTTCATAAGCCAAGCCCTATTCTCTTTCCTCGCTTTTTTATCTGTATCTGCAAATCTAAAAGATGAAATCTGAACATAGTTTTCATTTTGGCTTTTGATTTCGGCATAAACATCAGACTTTGATAAATTTCTGCTTTTGTAATCCGTAAAACCATAATAGAATTCTACATCTTTTAATTTTTCATTCTGAGCAAAAACAAATGCTGATAAAGCTGTAAAAACCAAAACTAAAGCTTTCATCATCTTAAATTATTCTTTACCGGTTCCGTATCCTTTTACGATACCTCTTGGTGAGTTTTGGATAAACTGAAGAATTTCGTCTCTTTCAGCAGTAGGAAGCATCTCTTTTTCGATGTGCGAAACGGCTTGCGAAACATTCATTTTCATCTGAAAAATAGCTCTGTAAATTTTTTGAATTTCGAAGATTTTCTCATTTGTAAATCCTCTTCTTCGTAACCCTACAGAATTGATCCCCGCATATGACATCGGTTCTCTCGCCACTTTTACATAAGGCGGAATATCTTTTCTTACCAAAGTACCACCCGAAATCATTACATGCTTGCCGATTTTACCAAACTGATGCACGGCAGATAAGCCTCCCATTACCGTGTAATCGCCAATCTCAACATGTCCTGCAATACCGCAACCGTTTACGATGATTACATGATCGCCAATTACACAGTCGTGTGCAATGTGAGATGTTGCCATAATCAGACAGTTGGCTCCAATTTTTGTAAAACCTAAAGCTTTGGTACCTCTGTTAACCGTTACACATTCTCTGATTGTTGTATCATCTCCAATGATGGTCTGTGTATCTTCACCGTCGAATTTTAGATCCTGAGGAATTGCAGAAATTACAGTTCCGGGGAAAATTCTACAGTTTTTACCGATTCTGGCGCCATCCATAATGGTTACGTTTGAGCCAATCCAGGTTCCCTCTCCTATCTCAACATCACCAGCAATCGTAGTGAATGGTTCTACTACAACATTTTTGCTGATTTTTGCACGCTTATCAACGGCCGCTAATTGATGAATCATTTAATCAATTTTATTTTTTGCAACTTGAGCCATCAATTCTGCTTCTACTGCTACAGTATCACCAACATATCCGTATCCCTGCATGTGAACAATACCTCTTCTGATTGGCTCTATTAACTCAATTTTGAAAATCATTGTATCACCGGGAACAACTTTTCTCTTGAATTTTACCTTATCTATTTTGATGAAGTATGTAGAGTAATTTTCAGGATCCGGAACGCTTGCCAAAACCAGGATTCCTCCTGTTTGTGCTAAAGCTTCCACTTGTAATACTCCAGGCATTACCGGCTCTTTAGGAAAATGCCCAACGAAGAAAGGTTCATTCATTGTTACATTTTTCAAACCTACCACATGAGAATCAGAAAGCTCAAGAATTTTATCGATCAATAAAAAAGGAGGTCTGTGAGGCATCAACTTCATGATTCCGTTGATGTCGAAAACAGGCTCTTTCGTTAAATCAAACTCAGGAACGTTTTTCTTTTTCTGTAATTTCCACTGGCGGTTTAGCTTTTTAGCAAACTGGGTATTTACAAAATGTCCGGGTTTATTGGCAATAACTTTTCCTTTAATCTTCACACCCGTTAACGCTAGATCACCAATTACATCTAATAATTTGTGTCTTGCTGCTTCGTTTGGATAGTTTAAAGTTAAATTATCTAAAATTCCATTAGGTCTAATCGATACGTGATCTTTACCAAACGCTTTCTTCAGCTTTTCGGTAGTTTCAGGAGTCAAATCCTTATCAACATATACAATTGCATTTGAAATATCTCCACCTTTGATCAAACCATGATCTAAAAGCATTTCTAATTCGTGCAAAAAGCTGAACGTTCTTGCAGAAGAAATTTCTTCTTTAAATTCTGAAATATTTTTAAGAGTAGCATTCTGAGTTCCTAAAACTTTAGTTCCAAAATCTACCATTGTCGTCACCTCATAAGTATCTGAAGGGATAATTGTAATTTCTGAACCAGTTGCAGGGTCGCTGTAGCTCAATACTTCTTTTACAACAAGATATTCTCTTGCGACAGTTTGCTCTACGATACCTACACTTTCGATTGCTTCAACAAAAAACTTTGAAGAGCCGTCTAAAATGGGAGGTTCTGAAGCATCCATTTCTAAAACAGCATTGTCGATATCACAACCCACCAAGGCAGCTAAAAGATGCTCACAAGTATTGATTTTAACGCCCAATTTTTCCAAAGTAGTTCCTCTTTCTGTAGCCACGACGTAATTTACGTCTGCTTCTACATGAGGTCGCCCTTCAAGATCTGTTCGTACGAAAACAAAACCTGTATTTTCTTTTGCAGGTTTAATGGTCAGTTTTACTTCTCTACCAGTATGAAGACCTATTCCAGAAAGAGTAACCTCTTCCTGAAGGGTTTTTTGCATATCACTCATTAGTATGATCTTTTGAGTTATTCTCAAGATTATTTATTCTTTTTGCAAGTTCAGGAAGGTTCCTGAAATGCACGTAGCTTCGAAGATAGTCATTATAACTGATCGCAGGAGAACCATAAACGGTATCTTTATCATTAACGCTGGAATTCACTCCACTTTGCGCCTGAATTTTCACCTGGCTTCCTATTTTTATATGACCAACGATGCCAACCTGACCGCCAATCTGGTTCCAGTCTCCAATAGTTGTGGAACCGGCAATTCCCGCTTGTGCAGCAATTACATTGTTTGCACCAATCTTCACGTTGTGTGCAATCTGAATCAGATTATCGATTTTTGTACCTTTTCCGATAGTGGTAGAGCCTATTGTAGCTCTGTCGATACTGCAGTTAGAACCAATTTCCACATTATCTTCAATAATAACATTTCCTAACTGAGGAATTTTTTGGAAACCTTCCGGAGTCGGCTGAAAACCAAATCCGTCACCACCAATTACGGTATTAGAATGTATTACACAGTTATCACCAATTATGCAGTAATCATAGATTCTTGCACCACTGTCTATCTTACAGTTTTTACCGACTTTCACGCCTTTACCAATATAGACTTGCGGAAATATTTGCGAACCTTCACCGATTTTTGCCTTTTCTGAAACATAGGTAAAAGCGCCGATATATACTTTATCTCCTATTACAGCAGTGTCGTGAATGGAAGAACCATCTTCTACCCCTTCCTTTTTGCCTTGCATTTCCTGATACAGATTCATTAAAACCTGAAAAGAAAGATAGGCATCTTTTACAGCTATAATTGTAGGATTATATTGATCTTTGTTGATAAGGGTCTCGGTAACAATAAGAACCGAACATTGCGAAGTCTCTAAGTGATGCGCAAAACGATCTTGCGCAACAAAAGAAAGATGGCCGGATTCTCCGCTCTCAATCGGTGAAACTCCGGTAATAAGTGCGTTTTCGTCACCTATAATTTTTCCGTCAATAAAACTTGCAATTTGCGAAGCTGTAAATTCCATATTCTGCAAAGATAAGAAATTCTGTTATTCGCAAACATTTTTTAGTTTATGGAATATCGATTTTAATATTATTTAAGAAAATTTAGTGTCACATTCTCGGAAATGCGAGGATATATCTTTTCGTCTTGTGAACGATGAGGCCAGACAAAAGCTGATCCTCCGACTCATCCAATTTTAAGACTTTTCCGCTTTTTTGAAGAAGGTAAATCGGCTGTTTTTCTGTATCATACGGAAGCAGACTTCTTGCAATTTGATGTACCAATTCGTCACCATTATCAATTCCAAAAAAATCGTTGGTGTTTTGTATCTTTTCATCAATAAACTTTTCGTCAAAAGGATGAGATGAGATAATAGTTTTCGGAAAATTGCGCTGAATGACGCATTTGCACCAGTAAGAAAGAACAAAATCTTCTGACTTCTGCCATAATTTCATCGCCTGAACAACATCATTATCGTCAAGCTGTGTAAAACGCTCAACATCTTCGTCGGTAGCTGCACTTTTTCCTCTGTGTAAAAAATATTTCAAATTTTCTGTGGCCGGTAAATCGACACCTTCTGAAACCAGATATTTTGCTCTTTCAAGGATTTTCACCAAAATAAATTCTGCCAACGCTGAAGTTTTATGATAATATACCTGCCAATACATAAACATTCTTGCTGTCAGAAAATTTTCGATAGAATAAACACCTTTCGCATCGATTACCAATTCTTCCTCGCAGACATTCATCATTGAAATAATCCTTTGCGTATTGATATTTCCTTCTGAAACTCCCGTGAAAAAGCTGTCTCTGTTTAAATAATCTAAACGATCAACATCCAGTTGTGAGCTGATGAGCTGATTAAAGAATTTTCTGTGGTATTTCCCCTGAAACATTTCTATCGCTGTCGATAATTGTCCGCCAAATTCATCATTCAGTCTATTCATTAATAATAATGAAAGGTTTTCGTGATGCCAGTCATCCATCAACATACTTTCCAAGGCATGAGAAAACGGGCCGTGACCGATATCGTGCATCAGAATTGCTAACATCGCTCCTTTTTCCTCTTCAACAGAAATAGCAACTCCTTTCTGCTTTAAAGTTTCCAAAGCAGTAAACATCAGATGCATCGCACCAATAGCGTGATGAAATCGTGTATGGGTTGCTCCGGGGAAAATTAAATTCAAAAGTCCGGTTTGTGAAATTCTTCTTAATCTTTGAAAATATGGATGTTCGATAACATCAAATAAGATTTCGTGAGGGATTTTTATAAAACCGTGTACAGGGTCGTTGATAATTTTAAGCTTATTCTGCATGGAAAAATTCTGAGACTATTGCAAAATTAGGTTTTTAAAGTCAATTCTAAGAAAACAGGCGATTATTATTTAGAATATAAACATTAAAATTTGTTTATAAATCGTTGTATTTATCTTATCTTCATGAAATAATTTGAGATAAAAATCTTTAACGAAGATTTAACTTTTAAGCCTCTTAATTTGTGAGGTTTTATAAAGTTTTGGTCACAGTTTTGATACATATCCCGCATAAAAAATAAACTTGTATGTCAAACAAAATATTATGGATTGATGATGAAATAGATTTACTAAAACCTCATATCGTTTTTCTGGAAAAGAAGGGTTACATCGTAACTCCTGTGAACAATGTAAATGAAGCTTTAGAACTTATTGATTCTGAAAAATTCGATTTAACCTTAATCGATGAAAATATGCCGGGAATCTCCGGTCTGGAAGCTATCCCAATGATTAAAGATAAAGATAATTCTTTGAAAATCGTGATGGTAACCAAAAGTGAGGAAGAGCACATCATGGAAGAAGCGATCGGCTCGCAGATTGCAGATTATATTTTAAAACCTGTAAACCCAAATCAGATTTTACTTTCGTTGAAGAAAAACCTTCAGGAAGATAATTTGGTGGAGCAGAAAACTATTTTGCAATATCAGCAGGAATTCAGAAACCTTTCGATGGAACTTTCTTACCTGAGAACGTATCAGGATTGGGCAGAATATTATAAAAAGATCGTGAATTGGGAACTTAAATTTGATAAAGTTGCCGATAACGAATTTGCAGACCTTCTGCAGTCACAAAAAGAGGAAGCCAATATTCAGTTTGCTAAATTTATCGAAAACAATTACGAAGATTGGTTGAACGGTTCGGATAAGCCAATGATGAGCCATACCTTATTTAAAGACAAAATAAAGACTGAGGTTGAGAAAGACAAAGTACTACTTTTAATGGTCGATAATTTACGATATGACCAATGGAAAGTGATTGAGCCTCTTTTTACCAAATATTACAATAAAGTTTCAGAAGATTATTATTACAGTATTCTTCCGACCGCTACACAATATGCGAGAAACTCTTTCTTTGCAGGTCTTTTGCCTTCAGAAATTGAAAAACGTTTCCCGGACAAATGGTTTAATGATAATGAGGAAGGAAATAAAAATGAATTTGAGCGCGACTTCCTGGAAGATCAGATGAAAAGAGTTGGTTTAAGTTCTAAATCAATGAAATATCTTAAAGTTCTGAATGCAGATTTTGAAAGAAAAATCTATGATGACTTTAATCAGCACAAAAACAATGATCTTTTGGTGATCGTATACAACTTTATCGATATTCTTTCGCATGCAAAAACAGATAATCATATTGTTGATCAGTTGATCAGGGATGATAAAACGTTCAGATCATTAACATCGAACTGGTTTGAGAATTCATCTTTAATTAAAATTATTAAACTAGCTGCAGAAAACGGATTCAAACTGGTGATCACAACCGATCACGGAACGGTTTATGTGAAAAAGCCTAGCCGCGTCGTTGGTGACAGAGAAACCTCAACAAACATCCGTTACAAAACAGGAAAAAGCTTAACGTACGACGACAAAGATGTTTGGGCAGTGAGCAATCCTGAAAAACTGTTTTTACCTAAAGGAAACCTAAGCTCTAAATATATTTTTGCCAAAAACAATACATTTTTAGCCTATCCTAAAAACTACAATCACTTTGTAAATTATTATAAAGAGACTTATCAGCACGGTGGAATTTCTTTGGAAGAATGCATCATTCCTATAAGTATTCTGGAACCTAAATAAAGTTTTAAGTATAAAAATAATAAAAGCCTCTTCATAATTTGAAGAGGCTAAAACCATTATATGGATTAGTAATAATGATTTATGAAAAAAAAACTACTTTTTAATTATTTTATAAACTCTCGCTTGTTGCTTTGAGATTACCTTCACCAAATAAACCCCTGCTTTCAACTGTGATATATTGAGTTCTGCATTCGCAGAATTTGGCTGAAAATCTAATAATCTCTGACCTGCAAAATTTGTAATTTCTACTTTTTCGATTGCATTTTTGGCATTGATTTTTAGAATCCCGTTGGTAGGATTTGGTGATAATGTCAATTCAGGAATTGCTTCAACATCATGTACTCCCAAAGTTACCGACTGACAAGAAGACGTTTGTGTACAACCTGCAAGCGTAACAATTACGGCATAGTTTCCTGCAACAGCAGGTGTGAAAGACTGCGTAGTCACACCAACCGGAGCATTTCCGTTACTACAATTGACCCACTGATAAGTTGCGCCCGCTTGTGCAGCAGTTAATGTAGATCCAGAAACAGTAACTGTATTATTCATATTTACCGCTCCAAGCGTTGAAGATCCTGCAATATAATTTGACGCAGCTCCATTTAAAGCAAAACTATTTAAAGTACCGGTATAAGAACCGACAGCACTAGCGATAGAAGTTACAGTACCATTATTTGAGTTAACCGTTCCTTCATTCATTTTAAAATAGGCCTTTAGATTTGCTGGCGGCGTACAAAATTCATAATTTTTATTAGCCTGAATTTCCGCGAGTGTAAGAGCTTTATCCCAAACACGCACTTCATCAATACTTCCATTAAAAAAGCCACCAAGACTTGGGACAATCCTTCTACCAATAATCATATTGGTAAGCGCCACAGTATTTGTTGTTGTACTAATATTTCCTTCGGTGTCTAAATTACCGTCTACATACAATTTATATTTATTGGTAGATAAGCTGTTATCATAGGTTACAGCAATGTGATGCCAGTTTCCGTCATTAAGAGTAACTGTACCGTTAACTCCGCCGCCTTTGTTTTCAATTCTTAACTTATACAATCCGCTCACGTTATTAATTCTTACCGTAAATCTTCCTCCGTTTACATTATCGGATCCCCAAGTTGCTACCAGATTTTCTCCAGCAGTAGTTGTGGGTAATTTTATCCACGCTTCTACTGTACGGGGTGCATTTCCTAAAACGCCGGGATAGTTGGTTTGGATATAATCATCTGTTCCGTCAAAATTAAGAGCATTTTGTTGGGCATTAAATCCCGAAGCCGATCCTAATAAGACAGTAAATAATGTTGCAAATTTTAATTTGCTCGTAAGTAGATTTTTATGCATACTGAAATAATTTTGTTTTGCTAAAGTACATCTCGTGGGAACAGCAGAAAAGCACTCTCGTTGCAAAAACTATCAATTTCGTTGCAAACGTCTGTTTCAGTGGTATGTATTGGGTGTTTTACCAAAATACTCTTTAAAACATTTGGTAAAATAAGACGGACTATTAAATCCTGTCATGTAAGCGACTTCAGAAATACTGTAATTTTGCTTTAATAATTCTGCAGCTTTCTTAAGCCTGTAAATTTTAATAATTTCTCCTGTCGGAATATTAAACATCATTTTTACTTTACGGTGAAGGCTCGTTCTGCTCATCGATAATTCGGAAGCTAACTCGTCTACGCTAAAATCACTATTATCTAAATTCTTGGCTATGATTTCATAAATTCTGTTGAGAAATTCTTTGTGCAGATTATTTGTAGAATCAGGTTGCTTTGTTTCGGATTCTGCAATATTTATTTGAGGCTGCAAAAGCTGTTTCTGAAAATATTCATATTGACGATTTTGTAAATTGAGCAGATTTTCTATTCTTAATTTCAACTCTTCTACGCTGAACGGTTTTACAACATAATCGTTGGCTCCGTAAGAAAGACCTTCAAGCCTACTGTCGGCATCAGCTTTTGCGGTGAGCATAATAATAGGAATGTGATTGATGGTAACATCAGATTTTAAGGCTTTGCAAAATTCAAAACCATCCATTTCGCTCATTGCCACATCACTTACAATAAGATTGGGCATTTTTTCCAGAGTAATTTCCAACGCTTTTTTTCCGTTTTCTGCAGTTAAAACATGATACGATCCAGCTAAATTTCCTGCAATAAATTGCGCCAATTCTTCATGATCTTCCACAATAAGAATCGTCGCTTTTTCTTCTGAATTTTCTTGATGCTCTGCTTTTTCAGCTAATTGATCTTTTTGAGCCTCAAAAGGAAGCCAGACCGAAAATGTAGTTCCGGAAGGATTTTGCGTAGAACTTGTCATATTAATTGTTCCGTGATGCAGATCTACCAATTCTTTCACAAGCGAAAGCCCCAAACCATTTCCCTGCAATTGATCCTGATTAGAACCTTTAAAATATCTTTCAAAAATCTCTGTCTGTTCATCTTCCGGAATTCCCGCCCCGGAATCGATAACCTGAATAGATAAACCATTGATCTCTTTATCTACTTTCACCGTAATTGTATCGCCACTTTCACAAAATTTAATGGAATTCGAAATTAAATTATATAAAATTCGGTCTAAAGTATTGATTGAAAACAAAAATTCTGCTTTATCCGGACAGTCTAAACTGAGCGCAATTCCTTTTTCGGAAGCCGTTTCCAAAAAGGCATTTACAATATTAGAAATAACAGGAACGACATCTCCCCAGACAAAATGGGGCTTCAAAACTCCTGCTTCAAGCTTTGCCACGTCAATCAACTGATCTGTAAGCTGTATAAGGCTGTTTGTATTTTTCTTTATTGTTCCAAACAATATCTCTTTCTCGCTTTGAGATTCTGCAGATTTCAACTGTTCTGCCGGACCCACGATAAGAGAAAGCGGAGTTCGGAATTCGTGAGCAATATTGGCGAAAAATTTCGTTTTTATTTTATCTAGCCTACGCAATTCGTGCGCTTCTTTCTGCTTTAGCTTTATTGAGTTTTTAATGATCTCCTGATTGATTTTGAATCTTATCAGCCAAAAAACTCCTCCAATCAATAGTATCACATACAATGTTATTGCCCACCACGTTTTCCACCAAGGCGGCGTCACTTTTATGGTCAAAGATTTGATGAGGTTGCTCCAGTTTCCGGTTGTGTTGGTTGCATTGACCTGAAAAATATAATTTCCGGGAGGAAGTTTTGTAAAAACGGCTTCTGCATTGTTTCCTGCAAAAATCCATTCATCCTGATACCCTTTCAACCGATAACGATACCGAATTTGTTTTGAGTCATCATACTGAAGCGCTGCAAAATTTATAGAAACCGTATTTTCAAAATAATCTACAGAAAGTTCTTCAATTTGATTTAAAGGATTCAGATTTCTATCTGTAAGATCGATATTCTCATTATTGAGAGCAATTTGGGTAATAACAGTCGGAGGTGAAAAATGATCATTTTTAATGTCTTCCGGACTGAAAACCACTCCGCTTTTTGCACCGCCAAATGCCATTTTTCCGTTGGGGAGCATTAATTGATGAAACCTGTTGAACTCAATATTTTCTAATCCGTGAGAACGTGTAAAAGTTCTTACTTTATATGTTGTAGGATCAAATTTCAAAAGACCTTTATTGGTTCCCATCCAAAGATTTCCAGATTTATCCGGAAGAATCGAATAGATAACATTATCCGGAAAACCATCTTTTCCTGAAAAGATTTTACCCTTATTGTTTTTTTTACTGTACCGGATTAGTCCATCATTACTTCCAATCCACAAAATATCATTATTTTTCGGATCAGGAACTAGAGATATTAAATGATTAACGGGAAGACTTTTTGTGTTGTTTTTACTATGATAGATTTTTTGGGTTTCAAGATTCACTTTCAATATCCCGTGAGATTCCGTTATAACCCAAAGTATTTTCGTTTTAAAATCAAGATAAATGTTTGCCGTTTTTATATTAGCATTAAAATTCTTTAAAGAAAATAAAAATTTCCATTTTGACTGCTGAAACAGATAAATATTGTTCAGCTCATCAATAACAATCGGCGATTCAGCATACAGACTGATCCCTTTTATCGGAGCAAAAGGTTCGCCTTTTATCTTTGGTAATTCGGGTAAACGTAAAATTTCCTTCTGTAGATGATCATAGTAAGAAACAATACGGTTTAGCGCGATCCAGTTTCTATTTGGAGTTGTCGCAGATCTTAGAAAATAGGAAGCCGGTAAAATACCGTTCAGCTCTGGCCAATTAAAAAAATCATTAAGGGAAACGCCATAATAGTTTTTCAACAGATCTGTCGCAAAATCTTTTTCAAAAGAAAAGGACCGAAAATTGAGTTTTGGATCTACTGTATAAATTCCTTCGGCATCACCGCCAATCCACAGCAACCCGGAATTATCTACAAGAAAAGCTTGCGGCGGTCTGTTTTGTTCTAAGTTGACAGCCGCAATTTTCCTAAAACCTAAAGCCTTATCGTAGCGATAAATAGCATTGTCTGCAACAAAATATTCTTTACCATGAATATCTGTACTCAACAATTTAATAGTATAAATAGAAGAAAATGGCAGCTTTTCATTTCTAAATGTTTTTTTAACAGGATCAAAAAAGTAAAACCTGTCTTTATCTGCCCACATCAATTCTCCGCTTTTTGACTGATGAAACAGTACTGCTTCGATATTATTCTGATACAGCTTATCTGCAAACATCTTATAAGGAATATGAATGTCTGTAAAGCTGTTCTTTTTTTTATCAAAAATCTTTAGGTTTTTCTGCGTTAATACCCAAATATTTTTGTTTTTGTCTTCGAGAATGTTGTAAATAATCTCGCCAGAATTAAAATTCAGATTTCTGCGGCTCAGAATTTTCTTTTGAATATCAAAACTGAAGAGTTCATTTTTTATGGTTTTAAACCACAAATAACCGTCTTGTGTTACCAACCATGATTTCCGATGAATACCAATGTTATTTTTTTCTAAAAATGCTGTATTGATAATATGTGTTATTTTACCCGAACTTGTATCGAAGTAATCGATTCCTGCAGTTTCGTACTTTATCCAAAGACCATTTTGTCTGCCTTTTCTTAAATAATCTATGGTATTTGAAGCCAGAGAATTATTGGTATTAAAATGATGTTGAAAAGTTTTAAAATTTTGTCCGTCATATCGGGAAAGTCCGTTCCGGGTTCCGATCCATACAAAACCTTCTTCGTCTTGTTCCAAAGCAGAAACAAAAGATTGCGGAAGACCATCATCTACTGACAAATGTCTTATATTTTGAGAAAAAAATAGTTGTAGACCGAAAAGATATAAAGATATAGAGAGTAAAAATTTAATCATAAATAGATTTCGTCTTTGGATCTGCAATATACTATTTTGAAAAATGCAATTCCAATAATGGAAAATCATTTTTTTCACAGCTGATTATCAATATTTTTAGTTTTCATCAACATTAAAATTTCAAATAATTTAGCTTTTTTAATACTTTTGAATTATGAAATTAATCACATACAACGTCAACGGAATAAGAGCTGCTTTTACAAAAGACTTTTTAGGATGGCTGAAAACTGCCGATCCGGATATTATCTGCATTCAGGAAAGTAAAGCGGGAAATGATCAGATTGATATTGAAAGTCTTGAAAAAGCAGGCTATCACAGTTCTTGGCATTCTGCGCAGAAAAAAGGATACAGCGGAGTCGGAATTGCATCTAAAATAAAACCGAATCATGTAGAATATGGTTGCGGAATTGAGAGCTATGATAATGAAGGGAGAATCATCCGTGCAGATTTTGATGAGTTCTCTGTGATTTCTGTTTATGTTCCTTCAGCTTCTAATATTGAAAGGTTGGAATTTAAGATGCAGTTTTGCCACGACTTTTTAGAATATATTAAAAATTTAAAGAAAGAAATTCCGAATCTTATTATTTCCGGAGATTTTAATATCTGTCATCAGGCGATCGACATTCACAATCCTGTAGGTTTAAAAAACACTTCAGGCTTTTTACCGATGGAAAGAGAATGGATGACCAATTTTATTGAAGAATGCGAATTGATTGACAGTTTCAGGTTTTTTAACAGCGAACCCGACAATTATACCTGGTGGAGTTACCGTCAAAATGCAAGAGCCAATAACAAAGGGTGGCGATTGGATTATAACTTTGCTTCCTATTCTTTAAAAGACAAACTCAGCAGAGCCGTTATTTTGAAAGAAGCGGTACATTCTGATCATTGCCCCGCCTTGATTGAGTTTAACCTCTAAAAACATAAAAGCCAGCTAAAAATTTAACTGGCTTTCTAATTTAAATCATAAATTAATCGACAATTTCATATTCCACCGGAATGGTACCGCGATCGGTATTTCCGATTTCATCGAACGCTGCTCTAGACATATCTAAAGCTCTTGATGAATGGAAAGGCCCTCTATCATTAATCGTTACAATCACCTCTTTTCCATTGTTCAGATTGGTAACCTTAACTTCGGTTCCAAAAGGAAGCGTTCTGTGCGCTGCAGTAAGTTTTGAATTATCAAAAACCTCACCGCTTGCTGTTTTTCTACCGTTAAATTTATCGTGGTAGTACGATGCATAACTTGTTTTCTTCGCATCTACAGTATTATTCGTAAATGAATAAATACCTAGTGTTGAAATCATCATTATGATTACGAGAATGAATCTTTTCATCATTTTGAACTTTTACTTGTTTGACGAGGCAAAAGTATATGTAAACTTATTACCTGCCTATTTTAAAAGTTAACAAACGTTAAAGAAAACATAAATAAAATATAATTATTACCGTAAGTTCCTATAAATAGGGATTTTAGACCGTGGTGTTAAAAAACGTTAAAAAAAAGAACTAAAAGTTAATTTAATTAACTAATTGCTGCATAATTCAGTATTCATAAAAACACAACTATTTGAATACCAATATATTACTAAAAACAAATAATTCCAAAAACGGCTGTAATTTATTAAAGTGATCCCTCTACACATTATTAAATCATAAAACACAATGAAAAATTAGAAAACAATAAAACCGTGTTTATTCTAGCTTTGACGGTGCTTTTAACAGGAATATTTTCAGCAGAAAAAGAATTTGAACATTATATTATTAAAAAATTTAACTAAAAATTAAAATTAAATTTTCATTAAAATAAAAAACCAATGAAAAATCATTGGTTTTTACTTTTTTATCTTTAAACTTAAACAAGTTCTCCGTACAAATCAAACTCTTCTGCGGAGGTAATTTTTACATTCGCAAAATCTCCAATTGAAATATAGGTGTTTTCGGCAGAAACCAAAACGGTATTGTCTACATCGGGAGAATCGTATTCAGTACGACCCACAAAATAATTACCTTCTTTTCTGTCGAAGACGCATTTATAAACCTCACCGATTCTCTTTTGATTTTTATCCCACGAAATCTGCGACTGCAGCTCCATGATCTCTTCTACTCTAGCTTCTTTTACTTCCTGCGGGATATCATCTTCCAAAACGTAAGCTCCTGTATTTTCTTCGTGCGAATAAGTGAAACATCCTAACCTGTCGAACTTCTGCTCTCTTACCCATTCTTTCAGCTCTTGGAATCTTTCTTCCGTTTCACCAGGATAACCTACAATTAACGTAGTTCTTATCGCCATATCCGGCACTTTTTCTCTGAATTTATCTAATAATGCATTTGTTTTTTCGTGCGTTGTACCACGTTTCATAGATTTCAACAAATCAGAATTAATATGCTGAAGCGGAATATCTATATAGTTACAAACTTTCGGTTCTTCACGTATAATATCTAAAACATCTTCCGGAAAACCACTTGGAAATGCATAATGAAGACGAATCCATTCGATTCCTTCTACTTTTACCAACTCTTTCAATAGTTCACCTAAAGCTCTCTTTTTATAAATATCTAAACCGTAATAGGTCAAATCCTGAGCAATCAAAATCAATTCCTTCACCCCTACTTTCGCCAGTTTCTGAGCTTCTTTCACCAATTTCTCAATCGGTGTAGAAACGTGGCCACCTCTCATCAAAGGAATGGCACAGAATGAGCAAGGTCTGTCGCAACCTTCAGAAATTTTAAGGTAAGCATAATGCTTTGGTGTGGTGGTTAATCTTTCACCAACCAATTCGTGTTTATAGTCTGCGCCCAAATGTTTCAGTAAAATAGGAAGATCTCTCGTTCCGAAATACTGGTCAACATCAGGAATTTCTTTTATTAAATCTGGTTTATATCTTTCTGAAAGACATCCAGTAACGAAGACTTTCTCAACTTCACCTCTGTTTTTTGCCTCAACAAAATCTAGAATAGTATTGATAGATTCTTCTTTTGCATTATCGATAAAACCGCAGGTATTGATGACTACGATATCCCCTCTATCTTCGTGCACAACTTCTTTTCCGTTGGCTTTCAGCTGGCTCATCAGCACTTCCGAATCGTAAACATTTTTGGAACATCCAAGCGTTACGATATTAATTTTCTTTTTACCTACAGATTTGGTTCTCATAAATTGATGAATAAATTTCAGGCTGCAAATTTAGTGATAAAAAAAAGAACCATAATCGGTTCTTATATTTTATATTTTGGGATGCTCATCAGCAAGCTGTTCTTCGACCTTTTTGATTTCTTTGTTGCTAAATAAAACTCCGATCATCATGATAAGCGTTGAGATAATAATAACCTGAACGATCACCGACTGATTGATAAACGGAATTCTCTGTTCGGGAGCAATGGCCAAAAACAACAAAATGGTAATCAAGCCCCTTGGCGCAATCAAAAGCAAGGGAGACATCTCCATTTTTGCTAATTTCAACATGATATATCGTATCAGATACACAAAGAAAAGTATAGAAACGGACCAAACCAAAGATTCGGGGTTTATAATATCCTCCGTTTGGATAACGAAGCCAAAAACTAAAAAGAATATAGATCTTACGATAAATGTAGCTTCCACAACAACGTCCTTAAAATGTTTCACTTCACGGTTCATTTTTGTTAATCTGAAACTTTTTAAAATCTTTAAATGCTTCATTTCGTCGATATTCCCAAGTACTAATCCGAAAAACAAGATGAAAATAAGCGCAGGAAGATGATATATTTTTGAGATTTCATAAATTAAAATCGTTAAAATAATGATAGGTCCATATTTTATATGATGATCTATTTTGCCTAGTAAAAATGCTAAAATAAGCGATGCGACAACCGAAATAATTAACATTAAAAAAAACTGCCAAGTAAAAACCATTACACTTGAGAGTGTAATTGCAGTTCCAAAAGTGGCAAAATTGAAAAATATAACTCCTAATATATCCGACAAGCTGCTTTCATAAATTACAAATTCTCTCTTGGATGCCGATAAATTTATAGAACTCGGTATTGCAATCGCACTTGAAATAATACAAAAAGGAATGATATTCTCTAAGGATTGTTTGAAAGGGTAGCCCCATTCATAATGCACGTAAGTAGCAAACCCAATCCCGATAATAAGTACCGGAATAAGGGCAACTATAATTGTTTTATTAATCAGGGATTTTTTGGAACGGTTGAGCTCTAATTCTAAGGAGCCATCTAACACAATCAAAATTAAACCTATAGTCCCCAAAATTGGGAGCAAACTGTTGAGATTGGGTATTATAAAATCAAAAAGCCCGCTGATCTGATTAAGAAACCACCCTGTCAGTAACAATAGAATTACAGACGGAACCTTCGAAAACCTTGTGGTAATATCAAAAAAATAAGATACCAGCAACAGTACACTAATACCAATAATTATCATTTCCGCCATACTACAAATATATAGTAAACGATTCGTAAAAAAATTATTTTAGTTAGTTAAAAACTGTTTTTCTTTAAAATTTGGGGCGTTTTCTTTCATTTACAGCAATTAATATGCTTGTTCATCTCCTTTTATGATATTATACAAGGTTAGAAATATAATTTTCATATCTAAAAAGAAAGACCAGTTTTGTATATACCAAACATCTTTTTCTATTCTTTTTTCCATATCTCTATGCGAAAATATCTCACCTCTTGCACCCATTACTTGAGCCCAGCCTGTAATACCGGGCTTTACGATATGTCGGGTCATATATTTTTTTGTAATCTTAGAGTACATCTCTGTTTGAGACAACATGTGAGGTCTTGGACCAACAATTGACATCTCACCAAGAAAAACATTAATAAATTGAGGCAATTCATCAATACTTGTTTTTCGCATAAATGCTCCAAATTTGGTTACCCTTGAATCATCCTTTCTTGCAGTCTGAATATCAGCATGTTTATTGTTCATCATACTTCTGAATTTAATACAATTGAATGGCTCGTTATTAAGACCTGATCTTTTTTGTAGAAAAAATGCGGATTCGTTACTCTCTATTTTTACAATTAAAGCAACAATCGGAACCAACCACGATAGTAAAAACACTATTACGAACAATGAGAAACCCACATCAAATGCTCTTTTCAAAAGCTGTTTTTTAGCATTCGAAAGAGGTTCTCTTATAAGCCTCAAAAATGGAATTTCATGAATTACATCAAAATAATTAGGACCTAAATTACCATATTTAAAATCGGGAACCATATAGATTCTTATCATTTTATGTTCTGCAATTTCAACGATTTGCTTATAAATTTCAACGTCAATATTATCATCACAGAAAATAATACTATTTATTTTAGAATGTTCCAAATCATAAAATAATTTATCAATTCTACCCAAATACTTATTTTTGGTTTCTGTACTAATAATTGTATAGGTTCCTCTTATCCCAAGAGCTCTTCTCAGATTATTATTAGATAGTAATGTTGTAGACAATTTATTTTCACCGACCAATACGGTATTAAAAGAATAAAGCTTTCTTCCTAATTTTACTCTATTTTTTTTTCTGTACAGAAAAAGTAAAAACCGAGTAAAAGCCATAAAAAAACCAACAAAAATGAAATAGAGAATTACATTTGTATAGTTGACTTTAATAGAAAATATAAGAAAAAGAAAAACAATGGTAGTAAGTATGAATAATGCAAAAGCCTTCGTTAACGAATTAAAATGCAATGATGATTCTTTAACCTTTAAACTTTTATAAGGTTTAATTATTATGGTTATTGCAAACCAAAATATATTGAGAAGAATTAACTGGATTCTATATTCTTGAGTAAAATCTTTTTGGTCAAACTCAAAGAAAAATAGCCTCCCAAAAATGAATAGGAAATTGATAATGATATAATCTATTATCAAAAAAATCCGGGGTAAATGTTTAAAAAAATAAACTAACATACAATCTTTCCAACCATTTGTGACAGTAATTACTTTTAAATGAAGTGCTATTGATTTCAGCTTTTAATGAACTTCTAATATATTAAAAATTTTTCAATGCAAACGTCGGTAAAACTTGATCTTTATCTGATAAAATAATATCTGCTAAGGGAAGCTGCCAATCGATATTAAGGTCAATATCATTCCAAAGAACTCCCCCTTCTGATTGTTTATCGTAAAAATTATCACACTTATAAGAAAATATGGCTGTTTCGCTAAGTACAGAAAATCCATGACCAAAACCTCTGGGAACATAAAGTTGTAATTTATTTTCGCCTGTCAATTCAAGAGAAAACCATTGACCAAAAGTAGGAGAATCTTCTCTTAAATCTACTGCAACATCAAGAACTTTACCTTCTAAACAAGAAACTAATTTTGCCTGTGCGCTCTTTCCTTTTTGTAAGTGCAAACCTCTCAGAACACCGTAGCTAGACTTAGAAATATTATCCTGAACAAAATGACCGTTCATTCCGGTTAATTCCTCAAACTTTTGTTCATTGAATTTTTCGTAAAAGTAGCCTCTGTCATCTTCGAAAATAGTTGGTTCTATAATGTAACAGTCTTTTAGCGGCGTTTGTTTTATTTTCATGTAATTTATTTTGAAATATATGTATTTATTTTTAATAAACTTATTAATACTAGATTATTAAAATTTCACATTCGTTTTTATAAAATATTATTTTTTAATCTTTATAAATGCCTGTTTTTGAAAAATCAATGTTTTTAAAATTAATTTTTTCGATAATATCTTTATTATTTATCTCATAATAAAAATCTTTTTTTTGAAGTTCCGGATTCGTATACCAGCTAAATTTCTCTAATATAAGATTTTTATTTGCACTTCCTTTTATACAGTAATAAATATTGTTATTGCTATTCTTTTTTACATTTAACCAATTTGCTGCAAAAAAATTATTACTATTATGAACAACTATGTTATTTATGAAATTAAAAGAATTATGATCTTCTATTTTTGTTGCTTCTAATTCAGCATTCACATTAAATGCAAAAATATTATTTCTAATTGTATTATTCTTACCATAATGTTGATGAAAACCTGAACTTTTGCAGTTGTATACTAAATTGTTTTCAATTAAGATATTACTTGATCCCTCATCTGTATAAATGCCCCATCCCCCATAATTATTACCATTAACATCGTGTATAACATTATTTCTTAATATGGTCCCCTCAGAGATACCTAGAGTATAAATACCACCCATATCATCTAATTCACCTTTTCCAATGTTATATATGTGATTATATGATATTACATTTTTTTTTGACAAGCTATTGCCATACCCCCAAACCCAACCAAGAGAAATACCTGTAGATGTAAAATCGGAAATATCATTATGAGAAATTGTATTAGAAAAAGCATTAATAATATGTATAGAAACAGCATCTGGATATAATAAACCTCCTTTTTTGATCAGATTGTTATCTATAGTTATACTATTTGAAGCAAATGAATCAGAAGAATATTTTATATTACCAATTTTTATAGCTCCGGCACCAAGATTTGAAAAAATTGAACTTAAAACTTTTATGTTTGCACATCCTTCTTGGAACCAAAATGCATAATTGCTAATATTATTTACCCTAAAGTTTTTAAATTTTAAATTATCACAATATTTAAATTCAAATGCTGCGTCAACTAAAGCTGCGGCTTGATAAGGATAATACCCTTCTCTCAGCAAACCGCTTCCTGCTGTATTATAAGATAAATTTTCAAACTCAATATAACTAAGTTTATTATTCAAATTGCCATCTGCTTTGATAAATTTATTTATAGTTGGGATCACAACCAATGATGTAAGACCTTCCGAAGAAAATGGATTATATATAATTTTTCCGTTTTCTATATACCATTCTCCTTTTTTGAGTTTTTGTTTTATGTTATTTATTTTAAATCGTGTCTCATTTGCAACAATTTTATACATATCCGGAAGAGTAATTCGCGTGAACGTTATTGTTCCATTTTTATGGTCATAATTATCAATATATTTAATTAAGTTTGTCCATTTAGTATAAAATGTAACTACTATATTTTTAATATCACTTGGAGAATATTTTTTTAAAATCTCGTTTAATTCCTGAGGGATAGTAACTATTATCGAAGAATTAGTATAACTAACATTTGTAGCTTTTATAAAATTATCATTCGGAAATCTCGAATAGTTTCTTTGAACTCCATCGACTGTAAAGAAATTTATAATCCCATCTGAATTTTTAAAATCGGAAATATCAATTTCCCAATATTTTGTACTCGGATTTATTGTCGGTGTTACTTTTTTCCCTCCAAAAAAAATCGGTGATTTTTTTTTATTCCCAATTACTTGTATTTTGTTATTTACATTTCTACTATATTTATCATCAAGAATCAAAGGTTCATTCATTAAATAATTTCCAGATGCTACATGTATAATTATTTTGTGGTTGGTATCAGTTTTGGCGAGATTAAAAGCGGCTTGTAAAGAATACACTGGATTATTTTTTGTTCCATCATTTTTATCTTTACCTATGCTAGAAACATATATTTCCTGAGATTGTAAATTTACAATATGAAGAAAAAGAAAAAAAATCAAAAGCTTTTTCATTACATTACATATTACTTGTATTTTAATAACTTCGGCAAAATATACTGTGGTATTTTTCTTAAAATTTTAAATAATAAAGTTAATTTTCCTAATAAATTATACTCTTTTATAATTTTCAAGTCTTCTGAAGATTTCAATTTTTGTTGTGTCAAATCGGTGCTTTTACCTCCCAATCTCATCTTTACAACCCAACAATCTAAAAATACTTTCTTTAATAAATTGTTTTGAAACCATCGTAAAGATATCTCGTAGTCAGAAGCAATTTTAAAGTCCTCTCTGTATAGTCCATATTTTTCGAAAACTTCTTTTTTCACAAAAATAGTTGTATGCAAAGGAATCCAGCCAAAGTAAAGATATTTTTTCTTAAATAGTTTTGCTTTATAAACCCTCTTTACCACATCTATTTTTTTTTCATCGACATACATCCCATTTGCATAAACAATATCAGCATCTGAGTTAGCAAAGACATCAACAATTTTGCCTATTATATCTTTGTCATAAAATAAATCATCAGAATGCAACAATCCTATAATATCTCCTGAACTTCTTTTTATTCCTTTATTTAAAGCATTATAAATGCCTGTATCTTTTTCTGATAATATTATATCTATCTGGCTTTTATATTGATTAATTACATCCATTGATTTATCTTTAGATGCCCCATCAATAATTATATACTCAATGTTATCATAGCTTTGTGCGCTTACACTTTCTATTGCTGTAGCTATTGTCTTTTCACGATTATAACATGCTGTAATTATTGATACTTTCATTATTCAATATTATCGATTGGGATAATAATTTTCGTGTACATCATTTATAATTTAAACTCATTAATGATGACATATATTTATTTATATGTTTTTAAATCCATTTGTACCATTTCTTTTACAAGAGTTGGCAAGTCATATTTTGGTTCCCAACCTAATTGTGTCTTAGATTTTGTGGGATCACCTATTAATAAGTCTACTTCTGTTGGTCTATAATATTGTGGATCTATTCTTACTACGACTTTCCCAATTTCCAATTGATATTCAGGTCTATTACATTTTGTTACTTTTGCAATTTCCCTTTCATTTTCCCCTTCAAAAATCAATTCTATTCCCGCTTCTGCAAAAGACATCCGTACGAAATCTCTTACAGAAGTGGTTTTTCCAGTTGCAATTACATAATCCTCGGCAATATTTTGCTGAAGGATTCTCCACATTGCTTCCACATAATCTTTAGCATGTCCCCAATCTCTTTGAGCATTAAGGTTTCCAAGATAAAGAATATCCTGTTTTCTATTTGCAATAGCTGCAGTTGCCATTGTTATTTTTCTAGTTACAAAAGTTTCGCCCCTTCTTGGAGATTCATGATTAAATAAAATCCCATTACAAACAAACATATTATAAGCTTCCCTATAGTTTTTCGTTATCCAAAAAGCATAGATTTTGGCTACTCCATATGGGGATCTCGGATAGAAAGGAGACTTTTCATCATAAAAACCAGCAGCATTTTTATTTTCTTTTAAACCTCCATATAATTCGGAAGTTGATGCCTGATAGATCTTGGTCTTTTTTTCTAATCTAAGGATCCTCACAGCTTCCAAAATTCTAAGTGTTCCGATTCCATCAACATTTGCTACGTATTCAGGAGAGTCAAAACTTACCTTAACATGAGACATTGCACCCAAATTATAAATCTCATCTGGCTGTACTTCTTGAATTATTCTAATGATATTTGTAGAATCCGTAAGATCTCCATAATGCAATTTAAAATTAACATGACTTTCGTGTTGATCTACATATAAATGATCAATTCTTTGAGTATTAAATGAAGATGCTCTTCTCTTTATCCCATGTACTTTATAGCCTTTTTCCAAAAGCAATTCTGCAAGGTAAGAACCATCTTGTCCCGTAACTCCTGTTATTAATGCCGTTTTCATTTGTATTGTTTTTATAACCTGACTTCTTTAATATTATTATTGTTCTCTAAAAACCATTGATAGGTAAGTTGTATACCTTCTTCCAGATCTATTAATGGTTTCCAACCTTCGCTTTTAATCTTTGAACTATCCATTAATTTCCTTGGTGTTCCGTCTGGCTTAGTATGATCCCACATAATACTACCTTGATGTCCTACAATTTTCTGGATTAACAAAGCTAAATCTTTAATAGTTATTTCCCTTTCAGAACCTACATTATAAAGATGTTGACCCATTTTATTTTCTAAAGCAAAAACTACTGATGTAGCCATATCGTCTACATAAAGAAACTCTCTTAATGGTGTTCCTGATCCCCAAAGTTGAACGTCTCTATCATTTTCAAGTTTAGCCTCATGAAATTTTCTAATCATAGCAGGTAGAACATGTGATGTATTTAAATCAAAATTATCATAAATCCCATATAAATTTGTTGGCATCATACTCACGTAGTCTTTACTGAATTGCTTCCTTATTGCTTCACAAGCTTTTACACCTGCAATCTTAGCTATGGCATACCATTCATTTGTTGATTCTAAACTATTTGTTAGTAAATATTCTTCTTTAATAGGTTGAGGTGCAAACTTAGGATATATACAAGAACTTCCTAAAAAAATAAATTTATTAACATCAGATTCTAAAGACTGTGAAATAAGATTGTTTTGAATTTGAAGATTTTCCATCAAAAATTGATATGGAAAATTACTATTGGCCAAAATTCCGCCAACTCTTGCTGCTGCGTCTATTACTACATCAGGTTTTTCAGTTAAAAAAAAACTCTTTACAGCATGTTGGTTTCTAAGATCTAACTCTTTGCTCGTTTTACCAATAAGATTATTATAACCTTTTTCTTTCAGAAGTCTCCATATAGCACTTCCTACCATTCCTTTGTGTCCTGCAACATATATATTAGCTTCTTTTTTCATTGTAGTAATTTTTATTTATAAAATATTTTCTTTTTACCGCTTCAATAAGACTTTTAAAAAAAAGAAATCTAGTAAATATTTTTTTTCGGAAATTTCTTTTAACAAAACTTGTATTATTGCTATGAATACGGTGCAAAAGCGTATTATCTTCCAAATGAATAATATTGCCCATTACATTGCCTAACATAGCTATCCATAAATCGTGTGCGTCTATATAATCTGGGAAAGGCAAAATATGTTTTTTATATTCAGACTTAAAAGCCATCGTACATCCAAAATATGCCATTTTACCTTTAAATATTCCTAGAATATTGCTTTTATATTTTTCTGGTGAAAAATGACACAATCTTGTTTTGAAACGAGATATATTTTTCCCGGAATCTGTAAATGTCTTAAAATTGGAACAGAGAAGCAGATTTTTATTACTTTGGCATAATGCAGCATACATTTTATTTAATCTGCCTTCTATCCAGATATCATCCTGATCACTAAGAAAAATCACAGAATTTTTAGATTTTGCTATAGCTTTTTCAAAAGTTTTTATGTAACCCAAATTTGTTTTGTTGTGAAAAAGCTTTATTCTATCTGAATTGTAACTTAAAATAATTCCAACAGTTCTATCACTTGATGCATCATCAAAAATAATTATTTCATCACTATCCATTAATTGTTTCAAAATAGAATTTAATTGTGCTTCAATGAATTGTTCTCCGTTATATGTAGCCATGCAAATGGATACAGAACTTCTTAAAATATTATACATTGAACCTTATTTTTAGAAATTCTAAACTTTTGTGTTTGTATATTTCTTTTAACAAATGTGGCAGATCAACTCGCAAAAAAAATAAGACTTTATTTTTATTTTTTTTATAGACTTGTAAATCTTTAATATAAATCTTATATCGTTCGAGTGCTTTTTTTTTATCATTAGACTGAACCGAAAATTCTTGGCACAAAGAAATGTCTAGGATGTCAGCAGATATATTTTTATTACTTAATCTCTCAATAAACTCATGATCACAAAAATCTATACGAAGATTTTTATTATATCCGTTATTTTGAAGAAAAAAATCCGTTCTTATCATTATTCCAGAATTAATAGCAGTAATGTTATTTAATAATAGTTCTGATGCAATATTTTTAATAACTGATGTTCTATAACAATTATAATTGCTGGGTGACAATAGTTTAGATTTTGTATATACTTTAGGAAAAACTATATTTTTATTAGTATTTATTGACTTATTTAAATATTGAGTGAAAAAATCAATAGATAAACTTGTATCTTGATCTAAAAATACTATCCATTTTGTATCTATTTTTTTAGAAAATTCTGCAAAATAATTAAATGCTGCAGAAATACCTGAATTAGACGAATCTCTATAATAATTTATGATCACATTTTCATAATTTATATAATCATGTTGAATACTCCAATCCTTATAATCCGTATTATCATAAATTGATAAGTAAAGCGTAGAATTATTCAAAGATTGACGATAGGATTTTATTATGTCTCTGAAAGATTGAGTCTCCCAGTACTTTTCTCTAAAACAAACAATACCAAATAATATAGAAGCATCCATCAAATAAATTTTAAAATAAGTATAATTAAGTAAAAAACCATGATTTATATGACTTATATATATCTACAACATTTATCAAATATACGATTTGTAACAAAGAAAAAGCTATTATTATAGTCCATCCTATAAATTTAAGTTTTGATGGAAAGATATAAACAATCATAGGATATAAGAGAATTTGAATAACAGAAAGCAATTCAAAAGTTCTTATTGAAAATACTTGAGCACTCGTACTTAGTAAAAAGAAAAAACAAATAGAGATTAAATGTATTCTGAATAATACATCAAAATATTTTATTTCTTTTAACTTATTATAAAATAAACCCAATATTATGACAATACCCAATGCAAACAATATTCTAAAATTATATATATTAGTTTTATCCTCCCTCATCCATTCCATCATTTTAATATACACTTCAACACGAGGGAAAATTTTATCTAAAAAAAGTAATGTTAAAAAGTTGATTTTGAATATTGCTGAAGCAAAGCTAATCAATATTGCAATATAAAAATATTTGATATTAATCTTAATCTGTAATAATAACCAAGTAATAACAAGTAAAATACTAGTTGAATGAAAAAAGAAGCAAAATAGAATCTTAATTATAAAATTTTTATGTTTTTTTTCCTCTATATCTTTAATTGACAGTAAAAAAATAGCTGAGGCTATACCTGCACGAATTGTTGTCATCTCTTGCATGAGAAATAAATTACTTACATACAAAATTATACTGAGAAAGAAAAAATCGGCATATTTTCCTATTGCATACAGTTTTATTCCAACACCAAAGGCTGCAAATAATAAAAAAGTAGCTCTTGCAATTTCCACTTTACTTGTTAAAAATAAATCGAAAAAATGAGGAAAAAAATACACACACCACTCAACTGATACATCACTATTTTGAAAATCTTTTATATTATTCTCTATATAACGAAAATATTTAAAATACATAGAATAATCATTATCTATGTTTAATCTAGTTCCGGCAAATAATATAAGACAGATTGCCAAAACAGCAATAATGATGTTCTTAAATTTATAGTTTCCAATCAGAGCAAAAACTGAAGTAATAAAAAATACTAAATAATACCCCATTTTAGACTATTGAATTTTAGTAATAATTTTATTTATACTTATTATTGAATTTTCCCATGTGAAATTTTTTACTTGAATTTTATTATTTTCAGATATTTCTTTAAATTGATCTTCATCGGTATTATAAACTAATAAAAGTTGTAATAATAGTTCATCAGCATTTTCTGCTTTGTATGTAAAAATATATTTGTTATTTTCTATAAAATGAAGATGCCCTGCAATATCTGTACAAATCACTGCACAGCCTGATGCCATCGCCTCATGTATTGGTAAACCCCATCCTTCAAATTTACTATTAGAAATAAAAACCCTGTTTTTATTATACAAATCAAAAATATTTTTAGGATTTTTTTCATATTTTATCCATGATGGTAAATCTTTAGGTCTTTCGTTAACACCAAAAAGTGTTAATTCAATTTCAGAATGTAATTGTTTTAATTTTTCAAATGCCACCAAACCTACATGACTTGCCTTTCGAGGTTCTGTGGAATATAGCATTAGAAAAGTATGTTTTTTTCTTGTATTGATCGGTATTTTTTCTAAAAACAAATTTTCATTTATAGCATTGGGAATGTAAAAACAATTTGGAGCAAACTTTTCAACTATTTCTTGTATATATTTGGATATAGCGATGTTTAAGATATTGGGAAATTTATAAGATTCATGAACTTTATCTTCATTTCCGAACCATATTTCATAATCTTGAATAAGATTTATTTTTTTTCCTTTTTTAGCACTTAAATGACTAATTGGCCCAGCTAATGACCACCAAGTGAACATAATTATTTCAGCATCTCTTATATTTTCATTTGATATTTTATTTATAAAATAACATTTGATATTTTCATTTAAAGAAATCCATTTTGGGTAAGGTCTATCTTTATCAAAGAAAAAACTTATTAACTTCCTGACTACAAATGGCTTAAAAAAAGAATATTTTAAATTAGGTGTTTGTAGATTATTATAGATATAAACATCGTTTCCTTCTTCTGCTAATTTATTAGCATATTCATACATTATTTTGGTTCCTCCACTAGGAACTCTTGCAAAATTCGGAAGTATAAAGTTAAATCTCATTAACAGCTTTTATATATATTTTTTTTGCAGAATAATACATAGCAAATAACACAAATGCTTCTGTTATTAAAACAGATATAGATGTACCAATTTCTTTGAAATACAAAGTTAAGGGAAAAATCAGAACCACATTGATGCAGGCTGCTAATATTAAATTAATAAGAAAGCGCTTTTCATTAGATGTATTAATAAGATATTGTGTCCCATACAAATTATTAATAAAAATAAGTAAAGGTATAAAACACATAATCCTAATTAGTAAAGCTATCTCGTCAATATACATCCCAAACATTATTTTTGATATATAAGCAGCAAAAATAAAAAGAATAATTAGAAAAAAACCATAAACTAAAGAACCATAAAGTGCTATCTTGTTTATTTCTAAAAATGATTTTCTTTTACTTTCTCTTACTTTAGAGGCAAAATGTGGAAATAATGATGTTACTATTGGAGCCTGGATTGACGAAAATACCTTAATAATTTTGTCTGCAGAAGAAAAGATACCTACAATTTTATTATCCGTAAGAAAACCAAGTACAACAATATTAAAATTATTAAAGAATGTAATTTTTACTTGCGAAAGAAATATATATCTGCTTACATACAGTTCCTTCATTATTTCTTTAATGCTAATTGTACTATATCTAAGTTTATACTTTCTACGGATATAAGTTTGAGTAATGAAAAATAAAAGTAGTGCACTACAAAAAGGAATAATTGCTAAATAATAAAAATCTGATGGTTTATTAATTAATAAGAATGTAGAAATTGTGGCAAAAAATTTGAGAATCAAGTTAACCCTAGTAATAAATTTAAGTTCTTGAACACCTTGAAAAAACCATTCCGGAGACATATTTGTAAAAATCGCAGAGAAAAATAAAAAGATATAGATAAAAATATTTTCACTTAAAAAATTAACGAATAAAAAAAGTAAAGAAAAAATAACTAAAGATAGAAAACTTAATAAAGCTTTCGAATAAGTCACATTACAGAATATTTTATTTAAAGCTTGATGATTATTTAAATTTTGGGCAATCATTTTAGTGGCAGTAAGATTAAAGCCATAATTTATAAATACACCAAAATAGTTAACAATAGAAGTAGCAAAAGCAATCAAGCCTACATTTTCTATTCCTACTATCCTTATTATATAAGGAATAGTAATTAAAGGTAATATTAAATTAACCGCCTGTACTATAGCGAGTCTAAAGAAATTTAATATAACAATATAATACTCAGATTTTCTATTAATTTTCACTAATCAATAATTTTTTGCCACCATTTTTTTTCTTCAGCATGGTAGCCATACCCAAATTTATTTCCGTATCCAAAATTAGACTCATTGACGCCATTTAAAACAATACCTACATTTTTAAGCTTATTATCTTCTATAGAGTGGTTCAAAAACTCGATATAGGCTTTTTCAGTAACTTCAGATCTTGTAACATACACAATTGCATCACTCTTATCTGCAAGCAGGAAAGAATCTGTAACTAATAGTAGTGGTGCTGTATCTAAAACAATATATTTATACTTTTTCTCTGCTTTCACCAACTCTAAAAGCTCCTCAAGTCTACCATTCTGCAATAAGTCTGTCGGGTTGGGAGGTATAGCTCCCGAATAGATAAAATCACAGTTTTCATTGTATCCGCTAGGATTGACAATTTGGCTAAGTTTGATATCTTCCCCACTTAAAAACTCGGAAAGTCCCTTCGCAGACTTCATCGTAGGATTGTACCGCTGTAACTGGGGGTTTCGTACATCTGCACCCACGACCAGCACCTTACTTCGTGTAGAAGCTAAGATGATAGATAAATTAGTTGAAATGAAGGTTTTACCTTCTCCTTTTACCGATGAGGTTACCATGATGATGTGAGGCGTCTCTTTTGCAGGTAACAAAAATTTGAGATTGGTAACAAATATTCTAAATGCTTCAGCCATAGGAGAAACATCATTAAAACTTACCAATGGGGTTTCTTTATTTTTAATTTTCGGAATTTCCGCAACCACAGGTAATTTTGTGAGTTTTGTAAGATCTCCCCTTCTAATTATGGTACTTTGTAATAATTCTTTAATGTAAATTGTAGCAAATGGAATTACAAAACCTAGTACTATACTAATTCCTAAAATAACCATTTTTCTTGGAGCGACTGGTTTTTTGAAAACAAATGCTTTATCTAATACTCTTGCTTTTTCAGCAGTTATTTCCATACTGATGGCAGCTTCCTCTCTCTTTTGAAGGAGTAATAGATAAAGATTTTCTTTTATCTGCTGTTGTCTCTCGATACTTCTGAAAAGTTTTTCCTGAGTAGGGATCTTACCTATTTTCTGCTCAGAGCCTCCTAATTGACTTTCAACGTTATTTTTTGCCAGCTCTAAAGAAGTTATGTTTTTCTGTAAAGATTGCGCAAGGGAAGATTTCATCTCTTCAATTTGTTTGTTAGCTGTTTTTACTAATGGGTTATCAGGGGTGGCTTCCTCTAGATATTTGTTCCTTTGTAATACTAATGCATTATAATCCTGAATAGCTTTTGCAGCAGCCTCGCTTTCAAGGCCAATGTTCAGAGGTAATACATCTCCATTCCCTTTTCTACTAAGAGAATTTTGAAGAATTTTATTAAGTTCAAGTTGAGTACCTATCTCTAATACCTGAGCTTTACTTTGCTCTTTCAGCTGAAGGTTGATTTTGGCCTCGGTAGACAGGTCTACAATATTATTACTTGATTTATATCCTTCTTTCTGTGTTTCTACATCTCCAAGTTCTTTTGATATCAATAAAATTCTCTTATCTATAAAATCTTTGGTTTTAGTAGATTCTATATTTTTATCATTAATAGCATAGACATTATATTGTCTTACCAAGCCATTAAGATAATCTTTTGCCTTTTCTTTATTTTCGAAACTTACAGAAAGGTTTATAATGGTCCCATCCTTATCTAATAGATCTACTGTCAAAGCTTCCTGAAACGTATTTACAGTATTTTCAAAATCAGAGTAGGTAAAATAAATATCAGACATATCTACCTTTGCAGGGGCTTTAAATGTCTGATTTTTACTGATCATGATGATTGCAAAAGGCAAAATTGTTGTCTTATTAAAAGATGTTTTTATGTCTTTTTCCCATTCATCCGAAGAGAGTATAATCTCATCACCTTTTAATTTTATAAAAATCGGCTTTTTAGCTAATTCTTTATTATCATTATCTTGATCTTGAATTAAATGAATAATATAAGGACTTGTAGAGCCATAAAGTTCAAGATTAGTAAAGGTTTGTTTTAAATAGATTGGCGTTTGAAAGTTGTGTTGTTTTACCACATCTTCGACAATAGTCTTTGATTCAAAAACTCCGACTTCATTCTCTATACTATTTGTACCCATTCCACCAAACCCTCCTAAGCTTTGAAGTACCCCAATATCACCTGCAGCGGCAGACATTTTTTTTGCATCTTTTATAAGAATAGAAGTTTGGGCTTTATAAACCGGCGAAGTAGATTTTATAAAATATACGGCTGCTGCTATCATCAGAAATACCATTCCTGCAAAATATTTCCAATTTTTCAAATACGGATTGAGGAGTTCTTTAAAATTAATTTCTTTATTACTTTTGCTATCCATGCTTTTGGATTATATTGAGAATTAGGATTTTTTTTTATTTATTTTATTATAAACTTTGCAAATATATCTATATTTTATAAATACACGGCAGTGATTATGTCATTTTATATAACCTTGCAAATTATCATTTATCATAATTAGGTATATATTATCAATAATCTATTTTCTTCTGTAATAATTGCAAATTATTAAAAAAAAGAGCTAAAATTTACTTCAATTTATAAGTTAGCATTACCCCACCTCTTGTCGGAATCACTTCTCCACTTTTATTCCAACCTTCTGCACCGTCGTAACGTACATTATTATCTTTAAAATAGCCTTTGTATAATGATTGCGCTGCTCCTATTCCTGCATAAATATCTAATCCCCACTGATCATTAATACTAAAATGGTAACCGCCACTAATCCCGATAATAAAAGCTAACCCTTTTTGATAACGCTCTGTCACGCGGACATTTCCATTTGACAAGAGCTCAGGGTTACCATTAGCATCATACACTACAGTAGATCTTAAGTAATTCCACTTCTGGATATTGAAAGCAGCGATAGAACCGTAAGCTCCAATATACCATTTTTTCATCACTTCATCAAAATAATAGCGCCCTTCCAGCGTTCCCATATAGAACTGCATATTTTTACCGTAAAGTGATTTCCAAGGGGATATAAAACCCTCCGCCTGTATAGAAAACTTTTTATTTAGTGGCTTTTCTATAGCAACATTTAACATTGTTAATGGAACAAACGCTGCATTTAGCTTAATCTCGGTTTGTTGTCCCTTTATTTTTATCAATAAAAAAACAAAAGCTATCAAAAGAGTTTTTGACAAGAATTTTTCTGTGAACTTCATAATTATTTTCAGCATCATTATCTTAAAACAGAGAAAGTTTTAAGTAAAATATACATATCATTTTTAAAAGAAAGGGTATGGTAATAATTAAGATTCATTTTCACTTTTTCAGGAAAAAGAATCCTGTCATTATACAGTAACGGATCTTTCTGTTGTTTTAAAATTTCTTCTTCGTTTTTATATTTAATTCCGGCTTCACTTGTTAATCCGGGCTTTAGTTCTAAAATTAATCGTTCTTCTCCCTGAAGAACATCATAATATCCTGCAATATCCGGTCTAGGGCCAACCAGTGACATATCTCCCTTAAGGATATTAAACAGCTGTGGTAGTTCATCCAGTTTGGTTTTTCTCATCCATCGTCCAATAGAGGATTTTGTAAATGTTGTAGTATGATACGTTCTGAACTTGTAAATAATAAATGTTTTTCCAAATCTTCCAATTCTTTGCTGCATAAAAATACCCGGAAACCCCGTATCAAATGATGCGATTATCATTAAAATAAAAAAAACAGGCAGCAAACTAACAATGCCGATAAAACCAAGAGTAAAATCCATTATTGCTTTCCACCAGGGATATTTCTTTTTCACTTAATCAAATTGGGCTGTAAATATAATGAAAGAAGTTGATTTTTTATAAATGAGAATTTTAAAACAGGGTTATAAGTGGATTCTATGGGGTAAGAATTCCTCTCAAAAATATTATAAACCATTGATAAACATTACACTGCTTATTTCCGGGAGAAATAAAGCAGTGTAATTTTACTAAAGTATTAATTTTATTTAATTTTGAAAAGCGTCATTTCAAAACTTTCTGATTATCTTTTCGATTCGTTCTCTATCAGCATCAGAAAGATTCGATCCGGAAGGCAGGCATAGACCATTATCAAATAATTTTTCAGATATATCTGTTCCATAATAAGGAGCATCTGCAAAAACAGGTTGTAAATGCATAGGTTTCCAAAGTGGTCTTGATTCTATATTATCCTCAAGAAAAGCCAATCTTAAATCTTCACGATTTTTTCCAGCTATTTTTTCATCAATTATAATTGCTGACAACCAATGATTAGAGTAATAATCTTCAGTCGGCTCTGAAAAAACGGTTACGCCTTCAATATCTTTAAAAACATGAACATAAAAATCGTGCATTTTTCTGCGTGCATTTACTCTGTCGTTTAAAACTTCCATTTGTCCGCGGCCGATACCTGCCACAATATTACTCATTCGATAATTATATCCAATGTGCGAATGTTGATAGTGAGGAGCATTATCTCTGGCCTGAGTCGAAAGAAAAACAGCCTTATCTTTATCTTCCTGACTGTGGCAAACCAAAGCACCTCCGCCGGAAGTGGTAATGATTTTATTTCCGTTAAAAGACAAAATACCGAAGCGGCCGAACGTTCCGCAAGCTTTTCCTTTATAAGTGGAGCCTAATGCTTCAGCAGCATCTTCAATTACAGGAATTTCATATTTTTTAGCAATAGCAGTGATCTCATCCATTTTCGCAGGCATTCCGTACAGATGAACTACGATAATAGCCTTTGGCTTTTTGCCTTTTGTAATTCTATCTTGAATTGCCTCCTCCAGAGCTATTGGACACATATTCCAAGTATCTTTTTCTGAGTCTATGAAAACGGGAATTGCACCGCAGTAAGCGATTGGGTTGGCAGAAGCTGAAAATGTCATCGATTGGCAGATTACCTCATCACCATGCTCAACGCCACATTCAATTAATGCCAAATGAAGTGCTGCTGTTCCAGCAGAAAGAGCTCCTACTTTTACATCAGCATTTAAAAAACTCTCAATATCTTTTTCGAAGCCATCAACATTTGGTCCTAAAGGTGCTACCCAATTGGCATCAAAGGCTTCATTAACATATTTTTGTTCGTTACCTCCCATGTGTGGGGAAGAGAGCCATATTTTACTTTGCATACTATTCCGTTTTTACTACCCCCAAATTTAAGCCTAATTGCAGAATTATCGGTAATTTCTTCTTTAAATAAATTTATAATTTTCACTTGTCAATTATCGGTTGTCAATGTTAAAAGAAATTTACCTGCCGTACCTGAAAGCTTATCTGTATACTTAACAAAATCATCTGATTATCGTGTAAATAAATCTGCCCTACTCTCAAACTTATCGGTATCATTCTCAACAAAAACCGTTTGCCTTGTCAATTTGTCTGTCAGTTGTGCAAATACATCTGCCTGAGTCGCAAACTAGTCTATACCCTCGACAAAATCATCTGTCTATTGAATAAAAACATCCGCCCTCATCGCAAATGTATCTGTACATTTATCAACACAAGATACCCGCTTTATCAATTGATCTCTTAGCTATGCAAATGCATCTGTCTTAGTCGCAAAAATATCTTTACCCTTTGCAATGCTATCTCTCTGTTATACATAGTAAAATAACCAAATTACGATAGCTTCTAACCTATTAACTTCGGTTTACCAATAAAGTACTTACTTTCTAGCACTTACTCCAAGGCTGAATGACTAATTTCATTACCACATCAGTTCGCTTAATTTCATTTGCTTACAATACAATACCTCGGCTGAAACCGAGGTATTGTATTGCAGAATCCGTACTGATAGATATCAATGATATTATCAGACTATGTTTACGGTTTATCTTATAACTGGTCAGGAGGAAGGTCATTTTTGTGACGGGTACCAAGGTCTGAAATTTTTCTTGATATTTTATATTTTCCGTAAAGTGACAAATTCAGTATATCATATTTTTTCATAAGCCTGTCAATTTTTGTAATACATTGTTTCAGCTTCTTAAACTCTTCATCAAGCTCCCGAGTGGCATTTTGTGTTGTATCTATTGTGAGACCGGCATCATAGGCTTTGGCGTCAAAATTTGTGATCGTGCTCTGCCACTCCTGCAGTTCTGCAGCAGTAACGTAATCTGGGCTAAGGCTTACCTTATTATCTGCCACCAGCTTGTACAACTTATCGCAATAGATTTTTGCCTCTACGCCGCTCAGACGCTGTATTTTAGATTTATTGGTAGTGAGCTGTTTACTAAGAGGGCTGTCTTTCCCGTCAAAAAAATCTGCTGCGGTATTGGCATAAGCTACAGTAAGATTGATCATCAATGCTTTAGCATTGGTCTTGAGAGAAGTATTTGCTGTAGTATCGATGTTCTGAACTCCTGCTATTACATCAATATTTTCAATGAAAGTATTGAGCTCTGATACTCTGGTGATAAGAGGATTATTTTCTGCATATGCTGCCTGCTCAACAGAAAAAAGTTGTTTTAATGTTTTGGCCATCTCCAGCCGATTGGTTTGTTTTGTCGTCATTGTGTTTTTATTTAAATTATATCAAATATATGATTTTATCACATACAAACAGTAATTTAACTAATAAAAACACAACAAAAACAACAAAACAACGAATTATTACTAATTCACAACACAAAGAAAACTACAGAAAAAATAAAATTGCGATATTTTATATCCATTAAAAATAAAGCGAAATAAAGTGCTGCCTAATGTACATGATTAAAAAAATAGAGGCTTTTCGATGCCATGTAAATAGGGTATATGGGAGCGGTCTACTCTGTCCCAGAATTTTTAAAATTCCTTATTATTAGCTCCTGTAAAGAGGGAAAAATGCAGATTCTTCTTTATCTTTTGATAAGTGATTATAAACTTTTTCGTCAACTATATATTTCCAAACAGAATACTGGCAATACAAGTCGGAAAACCCAGATTTAAATTTAAATAAAGAATCTTCATCACTTCCACCAACTCCGCCACCTAAGTGTAGAAATTCTAGTGACAAATCATTTCCAGTTAATCTGGCTTCATCTAGAATTAACTTCATTGGGGTTAATTTTATAAATTCTTCTGTTGTGCCCGCCAAATGATATTGCATAATTTTGTCTGTAGTCGTAAAGATGGCACCAGCAATTATTTTATCTTCAAATTTTGCCAGGAGCAGTTTATTTCCAAAAAAAGGATTATTTAAAAATGAATAGAAATACTCTTTGCTGAAATAATAATAGGATGAAGCTTCTACTCTATCCATTGTTTCGTAATAGATTTCTACAAAACGGTCAATTTCCTTGGTACTCTTTGCTTCTTCCACATAGAATCCTTTGCGACGCAATTGGTTGAGCTCAGATTTGTTAGATTTCCTGTATTGTCTTTTCTGTTCTTCAGGTGTTAATCTTAAATCTATTGCAACTGTTTTATTAAGTGAAGAAACTTTTCCCATCCCCGACAAAAAAAGTTCCTGATTCATCAAAGGGTGTAATCTTGAAAATGCGCTTATTATATTGTTTTTTTTACAGTAATTATTAAAATTTTCTCTAAAAAAATTTAAGAATTCAGAAGAAAAAATAAAATCTTTTCTGTTCGTTATAGGGCCACCATATCCATATACAGAAGTAAGATCAAAATATGGTGTATTGGCAATAGGTCTTAAAACCATTGGAAATCCTACGAATTCTCCATCATTTTCTACGACAAACATGAGTGATGCAAATTCATTATCTATTGTGTGATAAAAGGATGTATGGTGAAAATCGTATATAAAACTAGATTTTATTAAGACATCCCATTTAGGATTTTCGATATCAATTATTTCGAATTTAAACATTTTCAATAAATTTATTTATAACCTCCACTATAAAATCCAAATCGCTTTTTTCATACCTAAAGTCTGCGTGCACAAATAATATCTTATTTTGTAAATCGGTTTCTGAAGCACCAAATTGCTCAGGCCACAAGACTGCAGGATATATCTTGTTATCTACTAAATATGTTCTCAATTGGTCTCTTGTATCATTGTTTTCACAGATCAAGACAAGACCCATATCCGATTTCTGGGACGACACCAATAGGGAGATTTTTTCTGAATGAACGATCAGTCGTTTTGCATACAGGATGTTGTCATAGGTTTTAGAGATCAGGTCTACCGGAGATAACGAGAACAATTGGGTTTCTATCAATTCCGGAAGTCTTGCATTTGTCTGGGATAGCTCAAACTTTTCTTCTGCTTCCGAAAACATCGCCCTATAAATATCTTTCTCATTAAAATTCCCTTTTAGATACTCCGATTTCAAAAACATTGCGGTCAGTTTCTGCAGAGCCGTTTCATTGGCAAACTCTTTATATTGGTTCTGGCATTCTATATCTTTGTCTTTGGAGTACACGAAACCTCCTGTAGCAATTGGCAATTGTTTTCTTAATGACCCAAAACAAAAATGTGCCCCGCTTTTATTAACACTTAATAAATTATGGGTTAAATCCTCGATTATTATGGAGTTTATGAGAAAAGCTGTATCGATCTTCTTGATCCCAAAAAAATCTACATTGATGAATACATTTCCTGCTTCATCGTCCCAAAGTGGCAATACATCAGATAATGGATTGTGGCTATAATATTCTATTTCAGCAGGTAAACTTTTACAATATTCGACCACTTCATGGCAGTAATATGCAGGAAAACCTACTTTTTTCCATCCATATTTTTTTATTCCAGATTCCAATAAATTGTATAATGCCACTCTTCCGGAGAAGAAAAAGGAAAATTTTTCATTAAAAAATGGCTTCTTTGTTTCTCCAATATTATTATAACAATAATGGAAATCTGATCCATATTCTTTATTTATCACTTTCCCAATAATTAGTTTCTTTAATAAGATCAAAATAATCATCTCTAGTAATCCCCACTATAGCCTCGTCCCACCATTGGTTTTTTCTGAAATATTGATTTTTTTTGATCCCTTCTACAACCCAGCCACATTTTTTGGTATAAACCCCTATTGAGGGCTCGTTGTTGGCAATAATGGTCGTATTCATCCTCATCAGTCCCAGTTCTTCGAACGCATATCTGTTAATTGCCATTACGGTATCTATACCATAGCCTTTTCCTCTGGTATCTTTGTCACCAAGCAGCATTCCGTGGAATGCATTCCTATCTTTCCAGTTAATCTCTACTAAATTAGCCATACCGATCATACCTAATTCTTCTGTATGGATCGCAAACTTTTGGTTATTGCTGTTTAATGAAAGCGATTTAAACCATTTTTCCTGATCCTGCGAACTCGATGGAAAATGCCAACCTCCCAACATATAATTTATTTCAGGGTCGTTTGACCATTGGTGCAAGAGCTGTAGATCTTCCTGTTCGATGGCTCGTAGCACTACTTTTTTACCAGTAATATTCATTATATTTTTTTTTTGAAATGGTTATTGCTCAAATTTCTACTTATTCCCAAATCATCGACTTCGTCAACAGTCTGACCATGCACAATATCTGATGATCCAAAAAACAATGATTTTATTGTCATAAGGATAATCTTCATATCTAACCCCAACGATAAATTTTCAACATAAAAAACATCATTATCAAACCTTTCTGAAAATTTCATGTTATTTCTGCCCTTAACCTGCGCCAAACCAGTAATCCCTGGACGGACATTATGCCTTTTTTTATGCTTACCAGAGTATAATGTCAAATATTCTGGTAATAAAGGTCTCGGCCCTATAAGAGACATATCACCTTTTAATACATTGATTAATTGTGGTATTTCGTCTAACGAGGTCTTACGAACAAAACCACCCATCGTTGTGAGTCTTTCTGCGTCAGAAAGAAGGTTTCCATCGGCACCTTTTTTATCGTTCATCGTTTTGAATTTGATGATGCTGAAGATTTTTTCGTTTTTACCGGGACGACGTTGAAAAAAGAATGGCTTGCCATTATTTGCAAAATATAATCCGATAGTTACAATGATAAAAACAGGACTTAAAATCAATAATGCAAAGAAAGCAACGACAAAATCAATTATTCTTTTTATAAATTTTTTATACATGTTATATTTTTTCCACAATCAAGTTATAAGATTTTTCAACTGTATATTTATTAAATAAAAGTTTCTCAGCATTTTCACCTAATCTTTTCAAGTCTGAATTAAGCAATAACTCTAATTTTACTTGCATTTCATCTTGATCACCTGCCATTACTCTAAAGCCGCTATCAGCTTCTTCAATAATGATTCCAATATCAGTGTTCGGGTCTGTGGCCGCAATTACAGGTAATTTCATTTCTAGGTATGACAACAATCGAGAAGGGAAATTAGGTATTAAAAAATTCTTATCCAAAAATATTAAACCTACATCACAGGTAGAAAGCAACTGGTCATAATCTTCTTTAGGTAAAAATTGTAGAAGTTTTGCATTGTCTGGTTTATTATCATTAAACCATTTTTGCACTCTCATAAACTCTGTTCCTTGCCCTATAATGAGAAAAAAAATTTTATCAAATTTTGTTGCTTGAATAGTTTCCATTAAAAAATTCAAACCTTGAGGTTTGCCAAGATTCCCGCCGTAAACAAGAACTTTTTTATCTTTAGGAATCTGATATTTTTCTCTTATTAACTTTTTCTGTTCATCAGAATAATTATAAATAACCGGTTCTATCGTATTTGGATTGATTTCAACTTTGCTTTTATCAATTTCAGGATTATGCTTTAACACAAAATCTACATTTGCTTGTGACATACATCCTATTGTATCAGAAATCTGATATAATTTTTTTTCTTTTTTCAGAAACTGTCTATGTAAAAAACTTCCATCTTTTAACATTTTCATATCTACAGCATTCTGGGGAAAAATATCTTTTAATAAAAGATAAGACTTTGCATGATCTCTTTTCTTTACAAACTCTATTACTTTAGCAAAAGTAATAGGCGGCGTAGAATACAATATCAAATCAAACTTTTTACCTGAAGTATACTTTTTAATTGCTGAAAGGTATTGATATTCGATAGCAAGAGTTCCTATTCCTTTTTCAATAATATTTGTTTTCTGAATATTAAACGTTTTTACCTGAAGAATTGAAACCCCATCTTTTTTGCTAAAATTGGTAGCGATTTTCTTTCTCCTTTCAACAGGAGTGACAATCGTAATATGATGACCTTCGTTTCGAAATTTACGTAGGAGATCCTGATAAATTCCACGATCTTCTACAGAGTTAATTTCAACCAAAGTTAAAAAAAGTAAATTCATCTTAAATTTCTTCTGACCAAACAGTTCTTTTAATATAATCAGTATATGAAATAATAATTCTCACCACTTTTTCAGAAACATTCGGCATTGAATAATCAGAAACAGGTCTGAAATTTCTTTCTGTTCCTATTTTTTGTTGTAAAACCTGAGTTAACCCCTGCAAAATACGTTCTGGAGACAAGCCAACCATCATTACACTTGCTTCTTCCATTGCTTCCGGTCTTTCATGCGCCTGACGAATATTCAAAGCTCTGAAATTTAATATTGATGATTCCTCTGAAATAGTTCCTGAGTCAGAAAGTACGGCATACGCTCTCTTTTGCAAAGCATTATAATCGTGAAAACCCAGTGGCTTTAAAAACTGAATCTCTGGACGCATCTCAATCTGCATCTTGTCAATCATATTTTGAGTACGTGGATGTGTAGAAACAATAATAGGATATTGATATTTTTCAGCAATCGCATTTAAAGAAGCCATTAATCCTTTAAAATTCTTTTCAGAATTGATATTTTCTTCACGGTGAGCAGATACTACAAAGAATTTACCTTCTTCTAAATTTAATTTTTCAAGGACATTCGAAGCATTAATTTGTGGTAGGTAATGATTCAGAACTTCAAACATTGGAGACCCTGTTTTGATGATTCTATCCGCAGGCAACCCTTCTCTTAAAAGATATTCTCTTGCAATATCTGAATACGTTAAATTGATATCTGAGGTATGATCTACTATTTTACGGTTCGTTTCTTCAGGAACCCTTTGGTCAAAACATCTGTTACCAGCTTCCATATGGAAAATAGGAATGTGTCTTTTCTTCGCCGGAATCGCACACAAACATGAATTGGTATCTCCTAAAACTAAAAACGCATCGGGTTTTAGCTCTTCCAATAGGGGATCTATTTTAATTAAAATATTTCCTACCGTTTCTGTGGCTGTCTTTCCTGCAGCTTCTAAGAAATAATCCGGCTTACGAAGTCCTAAATCTTCGAAAAAGATCTGATTTAGTTCGTAATCGTAGTTTTGTCCTGTATGAACGATGATATGTTCTACTGCTTCAGAAGCATCTAAAGCATCTAAAACTCTTGATAATCTAATAATTTCTGGACGGGTTCCTACGACCGTCATTACTTTTAGTTTTTTCATATAGCTAATGGCTGTTGGCATTTGGCGATTCGCTTCTGCCTTTCAGCTGTTGATTTATTTAAATTGATATTCTTAAACTTCAAGAAAATACGTATCTGCATCTTCTGGATTGAATGCTTCGTTGATCCAGAAAATAGTGTACAGTTCTTCGTCTCCGATATTTTTGATGTTATGGGTATACCAAATTGGCATATCTACGTAAGCGGGTTCGTTTCCATCTAAATAAAAATCTAATACCTCATCGGTATCAATTTTTCTCAGTTGAATTAAAGCTTTTCCTTTAATCACCGCAAAACGCTCGATTTTTCTGGTGTGATAATGGTTTCCTCTGGTAATTCCAGGAACAGTGGTTGAAAATGAACATTGTCCCCCGATCCCTAATCGAATTACTTCCACAAAAGCTCCGCGAGGATCTGTGTGTTGGGTGAATTTTACCGGATAATGGGTTTTGTAATCGATGTATGATCGAAATGTATTGAATAAATTATGTTCAAATGTATTATTGATCACAGGAATTTCTCCGCCATCAAAATATTTTGTTTTATAATCATTTAATAATGCCAGAACTTCTGAAACTTTTTTTGTTGCTGTAGCATCTATAACGAATTCCGGTTTGCTGTTGCCTTCTCTTATTTCGTTAACAATCGTATCTACCAATTCCTGAACATAAATTAATTTCACCTCACCATCGTTGGCAATTGTCGGTGTTTCACCATGCGTCAGCTGATGACAGAACGTAGCAACAAATGAATTATAGAATGGTTTTCCGAAAGCACCGAAAACATTAGGAATAATTAATCCTGTAATTTTACCTCCATTCTCTTCTGCCCAATTGGCTAAAGCTTGTCTTCCTTCTTTTTTTGATTTTCCATACAGATTATCTCTTTCTTCTTGTGTTGAAGAAGAAATCATAACATGAGCTTTTAAATTGGCTCTTTTCAGGGAATCAACTAGTTTTTGAGCTAATCCAACATTAGTTTCATAGATAAATTGCTCATTTTCGTGACGGTTCATTGCAGCCAAATGGATAATAACATCACAATTTGCAACAAATTGATCTAGTTCATTTTCGTTTTCAAAATATTCTTTTTGAAAATCTATTCTTTGAAATTCCTCAGGAAACAGTCCTAAAGTGTTATACAAATGTTTTCCAACAAAACCATTCTGACCGGTAATTCCGATTTTTTTCATATTTAAATTGCTTTTAGCTTTTGGCTTCTAGCTCTGGTTATTACAACCATCTGCTACAATATAATTTTTATAATTTAGATATTGTCAAAGTAATCTAAACTGTATCTAAACTCATCATTGATTTCTCCTAAATCAAAATCAGCTAAGACCAGAAGTTTACTGTTATCTTCCTTCGCCTGAATCGCAGTAATATAACCTGGCGGAATATGAAGGTAAGTTAAGACATCATCTGTTAAAAGATATTTCTCTACTGTTAAATTTTTCGAAGGATTTTTAAAATCATCTACAGCAATCCCAGAAATACTAAAACTTCCTTTCATACAAGCAAACCATCTCTGTTCAACCTTATGCCCCTGCCAACCACGAATAAAATCTGTCGAATGATTTTCAATTGTATAGATTCTTTTGATCTGTGAGGCATTGAAATCATTGTTGTACGTAATGATTCCTCTCTCGTCCTGATGTTTTTTACCTTCTAACAGCATCGATTTCCTTTTAACTTTTAACTTGGCTCTTTTACCTTTTACTTTCTAATAAGGATACTGCATTACATCTTCCCCAAAAACTTCTTTTCGGATCAGAGGTAAAGTAGAAATCAGTTTTTTCAAACCTTCTACACCTTGCTGCTCAGTATTATGTGAATGGTAATCTTCAATTTGCGCAACTTCTTCCTCACCTTCAGAAAAATATTGAGCATAATTCAAGTCTCTATTATCTGCAGGAACACGGTAAAAATCGCCCATATCTTCTGCTTTTGCCATTTCTTCACGAGTACATAAAGTTTCGTATAATTTTTCTCCGTGGCGTGTTCCGATTACCTGCACAGGAACTTCTTTACCGGTTAATTCAATTAATGCTTTAGCTAAATCACCAATACTTCCCGCCGGAGCCTTGTTTACAAATAAATCTCCAGGATTTGCATGTTCGAAAGCAAACAAAACCAAGTCAACAGCATCTTCCAATGACATAAAAAATCTTGACATATTAGGATCTGTAATTGTAATAGGCTCTCCTTTTTGAATCTGATTTAAAAACAATGGAATTACAGAGCCTCTTGAAGCCATCACATTTCCGTAACGGGTGAGGCAAACAACGGTTTCAGATGTATTCCTAGATTCAGCAACAGCTACCTTTTCCATCATCGCTTTCGAAATCCCCATTGCGTTGATCGGATATGCGGCTTTATCGGTTGAAAGACAAATTACTTTCTGTACTTTATTCGCAGTAGCTGCCCGAATTACATTTTGAGTTCCCTCAACGTTAGTCTTCACAGCCTGCATTGGAAAAAATTCGCAAGATGGAACTTGTTTTAACGCTGCTGCATGAAAAATATAGTCAACACCTCTTGTTGCTGGCTCTACACTAGCATAGTCTCTTACATCACCGATATAATATTTTATTTTATCGTTTTTGTATAAGTTTCTCATATCATCCTGCTTTTTCTCATCACGAGAAAAAATACGGATTTCTTTGAAATGATCTGTTTGTAAAAATCTGTTTAGAACTGCGGTTCCGAAAGAACCGGTGCCGCCGGTTATTAAAAGGGTCTTATTTTGAATTTTCATTTTTATAAATATTAATCCATTTATTTATTTGCGTATTGATATTAAATTCCTGATCCACTAATGACACGGAATTTTCACGCATTTTTTCATAGATATCTTGAGGTAAGTCTATCATCATATCAATAGTATCCGCAATCTCTTCTGGTGTATTATTGATGTGAAATCCGCATTGGTATTTTTCTAAAATCACCCATGGTGTTCCTTTGGAAGCTATTACTGGTGTTCCCTGATTAAGTGATTCTATAACGACATTTCCGAAATTTTCTGTTTCTGACGGTAATATGAGCGTATAGGATTCAGCATATACTTTTTCCTTATCATCTCCAGTGAGATGACCTCTAAACTCTATTTTATCTTGTAAATTTTTAGTTATTACCAATTTTAAAATTTCTTCATAATAATCTGAATGTCTTTCTTCATGTTTTCCAACAATAATAAGTTTAAAGTCTGAATTCATAAATTGCTTGCTTATAGAAAAGCCTTCAATCATTTTTTGAATTGCTTTAATTCTATGAATTCTGCCAAGATATAAGAATTGTTTCTTCGTAGGATCATCTCTCCTTTTACTTGGCTCGATAAAGTTAGGGATTTCCACAGTTTTAACATCTCCGTAAACAGATTTTATTTCTGTGGTTTCTTTTTCAGATGTGCTGTGAAAAAGGACATTTTTAGTAGTTTTTTTATATAAAAATAGAAGTGGTATTTTTTTGAGTCTGCTAAATTTTAGTGCATTTGGGCTTAACTCTCCTCTTACTGACCAAATTATTTTCTTTTTGGGTAAAAAAGTTTTAATATAAAAAAAACTAATGACCGAAAGAGTGTTAAATAAGCTATTTAAATGGATAATATCGGCAGAACGAAGACCTGAAACGATCTGTTTTATAATGTTTCCTGAAACTGATTGTGATGAGCCATAATATACCAATCCACATTCTTTTTCTAAAATTTTATCGAGTTCCACCTCACCATCCTTTAAACCAAGCGACGTGGTGGTAATATCTACATTCATACCGTTCGATTTCAAAGCACAGGTATGCCAAAAAAGAGTATTGCAAGGTCCTCCTATTTGTGACGGATAAAATGCTCCTATTGGAAAGTATATTCTCATTATAGATTATATAGGTTTATAATTATTTTTTCTATTTAGAAACATCATTGTCCAGATGAATGTTCCTAAACCTCCTATTGAAAATAAAGTGGACTCCCCAAAAGTTGTTATAAATAATACTAATGGTAAGATTATAAAAACCTTATTATACATGTTTTTATGGAAAATTAAGAAGATTATTATTGTAATAAAAAGAATAAAACCAATTATTCCCAGCTCTTCAATACATGCAAGAAATAAATTACCTTTTTCATATTTTATAATATTTGATTCATCTATAGTTTGTAAAATTTTACTTGATGGAACTTTAAACCCAATACCAAAAAAAGTATTCTCTTCTATGTTTTTAATTTGTGCTTCAATTAAAGCACCTCTCGAGCTTTCGATAGACGATATTATAGTATTATTATTATTATTCTTTACGAGAAAACTAAACAAGAATGTTGATATTTTTTCGTAGAAAACAATTAAAAAAAGACTAGCAGTTGGTACAATTAAAAGTATACTTTTTGAAATTTTCTTTCTAAAATCAGCTGTTAGAAGAAAATATATTGCCAATCCTAATATAACCGATAAGAAGGATGTCCTTGATTGTGAAAAAAACAATAATGTCAAACTTACAAGAAAAAAAAGAAGGTTAATCATCTTATTTTTATAAACGTACAAAATAAATGAAAGAGCAGTAAATCCTGAAAAAAACACCCCAAATGCATTAGGATGCAATGTAATTCCCTGAAATCCAATTCCATTTCTTCCGAAAGAGATACTTGGGATCATTAATGAAAAAACTGACATAATTAAAATAACTATATACAAATTATATACATTATCAAAATTATATTTAAATTCACTTATATTATTAAAATTTGTACTTATAAAGGTAAAAAGTATCAGAATTACAAATTGTAAATACTGAAAAAAACTATGTTCCTTTATAAAGGATACAAAAATGATATTAAACAAAATATAAACTAAAAAAATAAATAAAAAAGAAATTAATGTACGGTCTCTTATTGATTTGTTATTTTTTTTAAAAAGCACATCTGTAACAACAATGGCTATCAATAGATATCTTACATTTGCTAAACCTTCGAGCAAGGCAAGAGAATTGAATATTAAATAAGAAAGAAAATATAATAACAATATGTCTAACCGATTGTATTTTTTTGTGAATAAATTATACGCAAAAAAAGGAATCAACAATAATAAAGTATATGGAGAAACAAGCAACATTGCACAAACAATAAGCCAACGTATCAACATCTTTTTATGAACTTCACACACTATCATTTGACGTTGATTTTATTATATCTATAAATTCTTTAATTTTTTTATTAGACTCTATATGAAAATCCTTCACAATTTCAATTCTATTAGAGACTGCATCTATTAAAGATAATTTGATGGATTTTTTCAAATCATCAATATTATCCTCATTATACACATATCCGTTATCTTTATTTATTAAAATAGCTGAACCGCATTTATTGCTACAAATTACTTTTGTACCTACTGATAAAGCTTCACTTACAACTGCTCCCCATCCGTCGAATCTACTTGGTAATATCAAAAAATCAGAATTTTTAATAGTATTTATAACTTGGGAATTTTCTTTGTTACCTAAAATCGAAACTTTTTCTTCTAATTTATTTTTTTGTAGTAAATATTTGATTTCCTCATAAAGTACGCCATTCCCTATGATTGTGAGTTGCCAATCTGTAGATATATCAATACCTCCAAAAGCATTTATCAAATTATCAATACCTTTCCTGTGTATTAATTGACCTACGAAAACATAATTATTTTTAGACTTATCTAAATTAAAGCTTTCCTCTTTTAGTTCTTTGGGTTCTATAAAATAATGGAAAACTGTTATAATTTTATTACTGAAACCAATTTTCGAATAGAATTTTTTTCCTAATTCACCCATAGCAAAGATATGAGCAATCTGATTTTTACATTTGTAATATAAAAATTTGTACTTAAGTATACGCAAATACTTTTCATATCCTAGCAAAATAGGAGCTTCGCAAATAATATAGATCTTATTATATTTACTTAATTCAATACTAGCTTTTTTTAAAGCAGGATATCCCATTCCTAACAGACCGCTAAAGACATTTTTTTCGTATTTGAATTTATCGATAAGAATTTTCAGATGTTGATCATTTTCTATCTTGATGACTTGTATTTTATCAGTTTTCGGAATCTCCCATCCCTGAGATTGTCTCTCTTTTGACATTAGATCTTCAACAATTAAAATAACTTCAAATTCAGAAGATATTTTATTAAAAAAATACGACTGGTGAGGACTTATGATATTTTGCCAAAAGACTAGTTTCATTTATAAGTTTTTAATTTAGTGATAGGAACTCCATAACACGCTGTGATTGCTTAAAAGCTGTTTTATTATCTAAAATAAATTTTTTTGCTTTTAGCCCTAAATTTTCTAAATCATCCTTTGGTTTCTCTCCCCATGCAATCATCGTTTTATAAAGATCATCTATTGAGCTAGATTCTGTAAAAATTAAATGTTCATAATATTCAGGAGGTATTCCTTCAAGTTTATGCATTATAACAGGAGTTCCTGAAGCCATATATTCAATTGTTTTTGAAGGAAATGAATATTTGGTATATTCTTCACTAGCTCTTCTAGGGTTTACCAGTAATGTCGCATTTTTTTGCAGTTCCAAAACTTCTGTATGTTTCAACATCCCTAAAAATTTGATTCTATTGTTGTGAGCTATATATTCGTTGATTAAAGTTTTGCCATCTCCATCTCCACAAATCCTCAACTCATAGTTCTTATTATTAATCTTATCAAAAGCCAATAATAAATCTTCAATCCCATATTTTAAGTGTAGAGACCCTGTATATAAAATAATAACTTTATCCGAAGGTATTTGATGAATTGAGTCCCTATCAGAAGGCAAATAAATACCTTCAAGTAACATCCAAGGTTTATCTTTTATATTTATTTTATCATAAATTGCGGAACTTATAAGAATATAAGAATCAATATACTTTAAAAGATCGAAAGATTTCTTTACAGAAAAATTGATGATTTTAGTTTTATAATTTGATGATTTTGAATTACTGAATTCTGGTAAATCCAAAATACTTAAACATACTTTAACATCGGGATATTTATTTTTTATATCTATCACTGCTTTCATTATGTTTAAAGCCATCGAATTAATGATGATCACTTTTTTATGATCTTTATTTTTTTTCACCCATTTACTGATATATCTCTTAGTTTTAAAAAATATGTCAATATGCTTTATTACAGGCAAGTTTAAAAATCCCTCACATACACTTTCTTTATTAATCGAAAATAATGAAGATCTTTTAAAATAAAGTTTATTGTATCTTCTGGGAAAGCTTCCAATCATTGGAAAAGTTAAAACAGTAACATTTTTGTAATTATTTTCTTTCCAGCCTTTGATTAATGCTCTTTGAAAAACTGTAGTAGCTACATAATGTTGTTTTGAGTTTTGCCATATCTCATCAAATCTGTCTTCGGGATAGAATGACCCTATATATAAAATCTCCATAACATCAATTAATTTTTTTTCAATTTATAAATAATATGCAGCGAAGCTACAGTTAAAATCATGGCAATTAAAATAGATAAAGAAAGCAGTGTAGCACTAGATTGATTAAAGTTATTTTCTAGGTATATGTAGAGTCCAACAATTACAAAACTTTTAAATGTTACTATTATTAGCATGATCCAATTCATATTTTTTGCCGTATATTCCTGTGCATAAATATTTGCCATTGCGTGAAAAAGGGTTGTAAATACAGAAATGTTTAAAACCGCATTAAGATCCTTGAAGCTTTCACCATAAAAATTTACTATATAATCGGAAAAAATATAAACAATAACAGTCGGAAAAAGAGTTGCTATTATACTTACCACAATCATAATATTAAAAACTTTATTATGATTATTAACCTGATTTATAGTTCCTGATAAATAAGCAAGTGTAACGTTTCGTAAAACACCGGGTATAAATAAAATTACGCCAGACCATTGCATAGCTACTGAATAAAGACCTACCTCTCCATATGTAGAAAATTTCATAAGAAGATACATAAAAATCCAACTTGAAAAACAATACAAAAACTCCTGTAAAGCAATAGGAGTTGAAAATCTAATCATTTCTTTCAACAGATTATAATCCGACGCTTTTTCACTTTCTAAATTTCCAACTGCATTTTGAACTATTCTATAGTTCAAAATGCAGTTTATTATCTGAGCTATCAATAATGCTATAAGTGCTCCTATCAAACTGTATAGATATGTAAATGCTATACTTAATATAAATGTTATTACACCAATAATAATATTTATTCTTGCAATTTGCTTAAACTTTTTAAAGCCTGACAAAATACCAATTTGCGTGGTCGTAATAGCATTAAAAATTACTAGAACTGAAAATATTCGTAAAGGAGTATTAAGATGGGGTGCTTCAAGCCAATGTCTTGAAATGAAATTTGCAAAACAAAACAATAAAACTGCCATACTTACGCTAAAACCTAAAGTAATTATGTTTGCATTATTAATAACAGATCTAATTTTTGACGGATTATTATTTTGAAAATCAGCGATATATTTTGTAGCTGTATAACCAAGTCCAAAGGTAGAAAAAACACCGATGGTAAAAATTGTATTTCTTAAAATACCAAATTCACCATATACATCCTTTCCTAAAAATCTTGCTACTAAAATCCCCGCAAATAAAGCTAACCCTTTGCCAAAAACATTGCCTGTCAGTGACCAAAATGAATCAGTAATTATAGAGCTAGCTCTAAGTCTAGAAAGAAAAAGATTTACGTTTTTATAAAGCAAAGCTAGAATTTTTCATTATTATAATCTCCCGTCTACTTTTTCCAAAATACCTTTCACATCATATACGACACCGTTTTTATTCAGGTATTGTGCCCAATCAACATTTAAAAATTCTTGATGTGCAACCGTCAAAATAATGGCATCAAACTTTGAGGTTTCTGTTCCATTTTGAATAATACTTTCCAATTCAGAATAGAACTTTATATCGTACTCATGACTTACTTCATTTTGACTCGCCCATGGATCATAAGTAACAACTTTTGCTCCATATTCTTCAAGTGATTTTATTACATCCACGGCTTTTGTATTACGCACATCGGGACAATTCTCTTTAAAAGTAATTCCAAGGTTTAAAATTTTTGAACCTTTTATTTTAATATCATTTTGAATCATCAATTTAACAACCTGAGAGGCCACAAAAGCTCCCATTGAATCATTTAATCTACGGGCTGCCAAAATCAGTTCGGAATAATAGCCTACTTCCTGTGCTTTCTGTGCCAGATAAAAAGGGTCTACTCCGATACAATGTCCACCTACCAAACCTGGTTTAAATTTTAGGAAATTCCATTTTGTTCCAGCTGCCTCTAAAACATCATGTGTGTCAATATTCATCAATGAAAATATTTTTGCCAATTCATTGATAAAAGCAATATTAATATCCCGTTGCGAATTTTCAATCACTTTTGATGCTTCTGCAACCTTAATCGTAGGAGCTAAATGTGTTCCCGCAGTTATTACTGAACGATAAAGATCATCTACAATTTTGCCAATTTCGGGTGTGGAACCTGAAGTTACCTTCAAGATTTTATCAACTGTATGCTCTTTATCGCCTGGATTAATACGTTCTGGAGAATAGCCCACAAAAAAATCTATATTAAACTTTAAACCAGAAACGCTTTCTAAAACGGGAATACACTCTTCTTCCGTTACTCCTGGATAAACTGTAGATTCATAAATAACAATATCATTCTGCTTTAATACTTTTGCTACTGTTTCACTCGATTTGTATAAAGGAGTAAGATCTGGACGGTTGTTTCTGTCTACCGGTGTTGGAACTGTAATAATGTATATATTTGCTTTTCGAATGTCTTCCAAATCGTGAGAACAATACAATCCATTGTCTAAATAATTTTTTACAGGATTTTCGGATAATATAACATTTTGCAGAATATTATTATCTACTTCTAAAGTTGAATCTACTCCAAGTTTTAATTCTTCAATTCTCTTATGATTTATATCGAATCCAACCACTGGATATTTTGTAGCAAATAATCTTGCAAGTGGCAAACCTACATACCCTAATCCAATAATGGCAATTCTTTGTTTTTCTTTCATTTCTTTTATATGAAAAAGCAGTTAGTAACTATGATTTAATTATTTTTTTCCACCATGGTTTGTCAGTATCTGCACTGTAGCCATAACCATATTTGTATCCATATCCATATCCACTGTTCATTTTACTCACATCATTCAGCACCATCCCCACATTTTTAATTTTCTTATCCTTAATTTGTTTATTGATAAAGCCTACCAATTCTTTTTCAGTATAACCAGAGCGAGTAACGTATACTGTAATATCTGCTACATCAGCAATTAAAAATGAATCTGTTACCAACATTAAAGGAGCTGTATCTAATAAGATATAATCATACATTGGTTTTAATGATTCTACCAGTTCCTCGTATCTTCCGTTAGATAAAAGTTCCGTTGGATTGGGGGTAATAGCACCTGAATAAATCACATCACAGTATGGATTGAATGAAGTAGGATGAATAATTTCTGAAACATCCATCTGGTCATCATACATAAATTCTGAAAGACCAATCAAGCCCCTTCTGCTTTCATTATATCTCTGTAACTGTGGATTTCGAATATCTGACCCAATAATAACTACCTTTTTCCGAGGTGATGCTAATGTAAGTGCTAAATTAACAGAGGTAAATGTTTTTCCTTCTCCTTTCACGGTTGACGTTACAAAAATTACATTACCTTTTTTGTTTTTTGGCAACATAAAATTAATGTTGGTAATTAAAATCCTGAATGCTTCTGCTAAAGGAGATAAATCATTAAGTTGAACAATTTCAGGATCGCCTTTCTGTAAAGACGGAAGCTCTCCAACTACTGTTCCTCCATCAAGCAGTTTTTCAAGATCTTGTTTAGTTTTAATTTTATTGTTAAATAATTCTAAAAGATAAATAATAGCAAAAGGAATTAGCAACCCTATAATCAATGCTCCGAGATAAATAATCATTTTTTTCGGAGAAACGGGAACAGGGCTCGTTAAAGCATCGTCTACAATTCTAGCTTTTGGAGCAGCAATTGCCAATGATATAGCAGCTTCCTCTCTTTTTTGAAGTAATAATAAATAAAGCTGTTCTTTAATATTTTGTTGTCTTTCAATACTACGGAACATTTTTTCCTGAACCGGAATTTTAGAGATTCTACCTGACAATTTGTTTTGTTCACCAGCAATTGTTCCTATAGAAATCTTAAGAGCTGACTGGCTTTTCTGTAAATTCTGAATTACAGAACTTCGCATACTGTTTATCTGGCTGGTAATATTCTGAACAACCGGATTGACTGTTGTGGAACTCTCAAGTAATCTGTTTCTATCAATGACCAACTGATTATACAATGCAATGTTAGATGTAATATTAGGGTCTGCAAGCCCCACATTAAGCGGCAAAACCTGATATGTACCCTGTCGGTTAACAGAATTAAGCAAACTGTTGACCAACTCTAACTGAGACTCATTCTCAAGCTGCTTCTGGCGGCTGCTCATGGCCGTTTCCAAAGAAAGCTGTGCTTCAGTTTGGATATCTGCAATATTGTTCCGAAGCTTAAAATCTTCTTTCTGAGATTCTACGGTACCTAATTCTTTACTGATAAGATTAATACGCTCATCAATAAAACTAGCAGTTTTTTGTGCTTCAGAGTTCTTATCTAAAATTGCTTCACGGTTATAATTTACAGCAAGCTTATTTAAAATATCGACCGATTTGTCAGAAATAGGATCAGTGATTGAAATTTTAAGAACTGTAGCCTCCTTTTGTACCAAATTTACATTGAGCTTCGCAAGATAGTATATTGCTCTGTCCATTCCTGACATAAATTGCAGTCTGAACTGTGCAGTTGATTTTTCTGAAGTAGTTGATTTAAATTTGGGATTTTTCTGGAACATTACCACACCAAAAGGCATTGTAACCGATTTATTAAATTCGGTTTGAATATCTTTCTTGAAACTCTCAGATTCAATGATGATTTTATTGCCTTTTACTTTAGCGATAACTTCTGTTTTCGGATATTTAGCTTTTTTCTTTTCGCTGATAATCCTTACTAGAAAAGGAGAAGTTTCTTTATATAATTCGCTATCTTTTATTTTTCCTTTAGAATAAATATTAGTTTCTAGTGCTAATTCTCTTACCACCGAGAGCATCAGTTTTTTAGACTTCAGAATCTCAATTTCATTGTCTACTGAGTTGGTACCCATCCCTCCAATACCACTTAATTCTGAAATCACAGACATATCAGGCTGGCCTGCTGCTGATTTTTTAACTTCTTTAATTAATAAGGTTGATTCTGTACTATACACCGGAATGCTGTATCTTAAAAAGAACCATGCGACAATAACGGCTACAATAGCACCTATGATAAACCAATACCACCGATGAATGTAAGGTTTAACAATTTCCCTGATATTTAAAGACTCTTCCTGAATCTCATTTTGCATTTGATTATAATCCACTATAAAGAATTCTCTTAAATTAATTTTTTGTAAGAGCCAAAACCCCAATCACTAAAGAAGCAATAACTGATGCAACCGAAATGTACAATCCTGTATTTGGATCAATTCGTGCTGCCTTCTCTCTATTCGCATTAGGCTGCACATAGATCATATCATTTTGCTTAAGGTAATAGTATGGTGAATTTATAAACTGCGCACTCGTCAAATCTATCCTTTCTTTTGTGATCTTTCCATCGACATTTCTTACGACCAATACATTTGTTCTGACACCATATACAGTAAGGTCTCCAGCTAGACCTAAAGCTCCCAAAAGTGTTGTACTTCCGTCGGGAATAACATAAGTTCCTGGTCTTGTAACCTCTCCTAAAACAGCAACTTTAAAATTTATTAATTTTAAATCTACATCTGGATTTTTGACATATTGTGAAATGAGATTAGTTAATTTAGCCTTCATCGTTTCTACATCTTCATTTTTTGTACTTACAGTACCAATTTGCGGAAATGTAATATTCCCATCTGTATCTACAATATATGTAGGTCCTGAAACCGGAAGCTGCTGAGGAAGATTATTTGAACTTGGATTAGAATATTGTGTTATTGTTGCACTTGAAGAATAAGTTTGGTTAAATGGCTTTACCACGTCCATATCTTTAGCTGTCACAGTAATAATTAATTTATCACCAGGCTGTAATGTACTCCTACTGTTTTTAATCGAATTATCTAATGCGACACTTTCAATATCTTGCATATAGTTAATTTCCTGTCTTGGTGTACATGAGGCTATCGCTAAGCCAACTACACTGTAAATAAAATATTTTTTTAAAATCATTTCTGAAAATTTTTCACAAAAATAGGTTTATTATTTTTTAAATAGATTTTTTAAACTATTGTTTAATTCGTTTTAACGATTATTAACAAATATGATTCAATTATTACTCAATTGAATGCTTGGGCTTTGGTCACTCATAACAATAATGTCATTGTCTTTTATGTCTAAAAGCTCAAACTCTGAATTATTACTTATAAATTCCGGAACAATTGCTTTCAAAAGGGTGACTACCTGTATCTTATCTCTTTTAACTGCGGATTTTATAATTTGTTTGCATAATAAATCAATCTCTTCAAATCCCAAATAAGGATCTTTGGAAATCATAATTTTCTCATGATGTGTAGGAACTGTAGTTGCATTATTACTCAATAGTTCCTCATAAAGTTTCTCGCCGGGTCTTAAGCCAATAAATTTAATTTTGATCTCTTCATCGGGAATATATCCTGATAACTTTATCATTCTTCTTGCAAGATCTAATATTTTCACAGGCTCGCCCATATCAAAAACATAAATTTCACCACCATCTCCCATAGTCCCTGCCTGAAGTACCAGCTCGCACGCTTCAGGTATCGTCATAAAATAACGTATAATATCGGGATGCGTGATGGTAACGGGACCACCCTTCTCAATTTGTTTTCGAAAATGCGGAATCACTGATCCATTTGATCCTAAAACATTTCCAAAACGAGTAGTAATGAATTTTGTTGTATTGCCTTCCGTATTCTGTAAAGACTGCACAAAAAGCTCAGCCGTTCTCTTTGAGGCACCCATTACATTGGTAGGGTTTACGGCTTTATCTGTAGAAACCATTACGAAACGGTTTACTTTATATTTTTTTGAGAGCAGTGCGACATTCTTTGTCCCTAATACGTTTACAAAAATGGCTTCATGCGGATTTTCTTCTATTAAAGGCACATGCTTATAAGCCGCTGCATGATAAACCATTGAGAAATGATAGAGTTCAAATATTTTTTCAAGCCTGTAGGAATTGGAAATATCTGCTAAGACAAATTTGAATTTCTGATCAGGGAATTTTTCGAGCAATTCGAGTTCCAATTCGTATAAAGGAGATTCTGCTTGATCAAGCACAACAATCAGCGAAGGACTAAACTGAGCAACCTGACGCACAATTTCGCTACCGATAGAACCTGCTCCACCTGTTACCAGCACGCTTTTCCCAGCATGCCTTCTTGTAACCTCTTCGTTTTCTATTTTTATAGGTCTCCGATTTAACAGGTCTTCTATTTGCAGCTGACGAATTCCTCCGACCAAATCAGAATCACGCATTTTACTTAATGTAGGAGCTTTCAAAACTTTCAGTCCGTGGTCTAAAGCCAATGTCATCCATTCTTCGAGCTCTTGTTTTGACATAATCTCTTTGATAATCAAAACTGCATCAAATTTGCCTATTATATTTTTATTCTTAAAAAAATAGTCACTATTATAGATTTTATGTCCCAGCAGAACTGCTTTGTTAGAATCTGATCTTTTCGTTACGAAACCCTCTAACCTATAAGGATAATTAGGATTATGAAGTATTGCTCTTGCTAGAGAAACAGATGCATCACTTACCCCTACAACTGCGACTCTGGTTTTTGACGAAGACCCTTTAATATCAATTAAAATATTAAAAAATTGCTTGGTAACCATTCTGAAGAAGAACATCAGCGAAATCGAAATAAAAAAGTAAAGAAATAAAGTAGGATATAAATAAAGTGGTTTATCAAACAGAAGCTCTATAAAAAAATTTAAAAATATTAATGTTACTAAAGTGCTGCCTGAAGATAAAACAATCTTAAATAAATCAAAAAAAGTAGAATGTCTTATTATACCAGCGTATGTTCTAAAAACAAACATAAACAATAAATTGACCGCAATAAGTATTATTCTTTTTTCTAAACGATGATTGGGAAAATTGACCTGTACACGCAGTCTATCTAGAAGTATATATGCCAAAAATATGGATAGAAGTATAATTGAAATATCAATAATAATGACAATCCATCGCGGTATATATCTTAGCTCTGTGAGTTTTACAATATTATCCCCTTTATACAACGCACTAAAAGCATCATCCAGCTTTTTCATCCAACATTTTGATATTTTGATTATTCCGCAAATATAATGATATTATTTTTATAAAAAAATCAGTTTAAAAATATATTTTCATTTACTTAATACCCATATACTTAAAATTTAAAAGAATAATCTACCACATTCAAAATGAAATAGATAAATATTTAACACAGTTTCTTATCTTAAAACTATTTTAAGTTTGAAATTTAAAATAAATGAGACTTAATTTAATTTATTGTTATAAATAAGAAAATCTTCCGGAAGTAATTCCGGAAGATTAAATTAATAATAAAATGACTATTCTTAAGCCGTCTTCTTTTTATTTGCACAAGCTATTGTTAAACCCAATGCAATTATTAAAAGTACCGGAATATAATCATCGATAGGTGCTAATCCCGGATCACCCGGATTTGCAGGCAAAATATCTTCTTCTTGCAGCTCGGTAGTATCAGTCCCATTATCATATATAAATGGATTATCTGAAGATTCTTGTGCAAAAACAAATCCTGACAACACCATTACAAACATTATTATAATCTTTTTCATAATTCTTTCTTATTTAAATATTTTTTTTGTGTACTCTTTACCTTGTGATAATGCCTTCAAGATATAAACACCTTTAGAAGAAAGCTGTACACGAATTACTTTAGAATTCTCATTAATTGTCTGGATTTTTCTTCCAGCTGCATCAAAGATTTCTACTTTTTCAACATTTTTATCGTTTCTTACAACGAAATCCTGACCGTCTCTGAAAACTTCAAAAGCATCTTTTTTAATTTCTGCAGTTGCCAAAACATTGAGCTTATAAACAATCTCGAATCTATCAGCAGTTTCTCCTGCGTTTGCACTAAATGTATAGGCATTATTCTGAAGGTCTGTGTAGGCACCTGTTATTTTATCATGCAGATAAATTGCTTGCCCGTTATTAAACAATCCTTCTTTCTGTACTAAAGCAATCGTAAAGTTTCCGTTTTGGAAATGCTTAAGTCCTACAGGAACTACATCATTGATATCAAAACTTGCTTTCCCTTGAATAATTAATTTTTGTGAATCTGCTAAGGTATAGAACCCGTCAGAACCCATTCCTATCGCTTTAGAATCATAATTATCGAATGAATCTGAAGCTCCGTCTGTATAATCTACTGCAAAAGTATTGTTGGTATTGTATTCAGAATTTAGTCTTAACCAGAATTTGCCTTCGGTTGCAGAATTATTTTTATTGAAGAAAGTACCATTTGTAGCACCTCTCATTTCATTATTAAATGTCAAAGAAGTATCAACAGATGTATTTAAAGTTTTAACAATAAATCCCTGACCAATATTTGCAACCGCACCTGTCGGAACAACGGCAGTTCCTCCATTACCATTTGGAGCAGGCACCCAGGTAGGATTTGCACCGTTAGCAGCATTGAATGTAGCATATCCGTAATTTGTAGTGGTAGCACCATTTTGAAGCGTTACATTCGTGCTTTTGTTATCCCAGAAATAAAAAGTACTTGAAATTCTTGCTGCGTTGGCAGTATAAAAAGCACCTAAACTTAAGCTTGAAGGATACGGGTTACCAATTAAGTTAAAACCGTTTCCAGAAGTCGCTAATGTATAAGTCTGCGTTCCGGTATTTGGAGTTCCTTCAAAAACTAAAGCAGCATTGGCAACCGGAGTTTTAATGGAGTAAGCTTTCGCAAATACAGAAGTTGTAGAAGCTGCATTTACATAAGAATCTGTAGCCGTATCATATACTGTTATAAACGCTGGTGTTCCAGCTGTATACATATTAGTTAAATTCTGACTAACAACAGGTGAAGACCAAAATGCATATTTATTAACTTCGCTTGTTCCGTTTTTCAATGCTTTGAAAGCTCCTGTAAAAGATAAAACAGAACCGTCTTTCTGAATAAGGTTACCGCCATCTTCTACCGTTACATCTACAGCTGAAATTGTATTATTTGAAGTAAGTTCTAAAACTCCACCGTTTTTAATAGTGATATTTTTAGCTGTGAAAGATGGCTGTGACACAGTAGAATAAGAACCTGTAATAATTACATCTTTAGCATCTGGTGAACCATTTGACCAAGAAGTTCCGTTCCAGATTGTGGTTTCTATTCTTTTGAAAAGTTGCAATTCTTGCTGATTTGTATTTACATAAGCTGTAAATCTATTATCAGAATTTCCTGAAGCCAAATATTTACCACTATTCTCCACTTCCCATTTAGAATTGAGATAACTAAATACCCAAAGAGTGGCCGAAGATGAAGAAGCTTCCCAAGAAGAAGTGCCCCCAGAAGTATTTCCTCGACCTACATATCTCGAAGCATTTTCGTTAAAAATTGTTTTAGCATTCCCGTTCGATTCTATCTTCCATACATTGGCTATTGTTGGGTTTACTATAATATTATTAGATTGATTTGAATTATCTTTATTAAAGTATCCTGTTGCATCAGCGCCAACTCTATTGCTAGTCATCAAGAAATCACCATTCTCATTTGTAATAACATAATAACCATCTGTGAGGTCACTTGTTGAAGTAATTTTCTCAAATCTCCCTATACCAGCGTAAGTAACTGGATCGGCAGAAACAGTGACAACTATTTGTTGATTTAGTAAGTTCCAGTCTGCATTTCCTGACTGTGTAGCCGTAATAGTAGTTGATCCCATTCCTACAATTGTAACTGTATTTCCTGAAACACTTGCAGCAGAAGGATTTGAACTAGTATATGATACAGGTAAATTTGCATTCTCTGAATTTAAAGGTAGAGTAAATGACGGACTGCTAAGATATTTTGTTTGATCCGTAAAAGCCGTTAATACTTGGTTACCTTTCGCAATTGTAAAGTCAAAATTGGTATTAGGAGAATCGCCTGCAGAATTTGATGCCTTTATCGTTGTATTAAAAACGCCAGCCCCAGTTGGTGTTCCTGTAATTTCTCCTGTTGTTGGATTTAGCGTTAATCCTCCAGGTAAAGAACCTGCTACCAAAGAATATGAATTAGGATTCTGCGTTGCATTAATTTGGTGTGAAAAAACAGTCCCCACCGTTCCTGTAAGAGAAGCACCCGTAACTAAAGGTGATGAAGTAGGTGTTATTGTATAAGTCACTTCAAACTTATCTACATAGGTTCTCGTAGATGAACTACTCCCTACATTCCAAAACTCTACTTCGGTTGTGCCATTTATTGAGTTAATGGTATAAGCTCCTGAATTAATAGATAATGATGTGGAACCAACGGTATTTACCGAATATCTTGCTGGACCAGTTCCTCCTGAACCTGAAGCATAAACAACAACTTTACTAATGACCGCTCCATTTGTAGGATAAATTTTTATAGAACCACCTTTTGTGGTATTTTGATATAATCTGAGCTGGCCACCACTTATGACAGGATCTGCAGTACCACTATTTTTAAAAGATGCAAAACCTATATTTGCATCAATAGACACAGGTGTTGTAGCATTTAGACCAGTAACAGCACCCGTGGCTCCAAAGTTATAAGTAACTGTTGTTTGCGCCCATCCCCACACTGAGAACAGAGCCATCAAAAACGCATATATCGCTTTTGATTTACGTTGTAATTTTAAATCCATAAATTATTTTTTTTTCGTCAGACAAAACTATGTCTTTAAGAAAAACTCAATAAAAACTTAAAATTACGATTACATTAATTTTCAATTATCTGTAAAATACTTTCATATTCAAAGCCTCTGCTTAAGAGATATTTAATAGTTTTTGATTTTTTTTGATAATTCTGCAAACCGCTTAACTTTGAACTATAATTATCATAAATTCTATGAAGTGTCTTTTGGTAATCTTCTTCATCAATTTCATCAAAACAGGTAGAGATTAGTCTATCATTAATCCCTTTTTGCTTTAAATGCATTTTAATTTTTGTTTTCCCCCAACTTTTTATATAAAATTTTCCTCGAATATAACTTCTGGTGAATCTTTCTTCATTCAAGTAATTTTCTTTCATCAAGTATAGAAGAATCTCCTCTTTCGCTTCGGGAATTAAAACAAATTCCCGCATTTTTTGCTCAACCTCAGCATGACAACGATCCTGATACACACAATAGTTGACCAGTTTCTGTTTGGTTTCTTCAAAAGTGAAAAGTTTTTTTTCGGGTTGCATAGTTTGGTTGATAGTTGATAGTTGATAGTTGATAGTTGATAGTTGATAGTTGATAGTTGATAGTTCAAAATTACAATTTGCAAAAAAGAGGCGCAAAATATTTGCACCTCTTTTTATTTTTTATATTGAAAAGCCAAAAGCAAATTGCAATCAGCTCAAAGCAATTCTTAATAATTGAATAAAGCTTTACCTTCCATTAATTGGTTTACTTTCTTTCTAGTGTCAGCGATTACTTCTTCATTCTTAATATTGTCTACTACTTCAGAAATTAATTCTGCAATGGTATTCATATCATTTTCTTTAAGACCTCTAGTTGTGATCGCTGCAGTTCCTAATCTGATACCAGAAGTAGTGAACGGAGATTTATCATCAAACGGAACCATATTTTTATTACAAGTAATATCAGCTTTTACCAAAGCTTTTTCAGTTTCTTTTCCGTTTACGCCCTTGTTTCTAAGGTCAACCAACATCAGGTGATTGTCTGTTCCGCCACTTACAATATCAAAACCTAAATCTACCATCGCTTTCGATAAAGCCTGAGCATTAGATTTAACCTGTTTTGCATAAGTTAAGAACTTATCGTCTATAGCTTCACCAAAAGCAATCGCTTTACCGGCAATCACGTGCTCCAATGGGCCACCCTGAATTCCAGGGAAAACAGCTCCATCAAGAACCTGGCTCATTTGCTTGATTTCTCCTTTTGGAGTTTTGTGTCCGTACGTATTTTCAAAATCTTTACCCATCATGATCATCCCTCCTCTTGGACCTCTTAAGGTCTTGTGAGTCGTCGTGGTAACAACATGACAGTGTTCGAATGGAGAATTTAATAATCCTTTTGCAACCAAACCTGCAGGATGTGCAATATCTGCCCAAAGTGTCGCACCGATCTCGTCTGCAACCTCTCTGAATTTAGCATAATCTAAATCTCTTGAATACGCCGAGAAACCAGCAATTAACATTTTTGGTCTTTCTCTCAACGCTACTTCTCTCATTTGGTCGTAATCGATCAAACCGGTTTCCTGCTGTACTCCGTAAGAAACTACATCATACTGAATTCCTGAAAAGTTCACTGCAGAACCGTGAGTAAGGTGACCTCCCATAGAAAGATCCATCCCCATGATTTTATCTCCAGGTTTCAAAACTGCCAAATAAATTGCAGCATTTGCCTGAGAACCAGAATGTGGCTGAACATTTACATAATCAACCCCGAAAAGTTGCTTTGCTCTTTCGATTGCCAATGTTTCAACCTCATCTACTACTTCACAACCTCCGTAATATCTTTTTCCCGGATATCCTTCTGCATATTTATTCGTCAATACACTTCCCATTGCTTTCATTACATTTTCAGAAACAAAGTTTTCTGAAGCAATAAGCTCTAATCCGTGGGATTGTCTTTCTCTTTCTTTTTCGATAAGGTCAAAAATAATGTCCATTTATTCTTAGATTTTTAGATTTTGAACCCCAAAAATACGGAATTTAGTATAGATTTAGGTATTTCTTACAATGATTTTTACACTTAAGTCTTTACTTTTTTAACCATTGTGCATTTTAAATTTTGTCTTTCGGAAATAAGTGAAATCAAAGATTAGACATAGGCAAACGGTCTTGTTTATCTTTATTCCAAGATTTTTTATAAAAATTCCTTGTCTATCGTTGCGTTTTTAATTGCTAAGAAAGACAAAGTTTACTCAGATAGATTTCTTTTTAGGATAAACAAGGGCATTCCATTTAACAAAGAAATACAAGGATTTAAATACCGAGTACTTAAAAAATATCTTCAAAATGCACAATGTTTTTTCAATTTAATTTTAATAGAATTTTCGCTTTAACCATAAACTGGCTCTTACCAATAAAATCAATACCGGAACTTCTACCAATGGACCTATAACGCCTACGAAAGCTTGTGCAGAATGAATTCCGAAGACGGAAATGGCAACCGCAATCGCCAATTCAAAATTATTTCCTGTAGCGGTAAACGATATTGAAGCATTTTTATCATAAGAAATATTCATCCATTTATTAATGAAAAAACTTACGAAAAACATCAATACAAAATAGATAACAAGAGGAATTGCTACTTTCAAAACATCCATCGGAAGTTCTACAATTTTATCGCCTTTTAAGCTAAACATCAATACAATGGTGAATAATAAAGCATACAATGTAATCGGCGAAATCTTCGGTACAAACTTTCGGTTATACCATTCTACACCTTTCAATTTCACTAAAAAATAACGTGTTAGAAATCCTGCCAAAAATGGAATTCCAAGATAAATTAAAACACTTTGCGTTACATCTTTCATGGGTACAGAAACATTGAAGTTTCCTAATCCTAATTTTTGTGGCAAAACATTGATGAATAACCATACAAAAAAGCTGTAAGAAAAAATTTGAAACAAACTGTTCAAAGCGACTAAAAGTGCGGCATATTCCCGGTTTCCTTTCGCTAAATCATTCCAGACGATTACCATTGCAATGCATCTTGCTAAGCCAATCAAGATTAATCCAATCATATAATCCGGTTCATTTTTAAGGAAAACAATGGCTAAAATAAACATTAGAATTGGACCAATAATCCAATTGAGCAGCAATGAAAGTGATAATACTTTCTTATCTTTAAATGCTATTGGCAATAGCGAATAATCTACTTTTGCAAGCGGTGGGTACATCATCAAAATTAAACCGATTGCCAACGGAATATTGGTGGTTCGTACAGAAAGTGAGTTGGTAACAGATAAAATATTAGGAAATAAAAAACCTAAACATACTCCAATTGCCATTGCAAGAAAAATCCAAATAGTAAGATACCGGTCGAGAAACTTGAGTTTGGGTTGCATTTAATTCTTTTTAATTAAAGAAAAAACATACAGACATTCCATCGCAATTTGGTTGCTTCTTTCGGTATATTTTTCGTCCTGAAGAATAGAATTGTCGTAAGATTTTGGATCAAAATAAGTAGTCCCGATTCTTAAATCACACCCCGGAATAAACGGACAGTTTTCATCTGCATCTCCACACGTCATCACGGCCACAAAGTTTTCTTTGGGCAAAGTTTCATCATCAATGGTTTTTGAAAAACAAAGATTCGATTTATTCTCTCCAAAAATAACTTCGTATTTAGGATTGAGAGTTTCGTCCATTTTTTTCACTTCAAAACCTGATGAAATCAATGCATTAATAGCATTTTTATTAAAAGATGTCGCTTCTGTACCTGCAGAAAAAGTATGGATATTGAAACCATAAAAATCGGCAGCCACTTTTGCCCAAACCTGTCCCAAATGACTACGGCGGGAATTATGCGTGCAAACATACACCAGATTGATTTCTTTACCTGAATTGAATTTTTCCTGAATATGATTGGCTAATTTTTCCAGTAAAACTTTTCTTTCAGGATTAATTTCTTTAAAATTTTTGCTGATGATTTCGCAACGTTCTTTAATTTCTTGTTTCATTTCGAATCTAAATTATATTGTTATGCCACGAATACACGAATCCTTCTAATATTCGTGTATTCGCGGCTGGAAAAAATTAACAACATCCACTTCCAGGTTCACAAGAATTACCTGAATCTGAAGTTAATTCTGATAAATTTTTCTTTTGTTTTTCTGAAGGAATTCCGCAAGCATCCTGAGCCAGACAAGCTGTCGTTTTGTTCACTAAAACAAAGTGGTTCCCATTGAACTCCAAATCATATTTTCCGATCGTTTGAGATTGATATTCTACTTCAATTTCTAAATCTTCAATACCTAATTTTTCTTCCGAAAGATTGATGATATGTAAAAGTTTTTTCGGTTTCAGACGGTGTTCAGAATCATCAGCATTCCATAGCTGGAAATTGACGACTCTTTCTGTTCGAATGACTCCGCCACAGTCGATAAAGTTTTTGGTAATCTGCCCGACTTCCGTTACGTGAAAATGTTCGGGTACAAAATTTCCGTTTTCCAGCTGAAATTCGACATTTTCTAATGATGGTAAAATTTCTTTAATCTTTGAAAGTTTCATATAAAATATATTTAATTAAATACGCATTGTAATATTGCTATATAACGATGATGATAAATAAAAAAATGCCTTTAACAGCATGATTCTGATTGAATGTCCTGAGTGAAAAATAGTCCCAATTCAGCTTGAACTGTTTTCCAGACTTCGTCATCAATACAATAGCAAACCGACTTTCCTTCGATAGAGCCTTTGATGATTCCTATATTTTTCAGTTCTTTTAGATGTTGTGAAATGGTCGCCTGCGCCAAACCTAATTCTTCAACCAAATCATTGCAAATGCAAGCTTTTTGGTTGATAATATGTTGCAAAATCGCAATCCTTGCAGGATGACCCAAAACTTTGAAAAGCTTAGCTAATCTGTTTTGTTCTTCACTAAAAATTTCTGTCTTTGTAAGCCCCATATTTCATTTTAACATTGCAATATTACGATAATAAGTTTAATATTGAAAATTTAATGTATCGTTAAATACCTAAATCACATTTAATTTGCTTTGTTGAGCGTTGTCTTTTTAAAATATTCACGATTGTCAAATTTGGCTGGAATCGTTACAAAATAGTCTTAACTAAATGATATATTTGCATAATCTTAAAATCGAAAATCGTTTAGAGTTATGGGAAAGAAAAAATACAAAAAACACTTACTTAAGTCGTTAAAATCTCTTGGTGAATCTGAACATTTGATTCTTAAAAGCATGACCAACCTTATGCTGCATGGGGAACTTAAGAAAAGCAACATCGAATTTAAAGATGGGGACACCTTCAGTTTCAAAGACAATATTTTTGATTACAGCGAAGATAAAAATGTAAGAAAACTGGCTAAGCTTCGCAGAAAAATGTTGAAAACCGCCAATCAACTGGTGGTTAAAAATAAATTTAAGGATAAAGAAATTAATTTTTTAGGCTAAATTTCATCCAAATAAACTTTATTTGAGAATAATACATCAAAAAAGTCCCAGAAAATCTGGGACTTTTTGCATTTATTTCAGGGTAAAATTATTTTGCTTATTTCGTTTCGCTTGTGCTATTTAGTAACTCCAAGCACAATTTATCGATATTTTGTGCTTTTGGATTAAATGCTGAAACATTTGATAAAATGATAACGGCATTCTTGCTTTCAGTACTAAAAGCTGAAGATGAAGAATATCCGGTCGTTCCTCCGTTATGCCAAAAAAATTCGTTATTATTTTTATTTTTCAGAATATGCCATCCTAATCCGACTTTCATTTTTTCATTGACTATAAAAGTTGGTTTTCTTGTTAATGCAAGTTCAGTGTTTTTAGCATTAAACTGAGCCTGAACAAATTTTGCCAAATCCTCGGTCGTAGACAAGATCCCACCACCACCGAACAAAACATCAAAATCCCAATTGGTAACTTTGTCACCATTCGCATTTAGTCCGTTGACAAGTTTGTCTTGTAGATTTTTTGAGCTTACAAAAGAATTATTCATTTTATACTTATCGAATATTCTTCTTTGTAATAATTGCTGTAATGTAGTTTTTTGACTTATTCCCAATGTATATCCCAATAATCCGGCTCCTAAATTTGAATATTCATATTTTACTTGATCCTTTTTTAATTGTAAATTATCTTTAAGATAAGCTTCAATTTCTTTTTTGCCATAATTCTTGTACGGATTACTTTCGTTGGTTAAGTCCAAATTATTTGGAAGACGTGGTAAACCAGAAGTGTGATTGGCTAAGCTCTTAAAGTTTAATTTACTATTTCCTGCAAACGGAAAAGAATAATAAGAATTGATATTATCGTTTAAGTTAATCTTTTTATCTTCAACTAATGAAGCTAAAACAGTGGAAGTAAAAGCTTTTGTAATAGAGCCTATTTCAAAAACTTTGTTGCGATTTTCAATACTTTTTATCGTATCATTTTGTTTTATAATTCCGTAAAAATGAACTTTTCCACTTTCTATATATGCAATTGAAATCTGAGTATTATTCGGAAAATCTTTCGCATTTAAAAATATAGCTTCACTTACACTTTTAGGAAATTGACGTAAAGCATTTACTGTTTTACTATTTTCCTGAACTCTGTTTTCTTCTGACTTTTCGTAAGGCTTTACAAAAAAACCGTTGATTTTGTTCTGATCATCCAGTGAAATATTCACAGCCAAGACTGCTTTTTCAAATTTGGTTTTATAAGCAGCATAGGTTTCTTGATAAGCTGTAAATTCCTTATTTTCTATTTTACCAAACTGCAATTTCAAATTAGACAGAAATTGCTTTGTCTCTTCAAGAGGTAAAGCATTCTGCATTTGAGGCGAGAAACTATTAAAAATATCATTATAATTTCCAGAATTGTAATTATTCTGAAAAAGATCAGCCGCAGTTTTATAATTAGCAGATTGAGCAAAGAACAGACTTGTTAAACTAACAAGTAAAAGTAAAAATATTTTTTTCATGCTTAAAGTATCAACTTTTACACTTGAATTATTTCTTAGCTTTCTCTTTCAATTCTTCTTTATCTTTATCGGAAGGGTTCCAAACTTTTACTTCAGAATTCTGATTGATTCCTGAAAGAATCTGTACATTGATTCCGTCGCTTGCACCAAGCTTCACATATACTTTTTTGAATTTGCCGTCTTTCTGTTTTACCTCAACGAAAGGAACGTCTTTACCATTCTTCTTTTCATACTGAATTAAAGATTCATCCAAAAGCAATGCATTTTTCTGAGAGCTCATCACAATTTCTCCGTTGGCTGAGAAACCGGCTCTGATGTATTCGTTATTCGGATTATTTACATCACCTTCTACCGGAAATTTTATCGTTCCGTTGGTATCTTTTCCTTTTGGTGCGATCATTGTCAGCCTTCCTGGAAAAGACTTATTCTGCAAAGCTCCGATTACGATTTTCATATCCATTCCCTGCTTTAGTTTTCCGGCTTGTGCCTCATCAATTTCACCCTGGAAAATCAATGAATTTAAATCTGCAATCGAACATATCGTTGTTCCGGCGTTGAAAGAGTTGGCTTCAATTACCTGGCTTCCTACTTTTACCGGTACTTCAAGAACAGTTCCTGCGGCTTTAGAACGAATTTGTGTTGTCGCCAGACCCTGCAATTCCGGAATAGCTCCTGTTTTTGCAATCTGCAAAGTTTTTTGTGCAGTTACCAATTGTTGGTTTGCATTTCTCAAAGCTTGTTGCTGTGTATATAATTGTTGCTGAGCCGTCAAATATTCCTGTTTTGAAACAACACCTTGCTTAAACAATTTTTCAGACATTGCAAACTGAGTCTGCATATTTGCAACATTCATTTTTGCATTATTAATCTGAAGCTGTGCGTTTTGTACATTTTGTGTTGCGTTATTTACTTCCGCTATATTCGGAACAATTCTTACCGTTGCAATCAATTGTCCGGCTTCTACTCTATCTCCTTCATCCACCAAAATTTTCTCAATAATCCCTGCAATATTCGGCTTAATTTCGATTTCTTCTTTAGGAACGATTTTTCCTGTTGCCATCACTTTGTCTTCCATATTCTGAATAGAAGGTTTCCGGGTAAGAAAAGCCTCACTTTGGGTAGAATTTGATTTTACCACATAGCTGATTCCTGAAAATAATGCTACCGCAAACAAAAGCCCCAAAAATATGTAGATGCCTTTTTTCCAGGTAAATTTCTTTTTCATATATAGTTTATTTTTTTTAATTTATTTAAAATATTGATTGCTGTTTGTTATCTAAATTTTCAAATTTATTCGCTCCTCAATGCTTCGATCGGGCGTATTTTAACGGCTCTCTGTGCAGGTATCATCCCAATAATCAACCCTAAAACAACCATCACCGTCATTGCGCTGAATACATTGCTGTAATTGACTGTTGGATTGTAAAATGGAAAATCATCCTGATTTTGAGTTAGCGTATTAAAGATCATCAAAACGAAAATTCCGAAAATAAACCCGAGTAAACCCGAGCTTAATGTAATCACGACACTTTCAAGCAGAATCTGGTTTCTTACTTCTGAAGGTTTTGCGCCTAAAGCTCTTCGGATCCCTATTTCTTTTGTTCTTTCTTTTACCGTGATCAATAAGATATTTGATATTGCAATTACGCCTGCAAGAATAGTTAAAGTTCCTACAATGATGGTTAAAAGCTGCATTCCGGTTAAAAATCCTGTCAGTTTTTTAAATTCTTTTCCCAGGTTAAAACTTCCAAAGGCATTGGTATCTTCAGGAGAAACCTTGTTTTTCCTTTTCAATTCACTCTTTACTTTATCTTCTACATCATTTACGTCTGCATTTGGTTTACTTACAATCGCAAAAACATCTACATTATCGCCGTCATTATAGATTTTCGTAAACGTTGAAAGCGGGATAAAAACAGTCTGATCATTATCCATTCCGCCACCTCTTTTCACTCTGAATACACCAATTACATTAAAGAATATACCTTTTACATTGATTGATTTACCAATAGGATTTTCATTCTTTTTAGAATCAAAAAAGTTTTTATAAACCTCTTCGCCAATGACGGCTACATTCTTATTTTGTGAAACATCGGCGTCATTTAAATACCTTCCATAAATAAGTTTTTTCTCTGAAATTTTATTTCCAATAGGATAATCTCCATTCAGACTATAGGTCGCCGTTTTTCCATTTCTAGACATTTGTTCTCCTGCGCTTCCGAAGTTACCTCGTGAGTTTTTTGGCGAAATATATTCAATCTCATTGATTTTTCGCTGAAGCATATCGACATCCTGAAGTTTCAGATCCATCGCTCTTCCTTTCGGAAAGCCTTCGTAAGGAATTGATGTGTTTTGTGCCCACAGGAAAATAGAATTGGTCGCAAAACCTGAAAATAATTTATCAAAACCATTTTCCATTCCTTTTGCAGAGCCCAGCAAAACAACGTAAAGAAACATTCCCCAACCCACGCCAATCATGGTAAGAAACGTACGAAGCTTATTATTCTTGAGTGAATAATAAATCTCCTGCCATGTATCTTTTTTAAATAAAATGTTCACTTTTGTTGAGTTATAAGTTATTAATTATGAGTTATGAGTTAATTCATAATTTCATTTTGAAATTAACTAATTATCAAATTTTCAAATTAAATTATTCCGTTCTTAATGCTTCAATTGGTTTAATCTTTGAAGCCCTGTAAGCCGGAACGAAGCCTGCAATTAATCCTGAAATCACCAAAGCAATGAATGCGGCGATAATTTCGTACCAGCCCACGCTTGGGTTTTTAATAAAATATTCTTCTAAATTATCTCCTATTAAATGTAAGGCCAAAACGCCCAATCCAACTCCTACAAATCCTGAAACGACCGTTATTACAACGCTTTCCTGAACAATCAAAGCAACAATACTTCCCGGCTTTGCGCCAATTGCTTTTCGCACTCCGATTTCTTTGGTTCTTTCTTTAACGATGTAAACCATGATGTTGCTGATTCCGATAATTCCTGCCAATAAAGTTCCTAATCCAATGAACGTTACAATCCCGGTAAGAACCGCCATAAACATGAAAGTTTCATTCATATTTTTAGCATTATTCCAAACACGAATTCCATTTTCATCATCGGGAGAAACATTTTTTCGGGCTTTAAGACCGTCTTTCAGTTTATCACCATATTTTATTGCCTCTTCCGGAGTTAGATTTTCATTATAAGCAATGTACGCCGTACTTATCGTATCCGAACCTTTTTTCATCTGCTGTAACGTGGTAATAGGAATTGTAATATGTCGCTCATCATTATCCCCTCCATCATCAGAAAACACTCCAATAACCTTGAACATGGTTCCATTAATATCTAAATCTTTACCAACCGGGCTTCCGTTTTTTATTAAATCCCTCTGTACCATTCTCCCTATCACTGCAACGTTTTGCTTCCGTACCAAATCCATTGACGAGACGTAACGGCCTTCCAACATTTTTCTGTTTTCGATGTATTTTTCTTCAGGATCGGCTCCGTTGATTTGATAAGAACCACTTTCTTTACCATACTTCACCATCAAATTGGCGGTATATCTCGGTGTTGAATACCCTACTTTTTCTTTATCATTATTTACTAAGAAATCATAATCTTCATTGTTCATCGTCACGGTACGGTCAGATTGCAAACCATTGTAAGCAATCGTTGTTTTCCCTGAATAAATGGTAATCAGGTTTTGGGCATCCCGTGCAAAACCTTCTGTAAAAGCATTTTTCAGACCACTTCCAATTCCGAAAAGAACAATAAAAATAAACAGCCCCAATGCCACGGTAAAACCCGAAAGCACCGTTCGCAATACATTACTGCGAATCGAACTGAATATTTCCTGCCAACGATCTAGGTCAAACATATTTTTGTTTTTTTACTTTGTAAAAAAGTCAATTATTTTTAATGTCAATTGTCACTTTCTTCGAGTCAATTGTTAATTTTAACTCTTCTAAAAATTCACTTGCGAAGAAAAATTGACCATTCACTATTTTAACATTCCACTCAAAAGGATAAATGTTGTTTTTAATTTATTTCCCGCTTTTTCTAAATCAACCAGATTAAGATATTCAGATTCAATAATTATATCAAAACAAGAATCCAATTCTATTACTGAGCCTCTTGAAATTTCAAAATATCTTTTTCTTTCAATTTCAGATTTTCTAGAGCAACCTTCGGTAATATTTAAGACTACAGAAGTTGAAGCTCTTCTTATTTGATCTGTTAAATTAAATTTTTCTTCAGTTGGAAGACTATTTAATATTTTATAACATTCAAATCTTAACTCTCTTGCCGATTTATAGACATCGAGTTTATAATGATTTAGATTTAAAAACATTTTTTCTCATTTTAAAACTCATTTGTGTTTATTTTATAATTATTGCACCTGTTTAAAAATTCACTTGCGAAGAAAAATTGACCATTCACAATTCACCCTTAAAGCACAATTTGCTTTATAAACTCATCACTTTCTATAATTCCGTCTCGTAAAATGACGTTTCTTTTGGTCTGAGCGGCAACATCAGGCTCGTGTGTTACAACGATGATCGTTTTTCCTTCACTGTTAATGTCCTGAAGAAGTTTCATAATATCATGCGTAGTTTTTGAATCTAATGCTCCGGTTGGTTCATCGGCAAGAATTACTTTTGGATCTGTAATTAATGCTCTTGCAATGGCAACTCTTTGTTTTTGACCACCCGAAAGCTCGTTTGGTAAATGATTTGCCCATTGTGCCAAGCCTACTTTCTCAAGATATTCTAATGCTTTTTGATTTCTCTCTTTCCTTGAAACATTTTGATAATATAAAGGAAGAGCTACATTTTCTATAGCTGTTTTGTAACCTATCAAATTGAAAGACTGAAACACAAATCCCAAAAATCGCGAGCGGTATTCTGCAGCTTTTACTTCATTTAAATGTTCGATAGGAATACCATCCAACTCGTAAATTCCAGAATCTTTTTCATCCAGAATTCCGATAATATTCAGTAAAGTTGATTTTCCCGAACCCGAACTTCCCATAATAGAGACAAATTCACCCTCAGAAATATTGAGGTTGATTCCTTTGAGAACGTGCAGTTTACTCTTGCCCGTATCGTATGATTTATTGAGATCCTGAATTACTAACATTAAGCTTTGGATGTTTTTATGCCTTATAAGTAGCTACTACAATCATTTTGTTACAAGATTAAAAAATTCTTTTTAAATTACACCTGTTTAATACATTACATTTTGAAATTCAATAAGTTAAAAATTATTGTTTAACCAGAATCATTGTCAGCAATTTGTTTCTGCTGCTTAAGTTCCTCTAATCCAATGGCAAAGGGAGTTTCATGTAAATGTGGAAAACTTTTAAGGTTAAAAGTCAGTCAATTAGTGTTTACCCCTTTTAAAATCAGTCTTCATTCTCTAACTTTGTAGGTAGATTATGAAAGAAAATAGTTGAGATTCAAGATTAATCAATCACCCGATTAACTTTCAAAAAATCAAATACTTATCAATTATATGATTGTATTTTCAGAAATCTATTTATTACAAAACAAAAGACATTACAATTCAATATGGGAATTTTTGATAAAAGAGTAAGCTATAAGCCATTTGAGTATCCTGAGGTTCTTCAGTTTACAGAAGCAATCAACAAATCTTTCTGGGTACACTCGGAAGTAGATTTTACGGCAGACGTTCAGGATTTTCAGTCACAACTTGAGCCTCACGAAAAAAATGCAGTAAAAAATGCACTTTTGGCGATTGCTCAGATTGAAGTTTCGGTAAAGTCATTTTGGGGTAACCTATATCACCACTTACCAAAACCTGAACTGAATGGTTTGGGATCTACATTCGCTGAATGTGAATTCCGTCATTCTGAAGCGTATTCGCGTTTGTTGGAAGTTTTGGGATATAACGAAGAATTTACCCATGTTGTAGAAGTTCCTGCATTGAAGAAAAGAATAGATTTCTTATCAAATGTGCTGAAGCATGCCAATTCTGCAACTCCAAAAGAGTATGTTTCGTCTTTGCTTTTATTCAGTATTCTGATTGAGAATGTGTCTTTATTCTCGCAGTTTGCAATTATTTTATCGTTCACAAGATTCAAAGGTTTCATGAAAAATGTTTCCAATATTATCGCCTGGACATCTATCGATGAGCAGATTCACGCGAATGGAGGAATTTATCTGATCAATAAAATCCGTGAGGAGCAACCTGATCTTTTAACTGATTCTGACATTGAAGATATTTACACTTTGGTAGACCAATCAATCGAGCTTGAAGGAGAAATTCTTGATTGGATTTTTGAAATGGGCGAGCTGGATAAATTCTCAAAACAAGATTTAATTAACTTTATGAAATACCGTGTTGACGAAAGCTTAACCAAGATCAACATGGAAAAACGTTACAACACGACAGCAGAACAATACAGTCCGATGAAATGGTTTGAAGAGGAAGTTTTCGCCAATTCTATGGATGATTTCTTCGCAAAAAGACCGGTGGATTATACGAAGCACGATAAGAGTATTACGGCGAATGATCTTTTCTAAATATTAGATTTTAAATGATTTGGGCGCCTACTTCCGCCTTCCACTCCCGCTTTTTGTTTACCCTCTAACTCCCTAAAGGGAGAACCAATATAAACAAAAGAGCTCCGTTCAAGTCGGGGCGCGAATGATTCTAGTGCCGAAAAGGTTAGTATTAGCGATGTCATGCTGAGCTTGTCGAAGCATCTGCTCAAAAAATGAGATTGCTTCGTGCCTCGTAATGACGAAAATAAATAGCTGCTATTAAAAAACCTCATAGGTTTTGAAAACCTATGAGGTTTGGCAGAGAGATCAATGGGAACGGGCTTTAGCCCGTTTTCAAAAGAGAAGAAGTTCATCTGGCTTTAGCCAAAACTTAATGCGGTTGCTTTTGCATAAAGAACCTTGTCAAGGTTGATTCAGAAGCGGGAAGATTAAATTGATTCAAAGAGATGCTTCCTTCCTCGCAATGACAGAATTCAGTGGTGAAGAAAACGAACCGTTGTCTTAGCCCTGATTGCAGCGGCATCCTTTTTTGTGATTGCGATTGAGAAAAAGGTCAACAAGTTGCTAAACATTGTTCGCAATCACAAAAAAGATATAGCGGAAAGCAGGTAGAAAATTGAGAAGAAGCACACACAAAATGCTTCTAAATAAAAAATAATGAAAACAAAATTGCTTCATTTCGACAAGCTCAGTGTAAACTCACTGCAACGGAAGACTCTGAAGCAATAAAAAAATATAAAGAATGGAAGAACAAAACAACAATATCTGGTGGCTCAACGAAGAATCTGAGCAAATGCTGAACAGAGGTTACCTTCTGAAAGGGGAAACTGTAGACGGTGCAATCGACAGAATCACCACTGCCGCAGCAAAAAAATTATACAAACCTGAACTGCAGCCGGCTTTCAAGGAGATGATCATGAAAGGATGGATCAGTTTTTCTTCTCCGGTGTGGGCGAATATGGGAACGCAGAGAGGTCTTCCAATCTCTTGTTTCAACGTGCATATTCCGGACAGCATTGAAGGAATTACCCACAAAATGGGTGAGGTGATTATGCAGACTAAAATCGGGGGCGGAACTTCAGGATATTTTGGGGAACTTCGTAACAGAGGAACTGCGGTAACTGATAACGGAAAATCTTCTGGTGCGGTTTCTTTCATGAAGCTGTTTGACACGTCTATGGATGTGGTTTCTCAGGGCGGTGTAAGAAGAGGCGCTTTTGCAGCGTATCTTGATGTTGACCACGGTGATATTGAAGAGTTTTTATCAATTAAAGACATTGGAAGTCCGATTCAGAACCTATTTACAGGAATCTGCGTACCGGACTACTGGATGCAGGATATGATCGACGGAGATGCCGATAAGCGTAAAATCTGGGCGAGAGTTTTGGAAAGCCGTCAGCAAAAAGGTCTTCCTTATATTTTCTTTACCGATAACGTGAACAGAAACAAACCTCAGGTTTATAAAGATCTTGGATTGACCATCAATGCGAGTAATCTTTGTTCGGAAATCATGCTTCCGTCTACAAGACAGGAATCTTTCATCTGTTGTCTGTCTTCTATGAACTTAGAATTATACGACGAATGGAAAGATACCAACGCTGTGCAATTGGCCATCTATTTCCTAGACGCTGTCTTATCTGAATTTATTGAGAAAACTGAAGGAAATTATTATCTTCAGGGAGCACGAGATTTTGCATTGCGTCACAGAGCGCTAGGTTTGGGAGTTTTGGGATATCATTCTTATCTTCAGAAAAACATGATTCCTTTTGAGAGTTTTGAGGCGACACAATTTAATGCAAGAGCTTTCAAACACATCAGAGCGCAGGCGGATATTGCATCTAAAGAATTAGCAAACATCTACGGTGAGCCTGAATTATTGAAAGGTTACGGTATGAGAAATACAACGGTAATGGCAATTGCTCCTACCACTTCAAGTTCTGCAATCTTAGGTCAAACTTCTCCAGGAATTGAGCCTTTTGCATCAAATTACTACAAAGCTGGTTTGGCGAAAGGAAACTTCATGCGTAAGAATAAATATCTTGCTAAATTACTGGAAGAAAAAGGTCTTGACAATGAAGAAACCTGGAGAACAATTATGCTAAACCATGGTTCTGTTCAACACCTGACTGAATTGACTGATGAAGAAAAAGCAGTATTCAAAACCTTCAAGGAAATTTCTCCGATGGAGATTATTTCTCAGGCTGCACAAAGACAGCAGTACATCGATCAGGCTCAGTCTCTGAACTTGCAGATTCCTTCAACAATGCCTGTAAAAGACGTTAATTATCTTTACATCGAAGCATGGAAAAAAGGAGTAAAAACATTGTATTACCAAAGAAGTTCATCTGTTTCTAAAGAAATGATGGTGAATTTTGTGAGCTGTTCGGCTTGTGAAGCTTAGGTTTTAAGAGACAAGTAAAAAGAGCCAAGTTTTGGCTGTGAATATTGAAACCGCGGAAATTTTTTCTGCGGTTTTTATTTAAAACAAAAAGTAAAATAAACTTTACATATTGTAAAATATTCTTTACATTTGTTTTATTAAAATTTGACAAGCATGAATACATTACAACTTTTTCCGCACCATTTTAAGATGATCGGTTGGTTTATTTTTATCCCGTCATTAATTCTTGGATTAATTTCTCTATCTGGAGTGATGAACTTTGAAATTTCTCTGCCAGTCATCTATAATTCCGGATTTTTCCCTGATGAAAAGCAAGGTTTTCTGCAAACCGCAAACATTGATTTATTCCCCAATTTATTTGGAGTTTTAATTATCGTCGGCGGAATTTTGGTCGGATTTTCCAAAGAAAAAATTGAAGATGAGTATATTTCGAGTCTGCGCTTAAAGTCCGTTTTCTGGAGTTTGATTGCAACCTATTTTATTGTTCTTATTTTATTTATATCCATTTTTGGAACCCTCTTTTTCACAGCAATGATCTTCAGTATGTTCTTACCTTTGGTTTTGTATGTTTTCAGATTTAATTATTTATTACTTAAAAAATGAAAAATAAAATTAAACTCGAAAGAGCCATAAAAAATATCACACAGGAAGATTTAGCAAAAAAAATCGGAGTTTCTCGACAAACGATTAATGCCATGGAAGCCGGAAAATATGTTCCATCGACGGTTTTAGCATTGAAAATTGCGAAATATTTTGATAAGAAAGTGGAAGATATTTTTGAGTTAGAAGATGGGGAATGAAATTGTTTTACTAAATCGAAATTTGGTTAGAGAAATTTGTTGCCCCGACCCTAAAGGGAGCAAATTTCATATCACATTTATTTTCACTCAAATATTTTTATCACAAATAATCTGCATCATTTCAACTTTTAACGAACGTTTATATTTCCTAAAATCTAAAATCACTCCCTTTAGGATTGGGGAAAATGATTTTTGATTTCTGCAGGGAAATTGTTTCCCCGGCCCTAAAGGGAGCAAATTTCACATCGAACTTAGTTTACACTAAATATTTACCTTCATAAATACTCCATCTTTCCAATTTTTAACGAACGTTTGTATTCCAAAATCTAAAATTCACTCCCTTTAGGGTTGGGGAAAATGATTTTTATAGCTGTAGAGAAATTTGTTGCCCCAGCCCTAAAGGGAGAAAATTTCATATCACATTTATTTTTCACTCAAATATTTTTATCACAAATAATCTGCATCATTTCAACTTTTGACGAACGTTTGTATCTCCTAAAATCTAAAATCACTCCCTTTAGGGTTGGGGAAAATGATTTTTGATTTCTGCAGGGAAATTTGTTTCCCCAGCCCTAAAGGGAGCAAATTTCATATCACATTTATTTTCACTCAAATATTTTTATCACAAATAATCTGCATCATTTCAACTTTTAACGAACGTTTGTATTTCCTAAAATCTAAAATCACTCCCTTTAGGGTTAGGGAAAATGATTTTTGATTTCTGCAGGGAAATTTGTTGCCCCATCCCTAAAGGGAGCAAATTTCATAGCACATTTATTTTTCACTCAAATATTTTTATCACAAATAATCTGCATCATTTCAACTTTTAACGAACGTTTGTATTTCCTAAAATCTAAAATCACTCCCTTTAGGGTTGGGGAAAATGATTTTTGATTTCTGCAGAGAAATTTGTTGCCACGACCCTAAAGGGAGCAGATTGTGATTTGTCGAAAATTTATTAGCTTTAATAAAAACACAAATGAAAAAATTAAAACCTAATTACGATGATGGAATGTGGAAAGGCGCTCCATCAAGTTCGTTTTTAAAAGCACAATCTTTACGAAATAATGAAACTAAAGCAGAGAAAATTCTATGGGAAAAACTTAGAAGCAATCAGCTGAAAGGTCATAAATTCAGGAGGCAGCACCCAATTAGTTTATTTATTGCTGACTTTTATTGTCATCAATTAAAATTAATTATTGAGGTCGACGGAGAATACCATAATGCTCCGGAATAGATTAAAAAAGACGATGAGAGAACTCAAAGTTTGCAAGATAATGGGATGAAAATTATCCGCTTTACTAATTGTGAAATTGAAAACAACATAGGTAAAGTAATCACTCAGATCGGTTTAATAATAGATGCAATTACACTTGAAAAGAATCCCAAGTAATTTTCTAACAATTTTAATTATCTTTGTTTAAAGCATCATTCAATAATCCCTAAAACCTCAATCTATGAAATTCGGACAAGTAGAAGATCCTTCAAAAATAGATTTTACGTTACCAAAAGACCATGCAAGAACTAAAGAAATTTTAAAGCAAAATAAAAAAGGACTTGAAAATATATCAATTGGCTGCGCAAAATGGAATAAAACTGATCTTAAAGGATTTTATCCGAAAGGAACAAAGGACGAACTGACATATTACGCCACACAGTTTAATTCAATCGAATTAAACGCTACTTTCTACGGAATGCCAAGCTCTGAACAGGTTTTAACGTGGAAAGAAAAAACACCGGCGAATTTTAAGTTTTTTCCAAAGATTACCAATACGGTTTCTCATTTTAGAAGGCTTCTGAATATTGATGATGTAGTTACACAGTTTGCAACGGCTGTCTTGAATTTTGATGAAAAATTGGGAATGGTTTTTCTACAGCTTCATGATAATTTTAAACCAAAAGATTACGAAAGACTAGAACAGTTTGTAAATAAATGGCCCAAAGAAGTACCTTTAGCCATCGAACTCAGAAATACCGAATGGTTTACTGATGAAGAGATTTTTGACAAAACCTGCGAACTTTTTGAGCAACATAATATAACCAATATTATCGTAGATACTGCCGGAAGAAGAGATATGCTTCACATGCGACTAACGACTCCAAATGCATTCATCAGATATGTGGGTGCCAACGATGAAAGTGATTACCAAAGATTAGACGATTGGTTGAAACATCTTACAAAATGGAAAAAAGAAGGTCTTCAGAATCTGTATTTTTTCGTTCATCAAAACATTGAGAAAGCATCACCGCTTCTTTCAGCTTATTTTATTGAAAATCTAAACAAAGAATGGAAAACTGATCTGCTGATTCCTAAAATGGGGCAGGAAAATATGCCTAGTTTATTTTAGAATTATTTCTTTTTTACTAATAAAACAAAGTTTAGAAACAGTAAAAGAAGACAAAGCGTTACCCAAATTCCCATCAGCATATTTTGGTAATTATCTTCTTCTATTTCCTTTTTTGCTATTGCAGAAAGCTTTTCGCTTTGGTTGATGTAATTCTGCACCTCAATCATCTGATCCATATTTTTATTGGGAACAGAATGCTGGGAAAAGTAAACCAGATTTTTTTTTCCTAAATATCCGGCAATCCAGTATTCATCAGACTTCGTCATTTTCAGATACTCTATTCTGTAATATTCGGGACGGATTTTTCCGATATGCTTGGTTTCTAAAGGTGTATTTTTATCAAGATTATTGAGATTGATGACATAAAAGTCTAAAGGCTGCGGAAGTTTGTTAATTACCTGTAACGACAGCGAGTTGCTTACGACTCCTATCACAGATTTTTTGATAAACCAATAGGTAAAAACCGAGACCGCAAATACCACACTTGCAATCCTGAAAAGTTTAGCCAGCTGACCCAACTTTCCTCTTTTCAGCTTTGAAAAAAAAAGTGAGAAAACAAGCGAAAGAAAAATAACAAAAATGATAAATCCCATAAGTGCAAAGATACTTATTTAAAGATTGTTGCTGAGGTTCTTAATCCACATTCCACTCTTTCATAAACTGGTCGAGGAAAGTCAGCATAAACTGATGTCTTTCTTCGGCTATTTTTTTGCCTTCATTCGTATTCATCAAATCTTTTAACAGCAGAAGCTTTTCGTAGAAATGATTAATCGTTGTTCCGTTTGATTTTTTATATTCTTCTTTAGACATATTCAGTTTTGGCTGAATATTGGGATGATACATCAGATTATTTTTAAAACCACCAAAATTAAAAGTTCTCGCAACACCAATGGCACCGATCGCATCGATTCTGTCGGCATCCTGTACAATTTTAAGTTCAATCGGTAAATCAGCGGGAACTTCATTTCTATTTTTAAATGAAATATTCTGAATTATAAATAAAACCTGCTGAATAATTTCTTCTTCAGCATTCTGGCTTTCTAAAAATTCTCTTGAAATTTTTAAGGCGACAGTTTCGTCTCCTTTATGAAATTTTGGATCGGCAATATCGTGCAATAAAGCAGAAAGCTCAACAACCTCAAGATTACAATCTTCGGCCTGAGCAATTTTCTTTGATAGTTTCCAGACTCTTTCGATGTGAAACCAGTCGTGGCCTGCTTCTGCGCCTTCCAGTTTCTCTTTTACAAACTGTATTGTGTTTTGTATAATGTTGCTCATTTATAAATGCTAATTTTAGTTTAATTTGTATTGAACTACCCCGTCTAAATTTTCTTTGAAAATTTATCCACTCCTGCAAAGGATCGGAATTTTAATTGCTTAAATTTTAATTTCATTCAGAATAATATTCCAAAGTTTTTTATTGTAGCTTCTGAAGAAATTGACATGTCCTATTTCACCTTTTTCAGATTCTGAAGTCTGTAAAAATCTATAATTAGGTTTCAGATTAGGATAAACATCATTAAGGAGACTTTTCACTCCTTTATCGGTTAACCAAACATCATCTTCAGCATATAAAACCAATACTTTTTGGTTTAATTCTTTTGAATAATCATTAGTTTTAAGCAATAATTTTCCGGTAGATTTCCGATTCAAAATTAAGATTCTCCAGTCATAAGCGCAATTTTTTGGAAGACTTTCTCCCAAGCCAAACCAATGTGCTGGGAAATAACCAAATAGCTCGGTAAAAAAAGGCTGGGCAAACCCAAAACCGAAAAAAGCTTCCAATTTGGTCTTCCATTTCAGGTTTCCGATAAAAGCATTTTGGGTAGCTACGAAAATAAATTTTTCAAATACTTTAGAATTTTCATTCATCCCGATAATCAAGGCGCCGACAGAATGCCCTAGACAAAACTTCTGATAATCTGGAAAATTTTCTATCACAAATTCTGTGAGCCTTTTAAAATCTTTGCTTCCCCAGGTTCGCATTGAGGCTTTGAAATTTCTCATTTTTTCAGGTTTTGACAATCCAATTCCTCGGTAATCGTAAGTAATAACAGTGAACCCTTGTTCTGCAAAAAACTGAGCAAAAGAAAAGTAAACCTGCTGCTTTACCCCCGTTGCAGAATTAATGAGAATAATTTTCTGATTAGATTTTTCAGGTTTAAAAATATGTGCGCTAAGTTGAAATTGATCTTTTGTGGTGAGAGTCAGTTTTTCCATGGTATATAATAAAAAATCCACATCAAATGTGGAAATTTTAGTTTTATAAATCTCTATTTAAAAGAGTTTTCAATATGCATTAAATAGAGTCTACCTAAGATCTTTAAGATATGGAAGTGCTGTCTGCGCACCCTTTCCTAGCGATACTTTAGATGAAACAAGATTACCAAATTTTACGCAGTCTTCAATGGTATTTCCGTGGCATAATGCCACTGCAAAACCCGATGTAAAGGCGTCGCCCATTCCCATTTTGTAAACCATGCTTTCATTTTCATTGCGGAAATATTTCATCTCGGTTCCGTCAAAATAAATTGTAGAATTGGTTTCGTCTCTTACAAAAAGCTTATTAAAATATTTCTTAAGTATTTCTTCCCTTTTGTCTTCTCCAAAAATAACAGAAAGCTCATTGCTTCGAGCGATGATAAAATCAACCTGATCCAAAATCTGTTCATTTACTTTCGCTCCCGGAGAGGCATACAAACCAACTATTTTCCCAAGATTTTTGGCTTTTCTCACTGTATGTTCTACAACTTCCATCGGGATTTCCAACTGCAAAAGAACAAGGTTTGATGAATGAATGTACCTTTCAGCATTATCAATCTGCTTCACAGTTACTTTTTTATTGGCAGCGGAATCTACAACTACAGAAAATTCTCCGTTGCAGCTCGTAACATATGCAATACCGGTAGCTTCCTGATCGGTTTCATAAACAAAACCTACATTCACGTTTTCATTAACAAGATTTCGCATTATCTGTTGCCCCAAAGGATCTATCCCGACACAGCCTACAAAATAAACACCAGCTCCTAATCTTGCCGTACCAACGGCCTGATTGGCACCTTTTCCTCCAAAATAGTTTTCAGAATACGTGGCCATTACCGTTTCGTTATGAGACGGTATTTTATCAGCATATAATATTAAATCTAATGAACAACTGCCTACAACGACAATCTTTGGATGCACTGAAGAAAAATTCATCATAAATATAAATAGTCTTATTTTTAAAAAAACTACTTTTAAATGTAAGCAATTTTTAGCTGACTAATATCTCAATAAATTCAGTAATAATTTTTACCGGATTATTTCCTTCATCAAACCCTACATAGCTTGCATAAAAGCCTTCACCATAGCCCGTTTCAAAGGCAAAAATATTTCCAGCATTTTCTTCAGTAGGTTTTAAAAATGCAAATTGATCGATGGCACCGTTTTCATCAAAAAAATGCTCATGAAAGAACTCTTCATAAATTCCCATAAAATCATCTCCTTTTCTCTGGAAAAGTTTCTGCTCAAGAAGATTAAGCTGTTCCTGAGTCTGAACATCCATAAAACAGCCCATTCCGCTTTCTACAGGATAGCCAAACACTTCACCTTCAGCTAAATCCTTCAGATTCTGTTCTTTGGTTGTTGCCATTTTCCATGATGAAATTTTGGCATCACTAAAAATAATCTCGGCGTAAGCAACACAATTGCTTTCTCTTTCTTTATGCAATAAAACCTGAAAATCTCCTTTTGGAAATTGCATAGTAAAAGGTTGCATATCATTTGTAATCAAAGGGTCACAAGCAACCAGATTTCCGGTAGAAAGATATATTTTTCCTACTTCAAAACTTTCCAATAACGGACTTTCTACGAAGTCTTTGGAGAATAGTTTCTGTATATTTTCTAGATGTGTCATTTTAATTTTTTATTCTATAATGGGTTAGAATTTGGCTTTAAGAATTGTCAGGCTGAGCGGAGTCGAAGCCTTCTTTATTACTTTCAAAATTATCCGAACGGGTTTCATTTTGACAGATAGATAATTCTTTTAATTTCTCCCAATTGTCATTTATAATTGCTTCTTTTTTCTTTCTACTCCAACCTTTCACTTGTTTTTCGAATGCTATTGCTTGAAGTATATCATTAAATTCATAAAAGAAGACGAGTTGAACTGGTCTTCTTTTATGAGTATAGCTGTCGGGAAATTTACCTGATTGATGTTGGGAAAATCTCAACTCAAGATTATTGGTAACTCCTGTATAATAGGAATTATCGGAACATTTTAATATATATACAAAGTATTGTTTCACTTTTTACAAAAGGCTTCGACTCCGCTCAGCCTGACATTCCGACAAATTTACTTTTTAATTCTTCAAGGTAAGCTATAAGCTTTTCAACTTCTCCTCCAAAATCGCAATCTTATCCTGCGCATCTTTTTGTTTTTTACGTTCGCTTTCTACCACTTCTGGTTTTGCGTTGGCAACAAACTTTTCGTTAGACAATTTTTTATCAACAGAAATTAAGAATCCTTTTAGATATTTTAATTCTTCTTCAGTCTTGATTTTTTCTTCTCCCAAATCTAAGTTTTCACTTAACGGGATTGAAACCTCCGTTGCACCTACCAAGAATGTAAAGCTAGGCTTATCTGTTTTTGCTCCGAAATGGATTTCGGAAACGTTTGCCAATTTTTTAATGACAGGCTCATTTGCAAACTCGGAAGCGTTTGTATAAATTTCAGCTGCTTCTCTTGGAGAAATTCCTTTTGTCTGGCGGTAATTTCTAACGCCTGAAATAATTTCGGAAGCTGTTTCGAAGTTTTTAATAATATCTTCATTAAATCCTTCTGCTTTTTTCTGTTGTGCAATAACTAAAGCTTCGTCAATACTTCTTTCTGAAATCAAATGCCAAATTTCTTCTGATTGGAAAGGCATAAACGGATGAACCAATTTCATCAATTCTTCGAAAAGAGCTACTGTCTTGTGATAAACTTCTTTAGAAATGCCTTCACCATAATTTGGTTTAATTGCTTCTAAATAAGAACCGCAGAAATCATCCCAAATTAATTTATAAATCAAATGTAAAGCATCAGAAATTCTGAATTTCTCAAACTGATCATCAATTTCTACAATCGTTTTATTCAATTTATTTTCAAACCATTCGATCGTCTGGTTATCTGTTGCGTTTGCGGGTTTATCTTCATGATTCCACATGTTGATCAAACGGAATGCGCTCCAGATTTTCGTCATGAAATTCCTTCCCTGAAGCATTAAATCTTCATCAAAAAGAAGGTCATTTCCGGCTGCAGAACTTAATAAAATACCAACACGAACTCCATCTGCACCGTATTTATCCATTAATTCCAAAGGATCTGGTGAATTCCCCAGAGATTTTGACATCTTTCTTCTCTGTTTATCTCTTACAATCCCTGTAAAATAAACATTTTTGAAAGGAACTTCTTTTCTGTATTCCAACCCGGCCATGATCATTCTTGCAACCCAGAAGAAAATAATATCCGGACCTGTTACCAAATCTGAAGTCGGGTAATAATAATTGATGTCTTTATTATCAGGATTATTCAATCCGTCAAAAACAGATATAGGCCACAACCAAGATGAGAACCATGTATCAAGAGCATCTTCGTCTTGTCTTAAATTGTCAGTTGTTAGTTGATCGTTGTTGGTTTTTTGCTTTGCCAGTTCTAATGCTTCTTCTTTCGTTTCAGCAACTACAAAATCATTTTCACCGTCTCCATAATAGAAAGCAGGAATTTGCTGACCCCACCAAAGCTGACGAGAAATATTCCAGTCACGGATGTTTTCCATCCAGTGTTTGTAAGTATTTTTAAATTTCTCAGGATAGAATTTTACTTCATCATCCATTACAACATCTAAAGCTGGCTTTCCAATTTCAGACATTTTCAGGAACCACTGAACAGAAACTTTAGGCTCAATAACTGCACCCGTTCTTTCTGAAGTTCCTACTTTATTTACATAATCTTCTGCTTTCAACAAAAGATCATTTTCTTCTAATTCTTTTGCGATTTGTTTTCTTACATCAAATCTGTTTTTACCTGCGTAATGTAATCCGTGCTCATTTAGATTTCCATCATCGTCTAAAGCATCAATCATTGGCAACTGATGTTTTTGTCCGATTTCGTAGTCATTAATATCGTGAGCCGGCGTAATTTTCAAAGCACCTGTTCCGAATTCTATATCAACATATTCGTCTTCAATAATCGGAATGACTCTGTTTACAATTGGTACAATTACGTTTTTACCTTTCAGATGAGCATATCTCTCATCATTAGGATTGATACAAACTGCAGTATCCCCGAAAATAGTTTCAGGACGTGTTGTCGCTACAGAAAGAAACTCTTCTGTACCTTCGATTTTATATTTAAGGAAATATAATTTTCCGTTTTGCTCTTTAAAGATTACTTCTTCATCAGAAATATTAGTTTTCGCTTCCGGATCCCAGTTGACCATTCTGTAACCACGGTAAATAAGTCCTTTGTTATATAAATCAACAAAAGATTTGATTACCTGCTTAGAAAGTGATTCTTCCATCGTGAAACGGGTTCTGTCCCAATCACAAGAGCATCCTAATTTTTTCAACTGCTCAAGAATTGTTCCGCCGTATTTGTCAGTCCATTCCCAAGCGTGTTTCAAAAATTCTTCTCTGGTAATATCAGATTTATTGATTCCTTCAGACTTCAGTTTGGCAACAACCTTCGCTTCAGTAGCTATTGAAGCGTGATCTGTTCCCGGAACCCAGCAAGCATTGAAGCCCTGCATTCTTGCACGGCGGACCAAAACATCCTGAATGGTATTATTCAACATATGCCCCATGTGAAGAATTCCTGTGACGTTTGGCGGAGGAATTACGATCGTATAAGGTGGCTTTTCGTTGGGCTCTGAGTGGAAATATTTGTTTTCCAGCCAGTAATTGTACCATTTCTGTTCTGTTTCCTGTGGATTATACTTTTCTGAAATCTGCATAAATTCTGGTTTCTTTAACTTATAATTTGCAAAAATAGTTTAAAGTAAAAAAATGTAAGCACTAATTAAAATAATTTTTAACTTTGTTTCTCAAAATTTATCTAACAAACATATTAACTTTCAAGAATATGAAAAACTTATTAGCAGGAATTGCATTATTCGGAACATTTGCATTAGCATCTGCACAAACTATTACATTTGACAAAACGACTTATGAATATGGTCAAATAAAACCAAATTCTGACGGCACAAGATTCTTTACAGTAACCAATACAGGAGATAAGCCTCTTATCATCTCGAATGTAAAGCCATCTTGCGGATGTACTACTCCAGAATTTAGCCAAGCTCCTATTGCACCTGGAAAATCAGCTAAAATTAAAGTTGGATACAACACAGCGAGTGTTTCTCCATTCAACAAAATGATTGAGGTGTTTTCTAATGATCCTGTAAATAGCAGAAGCGTAATTTACATTAAAGGTGAAGTAACTCCTAATGCTCCCGAGCCAAAACCATTAACTGCTGCAGAACAAAAAGCAGCGGCTAAAGCTGAGAAAAAAGCGGCTAAAATTGCTGCTAAAAAATAATTTTTACTCAAAAAAATTTAAAACCGTCTCAATCGAGGCGGTTTTTTTATTACATTTATATTGGGTTTGGTTGATCGTTAATGGTTAATGATATCTATTAAACATAAAATTTTGATTTAATTCTAAACTTTAAATATAACATGGCTAATAATTTCTCAGACGACTTTTTAATTAAAGAAAAATTCTCAATAAAAAAATCATCAACAGAATACAAAGGTAACCTCACTAAAGAAGAAGGTGTACAATTACTGATTCAGGAAAAAGATAAGCTCCGTGAGCTACAGGAAAAACTGTATGCCGACGGAAGCAAATCACTTTTGGTTGTTCTGCAGGCAATGGATGCTGCAGGAAAAGACAGCTTGATTGAGCACGTTTTTGGTGGTGTAAATCCTCAAGGCTGTAATGTGACAAGCTTTAAAACCCCAAGTTCAAGAGAGTATTCGCATGATTTTTTATGGAGACATTATTTAGCCTTACCCCAAAAGGGGATGATCGGTATTTTTAACCGTTCTCATTACGAAAGTGTTTTGGTATGTAAAGTACATCCTGAATATAATTTAAGTGAAAAAACTTGGGATTCTGTAAAGGATTTTGATAAGAAATTCTGGGAAAACCGCTATGAAAGCATCAGAAACTTCGAAAAACATCTCGCTCAAAACGGAACAACAATTATTAAAATTTTCCTGAATGTTTCTAAGGACGAACAAAAGAAAAGATTATTAGACCGCATCAACGAGCAGGAAAAAAACTGGAAATTTTCTGCAGCAGATCTTCCGGAAAGAGCTTTGTTTGATGATTATATGCAATGCTACGAAACTGCCATCAATGAAACCTCACAAGACGAAGCACCTTGGTATGTTATTCCTGCTGACAATAAATGGTTTGCCAGACTTTCTGCAGTACAGATCATCATCGATACTTTAGAAAAAATGGATTTAAAATTCCCGGAGCTTTCAAAAGAAAATAAAGCTGGTTTGAATGATGCTAAAAAACAGTTGGAAAGCGAGTAAAAAGAGCCAAGGAAAAAGTAAAAAGGATCAAGTAAAATTGCCACGAATGCACGAATGTTTTTTAATAAATATATTTCATGTATTCGTGGCATATTTATAAAATCACGAGAAAATCTATAAGCCGGATTTTGTACTTAAAAAAAGTGCCTGTTATTTATCTGCGTTTTACATTGCTGCAAAACTTGAGCTGATTACCCCTCGGCTTTCAGGACGAGCCGCCCCTATTTTCATTGCTGAAAAGAACCGATATACTTATCATTGCACCGCAAAGAGTTTACCTGGTTTCACTACAGCCGAACTGTACCTGCTTTCTGTTGCACTTGTCCTATCCTCACGGATGACGGATGTTATCCGCTTTGCTGCTCTATGGTGTCCGGACTTTCCTACCCTTACCGAAGTAAGAATCAACAAGCCGACTTTCTCGTGGCTGCAAAGATAATTAAATATAGCAATGTATCAGTGTAACAATTTACCAATTAGAAAGAATTCCTGATTTTTTAAAATTGTTGCACTGTTAAATTATTACATTGTTACATTATATTATTATCTTCGTGCAGTTATACATTTATTTTGATTTCTAAAGAGAAAGAGTTTGCACAGCTTGTAAAAGATAATCAGGGATTGATTATTAAAGTATCGCGTCTGTACACCAATTCGCTGGAAGATGAGGAAGATCTTTTCCAGGAAATTGTTTTACAGCTTTGGCGGAGCTATGATTCTTTTAAAGGAAATTCAAAAATTTCTACATGGATGTATCGTGTTGCGCTCAACACAGCCATCACTCTTTTTAGAAAAAAAAGCAAAAGTTTACAAACAAACGAGCTAGACATCAATCACAGAGATTTTGTTGAAGATGATGATGACAAACAGCAGCAAATTTCACTTCTTTACACCGTCATAAAAACTCTTCCGAATGTAGAAAGGGCAATTGTAATGATGTATCTAGACGACTTGCCTTATAAGGATATAGCCGAAAACCTGGGTATTACGGAAGTAAATGCACGTGTAAAAATGAATAGATTAAAGAAAATCCTTAAAGAAAAAATGGAAAAACATGCCTGAATTTGATTTAGACAGCTTTAAGAAAACTTGGCAGGAACAACCTGTAAAACCGAAATACGACAATAATGAGATTCTGAAAATGCTCAATAAAAAGTCACGCAATTACATGAAATATATTTTCTGGATCAGCGTGATCGAATTTTTATTTTTCAGCGTTTTAGGTGTTTTTTATCTTATACAAAGTAATGAGTCCGACAGTTTCCTGAGTATTTTAGAGAAGATGGGGGTTCACAAAAATAGCCAGCTTGTCGCTAAGCTAGATAATATTTATTTAATTGTAAAAATTCTAAGTCTTGTAGTGACCGGATTTTTTGTGCTTAAATTTTATCAAAACTATCGTAAAATTAAAATTGAAGAAGACCTTAAGCTGTTTATTATAAGAATAATCACCTTCAAAAAAACTGTGAATGCTTTTATTTTAACTAATATAGGTTTGTTATTAGTTTTAATCTCAGCATTAATTGGGTTTACCTTCTATATTTTAAATGCACAGAATATTGAATTTAACAGCTCAACTTTTACAGGATTTATCGTTGGAATTATAGTAAGCACTATCTTGTGTGTATCCTTAATATGGGTCTATTATCGATTGGTGTATGGAATTATCATCAGCAGACTTGATAAAAATTTAAATCAGTTAAAAGAAATTGAATCTCAGGAAAATTAAAAATATTTATAATATTTAGCAATAAAAAAAAGCATTTCAGATTTGAAATGCTTTTCTATTTTAAAGTTCTTTTCGAAGTCTTGCAACCGGAATATTGAGCTGTTCACGGTATTTTGCAATCGTTCTTCTTGCAATATTGTATCCTTGTTCTTTAAGAATAACCACTAACGCATCATCCGTTAAAGGTTTTCTCTTATTTTCTTTGCTGATTACTTCCTGAAGATGATTTTTTATTTCTTTAGTAGAAACTTCTTCCCCGTCATCATTGGTTAAACTGTCAGAAAACAAATCTTTAAGATAAAGAATTCCGTTTGGCGTATCTGCATATTTACTTTTAACAACTCTGGAAATCGTTGAAATATCGAAACCTGTAATATCAGCAATATCCTTTAAAATCATAGGCTTCAATGACTTCTCATCGCCAGTGATAAAATAATTATGCTGAAATTTCACAATAGCATTAATCGTCTGAAGCAAAGTATTCTGACGCTGATTGATAGCATCAATATACCATTTTGCGGCATCTAATTTTTGTTTAATAAATAAGGCAGCCTGTTTGTGCTCAGATGACTTTTTATCATGAGAATAAGTCGTTAAAATATCTTTATATTCCTCAGAAACTCTTAACGTCGGTGCGTTCTTGCTGTTAAGCATTGGGATAACCAGACCATCTTTCACCTGAATTACAAAATCCGGAATAATTTCCTGATTAATGGTAATTGTTTGTGTCTCGAAGTTTCCGCCTACTTTTGGTGATAATTTTGAGATTTCTTCTAAAGCATCTTTTAGATCTTCCTCTTCGATATCGTACTTCTGAATAATTTTATTGTAATGCTTATTGGTAAGCGCATCAAATTGGAATCTCAAAATATTGGCAGCCAATGAAACTGCTTTATCAGAACTTACTTTTTTCTCAATCTGAAGCAAAAGACATTCTTGCAACCCTCTAGCTCCTACACCCGACGGATCTAGTTTCTGAATATAATTTTCAAGTATATCTTCTACTTTCTCTTTGGTTGTATAAATCCCTTGCGAAAAAGCCAGATCATCAACAATCGCTTTGATCTCTCTTCTTAAATATCCATCGGTATCTAAATTACCAATGATATATTCAGCAATTTTCAGATCTTCTTCATTGATGTTGATAAGGTTGATTTGCTCCATTAGATAATCATATAACGATTGTCCTTCAGTAAGGAGACTTTCATTATCAAAATCTTCATCATCGGCAGAATAGTTACTTGAAGCTGTTTTATAGCTTGGTTCATCATCATACAGATATTCATTGACGTCAAAATCTGTCTCAATACTTTCGTTGCCTTCGCTTTCATAGCTTTCGTCTAAAGTAGAGTATTCATCTTCTTTAGATTCATCCTTGGCAACTTCCAGAGCTGGGTTTTCTTCAAGTTCTCTTTCGAGTTCTTCTTCAAACTCCAAAGTATGAAGCTGAATCAACTTCATCAGCTGAATTTGCTGAGGAGCAAGTTTCTGTCCTAATTTAAGTTGTAAATGTTGTTTTAGCATATTCTACTTTGTGTCTGTTAACATAACATCTACGAATTTAATATTTTTTTTTGTAAAAACCATCATTAGCACGATTTTTGTAGTATTAAATTTACAAAGCCAATAGATCATCTGTTGGCTTTTATATTTTTACAAAAATTTTCAGGATAGATTAGTCCATTTAATTGACTGCTTAATTTTTTTCAGGAGCTTTATCCGGCTATCCGCTATTACTCCTCACGCCTTTCTTTGCCAAAGCTAAACCTTCGACTTTCCCATTCCGTTGCGGGGTAACCGCTTCTATCCGAGCTAGGGTTTGAGTCTGTCTCAATATACTTGCTGCTTTGATCGATTATTCTTTACTGTTACAGAAATTAATATTTTAACTTAACTTTACTTGTAATCTATCATACGTTAAAATTATTATTGCTCACTTTTATAAACAAACTAAAACCGAACTGTCGCTCCTACAGAGCTCATTAAACATATCTACTTTTTAACTCGCTACAAAGTTTTCGCTCCTACTGAGCTCAGCCTTTACCTTTACCTTTACCTTTACCTTTACCTTTACCTTTACCTTTACCTTTACCTTTACCTTTACCTTAACAGTTTTTCTTTGGTGTTAAATAAATATTGATAGTCATCATTTGATCGATTGGAACAACTAATTTCATTCACCTAAATCACCCTTCTATCACTTATCACTTATCACTTATCACTTATCACTTATCACTTATCACTTATCAAAATTACACATTGCTCATTACCTATTACCTATTGTTCATCATTCAGGTTTAGAGCAAAAAAAAGTCTCATACAAATGAATGTATGAGACTTTTAAAAAAAACTGGCGGCGACCTACTCTCCCGCTTTCGCAGTACCATCGGCGCTGGTGGGCTTAACTTCTGTGTTCGGAATGGGAACAGGTGAGCCCCACCGCTAAAACCACCC